>Ga0163149_10000003_pt1 | contig 545323 bp, 496 predicted proteins | sample OliLakLV19MP5G1_FD_148604 | JGI IMG/M metagenome (GOLD analysis project Ga0163149, IMG submission 148604) | Freshwater microbial mat bacterial communities from Lake Vanda, McMurdo Dry Valleys, Antarctica - Oligotrophic Lake LV.19.MP5.G1 | ecosystem: Environmental > Aquatic > Freshwater > Lake...
GTACTGGAATTAGTTGGGGTGGGGAGGGGGGGAAGATTTTGGATTTGGGTATCCCCACCCGATTTGGGTGGGGAACTAGACCCGCCGCCCAATGATTACCGTTTAGCACATCTTCCGCGAAAAAACAATACAGAACCGAAAAATTCAAATTATTATGAAAGTTTGTTCGCATTTGTTGGCGTCCGGGCCCGGCTCACTCCGGGGTGCGCTAACGCTTCCGTCTGCCAGAGGCAGACCAAGCCCTACGGATCCGTGACGCATGAACCTTGTTTTGTGGTAACAATTGCTATTTTTAAAAATTCAGATTTTGGAAACTTATTCTTTGGGGAAGGGGAAGTCTTTAATTTTCAAAAACCGATTTAGATAAACTGTAAAACAAGTGTTACCTGGCTTGCTTGTGAATTCTATTTTTCCATTATGACGTTCGATTATTTTTTTGCATATATCAAGGCCGAGACCACTTCCATCTTCAGCAGATTTGGTGGTAAAAAAAGGATTAAAGATTTTAGATTGGTAGACTTCTGGAATTCCTTCCCCATTATCTTGAAAGGAAACCGCCAAATACGTATCTTCAATATAAGTTCGAATCACAAGTCTACCTGAAAATTTCACAGCATAAAGAGCATTATTGATTAAGTTGATCCAAACTTGATTCAAAAGATCCGCATAACCAATGATCTTTGTTTCTTCTTTAAAATCAGTAATGATTTCCATAGAGGATTTGACTCGGTTTTGATAAAGCACAAGGCACATCTCTATTTGATCACCTATATTGATTTCAGATAAATATTCATTCTGATTTTCATAAACATAATTTTTTAAAGCTTTGATAACTTTTGTCGCTCTCATCGCGGCATTCTTTATAATGCTACCAGAATTCAGAATCGTGCTTAAGTTTAATAAATTTTCTAAAACAGTGTCAAATCCATCAAGGTTTAAGAAAGGGAATAGTTGACTGACATTACTCTTGTTGACACCTAACTCTATCAAAGTGTCGGTAGTATAATTTGAAGTTTCAAATCCATTTTCTAAAAAAATAGCGTTTAATTCCTGTTTGATTTTTCTTGAAATTGTCGAACTGATAAAGATTTGATTATTTTTTCTAATCTCAAATAGTGTTTTCCAAGCTTCCTTTTCCTTTTTGCCCAATTGTGAATATGTTTCGAGTAAAGTCAGTGAATTCTCAGATAACAAATCGTAAGTTAGTTGGTTTGAGGCTACAATCGCCGCCAAAGGAGTATTGATTTCATGTGCTATACCTGAAATCAGTTTTCCGAGCACTACCATTTTTTCTGACAAGATCAATTGGTCTTGCGTAGATTTTAAATTTTCTAAAGTTTCGTTTAATAGAGAGTTGGTTTCTATTAACTTTGTATTTGTTTTGTGTAGTTCTGATGTCCTTGCTTTCACTTTACTATCTAGTTCTTCATACAATATAGAGTTTTCTAATGAAATTCCAGCTAGTGTAGATATTAAATTGATCACTTCCGCTCTTTCGTTACTAAAGGCACCTGATATAAAATTATTTTCAAGATAAATCGCACCTATCACTTCGCCTTTATGAGTGATTGGCTTACATAACAAAGATTGTACTTTTTTATTTGATAAATATGGGTTATTTAAATATTCTTTATGTTTGGATGCATTATCTAAGATAACATGATTTTTGGAATGAAGCACATAGTTTACTATATTCGGAGATAGGTTTTTAAATTTCTCTATTGGTTCATTGATAGATTCTATATGTATTGCATCTGAGATGGTTCCATACGTATGCACCATAAATTTTTCATTTTGTTTGATAATCAAAGTTGCTTCATTGGCACCCGAATTTTCAAGAATCACTTGGATGATTTTTTCAATTAGTTTGTCAATTCTCACTTCTCTAAGTAAAATATTTGCTGCCTTCATCATGGAAATATAATCCATTTGGAGATCAGTGTTTGATTTTTTTAAATTGAGCGAATTTTCCTTATCTTGCTTTTGAATATTTTGAGCTTGGGATTTCAGGTTTGGATATTTTAAATCCATATCTTTTATTTTAGCGACGGCGCCCCAAATATTATATAATTTATATGCTTCTAAATAATAATTTGTAGCTATGATTTGTCTTTCATTTTCTATATAAAAATTTCCAGCAATCTCAAAGGCAAGAGCCGCATTTTGAATATAACCATTGTCAAGTGCCGAAGTGATACTATCGTCAAAATATTTCATAGCCTCCCATTTCTCATTTTTTGCCCAAGATGCAACGGCTAGAATCAAAGAATACATATGTTGAAAGTTGTTTGGGTTTAATTCAGAGAAATTATAAAAATCCGTTTTTAATTTATCAATTTTTCCTTGATAAAAAACTTTTTTATCGTCAGTTAACGTATGTAAAACGAGAATATAGGCCACACAACGATAAAAATTTGGGCAGATATCATGATAAACCGTCGGAGCCGCTGTATTCTTTTCTAATAATTCTCCTGTTTCGAGAATTTCTTCGTATCGTCCAAATAAAAAAGATTTTGTAATCAATATCCCATAAAATTGTGCCAAGGGACTTTTGGATCCAAGGCTTTCAACGATTTCAACATGTGATTTTTCAGTCCTACCTGAATAAATTAATGGTTCACTGACATCATGTTCTGCGACCAAAAATTTTAGCATCGCCATTGTCGGATAATAAATATTGAGCATGGCATCCCAAACATTATATTTTTGACAAATGGTTTCAAAATGCGCTATCTTGTTATAAACATCGTGAATATTATCTCCCCTATAAAAGTGATTCCACAATGAATTACCTTCGCTAAGAACCATTTCAAAAATATTTCCTGACTCTTCACAGTATTTACTACTCAACTGAAATAATCTTTCATTATCAATGGCTGGATATTTTAAGTGATTTGTAATACAACCTACAGTATTGAAAACACCTCCCATCAATGCCTTGTTATGGTTCCACTGGCTTACTTCGATTGCAATTTCACCAAATTCCACGCCAGTTTTATAGTCTTGTTTGATGTTGATAATCGTTACGGCAAAAAGTGCATAGGCATAAGCCACCAAATCTGTCGCACCATTTTCTATAACAAGAGTGATAGAAATACACGTTAATATACCTAGAAGTGTTAGTTGAGCAGATAATATTGTCGGGATAAGAAGTCTGGATAAAATTTGTTGGATAATGATTTGAATCTCATCATCCATTCTGTTTAGTTTTACCAAATCGTTAGGCTTATGTGTTTCTAAAAAATGTAGAATTTTTCCATATTCAGACAAAAACATGGCACCTCGTTCCTCTTCCGATTCAGGAATATGAACGCCCAGTTTGTGCAATACTTCTAGCCCTAAATTTACGGAATCAAAAATTCGTGATCTACTCGCAAGCGAACCCATACGAATGATGTTCAATCTAGAATAAACTCTCAGGTTTTTACATTTATCAATAAGCTCTAGATAAACTTTTTCTCCTTCTTCGAAATTCCCTGTAGCAAATAAAAACCATCCATACTCTTCTCGAATCGAAAATTCCAATTCTTCATCTTTTGAATCAATCTGTCGTAAAAAAGTTAACGCTGTGTTCGCTAAAGATAAACCCAAATCGTAAGCTATATTTTTTTTAGCGTATAATATTGCTTTGTAGTGAAGATGGATCAATTCTTCGATTTGTGTTTTGTCTACTAATAGTTCAATAGCTTGGGTATAAAAGTTGCAAATATCTATAATTTTTGAATCTGGAAAATTCTTTTTGTAGTATTCTGCTAAATGAAAATTAAATTTAATTTTCTCATTTGGTGTGATCAATTGATATGTTGTTTGGAGAATACGGTCATGTAAAAATGAATAACATGTATTATCTTTTGAATTTCCTTTGGGGAAAATGATTCCCGCTTTCGTTGCTTCTTTGGCGAATAACAAAAGACTGTCTATAGTGAAATTTTCAAAGTTTGTAAATGAATGGAGATCAAAAGTGAGACCTTCACACGAAGCCAATTTTAAAAAACTCAATGTGTCAGTAGATAAAGATTTTAAACGAAATTCTATAAAATCTAAAATCGTTTCTCCGATGGAAATATTCTGAATGATAGATTTATTAAAACACCATGATTCTTTCGAATAATCAAAATACAAAGCTTTGTGTATGATTAATTCTTTTAATAGTTCTTTTGTAAAGAAGGGATTTCCGTTCGTTGTGGTAAAAAGAAAATCCACCAAGGATTCAAATTCTTCTGCGCTTTCACCTATCGCATCCTTGAGTAAATTTTTTGTGTGAATTTTTTTTAAGTCATATAGTTCGATTATATTTAAATAGGAAAGATTTTCTACTTGATCTAAGAACGTTTTGAAGTGAATAGCTGTGAGTTCTGATTTCACTCGAGAACTTAAAATGATAAATAAACCTGGGATGTATTTTTCTAGTAGAATATTGTTTATCAATTTGATAGTGGCCAAGTCCGCCCATTGGATGTCATCAAAGACGATGACCAATGGTTTGGCGATGGAAGCCATTAGTTTAAATAATATTAAAATAATAGAATTAAATCGATTGAGCGCTTCCTGCCCCTCTAGGGCAAAGGGTACTGGTTGTTTCCCAAGCAATAACTCCATTTCTGGAACTAGTAAAGTGATAATTCCCGCATTATCTTCTAAACCTAACCGAAGTTTTTCTTTTGTATCATTTTGAATTTCTGTTTTCTGTGATAACAAAACTTCTACATATTTTTTAAGAATTTGAGATAAGCTTGAGTATGGAATATTTTGCAGGATTTGATCGTGTTTTCCTCTAAGGAAATATCCTTTTTTTAAAATGGTTTCATTTAATATTTCTTCGATAAGACTTGATTTACCTTGCCCTGCACCACCAAACAGAATTAGAAAATTAGTTTTACTTCTGTTATTTGAAGTATCTTCCAAAAGTGAGTATATAAGATCCTTTTCATTTGTGCGCCCATAGAGAGTTTCATTTAATTGCAATCTTGAAGAATAATCTTTACTTGCAATTTCAAAATTAGTTTCTCCACTTTTCACTCGTTTTAAATCATATAACAATCCGTAGGTTGATTGGTATCGATTTTCTGGATTTTTGGAAATTAGTTTATGTATTATTTTATCTAATTCAAAACTTTTACTTTTTAGAGGTTCGGGTATTCTTGAAATATGAAAATGAATTAATTCAATCGGATCTGCACTGTTAAATGGTGTATTGCCAGTTAATAATTCATAAAATATAATACCCAAGGAATAGAGATCACTCCTTTGATCGATGGATCTGTTGATTCTACCTGTTTGTTCTGGTGCTATATAACGCAAATTGGCTGTATGGACGTTTGTAAGTATTTGATCTCTAATCTTAAAGTCAAATTCAGAAGCAGATCCAAAATCTATAAAAGCACAACTGTTCTTTGTATTATCGTACAAGATATTGGAAGGAAGAACTCCATTGTGAATCACATTTTGTTTGTGTATTTTTTGTAGGGAAGTAGCTAGACATATAAAAGTATCACATATTTTATCGAATGGGCCATTATTAATAATTTCAATTAAATTTGTAAGAATGACGCCAGGAATATTCTTATAGATAGTATAGGGATTTGCCGTGTTTAGATTTGATTCTATAATTTCAGGTGCGCTTTCAATATTATAATTATTTAATACATCAATTTCATTTTTAAGTTTAAAAATTGCAGATGTGACTTCCGCTATTTTAACTAAAACAATTTCTTTTGTTTCTGAATTGATCCCGCGGTATAATAAAAATTCATTGGATTCTAAGATTTTCTCACTAGTTTCAATTTTTTGAATGCGCATACATAATGACTCAGTTCATTCTATCCGTCTGATCTATGTAATTTATAAGTTCGGTGATTTCCCAAGGTTTTTGAAAAAAGGTAAATTTGCTAATATTTGTTTTTAATGAATCAATCGTCTTTTGATCTGCTTGGCCTGTGATCATCAGTAGATTGATATCTGGGTATTTATTTGCAATGATCGTAAAAAGTTCATCTCCCTTCATATTGGGCATATGCCAATCGGAAATAAGTATGATCACTTTGATACCGGTGGTCATTAAATCATCTACTATGACTAGAGCATCTTCCGCAGAGAAACTTGTCTCGATCACAAAACGATCTTTATACGCATTTCTAATCTGTGATTTTAAAGACATTAATATAATGGCTTCATCATCGACACAAACGATCGCTTTATTCGATTTTTGATTTGTAGGAGTCACGCGGACTAAAAGGAAAGTTCATTTCCTTAACTTAGTCAATATTTTTTTGGAAGAGATTTTCTGTGAGGCGAGGTTTTGTTTTAAAACCAAAAATTAAAAAAAAAGGCCAGCGTGAAGCTGACCTTTCCCAAGGGAGAATTTAGAAAGATTCTATCTCCAGCCTTCGTTCTTAATTTGGCTGTGATCAAGATAAAGTCCTGAGCTTCCTACAGAAGGAGCTCTGTAGTGACCAGAATACTGATAATAAGTTACATTTGAATTGAATGGCCAGATACCTTCACTTTGAGTGTTAGGAGATTGGCATTTGCTTAGACCACCTGTTCTATTGTAACCACAAGAAGAGTGGTAAGCGACAGCATAGTCATCTTCGCCTGGAAGAATCGCAGAAGCACCAAACATTCCTTTGTAACCAGGAACATGATACACACCAACTGAACCAGTGTTGTTATGGTTGAAAGCACCACGTGCAGTTCCAACGATAAGAGCTTTGTCCATTGCGTTTCCAGCGAAACCAAAAGTGATACCATTAAGAGCAGAAGCAAGTTCTGATCCACCAGAAGCAGCAGCAAGAGCTGTTACTTTTGTAAGTGCGAAACCTTTAGAAGAAGCAGTTCCACCTAAATTTGACAACCAAAACTCGATTGCATAACAACCTGCAGAATGGCACACGATTTTACAAGATTTACCGTTTTTACAGTAGTTTGTAAGCCCAGTAGTGATGTTTGTTTGTGCACGAGAAGAACCATAAGTTCTTGGGTCAGTAGTTCCATCATAACCGATGAAGATTTTTGATCCGCCGACGCTATTTGTAGATGAACCCCAGTAATTGTTTACGTCAGTTGTACCAACGCCATTGTGGTTCGATCCAGATTTACCGTGGATAAATACTGTATATGTCTGTGCACTTAGGGATCCCGCTAGTATGAGCGTGAAAAGTGCTGTAAGTGTGTTAATTCGTGTTCGCTTTGTCATTTTTTTCTCCAATGTTTCGCTTCAATTGTTGTAGAACATTGGCAAAATTATGGCAAGAACTTTTTTTTATCCATTTCCCTAAAAAGTAAAATTTTTTATCCGATGGGGCTTTTGCTTTTTCGGAAGGACAGATTTTCCTTGAAATTGTCCTTATTTTCTGATATTAGTGTTACCTTCGAAGGGCAAGATAGGGGTATAAATTCATTGAAATCGGTTAAAGAAGCAAGTGAAAGACTAGGTGAGGCAAGAAAGGAAATTCATAAAGGAATCGTAGGTCAGGAGGAATTGGTCGATGGTCTGCTCATTGCCATGATGGCAAACGGGCACGTGTTGATTGAAGGATTGCCGGGGCTTGCCAAAACGCGTGCTGTCAATTTACTTTCGCAAGTGTGCAAAGTTGACTTTCGCCGCATTCAATTCACTCCCGATCTATTGCCCGCAGATATTGTCGGAACAAGAATTTTCAATCAATCCAAGGCCACTTTTGAAAACCAATATGGACCGATTTTCGGGAATTTCATTCTAGCGGATGAAATCAATCGGGCTCCCGCAAAAGTACAATCTGCACTTTTGGAAGCTATGCAAGAGCGCCAAATCACTGTAGGCGAAGAGACTCGTGCACTTCCTCTTCCGTTTCTTGTTTTTGCGACACAAAATCCTATTGAACAAGAGGGGACTTATCCACTTCCTGAGGCGCAATTGGATCGATTTTTATTAAAACTGATAGTGGGTTATCCAAAAAAACAAGAAGAGGCACTGATTGTAAAGATGGTGGTGAAGGAAGTCGTTGTTCCAGAACTAAATCCTATCTTTACCGATAAAGAGATTCTGACCTTACAGGAGTTAACGAGAACCATTCATTTAGAAGACAGTCTTATTGATTACATTGCACAAATTGTATTAAGCACGAGAAATCCAGAAGAATACGGACTTAGTGATTTTAAACAATGGATATTGCATGGAGCATCACCTAGGGCATCGCTTGCACTTGCGCAAACTGCGCGTTCGGTGGCACTTATGCATGGAAGAGATTTTGTATCCGCCGAAGATGTTCGTTCTATGGCACTTTCTGTGTTAAGGCATAGAGTGGCACTGAATTATATGGCGGAAGCTGAGGGGATGAAATCGGAAGATTTGATATTGAAAATTTTATCTACGATCAAAGCCCCCGCATAATAAAGGAATATTTTTTGAATACAAGTAAGACCATTGAAATATTAAAGAAAGTCCATTTATTGGAACTTGTTTCAAAAAAAAATGCTACGTCAGTGTTAGATGGTCATTATTTAACGGAAATTCGTGGCAAAGGAACGGAATTCAAAGAAGCAAGAAAATATGTTACAGGAGAATCTATACGACTCATTGATTGGAATATGACGGCAAGGCTCGGGGAACCGTATGTAAAAATATTTCAAGAAGAAAGAGAGCGAAATATTTACATAGCCATTGATGTAAGTCCATCCATGTATTCGGGCTGGCAAGAAAAAACAAAAATCGAATATGCGATTGAAATGGCGGCAACTCTTGCTTATAGCACAATTAAGTCAGGAGATAGATTGGGCTATGTGATATTTCAAGATCAAGTCTTGGCGCAATCCCCCGCAAAGACAGGTTCTAAACAATTATACCAAATGTTGGAAAGACTTGTACATTTTAGAGACAATCCGGTAAGCGCTGGAAAAACTGATGTGCGTTCGGCGATACATGCTTTACAAAAAAAGAAAGGTCATCGATTTGTAGTTTTTTTGATATCGGATTTTATTGATTTGGATATACCAGATGATATGCGTTATTTGGTAAGTTCACATGATTTGGCGATGATGCATGTTTATGATCCTTTCGAATATAGCAAAAAAAAATATTTAAAATTTATCTACCAAGATCCTGAAAATTTGAGCCATCAGATAATGGGAAATACAAATCTACTTCGCAATTTGGAAGAACAGGAATCTCATCTTAAAGATATTTCTATAAAATATGGATTAAGTTTTGAATCTTTCCCAACAAACATTACCGTTGGCAAAACACTTGGTCATTTTTTTGCAAGAAAAGCAAGGATTTCCTAATCCATGGAATTAACGAAAGGATTTTTAGAACCACTACCCATACTTTCCGAAGGAGAAATATTTTTTTTAAAAACAATCTTGCCGATCCTACTTGCATTACCCTGGGTCATCGCGATTTTATTTTTACTTCTACGCTGGTTTTTGACTTGGATTGCTTCATTGAAACCAAAACAAGTTATTACAAAGACAGTAAATTCGGATGATGTAGAAATTTACCATTTTTTTGAAGAGCCACTTAAAAGATTATCAGAGATAGAAGAATTGGCCAAAACAAACCCTCGTTTGGCGATCATAGAATTAAGTAAATACATAAGAGGAAAAAATATTAAAGGCGAATTTGAAAAAGTATCATTAGAATATTATCTTAAAAAAAACAATAAGACTCCTTTTGCTCCTTGGACTGATATCTTAACAAATCCAAAAGTGAAACTCGAAGCACCTAAAGATCTTTATGCGGAAATCGTATTTTCCTCATACCAATTAAACGAACCGAAACTGGAGACTGCTCTTTCCTATATTCAACGTGTTCGGTCATTAAAAACGAAAGGTAAACAAAAGTGAGTTTTGATTTTCCTTGGGCACTTCTCCTTCTTCCTCTGATCTATTGGGTCAAAAAAAATGGATACAAATCTAGCATAGTTCCCTTTGCACCTATTGCTTGGTTACATGGTAAATTTCCCACAACTTCGTTCAAAGAAAAGATGACAAAGTATTCTGAACTCGTTCTTTATATTTCTTTGGTATTGGGATTATCGGGACCAAATATTTTAATGAATCGAGAATCGATTCAATTGGAAGGAATTGATCTAGCCATCACATTAGATTTATCAGCGAGTATGCAAGCCGCCGATTTTTTACCGAATCGATTGGAAGCCATGAAAAAACTCGTCATAGAGTATCTGGATGGTTTACGTGGTAATCGAACAGGCATTATCGTTTTTAGTGGGAAAGTATTTCTACATTATCCATTTACTAATAATAAAACTGCTCTGCAAAAGGCTGTGGATGGCATTCATTTTCAAACCATTGATCATAACAAAGCAGGTGGAACAAACATTGGTGATGCGATATTGTTTTCCAGAGAAGAGCTCAATCGCATTAAAATCGATACTCGCGAACAAGCAATTTTATTAATTACAGACGGCGAAAATACTGGTGGCGCAGATCCGATATTAGCCGCCAAGTCTGCCTTACAAAGCGGAATTCATATTTACATAGTTGGGATTGCAGGAGCTGAACCCATTCCAGTTTTTGAATCTGATGGAGATCCCTTTATCGGTGCTGATGGAAAACAGGTAGTGACTAGTTTAAATGATGTTAGTTTAAAAGAAATCGCATCGACAGGTGGTGGAGTATATTATCGTGCCAAAGAAGGTGAATCACTAAAATCCATTTTAAAAGAAATTGCAGAAATCGAAAAACATCCTTTGGAGATGAAAACAGTAAAAGAAAAAATCTCATTGTCTTTTGGAATTTACATAATCACACTTTTATCCTTTTTCATTTTTATATTTGGAACAAGTATTTGGGTGAGGAGTCCTATCAGATAATGGAATTCTTTTATCCACTTTTACTATTGTTAGTTCCATTTTCTTTAGCATTTTGTATTTGGAATATCCGAAGGCAGTACTTTGCCATTAAAGAAATCCAAGGTTCAGTTCATCCTTCAAAGTATGATAAATTGACTCAACTTATCACAAAGCGTGAAAATGGTGATGTTAGTCTTATTCGGTTTTGGATATATCAAATTTTTTCATGTTTGGCATTTTTATCTATCGTAGTGACTCTTGCCTATCCTTACAAAGCTGGAGACGCTGAATTTCAAACCAAACAAACGTCCGTATATCTTGTTTTTGATGGATCTTGGAGTATGGATGCATATGATGCTACTAATAATGAAGGGTATTCTTTTGTTCCAAGATATAGATTTGAAGAAGCAAGATTTCATTCAATAGAACTGAATAAACGAATGGAAGATGTATCCTTTGGTATTTTTACCTTTGCCGGGACGGCAGTGCAGCATTCACATCCATTAAATGATAAAGATTGGATTCATAAAATTATATTTGATCAAATGGGTTCACATAACACATTCTATAGCGGGACAAATTATGATGCTGTTTTTTCTGAATTGATCTCTTCTTCCAAATACCTGGGCGAAGGATTTCAAGTAGTTCTGTATTCAGATGGTGATGCCTCAGAAGAAGAAAAAGCCAAAGCATTGGAGCGGATCAAAACTTTCTCTCGTTTAAAAATACCAATTCATGTCGTCGCACTCGGAAAACCGGACGGTGCTGAGATAGAACTTGTATTTAATTTACTCGATCAAGTAGATTCAAAGGATGAAGTGAGTGGTGATGCGGCTGGAAAAATTTATCAGGCAACTTCGACAGTGAGTGTTCAAAAAAGGAAAAGTATACCTGACTTTGCATTTTTAAAAAGTATTGCCGATTCTACGAGGGGAGAATTTGTCCAGACTTCACTTGGCACAAGTGGCATTGAAGAAATCATTACCGCGATTGAATCGGGAAAAGATAAAGAACAGATCCTTCTCTGGGAAGCTGGTTCCAAACAGAGTTTAGGTTATATATTTTTCATTTTACCTTTCTTGTTTTTTTTATATGATTTCCTTTGGATACGCAAGGCGGTGAAACTTGGAAATTAAATCGCCAGAAAATGATGCAATCATTACGTTTTGGAACAAAGGGAAGTATTATATAATAGGTTTTATTTTATTATTACAAATTGGTATTTATACTTGTGGTATACGTAGGCTTAATCATCCCTCAATTGAACCAAACCAAACAGGAATTAAACATTACAATGTAGATTCATTTCAAAATGCAGAAGAATCTTTTTTGGATAGTATATCCTTCAGTTTTCGTCAAGAGATCCCTTTATTTAATTTAGCTTTAAACTACAACAAACAAAAGAATTACCCAGAAGCTCATGAAATTAGCCAATCGATCCTAAAGAATCATAGGTTTTTTTGGCAGGCATATCACTTAGATGGAATGTTATTATTTGAATGGGGGAAAAGCGTTCTCAATTCCAAAGATTGTGACTATAAAGAAACTCTTGTTTTGTGGGAATTTTCAGAAAAACAATTTTACTATAGTATCCTATTTTCATTTCTTAAATTTGAATTTCAAAAGGCCTATGAATCTTATACGCTGAGAAAGGAAGTTCGTCTCTGGATAACGAATCTACCTGAGTGGAGAAAAAATTGTTTAAATCCACCGAAATCGAATGACGATGGTGGTGGCGAAAACGAGTCAGATAACAAAGATAAATCAGATAACAAAGATAAATCAGATAACAAAGATAAATCAGATAACAAAGATAAATCAGATAACAAAGATAAATCAGATAGCAAAGATAAATCAGATAACAAAGATAAATCAGATAACAAAGATAAATCAGATAACAAAGATAAATCAGATAACAAAGATAAATCAGATAACAAAGATAAATCAGATGGCAAAGATAAATCAGATAACAAAGATAATTCAGATGGCAAAGATAAATCAGATAACAAAGATAATTCAGATGGCAAAGATAATTCAGATGGCAAAGATAATTCAGATGGCAAAGATAATTCAGATGGCAATGGTTCGTTAAGTGAAACTGAGAAGAAACGGCAAGAATTAAAAATTGAAAGAGAGAAAAAGAAGCAAGAAACTACATTGAGTGAGGGTGAAACCAAAAAACTACTGGAATCGACGAGCAAACTCTACCCTAAAGAACCAAATGGGTATTGGAATCGCGAATATTATCGTCACAAACAAGAAATTTATATGAAAACTGATAGAGATGTTTTAGAGGAATCTATGAAACAAGCAAAGCCTTAATTATGATTTGTTAACAGGTAATGTAACTTTAAATATTGTTTCACCGACCTTACTTTTTACTTCAATGAATCCGCCGTGGGATTCTATAATTTTTTTGGCAGTCGGAAGTCCGAGTCCCGTTCCCATTCCTAGTTCCTTGGTTGTAAAGAACGGCTCAAAAATATTTGTCATATTTTCTTCGGAAATGCCTTCCCCATTATCTTTTACATATACGTGAACTAATTCTTCATCTAACTCAGAATAAATATTGACTACTCCTTTTGTTTTGGCAGTCGCTTGTAAGGCATTATAAATTAGATTGGTCCAGACTTGAACCAATTCATCTGGATATCCGTGAATTTTGATATTATTATCTATACTAACTTCAATTAAAGTTCCTTGTTTCCAAACATTAGAGTACATTTGCAATACGCTTTCAATGCCTTCTTTCAAATCAAAGGTTACTTTGTTTTCTTTGGGTCCAGGATAAGAATAATGCTTTAATGAAAAAACTATTTTTGAAGCACGTTCTATTGCCGTTTCAATGATTGAAAGATGAAAAAGACTTTGTTTTCGAAGTATGGCATATAAGAATGCATCCCGAATATTTTTCATAGAAAACAAAGTTCTATCTTCTTCCGAAATGGATGTAACACCAAGATCAAAACATAAGTCACTCAAACCGATCGGATCTTCATAACCAACCGATGCAAAGAAATTTCCCAGTTCACGTTTGCGTTTCATTTTTGAAATATTGGGACTTATTTCAGTCTCCTTATTATGGAAAACAAGATTTTCCATATGATCAGTTTCAAAAACTTTATCTTTGTGATTGGGAAGATTTAAAAACAATGGATCATTTTTTAAAAATGCGACACTTGCTTTGATTGCCGCCAAAGGGTTGTTAATTTCATGGGCTACACCTGCTGCAATTTTTCCCAATGTAGACATTCGTTCGGCAAACAATAATGCTGATTGTGTTTTTTTAAGTTCTACTAGTTTTAAATGTAACTCTTCTGTTCTATCTTTCACAAGTGATTCAAGATTTTCGGTAGAATTTTTAACTCTACCGATCATTTGATTGAAACTATCTGAAATTTGTCCTATTTCATCGTACGTTGTTATAGGGATATGAGTGTTTAAATCTCCAGTCTGCATTCGAAAGATTCCATTCAATAAACGATTCAGTGGTTCAATGATATTGGTTCTATGTAAGATAGGATAAAGTAAGAATATGGCAACCAGAGTAATGATAAGAATGAATAACAGCCATAATACTATCGTATGTATTTTTCTTCGATAATCTCTATATGTGATACCCATACTATAGCGAAGGTTTTTTGCATGAAAATCACTTAGCCAAAATATTCCTTCATGTTTAGGAACTAAATTTACTAGATGAAAATTATTATAAAATGGCTGTAGTTCTTTGAACTGAGATATTTGAATATAGTCTTTCTGAATTTTATTAATTATTAATTTCGAATTGAAATGGTCAATTAGTAGATCCGTTTGATGGATGATAGGATATGATGCACCTTTTTCCAATTGGATCTTTACAAAATCTTTTTCCCGATCCAAGTCGATTTGAAAGTCTTTTTGGTACCTGTTGAATATAATATTGGCGATCAAAGACAAAACTAAATATATCAATGTGACATTGAATGTCATAATTTTGAAACTGACACTTGTCGGAAAATTTTCTTGGTTCAAAACATTTAGAATTACTGTTGTGACTGATAAAAAAGTAACATTCGTTAGTAGAAATAAATAAAATTCACTTCCCATTATTTTTAAATCTACCAGAATATTTAAAAATGCCATACAAAGAATAGCAAGAGCCGCTAAAATAAATTTGAGTATTTGTTTTTTGATTCGAACATTTACTATTTTATACTTGATAATGAGAACGATTACACAAGCTAACAATTGTAAACATACGACAGAAGCTATGCTTAGTATGCTACCTTCGATTAAGGGATCATCTGAATATTGTGCTGGGACATAAAATTCCAAATTTTCATCGAATCCGATTTTGCGATAGAAAAAGCCCCAAATATTATATGTGACAGCAATCAGAGAAGTGATGCCTGAAATATAGAGATACTGCATTCTCGTTTTTGGCCAATGGTCTTCCCCGAATCGGAAGGAAGCAGAGAGTAAAGCAGTGCCTAGCAGTAGAACTGCGGGATTTTTAATAAAAACAAATAAGTAGGAAGTCCAAGTTTCTAAATACGAATTGCAAATTGCCCAACAAAGGCTCCAGACCACGAGGGAGAAAAGGAAAATTTGGTAGTCTAGAAAAGATGGTGGGAGTCTTTTCCTTTTTCGGAAAAAATAAACAAACGCCGTTCCGATCACCAAAGCCAAGCTATAGTAATAAAAGCTATAAAAGTTTAATAACAAACAAAGTCCTTCGCAATGGTAATGCCCAACCATGAATTTGACGCAGAAAACGTAAGGAAAGAATGTTTTTTTTGTGGTGCAGTGCACAAAATTGAGCTGGACAATTGTGCGTCGCATAAAAAGATGGTTTTACTGATTGTGCGATGCACAACGAGGTGAAAACATGATACGCGAAAAAGGCAAAAAAATCCTAAAATTGGCTCTGGGCTTACTTCTTGTATCCCTTTCTCTTTTCGAATCTTACGGGAAAACAAGCAGAGAATCGGATCTCTCTTCCCAGAAAAAGGAAATACAAAGGATCGCAGATTATATTGGAAAACAAAGGCCAGGTCTAGCTCGCAGTGAAAAGGCCGAATTGGCAAAAGCAATTTTCGATCACTCCCATCTCCTTCGATTTCCTTCTCGATCTGAATTCGCAAAAGAAAAAGACATTGATAGAGTCGCATTTTTACTTGGAGTCATTCAAACTGAATCACAGTTCAAGAGAACTGCGAAGTCTCACAAAGGTGCACTCGGTTATATGCAGATCATGCCAGACACAGCCAAATGGCTTGCTCGCTCAAAATCTATAGCATACAAAGATAAGAAGGATTTATATTCTACAGAGATTAATATCAAGATGGGTGTTCTTTATTTAAATGATCTAATGAAAGAAACAGGGTCACCAAAGGATGCACTTCTTGCTTATAATGCAGGTCTTGGTGGGTTTCGCAAATGGGGTGGACTCTCATCTTATCCTAAGTCCATTGCAGTGCACTACCATGCATGGAAAGAATTTAAAGAAAGCAGAATGGTGTTTGAAGATCTCGCCTTCTTAAAAGCAGAATAAATTTTACTTTACATTCAGAATTTTGGCTCCAGCCTCTAATCCGTTTTTACAATAAAGGTGGTTTAGGTATGGAGCTTCTTCGTAGATACGGATTGTATCTCGCAATAGTATTAGCATTGGTGATTGTGGTAGTTTTTTTTGTTTTTAGAAACGGCCATGATAACGATTCAGAGACAAGTCAAAGATCCAAACAAGACATGATGTCGAGTTCAAGTGATCCATCTAGCAGTAATTATACGGGTGGCGGTGATGGAGGGGGCGGGGATATTCCAGATGATGGAGCAACTCCTGCACTTTTAATTGAACAGTATGAAGAATGGGCGCAGTATCCTCCCTATTCAAGACCCATGTCGATATTAAATCATGACCTCGCATTTCCCTTCATTATCGAAAATTCACCTGATTACCAATTGGACCAAAAGACCAAAGAAGCGAATGGATATGTATGTCTATTTCAACCAAAATCTTGGTCAGTGATTGGTAACAAAGATTTAATGTATGTTACACTAGAGTGTAGAGACAAAGAAAGAAATCGAGTCAAAATTTCCATAGACTCTCATCAGGTTTTTAGAGAATGGGAAGGCCAACGTTATGGTGCTGTTAGTGCAGATGTAAATGATAATGGCACTGACGGGGATCAAACTCGTGGTGACAATGTTTATACCTTCTCTTGGAAACCAGGTAAAGCAGACTGGGGACAAATGTCTCTTGTTGTCAACATTACATATGGACGAGAAAGTCTTAAAACAACTGTTACAGCTAGTTTCTTTTCCTCACCGACGATTCCTGCCGAATTCAATGGAGTATTCTCAGATACTCTTCAAGATGGATCTCTTGTAGTTCGTGCTGTCGTAAATGTTTTCAAAAAAGGGAAGTATCATCTTGAAGCAAATTTAAAAGATGAGAAAAATGGAGAGTACATTGCGTACGCAATTTATGATGGAGATTTAAAAGCGGGTTCAAATGAAGTAGAGTTTATTTTCTTCGGAAAAATCTTAAGAGATAAAGATTTGGACGGACCTTATATCGCCACATCGTTTAGAGGACACCGAGTAAACTTGCCGATCGATCCTGAATGGTATAACCAGGGGGAAGAAGGACTACGAAAATTGCAGGCAGCTAAAACTGTTGAGCCGGATCGGGAGCTTGTTTATCCTTATAAGGATGAATACAAAACAAAATTGTATAAAGTTGAGTCTTTTGCTAAAGTTGTTTGGGATTCGCAAGATAAACAAGAGAGACTTCGCCAATTAAAATCTCTCCAATAAAAGGATTATAAATGATTCATTTTGATTTTCAAAGTATCAGTCTGAAAATTAAAAAAAGACCCTTCCTTATAGGAGGGGTTCTTTTTGTACTATTACTTCCAGTAATTTCCCATTTTGTTTTTTGGGGATTGGTTCGTGCCAAAGCACCTATTTATACACAAACGATAAAACACCCATTCCTTACTTCAAAAGTTACAGTGACTAGAGATTCTGCAGGTATTCCCCATATCGAAGGTGACGATGCTAAATCCGCCTACTTTGCCTTAGGTTATACTTTCGCCCAAGATCGCTTGTTTCAGATGGAGTTACAAAGACGCATTGGAAAGGGTGAGTTGACTTCTCTTTTTGGAGAAGCACTACTTGATTCTGATAAATTTTTAAAATCACTATTATTGAAAAAAGCTGCTGAAGATTACGTGAATGAAAAATCTCATTTGTATCCTGAAGCATGGGAACAACTCGATTATTTTTTAGCAGGTGCAAACGCCTTTGTTGATGAAGGAACTTACCCGATCGAATTTACTATATTAGGTGTGACTCCAAAACATTTCACTAGAGTTGAAGCCATTTCCTTTTTATTTTATATGGGATTTTCTTTTGCAGAAGGAATCAAGTCAGATAGTCTATTTTCTATTTTGGAAAAAAGTATCAAAGGACGTGATGTTTCTGAACTATTTCCAAGGTATGATAGAGAAGGAAAAAATGTAACCATCATTGAATCGCAACCTGGTATTCCTGTTCTTTCAGCAAACCAAAATCCAAATTTAAATGATTCAAATATTAAAGATTCACTTCTTCCGAATTCACCCAAGGATTCTTTCAGTCAAATAAATGCAGATCTGACATCTATACAAAGTTTTGCGACGATCCTAAAGACCATAGATAATTTGTTATTACCGATTGAACCTTTGGAAGGTAGCAATTCTTGGCTCATTGCACCTTCTCGTTCTGCGAGTGGTGGTGCCATTCTTGCCAACGATCCTCATATTGCTCTATCAAACCCAGGCGCTTGGTATGAAGCTCATATAAAATTTCCTGGTTATGAAAACTATGGATATTTTTTATCTATCATTCCATTCCCACTCATTGCACATAACAAAGAGAAGGCATGGGGTCTAACCATGTTAGAACATGATGATGTCAATTTATACTTTGAAACCATTGAAGGTGACAAAGTAATGGAAAAAGGAAAATTTGTCCCTCTCCAAGTATACGAAGACAAAATTATTTTCAAAGATGGTCATGAAGAAAAATTTCCCGTTCAGATTACATCCCACGGCCCAATATTTACAGAACATATAAAAGGATACAAAGGAAGGCCTGTTAGTTTGTATTGGGCTCTACATCACCTAAAAAATCCACTCTTAGATGTTTTGTATAAGATGGGTAAGTCTTCTAGTTTTTCTGAATTAGATTCGGCTTCTTCACTTATTGCGGCACCAGGCCTTAATTTTAGTTATGCGGATGCAAAAGGAAATATTGCTTATTATTCTGTCGGTCGATTCCCTATTTTAAAATCAGGCAATCCTAGAAAAATATTAGAAGGGGCAACGGGTGAAAATGATGTAATCGGTTATGTTCCGAGTTCAGCTAATCCAAAGTTAATCAATCCAAAAAACGGAATCATCGTTACCGCAAATAATATGGTAACATCCGCAAAAATAACAGGATTGAATTCTGTGGAAGGGAATTGGCAACCAGCTGATCGTTTCTTGCGTCTAACGGATGTACTCGGTCGACAAGAAAAATGGTCCTTAGAAGAAATGGCCAGTTTACAAACTGATTCTTTTTCTTCATTTGCACCAACATATTTAGAAATCGCCTTACCTCATTTAGAGAAAATAAAATCGCAGAATGGCAAACGTGCACTGGATCTTTTGAAAAAATGGGACTACCAACATTATCCTGGCTCACTTGGTGCCACAGTGTATGATGTATTTTTTTACCATGTATTCAAAAACTTAGTATTAGATGAGTTAGGAGACGATAACTTTAAATTATATGGTGATATCGCAGAGTATTGGAATGCGTACCGCGGCCTAATCCGAAATCCAGATTCAAAATTTTGGGATGATGTAAATACTGTTAGTGCGATAGAAACCCAAGGTGATATTTTCCTTCGTTCATTGGAAGAAACGGTCACATACTTAGAAAAAAATGTTTCAAGTTCTCCTTCTTTATGGAAATGGGAAAAGTTGTATAAAGTCAAACATCCTCATCCTTTGGGAGTGATACCTCTGATAGGTGGTGTTTTTGATATTGGTCCATTGCCTGGGATTGGTGGTTCAGAAGTGGTTAATAATTTAAAATACAAACTCGTAAAAGAAGATTGGACTGCGGTTTCAGGTCCTTCCAAAAGAAGGGTAATAGATTATGGACGATTTGAAGAATCAATCACCCAATTACCTATTGGGAATAGTGGGAATTTAGGGAGTCCGTATTATGGAAATATGGTGAATGATTATTTAGATGGTAAACATAGAAAAATTCTCTTTTCTAAGGAAAAATTTAGTGCTGGCGAAATAATGACATTCGAACCAGTAAAGTAATTTATAATGGATGAATCCTATTTCTATCTAAGGAGTAGGGTTCATCTTAACAAATTTTTATTAGGCTTGATCTTCCCATTTTTTAATCTGCTTTTGGATATCTGTCGTATTCACTTGAATGGATGAGTCTGTTTTTTTGAAATCAGATTTGTTGAATTTTTTGAAATACAACCAAATTCCGGTTAACCCAATGAATCCTAATATTATTAATGTCAAATTGATATAAGTTGAATCTGGTTTCGCTAATATTTTATCACCAAATCCATAAACAATAGAATCCACCATACCTTGATTGCCATCTTCTTGAAAATGAATTACAACTGGATCATTTAAGACTTTATCACCAAATCCATGTTCCATTTGGTAGATTATATCTTCTGCCTGCATTCCATCTTTGATTCTATTTTCTATGAAATTTTTTAAGTATGCAGACGCCGTACACATATTAAACGAACAAGCCTGGATGGGAAGGCTTGGCAAACAGATACATCTGATTTTTTCTGTTACTTCCAGAAAGGTATTGATCTGACTCTGATCTTTTAGACTCGTCGTAGTCGTTTGCGCGTAAATAGAAAATGGAACTAGTAGACAGATTGCAAAAAGACTTAAGCTTTTTTTAACTTTGTAAAGGGTGGAAGTGAAAATGGAAAAATAATTCACGATGCCACTTCCGATTTCTTTTTATTTTTTTCACCAATAGGTAGCAGTAAAAATAATCCAGTGACAAAATACATTGCTGAACCTAACCAAATTAATTTTACTAGAGGATTAATCCAGATTTCTAAATTCGCAACGATTTCTTTAGGGAATTGTAAATAGAGGGCTAATTTTTCTTTTTCCGTTTGGCCTGTAAAATAATAATTCATAAATAAAAGAGGAAGATCTGGATTTTCCGAACTCATATCTGCCTTTTCAATCGCACCTAACTGAATGTAGAAGTCTTCCTTTGCTAAACTCAAAATCGCAGGTTCGCTAGTAGGAATGTGAGTTTCAAAATCTCCTGTTAAATGAGAAATTTGCGGATAAAACCTACGTTCTGTAACAAGATCAGCTTCTTTGTTTGTGCCGCGAAATATAGAATATGTAGCTTCTTGTGAAACGATCACATTTTGTATGTTTGGTTCGGAGCCAATGCCTGAAATCAAAACTGGTTTTATTTTCAAAGTGGAAGCTTCTATTTGATAGGCAGAGAGTATTCCTTTATCAATTGATTGATAGACAACTTCATTTGAAGTTGGGGGCATTAATTGGTAATAAAACTTGATAGATGTGTTTTGTTTAAAAGCATTTCCTGCATAACCTATAAAAATCATAACTAAAGAAAAGTGAACTAGATAACCACCATACCTACGTTTGTTTTTAATAAGTAATTGATAGGCGGCAATAGGAAAACTTTCTTCTGGGTTTTGTTCTTTTCTTGCTTTTGTTCCTCTGTAGTATTCTTGAAAAATTCCTGAGATTGTGAAAATTCCGATCCCAACAGTGAGTATAGAATATACTTCTGATAATACATCTCCGTAACCTGCACTTGGTTTGGTGAAAGCTTGAGAATAAAAAAGTACATATGCGCCAGCCCCAATGACACCTGCGATAAATGGTTTCAGTAGAGTATTAAAGAATACACTGCCTGCACCTTTGCGCCAGGCAAGGAGTGGTGCCGAACCCATAAGTAACAAAAGAAATATGCCTGCAGGCACTCCCCAAGAGTTAAACCAAGGTGCTTTGAATTCTTTACCATAGAGTAAAGGTGAAAAAACTCCGAGTAAGATCGCGGCAGTTGATAAGACCAATAAAAAATTATTTAAAAGGAAACTTCCTTCTTTAGAAGTAATCGCTTCCAAATTTCTTTCCGGGCTTAAGGATTTTTTTCTATAGATCACAAAGCCAGTAAAGAATACAAAACTTAGGATAATGTAACATAGAAAAGGTGTGCCAATTGTTGATTTGGAAAAACTATGTGGGCCTTCAAGTACTCCCGACCTCGTGATCCATGTTCCGAGTAAGCTGAAATGGAATGCGAGGATCACAAGCAACATATTCCAAAACTTTAACATGCCTCGTCTTTCTTGGATGACAACCGAGTGAACGAAGGCTGATGTCAGTAACCAAGGCATAAGGGATGCATTCTCTACTGGATCCCATGCCCAGTATCCGCCCCAACCTAACTCTTCGTAGGCCCATTTGGAACCGAGTAAAATTCCTGTTCCCAAAAAAAACCAAGAGAATAAAGTCCATTTTCGAATGAATTTCATCCAATCTTCAGACAATTGACCCGAGACCAAAGCTGACATAGCGATGGCAAACGGTATCGAAATACTAACATAGCCGATATATAAAATGGGCGGATGGATAATCATTGCCCAATGTTGCAAAAGTGGATTTAAGCCTCTACCGGCAACGGCTTCTGGTTGAAATTCTCTGAATGGTTGCGCGTCAGCATAAAAGATGGCTAAAAAACTAAAAAATCCAGATAACACGGCTAAGATGATGTTCATCACTGGGATTCTATCTTGAATGGACTTTCTCGTTTGCCATAATACGATAAAAGTAAAAACATTTAAGATTAAATTCCAGAATAGGAGCGATCCAGATGAGCCAGACCAGATAGAAGTCATTTTATAAAATAAAGGTAGATGTTCACTGGAATGCATGACTACATAATAATTACTTAAGTCAGATCGCATAAGCTGTGTTAATAATACCAAAAAGGCAAGTATGATGATGGCGGGATTTGTCATCAGAGCCAATCGGCCTAGTTCGATCCCTTTTCTATCAGACTTTAATAAACCATAAGTGGTTTGGATGATAGAAAAACACAAAACAGCAAGGGAAGAAGTGAGTAAGATGGTTCCTAAATTATTCATTTTTCTTCTGCGTACCCAGCTTCATATTTTGAAGCGCACTTCGCTTCCACATGGCTTGCGACTAAAATTCCGTTTTCAATTTTTCCATCCACACGAGCTCGTGCTCCTTCTTTGAAGGCATCAGGTAACAAGGTTTCGCCGGTAAAATAAACAGGAATTTCTTTATCATTCAATTCCAAAGTGAATTTTGCTTTTTTACCTTCGCGGACAAGTGAGCCTAATTTGACAAAGCCCCTAACACGAAGATTTTGATCTGTATATTTTGCCGAACTTGCGGCAAGTTCAGAGGCATCCAGAAGTAAAAAAGAAGTCTCTTTGGATGAGAAATAGGCGATCCCCGCCAAAGAAAGTCCAATGGTGAGTAGTAGTGCTATAAATTTTGTATTCATACCGTTTCTTAGACGAATTCAGATTCGCCCACTTTCAGGCTCTCAAAAACCTAAAGTAGAGTCAAGTCCAACCTCTAAAGGTAACCCTTGATTTCGTAGACCAAATACCCCATCCATTCCTTTAGCGCAATCGTCGAAATTTCTAAAAAGTGAGGTGAAGGCATCCAAATGTCGAATGCATTTGTATTCCCATCGATAGATTTGTAATCCGTTGGGAATAAAACAAAGTTTAGATTTGCTTTTTTGAAGCAAGCCGTTGCCCGCAAACTATGGAATGCTGATGTAACAAGAATTAGTGATTTAATATTATGTTCTTCAATTTTTTTTGCAGAAAAAATAGCATTCTCATAAGTGTTTTTAGATTCTCTTTCCAAAATTAAATCTTCTTTGGCGACTCCGAGATCTAGAAAGATTTTTTCTGCAAGGTCAGCTTCTTTGATTTCTCCTGCGAACAAAATGCCAGATCCACCTGTGAATAATATCTTTTTTGCCTTACCAGCTCTGTAAATTCTAGTTGCATCCACCAAACGGTCGCTAGAATCTGTTAATTCGGGTCTACCTTTGTATTTGCCAAGAGTATTGATCATACCACCTAATACGACAACGGCGTCCGATTCTGGTAAGGATGAAATCTCAACGGGAGGAAACTTTTTTTCGAGACTTTCTATAAGAGAATTTGCGATAAACGAATTGGAAAAATAGAATAGAAATAAAAGTAAAAATCCCAATTTCAATTTTTGTCTATAACCATGGAGGAAAAAAATCATAAGTAAGCCAAAAAGAAAAAATAGGGGGAAAGGGTAAAAGAATAGAGTTAGAACTTTTGAAAAGAAAAAGAATAGAGAATCCATGATGCAGTGGATATAGCCAAATTAGATCTGACAAGCGGGAAACAAGTGAATCCTCACCTTATAAATTTTCAATTCTACCTAGAACTCGCAAAATCAGAAGGGAATATGTATTCATTTTTGAAATTACGCATTCCAAAGAACTAATTCGACAAAAATAACAAAAACTTGGTTTTTTTAGTTCCAGATCTCAGGGCTTCCGAGTATATTATCCAGAAAAAAGGATGGTGAGCATGTTACGGAAGCTCCTTACATTATTCGTATTCATTGCCTGTATTGGATTTTTTTCGGCGACTCTTTTAGCCGATGAACCAACAACGACAGGTCAACCCACAGTTCAAGAAGAGACAGGGCATTCAACTCATGGAGCAGAAGCACATGCAGAATTGCCATATTGGTCTGTGATTCCCTTCATTGCAATTCTTCTAAGCATTGCTATTCTACCTGTCGCTTCTCATAAAACAGAACATTGGTGGGAAAATAACAACAATAAGTTGATGTTAGCAGTAGGACTTGGTGCTATATCATTTGTTGTTTTAATTTTTTATGGTTATGGTCATAACATTTTTCATACAGTCGTGTTTGATTATATTCCGTTTATCATTTTACTAGCCTCCTTGTTTTATATTTCTGGCGGGATTGTAATAAAAGGTGATATTCAGGCGACACCACTTAACAATTCTATCTATTTATTTATCGGGGCGAGCCTTGCTTCCTTTATCGGAACAACAGGTGCATCGATGCTTCTGATTCGTCCACTTCTCAAAACCAACAGTGAAAGAAAACATGTAGTACATACAGTTGTGTTTTTTATTTTTCTTGTATCCAATATCGGTGGTTCTCTCACTCCACTCGGTGATCCTCCCTTGTTTCTTGGTTATTTGAAGGGAGTGCCTTTCACTTGGACTTTTGGTCTGTTACCTGAAATGTTATTTGCAGCCATTATTTTGCTAATTGTCTATTTTATTTGGGATACCCTTGCCTATAAAAAAGAATCAAAAACTGCAATTAAGAAAGATATCAAAACAGCTGTTCCTTTTTCCATTGGTGGACAAGTAAATTTCGTGTGGTTGTTAGGCGTGATTTTGTCTGTTGCTTTTTTGAATAGTAACTATATTCCGGCCATCGCAGAAAATCCATTTCTTGGGTTCATTCGGGAAGCAGTTCTTATCGCATTAATTGTTGCATCAAAATACACTTCAAAAGTGGAGTTTAGGAAATACAATAATTTCACACTTCACCCCATCCAAGAAGTGGCGTATCTCTTTATTGGTATTTTTATCACGATGATTCCAGCTCTCGTATTGCTTGAGTCGCATGGTAAAGAGTTAGGTGTCACTGAGAGATGGCAGTTTTTTTGGGCGACTGGGGCTTTCTCCTCAGTACTTGATAATGCACCGACTTATTTAACTTTCGGATCTCTTGCTTCGGGATTGTTGACTCCGACTGGGGCCGAGGCTTGGACATTGGGTCAGTTTATAGGCAATCCACAGGCTGAGGAAATTTTGAAAGCGATTTCTGTTGGAGCGGTCTTTATGGGTGCCAATACGTACATCGGAAATGCTCCGAACTTTATGGTGAAATCTGTAGCCGAAGAAAACAAAGTTAAAATGCCGTCTTTTGGTGGTTATATGGCGTATTCAATGGGAATATTGGTTCCTATTTTTGCCGTTATGACTTTTATCTTTTTTCTTTAGAATTCAAATTGGTGCAAGGGAGATTCTCCTTTGCACCATTATGGTTTTTAATTTTTATTTTGATTTTTCTTCATTCAATTTTTCTAACTGATTCAATCCAAAACCTAAGGCTATCCCGATAACTAGAGCGATGATAGGATACGTCATTTCATCAAGCGATCTTGGTAGAATATTTTTTGCCGTTGCAATTTGAATGTCTCGTTTCACTTCACCTGACCGACCAACAACTGTTTGGCCATTCGCATAATCCTTAAAAGGCCACAGGATAAAAAACGAACCTAATATCAATCCCAGAAGAAAAGTCATAGTATGTGATTTGTATTTTTTAAATAGCCATTTGACAAAATGAGTGAAGATAATCAGACCCAAAAGACATCCAATCGCAAAAGCAGAAAGAAACAAAATCGAATCCATTGAAGCGATATTTGATAATTTGTTTATCACGATTTGGTATTCGCCAAGTACGAGCATAATGTAAGATCCAGAAATGCCAGGAAGGATCATTGCTGAAATCGCTACAGTTCCTGTGATAAAAGCAATCAGCGGATTTTCCGATCCTGCTGTATCTCCCATAAAAAAAGATGGGACGATGGTAAGAAGAATTCCTGGAATGATAAACAACCAAACAAATAAAGAATGTTTTTCTATTAATTTATAAGGAACTGAAAGTGATGGAATAATCAGACCGATAAACAATGCTAAGGTGGGAGCAGGGTGGTTTTGTAATAAAAACTGTATGATTTTAGCACCTGAAATTACCGAGATAAGTAAACCCATTCCGAGAAAGGCCAAAAACCAAAAGTCAATTCGTTTCATTTCTTTAGCAAAATGTTCTCGTTTTGTTGGATTCAAAAATCCGAAAATAAATTGGAAAGTAACGCTCAATGTGACTCCATTGATAGAAGTGGTGGCGGTGATCAAACGGTCATAAAGTCCCAAGATCAAAGCAAATGTTCCCCCGGAAACTCCAGGAATTAAATTTGCGATACCGATTAAAAATCCATTCAGGATACAAAATAAAATCTCTTTCTTTGTAAGTGGCATACTTGAAAGATTTATATTCGTTTCATGTCTAGGCAAGATTTTTTCTGCTAAAGTGTAGCCCAATTCTCACCAGGATATAGATAATCATATAAATAATAACAGTCATTATTACCCATACAAATTCAGAAAATAAGAATTCCGATTGGTGAATGCGAAAATAACTGAATGATATATATGCTGGTATATTGGACAAACAAACAAGCAAACAAGTCTTAGTTTTCCCTAATTTGGTTTCGGTTAATAATTGGTATAAATGTTCTTTGTGCGCTGAAAATACATGTTTGTCTTGGTAGGCTCGTATAATCAGTGTTATGATTCCATCAATCCAGAATACCGGGAATAGAAAAAATAATAAAGATATTTCAAAAGTTCCTATGTTTTGTCTTGGGAGAATTAAGGGAAGGGCAAACAATAAAAATCCGAGCGCTAAAGATCCACTATCACCCATAAACAATTTTGCTTTCGGGAAATTGAAAAATGAAAAACCAGAAAGTGATACTAAAAGTAACAATAAAATCAGAATGTAACTGTTTGAAAAGCCCAGAGTTAAACTAAAAATAGGAATCCAGAAATAAATGCTAAGTGCAGTTGTTCCTACCAAATATAAATCCAATCCATCCATAAAATTGACCAGATTGACAACAAACACCATCACAAATCCAAGAAACAAAACTTTGAGCCATGTGACATGGATTTCCATTCCAAATAAACTTATATTAGGTGAAACTAAATAAATCCAAACAAAAGCAAATCCAAATTCTAGAACCAAGCGAAGTTTAGGTGAAAGGTGAAAGATATCATCAGCAAAGCCTAAAAGACAAAAAAAGATGGTTCCAAAAATCAAGAGTTTGAAGGTGAAATTTTCATTTGGGAAGGGGAAAGAGTGCAGATATCCGAATTGGGATAAAAACCCCCAAAGGAAGAAGAGGAGTAAAAAGTAGGGAATAAATATCATTCCACCTGATTTTTTTGTGATTTCGGTATGTAAGCTCCTTTCATTAGGAATATCTCTCACCCCGAGTCTACCAAACACATAGATTGCATGCAAAATTAGGCTAAAGATGGCGAGTATTGCCAAGATGATTAGAAATGAGCGGTTCATTTTGATTAAGATTCAATCCCGCCGTTCATTTGGCAGTTTTTTATTGCAAAAATGAGTCCACATTCCAGTTTTAAATTTATGTTTCAAGGCGTCTACACCGCAGTTATTACCCCCTTCCGGAACGGAAAAGTCGATTACGATAGCTATTTTAAAATCCTTGAGAACCAAATCTCTTCAGGAGTCGCGGGCGTAGTTCCTTGCGGCACTACGGGCGAATCACCCACACTTTCCTACGAAGAACACAAGGAACTCATCCAAAAAACTGTATCCTTGGTATCCAAACGTATCCAAGTCATCGCAGGTACAGGCTCAAATTCGACGTCTGAGGCCATTGAACTGACAGAAAGTGCCTGTGCCGATGGAGTGGATGGGATTTTATCTGTGAATCCTTATTACAACAAACCCACACAAGAAGGTATGTTTCTCCATTTTCAATCCATTGCCAAACATTCGACAAAACCTGTCATGTTGTACAATATTCCTGGCAGAACAAATGTTAATTTATTGCCGGAGACTGTTCTTCGATTATCTGAAATACAAAATATAACTGCGATTAAAGAGGCGACGGGAGATCTAGGCCAAATGGCAAAGGTTATCTCTTTGACAAAACCCGGCTTTTCTTTGTTATCTGGTGATGATAACCTAACTTTACCCGTTTTATCAATTGGTGGAATGGGGGTAGTATCCGTTGTTTCCAATTTATTTCCGAGAGCCTGCGTCGATATGGTTTCTCTATTTCAAAGAGGAGAGATTGCGGAGAGCCGAAAAATTTATTATAAATTACTTCCTGTTTTTATAAATGCGTTTATCGAGACAAACCCGATTCCGATTAAGGCCGCCATGAGCTGGTTTGGTTATTGTGATAATGAATTAAGATTACCAATGACTCCCATATCACAAGGTGCCGCGGCTGATAACTTTAAAAAAATGATTTTTAAATTGAAAGAGGACGGCATTGTCTAAATTAAAAATTGGCCTGATTGGGGCAAATGGGCGGATGGGGAAGGCCATCATCCAAGTCCTATCCAGTTCCAACAAATCTACTTTAGGTGCCGCCATTGTCAAAGAAGGTTCCGTTTATTTAGGATTTGATTCTGGTATTCATTCTGGAATCAAAGAAACTGGCATTATATTTTCGTCTGATTTATCAAAAGGTTGTAAAGATTCTGATATACTCATTGATTTTAGTTCACATGCAGGTTTTGCAGATAACATTGCTATGGCGGTATCTGAGAAAAAGCCAATCGTAATAGGAACTACTGGTTTTACTGACACCGAAAAATTAATCATTCAAGATGCGGCCACCAAAATCCCAATCGTATTTTCACCTAACATGTCGGTTGGTGTGAATCTATTATTTAAACTAACAGAAATTGCTGCGAAAGTTTTACAAGATGGATTTGATATTGAGGTACTGGACATTCATCATAGACACAAAAAGGATTCTCCTTCAGGTACAGCGCAACACCTAAAAGAAGTTTTACTTAAGTCATTAGGTCGCAAAGAAGAAAATGTCATCTATGGCAGACATGGGATGTATCCTGAAAGAGAACAAAAAGAGATCGCAATTCACACGATGCGAGCAGGCGAAGTGATCGGGGATCATACCGTATTTTTCCTAAGTCCTGAAGAAAGGATCGAAATTTCCCATAAGGCACAAGATAGAAAAACCTTTGCTGTCGGTGCTGTGAAAGCGGCAGAATTTCTCAAAGATAAAACCAAAGGTTTATACAATATGTTTGATGTATTGGGAATATAAAATTGGATTTTTTACGCGGTTTATATATCATTCAATGGAATAAAAATTATATTTCTATTGGTTTAGATATATTGATAGTTTCTTATATTATTTATAAGACATATACTACTTTGCGAAGAACCAGAGGACTACAACTCCTTCTTGGAGTTGGAATGATATGGATTTCGGGTAGTCTTGCCGAATATTTAAACTTTGAACTTTTAGAATGGATTCTGACAAATATCAGACCAGCTTTAGTATTTGCTATTATTGTGCTTTTACAACCCGAATTGCGTCGGTTAACTGGGGACTTTGCTCGCATTAGGTTACTTCGTTTGTTTTTTTTGAAACCTGTTTTTGATTTAGAACCGATCATAGATGCTGTTCGTTCCATGGCTTCGCAAAAAATTGGCTCTCTTATTGTACTTGTAAAAGATATTAGCCTTAAAGATATTTCTGAAAATGCGGTTCCCATTGATTCTGTAGTTTCTTCTGAATTATTACAGACTATATTTTTTAAAAATTCGCCTCTGCATGATGGTGCAGTGATCATTGAACAAAACCGCATCATTTCCGCCGCATCTTATTTGCCCATGAGTTCCAATCTAGAGATATCAACTTTAGGAGCGAGGCATAGATCCGCTCTTGGTTTAAGCGAAGAAACTGATGCGATTGTTATTGTGACTTCAGAAGAGACAGGTGAGATTACTGTTTGTTATGCGGGCGAAATGTTCCATCCAGTTAAATCTCTAGAGTTACGTGCGTTAGTTGGTAATTTAATGGCTGGAACTGCCACAAAAAAATATCCGAAAGACGAAGATAAAAAACATAAAAAAGAAAAAGAAGTCGGTGTGAATCATGATTAAAAAGCTCACCGAAAAAGTAATGAGAAATTGGAAAGCAAAACTAGCCTCTCTTCTTATCGCCTGTTTTTTTTATATTAATTTACAAAATTCAAAAATTCTAATCAAAACTATAAATGTCCCCGTCGAATATCCAAAGTTAAGTGGCAATTTATCCTATGCTAAGAATCCTGAAAAAACGATTCCTGTGCGAGTAGAAGGATTAAAGGATGTTGTGAATTATTATTCGCAATTTATGAAAGCCGTTATCGAAGCAGAAGATGTACAATACGGTGTCACAGAAGTCCCTATTAAAAAAATTGTAGGTGTTCCTAATGGTGTCAAAGTCACCAAGTTAAAAAAGACTGTACCTGTGGAAATCGAATCCCGTGGACTCAAAGTCGTACCTATTGAAGTTGTATTCGAAGGGAATCCTCCGCCAAACTTTGAAAAGTTGACTCAAATTCTGAGTCCTTCTCGAGTCACAATCAGTGGCAAACCACAAGAATTAGAAAAAATTACTAAGATCACACTACCTGAAATTAATTTAAATGATAGAAGGGAACCTTTCGCAAAGACGATAAAAATTCCTGATCTACCCAAAGGACTGTCACTACTTGGTTCCAAAGATGTGACAGTGAATGTCAATATCATACCTCTTTCTTACAAAACGGGTGAACAGACAGCAGCCGGAATTCCTATCGTATGTACTGGATTAGATGCTAAATTGGAAGCAGAATTTTCAGAAGAACAAATCGCAATACGATATTTTTCGCTTAAACCAATTCGTTCAGCGCAAATTTTAACTGGCATCGTCGCACAAGTTCCATGTAACTATATATATGATCCTGTGAAGAAAAAAATTATTCCAGAATTACAGCCCCAGATAGCAAAAGTTAGGGTAGTTAAAAATAAAGATCTAAAAAATATTGAGATTCTACAAACAAATCCAGAAAAAATCGAGATCCGTTACCGTCTGAAAGATGGCGCCGATACACCAGGTCTGGATGGCTCGGATCCTGGTGATGAAGGAACTGGAATTGAAAATCCAAATCTATGGAATTCTGAAGAGAAATCTTAAACTAACAATATATAAACTTTAGTTTACGTTTTCAAAAATTTTACTATTTCTTCAAAACAAACATTTGGATTTTCCCATTGCGGGTAATGTCCTATGTCTTTCCATCGAATTATTTTTGCATTCTTGAGAGGCATCTTTTCTATTTCTTCAATGAGATGTTTACCGCTCACCGGATCACTCTCACCATTAATAAAAAGTAAAGGTACTTCCGTATTTGTTAGAGCGTTTATCCAGCGTTTGGTGTTCTCTCTTCTATCTTTGATATAATGTAGAAGTTTATGTGCAATTTTGATATTTCCTGGATAAGTAATTAATTTCCACAATGTAGCAATCTCTCGATCATCTGGTTTTGTATTTGGTCCGAAAACTTCGCTAAAGGCAATTTTAAACTTACGCTGGTTAAATAGTTTTGAAAGTAAGGCACCCAAAAATGGAACGGTTAACAATTTTTGAGTGAAAGTGGGTCGATGCAAACTTGGAATCAAACCACCATTCAAAAATACAGCTCCATCAATTTCATATTTGGTTTCTTTATTTTCTAGATGCCTAGCTAATATTTCTTGACCTACACTGACCGCATAATCATGAAATACGAACTTAACTCTCTTTAAGGCATTTTTTTCAATAAAGGATTCAATTATATTAGTTTGTTCAATTATGCTATAATTATGTCTTTCTGGTTTAGACGAGTAACCAAATCCTAAAAAATCAATAGCAAAAGTATTAAAATGACGTGCTAATCCTGCAAAAATTTTTGAATAATCCCATGATGAAGTGGGGAAGCCATGTAATAAGAGTAAGTTGTGACCTCTACCTTCATTGATGTAAAAGATTTGAAATTTATTATAATCAAAATACTTCCCACTTGCTAGCCATTCTGTCGCATTTCGTTTCGGAATTGTTATCTCATTCATTAGATTAAGGGAATCTACTTAATACAAGTCCGTCAATGATAATCTCATAATGTTAAGGACTTGACATCTCTTCTTTAATCAATCGGGATAATTGTGTATGCCAAGTTATCCGTTACAATTCTTTTCTATTCCAATTGGACCAGTTTCAGATTGGGACTACTTTTGGTATCATTTCCCTTTTGGTGCGCCTGGAATATTGACCTTCGTTGTCGGTATATTTTTAAGTTTCTTCGCGATTCAAAAATTTAAAAACTCAGAGGGCAGCGAACGTATTTTCAATTTAAATCTTTCTATTTCTTTTATTAGTTTTGGATCCATCGGTTTAGTATTATCATTAAGAGCTTGGATACAAGATGTAGATCTATTGATTTTTTGGAATGATATCTTATATTTTATTGTAGCTCCATTGGCACCTTCAGGTCTTTACCTTGCCTATGCAATGACAGGTAAAAAAAGTAAACTTTTGTTATACTGGTCATATCTCTTATGGATTGCATCTTTAGTATTGTATTTTGGGATACTAATTGGAAAAGGATTTGAAAGAGAAGTTTTTGAATTCCCCTTTGGAAAATATCCAAAGGGTAGCATTTATATTCGACCATGGGGAATTTTGGCACCTATCGGTTATTTGTTTCTTATCGTTCCCGCATTTATAAAACATTATTCCTATATGAGAACAAATTATCACCCATCATTATTTCATGGTGTGAATTTACTTTTTTTACTCATAGTATCCAATGCTCCGAGTATTTTAGGATACAAAATGTATCCTGGCGGATTCTTTTTATTTATACCTATGCTTATGGTCGCCTACGGTGTGTTTCGTTCTGACTTTTTTGATGTGAATGAATTGTTGTTTCAGAAAAATGGGATGTTCTATTTTTTATTCGCATTACTTTCGTTTGTATTGATTTTTATCTCTTTTGGTGTTTCCTTTGGTCTTTCCCCTCTATCGTATGAAGCTTCTAAATGGTATCCTTGGGGCATACCTCCTGTTTTGAGTGTCTTCACCGCAGTTTTTTTATCCATCATCGTCGCTGGTGCCAATCCATCAGCAAGGCTCAATCAATTATGTGCATTTGCTCTGATACTTACTGGCTTTTATGTTATGCAATCAGTACCCTTGAAGTTAAATGTTTCTTACGTAGTTCAATTGCGCGTATCACAAATCACCTTCGTCGCGTTTGCGTTTGCACCAAGTATTATGGTCAGACTTGTTTTTGAAGCTGTAAACCAAAAAGATCCTTCCTGGTTAAAATACGTAGATGTGTTATGTGTTGTCGCATCCTTACTTGCACCATCACCGTATTTGTTTGTCGGCTACTTTGAATATCCTTGGTCCAGAGTTCACCATGGTGGACCTGCTGAGGCACTCATAGGTTTCAATGGATTGTTAGGTTTTGTTTTAGTATTGTTAACATTTTTAAGACACAAAGACTATATTAATTCAGCGTCCAAATGGATCATTGGATCTTTTATGTTGTCCGCTGGTTTGTTATTACTTGCTTTGCTTCCTTCGCATGGTATACCAATTTATCCAATCAGTGACTTCCAATTTGTTCCAGCATTTATCCTTGGTTATTCGGTGCTTCGTCATGGAGCCTTGTCTTTAGAAGGTAGAACCATCCAGCTCAGTCAAAAACTTGCAAACCTCGGACTAATTACTATGGGTATCGCGGGTATCCTATATTTCCCTCTGATACGTGACCATTATGGAATCGGTGAGTCAGCCTTTCATCTATTGATGATTGTTCTGCCACTCATTCTTTTTAACTACCTTGTTATCTATATCATGTCAAGACCTTTAGCAGAAGAACTAGATATCAGCTATTTCCTGTTAGATCTTGAAAAACAAAAAGCCGATGAAGAAAGAGAAAAGGCTTTGATCGCGCAAGACAAAGCGGAAGAAGCACAAGAAGAATCAGAAAAATTATTATTAAATATCCTCCCATTCAAAGTCGCACAAGAATTAAAATCAAAAGGTTCTGTGACTCCTGCCAGATACGAACGTGTTAGCGTGCTATTTACTGATTTTAAAGGATTTACAAAAGTAGCTGAGGGGATGGATGAACAAGAACTACTGGGTGAGTTAGATGCTTGTTTTACTCAATTTGATGAGATTATACTTAGAAATAATTTAGAAAAATTAAAAACCATAGGCGACTCTTATATGTGTGCTGGTGGGTTACCAGTTGAAAATAAAACAAATGCATTAGACTCTTGTTTGGCGGCACTCGAAGTTCAAAGTTTTATGAACCAATTAAAAGAGATAAAAATTTCTCTTGGATTGCCTTTTTGGGAATTAAGACTCGGTATTCATACTGGCCCAGTCGTCGCAGGGGTTGTGGGAAGATTTAAATTTGCATATGATATTTGGGGAGATACAGTGAACACTGCTTCACGGATGGAATCTAGCGGTCAAACTGGGATGATAAATATTTCTGCAGAAACTTACAATGAAGTGAAGTATTTTTTTGAAACTGAGTATAGGGGCAAAATTCATGGGAAAAACAAAGGTGAGATGGATATGTATTTTTTACATCGCCTAAAACCGCGTTATTCGCAAGATCCTGAAGGCAAGGCACCTAACCAAGTATTTCGCGAGATTTATGCGAAAATACATGGTGGTGCCAGCATTAGATGGAAATCAGAGAACAAAATTAATTAGGTTTGTTCCTCTTCTGCAAGCCAAGTTCTGAGCAATTGTGCTACATCTTCTGGTTTTTCTTTCGCGAGATTGATCGCATTTTCGAGTAACTCTCTTCTTAATTTTTCGTCGAGGGAGAGCTCAACTTCAGCTCCTCCCTCATCCATAACTCGAAGTGCGGCTTCTCGCATCATTTGTTGTTGTGCGGCAAGTTCTTCTTCTCTGAGTCTTCTACGTCTTGCGATTTCTTTTTTGATCGCTCTGTAAACAAGGACCGCTAAAATCAATAAGATCAATATTACGAGTGAAGCTATGACCATATTTCGTATGGCTCTTTGTCTTTGGAACTCCTCATCCTCTGCACGAAATTGTTCTGTTCTATCCTTTGGTATTGTAATTACGCTGATTTGATCACCACGTGGTCTCGTATAACCGATCGCAGCTTCCAAATTTTTTCTTATCAATTTCAGATCAGATTCGGAAACAGGATTGTATTTTCTGTCATAGCCCAATCCATCTTCGCGTTCTTTTCTTTCCCAAACTCCATCGACTACGACTGAGAGACCAATTTTTTCAATCTTCCATGGTTGGCGTTTGATATCTTTAACACGTTTATTGAATTCGTAATTATTGATATTTTCGTCTTTGGAGTATTCTGCTTTTTGATAATCAGTATCTTTATAACCTGGGGGTAGGTTAGGTTCTGTTCCAGCAGGGCCGTCTGGTGTAAATCCACGTCCTTTGAAAGCTTCTTTAGTTTCTTTGGATGATACTTTGAGGGAATATCCATCAACTAACTTTCGTTCTGAGTAAGGTGTATCTGGATTGTCATATTCTGCTATCACTGGCATCACTTCATTTTCAGTTAATGATTCTTGGTCCCAATTGAAAGAATATTCAAAACGAGTAATGTCGACTCGATCTTCACCACCGAGATACCAGCGTAAGGTGTTACGAATATCGATCAATCGTTTGACTCGTTCCTCTTCTTCAATACGTAATTTTTCTTGAACGATTCTTAACTCTAATCTTTCTTTTTCTAGATCTTCTTCAAAGTCAGAAATGATTTTACCATCAGGATCAGCCACACTTACATTTTCAGGCTTTAACTTAGGTACGGCACGAGAAACTAAATTCACAATCCCTTTCACTTCTTTTTTGCTAAGGCCCTCGACACCGGGACGAAAGTGCAAAATCACACTTGCTTTTACAGGGTATGTATTTGCTTCAAATAAATCTGCTTCCGGCATGGCGATATTGACATCAGCTTTTTCGATTGGCCGAAGCGTCATAAGTGACTTTTCAATCGCACCTTTTAAGGCACGGTATTTTTTTATGTCCTTATCGAATTGGGTTTCTGTAAATTTTTCAATATCAAAAAGCTCCCAACCTGATACCCCAGCAGGAATCAAATTTTCTTGCGCGAGTTTGGTGACGATCTCTTGGCGTTGGTCTGGATCCACAGTGATCATTGATGTATCACTTGTTCCATATCCATAACCGAGTGCGTCTAACTTCTTTGTGACTTCCGAAAAGTCTTTGGGGTCCAAATCTTTAAATAAAACAATTCGATTTTTTTGTGAGGACACGTTCGATAGTATGATGATCGCTATGACAACGACAAGTAGCACACCACCTAAGATCAGTTTCTTTGTGTTGTCTAATTTTCCATAAAGCTCTTTAATTTTATCTAGAATCTTTTGCAGTGGCTCGGGCATAGTTTGGGCTTCATCCTATAATGGGACATAATGGCTGATTCGAGCGTTTTTGTACAAGTATTTTTCCTGATTTTCTCTTGAAGGTTTTAACTAAAATCTTTTTGCTAAGAAGACATTGAAAACCATACATACCATTGACTGTCATTATGCGGGAATTAGTAATGTGGCCTGCGCCTACCTGATTGTAGAGGGGGAGAGAGCCGCATTTGTAGAGACAAATACCACCCATGCCGTGCCGTATTTACTGGCAAAACTCGAATCTCTTGGCATTCCTAGGGAAAATGTGGACTTTGTCATCATCACTCATGTGCATTTGGATCATGCGGGTGGTGCATCGGCGCTTCTAGCGACCTGTCCAAATGCGATACTCCTTGCCCATCCCAAGGCAGCAAGGCATATGATCCAGCCAGAACGGCTTGTCGCGAGTAGCAAAGCGGTTTATGGGGAAGAAAATTTCCAAAAACTATACGGTGAAATAAATCCCATTCCAGAGAATCGGGTGCGAATCATGAATGATGGGGAATCTATGGTATTTGGCAATAGGCAATTTGATTTTATTTATACGAAAGGTCATGCCAATCATCATTTTTGTATTTATGATTCGCTGTCCAATTCAGTTTTTACGGGAGATAGTTTTGGTATCGCCTATCCAAAATTAGAGTTAGGTGGTAGATTTATTTTCCCTACGACAACTCCCACTGATTTTCATGCCGAAGAAGCACTTCGTTCCCTTGATTTAATTTTAAATACAGGTGCCAATGAGGCTTATCTCACACATTTCGGATCCATCACAAATCTAAGCGATGCCAAAAAACATTTAGAAAAAGGCATCAAACTTTGTGGTGAAGCAATCCAAACTGCAAAATCAAAATTTGCCGATGTAAGAGATCACAAGGATTTTAAGACAGAGTTATCTTTGTACTTTCAAAACATAGTTCATGATATGATCTTTACATTGGCAAAGGACCAAGGTGTGAGTTTAACGGAAAAGGATTGGCAATTATTAAAGTTGGATGTGGATCTAAATTCACAAGGATTGGTTTTTGCTTTTCAAAGGAATTCTTAAATGAATCGGAAGGTGATTCGGATATTTATTCATTTCATTTTGTTATTTATTATGATCCATTTGGGATTTTGTACTTCTGAAACTGTAAAAAATGATTCTTATCGAAATAAAATTCTAATCCATGTTAGTTGTGATGATTTTGATGATAGTTTTGAATACCCGATTTATCCGTCAGAGAAAAAAGATTTGTTAGCAGTACTTGCCGATTTATCTATAAAAGAAAATCCATCGATTCGTTTTATTTCTACAAACCAAACAGAAGAAATTATGGAAATCAATGGGCGTCGTACTTCTTGGAAAGAAGGCTGGAATATTTATGTGAATGGAGAGCGCATCAGTCCCAAAGAACTAAAAAGAGGGATACGAATTGGGGAAAAAGATAAAATAAAAATCAATTTAGAGAATGTAGAGCGCGTGTTTGGCAAACCCACCAAACACGAATAATGCTTTTTATCTTAATTGTGTCAATTCTCTATACGCTCTGATAAATCCATCAGACATAGTCTTTGCAAAGGTAAGTGAGATCCTCGCTTTTTCTGCGGCGATCATAACTTCATGAAGTTCAACGGAATTTGGATCAAATACGATTTTTTGGGTCAGTTCGTCAGCTTGCACCTGTTGGTCGTTCACTTGTTCGAATGCCTTTTTCATCGCATCAGCAAATGTTCCAGCCACTTCATCTGGGGATTTAGCTTCATTCGTTTTTCCGTAATGTCTAGAATCCGTTCTGTTGACAGAAACTTTATCACCGCCCGGCAATAAGGAATGTGGTTTAGATCCACTGAGATTCAGACTTTGAGAAAAATTGGAAATACGATCAATTGCCATAGGGATTGCCTTCTTTTTGGAATATCGGAAGGCTTACGGAAAACTTAAACAAAAAAACTTATGTCACTTTAAAATTTGAACCATTAAGGCCCATAGATCGGACCAAATGGAGTCGTGTACTCATGGTGAACCGCAAGGCCAGGTTTGAATTTTCGCACTCGGAATTTGGCATAGGCACTGCTGTTAAAATCAAGTGTAGTGCCTTCATAATATCCAGCAATGAGGCCACCATCGCAAGTTTCGATCGCATTGAGTGGAACAACAAACTCAGTTTCTCCTTGGTGCGCATGTTCGATTAAGTTTCCACTCAGATCCACTCGGACCAAGGTCGTTCGAATGGCACCCGAAGGAAATGGCGAGCCAAAACCCGGATCAGTTAAGTAAGGGATAAAGGCAAATAAACTATCCTTTCTTGTGTCTTGGAAAATTCGATAAATAGAACCAGGATCTTCACCAGTGCTACCCAGATAACTTAGATAAGTTGGGCTTAAGTTTGAATTAAACCTTATTATGAATTGATCTGATGACCCACTATAGGCTCGACCTGGCACAGAGTCCATATTTAAAAATTTTGTTTGTGTGATGCCACCAAACGCAAGTTCGTTTGAGATCCCGTGAATTTCGATAGGAATGGGGAGGATGGGATTGGTTTGCGAAATGGCCGTGGGCAAAAATGTATGACGCAGATAAGTTCCGTTTTCATCAAACTGAGTTACTACAAATTGTTTTGTTCCCGATCCAACATAATCTAAGACAACTTTGTTTGCGGCAGAATCATATGCAGTTGAGTCATAACCCAATGTCCAAATCGTATTGGTAGATGAAATGGCAATCCTATCTGCAGACCTAGTATTTGAACCAGACCCACCAAAGTAATGTACCCATAGGGCAGTTCCATCCGATTTGAGTCGCATCACAAAAGAGGCATAAGGTGCAATTGTTGAAGCATATGATTTTAAAGTAGCGCCAGAAAAACTAGAAAATCCGCCTGACAGAGTATCACCGGCTACAGCTACATCCCCATTGGGAAAGGAGGCAATCGAATATCCTCTATTATCTGTAGTATTATTCCCAAAATACGTATTCCAAAGTAATGTGCCAGTTGAGGAGATATGAAAAACGCCCACATTGACTCCCCCTGTGACAAATGCACTAATGGGCGTACCAATAGATTGGGTAACGTTTGCTACAAAATACACTCCGTTCGGTGATAATGAGATTCCTACGGAATTCCCGGAAGTAGAAGCAAGACCTAAGGTTCTTGACCATTCCACTCCTCCAAAACGATTGAATTTCATCAGGGTCGCATTGAATCCACCAAGCGTCCCTTCTGTGCCAGAAAATGTGCCAAGATTTTTTTCAGGATTATAATTTGATACCCCATATAGGTAATAGGATTGATCAGGGGCTTGTACGAATTGCAAAGGAGAATATACAGGACGGCCAATTGTGGAACGAAAGTTTGGTGCGTATTCAAAGGAAGTCACATCACAGACTGACCTAGGTCGTATATAATCAGCCCAGGTGGCATGAATCAATCCTGATCGAGAGAGCGTATCTCCTGAATTATTTAAATCAGGAGCTTGGCAGTAGAGAAAAGAGAATAGGGTGAGAAGATAAAGGATGTTAATTGGAAATAATTTCATGAATTGTTGTTACTTCTTAAGATAACAACAAAATGTGTGAAAATTCCTACAAGATCAAGAAAAAATAGTTTAAGCCCGACCTATCTCCATCGCTTTATTGAACATTGCTTTGGTTCCGTTGATCATTTGGACGTTTGCTTCGTAAGACCTGGAAGCTGAAATCATATCTGTCATTTCAGTGACAATATTGATATTGGGAAATTCGACATATCCTTTTTTAGGACCAGTTTGAATCGCATCAGGGTGTGTCGGATCATAGGTGAGACGGAGTGGACTCATATCCTTTTCTATTTTCATAACCTTCACACCCTTTCCCTCACCCGGAGAAACGCCAAAAGGGTAAACTGGGCTATTCCATTTCGTTCTCAGATTAACCGGGGTTAAAATAACTCTGTCTCTTCGGAAGGGGCCGTCACCATTTGTATTCCTAGTTGTCGTCGCATTGGCAATGTTATTTGAAATAACATCCATTCGTAATCTTTGTGCAGTAAGACCCGTGGCAGATACATTGATTGAATCAAACATTCCCATATAATTCTCCTAAATCTTAAGTTATATTTATGTTGGTCTCATGACAATATTGAGAAGGCGATTGTTTTGATTGAGTCTCTCAATCATTAGATTATATGTCATTTGGTTTTGGTTTGCTTCCACAATTTCTTTTTCAATGTCAACATTGTTTCCGTCAGGACGCATGGTTGTCAGGTAATCTGTGTTAACTTTTGGCTTTACATCTCGATAGTCAAGGGGCTTAAAAAATTCAATGTGTTTTTCATTTGTGATGCGAGTGGGAACTGCCTTTTCTTTTTCAATCTTTTCTGATTCAAAAGCTCTTTTTAAAGCTGATTCAAACACAACTTCCGAACGTTTGAAGTTTGGAACATCCGCATTGGCAATGTTATCTGTAAGCACTTTTCTTTTGGCCATACCGGCAGTTAAGCCTCTTTCCAATAGATCTTGTGTTTTCATAAAATGCGTTTCTGCAAACATAGATTCCCTCTTGGTTTAACCTTCGGCTGTTTTTCCTACCGAGATTAGCACTTTATGTCCCTTCAGTTCGCGTTTTTTCTCACGATTTGTGACTACTTCGTCAAAATAGGCTTCGTAATTGGGAAAATTCGTACCCATGATCCTATCCCAAAAATTGAAATACAAACTATAATTGCCCTGAAACTTCTGATGGTGCATATTGTGGTGAGTCGAAGTATTGATCCACTTTGTCAATTTATGGCTCGCAAATCCTTTGGGAAAAAATTCATAACCCAGATGCCACCAAATGTTCAGAACCATGGCATAAAAAGTGTGAAAGATAAGAACGGGAAAATGTATGGGAACCACCATAACAAAAATCACAATATAAACTGATTCCAAAAATGCTTCGGTGATTTGAAAGCGATACGCCGCAAGTGGCGAAGGATTGACCGATTGGTGGTGTTCACTATGAACATGCGGATACACTTTTTTTAGGTGAGCGAATCTATGCATCCAATAGAACCAAGTTTCGTGCCAAATGGTGATGAGTACAAAACTGAATATCAAATAAGCCCAAGCTCCCAATCCATTAATTTCACCAAAATATACTTTGGAAGGAATGATTTTTGCCTTTGCTAGTATAATATTTGTTAATGCAACCAAAGTGAATACAATGAGTGTAATGGCTGATTGGCGGAACTCTTTCCAAACCTTATCCATTTTGGGATATAATTTTTGAATGTGGAACGGTTCAAAAAAATCTTTTTTCCAAAGATAAAAGAGAACGAAAGCAAAACCCGCGATCGGATAATAACGAATAAAATTTAAGAACAATTGCACTGACCCAATTTTTGTCACACAATCCATCACTAACTCACATTGCACTGGTCCAAACATAAGAACCTCCCAAGGTTTATGGATTCATTGTATGTGATAAATGTTTTTCCATCGACCGCTTGGGTCCATTCGGAAGAAAAAAAGATTCCGAATCTATCATTTCGGAAGGTTTAGTTTTCTGTATTCTGTAGGACTCAGGCCTGTTTCTCTTTTAAAAGCATCATAGAATGTAGACTTGGAAGGAAAACCTACTTCAAAAGCAATGGAAAGTATTGTCTTTTCGGGTGCATTTTTGCACAATTCTTTGGCTTCTTGGATGCGAAAGAAATTCACAAATTGAAAAAAGTTTTTGCCCAGATGCAAGTTTAGATATTCAGACAATTGGTGTTGTGATACAGAAAGCTCATTGGCAAGATCTGAGAGACTCATCTCATCATTACGATAAAACTTTTTTTCAAACATCAAATGATTTAACTTAGCACCTAATGTATCTAAGTCGACAGATTTCAATTGCGAAACTTGGTATTTTTTTTCTTCGACTACGATGCGTTTTACTTCACCTAAAAGTTCAGGATTTCTATGCCTAAGTAAATGTATCATTATGATGAGTAGGCCAATGATGGCTGAGACTATTTCTAGTCCATGCCTATCATGAAAGTAAAGTAAAATCAAACCGACAAGGGAGGCAAAAGCACCTACACCCAAAACAAAAAGAACCATCCTTAATTGCGGTGATTTTTTGATCGTTTGCCATCGGAGTGTGCTAAAGAGTTTATTAAACACAAAAAAAGCCGCGATAAAGACGGGAAGAGCTGCTACAGTAATTGCAAATTTTGCTCGGATTGGGACACCGTTCTTTGGAAAGTTCTCTAACATTCTCAATTTTTCTTCACTAGAACTTAACAAAAATGGCCAAAGTAACAAAATGACGAGGAGAGGTGGAATCAATTCAAACAGTTTAAATTTTTGAACTTTTGATCCTTCATTCCAAAACATAGAAAAAAAACGTGAAAGAAAAGAACCAAACATAGCCGTAAAAGGTAGATGTAAAAGATAAAAATGGGGAATGTACTTATAACCTCCGCAACTGACAAAGTATGTATGGGATTGGAATATAAATACCAAAAAGAATAAAGCAGCCTGGATGAAGGTTTGTGAACTTTTTTCACGAGACAGAAGTTCTGAGAAGGTAAGTAATAAAGAGAGTCCCCCTGTAAATCCTATAAAAGTTAAAAGTGCAGAGTGAAAATCCATCTAGACTCATTTATATAAGCCTGGTAAGGAAATCAAAATAAAATCACTTGCCATTTTTATAAAGACTTCAACTATTTAAGCAATTCTTGTGGTTGAAACTTCAAAATCTTTTGTTCTCCATTGGGAAGGTAGCACTTTGGAAGTTAATCTTCCAAGTCGTATGTCCTTTCACCAAACTCCGCATATCTGGTCACAGACAGTCCAAGAATTAAAAAATAGAAATCCTAATTTAATCCGTGTGAACGCGAGTGCCCTCACTTTTGCCGATAGTTCTGTATTTGCTTACTTACTAAAATTAAAATCATTTCAAGAAAATAACAATGCCAAATACGAATTACGCGGATTAGGTGAAAAATTTACTTATTCTTATAACAATGCCATTGGTAAAAATAAATCACTAGATAGAAATTCTATAATTCTTGGTTCCTCAGAAAAAATTGGGAAATTTACAATCGATGGTCTTCGGGAGTTATCATTTCTTGTAGCGTTCTCAGGTGAGCTAACAGTCTCTATTTGGCGGTCCATGCTTCATCCTTCTCGCATTCGATGGAAGGATGTTTTGCGAGTTTGTGAAGCTATGGGGGTGAATTCATTTCCTATTATTGCAATGATAGGATTTTTGTTGGGTTTGATTATGAGTTTTCAATCAGCCATACCTATGCGAAGGTTTGGTGCCGAAATTTTTGTAGCAAACTTAGTGGGTCTTTCTCTTTTTCGAGAATTAGGACCTCTGATGACTGCCTTCATTTTAGCAGGAAGGTCAGGTTCTGCGTTTGCGGCTGAACTTGGAACTATGAAAGTATCCGAAGAAATTGATGCCCTTACTACTATGGGTCTTCCTCCTGTCCAATTTCTAGTCGTACCAAGGTTAGTTGGAGCCTTGATCATGACTCCACTTTTAACTATTATTTTTAATTTTTTTGGACTAATTGGTGGAGCCATAGTCCTTATGAGTTTTGGTTTTCCCTTAGTTACATTTATCAATCAGGTAAATATCGCTGTTGGTTTTAGTGATATTGCAGGGGGAATGTTAAAATCATATTTTTTTGGGATGATCATAGCTGCTATCGGCTGTTATAGAGGATTAAAAACCACAACTGGTGCGGGTGCCGTGGGAGAGTCCACGACTGCGGCTGTTGTCGGATCCATCATTCTTGTTTCATTGTTAGATGGTGTGTTTTCAGTTTTATATTTTTATTTGGGAATATAAAATGTCAGATCCGATCATTAAAGTTGAACATCTTAAAACTGGATATGGCAACACTGTCATCATGGAAGACATTTCGTTTACTGTTAAGCGAGGTGAAATTTTTGGCATCCTTGGTGGTTCTGGTTGTGGAAAGTCGACAGTTCTTAAGAATATGATAGGACTTACGGAACCTTTCAGTGGTAAAATTTGGATCGATGAAGATGATATCGTCAAAGCCGAAGGAAAAAACCGCCTACGCATATGGAATAAGATCGGTGTGATGTACCAACAAAGTGCTCTATTTGGATCTATGACATTACTTGAAAATATCAAACTGCCTCTAGAAGAATTTACGAATCTCCCATTAGAAGCTATGAATGCCATTGCGAAGATGAAGCTGAAACTTGTAGGTCTAGAGGCGTATTCAGATTTGATGCCAGCAGAACTTTCTGGGGGTATGAAAAAAAGAGCCGCTATCGCTCGGGCAATGGCTATGGATCCTGAAATTTTATTTTTAGATGAACCATCCGCTGGCCTTGATCCGATTACAAGTGTAGATCTTGATCACTTAATCATTCGTTTGTCTAGATCCTTAGGTGTTACATTTGTCATTGTCACTCATGAATTGCCGTCTATCTTCACTATGGCGGATCGAGTGATTGTCCTTGATCGAGAAACCAAAGGTATCATCGCAGAAGGAAAACCCAAAGAACTCAAAGAAAAGGGTAAGGGTTTTGTTCATAAATTTTTCAATCGTATACCACAGGAGGATTAACGAATGGGTTCAAACAATACGACATACTTTAAGGTAGGAATTTTTGTTCTTGCTACGTTTTTTGTTTTGATTGGATTTATTGTCACTTTTACAGCAAGTGCCTTATTCCAACGTTCTGTTAAATTAGAAACATACTTTGATGAGTCAGTGCAAGGTTTAGATATTGGTAGTCCTGTTAAACATCGAGGTGTAAAGGTTGGTTCTGTAGAATCGATTACATTTGTCCAGAATGAGTATGCCTCTTCTTTAAATTCTTCCGATAGCGAATTGTACGGACGTTATGTGGTGATCAAAATGTCTGTTCCCGAATTTATCAAAGGGGCTGATGATGACAATATCAAAAATACTGTGGAACGAATGATTAAATCTGGTTTAAGGGTTAGGCTCGCCTCACAAGGATTAACTGGCACGGCTTACCTAGAAGTGGATTACCTAAATGCTGAAAAAAATCCTCCACTCTCTATCAGTTGGGAACCAAAAAGAATTTATATACCTTCTGCCCCGAGCACCATTTCACGATTTACTGCCTCTGTAGATAAATTTTTTGATAAATTAGAAAAAGCAGATGTGGGTAAAATTTTAGAAAGCGTAGATGAATTGATCGCAAACTTAAATAATACGATCACACAAGCCAAGTTAGGGGATTTGTCAAGAGAAGGTACGGGACTTTTATCCGATCTTCGTAAAACAAACCAAGAAGTTAAAAACCTGATCGCACAACCCGAATTACAAAACACTCCTAAAAAATTGGACCAAACGATCACTCAATTACAAACGACTATCAAAAGATTGGATACTATGTTATCCTCAAACCAAGGCGATATTAGCTCTGCGATTGAAAATTTACGCATTGCTTCAGAAGATTTAAAGGAAGTAACCGCCAATGCAAAAAAATACCCTTCACAATTTATTTTTGGTGAAGCACCTAACAAATCGAAGCAGTGGAAATAAAAGTATGATTATCAAATTGTTAAATTATAAAAATTTTATTTTTGCCTTTATCGTTTTGTTTTTGGTGGGATGTTTAGGTGTCACAAAAACTTTCCCAGAAAAAAAATATTATTTGATAGAAGCAGAAAAAATTAATTCAGAATCACAAGCTCCTAAAGGATCTGCATTTAAAATTCGCAGGTTTTCCATCTCACAAAAATTTGAAGGCAAGGAATTCGTTTACCGTCAAGATAATGTTAACTTTGAATCCGATTTTTATAATTCATTTTTTATTTCTCCGACATCCAATTTGCGCGAAGAAATGACCAAAGGACTACTCGGAGCAAAATTATTTGAATGGGATGCCAATCAAAATACACGAATCGATCCAAGTCATTTTTTTGAAGTCACTATCTCCGAGTTATATGGTGATTTTCAAAATTCACCAAAAGCCTGTATGAGTATAGATGTATTTGTTTATATGGAAACTGGATTGAATACAAATACGATCTTGAAAAAGTCTTATCACCAAACAATTGATATTCAAAAAAAGGATGCAGGTAATTTAGTTGTTGGTTGGAACCAGGGTCTGACAAATATTCTGAAAGAATTGGAAATTGATTTAAAAGGCAAAATTCTCATCAAATGAAATTTTTACATACAATGATTCGTGTTTTGGATTTAGATAAGTCACTTGATTTTTTTGAAAAGACACTAGGGTTAACGATAACAAGGCGATCAGAACATCCAGAAGGAAAGTATACACTTGTTTTTCTTTCGACCGGTGAACCTGAAGCACCTGAAATTGAGCTTACCTATAATTGGGATGAAAAAAATCCCTATTCGGTCGGTCGAAATTTTGGACATATCGCTTATGAAGTGGATAATATTTATGAAACATGCAAAAGGATATCATCGCGCGGGGTCATAATCAACAGGCCACCGAGAGATGGACGTATGGCTTTCATTCGCTCGCCTGATCATATCTCTATAGAATTATTACAAAGGGGAAAAGCATTGCCTCCCGAGGAACCTTGGTTATCCGCTAAAAATATTGGCGAATGGTAAGTTTTATTAAGTGTTAAGACTCGCCATCATTGGAGCAGGAGCAAGCGGTTGTTTTGCGGCAATTAGGATCAAAGAATTATCTAATTCTGAAATTAAAGTTTCTATCTTTGAAAAATCAAAAGAACCTCTAGCAAAGTTAAAAATTTCTGGAGGAGGCAGGTGCAATGTCACTCATCATATATTTGACCCTGAACTTATGGCAAAACGGTATCCTAGAGGTGAAAAAGAATTGCGCTGGGCTTTGGAAGAATTCCAAGCAAAGGACACTGTGGAATGGTTTGCAAATCATGGGGTCTTACTTAAAACGGAAGCTGATGGTCGTATGTTTCCTGTTACAGATGATTCTGGAACTATCATTACTTGTTTTTTGGAATTAATTAAAAAACATAACATCAAACTTACCTTAGATAAGGGCGTTTCTTCTATTTATTATCATGAAGATCTTAAAGAGGGAAAATTTCGAATTTGTTTTGAAGATGGTAGTGAATTATTTTTTGATGCTTTGCTGATTGCCACAGGTTCAAACCGCAAGGTTTGGAATTGGATGGAAGCTCTCGGTCATACAATTGTACCGCCAGTGCCATCGCTCTTTACACTCGGTATCACTGGTTCTGATATCATAGAACTTTCGGGTTTGTCTGTGCCAGATGCCCGTATCAAAATTTCACCAAAGGGAAAAACGCAAAGCGGACCATTACTGATTACACATTGGGGATTTAGTGGTCCTGCGGCATTACGGCTCTCGGCTTGGGATGCTCGCAGTTTATTCGATTTAAATTATAAAACAGAAATTGAAATCAATTGGTTAGGTGATAGAAACATACAAGAATTAGAAGAAATTTTTCAAGAATGGAAAATTCAGTTTAAAACGGTAAAAATACAAAACCAAAAATTTCCAGAAATTCCAGGCAGACTTTGGAATTGGTTTTTAACACAAATTAAAATTCCCGAAGATAAACGTTGGGTTGATATTTCCAAACAAGAAATCCGAAATTTAGCAGAAGTTTTGTGCAAAAACAAATTTCAAATGAATTCAAAAGGTATTTTTAAAGATGAATTTGTAACAGCAGGCGGGATTTCAAGAAAGGATATTAATTTTAAAAAAATGGAAAGTAAAATTATCCCCAATCTTTTTTTTACGGGAGAAGTCATCGATGTAGACGGAATCACAGGTGGCTTTAATTTCCAAAATGCTTGGACGACGGCTACAATCGCCGCCAAACATATTGTTAGTCTGGCTATTTGATTTTATGGATTTGGATAAAATCAACAGTTTGGGCAACCGAACCCGGAGCCCCCGAAAGTATCACAACCTGGTCTCCTGTTTTTAATTTTCCTTCTGCTTTCAATACCTTGCTCATAAAAGCAATCATATCCGGAAACTTGTCCATCACAGGCATTACATAAGGTTGAACACCCCAATATAATTTCATTTTGCGTGATGTGCCAAGAAATGGTGTGAAAGAAAAAATTGGTTTTAAAGGACGAAATTCAGAAGAGAGTAAGGAAGAATATCCCGATCTTGTGAAGTTTATGATAGCTTGTGCATTGATCGAACGGGCAATGCTTTCTGCTGCATAACCAAGAGCAGTTCTTTCTACCTCTATAACTGATCTATCCATATGCCTTAGATGAATCAAATGGATATGTGATTCTTCTGCGGCTTGAATGATCTTTGTCATCGTGTCGACAGCTTCCACTGGGAATTTCCCAGAAGCAGTTTCACCGGATAACATCACAGCATCCGTGCCATCCATTACGGCATTGGCAACATCACTTGCTTCTGCTCTCGTAGGTCTAGGATTGTCGATCATAGTCTCTAACATTTGTGTGGCGGTGATGACTGGTTTACCTCTTTGGTTAAGTTTGGTGATCATTTCTTTTTGAATGATAGGTACAAACTGAGTGTCTAATTCTACACCAAGATCACCTCGTGCAATCATCACCCCATCACAGGCATCTATAATCTCATCAATATTTTGGATGGCCTCTGGACGTTCAATCTTTGCAATGAGTCCAGCAAAACTTTCTTTCATAAATTGGCGCGCATATTCTAAATCAGCAGCTCGCCTTACAAACGATAATGCAATGTAGTCAACACCAAGTCCTAGTGCAAATTGTAAATCTTCGATATCTTTTTCAGAAAGTGCGGGAGCCGATATAGGAGTACCTGGAAGATTAATCCCTTTGTTGTCTTTTAAGATGCCACCAATCACAGTTTCGAGGACTGCTTTTTCTTTGGTTTTTGATTTCACGATAAAAGAAAGTTTACCGTCATCTATGAGAAGTTTGTGGCCCACTTCTATATCATTTAAAATATATTGGTAAGTGCATCCGACTTCCTCTTGGGTGCCTTGGAAATCTGACTTATTATTGATCGCGATTAAATCTCCAGTTTTTAACTCAAAGGGCCCCGAAGCAAGTTTGCCTGTTCGAATTTTGGGACCTTGTAAGTCGGCAAGGATACCAATGGAGGTTCCTGCTTCTTGTTCACATTCCCGGATGAGCTCATACACTTTTTGGTGGTACTCGTGTGTGGAATGAGAGAAATTCATTCGGGCCATATCCATCCCAGAATAGATTAAATTGAGTAAAGTTTCGCGATTTGCGGAAGTGGGGCCAATGGTACAAATAATTTTTGTGCGTTTTTGTGGGAGTTTTCTCTCTTCAGACATGCACCGAATAGTACACTTTTTTTTTGTTCCTGCAAGCAATTTGCTCGGATTGGTTGACTAGAAATTTTTTTCGAATCAGGATTTGGATGATGGGCTCTAAAGATTTAGTCTTAATTTATCATTCTCTATACAACCTGGATCTGCCAGGTCATGTGTTCCCGGCACACAAGTATTCTCACCTTTACAATCGGATCAAACGTGATCCTGTTTTTGCAAAATGGGATGTATTGCTTCCGGAAAGAGCTCTTGATCATGATTTGGAACTTGTACACTCAAAAGAATACTTAGATGATTTGTTTGGTTATGAACACACTCCTAGGACAATGTATTCTGAGTTACCTTTAAACCGAAATATTGTAACTAGCTTCTGTTATGGTGTAGGCGGGACGGTTATGGCTATGGAACTCACCGCCAAACATCAATTTGCTTTTAATTTAGGAGGAGGTTATCATCATAGTTTTCCTGATAGAGCAGAGGGATTTTGTTATTTAAATGACATAGCCATTGCAATAAGAAAGGCAAAAGAGACATCACCTGACCACAAAGCACTTGTCATAGACTTAGATTTACATCAAGGCAATGGAAATTCATATATTTTTCAATATGATGACAAAGTTTTCACATTCTCTATGCACCAAGGTAATATTTATCCCAAAAAGGAAAATTCGAATTTAGATGTTCATTTAGAACCAGGCATAAAAGATGATCAATATCTAACATTACTTAGGGACTCTCTGGAAAAAATTCAAAGTCAATTTGATCCTGATATAGTTTATTATCTAGCCGGAGCTGATCCTTATGAAGATGATTCTTTAGGTGAGTTAAAGGTCAGTATGAAAGGATTAAAAGAAAGAGACCGTATGGTCCAAACCTTTTGCAAAAATAAAAACATTCCATGTGTGATAACATTAGCTGGTGGTTATGCGAGAGATTTTCGCGACACTGTTGAAATACATTTTAATACAATTGCCGCCTTTGGAGAAAACTAATGGGAGTGTTTTCATCTACAGACAAAAAAAAAGGAGATATTGATTGGCTTAATTTAGATGAACTTGCATTAGTTGATGTCTCCAGAGAATTAAACACCTCCTTAAACATGGAGCCACGACTCTTTAATCGTTTTAGAAAAGATGAAGTCGAAGAATTGCTTAACGAAGCAGGGCTCTTAAAAGCAGTACAATCTAGAGGATTTCCAAATTCAGAACTTTCTATCGAAGTATTAAATGATTATGATAATCGAGTATACATAAAAACCAAAAAAGGAAAAATCCTCATTCATATGCGCCTCAAGGTTTCGCAGTTTCAATTAAAAGGCGATGATGAAAAATTTCCAATGGTATATATAGATTGGTTACTCACCCAAAATTTAAATTTTTCTCAAGATAAACTAAAGAAAGAACTCTATTTCGGACAAGAATATCCTGGCCTCAATGTATTCACCGAAATCACTACATTTATTAGAATATTAGCAAAAAAGTTGGGATCTTCTGGAGCATTTAATGTTCCTGAATACTTTCACGATGCAGTCTTATTTGCTCGAAGGTTTCGATTTATTGATCCTGAGAAGGAAGGAATGTTTCGTGCTTTAATCAAATCGTTTCGTGGAGTCAATTTGCGTATACTTTCTGCACAAATTCACAAAAACAAAGTTTGTTTTGATTCTGGAGAACATTATGAATGGAAATATGGTGAAATGATCTCTTGCACTGATGCTTATTTAGAAAAGAAGGTTTTCCATGATGGCTATTTCAAAAGAGTGGAGGAAATTAAGCAAAAATTAAAATTTAGGCTTCGAGATTCTAATGAATAAAGCGAATTAAACAATGGTAGATTATTCTTTTAAACCTGAAATATTGATAATAGATGATGATTCTGAAATTTGTGAAACATTAGAATTATTGATTAATGGAATAGGTTTTTATGTGCGTTACTTTACAAATCCTGCGCAAGGCCTGGAATATTTTGAAAGGGAACTGAACCCTATTGTATTTTTAGACGTTAACATGCCTTTGATGTCTGGCTTGGAAGTATTACCAAAAATCAAAGCCTTAGATACAAAAACACAAGTCTTGATGATGACAGGTGAAAGAGACATTCAAACGGTTGTTTCTTCTTTATATCACCGTGCTACTGATTTTATTCTAAAACCTTTCGATATGAAATCCGTAGAAAGTGCTATTGCACGATCAATTGAATATTATAATTTTCTAAAAGATAAAGAATCGCAAGAAGAGGCTCTGACTCGTGATTTACGATTAGCTGCTCGGATCCAATCAAAATCCATGGCACTTCCGAAATTGAAGAATCGTATATTCGCAGATGTTTTGCCTGTAAGTTTTGTATCTGGTGATTTTTATCAGGCACTTGCTGTTGATGATGACAAAACTTTGATTTTGATGGGTGATATTGAAGGTCATGGTGTGACTTCTGGTTTGATAGCCATACTTATGACGACTGTTCACAAAGAAATCGCCAAAACACAAACAGCCGCACCTGGAAGTTTACTTACTCGATTAAATCTGGAATTATGCCGTGAAATCGGAACACACAGTATGACGGCTATTAGTTTACTCGTAGATCATAAAAATAAAAAAATTACCTATGCTCGCGGTGGACACCCTTTCCCAATCTTATTCAAAAAAGATTCTGTCGAAATAGAAATTTTACAAGAAAATTCTGGCCAAATTCTAGGCATTCTGGATGGGATTCAGTTTTCTGAAAAAGAAATTAAATTTGATACTGGTGATATACTTTTAGTCTATTCTGATGGTTTACTCGGTTCCACCTCACATCCGCTTGTTCAAACTCTTTCTCATTTGCCAATTGGTGTTCAAAGAATAGATAACATGAAAACTGAAATTTCAAATTTTATTGAGTATTTAAAATCATCGGCTAAAGTTCAAGATGACATAGCTTATTTGCTTCTAGAGATTTAATATAAAAAGTATTTCCTTTTGTGGCTTCGGCCAAAAATTCTTTAATCCAAATTTTATCTTTTAATTTGCCTGAGGCAGTTTCAGATCGAAAAAGGTTTCGAAGCCGTATCAATTCAGTTATTAAATTCTGTTTGGCGGGAAATTCGCACATACGTTCTGATATTTTTTTTGCCTTATAAAGAAAAAAATCAGTTTTAGCATAAAACTTTTTATCTGATTTTGGTAAACTTTCAATAAGAGTTTTATTTTCAGAAACATATTCGAATACAAGGGCTTGGGTTAATTTAATTAATTTTTCATTTTGTATATTTTCTTTAGAAAGTTCTCTAGCTTGTAATATTTGCAAGGTGAGAGAAAAGCAAACCAAAGGTAATAATTGTAATCGCAATTCGGGGATGTGAGCTAACAGAAGATAGGCTATGTATGCCAAAGGAATCCAATAAAATCCTATCATATCCCAATCTGCAGGAAAACCTAACATCGGATTAATGAAAAATCCATTGCAAAAAAATGCTAAGGCAGATGCGATCAAAAATCTGTTTTCTTTTTTCTGTAAAATGAATTTAAACTTTTCTTTATAAAAAATAAATGCAAATGGAATAAGAAATATGGCAATTTTAGAATTCCACCATAGTACTGAAAAAATTTCTTGTAGATGATTGATGGATATTAATCTTTTCCAAGGATAAATGGGCGGATGGAGTAAATGACTACTTTGTCTATCTAGATTTGGATCATGTAGAAAGAGTAAATAGGAAAATCCCAATAGTAACAATCCTCCACCGATAGCGCTACAAATTAGAAAATGTTTTAGTTTATCCAATTTATCTGAAAATTCATACCAAAGATAAAAAAGTGCAATGGCTAAAAAACCTGAGACTAAATGAAAGTAAATTCCTACTGTGACGAGTAAGGTGGCACCAATTAATAAATATGTGGAAGATTTTTCATTTATGATCCAATAACGAATCAAAAATAAAATGAAAAATAAATATAAACTGAGTATGCTATAATTCTCTGCATAACCAAAAAATACGAGAAAACCTCCTGATCCTAAAAAAAGTAAACTTGGATACAGTTCCGTCTTATCCGATTTTTCATTCTTTAATTTCCAGCCAGTCAGAGTTATAAATAACGCTCCTGTTACAAAAGATACGATCTGATAAGAATAACGATTGTCGGACGAAAACCCAAAAAATGATAACAAGTGATAAACTAAGCTATGTGCTGAAGTTTCAAAGATTTCATCCATGGCAATTTGTAATCCAAATAAATTCGTTTCCAGTAGATTTGTTTCTAATAATAAGATGCCATCACCCCAATTTAAATTGCGAATGGGGAAAGCTAACATCGAAAGAAAAAATAGTAACAAAAACCAAACTTTGTTTTTTTCTAAAATCGATTCAGAAAAATTCATACTATTGGAAAGAGCTTTGTTGAATTTTAATACTAAAAATTGAAAAACTAAAAAGAAGACGGAAAGGTAAATCATTTCATTCTTTTCTAAAATGACAAACCATGGTTTTTGCGGAAGCAGGGCAAAAAGTATAGTAAATAGAAAGGGTAGACTAAGAAATATAAATTGTTTCATTCTTTGGTTTGCTCGTAATAACTTTCTGGTAAATCTTTTTGCGTAACGTAAGGAAAATATCCTTTTCTAATATTGAAGAAGACAAGCTCAGGGAAACTAAAAAAAACACTTTGAACTCCGTTTGTTACTTTTTTACCTCTGTCGAAAGGAAGATAAAACAATCCGAGAGCACTCACGCCTATCCCCCATGTAAGATTTGTTAAACCATATATAGGTCTAAGAATGATTGTATCATCTGTAAAGAATAGGTATTCTTGGTCATAAGGATTCTTTTCATAAATTGTAGATAGAGGAAGAAAATCTTCTTTCAAGTTTCCAATGATTCCCAATCTTAAGTTTTGTTTTTTTAAGAGACGGTAAGATAGAATGCTTCTTTCTTTCAAAACTCGATAATTGTTTTTTACTTTTTGCGTAGCAACGAAGGGCACAAAGGATAAACTTTTAATTTCATTTGGAATTGTTCCTCCAAGTATTTGTTTTCTTTGTTCTTCTTGGTTATAAAATTCATTATGATAACGAAATATTTCATTTGTACAGTTTTTAAATATCAAGTGATAAGAATAAATTTGTGGCACTATGGTTTCATATAAATCCAAAATTCTTTTGTATTCTAAAGTGATATTTTTGCTTAATTCTATTTCCTTATTGTTAGGTGAATATTTGATTTTTCTTTTTTTTAGAGGAAGAGTTTCAAAATTTACTATATCATAACTTTCTCTTTGGATGGCATCGATTTTTGCCATTTCTGTTTCCCAATCTATAAATCCGATCTCACTTTTTGATCTTAAAAAATTATTTTTAGTGATGGTAAAGAGTCGCATAGCATCATTTAGTTTTTCTGTTTTTGTGAAGTTCGGGATGTCTTCAATTTCTTGGTAATAAAATGGTCGATAATTGGCCTTTTTCGGAATATAAAAAAAGCCTTTTTTAAGTGTTAAATTTAATGCAGTGTATCTTGCCAAGAGCACCATTTCCTGGTCTCCCGTGCATGAGTCTTTTTCATTTAAGCAGATTTTGATTTGTTCTTCTAATAGGTTTAATATTTGGCTAACAGATGCTAATTCGTTTTCGTTTAAGGCAAATTCAGATTTTTGATCCAGGCTTATAAATTCAGAAAGATCGGCCTTTTTTGGGGATAAAAAATAATTACGAAAAAAGATTTTTTGCATTCGGTATTCAATTTTTTTGTAAATGGAATCGATACGTAGAGGCGGAACAAAAGCCATATTCGAAATATCTTTGTCCGATACATTTGAAACTAATTTTAAATTCGATTTCAAATATTCTGAATCTATGTCGAGAGTTAAATTCTGGAAATAGGATATATCTTCTGTTAAATGATTTTGATCAATGGTAGAAAACAATTCAGTGGTGTGGACTTTCTCTAATTCGGAAGTAAAATAGCCCAGGCCTGCAATTTCTATATCTATAGATTGATTTTCTGTAGTTTGGGAAATTTCTCTTATTAAAAATTCATCTAACCTTAGTTCGTCGAGATTTTGTATCCATTTCTTTTGGATGATAAAAGTTTCGTCCCAATTGTTTTTAAATTTTTCACGTTCAGCGACTGGTATATCTAACTCTAATAAATGCATACTCCGATTTTCCCAAACACCATAGTGAAATACAAATTCTTCCCATGGGTCCCGTGCTAGATGTAAAATTTTATCTTTAAAATTGTATTGGAAATGGTATACCGTATCTCCTATAAGTAGTGCCGTATGACCACCGCTAGATTGACCTGAATTGGATAAAATGTATACGAAATAGATGGGTTTTGGTGGAGAAAGTTCCTTTGCCACTGTTTCGAAAGTGACAAAGGAAAATAAAATAATAGTGATTAACTGTAAGGAAAGTTTTAATTTAACGATTGGTAACCTTCAGTGAGTAAAAGAGCCATTTTCTGGTTGTTTGGTGCCACTCTATTCAAAACAGTTTGAAAATCAGAATAAGATGTTCCACCCAATTTCAATCCTTGGCCAATTCCAATGTATGTACTTTTTAAGTTTTTCCAATTTGTCAAACCATGAGTTTTTGCAACAAGTGTAAGATCCTTTTCAAGGTCATTTGCCGTTTTTGGGTGTTTGGTGAATAATACAACGGAGGCTTTTATATCTTGTCTATACGCGGCTTCCTTCGCTTCATCTTTACCACTGGATATGGAATCAGAAACGGAAGAAACACTTGTGCTAATTGATTTTAAAAGAGCAGAAGTCGAATCAGAAGCTGAGAAGGCAAGTCTCGATAGGGAACCAGATGCTGTATCAAGCGATGCACACATGGTGAAAGTGATGGCAAAGGAAAAGGGAAGGAGTAGATAAGTGATGCGGGATAGATTCATAGCGACCTCATAAAAGAAATTCCCATTTAATATATGATCAATTCTTTATTGGTCAAGGTTTTTTCCGATGCAAATCTAAACGGAAAAAACGACTGATCCAAATGCAGGCAGTTCCAAACTGATATGGTCTTTTTTTTGTGAGAGCTCACAATCAATCATGGTTCCAGTCCAATAATCCATAAACGGGCCTTTGGATCGAATCGGTTTTGGAAGTTGGATTCTGATTTTTGAAGGGACATCTTTGACATTCCAAATGCCTACGTATCCTGCTGGATTGAACATTCCTTGCGGAAAATCCTCTTCAAACATGCCAAGTGGGATCGGCGTATGTCCTTCGCAGTCAGAATTTAACTGAAAAGTTTTTTTGAGTAAGGTCAATCGTTCCAATTCTAATTTGGTTAAATCATCAGAAACAAGAAGCATACCACCAGAAACGCCCATGATAGAGGCCATAATTTTTGTCTGTTCCTCGGTCATTTTATTTTTCTTTTTACGCACCAAAAGACAATCTGGATCGTTTAACCAAAGATGTCTGTGCATAGAAGCTCGTGTAATATCGTTTAAGAGAGCAGTCCTTGTACATAAAGCATTTCTATCTTTTAGAAGGACACGTGTCCATTCAGGTCCCCAAAAAGGTGCTACATCACTGGAAATACGCATGCCATCAAAGAATCCTACTGAAGGCAACATAGGAGCTCCGCAACCAAGAAGGAAGGTATTTTTACCTACAACCTTTCTTATCAAAGAGAGAGCTTCCATATAACGGCCCTGTGGTGATAAATTCTTTTTGTAAGTATCTCCAGGCAGTAATCCAGCATACAAAAAATCTAGTTTTAGGTAAGGGTAACCCCATTCTTTCACAATGGTAGTAAAAACTTTTTCTAAGTAGGCGATTGAAGTCGGGTGCGTAATATCCAAAGCATACGTATAACCACGTCCCCATAGCGGTTGATAGATGGCAGGAACTGGATTTCCTTTTTCATCTTTTAAAATGGCTTCTGGAAATTTTTGGAAGAACTCTGATTTTTTGCGTACCAAAAATGGAGCAAGCCAAATTCCAGGTTTAAGCCCAATTCGTTTGATTTCATCTGCAATGATTCTCATTCCGCCTGGAAATTTATCATTTGGATATAACCAATCTCCGATTTCCCTTTGGTAACCATCATCAATTTGAAAAAATTCAATAGGTAGATTCAGTTCTCTAACTTTTGCTAGGTTTTCAAAAATTATTTTTTGGTCAATTTTTGTATAATAATAATACCAAGAACACCAACCAGTAGGAACTTTTTTGGGAAATGTAGGTACATTTAATTTTTCCCCTAATTGTTCGAAATACTCAGCAAGAACAATTTCTGGTGCATTTGTAAATGATTTGATAAGTATTTTGGAAATGGCAATTTTGCTATTGGGACGAAGATCAGGATGACAATAAAAATCATAAATGGCGGATACGGAAGATACTTCGCCGTCAATCGTTAGGTGGCCTTCAAACTTGATCCCAAATTCGCCACGGTCGAGAGACGCATATAAAGTCCCTGTAGACTTTTCTTTTTGGTATAGCAGAGTGAAATATTCTGAGATATATTCACCGGGCTTACCTTTATGTTTTGAATAGATATTTTCCTGCGTGTATTGTAAAAATGCCAAACGTGGGGAGCGGTCTTCTTCACTTGGGCGCATACGTTTGGAGAGAGACCAAGACTGGTATCCATGTTGAAAGAGTTCAAAGCCTTTCCCTTGCGGAATTTGGTCCAAAACAATTTCTAAAAAATCTATGCTAAAACCCACTTCAGGCCTAGTTGTTTCCCGCCAGAATAGTTTGGGTGATAGAATGGTTTCCGCCTTACTTGGGGAAGAACTCGTGATAACGAGTTCAAATTTTTTACATTCACTTTGGAAAGTGCCTGCTTTCTGCGGAATAAATCGGGAAGTAATGATGTGATCGTGGATACGGTATTGAATTTTCATCGTAAAAATCTATTTGATGATTTAAGAGCAACCTTTTCCATAGTAAGCCATTATGACCCAAAAACGTTCAAGTATAAAACCTGTTGTTCTACAAGGTGATCTAAGTGATGAATTCTTTGAAGCCTATAAGAAAGATGATCGACTGGCAGTAGATTGTGAGATGATGGGTTTGAACCCGAGACGAGACCGTCTCTGTGTAGTTCAAATTTGTGACTCAAAAAATAGAGTCTCCCTGGTTCAAATCCTTCCTGGGCAAAAGGATGCACCAAAATTACAAAAATTATTCGAATCGACTGAAATCGAAAAAATATTTCATTTCGCGAGAATGGATATGACCTTCTTAAATGCAAGACTCGGTATCCAATTAAAAAATGTATTTTGTACAAAAATTGCAAGTAAACTTGCTCGAACCTATACCGACAAACATGGGTTAAAGGAATTAATTAGAGAATTTTTTGAAGAAAATATTGATAAAAAAAATCAATCTTCTGATTGGGGTAAAAAAATCCTCACTAAAGACCAAGTTGATTATGCAGGAACAGACGTTCGCTTTTTAATTTCTCTTGAACAAATATTAACAGAAATGTTGATCCGCGAAAATAGGTTTACAATGGCACAAAAATGTTTTAATTTTATCGAAACACAAGTTGAGCTGGATCTATTAGAAGTTTATAATATTTTTGAGCATTGATGTCAAAAAAGCCTCCCGCAAAAATTTTCCAATGTAAAGCCTGCGGTGCAGAATACCAAAGGTGGGCCGGGAAATGTTCTACATGCGAAGAATGGAATTCTATTGAAGAATTAATTATAGGTGGGGGCGGACGATTTGAACCTCAATCTATATCCCGTGAAAAGGCAGTATCTCGTAAATACCAGACCCCTATTTCTGTAAATAAAGTTGAAGAGAGTCAATTCCAAAGACTTTCCACTTCTTATTCCGAAATGGATTTAGTGTTAGGTGGCGGAATTGTGCCTGGAAGTTTGTTACTGATTGGAGGAGAACCAGGTGTCGGTAAATCCACTCTGGTTTTAGAAATTGCACGTGGGATTTCAAAATTGGGACAGGTGCTATATATTTCTGGTGAAGAATCTGCTTCACAAATTGGAATGCGTGCTAAGCGTATGGGCCTAACTAGTGATAACATCCTTCTTTCTTCGGAAATTTATGCTGAAAATATATCACAGATGATTTCTGACTTAAAGCCTACAGTCGTTTTTATAGATTCGATCCAAACCATATTAAAAGAAAGTCTAGTGAACCAAGCGGGTTCTGTAACACAACTCAGGGAAGCATCGCAAGTTTTTTTAGAAACGGCTAAACGCACAGGCATTCCAATTTTTTTGATAGGTCATATCACCAAAGAAGGGTTAATCGCAGGACCTAAGGCTCTCGAACATTTGGTCGATACTGTATTGTATTTTGAAGGGGATAGGTTAAATTATTATCGTATCTTACGTGCTGTCAAAAACAGGTTCGGTGCCGTTGGAGATACAGCCATATTTGAAATGGTTGCTGATGGCCTGAAACAAGTTCTCGACAGACATAGACTTTTTATTTCACAAGAATCTGAAGATAGATCAGGAAGTGTTTTGTCTTCTGTGATGGAAGGCTCACGCGCTATAAGTGTCGAAGTACAGGCATTAGTTGTTAAGTCTTCTTTTGGGCAAGCGAGACGTATGGCAGAGGGACTTGACAATCGACGTGTGATCTTGCTTTCCGCTGTGATTGAAAAATATTTAAATATGCCACTTTCCGAATGTGATATTTTTAGTAATCTCGCAGGCGGACTTACTATTGATGAACCAAGTCTTGATCTTGCAATCACTGCCTCCATTGCCTCTTCATTTCAAGATAAACCCATTGCTCGTTCAATTGGATTTTTAGGGGAAGTCGGGCTTTCCGGTGAAGTGCGTAGCGTCGGCCAGATTAGCCTTCGAATCAAAGAATTAGCAGGTATCGGTATCACAAAGATTTATTTGCCACATGGAAATTTAAAAGAATCAAGTGGGTTGTTTGGTGATTTGGAACTTGTCGGGGTAAAACATTTGCGAGAATTAGGATTTTAGAAAAAGGATGAGATTTGCGTCTTGTCTTTGTTAGGTGTAATATAGGCTGGGATATTTATGTTAGAATTAAGACCAAGTTGTGAATCCTGTGATATAGATCTTCCTCCTGATTCCTTGGATGCAAGAATATGTTCCTTTGAATGTACGTTTTGCGTCACTTGTGCCGAATCAAAACTAAATCATCTTTGTCCAAATTGTAAAGGTGAGTTAGTCAGAAGACCCATTCGTCCTAAAATTGCATTGGATAAACATCCCGCCTCGACTAAGAGAGTATTTAAACCTTTGTGATGTTATGGTCCTTGATCATAGATACATTTTGGTCAGATGGTGCAGGAAAGAGTTAAATTTCGTGACAATACAGATTCGGATTGAAAATGTATACACGAATTGATGAGACTTCAATACAATATGGGAGATTCTATATATATGTCGACTAACTCTATTGATGCGTACAATAGAATACTTTCTGATTTTGGGTTGAAAGCGACTACTATCATGGATAAGGAAAGTATCAAAACGACTCAGGATAACCGTAATTTGTTCAAAGAACAATTGAAAAAAGGTAATATTGTCAATTCTGGATTATATCGTGATGCACCTAGGTATGGTGAGCCGTATAAGCAGAACGATCTAGGTGAGGACATTAAACCATCTAAAGGTCATCGCGTAAATATTGTGGGTTTTGACGATGCACGAGGAGAATGGATTGTGAATGACTCTGCAGAACCAAATCAATTGATTCGGTATAAGTTTGGAGATTTTGAACTTGGCAATGGTTGGTCGACAGTGTTAGTTAAAAAATAATGAAAAAAGTTCTCTTTAGACAAATCAAAGTTTTACTCAGTATCTATTTCCTTTTTTTATTCGGATTAGATGCGGACGAGAAAAGTGAGCTATCGGAGATTTCTAGTTATATCAGAAGAGTTAATAAGAATTATTCGTCATCCAAGCTGATTACAACCGCCGAGGATCAATGGGTCTATTCTGTAAACTACTACATTAACGATGAAAATTTTAAAAGGATTTTAAAACAACCAGACCGTGATGACTCCATACGAAAATGGGGCAACAAACGGAAATGGCTAGTGACAAAAAATCTAGGTGTTGGTGAGTCACTCTATCTTTTTCATTCATTTCAAGACGTAGATGATAGTTGGCAATTCACTCCAGAAACTAAGGTAAAAAATATCCAAGACATTCATAATTTTGCATTTAAAAATTACTGTGAAGAGAATGAGAAAGTGAATGAAGACTTCGCAAGAATCAAAAAATTAAGGATCACTATTTTCGAAGCGCAGTATCGTGTAGTAAATAATTTAATGAATTATGAAGTTGCAAACCAATTCAAAAAAACAAAATCCTACGATATTTCTTTTCCGAATGAGCCAAAGATCGTTTATCCAATGCCTGCATATGCGCCGGTAGGTTCCAAAGAAAATGTTCCCGGCACTATCTTTGTCATGAAACTTACGGTGTTAGAAGTCTATCCTGGTAAAGAAGGACAGCCGTTATGTGCAGAGGATTTCTATTTGGGTTACAAAAATCGAGGGGAATACACTGAGGTCTTAAAACAAATTGATAAGATATAATAGTCTAATTTTACTTCTTCTCATATTTATATTTCCAATCGCGTTTCCAATTCTTAGTCAAGCGATGACTCCTGATTCGGATCTTCCCAAGGGTTGGGAGTTTCAGTTCAATGCTCCCTTCGGCCAAGATGATGATATAACTCCAATTCCAGGTCCATTTAAGCCCTACCAAATGGATGCATATTATTTGATCTTACAAACACAATCATTCGCAAGGCTCGTTGGTGCTTCGGGAAAAAATATGAAGAGCCGTGCATGCCTTGCGCTTGATACAAAAAAAGGAAAGGCCGTGATAAAGTTTCTATTCGATCGTACCTTTTATTTGTTAGATGTAAAAAAAATATCAACAGCAGTCTATGAATTAATCATTGATCGTGATTCAAGAAAAATTAAACTCTCAAAAGAAAATCCCACACGTAAAAATGAATCAGATTATAAACTAAGATTCACCGATGGAATTGACGGTGGAGATGATTTATATGCAGACGGTAATTATGCAGCTGTTAGCAATACCTATCTTATGCCGACGATGAGTGCATGCATCAATCAAGCGATAAAAATATCTATGAGATAGTTTTGAGAGTAGAAAAATTTTAATTACAAATGCTTTATTCATTAATTCAGAAGTTATTGCGAGATAAAAAATTATTTTTTAAGCTAATTCACAAATCAAGTGTTAGATTGTGAATTTACAATTGAAACAGAACTAATTTTCCAAAAAAATTTTATTTTTATACTATAGAAATCCTTCTTAATATGCCTTCATTTCTCAGCATAACAAAAGTTGATATTTATCTAAGTAGCTTTTTTCCATGCCGGAATATGGTATAACACATTGGAGGTGCTCAAAGTAAATAGAGAGATTTTTGTTATTCAATCTTTCTTCGGTTAGGAAACCTTGTTTCCATCGGTAACGGAGACATGGATGTCGGAGTCCTTCCTTCGAGCACGGAGGTGAGAGGGAAGGGAGATGGTAACAAGGTTTGCCTCTCTCTAACAATCAATTCGCGTAAAGACTACCAACACATACCCCACAAATTTCTGAATCAGCATTGGCAGATTTTGCAACAATGGTTCTCATTTTTTGTATGTCCATGGGTTGAGATTGTTTTTCCAAAGTACATTTGGTTTCGTCGAAAGAGCAGGCGAACGATAACTTTTTGTTTTCATCCTTTTGGATGTGTGCAATTGGTACGCCTGCATATCTTTTCATGGTATAAGAGATGGATAGTTTCATTCTTAAAGACTCAAATTTTTAGTCTTTAAGGTCAATATAAAAGTCCAAATGAGATTTTTATAAAGAATAAAATGTTTCAATCGGCGTTCATGAATTTTTTCCACCATCTTTCCATTAAATTGGGTTCACGGATTTTAACTAATTGTCCAAATTTTGGTGTAAGTAAATCAATTTTATAAATTTCTACCTGTTTCTCCAAAGATTCTGCTGGTTCATACCAACTATGCAAAGAAAGGTTAAACATACCCCAATGAACAGGCACTAGGCGTTTTCCTTTTAAATCCATATGTGCTTTTGCAGTTTGTTCAGGTAATACGTGTACGGCTTCCCACATCGGATTGTACTGACCATTTTCAATAAATGTTAAGTCAAATGGTCCATACTTATCGCCAATGTCTTTGAAGTGGACATCGTATCCAGAGTCGCCACTAAAATAAAATCTCTCCTTCTCTCCAATGATAGTCCAAGAAGCCCATAGAGTTTTATTGCCGTTCATTCCTCGCCTTCCAGAAAAATGTTGTGCGGGTGTGCATACAATTTTGACCTTTCCAAAATCTATACTTTGCCACCAATCGAGTTCCGTTAGGCGTTCTTCAGATACACCCCATTCTTTTATATGAGAAGTGACACCCAGGGGTGTGATAAATTTTGTATTTGTGTTTTTAAAAAATTCAATCGTCTGCATATCGAGATGATCGTAATGATCATGTGAGATGATGATATAATCGATCGCTGGCAATTCTTCCAATTTCACAACGGCATCTTGGAACCTTTTGATCATAAAACTAAAGGGAGCCGCAGAAGATGAAAATACAGGATCAAAAAATAAAATCTTTCCTTCAATGTTAACAAGAAAACTGGAATGCCCAAACCAAATAAATTTTATGCTTTCGTCTGGTTTTAAAAACTCTACGAAATCTGGTTTTTCTTCTGGTAATTTGACAGAAGGTTTTTGGTTTTTATCGCCACCAAACAAGAATTTGAAAGTTAAAGAAAAGAAATTTTGACCTTCACGCATTTTCTCTAAAACGTCGGGTCTACGGTTTACGAATTGTACTCTATCTTGGTCAAAATGAGTTGAAGTTTTTATTTTTTCAAAATGATCGCCTTGCGGATCTTTCCCAAAAGCTCTGCATTGGAATTGTATACCTGTAAAAAATAATAAAATAGATAGAGTCAGTCGTTTCAAAATATTCCGTCCGATTTGTAATGAAATTTAGACTCATTTGAACCCTAGTTTAGTCAATGGAAATTATTTCTTTTGCGGCAGGGACCCTAGCGGAAATCCTCCAACGTTAGTTGGAGATTGTAGCGGAGGGCCCGGTCGGTCTGAGATAGAATGCTAAAATAGGAATCATTGCGAGCCGCCCAGAGTGAATTGAAAATGAATGTTCAATCTAATTTAAGGTCTTTGAGTTTTTGTTTATAGATTCTGGATTAATTTCTTTTTCGATTGGGATTTCTGATTGGAAAATGGACATGTTGATTTGTGATCGATTTTCTTTTTTTCGTCTATTTTCGGAAATGGACTTAATAGCATAACCTAATATAACTAAGGTGAGGCAAGTGAGTAAAAGTTCCAAGGGCAAAGTGGGATCGACAAATATAAAATAGGAACCGACAAGAATAAAAGTTTTTGACAAGAACCAAAATAAAAACCGTTCCCCTAAAAAACTAAGGATGCCTGTCTTGCGAATGGATTCGTTAAAACGATAGATACCAACACCAATCACTGGCAATTTAAAAAGTATAGCTGAAAGTCCAAGAAGAAGTCCAACAAAGAAGAGTAAGGTGAGAAAGGCAAATATACCGTTCCAATAAAAAATAAACTTAGCAAAAGGGATAAGGGCCATTTCCCAAGAAAGACCAACGAATAAAATTTGGGTTAAAAAAATGATGAAGGCAATATAAAAACTAAACATAAGCCACCTATAAAAAAATTATCTTTTTCTTCTTACATAGGCAGGATCTATTCCTGGAAGTGGTTCTGCAAGTTCATTTGTAATGGGCCCATTCAATACGTTTGTATAAACTCCGTCACCCACAAGGACTTTGAAATGATTGTCCCAATGCATCTTTTGGTATTTCTCTCGGTCTTTGGTAAAGGCACTTTCAATTTCTGCATTCAATTGATCAAAGTCCATATTTTCTATTGGTCGCTTCATTTCTGCTTCATGTAACAATCCCAAAAATACCACAAACCTTCCTGCGTGTTTTAAAATTTTTAAGGCAAACAACATTTCCCGTAATTTTAATAAATATAATTGAGGACGAATATTGCGGGCAAAGGTTAACTTTTGTTCAGCTTCGGCTAGATCTCTAAACCCAAGTCTTAACATAACCTTGGTTTGGGTTTGTTCGTTGTCTCTCGAGATACGACCAAGCCGATTTAATTCTGTTCGAAGTAACACAATGTTTTTTGAAATCATTTTGTCATAAAGAGGGATGAGAAGACTTTGCGTATGTCTGAGTTGTTCATAAGAAACATCATCATTGCGACGCATGTTGAGTTCTAAGAATTCCAAATAATGCTGTAAACAGCGTTTGTATAATTTTTTGTCCTCTTGATCTCCTAAGTGAGAAATCGTCGAATCAAGACTTTTGATGATGAGTTGGTTCTCTTCCACACCAAATGCCACTTGCAAAACGGCTTTTGCCTGCAAGGGAAGTGAAAGTAGTAAAAAAAATAGTCCGTGTAGGGCGGAGAGTACAATAGTCCTCATGTCTTTACTCTCATTCTTTATTTTTCGGTTTACTTTCAAATGAAATGAAATAAATAATAATAGGTTCTTTTTAAATGAATTATGTCCGAATATTCTATTAAGCTATTTTTATTTTTGGAAATTTATAGGAGAAATTAGGTGAGTGTGAGTGATAGGCAATTGGAATTGATAAAGGAGGCAGCGGAAATCTTAATTTCTGAAACTCGTTTAACAAAAGAGGAGGCGATAGGCTTAATATCAAATTCGATCAAAAAGGAATTGGTAAGAAGAGGGACTACCTTGGAAGCATTAAACATTAGCCCTAAACCTGATCGAACCTCATACATTCGTGCAGTGGTGCAACATGTGCACGAAGGGATCCAAACAAATCCTCTCTGGCGCACACGCCATATTGATAAACTTATAGAAAGATTTTATAAAGTATTACATGATTCTTGGCAAAGAGAGAATTAAATCCTTTGCATCAAATTCATAAAAAAATTTCAAAATTGTTAAATATGTGAATAAAACTCATAAAGAACATATTAAAGATTCAAGAGGTGCTAATATTGCACGTATCATATTTAGCTTTATATTTTTAGGATCTTTTTTGCTGAATGGGTATCCTCTTATGGCGGCCCTTTCTGGTTTGCACATCATAACATCTATTACTTGGCTCTGGATCATAGAAAAAAAATATTCATTGTATGATGAAAATCCTAGGTTTTGGTACTTTCCTGCTAGTTTGGATTTAATCATCATCAATGCTTCTGTTTATGTGACAGGAGTAGCTTATTCGCCTGCCATTCTTGGTTATGTGATCGTGACGGCTTTTAGTTCTACAGATATAAATCAAAATCGCGGAAGTTTCGCCACTTATTTAAGCGTAATTACGTTCGTTGCTTTGAATACTTTAGTATATTCTGAAATCATTCCCATTACAAATATTGTATCTGATTCAATTTTTAAAATTACTACATTTTCTTATATATTATCTAGTTTACTTTTATTCGTTGTTTGTGTTGTGACAAATAAAGTCATTTCATCCATTTATTTGCAGTTAAATGAAAAGAATTTAAAATTAAGCGAAAGTTTGGAAAAAATAAATGAATTGAAATTGCAGCAAGATGGAGACTATTATCTGACTTCATTATTACTTGAGCCATTGGCATCTAACCAAACAGAGAGTAAACGAATCAAGATTGAATTTAGCATTCGGCAATACAAACGGTTTATATTTCGCGATTTTATGAATGAACTTGGTGGAGATATCTGTCTCGCTGATACAATTAGCATCAATCAAAAACGATTCTCTATCATTGTCAATGGGGATGCGATGGGCAAATCCATGCAAGGTGCTGGCGGTGCCCTTGTGCTTGGTGTCGTATTAAAATCTATCATCACTCGCACACAACTCATTGCAGAAGAAAAAGATGTAACACCAATGATTTGGCTTGAACGCTGTTTTAAAGAACTGAACCAGGTATTTTTTTCTTTCGAAGGATATATGTTAGTTTCTGTTTTCATCGGTTTACTCGAAGAAGAGACTGGAAAACTCTATTTTGTCAATGCCGAACATCCAAGTGCCGTACTACTTCGAGATGGCAAGGCTAGTTTTGTACAAAATGACCTAAGAACAAGAAAGATTGGCACACTGGGAGAAGGACAAAACGTAAAGGTGGAAAACTTCCAAATGTTATCAGGGGATGTTCTTTTTATTGGATCGGATGGCAAAGATGATTTAGTGGTTGGTATCCAAGAGAGTGGGGAAAGAAAGATCGCGCATGAAGAGGAAATTTTTATGGACCTCATTGAGAAGTTCAGTGGGGATCTAGAAAAAGTAGTCAATGATATCCATAACCATTTTGAATTGACCGATGATTTTTCAGTTATTAAGATTAGTTTTACTTAAGATTCTCTTTCCGATTTAGAAAACAACTCGCCAAAAAAAACAAAGAAAAGTAAATCTATTATTTTTGTATATAGAATGAAAAAAGGAGTCATTAATGTTTCGAAAACTAAAACCTAAGTTGATAGCCATCATCTTATTTACGTTCTTACCATACCTCTTGTTTGCTGATGAAATTCCCAAGGAAGAGCCAGTTACACCTAGCTTAGATAAAGCGGATACCGTTTGGATGCTTGTCTCTTCAGCTCTCGTATTCTTTATGATTCCAGGCTTGGCATTGTTTTACGGCGGTATCGTTAAATCAAAAAACGTTCTCTCGACCATGATGCATAGTTTTATCGCGATTATAGTCATGACATTGCAGTGGACTGTCATTGGGTATAGTTTTGCCTTTTCTGGTACAAATCCATATTTTGGAAATTTAGATTTAGCTTTTCTACATGGAATGGATATGGACACATTAGAAATTACCATTCCCAAATATGTACATTTTCTATTTCAAGGTATGTTCGCACTCATTACCCCTGCTTTGATATCAGGTGCCATTGCGGAAAGAGTGAAGCTATCAGGTTATGTTATTTTTATTTTATTGTGGTCGACTTTGGTTTATGATCCAGTCGCACATTGGGTTTGGGCGGCTGATGGTTGGTTATTCAAATTAGGAGCCTTGGACTTTGCAGGTGGGACCGTAGTACACTTGATATCTGGTATTGCAGGACTTGCTTGTGCACTCGTGATCGGTAAAAGAAAAGGTGATGTAGGTTCCTTGACTCATCCAAATAACATGACTTATACCTTACTTGGATCTGGTTTATTATGGTTTGGTTGGTTTGGATTTAACGCAGGTAGTGGACTCGCAGTCAATGGGCTCGCAGCGAGAGCATTTGTCGTAACACTCATTGCCCCTGCAGCTGCTGGTGCTTCTTGGTTACTTATAGAATACTTTCATACTAAAAAATCAACTGCACTAGGTGCGGCCTCGGGAATCGTAGCAGGACTTGTGGTGATCACTCCTGCTTCGGGCTTTGTCGGAGTCGAGGGTGCATTGATTATGGGCATTCTCGTATCACCTATTTGTTATTTGGCGATATTTTTAAAAGGGAAATTGGACTATGATGATACGCTCGATGCATTTGGAATTCACGGAGTAGGTGGTGCTTTCGGTGCTATTCTAACAGGTGTTTTTGCAATATCTTTGGCAGAAGGAATGACTAGAGGCAATCAAATTTATGTGCAAGTGATTAGCGTATTAGCGACAGCGGCATATTCGTTTTTTGTTTCTTATATTCTGGCTCTTGTCATTGAAAAAACAATAGGATTTCGCATTGATGAAGAGAAAGAAATCTCTGGTCTCGACCAAGAAATACATGGCGAGAAGGGATATGATATTTAAAGGAGTTTATTATGAAATTAATAGTAGCAATCATTCAGCCGCATAAATTGGAAGAAGTAAAAAACGAATTAACTAAAAATGAAATTTATCGTCTAACGGTAAGTGATGTTCAAGGTTATGGACAACAAAAAGGTAAAACAGAAGTGTTTCGTGGACATGAATACACTGTGAATCTTTTACGCAAAGTTCGGCTTGAAATCGCAGTGAATGACGAATTCGTTAAACCAACGATAGACGCCATATTAAAAGCGGCAAAATCAGGTGAGGGGAAAATTGGCGATGGAAAAATATTTGTTTTACCAGTGGAAGAAGTAATTCGAATCCGCAGTGGGGAACGAGGAAGCAAGGCCATTTAGTTTATTTAGCATATGTTTGGTTTCAGGTGGTGAGTTTTTTTCTCTGGGACCAAACACAATCCTCTCTCTGTAATTGATTTTGCTACTCCCCTTTCTTTTCGCTTAAATTATATCAACAAATTAAGAAAAGAAATCTTGATTTGGAGCCTCCTTAGCCAGAGAATGTTATCAAATTATTTATGAAATCATCAAACCAGTCTATGGTCCTAGTCCAATCCCTTTCCAAATCCTATGATAATGGATTTGTTGCCTTAAAGGGGGTCAATTTAGAAATCAAGCCCGGTGAAATTTTGGCCTTACTTGGGCCGAATGGTGCAGGTAAAACTACCCTAATCTCTGTTATATGTGGGCTTGTCAATCCTACTAGCGGTAAAGTCTTAGTTGATGGAAAAGATATTATTTCCGATTTTTTAGAAACGCGCAAGGCAATTGGACTGGTTCCTCAGGAACTGAGTGTTCACTCCTTTGAAACTGTTTGGGCTACGGTGAAATTCACTCGTGGACTTTTTGGCAAAACACCTAATGATTCGTATCTGAAAGAACTTTTGATTTCATTGTCTCTTTGGGAGAAAAAGGATCAAAAAATTATCACTCTTTCTGGTGGTATGAAAAGGCGAGTACTGATTGCGAAAGCTCTGGCACATGAACCAAGAGTCCTTTTTCTGGATGAACCAACGGCTGGCGTGGATGTGGAACTTCGAAAAGATATGTGGCAAGTGGTTCGTAACTTACGCGAACAAGGCGTAACAATCATTTTAACAACACATTATATTGAAGAGGCGGAAGAGATTGCAGATCGCATTGGCATTATGAGCAAGGGTGAAATCATTCTCGTAGAAGAAAAAGATACCTTGATGAAAAAATTGGGCAAAAAGCAAATGAAACTTCAACTAACAAAGAAGATCACAAAACTTCCTACTAGTTTAAAAAAATACGAATTGGAATTGAATGCTTCGGGTGAGCAAATCACTTATACTTACGATACTTCCTCAGTCAAAAATAATATCACATCATTGTTAGATGATCTTAAAAAATCAAAAATCAATTTTAAAGATTTGGATACATCGCAGAGTTCATTGGAAGAAATTTTTGTTTCACTGGTTCAGGAGAAAAAATGAACGTACAAGCTGTTAAATCAATTTATGTTTTTGAAATGATGAGGACTTGGCGCACTCTTATGCAAAGCATAGCTTCCCCTGTTATCTCAACTTCTTTATATTTTATCGTTTTCGGTTCGGCAATAGGTTCAAGAATACAAGAAGTGAGTGGAGTCGCCTATGGATCTTTTATAGTTCCAGGTCTTATCATGTTATCATTACTTACTGAGAGTATTGGCAATGCTTCTTTTGGAATATATTTTCCGAAGTTTACTGGTACGATCTATGAAATTTTATCGGCACCAGTGACAATGTTTGAAATCGTTTTTGGTTTTGTAGGAGCAGCCGCCACCAAATCGATGATACTCGGTTTAATCATGCTTGCCACATCATCTTTGTTTGTTCCCATTACTATCAAACATCCGATATATATGCTGATGTTTTTGATTCTTACATGTATTTCATTCAGTTTATTCGGTTTTATCATTGGGATCTGGGCTGATAGTTTTGAAAAATTACAAGTCATTCCCATGTTGGTAATCACACCTTTGGTATTTCTGGGAGGTAGCTTTTATTCAGCAAGTATGTTGCCTCCGTTTTGGCAAAAGGTTTGTATGCTTAATCCCGTCTTATATCTTGTTAGTGGATTTCGATGGAGTTTTTATGAGATATCTGATGTTAGTATCGGAGTGAGTCTCTCTTTTATCTTTTTCTTCTTATCATTGTGCATATTTATTGTTTGGTTAATGTTTAAAACTGGTTATAAATTGAAGAAATAAATGATTTTTTAGTTTGAAAATTCATAGAAGACTGCGGAGGAATTCGTAGTCTTTCATACCTCTTCTTTTTTCCAAGGCATGAATTTGATTGCAGATTTTTTCATTTATTGGCGTAGGCAATCCGACTTTTTTTCCCATTTCAACGACGATTCCATTGAGATGATCAATTTCTGTTTCGCGTCCATGATCTAAATCTTGGACCATAGAAGTTCTGATTTTATAATACTTTAATCCGAGAAAGATCAATATGATGTGACGCAAAAAAAGTGGTAGTGATCTTTGACCATCAGCTAATTTTGATACGGCGATACTTCCAGGAACTACTTCTTCTTTGATTTCATATTTTTCCATTAAAGAACGAATCTCATTTAATAACTTGAGACTCACTCTTCTTCCCACTGTATTTAACAAAAGTTCACCCAAGGAATATAGACAACTACCTGCGAGGCCATTGATAACACAATTGATGCCTAGTTTTTGCCACCTATAGCCTGTTAAATTATTTGTCAGAATTGTCGGTATAAAAGGCGAGAGCAATTGTTTCAAAATAACATTCGGACTTGTGCCATTTACTTCACCCAAAATTAAAAAACCACTATTTGATTGAAAATAGGTTCCATCGGGAAGCTTTTGCGTATTCCATCCGACTACACCACCTATCATTCGTTCCTTGGGAATGTCCAATTTGTTTTCTGGGATGCCATTTTGAATCAGGATCATTTTTCCCAGAGGGGAAAGTAAGGGTAAAGCCTTGAATACTGAATTTTCTAATTCTTGTGTTTTTGATCCTATAAAAATAAAATCAAATTTATCTTTTATTTCATCAATGCTTTGGGCTCTATTTTGGAACTCAAAATCTTCTGTTTTTTCTTTCGCATAACTAAATTTAAATTTTTGATTTTGAATCTCTTCTTTTCGAATCAAATTTCTTGCGATGATGATAAATGGGATTTGATTTTTTTCTAGGGCACGAGCAATGGTAAGGGTGATGGCACCGAAACCATAGATTCCAATTTTAATATTTGTCATATGAAAAATGAAATCTATGCAAGGCTAGATTTGAAATCAACATTTTAAAATCATATTATGCGCCGGCAGAGCTTAGTTGCTTTACGACTTCTAAATTTTGTTCAAATCTACTTTTTTCAGAAAGGACTCGCGACTTGCCTGTAAATTCAAGACCTAGTACCAGTTCACCGTCATCATTCTTTTTTGTCCATGCGACTCTTACAAAAAAATGAAAAGGAGCTTGCATTTTAAAAAAGATATCTACTCCGAAACCTTTTTGTTTAGGTAAAGTATTTGTAAGATTAGCATTGTTAACGATAAGTTTTAGTCCAGAAACGGAAACATCGACAACTGGAAATTTATCCTCAGTCGTCATTAAATTCGCGTCTTTGATTCTCTCTATCATCTCCGCTGTAAGTGCAATGATTTCAGGGACTTTTTTTTGTGGAAGTTTTGTTTCTCTTGTTTGTATCCAAACATAACCGATAGGGATTTGTTCATCAAGTTCGTTTATATAAACGATAGGATGTAAAAGTTCTGATAAAATTTGTTTGTTTTTATAGGCTTTGATAACCGGTGCTAATTGGTCGTCTACTTCTTCGGAATAATCTAAAAAATTAGGATCATCGGTGGTATAAGATTTTTCTTCATTACAATCAGGTATAAAAATCGGCTTTAATAATTTTTTGATAACTTCAAATTCGCGACCAAGTTCACCATGAAAAACATCGATGATCACACTGGCATTGGGACCTAAATCAGCGGCAAGTTTTCTTTGGTATTCTTCAAAGTTAACGCGAACTAATGTTGGGATATTAAACATATTTGCTTCGATGATGGTCTTTGAGCTAATGATGTTTGTGACTTTAACAAATCCTTCTTCGACTACTGGGTATCTCGGATAGGATCGTTCCTTTTTAGCGATAGCAATTTTGTCGACTTTCATTTCTATTCGTTGTGCATCAATCATCTTGATAAAGCTGCAGTGGATTTCTATATAGCGTGCTAATACCACAGAAAGTTTAAGTTTCGGTTCAATGGCAAAATCCACAGGATTTGACATATCCAATATGATGTGATCTGTACCCGGAAGCACTTCCCTTATGATGCAGATTTGATCAAAACCTAATGTGTGTCCTTTTAATTCTCTATCCTTAAGATATTTAATGATGACATGATTTTTTTGTTCCTTATCTGCAATGTGATCCATTGCTCGCGCATTCTTTTCCATTTTCTATTTTTCCCAAACTATAGGAGATTTTATTTTTTCTTAAAGGTATTAACAACTCACCAAATTTATCTTATCACTTTATTGATTCAATAAATATAAGAAATATTTTGATCTATCTAAGGCAAGATTCAAATAATTCAATTAATTTTTCGCTTTCTTTTCCTTACTCATCTGTTTCAATTTTAAGGAAACCCCATGCCCGATAGTGCTGAACAATATGACGATCTTTTTTCAGTAGAAGACACAAATCCATTTCCAAAAGAAGAAGTTAAATCTAAAAATATACCCCCGATACTTGAACTACCAAAAAATAAGGGACGCTTTTCTCCAACGGCACAAGCAATCTTAGAAGAACTACGAGTCAGGCATAGACGACTCGAGATGCATGGTAGTTCAGAAATTTCGCCTTCTTTGTTACCAACTGTCGACCAAATTCCTGAAATTTTACAAAAAGAAGTTCAGTTGCCAGATACTCACAAAACACAGATCGCCATAAGCGAAGCTTTATTGGAACTTTCAGACGCAAAGAATGGTTTTGTGGGACGGGCCGTTTATTTTTATCCATTTCTACTCCGGTCAGAAAATGGAATCACAATTCGCATCATTATGGCGGCACCACAAAACAAGGATAAGCTGGATATGACCCCTTACCGACGTGCTTGTTTTAAATATTCAGAGGAATTGGTCGCTGTCGTATATAAAAATTTAGCTAATAAAGATCCCATCATTGATGAATCAAAACCTGGAAAAATATTATTGGAAAGAGACACTAAGGGAGATTTGTTTTTTTATCCAAATTTATTTTCAGCAGAACAAGATTTTAATATGATAACCGAAAAGGGATTTTCTCCGTATGTCACTTTCGTGATCCCTGATTTTACATATGATTTGATTGAATTTGGAAAAACTAGCAAACGTTTACTAGAGATAAATTCAGAATACCATATTGTAATTCCAACAAATGGATTTGTGGAAATTCTCCTTAAACATATTGCTGTGCAATTGGACGGACTATCCAATTTTATTTTTCAATATTTAAAAAAAATTGCCAAAGAAAACCAAACGTTTCGTTTTTTAGATATCATCGAAGATTTGGAGAAAAAAACTCCCGACTCCAGTGAGTCCTTGTTAAATGGTGGATGGAAAATCGCCTATGAGTATATCAATTTAATTCAAGAATTTCCATTTAATGAAACCTTGACTGATGAAAATTTCAGAGTTAAGGAGAGTTGCTTTTTATCTGTTCAAATATTGAAAAAATTATTGGATGAAGTCCAAAAGAAAGGACGAGATGTTTTTGAGGATCGTTATAAAGATATATTAAAAAAAGTAAAAGAGAAAGTTTTGGATAATTCTATTCGAAATTTGCAACTAACGCCCGTCTCTGTTGAATTGGAATTATCACCTCTTTTTACGGAACCAAACGTAGATAAAACAGCATTAACTACTCGTTTTATGAATGATATGAGTGCGATTCTGGGAGCTTATTCTGAAAAAAACCAAAATGGTGAAATCGTTTGTTATGCGGTTGACCAAAGGTATCTAAATGATATTATTGAAAATATAAAATCAGTAGGTCAAAAAGATGAAAATATTTTATTTCAATTAAAATATCTTGAAATCATTCACAAAGAGTTAATCAGACGAAATGATCCATTGTTAGATTCTCTTTCAGAAACCAATAAAACAAAAGCAAAACCTGAATCCACGGACATATCTGAGACTGAAAAAGAAAAAGATAAAATTGATTGGAATTCCATATTAGAAAATTTTGATTTACCATCGGGTTTAGGAATCAGTTTGTTTGGTTCTAGCATTGCGACCATAGTTTCTCTCATAAAAAATGAGATGGATACTTTACTCACGGGCGTTTTTGTGAGTGTCCTTTCCGGAATTGTATTCTCTTATATTTATAAAAAATCGCAGGGAACTGAAAAAGAAAAATTAAGTTCAAAAAAAGCACCCATCATTCCATCAAATCAAAAATCTATGAATTTGTTAAAAGCTGTGGAAACAGTTCTTTTTCCGAAAAAATTCAATCATGTTTTTGAAAAGGTTTATGATACTAAAAAATTAAGATATCAAATCGAAGAAAGTATCGAGGAAATCAAATCATTTTTACCCGAAGGTGAAAGAACCAAGGATAACAAAAAATTGTTTATCGAAATTGAATCAAATCTGCCAACACTTATTGCAACTATTCGCATCCCAGATGATGTCCAAATGAAGGGAAAGGTCAGAGAATTAATCATTAGCAAAAATGATTTAAAGACCATTGTATTTAGAGACAAATTAGCAGACCATTTTAGAAAAGAAGCATCAGTTTATAAGTCTGATCAGGATATGATGGCATATCTGAATTTTATAATAAAAGAAATTGAGTTTGGTTATGCGAAGTATATAAAATAAAATTTAATGTATCATATGATACACTTCTTTCATTTCTTCACGAAGTAGTCTCATTTTTTCTGGTACATCGGGATGGCTGATATCTTCTGGATTTAATAGATAACTTTCAGGACCTAGGTCTTTAATCATCATTTTTGTTTGCCAAGTATTGTCTTGAGGCATATTGATATCAGATAAGTAAGTATAATTTCGTTTGATGGCTGGTTTGATAAAATCTAAAATCGAATTAAAATGATGATCGTTATAAATCTTTTTGCCGTCAGCTAAGCGTGTATAACCGCGAACTACATAATCGATATATACCACATCACATTCGAAGGCTTCGAATAAATAATTCATAGCATCAAGTGGAATGATTTCACCACAAGTCGAGATATCAATATCAACTCTAAAAGAACAAATGCCGTCAGGATCAGCGGCATCCGGATAGGTATGAACAGTGATATGTGATTTATCCAAATGCATGCTAACTTGTGCAGATGGAATCGGCGCCCCACCACCCTTGATATCACTCATCAAAACCATGGAAGATGCACCGACAGGGTCATAATCTTGTGAAGATACAGCAAGAATGTTAGCGTCGATCATTCTCACGATTTCAGTGGAAATTTCTGTAATTTTTGTAGCGTTATATTTGTCGTGAATGTAACTTACGTAATGCGATTTTTGGTCGTCGTCTAAGGTGATGCAAAAATCATAAAGATTGAAACTAAGTACCTTGGTTAAATTGTTAAATCCAGATATCTTAATTTTTTCTTTATCCATTTTTACTTCCTTATTGGCAAAAACCTCGAACGAGCCATACTCGCAAGGAGATTATTTAAGCCTCAATGACGCAATCTACATAGTAGCGTAAAATGCCACCTTCATCAACCTCTTGGATGAGGCCATGGATATCCGTTTCAAAACCTGGGAACTTGCTATTGAAGTCTCGAGCAAATTTTAAGTAGTGAACAATTGTTTCATTGAAACATTCCCCAGGAATTAAGAGGGGAATGCCTGGTGGATATGGAGTGAGTAGGATACTTGTAATGCGACCAACTAAATCATCTATAACTACTCGTTCGATTTGTCTATGGGCCATCTTGGCATAAGCATCTGCCGGTGGCATAGATGGGACCATATTTGAAAGATACATTTCTGTTGTTAGGCGGGCGATGTCACTTGCTTTATAAATTTCATGAATTTGATCACTTAAATCTTTAAGACCTATGCGTTCATACTTTGGAAATTTTGCGACAAACTTTGGCATCACTCGCCAAACTGGTTTGTTTGCATCATAGTCATCTTTTAACTGTTGTAATTCGGTAACAAGTGTATTCCAGCGTCCTTTGGTGATGCCAATAGTAAACATGATGAAAAAAGAATATAATCCTGTTTTTTCTACGATGATGCCATGTTCGGACAAATATTTTGTAACGATGATCGCTGGAATCCCATTATCAGAAAATTTACCATCCATATCGAGACCTGGAGTGATGATGGTTGATTTGATCGGATCAAGCATATTGAATCCAGGAGCCAATGGTCCAAATCCATGCCATTTATCTTCTGCTCGAATCATCCAATCTTCACGAGTTCCGATGCCTTCATCAACAAGGTAATCAGGTCCCCATACTTTAAACCACCATGAATCACCAAACTCTTCATCCACCTTTCGCATAGCGCGACGAAAGTCGAGAGCTTCTGCTATCGATTCTTCCACAAGAGCTGTTCCGCCAGGAGGCTCCATCATACTTGCGGCAACATCACATGAAGCAATGATCGCATACTGTGGGCTAGTTGAAGAATGCATGTGATAGGCTTCATTAAATCTATGACGATCCAATTTTCTTGTTTGGGAGTCTTGCACAAGAATTTGAGACGCTTGTGATAAACCAGCCAGGAGTTTGTGCGTAGATTGTGTAGAGAACACTAGAGAATTTTCTGATCTAGGTCTATCTGGACCGATTGCGTGCATACATTTATAAAATGGATGAAAGGATGCATGGGGAAGCCATGCTTCATCAAAATGAAGTGTATCTATAGCATCTCCTAGAATCTCTTTGATCATATCGACATTGTACAATACGCCGTCATAAGTAGATTGTGTGATTGTGAGTATGCGAATTTTTGCCGAAGGATTTTCATCAAATGCTTGTTTGGCGATAGGATTTGATGCGATTTTCCTTCTGATTTCATCTGGTTGAAATTCTGACAAAGGAATGGGCCCAATGATTCCATAATGATTTCTCGTGGGCATCAAAAAAACGGGGATACCGCCTGTCATTGTTATGGCATGTAAAATAGATTTATGACAATTTCTATCAACGACAACTATATCACCAGGTGCTACAGTCGCATGCCAAACCATTTTATTTGAGGTGGATGTTCCATTGGTAACAAAGAATAGGTGATCTGCGTGAAAAATGCGAGCCGCATTATGTTCACTAGCGGCAACGGGTCCATTGTGGTCTAACAATTGCCCAAGTTCATCAACAGAATTGCAAACATCAGCTCTTAACATATTTTCGCCAAAGAATTGATGAAACATATGACCGACTGGACTCTTAAGAAAGGCAACTCCACCAGAATGTCCAGGGCAATGCCAAGAATAAGAACCATCTTGTGCGTAGTCAGTCAGAGCTTTGAAGAAAGGTGGCATAAGCCCTTTGAGATACGTCTTTGCTTCGCGAATGATATGGCGGGCAACAAACTCTGGAGTGTCCTCAAACATATGAATGAAGCCGTGCAATTCTTTGAGTATATCATTTGGAATATGGCGAACCGTTCTCGTTTCTCCATATAAAAAAAGCGGGATGTTATTGTTACGAAATCGAATTTCTTCTACAAAGGCACGAAGGTTATCTATAGCGGCAGTAGCGTCACTTGCACTCGAAAATTCTTCATCATCGATGGATAGAATAAATGCTGAGGCACGGCTTTGTTGTTGGGCAAAGGAACTAAGGTCACCATAACTTGTGACCCCTAAAACTTCCATGCCTTCGTCTTCTATGCTCTTTGCGAGAGCTCGAATGCCTAATCCACTTGTATTTTCCGAACGGAAATCTTCATCGATAATAAATATAGGAAATCGAAATTTCATTAATCTGAATTTACTCCCACATGACGCTCTAATTTTAAATTTGTAATCATCGAAAAAAGAGCGACACTAATTTGCAAAATCAAATATTTTTTTTCAATATATAAAAATTGGTAGATTAGGTAATTTTTACAATTATCTAGAAATAATCCACTTTCCTTCCACCAAACTCAAATAAAGTGGGATCTCGGCACCATTCTTTCCCTTTAAAATGGAGTTTCCTTTTTTGTCAGAGATGTTTAATATTTTGTTATCACATAGCAATGAGTAGACGACATCCTTTTTGTTTAGTTTCCAGCTTGAACCAATTGCTTTAATCATATTTTTTAATTCTTTTCTTTCTGATTCGGCATTCATCGGATAGTATCTAGATTCGGAAGTGTCCTTGGTTCGGAAGTGAATTAAGGGTTCTATTTTTTTTGGGTCTTTTGTATTGAGTGCTTTTGTTAATTCTTCTGAAAACTTCATCGCCGCCTCTTTGGCATTAGCTGTGAGTTCTATTTTTTCTGCTTTTTCCCATAATTTTGAAGGTGGAATAAATGGAGGTACAAATTCTAAGTGAATCCATTCTTTACTTGGGGTTGTGTTGTTATCCTTTGGCCATTCAAAGTTTAAAAATTTTTCGCCTTCATCAGGGAATTGCCCTGCTTGGCCTATGACAAGATCGTAAGACGCTTTTGGAGAAAATTCGATTTCGCTTTTTTTCTTTTGTTTTCTTTCCGACAAACGGACAGAAATTATATTTTTTCCAGGCATGATCCAATAGTTAATATCTGCTTGGCCAGACGAATCTTCGTTAGATGCCCCATCCTTAATCACATAGCCATTCACGCTTAGTTCCATATTTACATCATAATTTTTGTAAGTTACGATATAATAACCAGAAGTTGCGATTGGTTTTTTAGGCAAGGGTTCTTCACTTGCGAGAGAAAAAGTAAAACAAAGTAAAAATCCTATAAAAATCCGTATCATTTTATGCTCCTGAAACAAAAGTCTGAATCAGAATTGGATCATAAAATTAGGGAATGGTCTATTAAAAATCTTGCAGAATTAAAAATTGAAAGGAACTTTTCCATGTGAGATATTTAATTTTTCTTCTTCTATCGATTCAATTCATATTTGTTGATTGCCATAGTTCCAAAACAGAAGCTGTTTATTTGCCAGAAGTTTTACCGACGGAAGAATCCATCAAAATCACACTTTCATCTGATTCGAGTTTGGCGGCTATCAAAAACAAAGCGGTAGAAATGAACAAATCCCTTGAAGTATGGAAAGACGAAGAAAAGAGAAATGTCTCCGATTCTGAGATTCAAATTTATTGGAAATCAAATAGAGGAAAACTAAATCCAGAGATAATGGATACCGATGCCATTGATCGCATTAGAGATTCGATCCGTGTACGGCTTGCCTGGAGTCGAATTTTTTATAAATCTAAAGTTTCTATAAAAGAAATTCCTAGAAACAATGTCTCCGTATTAAATCAGCTTAATTTAAAAGATAGCCCAACTCATGGCAAAAAAGGTGCTAGATGGACGATTATAGAATGGAGTGATTATTTGTGTACTTTTTGCAAACAAACTTACCCATTCACTCGAAATATATTAAAAAATTATAAAAATCAAATATACTATGTTCATAAATCCTTCCCTTTGGATGAGGATTCGAAAGAAGGGAAGTTAGCACTTGCAATATCTAAGTGTTTGTGGAAATCAAATCCTTCCACATTTTTCGAAATGGAACCAATACTATACCGAGAGGCACAATCAATCGCCCGAGGCGAAGAAAAAGGATTTCAGAATTGTAGCTCCAAAGAATTGGATAATTCGTATTATTCTAAGGTAGACACAGATTTTAATGAAGCAAAAAAACTAGGAATCATGTCTATCCCCACATTTTGGGTGAATGGCAGGTGGATTGTCGGGGCACTTGATGATACCAGTTGGGAAAAGGTATTACAGGATTCCAGACCGCAATAAAAAATTTCTTGCGCAATTGTTAGGAAGGCATTTTCTTTTTTAACACCTAAATAGGAATTTATATGAATCAAAAAAAACTATCCCTCTTACTTTTATGTTCGCTCATCTTATTCTCAGTCAATTGTGGAAAAAAACTTCATTTTTCTATGGTCACTGCTACCTCAATGGAAAATGGGTTACCGTTCCTAGTGTTAGATGGTAAAGAATGGAAAGCAGAACCAGGCGCTGAATTTGTAAAATTGCATTTTTATGCAGATGAAGCCTTTGCTCTGAGCAAAGTTTCTATTGAATCATGTTCAGGTAATTTTAAAGATAGAGTTGCCGCTTATGTAAACTTTGATGAAGTTTATGGAAGCACAGATATTGAAAAATCAAATTCTGAAGTTATGTTTGAACCAGTGGTTCAAGCAAGGTCGGTAACTTTGAACTTCCAAAGAAACCAAGACATTTGTCTAAAAAGTGTAAAATTTTATGACGAAGCAAAAAAGAAATATAGGACCTATACTCCTGAAATTATAAAAGCAAAAGTATCGGCTTCAGAAACCGCTTCACCTGAGGCGAGTTATTCTGTCATGAATTTGTTTGATTCCAAATATGAAAATGCCTATGCTTCTGTGAAAGGTGGTGAAGGTGTAACATTTAATTTTGATTTTGAAGATGAACAAGATATCACAAAATTAAAAATTTGGAACGGTTACCAAAGATCAGATGTACATTGTATAAAAAATGGTAGAATCAAAGAATTTACTTTAACAGGTGATAATGGATATTCTGAAAAATTAACAGTTGAAGATACTATGGGTAGCCAAGAATTAAATTTACCAAAACCATTTGAAGGCAAAAAACTCACGTTAAAAGTAAATTCACTTTATCCTGGTTATTCGGAAAAAGGATTTGTTTTATCAGAATTACGATTTGGAAACAAAAGCGGATGGATCGCTGTAGATACTCTTCCAAAATCTAAAGACACTGCTGCGAAAAACTTTGACGCATTTACTAAGGCATCTCTACGGAGAGTTTTGAATCGTGGACTGACCGGTATGGAAGCTGTTCAAATTTCGGAAGAAGTTGTAACAGATGTTCCGGCTGGTGCTGAGAATAATGTCGAAATTGATGAAACAGTAGAAGCTCCTACTTCTTCGGATTGGACAATTCGACTTCGTTCCGATGGAACTTTTTTTCTAGAAGGATCAACTGCTCGCACAAATTATGATGCGGGTCAAGAGAGTTCGCAAAAATTTTATGGTATGGGAAATTTTGAAATCAAGGATTCAGCTCCAGGAAAAATCGATCTAAGAATTTTTGGTTTTCTTCGCAAACAAACTTTCACAAACTTTTTGGATTATGGGGGCGGGGACTGCAATGGATGTGGGAGAGATTGCAATATCGTAAAAAATCCAGATCCAAATGACACAGAAAAAATATTTCAAGAATTTGTAACCTTGCAATTGAAAGGAAAAAAATACTATCTTACGAATGCCAAAAAAACTCAAAATTTAGACTTTTCTACTTTGGAGCTCAGTTTAGAATAGAGTTCGGATGAACTCTTATTGTATAAAATGTTTTTGTATCACGTTTCTTCTCTTTTTTGCATTCAGTTGTGGGAAAGAGGAGAAATTTTCTAATGCCTCTGATGTAAATCAGGTAACGCCCGTTACGCCAATTAAATCAAATAGCGTTGAGATTACTGTCAATTGGGATTATACACAGATTCCATTAAAGATGGAAATACGTGAACCTTCGGGTTCTCAAAGCTTAGCACTATGGACAACAGGTTCTATTGCACTTGGAAAGTCGGCACCTTACGGCTCTATGATTCCTGAAAATAAAATCTTCCTTAAACCTGGATCAAAAAAACAATTTTTACTAGTGATGCAAAATCCCAGTGCTGAACCTATCTATTTTTTTGCTGCACCTCATCAAGCGGTTCCCGTTGAACATAGCTTCGGATTTAAATTTAAATGTCTCTGCGTGAATCATGCGTTTACAGTTCCTGCAAAAGAAACTTGGTATAGAGTCGTTGAAATTCGATTGGCTCCAGATTTTTTAGGAGATCGCCTTACTTTGACGCATAACATTATCGGTATCAGCAAAGAACGTATGTTAGAATTTGAGAAAAGTGCGCAAAAAACAATTCCCCATGAAATGGATTGATCATTTGATTTCTTATAAAATTTATATTTTTATTTACCTTTAATCAAAAATGAATCTTCGCAAATTGATTTATGCTGGTGTATCGTCTGATAAGGACCTTGACTTTTCCCTTCGATTGCAACTGGCAAATATCTCCGCGATATTAGGTGTCATTTCAAACATAGGCTTTAGTATATTATTTTTAATTCTAGATACAAAAGGAAAATTGATTCTACCTATTATCAATACACCTTTTGGTATTCTTATTGGTTATTCTATATACTTAAATCATATTAAAAAATTCACGGCTTCAAGGATTATACTTTTAATTTCAATACCAACTGTAGTTCTCACTACAACTTTCCTTTTTTATGGAAATTTGTTAGGTGCTCATTACTTTTTTTTGCTTTTTAGTATGTTGCCTTTTATTATTCTTCCTTATTCGCAAAAACATTATATTCTAATTTATTTTTTTATTAATTTATTTCTTTTTTATTATATTGGTTTTGTTCACAATCCTCCACTTCTGACACCAGATAGTCCATTTTACAATTTAGAAGTCAGAGAAACATTTCAAAAGACTTCTATAGGATCTTGTTTTACAATCCTTGCGCTTATTCTTTTTTATTTTTTACGAAATACATTTCGGAATCAGTATGAATTGCAAAGATCCATTTTATATAAAGATAGAATATTTTCGATACTTGCTCATGATCTTAAGGGACCCATTGGAAGTATGGGAACATTTTTGAGCATACTGATGGAGTCTTGGAAAAAATTTTCTGAAGAAGAGATCTATCAGGCATTAAAAGAATTACAAAAAAATGCAAATCAAAGTTATGTTGTATTGGAAAACTTATTAGAGTGGGTTAAAAAAGATACGAATCGCTTTAATTTTTTACCAGAACATACATATATAAAAAATATTGTCAAAGATGCCATGGAATTGTTTCAAATTCAATCGAGTGAAAAAAAAATCAAATGGCATATAAAGATAAACGAAAACCATCATGCTTACGTAGATGAAAGAATGATGGCCACTATATTCCGTAATTTATTTTCCAATGCTATCAAATTTTCCAATATGAATGGGGATATCCATATAAGATCCGCTATGGAAGATAATCGATTGATTTTTGAAGTAGAAGATTTCGGAAAAGGAATCCCACCTGACAAACAAAACATGATATTGCAGGGCACACAAACAAAATCTGAATTTGGTACCTTAGGTGAAAGAGGAACAGGGATAGGATTACTTGTCACTGCGGAACTATTGAAAGTTCAGAATGGTAGTTTTAAAATTGAAAGTAAAATGAATTTTGGAACCAAAATCATTCTTAGTTTACCAATTGCCCCGGAAAAGTAATTAGAATGAATACAATATTTGTCTAATTATAGAATATGATTTCCCTTCTTAAAAAATATTTTTCCTGGTTAAAAAAAAATGCACCTGAGAAGGATATTGAAGTATATCCAATTGTTTCGGACTCATTTGAAACCAATATCCCTGGAATTTATATCATAGGTGATCTAACGGGCGTTCCTCTGTTGAAGTTTGCAGCGGAAAGTGGGAAAAAAGTTTGGAAGCATATTCCAGAAAGCAAAAATAATTTATATGATGCTATCATCATTGGTGCTGGGCCGAGTGGAGTATCGGCCGCAATCGAAGGAAATAAATTACACAAAAAGACTTTATTATTAGAATCAAATTCTACCTTCCAAACCATTGTTAGTTATCCAAAGGGAAAGCCAATTTATGCTGAACCAAAAAGTTTTCAAAACACAAGCGAACTTAAAATTCATGATGGCACAAAAGAGACATTACTCGCTAATTTAAAAGCACAATGTGCGAGAGAGAAAATAGAAATCAGAGAAAATAGTCGCGTCGTATCTATAGAAAGTTCGACGGGTAAAGATAGGTTTAAAGTCAAATTGGAGTCAGGTGAATCGTATGACACAAACAATGTGATCATTGCAATTGGGAAATCGGGTGATCCACGGAGACTTAACATCAAAGGAGAAGATTTACCTCATGTTAGTTACAGATTGTTAGATCCGTCAGCTGCATCAGAAAAAAATGTTATCGTTGTGGGGGGTGGTGATTCTGCTCTCGAAGCTGCAATAGCAATGAGTGAATATTCTAAATCTGTAACTCTTGTTTATCGTGGAAGTCAATTCACAAGAGTAAAGGCAAAGAACATAGATTCGTTAAATCAGTTGGTATCATTGAAGAAAATAAAATTAATACTCAATGCAACTGTATCCGAAATATTACCGGAGTATGTGATTGTTCGTGATACTGAGACGGCTCGTAAGATTCCTTGTGATTATTTTTTAATACAAATTGGCTCTGAATTACCAATCCCATTTTTAAAAAAAATTGGAATAAAAATTCAAAATTCGAAAACGATGAGAGATTGGATCGGATTTGTATCTGTTTTATCTTTTGCATCTTCTGCCTATTTTGGAAAATCGGCTTTTTATGGTTTGGCTTGGTTTCATCTTGTCGCTTATAGTTCTATTTTTATATTCATAACAAGCGCTAGTTTATGGTTGAGTATCTTTTTTTATCAAACGGGTTTCAAAAAACCAAAAACTTGGAATTTATTCAGAAATTTGTTTTTAAGTTCAATGAGTTTATATTTTCTATTTGTTTATTTAGGATCTGCTTATTTTGGTTATAACCTTTTTGGGAAATTTCCTTCTTTTCACTATACCTTTATATATTCATTGACGATTTTGTTTTTTGGAATCAGACGTATGATCGTTAAGCCGACTGATTACATTAAATTACAAACGATAACATTAATCCTTGTTCAATGGCTTTTTTTATTTCTTCTCCCAGAGATATTTTTTCCATATTTAGGAAAAAATGGATTTTTAGGAGATCAAAATGGATTTATACTCACTCAAATATTTCCGAATGAATCCTATTGGAAAGCTTATGGATTTATTTTACTTTGGCCACTAAGTATAGGGGTATTGTATGATGGATCTATTACCACATTTTGGATGTTATATGGTTTATCGACAACATTCATAATATTACCGATATTAGTTTATCAGTATGGAAAAGGAGCATACTGTGGATGGATTTGTTCTTGTGGTGGACTTGCGGAAACGTTAGGTGATGAACATCGCCACAAAATGCCACATTCTAAAAAGGCTTATTTATGGGAGCATAGTGGACAAGTTATACTGTTGTTTGCATTTATTTTAACATTTCTGAAGTTGCTTGGTGTTTTTGGACATCCAAATTTACCTATATTTGGTATTTTTGAAATGGCTGCTGACTCGGTTAAATGGTTATATGATTTGATTGTAGATATTTTACTCGCAGGTGTCATCGGTGTAGGAAGCTATTTTTTCCTGTCGGGAAGGATTTGGTGCCGAATGTTTTGTCCTTTGGCAAGTTTGATGCATATTTATGCTAGGTTTTCAAAATTTAGAATCTTTTCAGATAAAAAGAAATGTATTTCGTGCAATATTTGTTCACAGAATTGTCACCAAGGGATTGATGTCATGTCTTATGCAAATCTAGGGCGAGCAATGGATAGTGTCCAGTGTGTTAGATGTTCGGCTTGTGTATCAATGTGTCCTACAAATGTACTTTCCTTTGGTAAACTTGAGAATGGCCATGAGATAAAAGATAAATTAAATGCACATTTATGATATTGAGAGATGAAGCATTAAAAATATTTTTAGCAGGTTTAGACGTAGCAAACCCTTCACAATTATTGGCATCATACTTTTCTTTAAATCCCGATTTATTTAATAAAATTGAAAGTTATAACAAACTAAATAATAAAATATTTGTTTTTTCGCTAGGGAAAGCAGCATTTTTTATGGCAAAGTCTTTTTTTGAGATTTTTCCAAATTCCGAAGGGTTTGTTTTTACTAAGGAAGATCACTTAGTAAAAGAAGATCCTTTTTACCATATCAAAAATTGGATATTTAGAGAAGGCACTCATCCGATTGTATCTGAACTAAACGTACAAGTAACGCATGAAGTAATTCTATGGACAAAAAAATTGAAACCAGGCGATTTATTTGTCACCTTACTTTCCGGAGGCGGGTCTGCCTTATTTGAAATTCCTATCCTTGGTTTGTCCATAGAAGAATTAATAAAAATTCATTTAAAATTGTTAAATTCGTCTCTTTCAATAAATGAAATTAATGAAGAACGAAAAAAAATATCTTCCGTGAAAGGAGGGCAATTCCTTCAGTATCTCCCTGAGGATACCAGCCTTATGACTCTTGCTTTATCAGACGTTATCGGTGATGATCCAAATACGATAGCTTCAGCGCCAACATATCCAGGCTCAGAGTATCATATCATTGGAAATCTAAAAAAGTCATTATTGGCATCAAGAGATAAGGCTATTCAATTAGGGTATCATACAATCGTGCTTAGCGACAAATGGAATCAGGATGCAAAAGAAACGGGCAAGATTTTATCTCAATGGTGCCTAGAAAATAAATGGGATATAACTTCCGTTAAAGAGGATAAAATCGCCATTATAATTGGAGGAGAAATGGTTACCAAGGTTCTTGGCAACGGAATCGGCGGTAGAAATCAAGAAGCAACTCTTTCTTTCGCGATATGGGCGCATAAACTTAAGTTAAAAAATGTTACCTTTCTTTCTGCTGGGACAGATGGCACTGACGGACCTACAGATGTCGCAGGAGCCTGTGTTTCGGAAGAAACTTATTTGCAATTGGTGAAAGCCGGCATCGATCCATTGAAAGAACTTGATATGTCTAACTCGTTCTATGCGCTAAATAAAATTAGCGCACATATTAAAACAGGACCAACTGGTACAAATGTGAATGATATACTGATTCTATTAATTAGTGATCTATAATTTGATTCCTGCTTTAGAGTTTTGTATTTTCCAATACAATTGAAATAGCGGGCTAAACCAATTAGAAGTCCCAATTTTTTTTGATTCTAATTCATTAATGATTTCAATTTGAAGCGAATAATGTGAATTTAAAGCTTCTTCCTGAAATTTATTTTTGTCCGACAGAGAATTTACCTTTGCTAATCTTTCTAAAATTTGTGTTTCTAATTTGATAAGTCTATCGCCAATTATTTTTTTAACTTCCACATAATTAAAATTTGCCCGACGGAGTATTTTTTCTTGGTTCCACCATAGAGATTCATTTTTCTTTGCTCCTGGTTTCAGTTTTTTATTTTCTTTGAAAGTTTCCGTATTAAAAAAGAAAGGTTTAAATACAGACAAACAAGGATTTGTTGTTCCTGTATAAAAAACTTGAAAGGAATTTTTGTTCTGAGCCTCTGTATTCCAAACAACAACTAAGGATCCAGTCGTAGAATTAGGTGTGATGGGTCCGGTTGCATGCACACATATTGATTTCATATTTCCATTTTGAATTTTATAATTTGATTCATTACTATTTGTATGAGAGCGAATCACATTAAAAGCATCTTCAATACTATATTGTCCTTTTTCATTTTTAGCTTTTTCAGACCGTGAGGTATTGAGACTGCGCCTAACTTTACAAAAACTCATTGTTGTGTAAAAAGTATCTGAAAATAGCCTTTGAAATGAGAAAGTTTGGTTTGGATTTTTTTTATAGAAATCTTTTTTTAAATCTGTTACTGAGTCGGAACATATATCAAAATCATTCGTAATCGTCAGTCCGTTTGATATTGCATAATAGACATCTATTGCCTTTGCTACCCAATATTTATCTGCCGTTTCCAATACGTAAGCTTGGGTTTCATCAGCGATAATAAAACTATTGTGATAAAAGAAATTTTGATTCTCATAACCACCGTTTGCATCTTGTCCATATAACTCCAGTAATTTTGTAATGGTCCCCAATGCTTCTTTCGCAGTTTTTGATCTCTCAAGTGCAAGACGGATCATATCCATCCCTGTTAGCCCATCATTTGCCTTTTTCTTTTTGATATTTGTAAATACAGCTTCATTGCCTATACAGACACCGTATTCGTTAACACCCATTTCAGCACCCCACATTTGAAATGGTTTCGATAAGAAAATTTCGTAAGTTCTTTCTACTTGGGGTATTTCTATATATGTAGTTCTGAGAAGTGAATTTTTCGGGAAAGTTTGATTTGGAACATGCAAGATTTCTTGAGATTCGTTTGGTTCCCGATCAGAATTTTTAGCAAAAATTCTTAGATTGTTTCTAGTAAATTTTTCTGAGGCAAAAGAAGTATCACACATACTTTCATATAATATTCTTTTCTTAAAAAGACAAGATGATTTCTTAATACTAATTACTCAGAAAAAATTAGAATCTGATAAAAGTAAATTAATACAATGAACCAAGATCAAATTGAATTGAATAAACCGATAGGCTTAGAATTGAAAGATGTTCTTTTGTTGCGAAAAAAATATGGATTTAATGAAATAAGTTCCAAAAAAGAAAAAAACATTTTCGAGAGATTGCTTTCTGTATTGGCAGAACCAATGATATTTTTGCTATTATCGATTGGCGTTATTTATCTTTTATTAGGTGATACGGGTGAAGCGATACTATTGTCCTGCTCAGTAATCCTTATTATCATTATTACCATGTATCAGGAAGGTAAAACGGAATCAGCGCTTTCTGCCTTGAAAACATTGGCAAGTCCGCGAACTAACGTATGGCGAGATGGAATTTTAAGGAAAGTTGATGGACGAGAAATTTTACCAGGTGATGTCATTATAGTAAATGAAGGCGACCGTATTCCTGCAGATTCCATGATTGTATCGACTGATCATTTAAAAATGGATGAATCGTTGTTAACTGGAGAGTCGGTAGCTGTGATCAAAAATATCGGCGATGAAATTTTTTGTGGTTCACTTGTCGTAGCAGGGCAAGCAACTTGTGAGGTAAAACTTATTGGAAACCAAACACAAATTGGAAAAATTGGTAAAACCATTTCGGAAGAACAAATTAACAAAACTTTACTGGAAAAAGAAGTAGCTAAAATTGTAAGATTTATTTTTATTTTTGCCATTCTTTTATGTACAATCCTCGCAATTTACTTAGGTTTTAAAAAAGGAAATTGGTTAGGTGGAATTTTGTCAGGTCTCACTCTCGCCATTGGCATCTTACCAGAAGAATTACCACTTGTTCTTACTATCTTTTTTGCTTTTGGAGCTTATCGTTTGAGCAAAAAAAAAGTATTAACTCGTAGAACATCGATTATAGAAACTTTGGGTGCTGCTACTGTTTTATGTACAGATAAAACGGGAACAATCACACAAAACAAAATGACGATAAAATGCCTGTATGCTAAGGAGGGCGAAATTTTTTATTTAACCAATGATATTGATAAAAAAATTCCAGCAGAATTTTCAAACATAGTAAAGTATGGGACTTTGGCTAGTAAGAGTAATGCGTTTGATCCTATTGACAAAGCATTTCTAGACTTAGGTAAAAAAGAAAATTTAGATTTTGAATCCAATGCTGTTCCTGATAAATTTGTGAAAGAATTTCCTATTTCAAGTGCAATGCTTGCTATGACTCAAGTTTGGAAACAGAATGGAGAGTATTTGGTCGCATCTAAGGGTGCACCAGAAGCGATTATAAAAATATGCAAATTAGAACCTAATATTGAAAGAATTTATTTAGAAAAAGTGAAATTTTTGGCAAGTAAAGGCTACCGAATGTTAGCTGTTTGTCGTTCAAGCAAAAACTTGAATTTTATTCCTGATTCCTTAGATCAGATAGATTTTGAATGGGTTGGTCTTGTTGGATTAGAAGATCCGATCAGAGAGGAAGTTCCATCTGCTATACAAAGGGCATATTCAGCTGGGATGAGAGTGATTATGATCACAGGAGATTATCCTGAGACTGCTAAAAACATCGCTAAACAAATTGGACTAAAAATATCTGATCATGTGATGACTGGACCTGAATTAAAAATACTGAATGACAATGATTATAAAGAATCAGTGAATCAATGTAATATTTTTTCTAGAGTGAGCCCAGAAGAAAAATGGAAGTTAGTTCGCCTTTTAAAAGAACAAGGTGAAATCGTCGCGATGACGGGTGATGGTGTGAACGATGCGCCAGCATTAAGAACTGCTCACATTGGTGTCGCAATGGGAGAACGCGGAACAGATGTGGCACGTGAAGCAGCTGATTTGGTATTGTTAGATGATAGTTTTTCATCTTTGTTAAATGGTGTAGAGGAAGGTAGGCACATTTATTCAAACTTAAAAAAAGCTCTTGGATATATAATCGCCGTGCATATACCGATAATTGGTTCAACATTTTTTCCTACTATTTTTGATTTACCCTATGTAATATTATCAGCCGTACATATAGTTTTTTTAGAAATGATAATTGATCCGACCAGTACTTTGGTATTTGAGAAGGAACCAATCGAAAGTGGATTGATGTCAAAACCACCAAGAAAAGTAAGCGAGTCCTTATTAGATAAAAAATTATTTATAATTTCTGTTTTGCAAGGTATCTCATCTTTAATCGCTGTTATTGGGACGTATGTTTACATTCAATTTTATGTTGAAAATGCAAGTTTAAATCCCAGGCTAGGCACCACATCTGCATTTGTAACACTTATTTTTACAAATTTACTTTTGATTTTAGTAAATCGTAATTGGGAATTAACCATAATTGAATCTTTAAAAATGAAAAATATGGCCTTACCTTTTGTTATCCTCGGGACATTTACCGTTTTATTTTCTGCTCTATTTATACCGAGTTTGCAAAAATTATTTCATTTTACTTCCCTATCATTAGGGGAAATTTCGATTTGTTTTTTGTTTTCTTTAGCTAGCATTGTTTGGTTTGAAATTGCAAAAATAATAATTAGATCAAAAGTTTCGTATATACAAACGAGTTCATAATATCTAAATATTGAAAATAGATCATGATCGAATTATTTTTTCCCCGTAAACATTCTGCTCTCTGTTTAAAATCGGCCTTCTTCGGATTCTTTGCACATACTGGTTTTGTTAGGGGACTATCCGAGATTGGATTTAAACCTTCCATTATCACTGGCTCAAGTTCGGGTGCTATGATTGGTGCATTATATGCGGCAGGTATCGATTTGGCCGAAGTTGAAAATATGATTTTAGGTTTGAAAAAATCTGATTTTTGGGAAGGGAATTCTTTTACTCAAATAGGAAGATTACTCAAAAAAGGTTTTCAAGGATATAGTGGCGTGCTAACAGGGAAGGCCACTCGTAAATTATTATATCCTTATTTAGGCTCAAAAAAATTTTCTGACCTATCCATAAAATTGGGTGTGGCTGTTTCTAACCTAACTAAAAATAAACGCGAATTAATAACCGAAGGTAATGTGTTAGACGCCGTTATGGCCTCCATTGCTTTTCCTTTTTTATATGAAGTCCAAAAATTTAATGGTAATGAATTTTTGGATGGGGGTATAGGTGATGGTGAACCGATTAAAGAATTAATTTTAGATCCAAGTATAGATAGAATCATCATTCATCAAATAAATAACCACAGGCCTATTAGCAATAATATGATCAAAAGAGCCTTTGATGCTTCGGTTCAAATTATTGAGTCCGAATCTGAAGATCTAAAATCGTTACTTGCAAAGGAAAAAGGTAAAAAATTAATTCGATTGGAGACAAACACGCATTATCTTTCACCAAAAGATTTTTCAAAAGGAAAATTTGCTTTAGCTGAAGGGCGAGGAACTGCATATAAATACCAAGATGAGATATTGAATGAAAATCAAATGCCAATTTTTCCTTTTTCAATCTAGGTATTAATGATCTTAACTAAATTATAAATATGAATTCGAAGCGAAAAATTAAAATTATTTTTTTAGAAGCTCGGTTCGGTGAATTTAATCATATATTAGAACTTCTGCAAAATAATGGTTGGGATGTTTATTTTGAAAAAGTTCAGACAATTGAGTCGTTTAACGAAATTTATTCTCTTAATTCTTGGGATATAATCATATCAGACTTTGATATTTCTGGTAGCGATGGATTCGAAGTTGTTAAAAACATACGAAAACTAAATACTGATATCCCTATCTTAATTGTTTCAGAAAAAAAAGAACCAAGTATCGTTTCTATGTTATATAATTTGGGTATTTCAGAATATTTGAATAAAGATAATCTTGAATATATTCATATTTTAGTCGAAAAAGAATTTGAAAATTATATAGCAAAGAGACAGCAAGTTCGAGCTTGGGATATGCTTGTACATAGCGAAGAAGTTTTGACTCGCTCTCAAAAATTGGCTAAAATCGGACATTTCGAAATCCTGTATCCTGAGAGAAGAATTCTTTGGTCACTAGAAATGTATAAAATATTGGAGTATTCCTATTCCGAGAATCCAGAGGAAATAAAATTAATAGAACGTCTGCTTGGTGATGAGCGTGAAGAATTGGAGATATATTGGGAAAAATTGCAAAAGGAAGAAGGAAAATACGAGAGAGAAGTAAAATTACAAATCAATAATTCCGTAAAACATGTTCAATTAGTAATAGAAAGTGAATTGATAGACAAACAAAAAATAAGAATGTTTGGAACTTTGCACGATATATCAAATTATAATGATTTAGAATCGGCAAAGTTACATAATGAACAATTGTTCAAAGGTATTTTTAATAATTCTTCTCAGGCCATTATACTTCTAGATTTGATGGGTAATATATTAAAATTAAACCAACAATCAGTAAAACTTTTTCAAGTCGCAGAAAGAACTGTTCAAGGTGAAAATATTCTTAGATCGATACTCGCTGGATCATCAGATATAGATAAATTAAAGTTAAACGAAGCCATTCAGAAAGCTAAGTCAAAAGAATCAAGTGGGCTTTTACTTTCTTACTTTATAGAGAATCAAAGAGAAGTATTTTTAGATTGTGATATATCAACCGTAAATGATGAACAAGGCACGATCATGTATCTTGTTTTTGAGGCAAAGGATATTACCGAAAAAATTGAGTTGGAAAGATTGTATGCACAAGCACAGAAAATGGAGTCACTAGGAACATTTGCTGGAAGTATTGCACATGATTTTAATAATTTATTAACACCTATTTTTAATTATGTGAGCATTTTAAGTAATGAAATACAAATGAATAAGAATAGGATTGATTCTAATTTATTTGAAAACTCTTTTTCTAAAATCCAGAAGCTATTAAATAGAGCGAAATTGTTAGTCGGACAAATTTTGGATTTTGGGAAAAAAGATATTCTCGATTTAGAAGAGATAGATCTAAGTTCTTCGATCCAACAATTTATTTCTGAAATCAAACTTGATCAAAAGATTCAGATAAATTTTAAAATTTTGGAAGAGAAAGCAATAGTTCTAGCTCATCCGATCTATATGTATCAAATTCTTTCAAACATATACAATAATGCATGTTATGCTGTTGGTCAATCAGACCAGCCTAAAATCAATTTTCTACTTAAACGTCTGAATGTTGATGATGCAGACTTTCATCATCACCCATTACTTATCGATCATGCTTATTATAATTTGATTATCTCGGATAATGGGTGTGGAATTCCGCAAGAAAATTTAATAAAAATATTCGATCCATTTTTTTCTACGAAAGGTAAAGATGGCACTGGTCTTGGACTTCCCATTATATATGGCATCATGAGAAAACTAGGCGGGTTGATAACGATTAAGAGTGAAATGGGAATCGGGACCAGTGTTCATTGTTACTTTCGAATTTTAAGATAATTGATTGCTTTTTATTTTTATTTATTAAAAAATCATCGAGATAGTTTCGATGGTTACCCTATTCAAAAATATATTTCAACCAAAGAATTATAAAAAATTCTTTTTTTCATTTATCGTTTTATTTTCCTCAATTATTTTTTTTGTATCCTTTCGTATCTATTCAATCCAAGAACAGTATCGTATCGAAATGAAAGACGCCGAATGGACTCGCGATCTTGAATTGTATTTATCATACTTAAAAGATGCCGAAACTGCAGAGAGAGGATACATACTCTCCGGAAAAGAAGTTTTTCTTGCTCCTTACTATGATGCGATTTCAAAATTTTCTCGTTTAGAATTAAATCTTCGATCGGGTGTACCCCCTCAATTGAGATCCCAATTGGAAGAATTGTTTTTATATTCGAATGAAAAGAAGGCTTTCCTTCTTGAATTGATTGAACTTGTGAAAAACAAAAAAAATAATGAAGCATCAGTTCGATTTAACTCGCAAAGAGGAAGAGAATTAATGGACGTTATACGAATTAAAGTTTCTCTCATACTGAATGAAAAAATGAAAATGGATAAAGATTTTAAAAAGCAAAGTGAAATTCAAAATGTAATCGCTTTTTCTTTTTCTCTCTTTGGTTTTATTTTTATATTATTTATACTTTATTGGATGATATTAATTATTTCAGAAAATAGTAAAATTAATCAAGATCGTGAATCCATTTTTAAAAAATTTGAAGAAATAGATGATCTTTTCCAAAATTCTCCAGTCGGTTTTCACTCTCTAGATACAAATGGATTGTATTTAAAAATTAACAAAATGGGCCAAAGGTGGTTAGGTTATGATGAAAGTGATTTAATTGGAAAGAAAAAGTTTATAGAATTATTAACAGAAAAGAGTAGAGTGGAATTTCAAAACAATTTTCCAATTTTTAAAAAATTAGGAGCGATCGAAAGTTTACGATTTGAATTAATTAAAAAAAATGGCGAGATTTTAAATATCTTACTCTCTGCTACAGCGATCAATGATACGTCAGGAAACTTTCTTATGACGAGGTCAACATTTGTTGATATCACCGAATCAATAAAATATGAAAAGAATCTTCTTGAAGCGAAAAGGAAAGCAGAAGAAGCAAGTATTGCAAAGTCAGAATTTTTATCAAGCATGAGTCATGAGATAAGAACGCCCATGAATGCTGTGATAGGTTTCGCTAATTTATTATTAGATGAATCGCCGATGCCAGAACATATCGAATATTTAAATAATTTGAAATTTTCCAGCGAAACATTATTGGCTTTGATAAATGATATATTAGATTTTAATAAAATTGAACAAAGAAAAGTTCTCATAGAGGAGATTCCATTTAGAATTGATTTACTTCTGAATTCCGTTATTGGATCGTTTAGTCAAAAATGTAATGAAAAAATGATAAATCTGAAAACTGATATAGCTGATAATTTTCCAAAAGTAATAAAAGGAGATCCAACTCGAATTTTACAAATATTAAATAATCTATTATCTAATGCGGTAAAATTTACACAAGTGGGAAGTATTTATCTAAAAGCTGTATTGATATCATCAACTGACGAAAAGTATACGATACAATTTCGAGTTGAAGATTCTGGAATTGGAATCCCTGATTCAAAGCTAGATTCTATTTTTGATAAGTTTACACAAGTTGGCAGTGATACGACTAGAAGGTATGGGGGTAGTGGGCTCGGACTTGCTATAGCGAAAGGATTGGTTGAGCTTATGGGTGGAAGTATTATTGTTTCTAGTCATGTAGGAAGTGGTACTACATTTACTTTTACTATCAATGTATTAAAATCAAACGAATCTCTAGAAGGTACTATATCAGTCAACTCAGGCAAATTTGAAAGAATGCCTGGTCTACGAGTATTGATAGCAGATGATATACAAATTAATAGAGAAATTGTGAGTAAGTTTTTAATAAAATGGGGGATTGAAGTTTCACATGCAGAAAACGGAATGGATGTCTTAAGTAAGATTAAAGAATTTGAATATGATCTGATTCTAATGGATTTACATATGCCAGAGCTTGATGGTTATCAAACTACCATCAAGATCAGGGAAGGAACTCTACAAAATCAAATTCCTATCATTGCCTTAACTGCTTCAGTCGAAATTCAAACTCAAGAGCGAATCAAAGAAATTGGAATGAATGATTTTATTTCTAAGCCATTTATTCCAGCTGATTTACACCAAAAAATTTATAAAATATTTAATAAACAATGATATAAGTTTATACCTTTTTGTTTAGGTCAAGAGCAAAGATAGTTATATCATCATCAGCTCGTTTGTATTTTGAAAATCGAAACACTTCACCTACCACTCGATCACATAAAGATTGAGGATCTAAATCTATGTTTTCCATTAATAAAGTTGTAAATCGCTCTTCGCCAAACAATTCATCATTACTCGGATCTCTCGCTTCTAATACTCCATCAGTGTATAATACGATTTTTCCTTTAGTGGGTAGATCAAATTGTAGTTCTTTCAATTTAAGTGGTATAAATTCTGTGATCGCCTTTCCTTGTGAGGTGATAAATTCTGCGGGCATTTCTGGACGCAATAAAATGAGTGGATGATGGCCCGCATTCGCTACTTTAAAAATTCCATTCTTGGGATTCACATAAAGAAATATGGCACTGAGGAAATGGCCTGATAAATTTTCGATGAGTGACAATCGCATTTTTTCTGCGGCTTTTGCTGGTTCTGCAAGTTCCGATGCCCATAATTGTAACGATACTTTAGCCATACTAGCGATCATAGCAGCTGCGATTCCATGACCTGATACATCACACAAAAAAACACCAAAACCATCATCATCTTCTAAAAATTGGACGAAGTCTCCGCCAATATCAGAGGTAGGTAAATATCTAAAACCAATGGGATATCCTTTTAAATGAGTTCTATGTTTGGGCAAAAGATCTTTTTGAAGTTTCTTTGCCACTTTCAATTGCATGTCGATTTCTTGTTTGTCTTCGTGTTCTTTTCTAAAATCACTCACTCGTAACATCAATGCGACTGCTAACAACATAATCATAACGGCTGAACCCATTGGTAAACTGTAAGTGGCTGCAGTAAGAGGGATCACCCATCCTTGAATTGTAGTAACATTGATAGCAGCACCAACTAACATAGACCCTAATGCAAAGAAAAAGAGATAATTCTCAGATTTCCGTGGATCTTTTAATATTGCATACATAGCAAGATAAATGCCCCAGAGAATAGGTATGATTACCATCGTTATGGCCGTATCAATATAAGTTCGAATGTCAATAAATAGAATACTTGGCATTAATAATAACATGATACCAATCATGATCTTTGTAAATTTATAATGTTTTTCGCCCTGGTTTTCTAAATCTAAAAATTCTGCTGTAAATAGTAGGCCAAAAATTCCCGTGATATAAATACTTAGTGGGAATAAATAATTTTTCCATGTATGTGAATTTCCAATTTCAATGTATTGAATGAAACCAGTTGAGAAAAGTGTAACAAGAATAACCGAACCTAAATAAAAGAAGTAAAAGAAGAATTGACGATAACGTAAGCTATACGATAGAAATAATGAATAAAAAAACATCATACCTCCAGCTCCGAAATATGCCGCAAAAAAAATATCATTCATTTTTGAATAAGATAAGAATGATTTTGAGTTATGAATAGAGATAAAGGAGAATAGGGGGTTTTCAGATTCTATTTTTATATAAAGTATTTTTATTTCCCCTGGATATAAAATTAAAGGAAATGCTGGAATGTGTGAAAAAAGAGATTTTTCTTTCATGAATATCTGTTCGCCAGCTAACATGTTTACCCATTTGTTTTTGGATTGATAAAATAATTCATATCTATCGATCACAGGACTTGAAAATAGTAAGTAAAAAGTTTCCGCTTGTTTACCTGTATGTTCCAAAATCAATTTAAACCAGACAGGGTTTTTTTCTGACGGGAAATGCATGGTTTCATTCGTATTGGTTTGCCAATTGGCACTCTCACTTAGTACTTTGGATAAATTGGATTCTGATTTTGGTAATATCAGATATTCAATTTGTTTTCCCAAGTTCAGAGAATCTTTATTCTCATTTAATAATATTGTCTCAGCATTTAACGCGTAACTAAAAAATAATATAAGACAACTATAAATTACTGTTTTATTACACATCAATAAGAGCTTCCCGCCCCACCTCCACCAGACCGACCACCTCCCCAGGAGCCACTTGATCCACCACTTGTCCAAGAGCCACTGCCACTGGATGAACCCCCATAACTATTAGAACTATTGGACGGTTTTGTTAATTTGGGAGTTGTGACTTTTCTAGTTTCGCTATGATGGCAATGGGCACATTCATCATGATGTATTTCCTCACCCCCATGTTCATAATTCGCGCTTCTAATTACTTTAACACTAACATTGCGAAAAGTTTCAAAGCCACATTTTTTACATTTGGAGGCTGGGGAATTTCCACTATATTTTTCTTTCAGTATTTTATCGCACGAATTGCAAAACCAAATATCATAATCAACCGATTGGATTTTTTCTTCCGTTCGTTCGCCAGCTGATAAATGTTTGTCGTCCTCCATTTCATTTAATTTTTTCATTTTAGATTTGCAATCGGGACAAATTCTAGTATTGTTTCTTAATTTGTTTTTGATCCATTTGTTTCCAGAATACAACAATAGACCAATTGGCAAAAGGTTTATAAGTGAATAAGTTGTTTCCCCTTCACTAAATTCAATTATACTCATGAATGCACTAGCGCCAATGCCCGATATCCAGCTTATACTTTGACCAAACATTGCATAGAGTCTATAAAGTGAATGATTACCGAATGGTAAAAAGGAAAAAATTAGTCCAATGATTAGAGTCATGCTCATCAAAATAATCCCTAACCAGAAATAGAAAAATTCTTTGAAACTTCCCATGGGATTTAAAAAATGTCTTTTTAAAATACCAGGAGCGAATTGATGCTCATCGTCCAAATTCTGGAAACTGATGTTTGACTTTTGAGAATAGGTATCCATTGGCAGATCATTAAAGTCAAATTTAGCCTCTGAAATATTTAACTTATCGTTCAAATTTTTATCAGGGTATCTGATAGCATTTGCTAAAAGATAAACTCCCATTGTAATCCCTAGAGAAAATTTATTTAATTTAAAGTTTGGAATGATTTGTTCATCTAATATCCGTTTGCATAAAATGTCAGGCAATATTCCTTCATTTCCATAGCCGGTTTCTATTTCTACACGTCTTTGATCTATGATGTGTAAGAGTAATACACCATTGTCTTTCCCCTGTTTGCCTATTCCCCAAACTTCAAATAGGCGGACAGCAAATTCTTTAGGAGTTTCGGAGCCTATACTTGGTAAGGTGACAACTGCTATCTCGGCTCCGGTTTCTGTTTCTAAAGTTGAAATCATATGATTAATTTCAGGTAATGCCCCAGAATCTGTTAGGTAACCGACTCCGTCATAAACCCAAGCTCCCGATAATCTGGGATTTTCTACATTTTTAATTCGCTCATCCATTGATTGAGAATGAATTGTTGTCAGTGAGACAAAGAGAAAAAGTAAGATCAGTCGTTTGTGCATCAAGGGAATTCTTACAGAAATATTTGATTGTAAAAGTCATTTCTCCATTAAAAGGCTAGAAAATGGGGAAAAAAAAGTTGAGAAAACAAGGTATTAGCAGTCTAATGCTTAGAGTGCTAAAAGAGGAAAGACTATATGAAACAATTTGATACAACCGTTCAGGGAGCTTTGGATATCGCGCAAACAGATGCAATTCGGCGCAAAAATACGGAAATCTCTCCTTTACATTTATTTTACGGGCTTATGTCCCATCCTTCCTCCTTTACGAGCCAAAATTTATCTAAATACAAGGTTCGTGTGGACGAAGCCTTGGCAAAACTTCCAAAGTCCGTAACTGAGGTTAGCTTTGAAAATCTCAGAACATCTGGGAAACTTAGCCAATGGATCACAATGGCTTCTTCCCGCGCCGCAGAAAATGCTCGGGAGGAAATCAAAGAGGCTGACTTACTAAAATTTTTACCGAATATTTTGCCTGAGTTAAAAATTGATTACAATGATTTGAATGTGAAAGAGACGGATGAAGAGATTCCTGACTTTTTAATCAATCTGAACGAAGAGGCGAAGGCGGGAAAATTAGATCCAGTCATTGGAAGGACAAAAGAAATTCGTTCTGTTATGGAAATTTTGGGACGAAGAAGTAAAAACAATCCAGTGTTAGTTGGCTCTGCAGGTGTGGGTAAAACAGCCATTGTTGAAGGACTTGCAGAACAAATCGTAAAAGGAAAAGTCCCAGATGTTTTGAAAGGAAAAACAGTATATTCACTTGATATGGGTCAACTCATGGCTGGTACAAAATATCGAGGAGACTTTGAAGAAAAAATACAACATCTACTAAGATTCGTTAAGGCGCAAGCGGGTGAAGTCATTCTGTTTATAGATGAAATCCACCAGTTAGTTGGTGCAGGTCGTACTGAAGGTGCAATGGATGCGGCAAATTTACTGAAACCAGCCCTTGCTCGTGGGGACTTACATTGTATAGGTGCCACAACACCAGAAGAATTCCAAAAATACATTCTTGGTGATGCGGCCCTTGAGCGAAGATTTCGATCTGTTCCTGTAAACGAACCTTCAAAAGAAGATGCCATTGAAATTCTTATGGGAATCAGAGATAAACATGAAATTCATCACGGTATTAAAATATCCGATGATGCAGTGTATTCTGCTGTATTTTTATCAGATCAGTACATCACAGATAAAAACCTTCCAGATAAGGCCATTGATTTAGTAGATGAAGCGGCTTCAGCTTTAAAACTTTCTGCGGAAGCGATGCCTGCCCATTTGGTAGAACTCGAAAGTGAAATCAGATCTAAAAAGATTTATGCACAAGTAGAAAAGAAAAACGATGAAATATTGAAAGAAATCGAAGTGCTTGAAGTGAAGTTTAATTCTGGTAAGGCGGAATGGGAAAAAGAAGTAAATTCTTTGAAACAAATGGCTTCTATTAAGAATAAAATTGAAAGAGTCAAATTTGATTTAGAAAGTGCGGAAGCTAGAGCTGATTACACCGAAGCCTCCAGATTAAAATTTGCGGTATTACCTGAACTTGAAAAAGAACTAGGTGCCTTTCAAAATATTTGGATATTAGGTAGTAATCATATTGCAAGTGTTATCTCTAGGCAAACGGGAATCCCCGTTGAGAAAATACTTAAAACCAAACAAGAGAATATTCTCGAATTGGAAAGCCAATTGAACCAAACTGTATTTGGCCAGAAAGAAGCTTTAAAAGAAATCGCAGATACTCTTCTTACAAGTTATGCGGGCATTTCTTCCGAAAATCGACCTTTGGGTAGCTTTTTATTAAAAGGACCGACTGGTGTTGGAAAAACAGAAACAGCTAAGGCACTGGCTAAGTATCTTTTTGATAGCGAGTCAAATTTGGTTCGCCTTGATTTATCTGAGTATTCGGAAAAACATTCAGTAGCTAAACTGATTGGATCTCCAGCAGGGTATGTAGGATATGAAGAAGGTGGGATACTAACCGAGGCCATTCGAAGAAAACCATATTCTGTGGTTTTATTTGATGAAATCGAAAAAGCTCATCCTGACTTTTCGGATATACTTTTACAAATTTTGGATGATGGGCGGTTGACGGATAACAAAGGTAGGACGATTAATTTTCGAAATACCATTATCTTGTTAACGACGAATTCAAAAGATATTCATGCTGATTTTAAACCAGAAGTTCTTGGAAGGTTAGACGGGATATTGACATACGCATCCATCGACTCATCGATAATGGAAAGATTAATTGAAAAACAAATTTCATTCTTGAATGAACGTTTGAAAGTAAAAGGAATCACAATTAAACTTTCGGAAAGTACGGAGCGTATTCTCACAGAACAGGGATATGATCCTAAATTTGGTGCACGTCCTCTAAACAATGTGTTCAACCGGATCGTGAATAGACCTTTATCCAAAGAGATTCTGGCTGGAAATATTGGCGAAGGGACATACCTTGCTGATTGGAACGAAAATGTTTTGAGTTTTAAACCAGTGGCGCAAGCCAAAGAACGTGTAAAAAAATAAAAAATCCCTTGGGCGTGACGGTTCTTTTTTGAATCCTCACGTCCAATTTTTTTGTCTAAAGCATATGCCATCACTCAAATCTATTTCTGATTCTACTTTCTCCACAAACCAGTCCATTTCTGTTCCTTCTCTCGGACTTGGAGTTTGGAAATCAAAACCTAAAGAATGTTATACAGCTGTGATGTCTGCCTTGGAAGCGGGATATCGGCATATTGATACTGCGGCTATTTATGGAAATGAAGCTGATGTAGGACAGGCCTTGAAAGATTCTGGAATTCCCAGGAATGAACTTTTTATTGTCACCAAACTTTGGAATGCTGACCAAGGTTACGATTCGGCATTGATAGCTATTGATAAATCACTAAGCAAACTAGGATTAGATTATATTGATATGTATTTAATTCATTTTCCAGTGACGGAAAAAAGAAAAGATTCCTGGCGAGCTTTAGAAAAAATTAAAGAGTCTGGCAAAGCAAAGTCAGTCGGTGTCAGCAATTTTATGGTCAAACACCTTGAAGATTTACTCAAAGAAACTTCTTTAATCCCTGCTATGAACCAAGTGGAATTTCATCCTTTTTTAAATGATACTCAACTCTTAGATTATTGCAAAGAAAAAGGAATTTTGTTAGAGGCATACAGTCCACTTGCACATGGGAAAAAATTGGAAGACCCAAAGGTTTCAGCAATGGCAAAAAAGTATAACAAAACAAATGCACAAATTTTGATTCGGTGGGCATTACAAAAAGGAATCGTCGTCATACCTAAATCAGTAAATCCCATAAGAATTAAAGAAAATGGAAACGTCTTCGATTTTCAAATTTCAGAATCTGATATGAACGAAATGAACTCTTGGAATGAAAATTTTAGAACTTGCTGGGATCCAACTGAGGTTAGTTAGTTTTTTTCTTAATAACCAAAATCACGGATTTGCTCACATCTTTTGAACCGAGCACCCCATAGCCAAAAGGGAAGGGCAGTGGTTCATTTTTGAATCTTTCGTTTAGTAATTTCATTTCCGATTGAGATTCTGGTTCGACTGCACCAGAAAGATTCCAGGATTTATCATACTTCCCATATAGAGTTTTTGTCCAATCCGTATCTGGAAATAATCTGAGTGGAAATCCTGAATCGTCTTGGACGATTTCTTTTGTATCTTTTAGTAATAGATTTCGGAAAGTCGATCGTCTTTCACCATGAAACAGGTATTCGGCGGATTTAGTAAATATAGCTTTTTCCCCTAAATTAGAAAAATATTCATAAAGTCCATCACCTGGGATTCCTTCTTTTCCAGTCAGAAATATTTTGTAATAAGTAAGAGATTGATTTTTTTGGAGAATTGGATCATACATTACAATTGTAAATCCATAATAAGAATTTACTTGTCCATTGATCATTTCACTTTTTGTATCTATTATTTCTTTCCCTAACCTTCTTAGGAAAGCAACAAATACTGGATAGGCGCCAGAGAGTTCTGGTTTTTTTGTTTCTTCCTTCATTTTTCGATACGTAAAATAATTTCTTCCCGCCAAATGGGATGATAGATTCTCAATGCCTTCTAAAATCACATTTTTTTCTTTATGATTTTTAATTTCCCAATCAAAAGGATATCCTGGGTCCTCTAGACCAAATAACACATAACGATCGGATTTTGGAAAAAAAGTAAATAGATTCAGGACATCAATTCCACTAAAAGGATATACGACCGTTTTTTGATTCACTTCGTATTTATTGTTTTGTAAAAATTTGCTAATTTCATTTCGTCTAACTAGCATTTGACCCCATGAGAGATCCATGTTTTGATTATGTTTTAAATTTTTTGATGCAGAAGAAAGTCCTGCCCACTCGTCATAATACTCAGAATTTTTATTTGCTTCTATCGAAGGTTTGTTAGTTGCTGAAGAACATTGAATGAATAATAAAAAAAATATGAAACGGAAAATGAGAAGGGACTTGGTCGTCATATTTACCAGAGAATCGAGATTCCTTTCTGGTTCAACATCTCTTCTGGATAAAAAAAGACCGGGGCCGATATGGAATCGACTCCGGTCAATGGTTCCTAAAAAGAAAGCCGTTTGATTTGAGGTAGCGGCTTATTCGCCGACTGCCACCTCGTCCGTTGAGAAGCTAACAGGTTTTGATTTTGTATCCCGTTCGATGGATTTCACTTCTCTAGTTTGAATTTTCGCACCCTCTTCCAAAAGAGGCAACCCATTTAAATCTCGAACTTGATTTTCTAGCGTAAATGCGATATCTGGATTTTCCGATAGGAAGATTCTGACTTGTTCCTTGCCTTGGCCGATTTTTTCCGTTTTGTAGGAATACCAAGAACCCGCTTTGGCGATCAAATCGTGTTTCACGGCAAGGTCGATTAAGGAAGTTTCTCGGTTGATCCCATTCGAATACATAATATCAAATTCTGCCTGGCGGAATGGAGGAGCACATTTGTTTTTGACCACTTTCACGCGCACACGGTTTCCAACTGGCTCTTCCTTTTCCTTAAGCGTTTCAATCCTACGAATGTCCAAGCGGATGGAAGCATAGAATTTCAGTGCATTTCCGCCAGTAGTGGTTTCAGGGCTACCGAACATCACACCAATTTTCATACGGATTTGGTTGATAAAAACAACCATAGTATTTGATTTTGAAATGGTTCCTGTGAGTTTGCGAAGTGCTTGGGACATAAGTCTTGCTTGCAAACCCATATGTGAATCTCCCATATCCCCTTCGATTTCAGCCTTGGGTACTAGAGCCGCTACGGAATCGATCACGATGAGATCAATCGCATTGGAGCGGACCAATGATTCACAAATTTCCAGTGCTTCTTCTCCGTTGTCAGGTTGAGCCACGAGTAGATCATCCACATTCACACCGAGTTTTTTTGCGTAAGCAGGGTCTAGGGCATGTTCCGCATCGATAAAAGCGGCGATCCCGCCTTTTTTCTGGCACTGAGCAATCGCAGAGAGAGTGAGCGTCGTTTTGCCAGAGGATTCTGGACCATATACTTCTATAATTCTTCCGGTAGGGAATCCACCAATTCCAAGAGCGATATCTAGATCTAGAGATCCTGTGGAAATCACATTCATCTCAGCCATTCTTGTGTCGGCACCTAGGCGCATAATCGAACCTTTTCCAAATTGTTTTTCAATTTGGCCGAGAGCGGCATCAATGGCCTGCTTTCTTTGGTCTGTCTCTTTTTCTATCGTTTTCTCGGATTTATCTTTTTTCATACTCGGTTCTATTTCTCCTAAAAGTGTCCGAAAGAACTAGGTTGGTAAATTTGAGGATTGGTCCCCTTAAAATATCCAACAACCAGTAAATTCCGAGAGTCCAGCTTTACCAGTATCTCTTTCGGAATTCGCATCTTTTTCTCTTCCGTTCTGTGTCTGATTATGTCAGATAAGCGGGACAAAACAGAAAGTTTTAAAGATTTTTTTTCGAATTATGTCTTTTTCTAGAATCCAAAACTATTTCTCAAGTAAGTACCTGTATAGTAAAATTTTGAAAGAGAATTTGGAAAATTACGCCGATTTTAACCTTGTATGATCTCTACGCCTCTAGAAGTTAAGCTCCCTCCAAATGCCTCACCTCGAATGATGGAATTTTTCCTTTTGTACAGAACCTATTTAAAAATTGAGAAAAATTATTCAGAACATACCCTCTTTGCTTATTTGCGAGATTTGAAATTCTTTTTCGAATTTTGTTTAAAAGAGGAGATTGATTTTTTATCAGTGGATGTGTTAGATGTTAGGGGATATTTCGCGGATCTTAAAGCGACAAAGAAATTAGATAAACGTACTCAAAGTAGAAAACTTTCATCCCTAAGAACATTTTATAAATTTTTATTCCGCGAGGAAAAAGTTCCAGCTAATCCTATACTCTCTGTTAGTTTCCCTAAAACCAAAAAGAAACTACCAAAAAACTTTTCTCCCATTGAAACAGAAGACATCCTGGAATACAATACAGAAGAAAAATCTACGTCACTTAATAAAAGAGATAAAGCCATAGTCGAAATTTTATACTCAACAGGGCTTCGAGTTTTTGAACTAGTTAATGCGAAAGTGAGTGATTTGAATCAAGAGCTAACAAGTCTTAAGGTTATGGGAAAACGAAAAAAAGAAAGATATGTGTTTATTGGAAAGGAAGCACAAACGGCACTACGCGAATACTTAGAAGAACGCGGAGAACAATCAAAAACAGAAGAAATATTTTTGAATCAAAGAGGTGGTAAACTTACCACTAGAGGGATTCGTTATATTCTCGCTGAAAGAAGGACCCTAATGGGAATGGAGAAGGCTATCACTCCGCATAAATTTCGTCATACCTTCGCTACTGATTTGTTAAATGCTGGTGCTGACATTCGCGCCGTACAAGAGTTACTTGGGCATTCGTCATTGTCATCGACACAAGTTTATTTGAGTGTCTCACAAGATCGTCTGAAAGAAGTCTATCGAAAAGCGCACCCTCATGCTAAAAATCCATAAGGTTGCGAGTTTATAGACTTTAAACTAAAAATAAATCTATAATTTAAAGTTTCCAAATATAGATTGTATCATTGCGATTTACCCAAGGCAAAGGAAATTCTATTTTTTTGACCCGAATATCATTTTCTCTTAGGTAATTTCGTAAATCTTCATCTCTGAATACAGCTTCGCTGATCGAAATTTCGCCCGATTGTGTGACATTTTGCATTTTGGCAGCGTAATTGACTGTATTGCCAAAATAATCGATATTACTATTTAAGTTTACCGCCAAACAGTTGCCAGTATGGATGGAAACTCGTATCCTCACAGGCGTTTCTTTGTTTTCAGGATGAAACCACTTTTGCATTTCTGCAGCCGCTCTCAGAGCAAAAACAGGAGAAGGGAAGGATGCCATAATCGCATCACCTATGGTTTTAACAACCGTTCCTTTTTCTTTTGTAATCATGGAATAGGCTTTGATAAAATGTTCTCTAACCTGAAGGAATGCCCCGTGATCACCGACTAACTCATAGAACTTTGTCGAACCTACGATATCTGTAAATAGTAAAGTTTGCATTCCTATGTCTAATTGGAGATTGGTCGCTATCGCTTCTTCTGAGAAAAGGTCACGGAAATCATTGAAATTAAATAATTCTTTGGGACGAAGGCTCAATTGATCTTCTTTTCTTTCTTCTATAACGATGGTTACGTTTTCGTCGGAATTGTTTTGAAATACAAGCCCTGGCTTAGTTTTTACTTGTATTTCATTTTCACCACTTTCATCTAACCAAACAATTTCTTTGTCTTCGAATTTATCGTTTACTTCCACCAAATTGTACTTTGGTTTTCCTTTTTTGCGGAGACGATAATACCCATTTTGTATAAGAAGATTTGAGGAAAAAACTTTTCCCGCAGGTACATTTTTATTGAGTAAAATATGTTTTTTTGTAGCAGGTTCTGCGGCACAAAAAATTTGTTTTTCAACGATGCGGACAGATGGGTGAAGATGAAACGTAATTTCAATGGAATTTTGACCAGTGGTTTCAAATTCAACTTCACATACTTCGCAATCATCCTTTTCGGGAAGATCACCTAATTTCTGTAATGAGCTACGAACCCCTCTGCAATGGGGACAAATGATATCCCAACTTAACGTGAAAATCCCTAACCTACATCCATATAGAAAAAATTTTAACAGGATCTCAAAATCTAAATTCAATTTATGCGATAGACTTTTGATTCGTATGCGATCCAATTCATTGTCACTGGATTCTTTTAAGTATTTAAAAACTGTATCTATGATTGATTCAGGAATGCCTTCTTTAATCAAATTGGGCCGAACCTGTTCCATTTTTTCAGGATGGGTCCAATGCACTTCCCCAATAAAAGTAGGGATGTTGTTAAGAGATTTTTTTTTGTTTAGGGCATTTGAATTAATTTCCTGAATTTCCAATTGTATGGAATCAAATGCTTTTTGAAAGTCCTCTTGTAACTTTGGCATCGCGTATTGCAAAAGTTTTCGCATAATAAAATTCTTTGGTATCCAGCCAAAATATATAAAAAGTCTTGAACGTGAATCACCATGCGGCTCTAAAAAAAATCGAGTCCGCAAAAAATGTCCAAAACCTTTGCTATAAATTCTACCATTGCCAATTTCTTTTAGATATTCCCATTCCCATGGAACTTCTTCCCATTCCAAATCAAATCCTGCTTGTTTGGTGGTACCATGAAGCACTCCATTTTTTTCTTCGTATTTAAACTTGGGTAAACCCATTCTTTGGTTCAAGGAAGAAGTATCAATCAGATAAGGCCAAATTTCTTCCCTTGTGACTTTCAATTCGAATTCAAAAAGGTAATTCAATGGTTTACTTAGTTTTAACCATTTATCTTCCCAGGGAAATTTGTTTAATATATAATTTAAATCTATCATAACGGACGTATGGTGGCAATTGCTTCGCCATCACTTCCTCCTTTTATTTCTAAGATACCATCTTTTTCACTTATAACAGAACAATTGGAAGTTGTTGTTTGAATCCCATTTGGATAAACGAATCTCGGAATGACTATTTGTGTGTTTGTACTTATCTTTGTATTTACATTCCATACAAACACAAATTCGCCAGTTTTTAACTTATAAAGCATTTTAACAGGTGTTCCTTGCGTAGCTGAAGCATACGGTCTACAAAAACCTTCTATGGCCCGACCGCCACCACCATATAAATCTACTTCGGAACCTTCCATTTTCTGATCTTCCGAATAGATGCTTAAGTCTTCTTGGTTCCAACCATCACCAATCATCAAATCGTTTTTGTTAGACGCTGTATAATTCCAAAGCGTGTTATTAAGAAATAATTCGTCCATTGCATTATACATACAATTTAGGGCGCGGATATGATTTTTCCATATACTCGGTTTTCGATTTCCATTTTTCCATTTTCTGTATGCCTTACCTGCCTTTAAATCAAACGGGATCCCGAATTCGCCAATCAGTGTTGGAATACCATTCGCAACGAGTTTACTTGCGTTTTTGATACGCGTTAGTTGGTAAACATACATTTTTTTGATTCCATTCTCACCAAATACTGGATATTTTCGAATAGGATCAATGGTTATGGGATAAAGAAATTTTTTAAAGATCAAAGTAATCAAATCATACCAATGTGTCGCATTTACAGAATTAGCTGGAAGGCTAGCGTTCCAATTTGGTTTCATGATTCCATCTGCCGCTTCTCTTTCAGCAAAAACCATCCAGTCACTGCGCACAGCTTGGATCTTTTCGCCTACTTTGCGGATAAAGGGAATCATATAGTCACGATCAAAATCGATTTGTTTCCCTTTTACCATTTGGAAAAAATCATTTTTTTCTATAAAGGGTGTTCCATCTTTTGTTAGCGACCATGCTCCTTCCAATTGGAATGGGTCTCCTGGTGTATTTGGTAACCAGATTGACACCTTATTTTTATTAACTTCCTTGGTTTTTGATGGTACATACCCACCTCGAAGAACAGATAATTTCAAATCTGGCAATTCAATCGTATAACCATGTGAAGAATATAAAGCATCTATCGGAGACCAAGCGAGTCCAGGTTTCGCGGGGTCTTCGGCATTACCATGTATCCCCCGATCATTCATCGCCCTTCCTATAAAACCTTTGCCTGGTTCGTTTAAAGAATCAAAACCGAGTACATGCGAGAAATCTTTGACTCGTTTTGCAATTTCTATCATACAATTCAAATAGTGATCTTGTAAGTAGTCTTGGATATTTTTACCATCAATCAAAAAATTAGGAGCAAAGTCTCTTCCCCCAAAAAATAAAGTCCATAAAATAGCATTTCCCGCATATCTATAGTTTTGTGACCAGCACATAGTAGGATAATTATTTTCTTGGCGCGTGCCTGGTTTTGTATAATCATACAAGTTTTGCATGACTATGGATGCATCTGCTTCACCTAATTTTGTAAAATCGATTCCTACTTTTTCAAAAATCCAACCTGGTGCCCCGTCGCCCCCAGACATCCTAGACCAAACATCTTGGTGAAAATCGATAAAGATATAAAATCCGTATTCACCAGCTAACTTTGTAATTTCTGTGAGATAGTCCAAGTAGGTAATATCATATTCACTCGGGCCCTTGTGTTCAATGGCTTCCCAAGTAGTGAGAAGTCTCAGGCAATTGAATCCCCATTTTTTAAGTCGAGTGAAATGTTCATTTGCTTCCGTTAGGGGAAAAGGTCGACCGACAAAGCTTACATCTTTGTGATCGGAAAAGTTGGATGGGAAATGTGTGCCCCCATTTGGATACGGAACCTTGGTATCACCACCTAAATTGACACCACGCAATATGATTTTCCTGCCTGATTCATCTTCAAACCATTCACCATTCGTATGTAATTTCATCATACAGTGATCTCATCCTTTTTATAAAACATTTGATAATAACCTAACAAAAAGAAGAAAACAATCAAAACTTCATCGTCTTGAAAATAACATTGTAATAGGCCTGATAAATAAAAGCCAGTCAGACCAAGTGTAATGTACATGGCTTGTTTTGTTACTTTTTGCATCACAAAACCATAAACGATGTTTAAGCCGAGTAAACAATAAAGTGTGAGCGCAGGTAAACCGAAGATTGTTGCCTGATGAAAGAAATCATTATGTGAATGTCCCCTTTGCGTTACTTCATAAAAATAGGCAAGTTCAGGGTGTTCGATTTCTTTAACCTTTCGTGAAACTTCTATTTCTTTTGGATAGGCACCTGGACCAATGCCAAAGATGGGATTTTTTAAAATCAAAGGGAAGGTTGAATCCCAAATAAATGTTCTACCTGAATCTGTGTGTTTTTCTGAACCAAACAGAGGTTGTATGACTTTTTGGATCGCTTTCGATTGAGAATAAGATATGCCGAGTAGAATGATGATAACCAAAAGAGAGATTCCCAATCTTTTGATTAATTTTCCAGAAAATTCTTTTTCCAAAAATACTAAAATATAAATGCCAAGCATAACACTGAATAATGAACCTAACATAGCGGAGCGGGCGCTGTTTAGGAGGAAAACAAAACTAATCATAATTAGCGCAAAGTAATATAAAACTTTAATGTATTTTGGCGCATTGGATTTCCATTTGTCATAAGCGGAAAAGAAAAAATAGGGATACACAAAGGATAGTAATCCACCAAACGTTAGGTGGGTGTTCATTAGGCCAATTGGTAAATATAGATTGGTTTTTAAAAAACTTCCATAGTGATGTTGGTAAGGCCAAGTAGCAGAAGTTTTGTACAAATCGGAAATCAACCGAGAAAGACGAATTGGCGAAAAGACGGAAACCAAACCCGAAATGAGAATTAGAAAGGAAAAAACGATAAATGCTTTTGTGACTTTGTCCCTATCTTCTTTTTTAATTCCTTGGACTAAAAAGAATGCAGAAAGCAAGATCATATCTTTCAGCTCACCTTTCCAGGCTAAGATCAGAATTTCACGATCGAAGCCATTTGCAATTTGATGGTATAGAAAGGAACTGAGTTGCCATCCATAAAATAGAATCAAAATCAAAAGAATGGGGGATCGGTAATTTGGTTTGTCTTTTTGAAACCAAAATGTAATGAATGCGAGAAATAAAAAAAGCTGGCTCAAGGAAACAGAGATCGCGCAGGAAATGATGGACAAACAAACAAAGAATACATAGGCTCGGTATAACATTTCTGTAACTTAGAGTATAGATATGATTCATTTTGTAAAGAGGTTCCGCCTTGAGAGTTCTTTATTTTTCAGATACTTTTTTACCAAAAACCGACGGAGTTGCGGTTTCCATTAAGAACTTTTCAGAGCTTCTGACCTTAAGGGGTCACGAATTTACCATCTGCGCCCCTCGGTATGGCGAAGACGATTTTGAACGGATGGGTGATAATATCCAAGTGATTCGATTTCGTTCAGGATACTTGCCGTCTTATCCTGATATCAAAGTCGTATTGCCCTCTCCTGGGAAAATCAAAAAAGTGATCGAAGAATTCAAACCCGATTTGATTCACATTCACACGCCAGGATTACTCGGATTGTATGCGATCAATGCGGCAGAAAGATATGGCATTCCCTCGATTGGCACCTATCATACGTTAATGGCGGAACAAGAAATGTATGTTTCGTTCTATCGTCTTTTTAAAATGGATAAATTATTTTTTAAGATCAATAAGTTTAAAAAGAAACTGAATATTGATGAGTTGGATAAATATGTAAAATTTGATAATTTTAATATTCGAAAAAAAATCATTCTTAAAATTTGTAACGATTTATATAACAGATGTGATGTGGTTATTTCCCCAAGTCATCTCATCAAAAAACAGCTCATTGAATACGGTATCAATCGTCCCATCACCGTCGTTTCCAATGGAATGGACTTAAAACGATTTACAGGCAAAGTGAAAAGCCTAAATAAAGAAGCACCAAAACTCTTACATGTGGGTCGTATTTCCTATGAAAAAAATTGTGATGTTGTGATCAATGCCTTCAAATTGATTTTAGAATCCTTTCCACAAGCAACACTTACCATCATTGGGGAAGGGCCTGCCATTGAATCATTACAAAGACAAGCAGAACATTTAGAAATTCAATCCTCAGTTATTTTCACAGGATTTGTTCCGAATGCAGAGTTGCACAATGTATATCCAAAATACGATTTATTTTTGACAGCTTCGACTATGGAAACACAAGGTTTGGTTGTATTAGAAGCGATAGCTTGTGGGGTTCCGGCTGTGGGTGTGGATTCATTCGCATTACCAGAACTCATTCAAGATGGAAAAAATGGATACATTGCACCACCTTTTGATGTGAAACGTTTAGCAGAGATGTCCATTAAACTTCTGTCAGACGAAAAACAGTATAAAGAGTTTTCCAAAAATTCTATAGCAATCGCCTCTGAACATGCAATGGAAAGATGTGTAGATGATATGGAATCTGTTTATGAAAAAGTTGTCGAAGCCATGAAAGGCAAAGAGAAAAAAACAAGCCTCTTTGACCTTCTAATGGATTTTATGTAAAAATCAACATTCGCCTTTGAGAGTGATGAGCAATTTGGAATTTTTCCAATTTTTTCCAAGTTTGGTTTCTAGTTCTTGTTTCATCAAACTATGAACCTTACTTTCAGTCTCAGCATCTAAATAAACGTCTATGATTTCACCTGTGGCTTCATTCAGTGCATGGTGATGTCTATCCAAATTGGAGTCATAAAGTGTGATTCCATTTTTGAGATCAAGTGTCCCTATAACACCTTTCTCAGAGAACAGTTTTAAGTTATTAAATACCGTTGCTCTTGATGCATGAGGGAAGTGGGTATTTACCAAATGAAATACATCCTCTGCCGTCAAATGTTGGTTAGCTGAAAGTATTAAATGAGCCATTTCCAATCTTTGGGAAGTTGGTCGAATCCCATAGGCTTCTAGGGTTTCTTTGGTTTTTTGGTAATTTGCATCCATTTCTTTCAACACTCCTACTTTCCTTTTTTTTGTCAATTATTAGACTTAATCTAAAAAAAGTGCTTGTCTAATTATAAATTATATTTAGATTAAGTCTAAATTTATATCAAGTTTTGAATTGTGCTCTTTTGGGCATAAGGAAAAGGAAAGCAGAAATGGTCAAAATGGGAATTGAAAGCCAAGCGGCAGAAACAGCATCCACCTGGGAAACCTATAAAAAAACGGCAATTCCGCCTAAGGATTCAGATCATTTTGTATTTGAAATGGCAAGGAAGGGGGATCTTTCGCGCTTTTTGCAATTGGATGAACCGAGATGTTTCATTCACACGCGAAATGAGAAAGGGCACACACTGCTCATGCTTGCTTGCTATCATGGCCACCTTTCCTTCGCTGAAACTTTAATTGCTCTGGGCAGTGATGTAAACTCAGTGGATGACTCTGGAAATTCAATACTTATGGGAGTTTCCTTTAAAGGTCACCTAGATATTGTTAAAGCTCTCGTTTTTGCGGGTGCAGATGTATCATACAAAAAACCTAAAGGGCAATCCGCATTCGACTATTCCGTGTTATTTGGCAGAAAGGAAGTTAGTGAATTTTTAGCTAAAAATATTGTGAACCATCAAAAATCCCATAGTCAAATTTTATCATGGATCAAATTTTTTTATATTACAGCTCGTCATTTTTTCTCAATCAAAAGCAGTAAGGAGGCTTAAAATGAGTACAAACCAATTAACAACCGCAGGTGGACAACCAGTTTCGGAAAACCAACACAGTCTAACAGCTGGACCAAATGGCCCAGTTTTATTGCAGGACACACATTTATTAGAGAAACTTGCCCATTTCAATAGAGAAAGAATTCCAGAACGTGTAGTACATGCAAAAGGTGCGGGAGCTTATGGAGTATTTCGTTTAACAAAAGATATGTCCGAATATTCTATTGCAAATGTTTTGCAAAGAGTAGGTAAGGAAACGCCCATCTTTTTAAGATTCTCAACTGTGGCTGGAGAAAAGGGATCGGCAGATACAGAAAGAGACCCTCGTGGATTCGCTGTTAAATTTTACACAGAAGATGGAATTTGGGATGTCGTCGGAAACAACACTCCCGTTTTTTTTGAACGAGATCCTTTGAAGTTTCCCGATTTCATTCACTCTCAAAAAAGAGATCCTTTCACAGGTTATAAGAATCCAGTGAGAATGTGGGACTATTGGGCAAAGTCACCAGAAGCACTTCACCAAATGACTATATTGTTTAGTGATCGTGGGCTTCCTGATGGATACAGGTTTATGCATGGGTTCGGATCTCATACATTTAGTTTGTGGAATGCGAAAGGAGAAAGGTATTGGGTAAAATTTCATTTTAAATCCAAACAAGGAATTAAAAACCTTAGCCCAGAAAAAGCCGCTGCACTTGCAGGAACTGATCCGGATTATGCGACAAGAGATCTATATGAAGCAATAGAAAGAAAAGAGTTTCCAAAATGGAAAGTTTGTTTGCAGATCATGCCAGAAAAAGAAGCTGAAACTTATTCTGTGAATCCGTTTGACCTAACAAAAACTTGGTCACATAAAGATTATCCTTTGGTAGAAATCGGTGAATTGGAATTAAATAAAAATCCTAGGAACTATTTTTTTGAAGTGGAACAATCGGCTTTTAGTCCCTCAAATTTAGTTCCAGGGATTGGAGCATCGCCTGATAAAATGTTGCAAGGAAGATTGTTTGCTTATCCTGATGCACAAAGATACAGACTTGGTGGCAATTATCAGCTAATCCCCGTAAACCGACCAAAAAACAAAGTGGGGCATTACCAAAACGATGGCCTAAGATCAGAACCCGGTTTTGACTATGATAACTACGAACCAAATGGATTTAATGGTCCCGGGCAGAATCCAAAAGTAGCCGAACCGCCGCTTCACATTTCCGGTGATGCCGATAGGTACAATAGTCATAAAGGCAACGATGATTATTCGCAAGCTGGCAATTTGTATAGAATGTTAAGTATTGAAGAAAGAGATCGTATGACAACGATTATCGCAAATACGATGAAGTTTGTACCTAAGGATATCGTGAAGAAGAATGTAGATCATTTTTCAAAATGTGATCCAGAGTATGGCAAGAAGATCGCAGAAAAAGTAGGTCTATAAACGAATGTTCGCCTGCTCTTTTGTTAGATCAAATAAGAGAGTAGGCTATTTTTCTAAAACTATCTTGTGATGACTATGGATTGTATCACTTTGCCTTGTGAATTGTCTTCGTAAATCACTTCCGCTTTCAAGGAACGCATCGGCCAATACAATTGTATGGCTTCAATAAATTCGTAAGCCTTAATCGAATAATCGAGTATGGTTACGATGAGGCTTAGATCAATAAACCTTTCTCTTTGAACTTTTTTAATTTCAGTATCTTTAGACGCGATAAGCCATTTATAAATACGAGTGGATCTATTGGCGGTGAGCAAATGGTCTAAATCCAATTTTGCCTGAGGCAATTCTGCTTTCACTTGATCAAATTTTACTTCAATGGGTAGGTTTTTGTTTTTTAAATTTTCTAGTTTTTTTGATAACTGTAAATCGAAAGTATCGTCGTCAACATACTGTAAGGTGTCACAAGTGGAATAAACGGTATCACATAAATTGCCATAACTTCTATGAAAAAAGAAAATTAGCATAATATCGTGGGTTGTTGGATGATATAATACCTTTGCATTATATTTTTCTAAACGTCCAAATACAATATAAGATCTCATCCTTTTGAATATATTATAAGAAATACCAATGATATCACTAAACATGGGAACTTCAGTAAGTCCAAAACCTCTATAACCTATGTAATATGGTTCAAAGCCCACATTTCCACTGCGTTTTGAAATTTCACGAAAATATTCGAGAAATGGTTCTAGTTTAGGGTCATCGATTTTAATTTTTGGTGAAGTCACTTCGATAAGAACTTTGCCTGAATTTTTACCAAGTTCTTCCCATATTTTGTCTACGGTTTTGGTTTCTCCGTCATACTCATATTTTATACAGGAATCATAACATGAAATTTGTTCTTCATACTTGGCTTTGTTTGGTGAGGGGAGAGTATTTGCAATGAAATCGCTATCAAAATTATCGGAAGAAGTATCTTTTTTTGATTGTGAATATATAGGAGAGATAAGGGAGAAAATAATTAAATAAAAGAGAATTTGTAAAAGTTTAAAGTTCACCATAATGTGTTCACATTCTGCAAAACCCGGATCCGCCGAACAACATCTAGAGGATCAATCAGTTCCATACAAGCATGGTCTCCTCGCCAACATTTTACATTTCCATAAATAGAACATGGTCTGCAAGCTAGTTCAACTTGTAAAACTCCAGTATCCTCTTGTGCGAAAGGACCGAATCCAGAAATAGGATGTGTGGTTCCAAAAATTCCAATGACGGGTTTTTTTAATAGTGCCGCTATATGAACGTTAGATGAATCCATACCCACCATTAGGTCGAGTCGTTCCATGATCCCAAGTTCACCGCGAATTCCTAAATGTGCACCTTGTACTATGTTAACTCTTTTTTCACCATTTTTAATGATTTCTAATTCGGGAAACTCATCTTTGCCGCCAAATAAAAATATATAACAATCTGAAAATTCTTCCAGTAAGATTTTTGTGAGTTGTTTAGATTTTTCAAAATTCCATTCTTTGAGTGCATGTCCTGCGAAGGGAGCAAATCCAAACCATTGCCCTTCCTTTTTATCAAGACCTATCGATTTGAAATATTCTTTGGCAAAAATTTTTGATTCACCATCAACATTTAACCAAGGCCCTTTTCGAATGGGGGCTTCAAATCCGGCTTTTTTAAATACATTCAGATAACGATCTACAGTATGAGGTAGTTTTTCTAATTTTTTATTGAATCTTCTTGTTTGGAGTGATTTTTCCCTACGACCTTTGATGATTTTAAAAGATGGGACATTCTTCATCCAAAACAAAAATGAAATCATACGTGAACGTACGGAACCATGTAAGTCGATGATTTTATTAAATGGTCCAAGCTTTTGAATGTCGCGAAAGAGTTTCAATACTCCAAAAGGACCTTTGTATTTTTTTAAATTGATTCCTATGACATTCACGTTTGGAATATTATAAAAAAATGGTGTGAAATTCCCTCGTGTAACTACAGTTAATTGAACATTAGAATATTTCGCAGCTAAAGCAATCAAGGCGGGCGTTGTCAATGCGACATCACCCATTGCGGAAAATCGCATGACAAGTAAATTCATGTTTTCTGTTTGTATAAAGAGGGATTCAAGTTTTGGTCATTATACATTTTCATTTGACGATATACCTTGACTCTTTTGTCGCCATTTTGATAATCTAACAAAAGTTCATCTAAACATACTTTCAAATCAGATCGCTGCTCTAATAAAATATTTAGTTTGTCCTGGCATTTTAAAATATGTTCTTTTGTGGCGGCTGTATCCTTTCTATTTACTTGTTCTTCCATATGATAAATCTTTAATTCAAGAATACTCATTCTATCGAGTAACCAAGCTGGAGATTCTGAATTAAGTTTAGCATTTGGTTTGGGGCTTATGTTTTTGAATAGTTCGATGACAAAATCATCTAACTTTTCGACCATATCCGTTCTTTCCTGATTCAGTTTATCTATTTTTCTTTTAAGAGATACCACATCTTCCAAGGCTATATTGGGACTACGAATATCGTCCTCGATATGCCATTGGATGGTGTCGATGTGGTTTTTCTGATACAAGGTATTTTCTAAAGTATTTTCAGGATAAGGATTTGGATGGGGAGCCTCTTTTTTATGCCAGTCAATAACGGAAGTTTGAAAGATAGAGACAGCTTTGTTTGCATCGAGTTTCATCATTTTCTCTTTTTTCAGTATTCTTTGTTCGATGTATCTTAATTCAATCGAAATATTTTGGAACTGGAAACCTTTTCTTTTCTGCCATATGAAAATTTACTTATAATTTGACAGCTTTCACTTAAATATCATGATTTCTACAATGTGTTTAGTACTCTTTGCAAAAGACCATTGGGACTCATACCCAATGATTATCGCCGCGAATCGTGACGAATTTTTTGAACGTGCGGCAAGGCCTGCGCACTTTTGGGAAGAGGCTCCCCATCTTTTGGCCGGCCGCGATCTAACTTCATTTGGCACATGGTTAGGTGTTACAAAACAAGGTCGAATCTCTTTTGTTACTAACAAGCGTGATATGAGAGAGAAAAAGTTGGCTGCACCCATTTCTCGAGGAAAACTTGTAGAAAATTTTCTAAAGTCAAATTTTACACCAAGTGAATATGTTGAACTTTTAGAAAAAGACCTTCAAAAATACGAAGGATTTAATCTTTTTGTTTCGGATTTAAATGCAAACATTTATATTTCAAATAAACATTCAATGCCAACTAAGATCGAAAGTGGAGTGCACACACTTAGCAATGCACTTTGGAATACATCTTGGCCAAAAACAGAAAAAATTAAATTAGACTATTTGGAACTCTATAAAAATAATCAAACCAATGCTATTTTTCCAATAGAATCTTTTTTTGAAATACTTTCCGATACCTCCCTCGGTTCAGAAAATCAACTGCCAGATACGGGAATTGGAATCGAAAGGGAAAAGTTACTTTCTTCGATTCGCATTTCTCTTCCTGGATATGGAACGCGCGTTAGCACAGTGATTGCGATTACTAAAGAGAACGAATGTAGTTTTTGGGAGAAAACGTATCCGACACCAACTTCAAGTGGCGGACCGACAGTTCATTTTAAATTCAAAATAGAGAAAAGGTAGCTTAATGGAAGCTAGTTGGAATAGAGCAATAGATTACGCGACTATAAAACATTTTGGGCAAAAAAGAATCGGGGGTGAGCCATATATCACTCATCCGATTGCGGTCGCAGATTATTTAAGATCTAAGGGCTTTGGTTTGGATTTTCAATTAGCAGGTTTGTTCCATGATTTAATGGAAGATACAAATGCCACATTACGTGAAATAACTGATCTTTCTAATTTTGAAGTGGCAGAAGTTGTGCAATTGTTGACTAAAAATAAAGGTATCAATTTAGAAACGTATCTAGATAAGATTTCAAAAAATAAAATGGCTTTGATTGTGAAAATTGCAGATCGCATACATAATTTAAGACAAGCCAAGATAGCGGATTTAACATTTCGACAAAAATATATAGCAGAGAGTATGAACTATTATTTTATTCCTGCGATTTTGAGTCCTTTTTATAAGGATTTTAGAGAGGCATTGGATCAATTACACAACACCATCACTGAGGAATTTTTTTGCAAAGGATGCAAGTTGTGGCATCACTTTGATGATGGAGTGGTTTTATTTACGAAAGATAATCTTCCCATGTGTAAAGCATCATTCGCTGAATATCAAAAATCTTTTCATGAATATGAGAAGTTCCTTACAAACGACGAAGAAAATATCGATTGATCGTATAACCTAGAATAAACACGGGAATCACAATCAAAAAATGCCATATAATAAAATGTCCAGCCGAATGATCAGGACAAAGAAAATAGATTCCCCATTCGCCGAGGACAAAGGGCACTAAGGTCACAAAGCTTATAGAATAAAAATCAGAATGAAAATATCCTTTTTTAATTTCATAATATAAAAATAGGGCAGAAAAAAGAGACATGATAGTAATTCTTGTCAAACATACGAAGTCCAAATAGGATGTATGTTTATCAATAATTTCACTCAATTCCCCTTCGTTTCCTGAAAATAATTGGAATGTTATATTGCCTATCCATAATAAAATTAGTATATTAGGAAGAAGCATATCTGAAGAATTATTTTTTCTTGGTATGTTCCGTTTGAAGATAACCCAGCTTGATGATAAAAACAATAGACCTGGAACTAACATAAAAAAATAATTGATAGGGAAGATACTTGAATCCTTTAAAAGAATTTGTATTCCTACAAAAATTACCAAAAAAGTTAGATTAATGAATACCCATGTGACCAATCGAAGTAATGGTCGCTCCAAAATTTTTATTTTTTTTAAATCATCGGAAAGAAAGTTTATAAGTTCATCTTTAGTCATTATTCTTAACCATATCTTTTAATTTTTTATAGGCTCTATGGGCTGTAACTTTTACTGAAGATTCTGACATACCCAATAATTTCGAAATTTTACTAATTGGTATTCTTTCAAATTTAAGAAGTTTAACAACTATTCGTTGTTTGTTCGGAAGTTTTTCGATTAACGATATCATTATATTTAGTTTCTCTTCATTCTCTGGAATCATAATCGTATAAGCTTCTATATCATTTTGTATAGGTGATTCGAAATCTGATTTTTTGCTATATTTGCGAATAAAATCTATGATTTTATGATTAGCTATTGCATATAACCAAGGTTCGACAGTACTTTTTGCATTGAAAGTATGGAGAGAGAGATGAACGGCGATTAAAATTTCTTGTAATACGTCTTCAATTTCAGATTGAACGTAGATTCTTTTGGATACGTATGAGTTTAGTTTATCATAAACTTTCTTTAGGAAGATTTGATAGTCGTTTTTGTTTCCTTCCTGTGCGTTTTGAAGGAGTTTACTTAGATCTTCTTCTGGCGAATTTTCCATCTAAGTTTATGAGGATAAATTAAAGTTTTATAAAATTATAAATAGCAATGAATTTGTTGTCCTTCCCTTAACCGAAATTAAGGAAAGGATAACAAAGATTTGAATTATGCGAAAAATCTTTTTTCCACTTCTTCAGGAAGTTTTTGTCCTGTGAGTTTAGCTCTTTGAACAAGTTCCCAGAAATATCTGTAAGTCGCTCTATCATGTAAGTCCCCATCGTGTTGGATTGGACCCCAGTCTGCGTCTTGCGCTTTAATCAGAATGTCACATGCCGTTTGCGTTTCAGCAAAGTTAGGTGCCATCGCATCTAAGATTGAGTTGATTTGTGCAGGATAAATTGACCACATACGTAAAAAACCAAATTCGTCATGCGCACGTTTTGCATCTGCGTATGTTTGGTAGATATTTTTAAGATCAAGTGTTACGTTATGTGCTGGTATCACACCATTCATAAGAGCCGCTGCCACAAGAGATGCTTTTCCTCGGCGAAGGAGTTCGTGATCGAATTGGCCCGGAGATTTCATACATGAAGCAGGGATAGCGCCATGATGCCCTGAAATAAAATCCATTAATCCAAAATCTAACACTTGTAACCATGGCATAGCTGCAATTTCGAATACTTCAGCAAGAGCTCCGTGAGTTTCAATGAGTACGTGGATTGGAATTTCTCTTTTGATTCCCGCTTTTTTGCAAGCTTCTTGGATATAAGTGATTTGTTCTTTTACTTGTGATGCTTTTGTCGGTTTCGGGATGGTAATGTAGGCAATTACATTTCCAGCACCTGGAACTATAATGTCAACGTCGCCTCTCCAATGTTCGTTGGTATAATCATGGATACGAACACCGCTCATTTTGTGTTTGTTGAGTTCAGAATTTTGGATGCGAACAATCATTTCTGCGTGTTCTTTTTCTTTCCCAGTTTGAGCGCCATCTTCGCAATCCATAGTGATGTCAAAAAGACCACCCATTTTGTTTTGGAGTTCTAGGGCTTTGGTGATGAGTTTTTCGGATCCTGCGAAGTGTTCACAAGCAGGAATGATGGGGAAAGGTTTTTCTCCTGCGAAAAGTGCGGATTGCGGGTGAGTGAGTGCCATTCAAATTACCTTTATTACGGATTTTTTACCAAGTTTTGAGAAAAAAGTGACAAAGCAAGGAAGAATTGGGCGCATTTCTCATGGTCTCCTAGATCGAAAATTTGCAAGTTAGTCAATTATTTAGTGAAATTTGAATCCGAGTGTTCATAATAAAGATCTTTTATGATTCGAAATTTTCTCATCCTATGCCTTCTATTTTGTGTTTTTGAAATTTCTTTCGCCAAAGATACTTTTTCATTTTGGAACTCAAACTCCTACGAAAAGGAAAGATTACCAGATGGTAAGATTCGAATGTATACGGAAGTAGCTGTTCTCGGCGAAACTAAAATTGTGGAGGTGATTTTCACTCCCAATGTAGAAAGTTTTGCTCCTCAGATTTTAGAGAATGCAATCCGAATCATACCGGCTGTCGCAAATTATTTACAAATTGCACCTAAACATGAGAGGTATACGATCACCCATTTAATTGATAAAAGCACTGCACGTAATGAAGGTAATACGGTGCTTGTTCCTTTCAATTACCCAGATCCAAATAAGCCTCTTCCTGTTCCACTCCTCTTTCATGAAATTGACCATTGGTGGTTTGGGCACAATCCGAGGTTTATTTCTGAAGGTGTAAGTAGTTTTTTACCAATGGCACTTGCGCAATCAGGTCATCTAACATTGACAGAAGATGAAATGATTCAAATTCAAAATTGGTGGGGATTTTTTACCCCAACCATTCTAAAAGATCGACCGCTCGGTGACGATGATGTCAAAAATCTGAATGGAGATGAAAGTTTTTCTCTATTCTATCAAAAATCATATAAAATCCAATATATACTTTATAAAGAACTCGGAGCAGAAGGATACCTATCCTTTCTGAAATCTCTGAAAGACTTTGATTCAAGTGAGGAACACTTTGTTCAAACCGTAGAGTTGGGTCACCAAACAGAAGGGATACTTACTTTACTGAATGAAGTAAAAGCTGCCAATTGGAAACAAATTCTTTCTGGTTGGATACTCTCTAAAAATTATTCAGGTATTTCCATCAACGATTGGTTAGATACAGACAACGATGGGCTATTAAATATTGAAGAGAAATATATTCACACCAATCATAAAATAGCCGATAGCGACAAAGATGGGTTAAATGATGGTGCCGAGGTTCAATTAGGCACGAATCCACTGGTTATTGAATCGAAGGAAACATTTGAACGTTTATTGGAATCGAAAGGTCCAGTTCTTGATGGAAATGTTAGTGATTGGAATTTCATAAGGAATAAAAAGACAGTCCGAGCGAATTCAAATTTAAAGATACCAGGGCATTTTGATCTGATAGAGTTTCAATACTTTCTGATGGGTGATGAATTGTATGGCGCTTTAAAAACTAGAGATTTACCAAAATTGGATGCAACAAACAAGGGTTATTACTATTTTTTTGTAGATAGTTCTGAATCACCTAAATCGGAGGGATTTGGATTTTGGTATGGAAAAGAATTTCGAATCGGATGGGAGATTCGAAAAGAGTCTCCACCTGAAATGGTGACTGGAAAAGTTGGTGATGTATTTGAATTTAAAATTCGCATTCCAAAGAATGACCCAATACCTAAAAAATACATACCAATCATAAGAAAGACAGAAAATATAGGTATCTGGAACAATTACACTCCGATCGAAATTGAAAGATAAATGATTATGAAAAAAAATAATAAAGTGACTACAAATAAAGTTAAAAATGAAAAAGAGCCTATCGATTGGAAAGGTAAATGGGAAACAACCAAACGTGTATTAAATCAAACAAAAACCACTGGTGTATCTGTTTTAAATGGGGCAGTTGGTGACCATTTAGAAAAATTTGATTTTCTTGCCCAGGATATGAATTTTTACCATTTAGGGTCACCCATCAATATTACTAAAGACAATTTGAAAATGATGAGAGTCGGTAATAAACTTTGTATTTTAGTTCATGGTCTTGTGAGCGACGAAACAATGTGGAAATTTCCAAGTTCGGATGATGATTATGGAAAACTTTTAGAGAATCAATTTGGATATTCACCTTTATATGTTCGTTACAATAGCGGCAGGCATATCTCTGACAATGGCAAAGATTTAGACAAGCTAATACAATCCTTGATCTCAAATTCGACGAAGCCTATAAAAGAAATCATTTTTATCTGCCATAGTATGGGGGGACTCGTTACACGTAGCGCCTGTTACTATGGTAGTAAATCAAAATCAAAGTGGGTTCCCTTGGTAAAACATATTTTTTTTATTGGATCTCCACATCACGGCGCCCCCTTGGAAAAATTTGGAAATGCTGTGACAACCATTCTTGATAAAATTCCAAATCCATTCACATACCTTACAAAAAAAGCGATTAACCTCCGTAGTGCGGGGATCAAAGATTTAAGATATGGATTTTTAGTAGAAGAAGATTGGAAAGGCAAAGACCCAGATAGTTTTGTCAATTCCGAAAAAAAGCACGTACCATTACTCAAACATACCAAGTATTATGTAATCACTGGCACATTGATGGAGAACCCAAATCATTTTCTTTCGGAATTTTTTGGCGATGCCATTGTAGGAAAATGGAGTGCGAAGGGTAAATCAGGAAATTCTAAATACGATCTCAGTTTTCCCGAAAAAAATATCAAAGAGTTACCTGGTATTATGCATATTAAATTAATGCATGACATTCGAGTCTTTGAACAAATTTCCAAATGGCTAAGTTAGGTGTTTGCCTGAAAATTAAACTATATGGGACGGCACTGTTTGCTTTAAAACGGCATTCAGAAAAAAACTAACTTAAATCAGTTTATGGATTTTTTTTTATTGTTAATGTACGGACAAGTCTTAGTTTCGCACCTAGTTGTAAAAACTATGTTAAAAATTAGGAATCGAAAATGGAAAAATTGCAAAAGAATTTGGGGAATTTTTACGCATTAGCGTTCTCTTTATTAATGTTCACTTTGTGCGCTACTCTCTTAGATGAGAATGGAAAATTTTCTCCGTTTGGTGGGGAAGTGACAAATGCCAATGTTTCATTGGATATTCCAGCCGGCGCTGTTTCAGAAAATACAAATTTTTCTGTCAGTTTACAATATTTTTCGGAATCGGATGTTCCAGGAATAACTCAAGTCGCTTCCAAAGTTGTTTTAAAACCCGAAGGTTTAACATTTGCTAAGCCAGAAACTCTCACAATTAAATATGATTCCAAATTGGTAAATTCACAATTACAGTATGAATTAAATCAAATTTATTTTCATAAGCCAGCTTCAAATGAATGGGAACAACAAATAACGACAGTCGATAATGTCCTTGGGAAACTTATTACCGAGTTATCTCACTTTTCTACTTACTGCGCCTTGCATGTAATTATAGAAAAGATTGTGAGCAGAATCTTAACTGATTCCCCTCTCGGTGATCCACTATTATCAACATTTAGTACTGATGACTTTGACCAAGATGGGGCAAGAAATAGTTCGGATACAAAACTATCTCGGCAGACCGCAATACAGTCACGTACACAAATGAATTTACTTTAGATTCAGATACAAATTATGGTTTTTATATCAATGGCATATCTGATGAAATTGGAAATCTGCAGCCTTGTTATCGTATGTTGGTTGTTACCGTTAACCATTCCGATTGATGATTACCAACCTAGTCCATGCTTTGGCTATCCAGCAGACTACTCAAACGCAAGACAACCAACTTCGTTCACTTCTTATAGTTGTAATGAAAACAATACATCGACAAACTTAACCATTGATACGCTATCAACTTCTCCTTCCTTCATTGATTTAAATGGGAAAGAGTTCCGTTTCTCTGGTCAGACGAGTCATGGACTGTATTCTAGTTATCCAATATCACCTAGGTCTAACGAGTGTTCAAATTAATATGAAAAATCTATTATCAATTTTATTAATACTAATATTCAGTTTATCATGTAAAAAAGATGATAACGAAAAAAATGAAGCCCTTCTATGGGCATTGTTTGCTTCTCTATCTCAAAATATTTCTTTTAAGCTAGACGAAACAAATGCTTCTCCTACATCGCAAAGAGGGATAACTGCACAACAAAGAGCTATCCTCCCTTCCAAATTTCAGGATGCCTTGCCTACGGAAATCATACCCATTAAGGATTTCAGCATAGACATTGTGAAACTCTTTTTGTGGAAATCTCCCTCTAATGGTGGAGTGCCTTCGGGAAGTGAAACGAAGGACAATGCCGACAAAGTGATATTAGATATTGGTAAGGAAGTGTTAGGTGAACGTATGGCTGGCAAAAGTTCACTCTCTTTTTTTCAAGGTCCATTAATTGGAAACGAAGCGATGATTGCCGTGACAAACAGCGATAATGTAACGAAAATATTATCAGTGGATCAGAGTTGGAAAGACACAACTTTTGATCGTATGGGAATTGAATTTAGTTCCATCACATACTTGTTAAAAAATGAAAAACTTAGCTCACCGAAAGACGCACTGGTCACATTGAATACAATCCTCATCGATTCGAATTCCTACTCGGATGGTTCTTCAACCGCGGAACAAATTCAAATGATCAATAATGAGGGTACTGCGCTTATCAAACTGACTCCTGTAGATTCAATTCTAAGTTATACTGCATCAGGAATTTCGATAGAAGATAAACCTTGCCAATTTGTATCTTATGCTAATGCCTATATGAAGAATGAGATGACCTCCGATAGACAAAAATTGAGCTGTGGTACTTTCCAGGGAAGACTTCCAATCCAAAAACAATCAGGTTCGGTGACTCATCCAGGATCTAACGATACTGTCGTATTCCCAAGTTTGACTAATGCTCCTACTTTTAATGAAACAGAGTTGAGTCAATTTCGTAGTTCAAGAACGAGACCTCTTCCTTTTATGAAAGACACCCTGAAAGAAAGCCTTGCAAAATGGGAAATTAGAGAAGACAGCCCAGAATATAAATCGAATATTTGGGCGCAAAATCGGATCATAGTGTTAAATCTTCCAGCTAATAGAAGCAAAGCGGAAATCAAAATAGATTCTTCTATTGGAATGGTTTTTCAAACGCAAACTTCAGGCGGAAAATTTGAACCAAACGAGGTTCCTAAATTGGTGACATCATTTTCTTCTGGAACAAATAGAGATTGGAGCAATGCGACTCTCTCTCTAGATTCCATATGGCGCGCAACCTACGGCGAAGATTATTCTACTTGGTCATATGCACCCAAAAATGGTAACCAGCCCGATCCAGCTAACGGGCGTGACTTTGGATATTTTTTGCCGAAGTTCAGTGTGAGTTCAGAGTAATCGCTTGCCCCCCATGGAAGATTTTATAAAAAAGTCAGTATGATTCGAATCATTCTATTTTCAATAGTATCGTTTATGGTTTCATGTAACAGTTTAGGTATTAAACTCAATGAAACCAATCTCCTTCCTGAAATAAATGAACAAACCTGTAATCGTGAAAAGCAGATTCGTTTTTATAGAATCCTTTTTTTATTACCGTTTTATAAATCTGATTTGGATGAATTAAATCAGAAGGAACAAAAAGTATTATATAAAATCAATGAATATGCTAAACCATATGATATCGGTTTTACGATTTTAGGATTTTTATTTTCCCTAAATTCATCGACATATATATACGAATATTGTAATGAGGCTGATGCAAAAAAACTTAATTTTAATTCTAAAAATGATACCTTAGCATTACCATATTTTACTCCGTCACAAGGTTTCATTCCTGCGGAACAGATTCTTTTCCCCAAAGACGATTTTACCTTAGCCGAAAACGAAAAATTGAAATTAATCAAATTTGCCCAAAGTATTCTAAAAGCGGAGACTAAGTTACAAATTTTGTTAGTCGGAAAATCAAATACATCGGGTGATATTGCGTATCAGACACGTCTTGTAAAACGAAGAGCCGATGAGATCAAATCAGTTTTTGTGGCTGAGTCAATATCCGAAGAGAGACTGCATTTAGTTTTCTCTGATAAAGATTTTGGTAGCACAGACTCGTTATCTACAATTTCGATCTTTATTATTAAAGAGTAAAGTTTTGTTAGGTGATAGGGAGATATTTACACCGGAAGGTGGCCCCCCACAGGCCGTTCCGGGTCTTCAGGAAATTTATTCGGAATGGGGAGAAGAGGGGATACGAAATCTTGTCTCCTCTTTTTATGATCGAATACCTTTATCAAAAATTGCACATATGTTCCCGGAAGATCTATCTCTCGCCAAACAAAAGCAAGGTGATTTTTTGATTCAAGTAACCGGAGGCCCTCCTAATTATAGTCAAAAATGGGGACCACCAAAGATGAGGATGCGACATTTCCCTTTTGAAATCAATAATGAGTCTCGTGAAGAATGGCTCAGATGTTACTTGCTAAGTTTGAATGAATTTGAATTTTCATCCGATTCCAAAAAGATCTTTTATTTATTTTTGGAACAGTTCAGTTTATGGATGGTTAATAAACGTTAGGCTGTTTCAAGTAATTTTAATATTACGGCTTTTTGAGCATCCAGCCTATTTTCTGCCTGCGTGAAGATGATCGATCTTTCACTTTTTACCACTTCCCTTGTGATTTCATAACCATCGTGTATTGGCATATCATGCATTATTTTTGCTTTCGTATGTTTCAATAGATCTTTATTTACTTGGTAGGGCATCATAAGCGAAATTCTTTCTTCTTTCTCTTTTTTGAATTCGGGGTCGTTGAAAAATTCCATATCAACCCAAGTATCCGTATAAATATAATCAGCATCGCTAACAGCCACTTTCACATCATTTTCCCATGACAATGTTTTTTTAGTAAGGCCACGTTTTATGACTTCCTTAACTTTTGATTCTTCTGTTGCTATGGGAGTAACTAGCGTAAGGTGAATTCCGAGAGCTGCTGTAATTCCAATAAGTGAGTTTACAACATTATTGTGTACTCCGATATAACATATCTTAGTTTTTTTCCAGTCGTTTGGTCGATCTATGGCAATAGTTAAAATATCCGCCAATGCTTGGCATGGATGAAATAAATTACAACAACCATTGATGACAGGAACTTGTGAGCCTTCCCTCAGAATCAATAGATCCTCATTTTTTTTCAAACGAGCCATGATGATGGAAACATTTCGTGAAAGATATTCGGCTTCAAAATCTATATCTGATAAAGAAAAGTTAGAAGACATCCAATCCAAAAATATGGCATGGCCTCCGAGTTCTGTCATTCCAGCTTCGAAGGAGACTCTAGTCCTTGTGGAAGTTTTTTGAAATAACATCGCCATTGATCGTCCAGCCATATGGCCAGAAAAATAGACTCGATTGCGTTTTACATATATTGCAAAGTTGAGAAGTTCCTCGATATCCGAATCAGCCCAATCCTTCCATGAGATTAAATGTTTTATCTGAGACATAGCTTTTGCCTATAGTTAATATCGGCATCTGCGAACTGGTATTGGAGAACAAAGATTAGAAAAAAGACTAGAGCATCAATCCGAAACTCTAGTCCTTTGTATGTTTTAAGCGGCTGCCATAGAGCGAGCGATCAATACATCCGGTAGTAAAAGTTCTTCGGAGAATTTCAGACCGAATTGCAATCCGATATCTGTTTCTTTTGTCCAAACAACTTTGCCACTGTATTTGATTTTGCACCTTGTCAGTTCACTTTCGATTTGGCCAGTCAAGATATCTTTTTCTTTGATTTCTGTTCCTAGCTCTATCATTCCGCTGAGACCCAATTCAGAAATATTGTCCACTGATGCAAGGAGGTACTCAGGCGTTTCATTGAGGGTATAGACTTTCAAAAGGAAGTCATCCCATGCCCCTGCGATTCTTTCTTTTTGTCGAGATTCTATCATAAATCATCTCCTAGATATGATACTATGTGCATAAAGCGTGCCAACTTGCAAAATGGATGAATGAAATCTTCATGAAACCGAAAAATCATAGGTTTGCCTTACATTGCCGAGCTTCAGAACAGTGATCTTTTCCTTTTTGAGCAATATGTACGTAAAATAGACACTTTAAGTAGAATCTAAAAAAAGAATTAGTCTAAATACATTTCACTTGAAAAAAGGGATAGGGGATCAAGGATTTGTTTAATGGAGAAATTTATATGAACAAAAATAAATTTGCTATTTCTTTCGTATTACTATCGTTAATTGGTATCGTCGCGTGTGGCCCTTCACAAGAGACGAAAGATTTGCAACTTAAAGCAAAACAAATGCTAGGTGCTTTGCCAAACAAAATGCCTGGTTCTGAAAAAGATTCAGAAGCACTTATTTCTCTAGGTAAGAAACTTTACTTCGAGAAAAAACTTTCACAAAACAATACACAATCTTGTAATTCCTGTCATAACGTAGAAGGCAAGGCGGCTGGTGTAGATAATTTGCCAACTTCACCTGGTGCATTCGGAAAAAATGGGGATAGGAACTCTCCAACTGTATTGAATGCAGGATTCCATTTTGCGCAATTTTGGGATGGTAGGGCGCCCGATTTGAAAGCCCAAGCTAAAGGCCCTATCCTAAATCCTGTAGAAATGGCGATGCCTTCCGAAGCAGAAGTAATTAAAAGACTGAAAGAAGATGCAGAATACCCTGCACTTTTCTCTAAAGCATTTCCAAATGCTCAGGATGCAGTTACGTATGACAATCTTGCCGAATCTATTGCCGCGTTTGAAAGAACCCTTATTTCTTCTTCTCGATTTGATGATTTTGTAAAGGGAGATCATTCAGCATTAAGTGCAGACGAACAAGCAGGCTTACAAACTTTTATCACGGCTGGATGTACTTCTTGCCATAGTGGAAATTTGCTCGGTGGAAATTCTTATCGCAAACTTGGACAAGTAAATCCTTACGAAACAGCGGATCTCGGGCGATTCAATGTGACTAAAGATCCAAGTGACAAATACTTTTTTAAAGTTCCTTCTCTCCGAAATATAGCTCTAACAGGGCCGTATTTTCATGATGGAAAAGTAGCTAGTTTGGAAGATGCAGTGAAAAAGATGGCATACCACCAATTGGGTCAAACCCTTTCCGAAACAGACACAAACAAAATTGTTAAGTTCTTGGGATCACTTTCTGATAAAACAAAAGTGAATTAATATCTAACGATGCTAGAATTTAGCAAGATTCTGGCATCGTATTTTACCTTTCTTTTTTACCCAAATTTCGAATCCCATCTGATATTAAACTTTGAGTGCGGCTATGCCATTTTTCGAGCGAGCTTAAGCGGCGAGCGGGACTCATACGCTCTAAGTCTTTTTTGTATTCGGAGGTTGTGAGTTGGCGAAAGGGTAAAATCAGTAAAGCAGCGATGATTTTTGGTTCTGGATCATAATTCTCAAATTCGCCTTCCTCTGTGATCATATCGGCAAGGAGTTTTTCGTAATGGTCCCAAAGTTTCGAGAGTCTAGAATTCAATTCAGCAGATTCCATCGCACGGTGAAATCCTGGAAAGGAATCTAATATGGATTCATTATTTAAGGTATGTATCATTTGCCAAAGGAAGGATTGCATTTCTTCTAGATAGGAAACTCCTTCCTTTCTGTTTCTGAGAGCCTGCAGAATTTCTTCACAAAACGTGCTCTCTTCAAAAAACAAAAGATCATCTTTGGAGCGGAAGTAGGTAAAAAGTGTTTTCACAGAGACATTGGCGTGGTCTGCAATTTCTGCCACAGTCACATCCGCGAAAGGCCTCTGGCTTAAAAGTTCGCGGGCAGAAGCTGAAATGGCTTCTTTGATCAGGTTTTTCTTTCTTTGTCTAAGTGGTATTGTTTGGTTCATCTTTGGCATAGAAATTTGATGATAATAGCTCTATATATGATTGAAATCGCAATTTGACAAGGATAAATTCAAACTTAATTTCTTTTTATAGCTAAAATATATATTTTTTCAATTGATTTTAATCATTTATTTCTTTAAACTTTCACTAATCTTATAACCTAAAAATTTTTCTAAAGCTATGTTCAAAAAATATAAAATGTAATTATATGAGAATTTACTTTATAATGATAATTACCAAAACTATTGACTATATAAGTAGACTAGATTACTTTATTTAACTAACTTAATTAATTTTGACCATTCGTTTATATAATCATTTGATATATAAATAAAGTAACTTAACTAATTGAATTAATTCTAAATTATTCATTCCATTCCTAAAGGGTGGCTCAATTCGGATCAATTTCAAGTTCCTTGGTTTTTCCTATGTGGGAAAGGAGAAGGGAAAACTCGGAATTTTCCTTTCCTTGCAAGACTCTCAGAGAATTCTTTCCCTAATATGTCGCAAACCTTAAGAGACCAAATACTGACTTGGATGAAAACTTATGTATATAGGTTTTCCGAGAAGTCCTTCCTTCTTGCGAGTGGGAAGGAATCGCAACATTACTTCAATTGCAAAGAAATCACCCTCCATCCAGAAAGATTGGCAGCCCTTACTGATTGTTTTGTGGAAGAACTGATTCCGAGACTTCCAGGGAATTTTGATTCTTTGGGTGGCCTGACTTTAGGCGCAGACCCTCTAACGTATGCGCTTAGCTTAGCTTACCAAAAACGGGGTCGAATTGTTTTTCCATTGGTCGTTCGCAAAGAAGCCAAAGGTCATGGCACAGGACAACAAATTGAAGGATTTTGGAAAGAGGTTAAACAATGTTTGGTGATAGATGATGTGATTACAACTGGTGGTTCAACGATTAAGGCAGTGAATGCACTCCGTGCCGCAGGGATTGAAGTAACAAAAGGGATTTGTATATTGGATAGGGAAGAAGGTGGCAAAGAGGCTTTAGAAAAAATTGGGGTTCACATGGAATCACTTTTCAGAAAGGCTGATTTTCTATAATGGATAAAAAAACATTTTTCTATAATACCGAATTATTTCGTAAAAAACTTTTAATACGCACAAGTATCGTTGTCGGGATGTTCGTTCTATTTTTAGCGTTTAATACGTATCAGTTGCCAGTTTCGGAACGTGGGAAATTTCTTATGATTTTTGCGCCCTTATTACTTTTATTGATTTGGTTTTTACAAAAAAATTATTCAAAACAAATTGAAATCCTATCAAAAGGCCGTGTTGAAATCGAGGGCGGCATGTTAAAACAATTTGATTCCTATGGAAGTTGTGCAGCGATTCGAATTAAAGATATTGAACGCATTACACATGATAAATTTAGGTCTTATGACCGATTGGTTTTGGAAACGAAAGAAAAAGTCTATCCTATCGTGAATATGGCAACTTTTACAGAGTTTAAATCTTATATTGAATCAATGTCAGGGAAATCTTCCGAAGTGGATTCTAGCGAAATAAATTATTTTAGTCTTCGTAGTTTTTTGTTTTTTTTACCCAGTATGATTTTTGTTAGTTTAACATTCTTAACTCAAATTTCAACAATTTATCCATTCTTTAATCAAGATACAGCGATGTTGTTTTTTAATGTGAATCTTATCATTTTCTTTCTCTATTTACCTGAGAAAAAAAACTATATAAATGTAGGCTTTTCTTTCAAAAGAAGAATGGTCTTTATATCAATGATGGTTTTTTTCTTTCAAGTATACACAAATCTCAAAAAATCAGGATTCTTTGAAAAATAGTCTAATTTGCCTTTGATTGTATACCTTGGCGAAGCATATTCAATTTTGCTTGAGTATATCTTCTTAGTTCGATCATATCTTCTTGGTATCGTTTTAAAATGCGATCTTCGTTAGTCCTTGTTTCCATAAGCATGATGGTATCTCGAACATACTTTAACTCTTTCTCATCCTTGATTTTACCTGTTTGGATTAATTTTCTAATCACATCAAATTCATATTTTCGAAAATGAACGCGTAACAAGAATTCAACTGAGAAATTTTGAGTCGCTTTGGACCAACTAGGATCAATTTTTTCTTTAACAACTTCTTTGATTTGGTCTGCTGCTCTTTTTGTATCACTAAAAGTATTTGTAGTAGCAGCCATTTCTTCAATAGCACCATCCTCACTACTATAAATTTCTTGTAGTTTGTTACGTTTCCATTGGTCAGTGTATTCGAATCCGGTAGAAGTTAATATTCGAGAATACTCTTCCAACATGACTACGATGTTGATCGCTCTACCTAGTGGTGTGTTATTGTATTCTTTAATTTTGGGAAAAAGTTCACGCGAGATTTGGAAAGAGGATTTTCTTTTGTAATTACTAGATTCGTATAATCTTTCAAGATTTTGTTCGGCTTCACGCTTTAAATCATTTATGATGGCGATTTCTGTCGTGACGTAAACTTCTTCACCATAAACAAATAAATTTGGATCTGGTGCTACGATACTTATGATAAATATATAATGACTATCTCTAAGAGCTAAGAGTAGTTTGCGAATTTCATCTTCACTTCTACTGAAATGAGAAGACCAGACTCGAACAAAAGTATCTGAACCTGGAATTTTATCTTTGCTTTCTGTATTTTCTTTTTTTATAGATTCTGCAAGTTCAAGCGCAACTTTGATCGATCCTGCCATGGACAAAATGTATTGGTTTAGTATTTCATTGTAAAGAATTATTCGTAATTGAGACTCTCACGAAGACTAATCTTTGCGGCCTTTAAAAAAGGATAAAAACTCACGATTGTAGCAAGGATTGGCACGAACAGAAGGAAGTATCCAATTTGCTCATATGGATAATGAAAATCTAAAATCCATCCAAAGGCATTTCTATTAATCCCATATATAACAATGGGCGAAAGAACTAAGCTATTTCCTACTCCAAGTAATAGCCCAATCAGAATCAAAAATAGACTTTGAAAAAATAATATCTTATAAAGTTGATATTTACTTAAACCAATGGCACGAAGTGTTGCGATGAGTTTCGATTTTTCTCGAATATTATAAATCAATGATGTGAGTAGTGCTAATAATGAAATGGCAATGGCACAAATTTTCAATGAGTCTAAAACGGAAAATACAGAATTCATTCCTTCCAAATATAAATCTTTGAGAGCGTTCTCGTCCAAAATTTTTAACTCTTTAAAATCCTTCTTCAAAATAGAATTTAAAATTATAGACCAATTTTCTTTTGGTATCATGGGATTAAATTTTAATCGAATTGAATTCAAATCGGAATGAGAAAAATATTTTTGAAAAACATGATAGCTCATCATAATTGTGCCTCGTTCTGAAAAAAAATGTTCTTTCTCTCCTTTGATGGAAAAATCCATTTTTCCAAATTTTTCTGTTAATATTTGAAGAGTATCACCTTTGCATTTTTTTTCCAAATAACAATAATTTGACGATACATAAATTTCTTTATCATTTGATTCAAATGGATAAACATTTAATGTAAAATAATTTTTATCTATTAGGAACTTAGATTGGATAATAAAAGGTTCTATCTTTTCTAGTTCATTTCGTTTGGTTAATTCCAATAACAATTGATTCGGCACTCCAGGTAGACCTGAAGATAATTTGTTTGGGTTAATAATAGAATAATCGAATTGACTCTCTTCGTTTACCCATTTGATAAGAGAATATTTATAGCTTTCAGTTAATGTCGTTAAGGTGATAACTAATGATGAAGATAAAAGAATAGTAGCCGCCGTTAATGTATTTTGAATTGGTTCTTTTTGAATTTCTTCCCATGCAATTTTAAAAGTTGGAAAAAAGAAATAACGATCAAAAACTCGTAAGGAAAATCTTACTGTAGATACCAAAAAATAAGGAAAAATAAGTATAAAACCCAATAATACAAAACCCACACCCGTGAGCCCAGGGATCAAAGATTTTGGTGAAGGGATAAAACCGATACCAATTCCGATCAAAGTTAACACAATTCCAAATATTGCAAAATGGAAAAACGAATATGAGTAAAATTTAATATTTGTTTCTTCTAATTCTTTTTCTCTTACTAAATCTATTGGTTTGATAAAGTAAGATTTTAATGAAGATGTAAGAGCAGAAAAAAGGGAACCAAATATGCCAATGGAAATAGAAAAAAAATAAATTTGAATGGGTATCTTAGTATAAGTAGAAATTTGTTCGGAATCAGTTAGAGTATTGTTTCCATTAAAAATATTTAACTGTAGTAATGCATATCCAATGACAATACCAAGAAGACTTCCCAAAAAACCAAGCAGTAGTGACTGAGATAAAAATAAAAAAAGATTTTGTAATCTATCATTTCCGATACACGATAAGATTCCAAATTCTTTTCTTCTCGAAAGATAAATTCCCGAAAAAGTATTCGCAACCATAAAGAAAGAAATCAAAACAGAAACAAGAGAAACAATAGTCAAATTTATTTTTAAGGAACCTAGAGCTTTTCCGGATCGTTCACGTATATCTTCGATTGATTCCCATTCCCAGCCAAAATCTTTGCCAAGGTTTGTCATATTGTCTTGCATTATTGTTGTAAATTGTTCATTCGAAATGTTTTGTATTAATATTTTTTGGATCTGATCCTTTGAATCACATAATCCTTGTAAAATTTGAATATCTGTTAAAATAAATTTACCATCACGTTGAATTTTTATTGAATCTTCTTTGAATATGTTTACTTCTTTTTCGCATAGATTGATTTTAACAGATGAATTGAATTTGAATATTTGATCGAAAAGGGCATTGGTTATAAAATAAGTTGGGACTTTTTTTTTGGTCTTTCCTGATTGAGTATGATTGGTCGTATTTAATAATAAAATATCCTTACCTATCAGCGGAAAATGGATTAGAGATAGTTCTGAGTTATTGATAAATGCTTCTTTGGTAAGTATAACATCGATTATAAAGTTCTCTGGAATTAAAAAATATAGCTTTTTTAAAATACTAGAATCTCTGGATTCGTTCCCATTCTGGAGAACAAATTGACCTATATAATCATTGTTTGGGTAACCTAATTGAGCATCAATAAGACTCTCTTCCGCTCTCCATGCATTTGTTTGGGTGGTAAAAAAAAGCGAAATCCCAAAGGCGATGCCCATAAGCGAAAGAAATAATCTCGATTTGTGTTCTTTGGCATATTTCCATATAAAAAGAAAATAAATGTCTATCATAATTTACTTATATTGCCATCTAACATTGCTAATTGTATGTCACCCATTCTACCAATCTCAGGATTATGCGTTACCAAAAATACAGTGACTCCAAGTTCCTTAACACAATGTTGAAATAATTGCATAACAATATCAGAAGATACTGAATCTAAATTACCTGTTGGTTCATCTGCTAAAATTAATTTTGGTTTGTGTACAAGTGCACGAGCAATAGCCACTCTTTGTTTTTCCCCTCCAGATAACTCCTTTGGAGAAAAAGTCATTCTATTTTCCATTTTGACAAGTTTAAGTGCTTCCACACCTAATTTTTCGGCATCGCGTCGCTTAACACTATTTAAATACAAAGGAATTATGGTATTTTCAAGCGCATTCAAATATGGAAGCAGGTGAAAAAACTGAAATACAATTCCTATTGTATTTCGCCTATATAAAGTTAAATCTTTTTCGTTTTTCTGCGTTAAATTTTCACCAAATATTTCGATCCTTCCCGTATCAGCTGGTTCAATTGCAGATAAGATATTCAAGAATGTTGATTTTCCACTTCCCGATGGACCCATCATAGTAATAAGATGACCTGAAGGGATTTCTAAATTGATCCCTTTTAAAATCGGTATACGTAGTTCTCCTTGGAAATAGGTTTTCGTAAGATTTGAGATTTTAATTTCTGAATTTTTGTTCTTCATTTAATTTTAAAATAATTTTAAAAATGCTTTTCAAAACGGAAAATACTTATTTAATTGAATTGGTAGAAAAATTGGTATTTCGTTTAATCATAATTATAGCGGTTGTACTTTTTTTTGCAGGTAAGTCCAATTTCCCTTCATTCGCAAGTATTGAACCTGGCGAAAGTGAAGTTCCAGAACTGACCGAATCAAAACCCACACCGAAAGAAGAGTCGAAGTCTGACTTTTTCACCATCATTCCCATTCATTATTCTTATTGTTCCTTTCTTATTAGTCGATCTTCTGCTGTTAATCGTTCATCTGTTTCTTTCGAAACTTTTTCTTCTCTAACCAATCGCGGGCCCCCGCACAGAACCTAAACCTTTAAACTTTTTCTAAATTCTGCAAGGTAGGTATGGTTATGAACCGTAAGTACTCTATATTGAGTTCTATTTTGGTCGGTGCAAGTGCACTGATTCCATTTTTGTATTTTATTATTTATGTAAATGATCCATTGGGTGAAAATTTTCCCATATTTCTTGGGCTCAGTTTGCAAGTATATATTGGTTTTTCTGCATTTATGCTTGTACTGTCCTATGAGACTATTCATGCAAACCGTGTATCTTTAGGTTATGCGATCTTTTGGTCTTCGTTAGGTGTTTGTTATTTGGCGGGCAAATCAGTTTTGTTACCTGTTGCTCTTGAGATCGCATCCTTTTCTACGATCATTATTTATTCAGGAACAGAATTTGGTAAAAAGCAAATCGAGAGTTTAGGGGCTCTATTATTGGCTTCTGGGATTTCTGCGCTTTTTCTTTCTGCATGGGTCTTTTTGCCGGAATCCGATCCTAGAGGACTTATATTTTTAACTATTGGATTAATGGTTAAATCAGGATTTTCCGGATTTCATATCTGGTTACCTAAAGTCAATGAAGGTGGGCCATCACACGCCTTGGGTTCGTTTGCTGGTGCTCTCGAAATATTCCCACTTTTATTATTTAGTAAGTATGTATTGCCTTTCTATTCAGATACAAACCTCTATAGCATAATGTTTCCTTTAGCTGCCATGGGAGTTTTTTTTGGAGGCATAACATCCTTTTTTCATAAGGACCCAAAAAAAGCATTGGCTTATAGTTCCATTGAATCTATCAATTTTCTTTGGTTATGTCTTTCTACATCTGGTTTGTTCCAAGGAAGTCTAGATACTGATTTAAAATTTCTCAGCAATTCATTTTACATTCTGTTTTTCATTAGTTTATTACATCATTCTTTTTCAAAAACGTTCCAACTTTTTTCCATCGGACTTGTGGCAAGGTTGAGAAACTCAAGTTCTGCCGATGAAATGAAGGGAATCGGCAGGTATATTGGTATATCACCATTATGGATGGGGATCGGTACTTTCAGTTATGCGGTGATACCAGGTACAATTGGATTTGTTTCGGAGGCTACTTATTTATTTTTGAATGCCCGAATATTGGACATGCCACTTGGAAGATCAGTGTTTTTGCTACCAGCTATGATTTTTATATTTTTTGGTATAGTGTTAGGTGGTTTTACACATATAAAATTATTTTTAAGTTTGTTTCTTTCTTTTCCAGATAAAAATATAACATTACCAGAGTGGAGTAAGGAACAAAAACTATGGGTTTTTATTTCCCTTGGAAGTTTAGCTTTGATGATTTTGTCCATCCCCATCGCCTTACCGTTTATATTAAAAATTCCATCTCTTTCAAAGTATACAGATCCAATCCTAATGCAATGGATTCAGAGTTTATCCTTAGTCTCTAGCATAACTCTTATTTTTGTAATAAGTTTGGTTATGTTTCGTTGGGCCCACAAAATTCAAAGTAGGAAGTATTGGGACTGTGGAAATAGTTATTTTGGGTCAGAACTTTCTATCCCAGCCTCTGTTTTTTCAGAACCTCTCAGAAATTCCCTAGGAAGATATTTTTTAACAAAGGAAGGCCTTTCGATTATAGATCAAAGTTTTTTCAAATTTTTTAAAAAGTTCTTAGATATTGGTGAATTTGTAATTCAAAAAGAGGATCATCACGATGAAGAAGTTAGTAAATATTTAGCCATCTCATCTGTATTTTTAATATTGATTCTCGCCATACTAATATTAGGTGATTGGGGGAAATTTTAATGAATATTAATCCAATTATTATAATTTTTTACCAGTGTCTGATATTTTTTGTCCTTCCTTTAATCTTGGGTGGAATCGTTCGCAAAGTCAGAGCACAAACGCAAGGACGAAAAGGTTCAAGTATCTTTCAGGTTTTTTACGAAGTACGAAAGTATCTAATGAAAAAACCAATAGATAATCCGAATTCTGGAATATTTGCAGAATTGTCCCCAATGATAGCAGTATATGCGGCTCTTATGTTATGGTCTATTGTGATTTTCGAATGGGCACCATTCATATTGATACCATTTTTCCTTGCTCTCTATAGATTCTGTTATGTGAGTTTTGCTATGGAGAGCGGGACATCATTTGGGGGCTTAGGTGCGAGTCGAGAAATCCTTTTATCTGTAATGGCGGAACCGACAATCATTTTAATGATACTCGCCGCACAGTCCCATATCGAACTGTCTCTTACTCCCGTTGGTGCTTTAATTGGTTTATTATTTTTGGGACTTTCCTTTATTGCGATACTTGCTGAACTCGCCAAACCTCCATTTGATGATCCAAGAACTCATTTGGAATTAACTATGGTACATGAGGCAATGATACTTGAAGCCTCAGGTAAAACTATGGGATACCTTGAGCTTGCAAGTCAAATTAAATTATCCGCCTTACTCGCATTTCTAATTAAATTAGCATTAGAACATTCGAAATTGTTTCCCATTGGTGAATTCGGAAATTTGAGTAGAGAGTTATTGGTTTTACCTGGAACAATTGCTCTTGCGGTATTACTTGGTTTTTGGGAGGCCGATAGCGTTAGGCGGAAGTGGACTTGGGTTCCGGAATTTATGGGATTATCTTTTTTGGCAATTTTAATATTAGGGACATTGGTTAAATTGTCCTAAGGAAAATATATGTTATACGACTTTATATATCTCATACTGTTTCTTTCTGGTGTAGTCGTCTTAGTTGAAAATCGCCTTCATCGAATTACACTTTTTTTAAGTCTGCAGGGAATGTTATTGATCTTTCCTGTTTTGCAAACACACGAAGGAGATTTATTTCATTCGCTCGGTTTAATTACTTTGGTAGTATTATTCAAAGGAATTTTAACACCTATGATTTTAAATTGGACTGCCAAAAAATCCCAAATGAGAGAGAGCACTGTACCAAGGTTTGGTTATTTGGCTACTTTGTTGTTTTTGGTTCTAGGCCTTATATTTGCAGTCAAAATTACTGAAGGTGTTAAGGAGTTATCTATACCTGTTCATAAGATTGGTTTAATCTATGTTATACTGATGATTTATGTCGGAGTTCTCTGTTTTATCGTGAGGAGCAATTGGCTCGCATTGATAGCCGGGTTTTGTGTATTTGAAAATGGCATCTTTGTATTAACGCTTGTTTTAGATAAAGGACTCCCCTTTGGATTAGAATTTGGCTCCTTTCTCGATGCAGTGCTTGTGATTGTATCGGGCGGTATTTTGCAACTTTCTCCACATATGCATCCCAAAGGAGATAAACAATGAGCCAGAATATTTTTTTTATAACAGGTCTTTATTGTTTTTTTGTAGTATTCGGAATATTTATTTTCGCACCAACGAAAGGGCAAACAAGAATTTGGTTATGGTCCATCTTGAAAATATTTTTCTTCGGTGCTCTTTTTTCTTCGTGGTTCACAGAAAATATTGTGCTTAAATGGATTTTAATTGAAGCATCAACTTTATTTGGGTCACTTCTGATTTCATCCAGTGGAACCGAACGATCTTTCCAAGTGGGATGGAAATTTTTACTTATCAATTCATACGGATTAGGCATAGCTTTCCTTGGCATTGTGATTTTATTGTTTGCCTCAAAGCCATTAGATAGTTTGGATTTTTCTGCCTTAAAAATTGGCCTGGAAGGACAGTCTAGTTTGTTAGTTGAGACTGCTCTCTTATTATCTGTCTATGGATACAGTGCTAAATTGGGTCTTGTACCAAATCATTTTTGGGTAGGGGATACATATGCCGAAAGTCCAAGTCAGATATCATCGCTTATCGCATCTTTTGTGCCGGTGTCTGTGGCTCTTGCTTTAAGACCTCTCATCCAATTGGAAAAAGAAATAAATCCTTCTATCATTAATTCAGCAAATGGATTATTATTCATGGGTATTTTAACTATACTCTATGCGACTTGGATTTTGCATAGAAGGGATGATATAAGAAGGATCGCTGCCAAAGTCGCATTATTTCATACAGGAATGTTGGCCGTATTTTTATGGTTAGATGTCAATGACCAAGTATTCTATTTTTTACTTTCTTCTACTTTGATAGTGAAACTCTTAATCTTTGTTTCAATGGGAATATTAAGAATGGATTCTGGAAAGAGAATGATCGCTCAAATCGTTGACTTACCATTTATAAATCAAAAATCTTTTTACGGATACTTTATCGCTTTAATTATCGCCTTTGTATTTCCTCTTTCTCCGGTATTTATTTTGGATATGGAAATTATTAAAACGAGTTTATTTCAAAATAAGTTATGGTTGTTTAGTTTTCCTCTAATGGGATTGATTTTTTTCTATATTGCTCTAAACAAAATTTTACCAATCATCCGAGTCAAAAATAGAGAATTTGAATTGGTTCATAAACGAGTGTTACGGATCAGGTTGGGATTTTTGATTTTAAGTATTGTCGTATCATTGGTGATAGGTGGACTTGGGATGTATTCCTTGATTACGAATGGAGGATATCATGTCTAAACCGACTGGCTTATTCTTTAATAAAAAAGATCAATCATTCTATCAATTTCTATTGCTTGACCAAAAAATAAGTATGAAGAAAATTTCTGGAAAAAGAAGTCCCATCGATTTTCTTATGGATGAGAATTACCCCATTTGGATACTTCGGCATTCCTTAGGTAAAGATATGGGACCGGAAGATTATTCCCATTTAACAGAAGCAGATTATCTCACTGAAAAAAGAAGTAAAGTATTAGGATTGCACCAACGCTCTGGATCTATTAGGGATTTATTTTTTCATGGAATCAATGTTCCTTGTAATGATAATTCATATTCGCATGCTGTTGGGCCAATACACGCAGGGATTATCGAACCAGGTCATTTTAGATTTGTGGTTGAAGGTGAAATGATACATCACCTAACAATAAGGCTTGGATTTCAAAATAGAGATTTGCAGGCGAGTATTCATCAATCGGATACAAAAAAAATCATGCATATTTCTGAGGCGATTTCCGGAGATTCTTCTATTAGTTATGCTTTAGTTTTTTCAAAAATATTCGAAGAAGCAGCCAGAATCAAAATTTCAAAATCTGTTTCCTTGTTTCGATCTATCTTGGTCGAAATCGAACGTATTGCCATACATATTGGAGATTTAGGTGGGCTTTCAGAAGATATTGGATATTATCCATTGTATGGTGTTTGTGTAACAGATAGAGGTGCAGCTCTTGGATTAATGGAAAATTGGACAGGAAATAGATTTGGTAAAGGAGCCATTCGTCCTGGTGGGGTTCGAGTTAATCGTAGAATTAGTGTTAAAGATGCTATGCTAGCGTTTGAATCTTTGAAAAAAACATTTGTGAAAAACATTGAACCACAAATCGAGCGGGCATTAGTTGATTCTACCATTAAAGAAAGATTGCAAGGTTGTGGTCCAATCACAAAAGATGAAATAAAAAAGAATGGATTTGTGGGTCAGACAGCCAGATGTGCAGGTGAATTAATCGACCTTCGTATCGCAGACGATAATTATCCAAACTGGAAATCATTACCCATAGAAGAAGATCAGGTTAATTATTCTGGGGATGCATGGGCTAGATTTTATTTAAGATACAACGAGATAAAACAATCCTTAGACTGGATAAATCGCACACTTCCAGAGATAAATTGGGATGATCTTTGGTCAGATGAACAAAATAATAAGACAAATAAAACTTATCCCCTACAAGCTGGAATTTATTATAACACGGTAGAATCTTGGCGTGGTCCAATTCTTGTATCCTTGCTGATTGATGAATTGGGAAAAGTTACTGATTCCTATATCAGGGACCCTTCGGTTTTGAATTGGCATGCACTTGAACTTGCTGTAAGAGGTGAGTTAATCGGAGATTTCCCATTGAACAACAAATCGTTTAATTTAAGTTACGCTGGATTTGATTTATGAGACAACTATTAGAAATCACAAATTTTTTCTCAAAAAACCAGACTATGGACTGGGATAATGCAGCATTGGTTCATCCGAAAAATAGAGGGATCCCTACACCCACAAAAAAAATGTTAGGTGGATGTAATGAATGTGCTTCTTGCATAACTTCCTGCCCGACGATGGCTATCGAAAAAAAATCAAATACATTAATCCAATTTGATTATGGTGCCTGCATTCAATGTGGTGAATGTGTTTCCCATTGTCCTGATCAAAAATTAAAAAACTCTGGTTTCAACTATGTTTTTAGTAAACATAGGGATGACTTGGTTGTAAATTACGAAGCTGGCGCACTCGTTTGGAAAGATACGACAGAAGATTCAGACAATCATAAACAATTTCAAAAATTGACTAAATCCAATGGATTTTTATACAGAGAAGTAGCCGCCGGTGGAAATAATTCGGCAGAGTGTGAATTGAATGCTTCTTTTAATTCTGTTTTTGATTCAGAACGAGAGGGTGTTCGCTGTGTTGCGAGCCCTAAACATGCGGATGCAATTGTTTACTCGGGACCCATTTCCAAAAATATGGAAGGTCCCCTAAATGACGCATTTGCCGTCATAGCAGAACCGAAAGCCTTGATCGCCTGCGGAACTGAGGCCATAAGTGGTGGTTTATTTAAACTAGGGAAACAACCCAAGGTACCAGATTTATTTATTGGAGGTGATCCTCCGAGGCCTGATGTGATTCTGCAGGCCTTCCGTTATTTAATGGGAAGATTTTCTTTTTCTTTCCAAGAGGCGCTTCACAAATTTTTGCAATCTGAAAAATAAGGTATGTGCAATTAGAAAAAGAAGAAATCGTTCGTATTCTATTTATCGAACCAGACAAAAAGTCCCATGACATCTTGGTTGGTTTGTTAAAAGACTGGTTCCAAGATTACGTAGAAATTGTTTGGCGGTCTATTTATGAAAATGGGATCACTGAATTAAAAAAAGGCAATTTTGATTTAATCATATCTGAAGTGATTTTTCCTGAAAGAGATGATACCGAGGAAGTGGTGTTAATTGATCTTTCGGAAGTTGCTGGACGGCATGAAGTTCCCATAGTCATATTTTCAAATTCGACTGACAAAAGTTTACCGATATTATCTTTCCAATTGGGCATAAGCGAATTTTTTCCAAAGAAAAGGATCGATAAATCTTTAATCGAACATCGCATCCGTAATTTATTCCGAGAAATCTATCGCAAAAAAGTAATTTCGATTCAAATGGATGATTCTTTTAGAAGATTTCAAGAAATGTATGGCATGAACCAAACAGAGATTCAAGATTTGAATACTCTTGTTAAAAAATTTAAACAAGACTTAGAAAAAGAATACGAAGAAAAATTAAAATTAGAATTTGAAAAAAAGAAAATGCAAAACGTATTCGGGATGTATGTAGATCCTGTAGTTGTTGAAAGTATAATGAACAATTCATTTTCATTGGACCAAAAAGGGCATGTTCAAGAAGTATCTGTAATTTTTTCGGATATACGTGGTTATACGACTCTTTCAGAAAAACAAAAACCAGACCAAGTCATATCTTTTTTAAATGAATACTTTACTGCTATGACTGAAGTGATCCTCGGTTATGGAGGTATGATCGACAAGTATATTGGTGATTCCATCATGTGTTTGTTTGGTGCTCCCATATTCCAAGAAGAACATAGGCAAAACGCATTGGACTGCGCCATAGAAATGGTACAAGTTTTTCAGTTATGGCAACCAAAATGGCAAGAGATTTATGGATTCACGCCTGAGCTTGGTATTGGGATTGCTTCGGGCAATGCTATTGTTGGTAACGTTGGTTCCTTCCAAAAATTATCTTATACCGCAGTCGGTGATACTGTCAATATGGCGAGTCGCTTAGAATCAATGGCAAAACCTATGCATGTATATGTATCTGAGGGTTTGTATAATTATTTGCCAGAAAGTTATGCTTCAAAGTACATTTATGAAGAATTGGAACCTGTAAAGATCAAAGGCAAAGAAGGATTGCACCGAATATTAAGTGTGAAGCCTCTCGCCTAATATTATAAAGTCGAACAAAACTGATATAATTCGTTGTTTGTGATCTTTGTTCCATAACTTTCTGTGAGCGGAGGCGTTTGTTCTTTGTTAAGTGAGAATATTTCCTGATAAGATTCAAACAATGAATCAGTATCCGATTCTTTTTTCCCGTGGTTTGTTAACTTTGCCACAACAGAACCAAATCCTATCAATTGGGATAGCAGGGATTGTTCTTTTGGTGGTTTTGCTTTCTCTTCAATGACTTGGATGATTTGGGCTGGAAGTTTCCAAAGTTTTGCGGCTTCTGTGCCCATTTCGATGGAGTCAACACCGAACGCATTTTTTTCTAGTTCAAGAAATGATTTGTCCGAAGTTTGAAATTCAGTCAATATTTCCACGTACTTAGGTCTATCGATTGTATTGAGAACGATTTTTCCCAAATCTTGCATGAGACCACAAGTGAGAGAATGTTCAGCTTCTTTTTTCAGTTTTTTTTCTTCGCAAAGAAATTGCGCGATGATACCTTTTGCAATGGAGTGATCCCATACTTCATCTTTGAATTTTTTATAATTTCCCTGACTGAAAAGAGAGTCAGTCATAGACATTGCCACCATTGACCTAACAGTTTTAAATCCAAGTCGTGTGATCACTTGTTTCATATTGGCAATGGGATTTCCCCGAGAAAAGAATGGCGAATTTGCCAATTTTAAAAGTCGAGCTACGAGCACTTGGTCCGATTGGACTTTATTTTCCAATTCCCCAAATCCCATTTCATTATCATCATTGAGTGAAAGAATAGAAATGAGGACGGGGGGAACGATCGTAAGGTCTTTGATTTGGGAAAGGTAGTCGGAAACTGTTGGCATAGTAAACTCTTAATACCAGTTTCCTATGACAACATTATGGGTAAAACAAAAAGTCTTTAACTTAGTTTTGCATCATGCGGGCAAATTCTATATCTTTATAGTAGTGATTCAAAATATCTTTGTAATCAAAATTTTCCTTTGCCATCGCGTAACTTCCCCATTGAGAAAGACCCACACCATGACCGGAACCGGTTCCTTTCACAAAGAAAATTCCATCATCTTCACGGCGTATTCCGAATCGAGTTGATTTAATTTTTGAGGCGCCAAGTAGTTTTCTAAAATCAACAGCTTTGATTCTTTTTGTTCCCCTTGAGCCAATGATATCCATTTCATTCACACGCGCAGAAGTAAAACGAGTTGCAACGACTATATCTTGCACATCCCCTAGATTTAACCCAGCAAGGGCTGTGTTAATTTGAGTTTGAGTCAGTTTATCTTCCCATGCATAGTTTTCGCCTTCTTTGTCATAATCGGAGCGAACGCTCGTTAGATATTCAACCTTATTTCCCCATACGTTTAACGGGTCTTCGGTGATTCCACCACTATTGGAATGAAAAAAACTTTGGATAGGGCTACCATTAAAAACCAGAATGAGTCCTTGTGTGTCTTCTACGGCACGAGTTGTGTTTTGGTTTTCTTTTGTAATGCCCTTGTATACTTGTGTGTTAGTCGTTGTATCTACATCGTAGGCTTGTTTTCTTTTTGCCATCATCTCTCGAACAACATAAGTTCTAGCGCAAACCGCTTGGGCTTTCAAAGCTTCACTTGGCCAAGAAGCTGGAACTTCTGATGGAACCACAGACAAAAGATATTCTTCCATATTGACTTCGTTGATGATAAGGACTTTTTGATTTGTAGGTTTGATTTTAATTTCACCACGATACTTCGCACCTTTGTATTCTATATAATCTCCAGTGGAAGAAATTCGAATTGGTGCTTTGATGAGAGTAGGGTCCATGCTCAAAAATTCGTAAGCTTTTTTCATTAATAAATCATTGGCATCATAAACTTCTATGGTTCCATTTGATTTAAAATTTTCCTCATTAGTGGCTTCAGAGAGTAAAACTCTAACTTTAGAGAAGCCTTGCGATGAATCTGAGGGAACCCAAGTGGAAACGACCATCGTATGACAACCGATAACGCCAAGTAAGGATAAAGTCAAAGTTGCGGATATCCGTGCGAATTTCATAATTCCTCTCTCATTAGAGAAATCGGCTGATTTAGAAAATTTCCTTTTAAAAAAACCTTAAACTTTTCTTTGAAAATGTATCACAGATTCGCAGTGCGGTGTATGCGGATAGGGATCAATCAAAAGTGCCGAAATGGGATGATAGGAACTGAGGAATTGTTTCACATCTTCTAATTGGGAGTATGGATTACAGGATACATAAAAGATGTCTTTGGGTCCAAACTCTTTTAGCCATTGGTTGACCTTGGATCCAGCTCCTGCACGCGGGGGATCAAGGATTAGAACTCCGTCAAGATCAGGCACAAGGCCTGATAGGTCTTGGAATAAATTCACAACCGATGCTTCAATTTGTGCTTTTGGAAATCTTTTTAATAATCCATTTTTTGCAATTTGTATAGAAGAAGGCGTTTGCTCATAACAACGAATCGTCGAAAAGTCTGATCCAAGTAGAATCGAAAAAAAACCGTTTCCGCAGAACAAATCGGTAAATGTAGATTTGTTTTCGGGTAATTTATTTTCTATGAATTGAATGATGGGTAAAAAACCCAATGGGTTTGGTTGAAAAAAAGAATCAAAAGGGATTTCAAAATTGATTCCTGATATCGTTTCCAAAAATGTTTCTTTTCCTCTCAGGATTTCCGAACGCCCCATCGCCGACACTTCCGATTTTACTCTGTTATAGCAAAGGATGATATTATTGGCGGTTAAATATTTGAGGGTTAATTCTTTGAAGGATTGAAAATCGGCCTGGTTTTGGAATCCTTCCGTAAAAGTTAATATACTAATATTATCATCCGTAAATATTGATTTTCGAATAGTAATGTATTTTAGTCCTCCATTTTCACTTCTTCTGTCCCAAGGATAATGCGGAAAATCATTGATTAATTGGTTGAATTGTTTGAGTTCGAGATTGGCCCATTCTGATTGAATTTTGCAATCTTCAATCGCAATGACCCTTCGAAAATTTCCGCGAGCTCTTAGCCCAACTGTTGGACCAGGAAAAACGCTAAAGTCCATGCGAGATCTATAATTAAATATTTCGGAAGCCGTTATCGTTTCAAATGAAATGCCCAATTGATCCGAGAAAAGTTTTATGATAGGTTCAAATTTTAAATTACATTGTTGGAGGTAAGGTATGTGTTGGCCAGCACAGCCACCACACTCTGTAAAATGATCACATTTAACTTCTGAACGTGATACTTTTTCAATGAAATCGACTAGACGATAACGACCTGGTCTTGATTTTTTTTTAATGAGTTCAACAGAAACCACATCACCAGGTAAAGTATATGGATAAGATATGGATCTTCCGTTAGGTGATATTCCAACACCTAGGAATTCGTTTGTCAAGGAATGAATCTGAATTTGTTCCAATGTTTTATTCTTGCCAATGATTCTAGTTTTTTATACAGTTTCTCACATGGTTTCAAAGTATAGGCCCTTTTTTATTTGTTTTACAATCCCACTATTTTTTGTTTCGCTTCAGAATTTATCTGCACAAGTTCTATTCACGAAGCAAATATTAGATTTAAGGTCCGAAACTAGTTTCGGATCCCCAGGGCAAAAATGGAGCTTTCGACCTGGTGATTCACCGCTCGTTACTACTAATCTTCCAAATGATGAAGACGATGATCCTGAATTTGAAGAAGTTCATCCGCTTCAATTTTCCAATGCGATGCCCATTTTATCCGATGAAGTTCGAACCGGTTGGATTTCTGGATTTGCCATACAATCTTCCTGGGATAAAGTGAAGGATGGTGATGGTGAAATTTATTTTCCCGATTTTAATGAATTCAAATCAAAATACAAGGGCTATGCTTGGTATAGAACAGAGATTAATATAAGTAAAGAAGACATTAAATCAAAATTTAAGTCTCGTTATCTGACACTAAGGCTCGGGCAAATTAGTCAGGCGGATGCTATTTATTGGAATGGTCATTTTATTGGAAGTACAGGTCTTTCCCTAGATACTCCACCTAATACAGAATTAGAAGATAAATCTCTCTTTGCTGATAAAACCAGATTTTATCGCATACCTGTAGGCCAGATTCGAACTGATGAAACGAATATTCTATCCATTCGTGTTTATGCGAAGTATCCAATAAGCCCCGGTTTATCTCATGATAAATTTTATATCTCCTCGCAAAAATATTCTGAGAGAGCAGAATATTGGAATGATTTCAAAAAAATATTTGTAATCGTACTCACATTGTTACTTGGAAGTTTTTATTTATATTGGCAATTTCTTTTTAGAAAAGATGAACATGCGACAATTTATTTTTCTCTTGGTTCTATATTCATGGCGATCAATACTTTGTTCCAAAGCCAAATCATTTATTCCATTGTAAACGATGGATTCTTTATTAAAAAAATTGAATATGGATCTTGGATCGCATTAGTTCATTTTCTATTTAATTTTGTTGTACAATTTGCGAAAGTACACAAAGGATGGATACGAAAAGCAAACTACATCGTAGATGGCTTAGGCATTATAACATTTGTAAGTGTATTTTTTATACCTGATTTATTTTTACTCTCAAAGTTTTTCTTTTTATGGTCATTTATCACGATTATACTTGGACTTTCCCTTTGTTATATTATCTTTCTTGGTAGAAAAATTCCTTCCATGGGAACCGTTTCTTTCGGAATTTTCATAATGATTAGTTTGATACTCAATGATGTATTCGTTGAATTACAATGGGAATGGTATCCAGGTGAAACATTTGTCAAAGATTATGCGTTTGCTGGTTTTTCAATCTCTGTAGCTTTATCAATTATTGCTAATATGGTTCAATCAAGAAAAATGGTTGAGAAACAAAAGGAAGAGAAAGATAGATTATCCAGATATTTTTCGCCTGAAGTTATGGAGACTATAGTAAATGATAGCATCAAATTAGGTGGCGAAGAAAGAGATATTGCCACTCTATTTTCAGATATCGTTGGTTTTACGACTTTTTCAGAAAAAAATCCACCAGCCGTCGTGCTTGCAAATCTAAATACAATATTTGAATCCTTATCAGAGTTAATTTTCGATTATTCTGCCACCTTAGATAAGTTTATCGGTGATGCGATTATGGCTTTTTGGGGTGCTCCTAAACGAACAGATCTAGATGCTTATAATGCTATTTCTTGCGCTGTCGAAATGCAAAAACGAATGGTTAAAATCAATGAAGACCTTGGGCTTGCTCCTGGGACTTTTCGGTTGAGAATCGGGGTTAACTTTGGTGAGGCGATCGTAGGTAATATAGGCTCTGTGCGCCGAATGGATTATACTGTGATTGGAGATGCAGTCAATACCGCGGCAAGACTTGAAAGTCATGGGGTTCCGGGTAAGGTCGCTGTCTCAGAAGCGGCTTTTCTTGCCGCAGGCGGTGATAAGTTTTTACGATATGATGAATCGAGAGAGATTCTATTAAAAGGGAAGGCAGAGCCAGTTAAGGTCTATTTTGTGAATGAGGTCTTGCCAAGAGACTAGGAAGAAGTTAATTATGTCGCATTAAATTTGGGCTCCCCCGCCCGAGTTTGGGTGGAGGGGTGAGGATCGTGGGCGGTGCGGATTTCCCTCCTAACACAAATTTCATTTTAACTCAAATCAGATTTCACTTTTTGGCTTTTTTTTGAAAAAACATTCGCTCTTCAGACTGATTTACGTCTCAATTTTTTTTTAACCAAAATTTCCTATTCGTTTCAGGCAATTTCTCTATCGCATAACGTAGCATAGTTCTAGGCATGGACATAGAATGTTGATTTAAAAAATTTAATAGGATTTTTTTATCACGGTTGCCGATTTCACGTAACATCCAACCTGTCGCCTTATGAATTAAATCATGTTTATGGGTAAGTAATCTCTCGCACATTTTGATCGTGTCGTCGAATTGGTTTTGACGAATAAAATAAAATGTAGACATCACTCCAATTCTATTTTCCCATAGGTCGTTGGATTTTGTTAGTTTATGAAGGAATTTGCGGTCATGATTGAAATAATAATGACCAAGAATTTTATCAGCGGAAGAATCCACCAAATCCCAGTTATTGATTCGATGCATTTTTGAATTATACACTTTTACCAAATTCGACCTATCAATATCTGTTTTTGCAATTTTTTGATATTGATTCACCAATAAAAAAATTGCCGTTAGACGAACTTCATGATATTTGTTATCAAGTAGATTCGAAATTTCATTTTCGGAGACTATCTTATAATACTTGTTTGCGATTTTTTTTTGTTTAGGAACTGTGACTCCCATAAAAAAATCACCATGACCATATTCCCCAGGCGCTGTCTTAAAAAACCTAGGAAAAAATTCCGCTTTCTTTATATCTTTGTTTTCTAATAATTCGTTTACTATCTGTTCTTCAATTGGTATCATGATTGTATAGTTACTGTTAGTCCTTCCGCATTCATCCCATCGTACACAGTTTCACATTCTTCTAATGAGCCGACAAAACATATCGCCTTTCCGTTGCTATGTGCCTCCATTGCAATTCTTTTTGCTTCTCGTTTTGTTTTGTAGCATATTTTCATAATACAATCTTCTACATGTGAAAATTCATTTATCGTATCATTGTGCAAAATTACTTTTTGAAAATAAATATTCTCACGATCGATGAGGATTTCATCTTCTATGAGGATATCTATTTTACGAATTGGGTTCATTAGAATAAACTTTCAGTATTCCCTTGTAATTTTGAAACATACTCAAGATAAGCATTCATTTTAAATTTTTTCTTAGTGGAATCGGATGACATATAGCGTATATTTCCAAATACATTTCTTTCTGGAAACCAAGGTCTGTCAAATAGTCCAAAACACCAAAGTATGCCTGTATAAGAATTTGGATTCCGCCCATCATAGGCATATTTATTATTTAAATATTCCATAGTATTAAATGCATCTTCAAAAGAAACAGACCATTCAATTATTTTTTTACCCCATAACATTCGCATATAATTATGCATACGACCTGTGATTTTCAATTCATTCTGTGCTGCATTCCAAAGGGGATCATGAGTTTTTGCGGCTTCCCAATCCGCTCGGGCATAAATATATTCTCTTTTGTCATTTACATGTTGGCTTAAATTTTTTTTGACCCAATCTGGTAAATTTTCAATCCCTATCCGAAAACCTGGATGTTTAAAGAAAAATAAATATCCGATATCTCTCCAGGTGATCAATTCATCTAAGAAATGATTAACGGAAAGTGATTTTGAAAAAAAAGTATCACGTTCTCCAGGTTTATTATGAGAAAGAGCTTCGATATCTATGCCATCTGGATAAACAGAATCCAATACGGATTTAACTATTTCTTCTGAACTAATGTATCCGAAGTGTAAATATGGTGATAAAGAACTTACGGATGTTATTTTTTGATCATTCGGTTTGGAACGTTCTTCTAAATAGCTGGGTAATTTTTCTTTGATGAAATCTTTTAAAAGCTTCAGAGCAATTTTTCTTCCACCTATTGTACTATCATATGGTAATACATCTGCTTCAAATGTGAATTCGTTTAAATAAGAATCCAAATTTTCTTTGGTAATTTCGAAACTTTTGAAAGGAGGTTTCGTTCCCAAATTCGTATCCAAAAAATCATTAGAAGAATGTTTGTGTTTTGCAAATTTGAAAAAGTATTCTGGAAATTTTTTATGAATCCATACTCTTAGAATTCTTGCTGCACTTGCAAATTTTTCAAATTGTGAAAATGGAATCACAGAATTTCCATCTACAGCTAACATTGCACATTCTATTTTTTTTGCTAATTTTTCAGATTGTTCTGGAATGATAAAACAAGGAAAGTCATCTGTGATCACAGTGCTTGCCTTATTTGCAATTTTTTTTAAAATACCAATTGCACTTTGATTTTTGTCTTCGACAAACGACCAATAGTTGATGCCTAACCTAAGAGCTTCACTACGATTCTCTATCATACCTTCCAATATAAATTTATGAATTCTCTTAGAATTCCAAGGGTAATCTTTGCGCAAACCTTCATAGACTATCAATTCTTTCTTTTGGGATTTTGCTAAATGTAAGGCATAACTAAAAGCATGATTGGAATCAAAACGTCGATAAGCTTGCATCCAATAGAGAATATATTTGCCATTGTCGTTTACAGGTAATGAATTCAAACGGCGAATTCTTTCCTTAGGGGTATTCATCATGTCTATTAGATGACAAAGAATTGAGTTCTTGAAATAAAAAGTAAATTAAAGTATTGTTTAGATAAACGAGCAAAATGCTCATATTATATACAATATGCCTTTTGAATCTGGAAATTGTGTGTGAACGATAATTTAATTTTCCATGCTAATTGGGCAGAATGAAGGCTTTCTAAGCATTCAGATTTTTTTTTCTCTCATCTTGCCTATTTTTTACGTTTTAGGTACCATTCTTGCAAATTGGAAAGAGAAATATAAGGAAAGGATTAATGGCAATATGAAAACACATTTCAAAAAAATAGCCCTCCTGCTCCTGGTCGCTCCGATGTTCCTTTTCGCAGATGAACCTGCAAAGGCCGTAGACCCAGTTGCAGAAAAACTCGCAGCAATTGACACTCTCAAAGTAGGACTTGACACATTATGGGTGCTAGTTGCTGGAATGCTAGTGTTCTTTATGAACGCAGGTTTCGCATTAGTAGAATCTGGATTCTGTCAGGCAAAAAATACAGTAAATATCCTCGCGAAAAACTTTGTCGTTTTTGCAGCGGCAACTTTTTCATATTGGGCAATTGGTTGGGGACTTATGTTCGGTGATGGTTCAAGTCCATACCTAGCTACTGAAGGTTTGTTCTTTCTTGGTGGCGCCGACAACTCTCCGTTAACTGGAGATGCATATGCTGGGGTTTATTCGTCTATGAATTGGACGGGTGTTCCATTGCTTGCGAAATTTTTCTTTCAGTTAGTATTTGCTGCGACTGCCGCAACGATTGTTTCTGGAGCTGTAGCTGAAAGAATTAAATTTCATTCATTTTTGATCTTCTCTTTTATCCTGGTCGCTTTTATGTATCCATTTACTGGTCATTGGGTATGGGGTGGTGGATGGCTTGCAGGTCTTGGATTTCATGACTTTGCTGGCTCTACTGTTGTGCACTCTGTTGGTGGATGGGCAGCACTTGCAGGAGCAATTGTTCTTGGCGCCAGGAAAGGAAAATTTCTTCCAGATGGCCGAATTAAACCGATACTCGGACATAACATGACTTCTGCGGCACTTGGAACTTTGATTCTTTGGCTCGGTTGGTTTGGATTTAACCCTGGTTCTACGATGGGTGTTGGTGATGGATCTGTCATGTCTCATGTGATCGTGACTACGAATATTTCAGCCGCCATGGGAGCACTCGCTTCAACGATTACAGCATGGATCATTCTCAAAAAACCTGATCTTGGTATGATTCTTAATGGTACACTTGCGGGTCTTGTAGGAATTACTGCTCCATGTGCGATTGTTAGTCCTGCTTCGGCAGCGATTATTGGAACTATCTCAGGTGTGTTAGTTGTTCTTTCAGTACTTTTCTTTGATAAAATGAAAATTGATGACCCAGTCGGTGCTACTTCCGTTCACTTAGTTTGCGGGATTTGGGGAACATTAGCAGTTGCTATATTTGGTTATGAAGGTTCACCTGCTGGTGTTGCCGTTCCATCAATTATGACTCAAATTTATGGAATCTTAGCCATCGGTGGTGTTACATTTGGTGTTTCTATGTTGCTCTGGACAGGACTTAAGTTTGCTGGTGGAATCAGAGTTAGTGAAGAAGAAGAAGTTACCGGTCTTGACCTTGGGGAACATGGTGCGGAAGCATACCCTGATTTTAACATTCGGGTACATGGTTAATAGGTAAGGAGTAAAAATATTATGAAGATGATCATTGCAATCATTCAACCGCATAAACTTGAAGAAGTGAAAGCGGAACTCACAAAAAACGAGATCTATCGTTTAACAGTTTCTGATGTTCAAGGTTATGGCCAGCAGAAGGGTAAAACTGAAGTATTTCGTGGACACGAATATACTGTAAACCTACTAAGAAAAGTTAGGCTAGAAATTGCAGTAAATGATGAGTTCGTAAAGCCGACAGTAGATGCTATCCTTAAGGCAGCTAAAAACGGTGATGGTAAAATCGGAGACGGTAAAATCTTCGTTATGCCATTGGAAGAAGTCATTCGAATCAGAACAGGTGAGAAGGGCAAAAGCGCCATCTAAGCAAATTCCTTACATTTTTAGGAAAATCGGAAACGCAAGATTCTTCAATGGGAAGGGTCTTGCGTTTTTTTATAGGTAATTTCCGCATATGTGGATTTCCGCCATTGAATCAAAATTTCATTATGCAATAATACTTTTATGAAAATTGATTTTTTGCCTTATCCAGTCCAAATTCTTTTGATTAGCCTTACTTTACATCTAATTGGCAACTTGAATCTTTTTGCAGATTCCACTCAAATGACTTTTGGAAATGCTTCCACATTGAGTCCTTCCACAAGGTCTATCTTATATGAATACGATAAAAAAGAGTCCTATTTGTTTGATGACAAACGATTGGACCGAACATCCTATCCTATTGTGCAAACAAACATTAGTCTTTATTCCGGATGGTATTCCTTCCATGCCATAATATATGACGGTTCTAAAATTCAATATTCAACGAGGGGCGAAAACGGGCGATACCAAAATTGTTATGGTGATGTTTGCCTTATATTAACAGATCGAAATATACTTGGTATCAGTAACTATGCAACTGATTGGAGTAAAACTTCCTTTTATAATGAAGAATTATTTAAAACTAAATTCGGAAATAAAGCCGCCTTTGTCATCACCGAAAGAAGTGTTTATTTGTACAATGGGTATTTGAATGAATGGACAAGGATAGGTTTGGAATCAGAGAGTGTAACGGGCGTCAGTAATAAAAATGATTTAGCGGTTATAGTAACTTCCAAACGAATTTTTTACTTTAATTTAGTGGATGATGTTTTAAATGAAATTAGTGTGATCGCAAAACCCATTTATCGATATGAAATCAAAGAAGATACCATCGAATGTTTTAGTTACGATCGAGTATTTCATTACCAAGGAAAAACAAATCAAATATCGGAATTCAGATTGGACAATTGATCAGCGATTAAATTTTAAAATTGATTAACAGGCGCTAATAAATCAAATTCCTGATTTTGCCAATGATTTAACTTTATTGGCAAATCCTTCTCGTTTCGCTTGGGTAGAAGTTCTCACTTCGCCAAAGATAGTCGTTCTAACTTTTGAGATTCCACAAAAATTCAGAGTTCCAATTTTCAATAGTTTCAATCCAGGGGCTCCGTTCCAAATTCGATAATACCAGTTAGGTGCATCCATAGTTATTATAATGCGTGCAGATTTACCTTTTAATAATTTGAGTGGGAAGGGAGATTTTTTTTGGTATTGGAATGCGAAACCTGGTAGCCAAACTCGATCAAGCCATGCTTTGAGTAAGGCAGGCATACTCGACCACCAACTGGGAAAAATAAAAACCAAATGGTCTGATTCCCTTATTAAATTTTGACTCAAGATTAAATCTGGTTCCATAAATTGTTTTTCTTTATAAGAAACATATAAATTTGGTTCAAACTTCAAATCACTCAAAACGAGAAGGTTTACTTCAAAACCAGATTCCTTTGCTTCTGCATAATAACATTGGGCTAGGTAGGAGCAAAGGGAAGTTTTAGAATTTGGATGACCTAAAACGATTAATATTTTTTTGGATGTTTCCATTTTGAACGTGCCTTATTCTAAAAATTTCATTGTTTCTGATTGAATCGATTACTTTTGATACAGAAATAAATTCCAAATTCACTAATTTGAATATTTATTTCTAAAAGGAAACTATGATACATTAGATAATCCTAATATACATTTTTTTATACCAACGATAACCGATCGGGACAAATATGGTTCCGATCGGAACAGTATCTACCAATAAAATCCTAATCATCATTTATTTTATCAAAATTGAATTTAAACCAGAATGATATTTTCAATATTTCATACAAATAGAATTAGAATATGTTGTAATTGTGACAAAAACTATATACTAGTTAAAAATTTGTTGCATACTCATGGCATAATTAAATGTATCACAATGTACATAATGTAAAGATATATATGCAAATTTTATTAAGGCTAAAAATTAGAACTCGGTTATTCCTGACTGTAGGAATATTATTAATCCCAATCATCGCCTTACTTAGTTTAGTTGCCATTACACAAAATAGAGCCATTCAATTTGGTAAAAAAGAAATTAAAGGAATTCACTACGGTCGGGTTTTATGGGATTTCCATAGACAACTAACTATGCTTAGAGAAGATAATCAATTAAATCAATCTAAATTAAATGATTTGATGGATAGATACCCAGAACTTGTTCGACAAAAGGAAAAATTGTTCGAAGGATCAGAGCTGACTAAAACATTGAATACTTTGAATCAATATTTAATTAATTCTACTAAGGAATGGGAAGGTAAATCAAATCTCGAAAAAAGAACGACTATAGATGAAATAATCCATTTACATCTGAAGACAATAGGTTTAACAGGCGATATATCAAATTTAATACTGGACCCTGATTTAGATTCGTATTATCTTATGGATATCACATTACTCAAGTTACCAGCAGTTTTGGATAAGGCTTCAAAATTACAAGAAAGGATTAATTTTATCAATTCATTGAATGATTCCAGTGAAAGTGAAAAATTTGCTCTTTTGATGGAAATCAATCAACTGGATTTGGTGATGGAAGGATTATTTTCTTCACTATCTTTAGCATATAAATATAATTCAGAATTGAAAACTTCTCTTACTGAAACAGAAAAGAAAACAAGACATTCTTATGATCATTGGAAGTCCGTCTTTGAAGTAAAAGACATTAAAGAATTTTTAACGGCAAAAAAAATTTCAAAAAGTAAAAAAGAATATGAAGAATTTCTAATATATGCGAATGAAATTTATATACAATCCTCTATCCAACAAGAAAAACTAATTCAAAAACGAATTTCAAATTACCAAAAAGAACAATTGGTTTCCTTTACTTTCGTATTGCTCAGTTTGTTTCTATCATTTTCGGCTCTTATCTACTCGATACGAAGTGTAGTAAAGCCCCTAAAAGAAGCAGGGAAGAAATTTGAAAAATTAGCAGAAGGTGATATTCGAATTAAATTCGATTATCCATACAACGATGAAATTGGTATTTTATATGGTTCGATTGATCGATTCTTATATATGTTGTTGGAAATATTAAAAAATTTGCGTTTGGCGATGGATAAGTTTTCGCATCAGAGTCATTTAGTACAAGAATATTCTGAAAATCTTTCTTTATCTTCACAAAACCAGGCAAGTAGTTCGGAAGAATCCAGCGCATCTATGGAAGAGGTGTCATCTAGTTTTGAAAAGGTAACCAGTTTGATTCACCAGGAATCTACGGACATCCAAAAGATGGTTAAGGTAACGAATAATATAACAGACTCTATTCGAGGGATTAATGATCTTGTTGAGGGACTTTATAAATTTTCTGCTGAAACACGCAATGAATCAGAAAAAAGTCGGAATTCTATTTTTTCTGTAACAGAATCGATGGAAAAAATTCATTCGATCACCCAAGAGATAACTGGTATTACACATATCATTAGTGAAATTTCAGAACAAACAGATTTGTTAGCTCTAAATGCAGCAATTGAGGCGGCAAGAGCTGGTGAACTCGGTCGAGGATTTGCAATCGTTGCCCAAGAAATTTCCAAACTTTCTGACCGAACGAATGAATCAGTAAAAAACATTAAAAAACTTGTTGATAAAGCCGAAATGACTGTGCGTTCAGGTGTTGATATTGTATCTGATAGTGTTCAGATCATTCAAAAGATTGGCGAATCCGTAGAAAAAATGAATCATAGTTCTGAAATTGTTTTGAAAGAAATTACTTCTCAATATGCAAATATAGAAAACATACAAAATTCCTTTCTTTCCATTGCTAATCTTTCCAAAGAGATCGAATCATCGTCTCGTGAAGAAAAACTGGCAATCAATCAGATAACGGAAGGAATTCAAATCATTTCTTTAGAGAGTGGTGTTGTTGCAGAAAAAGCAAGTGAACTCAGATCCATTTCATTTGATCTAAAATTAGTCGCAAACCAAGGAAATGAAGCGCTTTCTAAATTAAAATTTTGATCAAAACAATTTTAAAAGTTTAATAAACTACCCACCATTTTTGAATTTATTTTCCGATTTTTAGAATCTTCAATCTACGTTTTGATATAATTTGTCCAATTTATATTTTTTTCGCTTGAATTTTTCATAAAAACTAATTGCAATAGTTTTATAACTAATTAGATTAGTTTTTGACCAAGGAGAATGTATGATAAAGAAAATATTGTTGGTAATCTTGAGTTTTTTGACAATTTCAGGAGTCTTTGCGGAGGGAGGGAAAATGCCAGAAGATAAACATATTGGTTTTTTTAAATTAGGAAAGGGTAGCCGCACGGTTATTCTTGTTCCAGGAATTGGTGACCTAAAAGAAAATTACCTCGAACTCGCAGAAGCCCTTTCGAAGGAAGCAACCGTCTATGGATTGGATCTAAGAGGGACTGGTGAATCTACTGTAGGTTATGACTCCTACGGTGCTGACCAAACTTCTGAAGACATTTTGGAATTTATTCATAGAGAAAAATTGGATCGTATTACAATCGTAGCTAATTCGATGAGTTGTGCCTCTGCTGTTCTTGTTTCGACAAAAGTTCCAGAAAAGATTGATTCAGTTATATTAACTGGACCATTTCTTAGAGACAAAGAGCTTGGGTTTGTTATGCGAACTATGTTAAGAGTATTATTTTCAGGACCTTGGGGACCGAGTGCCTTTCAATCATTTTATGAAAGTTTATACCCAGTGATCAAACCTTCAGATTTGGCACAACATAGCCAACGAATCAAAGAAAATCTGAAAGAAGATGGCCGACTTTTCGCTGTAAGGTCCATGTTTCTTGCCAGAAAACCAAAATCGGAAGATGCGATACAAAAATTAACTTCAAAAGTTATTATCGTTATGGGAGATAAGGATCCTGATTTTGATGATCCAGTTTCAGAAGCAAAAGAACTCGCCAATTTAACAAAAGGAGAATTTTTTATTTTTCAAAATAGTGGACATTATCCTTACAAAGACAATGTGAACGAAATGGTAATACTTATAAAAAAAATATGGGAAAAAGAATAAAACACAAACATGGTCGACCAAACAAATCATCTAGAGTCTTAACGCGGGAAATAATTCTGACTAAGGCCTGGGATTTAGCTTGCGTTAACTCTTTTGAGAACCTAAGTATCAAGAGTTTAGCGGAAAGCTTAGAAATTCGACCACCATCTTTATACAACCATATCAATGATTTATCTGAATTAAAAAATGAAATTTCAAGTATGGCTATGGATACCTTATCTGAAAAATTGCTTTTGGCATTGGAGTCGGCCAAAACTAGTCACAAAAAAATAAAGCTTAGTATTTTGATGCGAACTTATAGAGATTTTGCTCATCAATACAAAAATGTCTATGGGCTGATTCTATCTGCCCCTAGAGAAAATTTAGCACATAAGATCGCGGCAGAAAAAATTCTAAATATCTGCCTACACACTTTGGACCTAAAGGAATTGGACACAAAGGCAATTCATAAAATACGAATCCTAAGGGCCACCTTACATGGTTTTGTTAGTTTGGAATTGGTATCCGGTTTTGGTTTACCCGAATCGGTGAATGAGACCTTTGAGCGGCTGATCGAAGACCTAAGTAAATCTCTTTTGTCATAAATTTTATTTAGTGAATGTCGAAAAGTCCTTCTACATTTAAAACTATTCTTTTCGGATCGCTTAGTTATTTAAATTCTGTCCATTAAGGTACCTATGGCGCATTTAAATATCACTCTACCGGATGGCTCAAAAAAATCTTTAGAGCAAGGGAAGTCATTTTTAGACTTTATTCATTCCGATCTTCCTTTCCTAAAGGAAAAAGCTCTCGCAGTTGTAGCGGGAGATACCGTTACAGATTTAAGTTATATACCCACGACAGATATTTCCGTAAAATTTATTACCTTTGATGACAAAGAAGGAAAAGAAGTATTTCACCATTCCTCGGCTCACCTATTAGGTATGGCTGTTCAAAGATTATGGCCTCACGCGCGTTTAACGGTGGGGCCAGTCATTGAAAACGGACCTGGGTTTTTTTTCTATGACATTGATTTTGGTGAAACTATTTTATCACCAGATGATCTTCCAAAAATTGAAGCTGAGATGGCAAAAATTGTGAAGGAAGACCTCCTTGTCAAAAGATGGGAATTATCACGCGAAGAGGCCGTTGAGAAATTTAAGAAAGAAAACGAACCATATAAAGTTGAGTTGATCCAAGGATTTGAGTCCGCCACTGTTTCGTTATATGGTCAAGGCGACTGGTATGACCTTTGTCGTGGACCTCATGTTCCAAGAACTGGACTCCTAAAAGCATTCAAATTAACAGCTATATCTGGAGCTTATTGGAAAGGTGATTCGAAAAACCAAATGTTAACTCGCATTTATGGTGTATCTTTTCCCACCAAAAAGCAGTTAGATGAGTATTTGTTTTTAATCGAAGAAGCAAAAAAAAGAGACCATAGAAAACTAGGAAAAGAATTGGATTTATTTAGTTTTCAAGATGAAGCTCCAGGTTTTCCTTTTTGGCATCCAAGAGGCACTGTTCTTTGGAATACTCTTGCATCTTACATTAGAGAAGAATGCTTCCAGCGTGGTTATTCTGAAATCAAAACACCTACAATTTTAAATTCATCTTTATGGAAGCGCTCCGGCCATTGGGACAATTTTAAAGAAAATATGTATTTTACTGAAATTGATGAGGCTGACTTTGCCGTGAAGCCTATGAATTGTCCTGGTTGTTCTTTAATTTATAAATACCATATGCATTCGTATAGAGAACTTCCTTTGCGCTATATGGAACTAGGAACTGTCCACAGACACGAGTTATCTGGAGTGTTGCATGGTCTTTTTCGAGTGCGGGCGTTTACCCAAGACGATGCACATATTTATGCACCATTAGAAAAAGTAGAATCTGAAGTCGAAGATATCATTGATTTTACGTTTGATGTGTATAAAAAATTTGGATTTAGCGAATTCAAAACTTTTATTGCCACACGCCCAGAAAAATCCCAAGGCAGTGATGAACATTGGGAGATCGCCACAAATGCACTTCATGATGCACTTAAGAAAAAGGGGATTGAATACGGAATCAAAGAAGGTGAAGGTGCTTTTTATGGTCCAAAGATAGAATTCAACATCAAAGATTCCCTTGGTAGATTGTGGCAATGTGGCACAGTTCAAATTGACTTTTCTATGCCTGATCGTTTCGAGCTAGAATTTACTGCCTCAGATGGGAAAAAACATGCACCAGTCATGATTCATAGAGCGATCTATGGATCACTCGAAAGATTTATTGGTATCCTCATTGAACACTTTGAAGGAAAATTTCCACTTTGGTTGAATCCGACTCAAATCCGGATTGTAACAGTGGCAGAAACTCACAATGGGTATGCGAAAGAACTCTTCGATGACTTGAAGTCAAAAGATTTCCGAGTCGAATTGGACCTACGTAATGAAAAAATTGGTGCCAAAATTCGAGAATCCATCTTGCGCAGAGCGAACTATACTGTAATATTGGGTGATAAGGAAAAGGAAACTGGCAATGTTTCTATCCGCAGACTTGGTGAAGAAAAAACCGAAACTCTTTCACGTGATGGATTTCTTTCCCTACTGAAAGGTGAACTTTAATTGTATCTAATATTCGAAAATTGCAAGTGAAAAGAAATGGACATTCAAAATACCGATAGAGCAAAAGCCTTAGCTGCCCTTCGCGAGAAGGAAAAAAATCAAGAGAATCTCGTCAAAAAAGATGCATTGTTATGTTATCGTGTTTTAATTCGTCATCCTGAAGTCATTGAAGGAACTGTACAAGTTCTAAAAGATACTTTTATCAAGAATTTTTTGACAAGTGCCAGTGGTTTTGATCTCAAAAACGATGAACAATTTGCCCAAACGATGCATAAAATTTTATCAACTGCCGCTCGGTTTCGCATTACAGACGTTCAAGAATTTTGCAATCGGGTTTCTAGTTCTTTTAAAAAAGAATTAGCCTATAAAAAAGATCGTCGCAATCAATTTTCCTTAGATGTACTCTTTCAAACCATCGATCTTTTAAGTGCGAGTAAAGCAGAAGAACAAGGCGACCCAAACCTTGCCGCGAAAGAGGAAAGTGAATTAAGCCCGCAAGAAAGGGAGTCAATGTTACTCAATTTTAAAGCATATAATACATTAAATGCGAAAATACTTGGCCAAGCGAATCTAAAAGAAGCTCTTCTCAAAAAAGATATATTGGAAGATGAGACAGCTTTAGTACATAAAGAACTTACGATCACTTCGATTGAATTGATGTTTCGAAATATCATTGCCCAACAACTACTTTCTAGAAAATACAAATGTGATACTCTGATTGCCGAGTGGGGGAAAGAGTATGGTTTCGAAGATGATATGAAAGAAAGAGTTCTCCAATACATCCCACTCGATACTCCCTTGTTAAAATTTCGTGCTAAATATGCACAGGGTGTTCAATCCATCAAAAATCAGACTTTTTCCAAAGCGAATGTGTTTGATTCAGATTTGTTTTTACTTAGGTCCCTGGCCAATTATTACACATCATGGATTATGCAGGTTTCGGAGATGATTTCAGGTTAATTCTGTCCCACTGATTTATCCCAAAAGAAATGTACTTGATCGCTCATCCTAGGATCTGAGCATGGGAATTTAAAGAAACTTCGGAGACTGAATGCAGAAAAGGCCAAACCCAAGAGGGAACCCAAACCAGGATAAATTCGCCCATATTAGAATTAATGAACAAATTACAAATGTGAATTCCATCAGACTTGTGTCGGATGAAGGTTCTGATATTGTAACTTTGGAAGAAGCTCTACGTAGAGCCAGAGAGGCTAATTTGGATTTGGTGGAGGTCTCTGGAGACCAAGACGTTCACGTCTGTAAGTTGATCGACTTTGGTAAATACAAATTCGAACTTCTGAAGAAGACAAAAGAAGCGAAAAAGAAACAACATATCGTCACAATCAAGGAAATCAAAATTCGTCCGCGGATTGATAACCATGATTTTGAGATAAAGAAGCGTCATGCGATCGAATTCCTTGCAAAAGGTGATAAGGTGAAAGTGACTCTTCGATTCCGAGGCAGAGAGATGGTTCACTCTGAGATAGGAATGAATATTGTAAACCGGTTTGTCGAGGACCTAAAAGAGCTAGCCTCTCCCGAAAAAATGCCGGTACACGACGGGAAAACCATAGTGGTCGTGATGAACCCAATAGTGAGCCTAAAGGCTTAAAGGAAAACAACTATGTATAAACTAAAAACAAACAGAGCAGCAGCGAAGCGCTTTAAGTTTACTAAAAATGGTAAAATTAAACGTGGGTTTGCTTTCAAACGTCACATCTTGGAAAAGAAATCTCCAAAGATGAAACACCAAAGCCGTGGAATGCAAGTCATTCATGATACCGACATCAACCGTGTAGAAAAACTTCTACCTTACGGGGGTTAAGCGATGCCACGTGCCGTCAATGGAACAATTCACAAAAATCGTCGTAAAAAAGTATTAGCAAAAGCAAAAGGTTTTCGTGGTGGAAGATCTAAGCTTTTCAGAACTGCAAAATCTGCAGTAATGAAAGCTGGTCAATGGGCATACCGTGACCGTCGAAAGAAAAAATCAGAGTTTCGGAAACTTTGGATCACAAGGATTAACGCGGCTGTTCGTGAGAATGGTATGTCGTATTCTAAATTCATCCATGCACTCAAAACTCATGGTATCAATCTTGATCGAAAAACACTAGCTGATCTAGCTTACAATCACAAGGAAGTTTTTAACGCCCTTGTGGAAAAAACTAAGGTCGCAAAATAAATTTAATGCTTGCTTGGAATAGAATGGCTCGTCTATTCTATTCCATCGGATCACCATCATGTTGAAACTGGAAACCATTGAAGAGCTTGAAAGTAAAGTAGTGAAAGCCCTGGAGTTAATCCAGGACCTAAGAACTGAAAATAGTCGTCTAGAGACAGAAAATGAGTCTCTACGTGCGGACAATGATCAGATGAAACTTGCTATGGAGGAGAAAGAGCGTGAACTGAAAACGCTTAAGACTCAGCTTCAAGACGCAAATAGCCAACTAGCAGAGCTAAGGGCCAGAGAAGAACAACTCGAATCCAAGGTTCATAAACTGCTCGGAAAATTGGATGGCATTCCTACAAGTGGAGGATTCTCATCAAAGTCTTCTTCGCCAGATACAAAAGCACCTGTTTCCACACCTGATAATTCCGCAAGCGCTGTTGCCAAAGCTCCAGATGAAGCACCAATCACAAAATCAGTCCCTAGTTTAGCCTCGTCTTCCGAAGACGATGATGAAATTATTTTATTAGATGAAGATGATACTGATTTTTCACCTGAAGAATCATTAGAAAAATCTCCGACTCAACCCGCTGTACCAAATGAAGAAATATCCATAGTCTCTGATGACAGTGATGTACCTACTGTTGAGTTAGATGATGAAGATGATATCATTATAGATGATGATGATGACAGCATTAGTGTTTTTGATGCAGATGACGACGACGACTTTCTAATTATAGAAGACGATCCAAAGTAAAATGGCAGACTCTGCCCCTACGCCTCAGAAAATCACCAAACAGATTTTTGGAGAGAGTTATACGATCGTAGGCGATGCATCCTCTGCTTATATCAATACAGTTTCAGACTATGTGGAAGAAAGATTGAAAGAAATTTCTGCCACTCTTCCAAATGCCACCAAGACCAAAGTAGCAGTGTTATGCGCACTCAACCTGGCAGATGAACTTTTTCAGTTAAAAGAAAAGGGCGTAGAACTTTCCGATACGAAAGAAATAGAAGATCGAACAAAGAAAATCATTTCTCTTTTGGAGGAAGGAATCATTGGGGATATTTATTGAATTTACTTCCCAAAAAAGAAGCAAGAGCTAGATTAAAAAACCATTTACCATTTCTAGAAAGGCGCGAAGAATTTGAAACGCGCATTCTGGGTCGTCTTTATCCCTTATTAAAAAATCATTCTACCATTATTTCTTATGTGGCTGATCCCGCTTTGGAAGTTGATGTACTTCCTCTCATTGAATCCTGTTCCCTTCCTCGTCCTTCTCAATTTTGGGAGTTTCGCCATGTTGCTAAATGGTATTTTCCAAAAATAACGGAATCAAATGTTTTGATTTTTGTTCGTCCTATGTCTTGGCAGAAAGGAAAGTTTGGCCTTTGGGAACCAGTTGGCGAGGAAATAATTACACCGGAACAGGCAGATTTGATTTTAGTTCCCGCTTTGGGATATGCAAAAGATGGCTCTCGATTGGGTCGAGGCGGTGGGTATTATGATAAGGTTTTATCTGATGTTGGGCTAAAGAATAAAACAATCGGTTTGACTTTTTCTAAATTTTTCCCTGTCCCTTTTTCAACTGAAGATCATGATTGTAGAGTCGGAAAAATTGTGACAGAAGATGTGATCCACTCTTTTTTGGATTGAACAAGTGGCTTACTTTCCGAAACTTATAGGATACTATGGATCAAGAACAATACACTCGAAGCCTTGCCGAAAAGACTCGATCTGAACAAGAATCGGATCTTGGCGATATTGAGCAGTTCCTCACCTTTACCATAGAGGGTGAATATTTTGGTCTGCAATTGTTACACGTTCATGAAATTTTAAAACCAGTGATGATCACTCGGATTCCAAATGTCGCAGACTATATTTTAGGTGTGATCAATTTACGTGGTGAGATTATTCCAATTGTCGATTTAAAAAAACGTTTTCATCAATTGGATTCTGAAATATTACCTATCTCTCGCATAGTTGTTGTTATGTTAAACGAAAAACGCTGTGGTATCTTAGTGGATGAAGTGAAACAAGTTGTAAAAATTCAGAAAGATTTTATAAGCGATACAGTTGATGATATGTCGCTTAACTATTCCAAGATGGTAGAATCTGTATCTCGTCATGAAGGCCATTTGATTCTAAATTTGGATTTCACTCAAATCGTTGATTTTATTGCGGTTGCTAAGTAGAGAAGGGAAGGGTTAATCAATTGGCTGGAATTTTAGGCGAATACACAGAAGTCTTCTTGGAAGAATCAGAAGATCAAATTGAAGAACTTAATGCCAACTTACTTAGGTTAGAAAAGGATCATGACAATCCTGAAATTATAAACGACATTTTTCGAGCCGCACATTCTTTAAAAAGTTCATCTGCCTTTGTCGGTTTATATAATTTATCCGACCTTTCGCATAAAATGGAAAACCTTCTACAAAAAATCCGAGAAGGTTCGCTAGAAATTAATGTAACATTAGTTAATTTATTATTTGAATGTTTTGATTTAATCAAAACCGTTATTGAAGGTGTGGCTCATGGGCAAAAGGTAGAAACACCTTTTAGTGATATGATCCAAAAACTTCACGATTATGAAGTTGATCATCAAGGCGGGGCAAATTCAAAAACTACCGCCAATGCAAATGGAAATCCATCCGCAAAAAAAGACTCAGCCAGTTTAGAAAGTTCCAATATAAAAAATACCGAATTTACGTTAAGTGATGAAGAGTGGGTTGAAGTAAAAACTCATTTGGCTGAGCTTTCAAATTCAAAATTATACCAAGTAGAACTGAGCCTTAAAGCAGACACTCCGATGCAAAATCTGCGACTGATGTTGATTTTGCAAGCTGTGAAACAATCTGGAGTCGTTTTTAAATCTACACCTTCTGAAGAAGCATTGGATGAGGGTAAGGGTGGCACGTCCCTTTCTTTTCTGACGATTACCAATGAAGAAGAATCCGACCTACATTCACAATGTAACATAGATATGGTGGAAAGTCTTAGCATCACTCATATCGTTCCACCTGTTTCAGAAATGGATGCACTCGATGAACCAAAAATAGAAGAGACTCCTAAAAAAGCATTGGGCACAGCATCTGAGTCAAACAAACCTCAAACGGGAAATAACTTTGATAAGGCGGTTTCTGATTCTAAAGTGATTATGCGAACCATCAAAGTTTCTTCTGATAAGTTAGATGAATTGATGAACAATGTTGGTGAACTCGTAATTACAAATTCAGGTTTTCAAAAAATATATGACGATTTAGTTTCTCAGTTTGGTGAAGATTCTCTTTTTAATGAACTGAAAGGAAAAATTGATCAAATCAATAGAATTTCCAAAGACTTACAAACGGGAATCATGAACATACGCATGGTTCCAATCGGATCAGTCTTTAATAGATTTACACGCCTTGTCAGAGATCTTTCCCTCGAAACCGGAAAACAAGTGAACTTAGTGTTACGCGGTGAAAACACAGAACTAGATAAGAAAGTGATAGATGCAATTGGTGAACCTTTAATTCATTTGATCCGAAATTCAGTTGATCATGGAATCGAAGGGCCTAGCGAACGTAAGGCGGCCGGGAAAAGTGAAGAAGGTATTGTCGAGCTAAATGCATACCAAGGTGGTTCAAATATCATGGTGGAAATCCGTGATGATGGACGAGGATTAAATAAAAGTAAAATCCTAAAAAAAGCCATCGAACGTGGCTTAGTGACAGAAACCGATGCTTTAAATTTAAGCGAATCAGATATTTATAATTTTATTTTTGCACCTGGATTTTCCACAGCGGATAAAATTTCCGACATCTCAGGAAGAGGTGTCGGGATGAATGTTGTCAACAAACTCATTGAAGAGTTTAAAGGAAAAATTCTGATTCAATCAGAAGACGGTAAAGGTTCTTCTTTCACACTTTCCTTTCCACAGGCATTAGCCATTATACCATCCATACTTGTTACCATGGAAGAGGAAGTATATGCATTCCCACTCTCAGAAGTATCTGAAACGATCAAGGTGAATGTAGATCAAATCACAACTCTAGAAGGGCATGAAATTATAAACCTACGTGGTGAAGTATTACCAATTTACCGTCTCAATCGTATTCTTGGCTTAGCCGACAAATCAGAAATCGAAGAAGTACCTGTAATCATAGTAAATTATAAATCACGAAAGCTCGGATTTATCGTAGATGACTTGATTGGAAAACATGAAACGGTTATTAAATCGCTCGGTAAAAATTTCAAAGATGTACAGGGTTTAACTGGCGCTACGATAATGGGTGATGGTACCATTATATTGGTATTGGACATCACTGGTTTAATTGAGATGGCAGCAGATAATTTGAGTTTTGCGGAAAACTCTATCACGGGTCAACAAATGAAGAGAACATCTTCGATCCGTTCTTTGGAAATGACAGATTCAGATTTGATTTTTAAGTCAACGCTTCCTACAAATGCATACAATACGAAGTTACTTGAGATTCGTTCCAAAGAAAAAACTAAATTAAAGAAAGATCGAAATAAAATTGAACACCATGTGATTGTCCCGAAAGAAGAGGTATTCGTAGAGGAAGTTACATCTAACTTAAAAATGAATTCCGATATTGTGTCCGCAACGAATGGGAATGGTCATTCTTATGATACTTCTTCGATAATTGAAGTTCCAACTTCCCCTAAACTTCCAGATAAAATTGATCTTGAAGTGAAGCGATTAGAAGAGCGATCAAAAATTGATACTACATCTGAAAGTGAAAGGCAACAAGCGGCAGATATCATAAAGGGATTTGTTGAACAAAAAGAAGATCGATTGTCTCATATTTTACCCACTCAATCAAATGATATTTCTGAATTAATGTCCACTAAAGACATTAAAAAATTAGAAAATATTGTAAATACAGGTATGATGAACGCTGGTGTCGTACTTTCTCAGTTAGTCGGTAAAGAAGTGGAACTCTTTATTCCTGAAATTAAATTAACTGATAGAGAAGGATTGGCAAAAGAATTTCGTTTTTCCAATGATGAATTTTTCGGTGTTAAAATTCGTATGAATGGAGATCTTAACGGCAATTTACTTATGATGTTTTCTGAAGAGAATGGTTCTGAAATTGCGAAAGAACTTCTGGGTTCTGAGGACGCCAAACACGGATCAAACGGAAATCGGCTTTCCGATGATATGGTTTCGGTACTTTCCGAAATCTCAAATATTGTTTGTTCTAGTGTTATGAATTCTCTATCTAATAAAATGAAAAAAGAAATACTCCCTTCAGTTCCTGAAATGATTACAGGTAGTTTTCTTGATGTGATAGACATAGTTAAGCCGGAGCGGACAAAATTTCTATCTATGCATACAGAGTTTAATCATCAAGGAAGTAATTTACTTGGCGTATTGCTCTTTTTGCCCGACTTTGATGAGTTAGTTGGTCTGATCCAAAAATCATGATCGGAAAACCAAAAATTATTATCATCGATGATTCTTTGTTAGTGAGAAACATTCTGAGTGATGTTTTAGAAAAGAAAGCTGGCTTTGAAGTAATTGCTACCGGTAAAACGGGTCTTGATGGTGTTGAACTTGCCGAAAAACTAAAACCTGATTTTATCATACTTGATATCGAAATGCCCGTCATGGATGGCTTGACTGCTCTCGCTGAAATCAAAAAAAGAAAATTAAATTCTGCTGTAATTATGTTATCGGTTCTAACCCAGCATGGTGCAGATGCAACTTTCAAAGCTCTTGAGTTAGGTGCTATAGATTTCGTATCAAAACCTTCATCTGGAAACCAATTTTCTCCTGATCAAATTGCAGATGTCATTTCGCAAAAAATTCGAGGCTTTCTCGATTCTAGAAGTAACCCTAGGATTTTCGGGCATCCCCAGGCTAGCACAGTCACTTCGCTTAGAGAAATTCCAAATAAAAGTTTTCAAAAACAGGACTCGATAAACGCTATTGCAATAGGCACTTCCACGGGAGGGCCGAAAGCGCTTCAAACCTTATTTAGTGCTTTTCCAAATGACTTTTTACGTCCTATCCTTGTTGTGCAGCATATGCCCCCAGGATTTACAAAGGCATTTGCGGATCGGCTCAATTCTTTAAGTAAAGTAAAGGTAAAAGAAGCAGAACAAGGTGACATCATTGAGCCTGGAAATGCATACATTGCCCCTGGTGATTTCCAAATGCGCGTTGTAGCAAAAAATGGTTATAAAATGATAGATTTGCAACAGTCACAAACTGTAAACGGACACAGGCCATCGATTGAAGTTTTATTTGATTCAATGGCAGAAGTATATGGCCCGAACCACCTACTTTCTGTTATAATGACAGGCATGGGTCGAGATGGTGCGCAATCGATTACTAATATTCATAGTAAGGGTGGTATCACACTTGCACAAGATGAACCCAGTTCGGTTGTATATGGTATGAATCGAGCTGCTGTAGAAATGGGGGGGATAGATCATATCCTTCCAGTTGAAGAAATTGTACCGAAGATGATTGAGTTATTAAGAGCGAGAGGAAATTAAAATGGCAAGAATATTAGTTGTTGATGATGCAAAGTTTATGAGAACACTCGTGAAAGACGCATTAGTTGGGGCAGGACACGAAATTGTAGGTGAAGCTGAAAATGGCAATATTGCTATTGAACAGTATAAAGCCTTAAAACCTGATTTAGTCACTATGGATATCACTATGAGAGAGAAAGATGGTATCGAAGCGACTAAGGAAATTATAAAATTTGATGCTTCTGCAAAAATCATTATGGTGACGGCACTCGGGCAAGAAGACTTATTAGCAAAAGCTATCAAAATGGGAGTTAAGGATTTTGTAGTAAAACCTTTTCCTCCAGAAAGATTGCAACAAGCGGCCGCTAAAGCTTTAGGTATCTAGATTGAGTCAGACCCCGGAATTTGTCGTCCGGTGGAATAACCAGGACGGAGGACTGACCGAAGGACCTATAAGTGTTCTTTGGAGTCTGATTGATAGTTATAAAGTAGATATTTTTGAAGTCTCCCTCGCTCGCATAACTTCAGACTTCATTCAATTTTTACGAACAACACAATCACTTTCTATAGAACTGACATCTGAATTTGCCGTAATGGCATCTCACTTAGTGTATTTAAAATCAAAAGCTTTGTTACCAGATCCTGGTTTTGAAGAAGAGGACTATGATCCTCCTTTGCCTAAGGAATTGGTTGATAAACTTTTAGAACATAAAAAATTTCAAATCGCCGGGCAAAAGTTAGCCGAACTTGATCGCATTACATCTGGTATGTTTACTCGTGAAACCAATCAGGTCCTGGAAGAAGAAGAAACTTGGCTTGATGTAAGTTTAGTAGACTTGATTTCTGCTTTTAATTCTATTCTAGAAAAAGAATCTGAAAATATAGAAGAACCTCCAATATATGAGGGGCATCAGCAATATTCAGTTGAAGATAAAATGGAATATTTGCAAAGTTTACTAGATACGAAAGGTGAAATTCACTTTTTAGATATATTTACCGTTCCAAATCCTGATAAAAAAGAAGTTGTCGCAGGCTTTCTCGCTGTATTAGAAACAGTTAAAATTCGAATTTGCAAGGTAGTCCAACATAAGGTGTTTGGCGAAATAAAAATAGTAAAGGTTGCTTAGATTTTGGAAGATCGCAAATACATTCGAGGATTACTCGAGGCACTATTGTTTTTGTCTTCGTCTCCGATTAAACTTTCCGCATTAGCAAAGTCATGCGGTATTGAGAAAACAGAAGCAAGAGAATTATTAGATGAATTGATATTGGATTATGAAGAGAAGGAAGGCGGATTTCATCTTCGAGAAATCGCTGGCGGTTATCAATTTATCACAAGTCAAATTTATAGTGAAGCCTTATCAAATATATTCAAAGATAAAAAAAGAGAAACTCTCTCACGGGGAACACTCGATACTTTAGCTATTTTGGCTTACAAACAACCTATCACTTTGAATGAGTTAGACGAAATACGCGGTGTATCTTCAAGGGCTATGGTCGCATCCTTGATGTCAAAAAAATTAGTTAAGGCTGTAGGCCAAAAAGAAGTTCCTGGTAGACCCACTTTATATGGAACTACAAATGATTTTTTATTGCACTTTGGATTAAGTAAACTTTCAGATTTGCCTACACCTGTGGAAGTGAAGGAATTAAAATTCGAAGAATTTTCCAGCGATTCTATTGAGATATCAGAAGATGGTGATGGATTAAATCCAGACTTTGACCAGACCACATTACCTGAAGAATTACAGATGAGTGAAGTTCAAAGGCCAGATAGTTCCGAATTTGAGAATCATCCAGATTCTGTTCCTTCGGAATCACAAAACTTTGAAACAGAAGATCAAGTATGAGTTCACCTGAAATTGAATTAAATAAACTACGGTCAGAAATAGATGCACTAGACGAACAAATTATAAGTTTGATACAAAAACGTGCTGAATTTGCGCAACAAATTGGGCATGTAAAAAAAAATTCAAATGAACCAATATATAGACCAGATCGTGAAAGAGACGTATATGATAAGGTTTCAAAAAAATCGAATGGTCCACTTCCAGCGAGCGTTATACGAGCCATATATCGTGAGATGATGTCTGGTACAATTGCCCTTGAACATCCGTTAAAGGTAGGGTATCTTGGCCCAGAAGGTTCTTTTTCATACGAAGCTCTTAGAAATAAATTTGGTTCTTCTATTGATTCAATTCCCATGCCTACAATTCCAGATGTATTCCGTGCAGTTGATTCTGGACAAATCGAATATGGAATCGTTCCTGTGGAAAATTCTACTGAAGGTCAGGTAAGCTCCACCTTAGATATGTTACTTGAGACCAAAGTAGTTATATATTCTGAATTTTATAAAAAGATACAGTTTTCATTATTAGGTTTTGATATTGATCTAGGAAATATACATAAGTTATATGGTATACGTATTGCCAATGAACAATGTAGAAATTGGATATCGGCAAATTTATCTCATGCAGAAATCATTGAAACTTCATCCACAGCTATGGCCGCCAAAATGGTCGCAGAGTTAAAAGAAGGAGCTGCTATCGCTTCTAAAATTGCAGCGGATATTTATGGGCTAAGCATTTTACGGGAAGGAATCGAAGATTTTTCAGGAAACACAACACGTTTTTTAGTTATAGGCAAAACTGAATGTCCGCCAACAGGAAAAGATAAAACATCTTTAGTTATCTCTCTTCCTAATAAAACTGGTTCTCTTTTTTCAGTCTTACAAAAGTTTAATGAACATTCTTTAAACTTACTTAAAATAGAATCGAGACCATTGAAAAAAAACCGATGGGAATACAATTTCTTTATTGATTTTGTCGGTCATAAACAAGATCTAAAAATAAAACAGATATTAGACGAAATTAAAGTCCATTGTATTGGATTTGATGTCCTCGGTTCGTATCCCTTAGCTGATGAAAATCAATGAAGTCTCTTGATCATATTCTCATTTTCGGTATGGGCCTTATGGGTGGCTCTCTATCTCTAGCGATTAAAAAAAAATATCCTGATGTTAAAGTCACAGGCATTGTTCGTTCAGAAAAATCTAAAATTGAAATTATTGAAAGTCGTATCGCAGATGAAGCGATACTGGAATCAGATTTTTTACTTAAGGCAAATTGGGGAGATTATGATTTTATAATATTTGCAACACCTGTACAAACAGTTGTGAATTATATTCCAAAGTTAAAAAATTTTAAAGACTTATATATAACAGATCTAGGATCTACGAAAAAATCTATCATTGATGAAGTGAATCTTCAATTTAATGAAGATCATAATTATATTTCTTCTCATCCTATGTGCGGTTCCGAATTTTCAGGACCAAGTGCCGCAAAGCATGATTTATATGAAAATAAACTATGTATTGTTACGCGAGCTGAAAAATCTTCTTTAGAAGCTTCTGATTTTGTCAGAAATTTTTGGGATAAGATAGGTTCCTGGACCATGGAAATGGATGCATCTGAACATGATGAGATATTATCGTATCTTTCCCATCTTCCACATATAATTTCAACGATACTAGTTGAAACAGCTATACAAAACAAAACTGTGAAAAAAATTGTTTCTGCATCAGAAAAGGCGATCACTGGTGGTGGATTTCGAGATATGTCTCGCATTGCCGGTTCAAATTATGAAATGTGGGAATCTATTTTTACAGCTAATAAATCGTTTATTCATCGTTCGCTGATTGAGTTCAAAACACAAATAGAACAGATAATAAATGAATTTGATCCAAAAAAGGAAATAGATCGAGAAAAATTACATCAATTGTGGAATGATGCCTTGAAAGCAAAGGAAATCATCCAAAAAACGAAATGAAATTTGTAAAAAATTTATCAAAATTTTCTGGATGTAAGGCTGGAATTTTAACAAACCAAAGTGCATTTGGATTTGAAGGTTCTTATCATTTTGATGTTTATAAAAAATTTGTTGATTTGAAAGTATTATTTCTCCCAGAACATGGTTTATTCGCAGAATTACAAGACCAAGTAAGTGGATCAGAATTAAGTTATCTGTTTGGTGATACTCGCATCGTAAATTTATACGGTGATACAGAAGAAAGTTTATCACCCAGTGCAGATACATTAAAAGAATTGGATATCATCATTATAGATATCCGAGATGTCGGATCGAGATATTATACTTTTTTGACTACCGCCTATTATATATTGGAAGCAGTGTCAAAATTAAAAAAGAATTATGCACGAGCACCACTTGTGGTAGTGATTGATTCACCAAATCCAATAGGCGAAACAGTCGAAGGAACAAGACTTCAATCTCAATATGAATCTTTTGTCGGCGTACGTTCTGTATTGCACAGACATGGATTGACCCCTGGCGGATTACTTAATTATTACAATAACGAGTTTGAACTTAAATTGGATATAGCACTTGTTCCAGTAGGTGTATATCATTCAAAGAATTTTAATGCTTTCCAATGGGTTCCCCCTTCACCAAATATTCCATCACAAAATACATGTTATGTCTATCCTGGTCAATGTTTATTAGAAGGAACTAATCTTTCAGAAGGAAGGGGTACTACAAAACCTTTTGAGACTTTTGGCGCACCTTACCTTAAGGGAGATGCAAAAATTGAATTGGACAAAAGATTATTTAAACACCAGTCAAAATCTATGACTTTAAGACAGCTAAGATTTTTACCTACATTTCACAAATACAAAGATCAAATTTGTGAAGGTTATCAATTAATCATAGATAAACCAAAAAAGTTTCATTCTCTTTATTTCACTTTGTTTTTTTTGAAAAATGTTTTGGATTTATTTCCAGAACATTTTGAATTTTTAAAAGGTGTATATGAATTTCGATCTGACAGGCCAGCCATAGAACTTCTTATAGGGGATAGTTGTCTTTTGGACTATTTACATGGGAAAATATCCGATGTGGTGATCTGGGAATATTTGCAAGAACAAGAAAAATCCTGGTTTTCTCTAGTAAAAGAATTCAGATATTAGATTTTTTTTTAGCGAAATAGACTTGATACAACTCTAAGTATTAGATATGAAGATCTCTATGACTCAAATCATTCGAAGAATTTCCCTAGCGTTCATTCTGTTTGCACTTGTTAGCAATTGCGGCTATAACCGTATCCAAGAATTGGATGAAGAGGTTACCGCATCATGGGCTGAAGTGTTGAATCAATACAAACGAAGAGACGATTTGGTGCCAAACTTGGTAGCAGCGACTAAGGGTTTTGCTAAACAAGAAAAAGAAATCATGCAAGGAATTGCTGATGCTCGTTCCAAACTCGGTTCAATCCAAGCAACCCCAGAATTATTAAGAGACCCAGAAGCCTTTAAAAAATTTACACAAGCACAAGGTGAGTTAGGTTCTTTTCTCGGAAGGTTGATGTCGATTCAAGAAAATTATCCTGAGTTAAAATCAAGCCAGCTTTTTTCAGATCTAACAGCACAGTTGGAAGGCACAGAAAATCGTATAACAGTAGCTAGAAACAGATTTATCAAAGCTACCAAAGATTATAATATTTTTATACGTCAATTTCCTCAAGTGTTGACTGCCAAGGCTTTTGGTTATGATTCTAAACCAACCTTTACAGTTGAAGATGAGAAAAAAATCGAAAATGCACCTAAAATAGAATTCTAAAACTGAAAGTAAACGAAAGGACTAGATACAGCGACGCTATAAATTAGAAAAGCTGTTACATACATTATCGAACAAATAGTGTAAAGTATCAGTGGACGCTCCATGATAAAATCAAAAGCGTCCTCTTTGTTATTTTGGACTATATCCACAAAAAATAAAAATCCTATCACACCTATCAATTCAATCGGAACTGTGATACCTTTTCCTTCAGTAAATGCAAATGCTTGGCCAAGCATTTGAAAGGAAACATTGATTCCAAGAGGGATGGATTCTGTTGGTCTGGCGCGAAAGAAAAAGATAGCTATAAGAAATATGGAAAGGGGATAAATCGGTTGTAGCCATCGAGGGACTTTTTCCCAAGCATCTCGCATAACTTTAAATTTAAAAACAAATTTTTCTACAACCATCATAAAGGCGTGAGTGGCTCCCCAGAGAACATAAGTCCAATCTGCACCATGCCAAATTCCAGAAACAAAGGTTGTAATAAATAAATTGATAAAAGAGAAAAGTTCGCCCCTGCGATTTCCGCCAAGAGAGATATAAACATAATCTCTTAACCAAGAAGAAAAAGATATATGCCAGCGTCGCCAAAGTTCCGTTAAGGTTCCTGAAAGGTAGGGCCTGTCAAAATTTTTAGGAATATGAAATCCTAAAATTCGACCCGTCCCAATGGCAATGTCCGAATAACCTGAGAAGTCACAATAAATTTGAACTCCAAAAAGTATAGCCGCTATCCATAAAGTAGAGCCACTATAAATAGTGGGATCGGCAAATATTGGATCTATAATCGCTGTTATAGGATCAGCAATAAAAGTTTTTTTGAATACACCCCAGAAAAATTGTTTGAGACCTTTGTTTAGATTGTCTTTTTGGAACTCTTTCGGCTCTAAAAATTGGTGCAATACATCACTGGCACGTAATATCGGGCCTGCAACTAATTGTGGAAAAAATGCCAAAAATAAACCAAAGTGAAAAATTGACTTCGCTGGTTTGACTACACCCCTGTAAACATCTACTGCATAGGAAACTGCTTGGAGTGTAAAAAAACTAATGCCCATAGGTAGGATTACTCCCACCAAAGGGATGTAATTCGGATCACAAACTTCTCGCCCTAAAAAAAGATTGATGGATGCGATCGAGAAATCCAAATATTTGAATGCAAAAAGTAATCCAAGATTTCCCCAGATAGAAACGGAAAGCCAAAAGAATTTTAGATTTTGTTTATCCGTTTTTTCCATCGCATCGACAGCAAGTTTAGTTAATACGAAGGAAAAGATGAGTAAGATTAAAAATGGAATTTTAAAAATGGCATAAAAATATAAACTAACAAGAAATAGGAGGATTCCTTGAAATCTTTTTGGTATTGTAAAGTATAATAGAATGACTATTGGAGCAAAAATAAAGTAATGCGTTGAATTAAATAACACTTAGTTTTCTGCTCCAAGTTCTTTTTTTATAGAATCGGCCACCCATTGATTTCCTAACTTTGTTAGATGTCCATCGCCTGGAATAAAATAATCTCTTATTTTTGTTTTAAAAGATTTATCATTTATGACCGTATCTGTTCCGCACATACTTTTGGTATATTTGGTTAGATCAATAAGTGGAACACCTTTTGATTCCCAATACTTTTTAGCACGTATTGCATAATTACCAAGAGGATGATATTTTCCATTTAGATAACAATAAATTTCTTCGACTTGCACGGGTATGGCGACGGGTCTCAATCTGAAATTGTGTTTTTTGCTAAGCTCCAACATCTTTTCGTAAGCGCCAATGGTCGTCGGAGTTAATTCTGGTAAGGTGTTCGGATTTGGAGCTTTGTCCAAACAGGTAAATTCATTTGTCGGAATCGGTTCTGGACAGATATGAGGATCAATATATGTATCCCCCTTACACTTTTTCTTATGAACCGTAAAAAAGAATGTATCATGTAAATATTCTAAAGGAGAAAAAATAGCCGAAGTAATTTCCTTTTTCCCTGCCAATTTATTTTGCGCCCAAATAATGACTGTTTGTTCATACGCTAACTTTAATGCTTGTAAGAAAAAAGATATACGTGTGGCTTCAAACTGGAGTTTAAAGTTTTGTTTCCAATTCGGGTCATTTTCATGAATGGCATCCAGTTCATCATCTGGCAAAATGCCTTGATTTCTTAATACTTCTGGCATGGCAAAATCATTGGGCGAAATAAAGAATAAAACCTCTCTAACATTCGTTACTTTTTGCGAAATGTCTTCCAGCCTTTTGGCATCTCCCAGTGAACCATAGGCGTCCACACCTAAATTTAAAGTTTGATATGTTGTGCCTTGGATAGAAACACCATTTAACAAAGAACAAAATGTTTCTTGATCAGAGACCCCAAAACCCATAACCATACTATCCCCAAGACAGAAAATCTTATAAGTTGCGGGATTTGGTTCTTCTAGTCCTCTTAAGCCCAGTGAATTTGTCGTAAATTGACCTTCCCATAAGCCTGCATGGTGTTTTACAAATCGACTCTCGTTTGCTTGCAGAGTCACGCCGTAGTCTTTGTGATAGGCATGAAGAAGTTTTACATCCCTATAATATTGTAATGAAGGAGGATTGAGGATTCGTAATGTGAATTCTACGCCTGCGATGGTGATTAGAAAAAATAGTCCAAGAAAAACTATTTTTCGCAAAAACAACTTCATCCTTCTAAATTTTTAGAATTCGCTAGAGAAGCAAGCATTTAGAGAGATATGTAAGAGTTTTGAAATCTATAAAATCTTTTCTATGAGCAAATAGAAAAAAGAAAGGTTTCCTAAATATTGAATCATAATAAGGAAACCAATACCAATTTGAATGATATAAGGACTTCCAGAAAAACCTTGGTAGGCGAGATAAGAAACTATACCAAGTATGATTTCTGGTATCAGTACATAGATTGCCATTCCAGAAAAACTTTTTACATTTTGTGCATACCACGAGCCCAAAGAACTAGAATACGCTTCCGCAATTCCAAAAATAAGTAGGGAAAAAATTCCCACCCAAAGGCAAGTCCCGATAATCGAAACTGATCTTTCTTCCAATTTAATCCCTGTATAAACAAGAATAAACAAGGGGATCGACCATAATCCAGCCATATATCCCGACACAGTGCCAATTTTGAAAAATCCATCTTCAGGAAAAACTAACACCTTTAATACGGATGACAAAAACCAATCGGGAAAAACCATAAGAACTGATAAAGGAAGCAAAAATTTCCAAATCCGAAAGGGTGCATAAAATCTAAATATTTTTGCGACGGCTACGAATGTTATATGATAAAAAATGGTTAGATAAAATAATTTCCAGCCCTGCGAAAATTCAGAAAATCGTAAAAACAGAAAGGCAATGAGGGAATAAAAAGCAAAGTAACAGGCTAGGAGAGATTCTTCTAGAAAAATGAACTTTTTCATATATCACCACGAAATCTAAAATTGAATCTCCGAAAATCAATCTAATTTATTAAGCGGAATATTAAAATTTAGCTCTTCGTTTAAGTTTAGATAAAACTAAGGATTTATGGATTTAGTATAATTCTTAAGGAAGTCTAATGCGCGTCTGGTGGGAGATACTGGGATCGAACCAGCGACCTCTACCATGTCAAGGTAGCGCTCTAACCAGCTGAGCTAATCCCCCAAACGTAGTACCAATTCACCACGATAGCCTTTGGCGTAAAGTCGGTTTTGCCCTATGGTCGAAGTGACGAAAGTATTTAAAAAACGTATCTTCTAAATTAAACTTGTTTTTGTTCTCTTTTTTGCCAATGAGTACCAACCGATCTTTAGCGCGAGAAATTCCGACATAGAGAATTCTGCGTTCTTCTTCCAAATTTTGGATGTTTGCCTGTTCTGGAAGATTCCATCCCGAACTTAAATCAAGGATCACTGTCCCAAATTCCAAGCCCTTGGCGGCATGAATGGTCATAATTTGATTTGGTTCTATACCAATATCAATCCATTCCTTTTTACGAAAATTTGACCTAACGAGTATTATAGAATCCGAATCAGTTTCAAACAATGATTTTAAGATTGGTAATAAGGACTTCCGATCAGACTTTGGGTTTTCTAATACATACTTTTGAAAAGAGGTTTCGCCCAAACGAAATGCCCTGACATCCTTTTCTATCTTTCGTTTATTTTTAACTAAGGCTAAAGTGGATAATTCAATAATACCCTTCAGAGAACGATAGTTTGTTGATAAGGTAAATTGTTTTGTCTTTGGAAAATACTTTGGAAAAGTTAAAAATGGTTCTGGTGTCGCTCCCCTGAATCCATATATGGCTTGCCAATCATCGCCTACGATTGTTATATTTTCCGGATCCATAAACTTTAAGATATTTAATTGGGAAAAATCAGTATCTTGAAATTCATCTACGATAATATGATCAAACCTTTCTTTAAGGTTACGAGTCCAAGAAACCTTGGCGCTTAAATTTTCTTCTACTATTCGAGGTAAATCTTCAAATTCAAATTTATGAATTTTGTTTTTCCACTCTTCCAATGCTTTTGCATAGGAAGAATAAATTTCAGGATATTCTTTCCTAAAGAAAAAAGAATCTTTTTGGAATAATACAGGGAAGGGTATGCCTCCGATTTGAAATTTATAATTTTGAAGAAAATCAATAGAAAACTTTTCTTTTTCCTCTGAACTCAATATCTTCATCGGATTCGTTTTGTAATAGGGATGGAATTCCAAAATCGATCGAAAACAAAATGCATGAAACGTAGAGACATTATAATTTTTTGATAATGAATTCTTCTCTATTCTATGTTTAAATTCATCTGTAGCTTTGTTTGTAAATGTAACAACTAAGGTGCGATCTGGAGCGATTTTTCCTTTGTTCTCGGATTCACGCAAAAGTCCTATCATCGTAGCCGTTTTTCCTGAACCTGCAGCAGCTATAATCTGTTTGTGGCTATGGGTAGATTCGATAATAGTTAATTGTTCCTCATTCCACACATAGACAAAGGTCTATGAATTTAGAAATTGGATAAAAAAATAAGTAAATTTATTTTTGACGTTTCTCTAAATTGATTATGGCTTCTCTTTTTTTGATAGAAAGACGCAAGTATTCAATCGCAGTTTTATCAGTCGGATCTATCAATAGTACTTTTTCAAATTGATGGATAGCTTCATCATAATTTCTATTTTGGTATTCTTCGATGCCATTTTGAGAAAGTGCTGAAATTTGATGATGTTCCTTTTTTCTTAAAGAATCTAATTCTGCCTTCGAATTTGTGTTTTGTGGAAATGTGTGCAATGAATCCAAATAGGCACGTATAGAATCAAATATATTTCCTTGGTTTCGATAGGTATTTGCCTTACTTCGTTCTTTTTCACTTTGATAGATCAGTGAATTTTGAATCCCTTCCTTTGCAATTGTTAGATTGGGATTGATACTAAGAGCCTTTTGAAATTCTAATTTCGCTACCGTATAATTTCCAGAATCAAAATTTGATTTTGCCTTAGCTAAAATATCTTTTATTTTTGAACCTGATAATTTTTCTAAAGCCAATTGTTGGTAAGCTAATGCCGTTTGATTTGTGGGATCATCTTTTAGTATATTATCAAAAACAGCCTTACTAGATTTCCACTTCTCTTCGTTTAACAATTGCAATCCGATTGAAAAAAGTTTACTTTTTTTGGCTCTTTCTGAAATCGCTTTCGGGATTGAGATATTTGACTCTTTAGCAAAATTTTCATTTAACAAAAAGTTGAAATGTTTTGGAAGATGAACCCCTTCATTTTCGCAAGTTGATTTCATACTTAGTATGGAATTTACTATCTCGCCAGTCTCGATACCTATTTTTGTATAATCTGCACTGATTCCAAACGTAGCACCAGATTTAACTAAAGCAGGAAAGGAACTCATTAGAATAATCGAATTTTCTTTACTAAATTTTGATATAACTTCAAAATTTTCCGCATTATAAAGTGGATCTGAAGGAATGTACAATGCATCTGGCAATTTTGTAATATCTTTTAAATCTTTCAGAAAGGAATCCGATGATGACTTTTTTTTCTTAAAATACATTTTGTTTTTTAGATCAAAATGTTCGCCTTCTTCTGAAGAAAATTCTCCTTCTATATTCGAGTAAAAAGAATAAATGATTTTTGATTTAGGATTTATATCTTTTAAAGTGATAAAAAAAGATTCCAATGGCACATCCATACTAACGCCACATAAACGGGAAGACTCAAGGTCAAGACCTTTGGGAAAGGAAACCATAGAAAAAACGATAGGAATTTTGTGAGTATTTTCCTCTGCAATCCTAGTTGCTCCTTTTCCGATTGTAATAATAAGAGGGATTCCTTTATTTTCTAATTCTTGAAAGTACGTCGCGGGTGAATCATACTCAGCTAATATTATATCCAAATAATTTACATGAATCTCTCGATTAATGCTCGTTTGTATTCCGAATAGGGCTTGTTCGTAAATTGAGTTGTCAGAAGTTAATAGAATTTCAATTGGTTTATTTGCGTCGGATAAAAGTTTTGAAACATTGAATGATATGAAAAGGCCTAGAAAAACAATTGTTTTAAGCATTATTTTGCCCTTCCTGTTTTAGATTTTTCCCTTTCTATGGATTCAATTCTTTTGATTGCTTGTTTGAATTTTGGATCTAAGGCTAAACATTTTTGCCATTTCTCTATGGCTTTTGTTTGGTCCTCTAATAGAAAATATACATTGCCGATTTGGTAGATATTATCTATGTCTTTAGGATCAAGAACTTCTGCTTTTAGATAGTATTTTAAGGATTCTGAATATTTTTTTAATCTGAATAGTCGATCTCCTATTTGAATGGCTTCCATTTTTTGGTCATCTGGGCTTTTTCTCGAAATCTCACCAAATTGAAGTTCTGCGTCAATTATGGAATTGTTTTTGGAATTCAGAGTATTTAATATTTCTTTGGCCCGTGCGTGATTAGGATTAATTAGAAATACTTTTTCTATGACTGTTTTCGCCCTTACAAAAATTCCTAAATCAATATGAATTTCCGCCAAATTGATAAGATTTGGAATGTGATTTGGGTCACGAAGTAATAGTCGCTCTCCGAAATCTGCCGCTTCCGCCTTTTTACCCCAGTAGAGGAATGCCTTTGACACCTGAAAGATAGCATCATTATCAATAGGATTGAGGCTTAAATATTGCGTATAACATTCTATAGCTTTGTCCCATTGTTTGATTTCCATATATCCTTGGCCAAGAAGATTTAAGAGTGCTGGAAATGGTTTTTTATTTGATAGAATTTTATTTAAATAAGTAATCGCATCTTTGGTTTTGCCTGATTCTATTAGGGAATGGCCATGTTCAATTGTCGAATTTTGTTCGTTAGTTGGAATGGTATCTTTGATATAATTGATTGGTTCATCAAAAGAAATTTTTATTAATGAAATATCATCATATAATTTTCCAAACATTTTTATCTTTTCTAAAATACTTTTTAAATCGCCTTTTCCTTCTTCTACTCTTTTTAGAAATTGATTTCCGTCTTCATTAATCATTTCTATATTTTCATCATAACCGATAATCAAATCATCTCGACCATCTGAGCCTGTTATGATTTGATCCCCTGGGTACAATTGAAAAGTTTTGATAAAAAAACGATTTTCTTGTCCTGGAGTTCCAATTTTACATAAATCAACATTGCCTTCTAAAAAACTAGCTTTACCATCTCTATACAATACCGTCCAAGGATGTTCGGCATTCATATAATACAGAAGCCCCGTTTCATTTTCTACAAGACCTATACATACAGAAATGTACATGGTCCCGTCAAATGACAAAAATACATTTTGTAAATCCAAGAATCTTTCTTTCAGCCATGTTTCTGGAAATAACAAAGTTTGTGCATAGGTTCTCGAACGAATGAGTCCAGCGTTGAATACAACACCTAAGGCAAGTGCGCCGCCAGCACCTTGGATAGACTTGCCCATAGCATCAGCATTCAAAAAAACTGTATAATTTTTATCCCTTAATTTGATCGTATCGGTGATACAGATGTCTCCACCAATTTGTGATTCCCAACTTCGAAACGAAAATTTCTTTTTTTGTTCGGTTATGAATTCGGTTTTTACATTTTTTGAAAAGTTATTGTTAGATGACAGAGGTTCAAGTAATAGCGATGTGAGATAATAATCTCCGTCTTGTGCTTCCTTTAATGCCTTAACTTCTTCCAAACTTTGATTCAATTCGTCAGTTCTTTCTAATACTTTTTTCTCAAGATGCTGAGTGAAATCTTGAATTTTTTCCCCCATTAAATTGAAAGCATGTGCCAATTGACCGATTTCATCTTTTCCTTTAAGGTTAATTCTGTGACTAAAATCTCCCGTTCCCAGTTTTTGTGCCCCTTCATTTAATACTTGTAAGGGTAGGGACAATGATATGGAAAGAAATAGAGCGATGCCTATTCCTATAACAAAGAGGATGGCCGCAGAAAAGAATATAGAATTTCTCAAATCAACAATCGGAGAAAAAATTTCATCAGAGTTAAATTCAAAAACAGCAGTACCAATGCGCATATTTTTATCCCGATATTTAATATATATGGGATAGGCAAATTCTAGTATGGATCCAAATTCATGTTTGATTTCTCGTGAGGTAAGGCTTGTTAAATTTGAAAAATATTCAAAATTTCCATTGGAAACTATTTGGTCCTTATTTTGTGAATTGAGGCGTGCGACGATATTGCCATCTAGATTAATAATGTATGTGTCTTTTAAGGCACGAACATTAGAATCTTTTAATTTTGTCAAAGCAGAATTTGTGGCTTCAAAAGTATCACCAACTAACAACTCATCATCTGCAATTTTTGCTATGTTATTTGCTATGTTTCGACAAACTTCATATGTTTTTTCAATTACTATACCTTTGTTTTTGAAATATACAATTGTGGAAAGTGGGATGACACAGAGGACAACGATACCTGATACCAAGAGCACCATCTTCGTTCGGAGTTTCGTATTCTCGAGTAGATGAAAGTGAGACTTCTCCATGCCTATGATCCGACCAATCATTGAATCCGTAAAAGTTAAGTTGTAAAGGAAAAAAGAGTAAAGGGAAAATTAAAATTTATAACCGAGGCTGATCCAAATATTTCGTCTTTCTAATGGGTGTTGAGTAGGGTAATACTCTCCAGTCGCAGCGCGAATTCCTGGGTCAAAAAATTGTTGGTTTAGAATATTGTTTGCTTGGATTTGTAAAAACATTCCCTCTTTAATAAAATCCTCCCAACGAAAGTTGATTCTAAACATTTCATAGCCGGCCACACTCCCTGTAGGATTTGTTGCAATTGTTCGTCTAACATCAACGTAGTTTGTCCCAGCATAAATCGAAATTTTGGATCTAATATAATAAGTGATTCCTAAATAACCTTTGTGTGGTGCTATATTTGGGATATTTCCTCTGGATGGAACTCTATTTAAACCTGTCAATTCTTTGTATAATAAATTTTCTAAATCATCTTTATAATTTGCACCTAAGCGACCTTCGGTTGAGGGGGATGTTTGTAAACTAGCGGGAAGATCATAATAATAACCTTGCGCATAAGTATAATTGAAATTGATGCTAATATTTTTGCGAACAGTCCAAACGGATTCTGATTCAATTCCAAATATATTGGCACGCCCTACGTTTTGATTTTGTAACCACGGATTGCGTGGAGAAATATTATTGATGATCGAAGAATCAGTAGTTTGAACTTGTAAAATTAAGTCTGATATAGCATTGTAATAAGCCTGTGCGGATGAATAAAAATCTTTTGTGAATCTATATGCTACTCCGACTTCTACAGATGAAAGTTTTTCTGGAGTTAAACTCGCATTAGGCTTTCTTTGTTGCGTTTGTGAAAAAAGTTCAATTGCTGATGGTTCTCGGAAGGCACGACCAAGCAAAAATTTAAAAGTTAAATCTCTTGTTGCTTGATAAATGGCACTCACTCTCGGAGTACTTGCATATCCGTATGTCGTAATATAGTCACGTCTGAACCCAAAAGTGAGAGAAAGTTTTTCTACGGGTCGGTAGACTTGCTGCAAGTAAAGTGCATAGTTTGAATATTGATAGCGATCTGAACTTCCATAATCTTTTCCTACTACGAAATGTCTTGCAGATACTCCGAATATTGTAGATATTTTTGATGTTGGATTCCAGTTTAACCTTGATTCACCGAAGTATCCATAATCTGGTCTAGAATAATTGTTTGATCTTGTAACATCTGTGGAACGGTAATAGGCACCAGGGTCGGTTTGGTTTGGATATTCTTCTTTGCTTGAATTTAATACATCAGAATTTCTGATGATACCTTCTGTATCTAATGACAATGTTTCGCTTATTTTGTGATTGTAACCGACTAACATAGAGTTACTTTTGAAATCCCAAGCCGAACCTTGAAATCCGGGGACACCAAGTCCTCCCTGTCTTCTTGTGTCGATTTGTTGCGTACCATTCGGAAATGTTCCTTGCCCTTGTAAGTATTGCCAATTGACTGTTTCGAAACGAAATCCCCCCTTAGAAAATTTAGCTGTTATGTTGTAAGTTTTTTCTTTGGAAACATTATATCCTGGACTCCAAAAATAACCGACTGAATTAGAATCGGGATTGCACATAGTATTTCCGCATAAATCGCGGGAAAATTTATAGAATGGATCAAATTTATAATTATAATTTGGATTGTCTTTTGTTGCTCCATTTTGTTTGGGATCAAGGGAATTTATATTCGCCATATTAGGACCATCTGTTTGGTAATAATAACCAAACACGCTATAGGACATTGGACTGGATCCTTCGGAGGCTCCCCTTGCGGAAAAACTCGCGGATGCACCTGGGTTTGAAAAGGAATTTGCCTTTGTTGCTTCATAAGAGCCCCATGTAACATCAACATGATTTCCGGGATTTGTCGCTCCATCTTTCATTATTATGTTGATGATTCCATTGAACGCATTTGCACCATACAAAGCCGATGCGGGTCCCGATATGATTTCTATTCTCTCTACATTGTTTAATGGAAACCTGACGCTTCCAGCTAACATTGCATTTTCATTTAAATTATTGTCTGGTATACCGTCCACATAGAGTAGGGTCCTTTGCATACCACCAACTAATCCTCGTTGGTGGATGAGTTCTGGGTAAATTCCATAATTGTGTTGAAAGTCCATGCCTGGGACATCATGCAATGCGTCGGATAAAGTTCGGTAACCTCGTTCTTTGATATGTTGAGACGAGATGACATAGATGGCTGCTGGAGCCTCTTTCAATTTTGTTTTGGTTCTTGTCGCTGTAATGACTTCTGTCTCTTCTAAAAGTTTAAATATTTCTTGGGCTTCTTTTTGGATGTCTTGTTTTTGAATCGGAAATTCAATTTGTTTTGCAATTGGTGTTTGAAGTAAATATTCATTAATATTTTCGGAATTAATTTTAGCATTAGGATTTAGTTTGATTCGGATCACCAAACGATTAATAAACTTTTCTATAATTTTTGCATCCGATTCTTGTGTTTCATCTTTTGGAATATTTAATCCTTCCAATTCTTGTGAATGATCTGTTTGGTTCATGGCATCTATCAGTAATCCGGATTTTGTCGCATAGATTTGTCCATATAGATTCAATACATTACTTTCGCTCCTTTGGTAGTATCCAGAAATCATAATGGCGTCTTCAGATTTATATTCTGAATTATCTATGGATATCGATTTGCTATTTTCTATAAGTATAATCGTATATCCTAATTTTTGCAGTTCAACTTTTGTTTTTTGTTGGATAGTTTCCGAAACAACTGAGTCGGTTTTAGATTGGAAAGGAGAAAAAGTTTTAATATAAATGATTCTTTCGGCTACAGGTACAGTGTGCACCGCAGTCGAAAGAGAAATAAAAAGAAGGCACAGGCGAATCCACTTCATAAATTTTGCCAGCGCCAATCCTATCGGAATTGAGAAATCTTGTCATGCCCGAATATTTAGGACTTATGATTTTATTCCCGATTTCGAATTTTTATTTTTAAATCTCTGAAATCGAATATTCATGCAATTTTAGAGATTGATTGTGACACCAAAATTGACCTGGCGAAAGAGCCCTGGTTGAATTCCTTCTGGTAACCGAGTAGAGATATATTTTTGATCCAAAAGATTTTTACCTGTTAGAAAAACAGACCATTTCTCTCTTTTATATCCTATACTTGCATGGACTAATTCATAGGCAGGGATCACACCATTTGTTCCATCAGCATCTGATCGAATCGAGTTATAATCAAGTAATGATTTAATATTGCTATCTGATGAAGCAGTGTCATACCAATAAACTCCGCGCGTATTCTGAAGGTCATGGTATTGTTTTGAGAAGTGTTGCCATTCGGCACGGACATAAAATCCTGTTTTCATAATTGCACCTAACGCAATCGTCATCACATCTTTCGATACATATGGTAACCAATTTCCATTTGTATCGATATGAACAAGTGGATTACTATTTCCTTTCGCCCATTCACTTAAATTATAAGTGTATTGATTAGATTTTGCTTCGTTACGCGAATAAATTAAATCCAATGGAACATTGAAATTCCAATTGAAAAAATTACCAAAATCAAATGTAAGATTTGTTTCCACTCCCTTATGTTGTGACCTACCTGCATTGACAGGTCTTGCACCCAAGTTCCCACCAGCCGCAGAACTATTGATAATTTGATCTTGAAAATCTAACAGATATCCTACGATCTGCATATTTAAATATTTTGTTAAATCTCCCCTAATACCTGTTTCATAGTTCCAAGATTTTTCTGCTTTCAGTGAAAGATCTTGTGCAGATGGAGATATGGCAGATTCATAACGAGGTGGGGAAAATCCTCTATGAACTCCAGAAAACCAAGTGAAATGATCTAAGATATCATAAGTGATTCCAAAACCGGGCAAGACGATTTGTTGTGTGGTTTTTCCTTCCCGGTCCATTTGGACTGTTGGATTTGTACCACTGGCATAATTAAAACTAACTTCATCAAAATTTTGTCGCCCTCGCATCATTAGACGGCTTTGTGAAAAAGATTCGTAACGAACACCAGGTATAATTGCAAACTTATCTGTTAGGCGGATTCTGTCTTGGATATATACAGAAATTGCTTTTGCATTTCTTTGTTCGTCATCTCTAAGATCACCAGATTTTGAAAGGCTTGTGCGAGATTCGATTGGAACTATTGGGGTCGTGCCTGGTCCATTCGGAAATAAAACAGCGTCATATGTTCTAGGTCCTGTCAATAATTGGGCACGAGCGGAATCAAAATGATATCGAATTCCTGTATCTATCTCATGTTTGATGGATGCAGTATCAAATTCAAATTGTAGTTTTGTTTCAATTCCATAAAACTTATATGTTCTGTCTCTATGTGCATTTGTTCCACGCATCCAAACAGTATCGCCTAATCGACTTGTATATGGTTCACCATCAAAAGTATTTAGTGTATCAGTGGGTCTTGCTGTTGTACGAGAAGAATTTCGCGTATATTCTTGACGTGCCCAATTTCTTTGTGTATAAGCTGAATACACTCGTGTTATTAGGCGAGCATGATCAGAGAGTGTCCACTCATGACCGAGAGAAAATGAATACCTTTCAATAGTTCTCTTATCATTTTCTGCGGGATTGTCTTTGGGGTTATGTTGGTACATACCATTCGTCAAACCAATGTATGTAGCTTGAGATTCTTGTTGGTGAAATCCTACTTTTGTTGTAATGGAATGTTTATCCGTTAGTTGGTGGGTGGTTTTGAGATTTGCTTCATTGACCCAAAATCCTTGGTGATTTCTGAATCCATCTCCTTGTTTGCGGAGGACATTGATATCAAAGCCAGTATTTCCAAATGTGCCACCGTAATTTACCATGTTTGATACATACCCGTTTTCACCACCTATTGCTTGCAAGGAGAGTGTTGGGTCCTTAGGTGGTTTTCGCGTGATAAAATTTACAACGCCTCCAATGGTTGATGGTCCAAATAAAATAGATCCTGATCCTTTTACAATTTCGACTCTCTCCATTCTTTCTATGGATGGCGCATAATACATTTCAGGTTCGCCATAAGGATTGAGAGAGGTAAATAGCCCATCTTCCAAAACTAAAATTTTTCTAGAGACTTCGTTGCTGATTCCGCGAAAGCCTAAGTTCATAGTTAAACCAGCCGCGTCTTGATAACGGACGTTAGCTCCAGGGACTCTTCGCAGAACTTCCATTCCATCTGTGGGACGAGTTTCTTCTAAAAATTTTTTGCCAATAATAGTCGCTGAACCTGGGATTCGTTTTAGATCCTTTTTTTCACCTATGACAGTAATTTCGGCTTTTTTCCAACGTGGGTCATCAACATTGATGATTTCTTCCTCTTTGGCCGGATCCTTAATTTCAGGCTCAGTTTTATCCGCCGGTTTTTCTGGATTTGTCGTCGTCGGTTGTGCGATTAATGTTTGGCAAAGAAAGAATGTAGTCAGTAGCAAAGAAATTCGCTTTAAAACCATAAATGGTAGTCCGCCTTGAAATTGGTGAGTTTGAGACTAGGTTTCAAAATCAGGCGAAATTCACAACAACTTTTGATTAGGAAGACGCATATGTTGTAAGCCATTTGGTAAAAAGGTGAACTAAATGAGAATAATTCTAAATTGATTTTGACTGGAATGGGGGCGTATGATAGGGGTTAGGGGAGGCGTTTCCCACAATCCACTCCTCCCCACCCAGTTTATGTCGGGCGGGGGCGCCCGAAACCCACCAAATTCCCGTTACAATCTGAAATTGTCCATGGGGAAACTTTTTGTAATTTCTGCAACTCCTGCTTTCACTTTTTCAGTCCAAGCCTTATCACCAAAATTGTCTAAAAAATCGCAAATCAAATTCCCAACTCTTTCGATCTCGGCATCTTTCAATCCGCGGGTAGTAAGAGCAGGCGTTCCAAGTCTAATACCCGATGCCACTGCTGGAGGATTTTTATCAAATGGGATGGCATTTTTATTTACTGTTATTCCCACAGCATCCAAACCATCGGCGGCATCACGGCCAGTTAAACCTTTAACAGAAACATCAAGTAGCACCAAATGATTGTCAGTTCCTCCTGAAATCACGCGATATCCTCTTTTTTGGAATACTTGAGCCAGAATTTTAGCGTTCTTTAGCACTTGTTTGATGTAAGTTTTGAATTCTGGTTTGAGTGCTTCCCCGAAAGCGACAGCCTTGGCCGCAATCACGTGCATCAAAGGACCACCTTGAATCCCTGGGAAAACTCGTGAATTTAATATTTTTTCATTTTCTGTTTGAGAGAGTATCAATCCACCACGAGGTCCACGTAATGTTTTATGAGTAGTCGTCGTTACATAATCACAAATTCCAATTGGGGAAGGATGTTCGCCTGCAACCACCAAACCAGAAATATGTGCAATATCCGCCATGATTTTCGCCCCAATGGAATCTGCAATTTCTTTGAATTTTGCAAAATCAATAATTCGTGGGTAGGCAGAAGCACCTACAACGATAAGTTTTGGTTTATGTTCTTTAGCAAGTTTTGCGACTTCAGAATAATCGATGGTCTCATCTTTTTCAGTCACACCGTATGGAATTGGTCGATAGTATTTTCCGCTAATATTTACAGACGAACCATGGGTTAGGTGACCACCGTGAGCTAAATTCATTCCCAAAAATGCATCTCCGGGTTCAAGTGCCGCTAAAAAGACCGCCATATTCGCCTGTGCACCGCTATGTGGCTGGACATTGGCATATTCAGCACCAAACATTTTTTTTGCTCGTTCAATGGCCAATTCTTCAACTTTGTCGGCATTCTCACAACCGTTATAGTAACGTTTTCCCGGATAACCTTCAGCATACTTATTTGTTAAAGTGGAATGGTATGCTTCGAGAACAGCTCTGGAAACAAAGTTTTCACTTGCTATCATTTCAAGAGAATTTTCTTGTCTTTGGTCTTCGTGTTTTAATGCCGTATAAATTTCTGGGTCTTGGTTTTGTAAAAAGCTCATGTAGGAATTTCTCTGTTTAGGATATAGGATAAACTTTCGTATTTTCTCTTACGAATTATTTCAGATTCTTTTAATACCGATCTACGAAAAGAAGAAAACCCTCGCCCAAAGAAGGAAAATTCCTCTTTGTTTGCTGGATTTTCAAGACCTAAATAACTCAATAATGTGTCAAAAAAATCCGTTTCGAATTGGTCTAAGGCAAAGTCATTTGGAAGGGAAGTTAAAAAATCATTATGACTTCGTTCTTTTCTATACTCAGGTTCTTCTGGTGGATGAAGAAGGATCCCAGTTACTTTTTTAATGAGGGCAGGATCTAAAATCAATGTTCCATGTTGGACAATACAATTTTTTTTTCGAAATTGGGCATTACCAGAAATCTTTTTAATCATTCCATTTTCCAAAACTGCGATATCAGATTTGCCTTTCGAACTCACACTTATACTTTGTTTCTTTAAGGCTTTCATTACAAGACCTAACAAGGCTTCATAAGAATCTTTAACTGAAAACAATTCAGGTCGTTTCTCTAAACTTATATAAATAGAATAATTTACATTATCAGTGGAATTTTGGTAAACAGTCCCACCGCCTGAAGCCCTTCGGGTTATATAGGTAAAATCATCTATTTTATGTTTGGTGAGGGTTTTGTTGGTAATATTGTTTTTGAAATTTGTGATTACACTTTCCTCTATTGTCAAATTTGGATTTTCAGATAATCCAAGGACAATACATTCGGGATTTTTCCAAAGACGTATCCCGCCAATAAGTCCAAATTTTACAAGGTTGAGTGCAATCCCTTCTTCGATCGCTAAATTAGAGTAAGGTGAACGAATCTTTGTGATCGGAAAGTAAAAAACTTTATCTTTCACTCGTTAAAATACTTTTGCGATGCTTCATTCAAAAACTTTTTCTCACTTCTCGATAAACTATTCATACCATCTTTGGAAATTTTTTCCAAAAGTTCATCTACTCTTTTTTTAGCATTCTCTCTGCTATTCATTTCAACTTGGTATCTTTGAAATCTGCGTTTTTGTAAATACCGTGATAAAGACCAACCAGTTGGCTTTGAACTCGACTGCCAATTGTGATATAGTTTGATCAAAATAAAAGCGCCAATGATACCCCCAAGATGAGCCATATGTGCAATGTGACCACCTTGCGAAAAAACAATCATTAACATGAGTATCATCACAAAAAATTTCGCCTTTAAAGGAAAAATCAGCATAAAGATAATTTCTCGATTGGGCCAGAGAAAAGCGTATGCGGCGAGAAGTCCAAACGTGGCACCACTTGCACCGAGTACGATACCTTGGGGAAAACCAAGTAGGGAAGCAAGGAGAGTGACCGCCCCACCCATAAAGGCACAGAAAAAATAAAATTTCAAAAAAGGTCGATTTCCATAATGGGCTTCGACTTCAGAACCAAACATCCATAAGGTTAACATATTCATAAGTAGGTGCATGAAATCACCATGAAGAAACGAATAGGTCACCAATTGCCAAACAAAACCTTGCATCACCGCGCTTGGGTTCAGCGCAAAGAAGGCCTCGATGGCATTTGTCTTTAAAATCAAATGGCTTACGTATTGGATTAGAAAGATAATGCCGTTTGTGAAGAGTAAAATCCGCACGGTAGGGGTGAGTTCCGGTCCGAACCTAAGTTGATATCCTGGATTACGAGGGGGCATAATTTCAAGGTCGTAAATCTTGAGTGACAAGGAAAGTTCATTTCTGACAATCGAGGAAGTGATCGTACAACTATTTGGGGTTCGTGGGTCGATCGCCGCCCCTCTACGCAATCAAGATTATCGGAAAAAGATTCTAGATATCATTTCTCTGTATGAAAAGGCACCCCAAGGTCTTTCGCCTGAGAAATTCTGGAAATCTTTGCCATACCATTTGAAATTTGTGACAGGAAGTGATACAACTTGTGTCAAAGTCACAGATTCTCAAGGCGAAGTGTATGTTTTGGATATGGGCACAGGGATTAGAAATGTGGGCGACGAATTGGTCCAGTCCTATCTTAAAAATCCCCATCCAAGAAATGTAAATATATTTGTCACCCATACCCATTGGGATCACATCCAAGGCCTTCCATTTTTTAAACCTATATACTTTCCTGATTTTTCTTTAAAATTTCATTCTCCTTATTCTGACCTCGCGAATCGATTAGAACGCCAACAAAGTCCAGAGTTTTTTCCGGTCAGTTTCGCCGCTGTGGGATGTAAGAAAGAGTTTAAGTTTTTTTCACCTGGTGAAGTGCTTATGTTTGATGGTGGACTCAAAGTCGAATGTTATCCACTCCGCCATCCGGGAGGATCTTATGCTTATAAATTTACCACAAAAGAAGGTAAAACTTTTATATTTGCGACTGATGCAGAGTTTACAGGCCAAGATATGGAACTCATTCATGAATCAGCACCTTTTTTTAAAGATGCTGATCTTCTCATTTTAGATGCGCAATATACATTAGATGAATCCTTCTCAAAATTTGATTGGGGTCATACATCCTATACGATGGCAGTCAATTGTGCTACCTCTTGGAATATCAAAAATTTAGTTTTAACACACCATGAACCAAGTTATTCAGATCAGAAAATTTATGAAATATTCGAATCAGCGATCGACCATAAAAGATTGTTAGGTGAAAAGAAACTCAAGATTCATTTGGCCAGAGAAGGCTTACGTTTTCATTTATAAATTATATATATAGATCATATGGACAAAGAAAAAACTTTAAGATATACTCTCTCTTCCTTCTTCTTTATCGCTCTTTTTGGTGGATTGTTTTTTGGTTACATCCTTTCAGAAGTAAACCAGGGTAAGGAATTACAAAAACTTGCATCCTACCAACCAACGACACCTACGAAGTTATATGATTCCAATGGTGTTTTGTTTGCTGAGCTATATCGCCACAAACAAGAACTTTTAAAATACCAAGACATTCCTCCGCATGTGATTCAAGCTTTCCTAAGTGTGGAAGATGATAATTTTTTCAATCACTTCGGTATTGATTTTATGGCCATCGCGAGAGCCGCCATAAAAAACGTGTTAGCTGGTAGAATCGTGCAAGGTGGATCCACATTAACGCAACAATTAGCAAAAACGATATTGCAAGAACGTAAAAAAACATTTGCACGTAAATTTTTAGAAGCCTTACTCACTTTACAAATTGAGCAAGAATACACCAAAGAAGAAATATTAGAAATTTATTTCAATTTAATCTATTTGGGTCATGGAACGACAGGCCTTTCCTCAGCGGCAAATGTATATTTCCAAAAAGATGTGAGAGATTTGGACATTGCAGAGGCGGCAGTACTAGCGAGGCTTCCGAAAGCACCTGTTACTTATTCTCCATTCAAAAATCCCATGGAAGCCAAAAATGCTCATTTGGTAGTATTGGGACTTATGGCAAAAAATGATTTCATACCAAAAGAAAATGTAAAACGTATCCATGAAGAATTTTGGGATAAATATTGGCCAATTGTCATCACGCAATCTCCCTCCCGTTCTACCTGGGGTGCGAAGCTAAACCGAGCACCGCACTTTACGGAATATGTACGCCAAATTTTAGAAAAAGAAATTGGGGAAGAAGCGGTATATACTGGTGGTCTTCGCGTTTATACCACTTTGGATGTGCGAAAACAAGAGATTGCCGAAGAAGAACTTAGAAAATCTTTAATTGAACAAGACCGCATTGCTTTTGGAGCAAACTTTCGTTATGCGGGAAGGGCTGATCGATCTCTTGTATCTTTGTATAATCTGCTCGGTTCTGTATTTCCTGTGGGAGTGCCCTTTATCACAAATTTGGATGATCGCCAATCTTTCCGATTACAATTAGAAAAAGATATGGCACCGGCTCTGGAATTGTTAACGGACTTTGTTCCTTCCGAAAATGAAAGTGCCGCAGTCAAAGAATTCCGCAGGTCATCGTTGGTTTTTTCTTCCAACTTACACGTTGAAGGTGCCATTATAACGATTGACCACCAAACGGGCTATATCCAAACCATGATTGGTGGATCCAGATTTACACCAAAAAATCAGTTCAACCGAGCCATGTCAGCAAGACGCCAAACTGGCTCCGCATTTAAACCCTTAGTTTATGGTGCAGCGATTCAAAATCGATCGGTTGGATCGGGGACTGGCATTATGGATGCTCCCCTAACAACTCTCACCGAAGAAGGCGAAGGTTATTCCCCTCAAGATATTTCTGGTGACTTTCGGGGGATGGTGCCTTTATCTAGAGCACTTTCTCTTTCATTAAATATCGTTTCTGTACAAGTATTAATGCGCACAGGAACCGATGCTGTAATCGATTTTTCTTCACGATTAACAAAAGCAAATAAAGCAAGATTTCCAACTGGACCGGCACTCGCATTAGGAGTCGCAGAACTCACACCTTATGAAATGGCTGTGGCCTATTCTATTATGGCAAATAAGGGAAAAGATGTGGTTCCGTTTAGCGTTCGTTATGTTTTGAATCAAAGTGGATCAGTTATCTACAATCGTGAAAAACAAGTGCAAGAAGAACTTGCTGAAAAAGCAAAAAATGGAACGATTCAAATTATTCCTGAAGCGACTGCCTATATCATCAGACAAATGTTAATTGGTGTTGCAACTGGTGGTACTCCCACAGCAGCTTTACGTGATGCTGATAAAGGAAATTACAAAGGTATTTCTGGTGGTAAAACAGGATCGACATCATCTTATACAAACGTCTGGTATTGCGGTTTTGATCCAAAATTTACAACAGTAGTTTGGATGGGGTTTGATAAATCATCCCTTTCTCTCGGCCAAGGAACTACTGCCGCAGGGGTTGCAGCACCTATTTTTGGAAAACTTTATTCTAGATGGTACAATGGAGGACCGTATCCTTCTTTTAACCCAGAAGGTAAGCCAGAGGAAATACCACAAGATGTGGTTAAGGGTGCGACTTGCTCATTTAATGGTCTAACCCCTGGACCCAATTGCCCGCTTGTGGGGAATCTATTTTTAAAACCAATTACAATTGCGGGGCGAACCCTTTCTGTACCAGGCTCGAGGCAATGTGATGGAGACAGAGACCATTTTCGTTCCCTTGATTTGAAAGACTTTCTGCAAAGAGAACTAGAAATCACGGATGATGAATTAAAACATTAGATTCTATATACATTTTGTATAAATTATGTACAAATGTGTAAATTTTGTACATAATTTTCATCTGTTTCCTATTATTTTTCTAACATAATCGCTATCAATTTTCCAAAGTTAATTTGACTTAGTAATTTTTTTTTACCATTCACTGCCGATTTTTTCATCGAATGAGCAATATAAGTTGGTATAACTAAGCCAATGGGTCTTAAATAGAACTAATTCTTAATTTCCGCATTACCTAAAATGTTTTTAGTAAAAAATCATTATTTGGTACACTTATTGCAAATATTCTCTTAAGTGATCAGTTCCCATTCAGGGAGTGATTCTTGGGGGAAAAAATGAAACTCAAACTAAGCTTAACACTTTTAACATTTTCTTTTTCTTTGTCTGCATACGATCTTAAAGAAACTGGTGAAGACATTTCTTCTCTCCTTGAATCTTACGATAAATCTACTTTAACAGAAATTTCCAATGAATTGATCAAAATGGCTTCGAAAGAAGAAAACATTGGAGAGTTTGATTTAGCAAGCGTTCACTATAAACGCGCGTTGAAGATTCGTGAGTCTATCGGATTACGTTCCCACAAAAGTTATGCGTCCATTTTATACCTTTCGTCTGGAGCACAGTTCCAGGCAGGCCAAAGTTGTGAAGCTTCAATTTCAGCAAGAGAAGCGAGTATCGAATTTGCAAAACATGGTTTAGTAAAATACCAAGAAAAAGCTCTTATCGATCACGAAGCTTATGGCAAAGTTTGTTCCCTAGTTGCTCTAAATTGAGTTTTGATTCTTTTCTAGAGATGGTTACCCTCTTTTGATTCTGCCTTTGAGTCAATCCAATCTCCCGTAATTGTATACGTGAGGTTGGAATTCTTTTTTTGTATACTTCGCTTTAATTAATTTAAATCTTTCATCTTCTAAATAAGGTTCTATCAATTCCCAAGCGATTCCAAAATTTGCTTCTTTATATCCTGATTCATATAACATATGTGCTATTGATTTTTGTTTGGGATCAAAGTAGTATAAAAGTGCGTGAGAAAATTCTTTGAAATTATCTTCAACCATCGAACATGGATTTATTATATCAAATTTAATTTCTGAAAGATTTGCAATCGGCATAGAACATTCTTTTTCACTTAATTTCAATGTTTCGAGTAATACCCAAGGTCCTTCTTGGCTATAAACACCGATTCCTTTTAGCACCTTAATTTTTTTAACAAGTGTTAAAGTTTCAATGATAACCAAGTTTTTTGCAAAGGTCTTATCTTTTTTGAACTCTATCCATTCTTTATAAGAATAATGATAATCTTTTGATCCCATTGGTGACTTATCTTTGGAAGGACGAATATAAATTCCTTCCAAGAGGGTATCCGAATTTTTTATAGTATCAATTGGTTTAACTGGAAGCGAACGAATCCATTTTGGTTCTGGATTGCATTTTAAAGATAAGCCACCAATCAAAAGAAAGGTGGCAATCATTCGAAAATTAAAACTGAAAGTAGATAAAATCTTGTCCACCGTCGCCAAAAATTCCCATAAGTAGGAATATAACCACTGCCATGACTGGCAATAAATAGTTTTGGTAAGGCTTTAACTTTGTATAGGCGTAATCAGAGTATTGTAACCAGTTAAATACAAGTCCAAGTAACACGAGTAGAGGCAATTCATCGGCACGGTCAAGAGTATCACCCATATCTTTAAATGTGAGTATTCCTTTAAAGACATCCCATACAGTAGCCATGGCTTCGTCACCACGTGCCGCTGAACGAAAGAAAATGCCTGAAAATGAAAAGGTGATATAAACAAATAGAAAGCGAATCAAAGCTACACCAGGCAAAGTATCAGGTAGGATTTTCTTTTTGCCTCGAAATAGATAGAGCGAACGTTCTATCCATAAAAATGCACCTAGGTAGGCTCCCCAACAAACGAAAGCCCAATTGGCACCATGCCAAAGCCCACCAAGACACATGGTGATGAACATATTAATATTTGATCGAAACACAGTTCCTTGGCTTCCACCAAGTGGAATGTATAAATAATCCCTTAACCATGAAGAAAGTGTAATGTGCCAACGACTCCAAAGATCTCTATAACTTTGGGCAAGAAATGGTCCTTTGAAGTTTTCTGGTATTTCATAGCCGAGTAGATTTGCGGATCCTCGAGCAAGGTCAGTGTATCCAGAAAAATCACAATAGATTTGAGTACCAAATGCCATGGTAGCAAAGAAGAGCGAAAAACTATCGTACTTTCCTGGATCCAAATAGATCGGAGAAATGATGGGCGCTATGTTTTCTGCAATTACAACCTTTTTGAAAAGCCCACCAATGATTAGAAATAAACCTTTTTTCATTCGGTCCGCATCAATTTCTGGATGGTCAATTTGCGGAATGAAATTATCAGATCGCATGATGGGTCCTGCAATCAATTGCGGAAAAAACAAAATGAAGAGAAAGTAGTCAGCGAAAGAAACTTTTTCTTTGAGTATTCCGCGATCAATATCCACTTGCAGGGCGATGATTTGAAACGTATAAAAGCTAATCGCAAGAGGAAGAAAGATATTCAAGGATGAAGCAAATGACTTAACTTCCTGCCAACCAAACAATGAATAGAGTGTGCCAGTCACAAAATAAAAATATTTAAAGAAAGCCAGGTTGATGAGGTTTAAGACTACAACGAAGACAACCAATGACTTGTTTGATTTTCCTTCCGCCTTTCTTTTGAATATTAGATTACTGAATAAATAGTTAATTAATATAACAGCAAGAAAGTGAAATAGAAATGGAAAACTAAAATAGGCATAAAATATTAAAGAGGAAAGTATCAAAAGGGGCTTTCGTCCCTTTTGTGAAATATTCCAATAGATAATATATGTAAAAAAGAATAATATTAAATAGGGGATTGAGTTAAATAACATGAATACCTACAGATCCCAAAGATAATAAAACCGTGCATTTGATTTTGAATTAAAAAACTTTTCGAAGTTTCCAAGTAGGGTAGGTGAATCAGTACCTTTGTTCGCTAAGTAAATATTTTCAACTCGGGCACTTCCTCTTTCAAAAATCACAAGGCGAGGATTTCCATTACGATTTCCTAAATATTTTGGATGAGCCATAAGTAACATTTGAATGTCATCAAAATATCCAATAAAGTCTACGAGACCTTCTTTTTTTGCTTGATCTGCTGTGAAAATTCTTCCGTCACATAACTCACGTAATTTGCTTTCTGTTACGTTGGGTCTGCCACGTTTTACTACTTGAAAAAATCTTTCAAAAAGATTATCAACAATGGATTGGAGGATTTTTTTCTGTTCCATTGATTGTTCAGAAAAAGGAGATCCGATGGCTTTATTGGTACCTGAAGTGACTGATTGGTCTTTGACACCAAGTTTATCCATACCTTCTTTAAAATTAAATCCTTGCAGTATGACACCTACAGATCCTGTAACGGTTGTTGGGTGAGCGCCAATGGCATCAGTACTCATTGCGATATAGTAGGCTCCACTTGCGGCGGTATCCATAAAAACAGAATAGATCGGAATGTTTTTCTTTGCTTTGAATCTTAAAATTTCTTGGTAGATGATATCACTGGCAGTCACAGTTCCACCTGGTGAATTTATTTTTAAAAGTATGCCTTTGATTTCATTGTCTTTCTCTGCGTATTTGAGAGTTTCTTTGATCCTTGCTACTTGTGATTCTGAACTTGCCCCAAATAAGTTACCTTCTTTCGATTCGTCCGAAATAACGCCTTCGATGGGGATCACTAATATTTTATCTTTGTCTTTTCCTGATATGACCTTTTCTTCAAAATTGGGCTTTGTGCCACCGAGGGAGGGAAAACTTGCGAAAATGCACTGTTCCAAAAAACAGACGGCAAAAACGAGTATAAAGGGTTTTAAAAAATGCTTCCGTAAAGACATAGAACCTTTTTATGATCGGAAAGATTGGGTTCAATCATTTTTGGGGGAAAGTCTTTGTATCATTTAAAAACTAAAGCGGCCTCTTTTACAATACAACCTACAAATGGTGGCCAGTGGCTTGCCTTAAAGTTGGGATCCCCACTGGATGGAAAGGAAATGTCCATTGTGGCAGGTCACAAACCGGCAGATCCTTTTTTTGCTTCAGGTTCATTTTTGATGTTTCCCTGGGTAAACCGCCTGGACCCAAATCCTTGGGCTAGGGAACCATTTTATCCGAGCAAACACTGGTTAACTGATGGCAATGGTATCTCTTTACACGGGCTTTATCATAATCTCCCGAGAGTATTGAAAGAAGAATCCATTTCGCAAAGTGATAGTTTTGTTAGTTTTTCCTTCCTTTTACCTCCCGAATGGAAAGACACAGTGATTGGCAAAATGTTAGTCACTGAATCCTTTTATCTGACAGATCATGAATTGAAAGTTTGTTATGAAGTAAAGAACACATCAGACTCTGAGTTTTTGTTCGCACTGGGTATACATCCTTACTTTTGTTTGGGGGGAGAAAATACGATTGATGATCTATATTTATTTGGGTCTGGGTTTTCGGAAGTAAAGTTAGGTGATTTTCTATTGCCAGAAAAGATTGAAAAAGAGTCGGTTCGTTTTGCCTCCGAAATAAAACTAGAAGGCCTTAATCTCGACAATCTTTATAAGTCAAACGTGGAAGATGTCTCCAAATCCTATTTTGGTTTTTTTTCCATGAACCGAAGGGAAAGGGTGATCGTAGGTGGTGGATCGTTTTATCAAGTGTACACTCCATTAGATAGAAAATCCATAGCGATAGAACCAATGACGGCGACAGGAAATTTTTTACAATTTGAGCGCGAGTACGCATTGCACTTGGGTCCAGGAGAGACAAAAAAAGTGGAATTTTTTATCAGAATAGAAACTTTTTAGAATAATTCTAGCGCGTCATTCGTCTAAAAAACGAGGTTCGATGATCACTATGACTGAAATGATTCTGCAATCCTGTAAACAAGTTAGTAAAAATCTTTTAGAAATCAAGTATTTCGCTGAGAAAAAGAATACAAGTCGAACATCCGTTTATAGAGCATTAAGCGACAAAAAACTAAACGAAGTTAAAATTGGAAAGAATTCACGTTTTATAATATTAGATGATAATGCTAAGAGATGGAAACCTGGCCGTCAGACTTCATAAGTTGATTCGCCAAATCCGTTTCTATTTCGGATAAATAATTTAAATTCAAATATTCCTTTTGAATTAGGTTATGCGTCGACTTAGAAGGGTATGAGAATATTTCTTTTGGTATAAGTGCAATGAGTTCTTTGTCGGCTATGCCTTGCAGACCCCAAAAATTTAATAAAAAATTATCTGATGGAGTTTGTAAGGAATGTCCCATAAACACATACTTACTTTTTCCAAAACTAACATCGGAATATCTATCTTTTGCACGAATGAAAAGTTCAGCGACAATAGGAAATGGTTCAAAAAAAGTTTTGGTTTTGAATTTGTATTCTATTTTTTGTAATCGATAAATTCTAAAAAAACAATCTACCTTCCCATTAAAATCCAAAATTTGATTAGTGTTATAAAATTTTATATAATCAGAGTTAAGTGGCGATTGTAATTGTAAATACCTTAGATGACTTAAATGTAAACTTTTTGGTTTTTTTAGAATTTTGCTAGCTTTAACTTTTAAGGACACTTTTTTTGTCGGTCTAGGTATTTTGTTTTCCAATAGTTCACTTAGCAAGGCTTGGATTTGGATTCTTTTTTCTGCCCGAAGTTTACCAGGAAAAAAGAGGTAATTGTACCTATCCCATCCTGCGAATTCAAATTGAACAACTAATTTGAGTTCCGAGTGCAAAATGGCTAGAGCCTTTGTTTCCCAATTGGATCCGTAAAAGTCCTTTAGGTGTTTCTGGAAAAGGTCACTCAAATTTTCTGTCAGCTTTTGTTTCAAAATACTTTCTTGGACCTGGATGTGAGAGAAAAATAGATAAACATCCGTTTTGTGGTCTTTCTTTCTTTTTTTAAGTCCACGGAATATTTTTAATAATATAAAATATAATTTCATCATATGAAGACTGTCGATTGGTCGATCTATAGAACAGAATGACAGACTTAGCCTTTGAAAACAAAGATTTTTTATGGGGAAATGATGCCGGCCCCATACGTATCCTCTCCGAATACCTCCACCCGAAAGCGGAATTTACAAAAAAGGGAATCACTGATACAGTTGTAGTCTTTGGTTCTGCACGAATTCCAAGCAAAGAAGCATTGGCAAGTGACCCAAATCATCATAAAGAACTCGGCAATTTATTGCACTACTACCAAGACGCTGTCGAATTTTCCAAATTGATGACAGAGTGGGGCAAGTCTTTCCATACGGAATTTGCCGGACGTAGCCTTCATATTTGCACAGGCGGAGGACCAGGCATTATGGAAGCTGGAAACCGAGGGGCCAAGGAAGCGGACGGAAAGTCCATTGCACTCAACATTGCCCTCCCACATGAACAAAATCCCAATCCTTTCGCAAGTCCCGATTTGAGTTTTGAATTCCATTACTTTTTTACACGCAAACTTTGGTTTATGAAATATTGCCGGGGGATGATTGCCTTTCCAGGTGGATTTGGTACTTTTGATGAATTATTCGAAACACTCACATTGGTGCAAACAGGTAAAAAATCCAAGATTCCCATCTTACTTTATGGCTCTGCGTTTTGGAAAAAAATTTTCAACTTCCAAGCCTTGGCTGATTTTGGACTGATTTCTCCCCAAGACCTTCACTTATTTGCTTTTGCAGATACGCCTGCCGAAGCATTTGCTTACTTCCAGGAAAAGATTCGTTTGGAATTGACCAAGAAATTAGGTACAAAAACATAGCGGAAATAAGGGAAATCATATGGCAAGAACATGCGTAGTAACAGGAAAAGGAACGACAGCGGGAAATAACGTTGCTCACTCCCACAAAAAGAATCGTAGGATTTGGAAAGTGAATGTGGTTACTAAAAAAATATTCTTAGAAGATGAAAACAGATGGGTTCGTGTGAAAATTTCAACGCGAGCACTCAGAACTCTTCGTAAAAAAGGATTAAAAGTGGCCATTAAAGATCACGGCGGAGATATCGGCGCGATCGCTCCTAAAAAATACATTGGTGTCACACCTACAAAAGCGAAAGTCGCAGTCGCTTAAACTTTTCTTCTCTCGGGCGACATGAAAAAGTCCGAGAAAAAACCTTCCCCCGAATTTGCAAAAACCATATACGATAAGTTATATGAAGAATTCGGGGAAGTAGAAACCCCTCTCCATTTCAAAGCTCCTCACGAACTGGCCATTGCAGTCATACTTTCTGCGCAATGCACGGATGAACGAGTCAATTTAGTGACTCCAGCCTTATTTGAAACCTTCCCCACTTTAGAATCATTCGCCAAAGCAAAGTTATCTCAGATAGAAAAACTAATATTCTCAACTGGATTTTATCGTAATAAAGCAAAAAACATCCAAGGATTTGCGAAGATGTTGATTGAGAATTATAGCGGCATCATTCCAAATCAATTGGAAGAGGCGATTAAGTTACCAGGTTTTGGTAGAAAAACCGCCAATGTGGTGTTAAATGAAATCTATGGAGTGAACGAAGGTTTTGTGGTAGACACTCATGTCAAAAGACTGACAAAAAGACTCGGACTCACAAAACATTCCGATCCGATTAAAATTGAAAAAGATATTATGGTTTTGCTTGCACCGCATTTATATCGAAACTTTTCTCTGTACCTAATATTTCTCGGTCGAAAGAATTGCCAAGCCCGCCGTACGGATTGCCCAAATTGTAAACTTGCGGAGATTTGTCCTTCGTACTCTGAGAATTAGCTGGCAATACTTCTTCTTCTACGCTTGGATGTTTTCTTTTCCAAGAACGATTTCTATCTTGGAGATTGATAGAGAGAACATCATGGTGCATTCGAATCAAATTTCTTTTCCTAAAATAAAGATCCAATACTCCCAATTTTCCAAAATCTGTAGGGCAATGAATTTGATGCACATTTCCAATATAAACAAAACTAGCTTCCTTACCAGGTTCTGCCAAAAGAAAGATAGGTAAATTTGATGCATCGGGGAAAGTTTGTGGTATGGAGGGATTTAATTTTTCTTCATGAGTTTTCACAAAATAAACCAAGGCATCTAGATCATTTGGATCGAAATCTTCTTTTGTTTTATCATTTAAAAAGCCTAATCCGAGTTTGACGAGACCAATTTCCAAAACATTCCCTTTGTCAGATTGATAACCATCATAGGGAAACGTTTTTAAGTTTTTATCATCTGATTTAAGAAAGGGAAATAAAAGGTAGGCTCTTCCGTCTTTTTTTTCATGGTTTTGTTTTTCTGATTCCACCCATGAAAGGAGGGCACCCATTCCCCCTCTACCTTCCGCATTCATTTTGGTAATAGCATTTTTGCCACAATGAAAGAAGAGCTTTATGGGGCGGTCTTCCAAACTCGGATGAGAATCTATGGAAATGGTAAAAATAATAATGCTAAATAATATGACGTGAATCTTCATTGGCAAAGAACCTTAATCCAAAGAACGGTAAATATTGGGGAATCATGAACCAAAAAATATGTAAGCTGTCTAACATTAGGATGGAAACCAAATAAAATGAAACTCATCCGAAACCTTATTTTGTATGGAAAAATGATAAAATTCTCACATACCCTTTTTGCCTTACCATTTGCAGGCATTGCTTTTATACTGGCCTTCCTCGAATCCTCTTTGGAGATCAATGATATAGTCCGCATCGGGTTACTTTGTATCCTTTGTATGGTGAGTGCCAGAAGTGCCGCTATGGGTTTTAACCGTTATGTGGATGCAGAGATTGATGAAAAAAATCCTAGGACAGAAAAAAGAGAAATCCCTGCAGGAAAAATCTCAAAGATTTCATCTTTGCTTTTTATAGGCCTTTCTTCGTTTATTTTTATTTTATCTAGTTTTTTCGTAAATAAATTAGCATTTTTATTATCTTTTCCTGCACTCTTTCTATTATTTTTATATTCACTTACGAAAAGGTTTACACTTTTTTGTCACCTAATTTTGGGTTTTGCGCTCGCCTTGGCTCCGCTTGGCGCCTGGATAGCAATAACCGAATCCATAAGTCTTGTTCCTGTATTATTTTCATTGGGTTTGCTATTCCATATAGCCGCATTTGATGTGTTATACGCAATTCAGGATATGGAGTTTGACAAAAAAAACGAATTACATTCCATTCCAGCTAAATTAGGTGAAAAAAAAGCCAGGACTATCGCCATATTGCTTCATCTTCTTTCTATATCGATATTCGTTGTGGCTGGAAAAAATTCAGAACTCGGTTATTCTTATTTTATAATGCTCGGAATCATTGCCCTACTTATTTTCTATGAGCACCAATTGTCTTGGAAACATGAAGCGAAAGAATTGCCTATAGAATTTTATCAAATCAATTCTTATATCAGTGTGGTATTGTTACTCGCTATCCTTATTGATAAATGGGGAGATATTGTATTGAAGATTTCTTCTGGTTTATCGCTTAGATGAAATTAGTCGTAGGTTTAGCGGGTGCAAGCGGGTCAATTTATGCAGTTTCATTTTTACGAGCTCTCTCTCATCTGGAGGGGGAAAGTTATTTTATTGTCAGTCCACCATCACTTAGGATTTTTTCAGAAGAATACGAAACAAAAGTATCGAAACCAGAAGAGATTTTAGAGTTTATTGCATCTCGTTACCATTTTGGTAACAGGCATAAGTTTCATATTCGTAATTTTCATGATATAGGAGCAGACATTGCGAGTGGATCAAATGTATGGGATGCCATGGTTGTGATTCCATGCAGTATGAAAACTATCGCATCCATAAATGCGGGTCTAACCGAGAATCTGATTGAAAGAGCCGCTGACGTGAGTTTAAAAGAAAGACGTAAACTCATTGTTGTTCCAAGAGAAACTCCATATAACCGCATTCATCTGCGAAATTTACTTTCTTTGGATGAGGCAGGGGGCATTATACTTCCTGCTTCTCCAGGATTCTATCAAATGCCAAAAACATTGGATGACCTGGGAGATTTTATCGCAGGACGAGTGTTTAATTTGTTAGGTGTGGATGTATCCCTTTTTCCTAAGTGGGAGGGGTGAATTTCCGAAAGTGGGGGTAAGGTTTTCCATTTTCACCTAAACAAACATAGGTGATCTCACTTTCTATCACTTCGGAAATTTTTCTAGTTTGTGGATTGTTTGTCACAGCGAGGGTAATGCTCGTGACTGATGATTTACCATACTTTACGATCTTTCCATAAATTTGTATGATATCGCCAGCCCTTGCAGGAGAACGAAAGACTACATTGTCCATAGAAATCGTGACTATGTTTGTGTATTGAATTTTTGTCATCACAAACATGGCCATACCCTCATCGATCCATGATAACATTTTGCCACCGAAAAGGTTGTTGTGATAGTTTAAGTCATCTGGTTGGACTAAGTGTTGTGTCACTAGTTCCATATCTTGCAATTTTAATAAGGTCGATTCTGACATTTTACCAATAAAATTTTGTTTTCGATTTCTTCGATACCAAAAACCCTTGATAAAAGATTTGAATCAAATGTATTCATACTCCCACAGGAACATCCTCGACACCCTCCAATTTTCCAAAGAAGACTTAGATTTTTTAATTGAAAGATCCCAAGTGATGCAAGGCCTACATGAATCAGGGGAAGCCTTTGGAATTCTCAAAGGTAAATTACTCGCCTCCCTTTTTTTTGAAGCCTCCACAAGAACTAGACTTTCTTTTGAAACCGCAATGGAGAGGTTAGGTGGTAGACTCGTCTCAACTGTAGGATTCCAATTTTCTTCGATATCAAAAGGTGAAACTCTCTATGATACTATGAAAATGATCGAAGGTTATGTGGACATTGCCGTCATTCGTCACCCTGTGGAAGGGAGTTCCAGAATTGCCGCTGGAGCTGTTTCGATTCCGGTCATCAATGCAGGGGATGGAGCAGGCCAACACCCGACTCAAGCCTTACTCGATCTTTATACGATCATGTCAGAAAAAGGGCGATTGGATAATTTGAGTATAGCCTTTATCGGAGATCTCAAGTATGGTCGGACGATACATTCGCTTATCAATTTGCTTCGACATTATAAAGTTCATTTGTATTTGATTTCTCCTGAAGAACTTCGACTTCCTGATTCTTATAAAAAACACCTAAATGGTTTTCCTATGACATGGGAAGAAACAACAGATATAAAAGCTGTGTGGGATTCTGATGTTGCTTATGTGACTCGCATCCAAGAAGAACGATTTGCAGATCATAGAGAATACGAAAAATTAAAAGATATTTATAAAGTGAATAAAGAACTTGTTCTTGCTTCCAAAAAACAAACGACCATATTGCATCCGTTACCTCGCGTAAATGAACTTTCGACAGACGTAGATGATCTGCCAAATGCCGCATACTTCAGGCAGGCAAAATATGGAGTCGTAGTTCGTATGGCATTATTATGTTTGAGTCTTGGTGTTAAATTTGGTGAGAAACACTATTAGATGACAAAAAAAATTTGGTCATTACTTGAGGCACGTGAAATGCTTCCGCTTGTAAAAGACATTACTAGCGAATATTATTTGAAGTCTAGTAACCTAGCAAGTGAACTACGCACAAAAGTTTTCCCAGAAAACGTATTGGAAGAAAAAGAAGATAAGATATCAGAACTCGTTCAAACTTGGTCCAATGAAATATTGGCACTCGGAATGGATGTCAAAGGCCTTTGGCTTGTAGATTTTGATCATGGAAATGGATATTATTGTTGGACTTGGGGCGAAGAAGATGTGTTATACGAACATGGGTATAATGATGGCTTTCGTTCTAGAAAATTAATCGAAGAACCAAAAGAGGAATCAGATGACGGGAATCAATGAAAATTATTTAAAATTAAAAGCAGGATATTTATTTCCTGAGATCGGTAGAAGAGTCAAAGCATATTCGGAAGCGCATCCAAATGAAAAAATCATTCGGCTAGGGATAGGGGATGTTACTCTTCCACTTGCACCAAGCATAGTAAATGCGATGGTTGATGCCGCCAAAGAAATGGGAAGTGCCAATGGATTCCATGGATATGGTCCCGAACAGGGATATAGTTTTTTAATCCAAAAAATCATAGAACACGATTATACCAAACGTGGTGTAAAAATTAGCGAAGATGAAGTTTTTGTTTCTGATGGATCAAAATGTGACTGTGGAAATATTCAGGAAATATTTTCGCTAGATAGTAAAATCGCAGTCGTAGATCCCGTTTATCCAGTGTATGTTGATACCAATGTGATGGCAGGACGTACTGGTGAAATTGATGCGAATGGTCGTTATGCCAATATCGTTTATATGCCAGCAACGGAATCAAATAACTTTGAACCAGATTTCCCTAAAGAAAAAGCAGATATCATTTACCTTTGTTATCCGAATAATCCCACAGGAATGGTCGCTACCAAATCTCGCCTAACGGAATGGGTAAACTTTGCAAAAAAAAGTGGAAGTATCATCCTTTATGATTCTGCCTATGAGTCTTTTATCCAAGATCCAGAAATTCCAAAATCGATTTATGAAATCGAAGGCGCCAAAGAAGTGGCTATGGAATTTCGTTCCTTCTCTAAAACAGCGGGATTTACAGGAACAAGATGTGCCTATCTCGTGATCCCAAAAGAACTGAAAGGAAAAACTTCGAAAGGGGAAGAAGTGGCTTTTAATTCTCTATGGGCCAGACGTCATACGACCAAATTTAATGGTGTCTCCTATATCACACAAAAAGGGGCGGAAGCCGTATTTTCCGCACAAGGCCAAATCGAAATCAAAGAGCAGATTTCCTATTATATGCAAAATGCGAAACTCATCCGAGAAGGTTTAACAAAGGCAGGTTATGCTGTTTTTGGGGGAATGAATGCTCCCTACATTTGGTTAAAAACTTCGAATGGCTTAAAATCTTGGGAATTTTTTGATCATTTATTATCAAAAGCGCAAGTTGTCGGAACTCCTGGATCGGGTTTTGGACCAGCCGGAGAAGGATATTTTCGACTTTCTGCCTTCGGAAAGAGAGAAGATGTGATTTCTGCTCTAGAACGCATACAAAAATTGTAAAAATTGAGCAAGGTTTTCCTGATAGCTCCGATATATATTACAAGGTAGAGCTATGGGAAAATGGAAATACATCCTCTTTACGGTACTTGCGGGATTGCATATCTCGCATTTAAGTGCTGTGTCCCCCGAACAAACGAATTTGGGGATATTGATCTTCGAGAACAAGGAAAACATCAATTTCATTAACGTGTGTTTGAGTAACCTTGCCCCTCCACAAGAAGAAGCGCAAGGCAAACCACAACCAGGTGCGCCCGCAACTGAACCTGCGAAAAAAAATATTGATCATGATTACTTCAAATTATTGAAGGAAGCAAATCAATCTGACTTTAGCGGAAACATGTGGTATTTACAGAGTAATTACACTTATTCATTTCGTCAGCTACGACGTGCGCAAGGTGAATTGAAAAATATTTTTGAAGTAGTGATTCAAAAATACATTGAAGATGCAAGATCTTTGTTAGAATCTGCGGCACCAACTATTATTCGTTCTAATGATAGTCAATCCAAAGCATTACTTAGGTTAGGCTTCCGTGACCTACGTTCTTCTGAAGACTTATATACTACGGGACTCAATTCAAGTCCGCACCAGTTTCGATATAAGCTGAAATTGTATCAAGAAGGCATCTTAACACTTCGCCGTGCAAAACGTTTTGCGATCCTTGCTATGATCTATAGCAAAACTCCGGATGAAGACAAAGCAGAATACCAATATAGATCGAACGAAGACTTAAAAGAAGCTCGTGCCGAAGAAAAACAAAGAAATTACGAAAAGGTTCGTGATACTTTGATTAACTTTATCGAGAACAAAAGAATGGAACGTACAGTACAACCTCCGGGCAATCCTGATGCAAAACCATTGGATCTTTTGGAACAACACGATGACAATTACGGATTTATCACCGCCAAACGTCTCGACCTTTTATTAGAAGCGAATGCACAGATAAAAGAAACAGAAGGCGCCAAACGCGAATCAGTCCCTGCTGTTCCCGTTATCGATGATCAAGGCAAAGCTTCCTACCCAGAAGCTCCTAAAAAATAATATGAAAATCATAGCCTACCTACTTTTTTTTAGTGTTGTTTTCTCATTGGTAGCCAAGAGCACTCTTTCCTACCGTGAGAGAAAAAAACAATTTGATCAGAAAATTACCCTTCTCTTTGACATCCGCGAAAATCTTTCCTTAGAAGAAGAAGCAGGCAAAAATCCATTGGGTGCGGTCAAACAAAACGTGGAAGAAGCTTACCGCGCAGGTGCTCGTGCTGAAATGGAAAAAAGTCTGACACTTGCTGAAGGGGAAGTTGTTTATGTAGCACGTAAACTATGTTCCAAATTAGAAGATATTTCCGCTGACCTTTACCAGAAGTCTCAATCTAGTTTTTATTTTGTGGAAACGGAAGAAAAAAACAGCGGCAAAAAAATGGAGTGGGATACAAGGGAAAAAATTATTCGTTACCTTGGTATGGCCAAAGTAGAGAAGGATCATGCCAAAGAATTTTTCCTATCTGGCAATTATCATATGTCCCTTCATACGTACAAAAGATCCATTGTTTACTCTTTACTTTCATTAAGAGCGCAAGGAGTGGAGACACCAGAAGGATATGCTAATGCTGCCAATTCTTGGTCAGAACCTGTATGGCAGTCCATAAATAAACAAAAGCTAGGAACCATCCAAACAAATTAAAATTTACACTTTAGAGATTTTTTGCAAAATGACTCGAAAGTGAAAATCGAGATTCTCTACAAACACTTCTTACTAACTAAGGCGAGCCATTTGCCGGTGGTTGATGCAGAGGGAAATCTTATAGGACTTCTCTCTAAAGACCGCGTATTGCGTGAGTTAGCTGACCTAGGCGAAGAGAGAACAGAATATAAAACCATTCCCATTACCCTATTAGATAAAGAATTGAGTGAAGGTTTGATCAACTTTTTTAGAGATTCAAATAAACTTCCCGTACTTGGGGACAATGGAGAAAGAAAAGAATTTTGGGATAAACCAAGATTTCTTGCCGAATTTCACAAGTTAGATGCTACACAAAAAACTGATCCGAAACTTGTTTCCCTACAAGAAAAAAAAGAAAGAGTAAGGGACACCAAAGAATCCATACATTGGTTTATGGAAATGATTCTCGCAAATTTCCCAGATGGACTTGTGGCAACGGATGTAGCAGGAAATGTTATTTTTTATAACGAAGCATTTGAAAAAAAGTTTTTGCCTCTTCCCTTTTTTAAAGATTCCATTGAAACAGCTGAAGGTTATTTAAAGGATCTGAATCGAGATTTATTTGGCTCATATTTGCGTGAAAATGATTTAGAAATTGAATCTAAGGGACATTCATTACACAAATTACAAACACTAGTTAAAGAAGTGGATGCATTTGTAAAAATGATCACTCTTCGAAAAGAAGAGAAGGTCGCTGGATTCCTCTACCAATTTTCTCCCTTAACTTCAAACCTAGATACGATCTCAAATAAAGGTACTGTGTTTCCAGATTTGGATATGGCCCTAGCAGCTAAATTCCCCTTGGAACGAGTGTTAGAAGAGATGGAGTCTCGTTATATTTATGAGACATTAAAGCGAAATAAAAATAATATATCTCATGCGGCACAAGAATTGGAAATTCCAAGGACCACTCTCCAAAACCGCATTAAGTTTTTAAATATCACGGAGCGGTTCAAAGAAGAAGAACAGGGGAAGAAAAAAATGGTCGTCCCTCGCAAACGAACTAACGCTCAAATAAGCCTTCCAAAGAAAGAATCTAAAAAAGATTCTAGTTATCCATCTCCGAAAAAGAAAACGATTCCAACCAAAAAGAAAGCTAAGCTTGCAAAGAAGCAAATCATCAAAAAAACAATTGCGAAAAAGAAAATGAAAACTGTGAAAAATAGTAAAAAAAGACGTTGACGGATTTCCTGAGAGAGTCACCTTTTCCCTACCATTTAGGTAAATTTCTACCGCACCCCGTAGTTTCCGCTGACATTCCAGTCATAAATGGTTTCCCAATTCTAAATTCAAAATTTAAACCTATGTAAAATTTCTATGGCATCACGCAAACAAGAAGAACTACAATTTACAAATCCCGAAGAACAACCTGAATATTCAAATGGCATCATGGACCAAGAAGAAGGTTCTGAACCCCCAAAAAACTTCAAAAAGAAACGCGGTCGTTATGAAGGTCCGATTCCTCCCTCCCTCGATTTAGTCGAGTTAAAGAAGAAAAATATCAATGAACTCGCCGATCTTGCAAAAGGTCTAGGTGTAGAAAATACTCACGGTCTCAAAAAACAAAATCTTATGTTCGCCCTCTTACAGGCGCAAACGGAAAAAGATGGCCAAGTTCATGCCGCAGGTGTTATGGAAAAATTACCAGACGGTTATGGTTTCCTTCGCTCACCTGATTACAATTATGTGCCAGGTCCAGATGATATTTATGTTTCTCCATCTCAAATCAAACTCTTTGGCCTTAGAACTGGTGATACAGTTGAAGGACTGATTCGCCCACCTAAGGAAGCAGAAAGATTTTTCGCGATGTTACGCGTTGAGTCTATCAATGGTTATCCTGTAGAAGTGGCTCAAAAAAGAAATTTATTTGATAACTTAACACCCCTTTATCCAGACGAAAAGATCAATATGGAATTTGACCCGAGTCATTTAGACACGCGAGTCATTGACCTTATGTGTCCTATTGGTAAAGGACAAAGAGCTCTTATCGTTGCACCACCTAGGACTGGTAAAACTGTCCTTATGCAGTCCATTGCGAATGCTATAACAAGAAACCATCCTGAGATTTTTCTTATCGTTCTACTGATTGATGAACGTCCAGAAGAAGTAACAGATATGGCTCGTCATGTGAAAGGTGAAGTTGTCAGTTCTACCTTTGATGAACCAGCCCAAAGGCACGTGCAAGTAGCCGAAATGGTAATTGAAAAGGCAAAACGTCTCGTAGAACACGGAAGAGACGTAGTAATTTTACTCGACTCTATCACGCGTTTGGCGAGAGCATACAACCAAGTCGTTCCGACATCAGGAAAGATCCTTTCTGGTGGTGTTGACTCAAATGCTCTCCACAAACCAAAACGATTTTTTGGTGCCGCAAGGAATATCGAAGAAGGCGGATCTCTCACAATTATTGCCACAGCTTTGATCGATACCGGTTCCAGAATGGACGAAGTTATTTTTGAAGAGTTTAAGGGAACTGGTAATATGGAAATCCATTTGGACAGAAAACTTGCTGACAAACGAATTTTCCCTGCCATAGACATCAATCGCTCTGGAACGAGGAAGGAAGAGTTACTCCTTCCGCAAGACGTGCTCACCCGTGTCTTTATCCTTCGAAAAGTACTTTCTCCTATGAGTATCACAGAAAGTATGGAACTATTAATCGAAAAGATGAGAACCGCCAAAACGAATGACACATTCCTGGCGAGTATGAATACAAACTAAGAAGGGCCACCATGAAAACTGACATCCATCCAAAATACGTAGCAGCAAAAATCAAATGTGCATGTGGCAATGTGATAGAAACTAGATCTTATGCTGGCGATATGAGCGTTGAGATTTGTTCAAATTGCCATCCTTTCTTTACAGGAAAATCAAAACTGCTAGATACTACTGGCCGTGTAGATAAATTTAAGAAAAAATACAAGATGAAATAGGCTTCAAAACCTTTTATTATCAGTCTAAGATTTGATCGTTTTCTAGGAGAATTCCAATGGCAGTGATGGACTTTAATCGATATAAGGAAATCAACGACCAAAGGTTGAACTACAAAGAAATGGAGGATGCGAATGTCGTGTCCTATTACCGCAACACAGGTTGCGGTGACGGTTATCGCATTTATTTAAAAGTCGATGATGCTGGCCTCGTCAATGATGCCAGTTATACTACGACTGGTTGTGGTTTTGGTATTGTTGCTCTTGCCATGGCCACCGAATATGCGAAAGGTCGCATGATGAGTGAGCTAAAGACTCTCACTCCAGAAATCCTCGAAACCTTATTTGAATTTCCTGAGCGTAGAAAAAATTACCCTGAATCAGCTTGTGCAGCTTTAAAAAAAGCAGTAGAAGATTGGGAAAAGGGTGGTGGTGTTCCTGCGGAAAAACGCATCACCAAAGCTCGAACCATGGACTTATTACAAACCCAAGGACACTTGAAGGATTCGGATCTATCAAGCGTTATGTTAGAAAAAGAAAACTTCAACGGTGTGGATTTTTCGAACTCAAAATTGAATAATGCGTTTTTGCAAAACTCCAGTTTTGTGGGAGCCAATTTTTCAAATGCCAATTTACGTGCTTCCTTCTTTAACGGTGCCGATCTAAGAAACGCTAATTTTCGTGGAGCTGATCTTCGTTTTGCCAAATTGGCTGGAGCAAATATCGAAGGTGCTGACTTTACGGATGCCCTGTATGATATTGGAACTCGAGTTGATCAAAAACAAATGTATATCTTTGACACGATGATCAAAGCAGGCAAGGATTTGTATCTGACTGATGAGGAAGAAGCTTAATGCAAATTGGTGACAAAGTCAAAATCACCAAACGAACCTTTCTTTACCAAGGCATTTTTATCTTCACTGGTGCCGTTGTTGAAATCAAATCATTAGATGAATCAAACCAAACTGCGATTGTATTGTACAATGATAAAGAAGGGCATCCTCACGATTTACAATTGGAATTGTCTGATTTAGCTCCACTTTGAATTCGAAGCTCCGAATTTCTTGACACAAATTTCGCTTTATATAACCTATTGCTAGCGGATAACAGATTCGAATTTTAGATGCTCATTCAGACTCACTCTCAAGAAAACCACTTACTTTTTTCCATCCAACGAGATATCCTTATGGAAAATTCTAGAGAGTTTTACCAAGAATTTGAAAAATCAATGGAAGGAAAAACATTCGGAAAAATTACACTTAATTTTGGTTCCGTAAAATTTTTGGATTCTTCTGGAATTGGTGCAGTCATCAAAGCTTCGTCAGCTCTTCACAACAAAGGCATAGAAATTTTTGTTACAAACTTAAATAAAAATTTGAACTCTGTATTTCGCTTATCCGGTTTAAATCATATTCTATCTATTTTAACATTGGATGAATATCTTTCCAAGTTCCCTGAATTTAAAAAGGCTTTGGAGCCATAAAATGAAATCAGTATTTTCTATTTTTTCGGTCATCATCTTTTGTCTTCTAACTTTGGTAAGTTGTGCAAGTGGTACAAAGTCACGAGAGCTCTTATACAATAACAACGACTTTGCGGTTTACAGCGTCAAACGTGAAAATCTTTCTCTAAAATCAGAAACTAGAGTTCCAAAAACTTTTGCCCATCCTGTTCAAATTTCCGAACAAAAAATTTTAGATCTACTTGGTAATTTAAAATTTAGAAGAGAAAGTTCTTATGGTAATATAAACTTATTTGCATTTGAAGAAGAAGAGATAAAAGATTTTGCTCCAGATCTTTCCGATGCATTACAAAAAATAAAAACGGGAGAACTTCTTCTCGTTATTTCAAAATTCAATCCATTGAAATCAGTTGTTTCTCATTATGTGCGCACAAGTTTTTATATGTGGTCCACTGATAAAACTATAGAAATCGTTTTTGGGGAAATCCAAAAAGAAATCGAATTTGATGAGCAGGGAAATTATTACGACTGGTCACGTATTCCAGAAATATCTTTTGATAACACTGCGGATGCCTATTCGGTGATCCCAAATTCAGCCTATGCTTATAAACAAGTAGAAGGTTTTAAAAATAAACGATGGTTAGTTTTTAATAAATCTGAAATTGAAAATATAAAATTTGAGAAAAGAAAATCAAAAGTGAAAGAAGTATCAAAAACGATAGAATCAGATATGTCCACTCCTGAAAAGAGAGTGGATAGAGACGAAGAAGACGCTATTATTCAAGATTAATAAAATCTTATCTAGCATTTGAAGGAATGGTTCTTTCTGTTTGAATGCTTCCGTCTTGACCCAATTGCAATATTGTTTTTCCGAGCACTGAATTTAGTGGTGCTCTATAAATTCTTCCCGCTCCGAAACTGACTTCAACTCCTGGAAAAATTTCTCTTTGCACTTCAACATAAGCGGTTTTGCTCGGTTCATAGGATCCAAGTGCAGTCTCAAATTGTTTTTGTTGAGTTTCAAGTAAGTTCGAATATTTTTCATTGGCTTCTTTTAATTTAGAAATCATTTCTTTTTCATCTTCTTTCAATTCTCTCTTCTGAGATTGTTCTAGTAACTTTTGTAAGGTGAGTTGAACCTTTCTAAGTGTTGATTCCTTTTCTGTAATTTCATAGCGCATACGATTGAGTTCTTCTAATAAATCAGGGGGAGTTCCAATGGCGATTTTGGTTTTAGTTTCTACTACGGCACCTAACTTTTGGCATGCTATAAAGTTTCCAGCGATAATTGTGCCTCCTATGATTTCACCTCGACCACCCGCCGCCTGGATAAAATCTTTCGCAGAAAGTTCAGAATGCATTGAGGCCTCTTCGATAAAAATGCTTCCGCCGGCGGTGAGTTTGCCTTGTTCTACGAACTTTACGTAGATATTGCCCTCGGATTCGATAAAACCTTCCCCACGTCCCATAAACCCACCAGAGATCACGATATCACCTTTAGCTTTTAAGAAGGCTTTGCCGACGGAACTATTGATGATGATACTTCCATTCGTATTTAATGAAAAACCATCACCTATTTTTTGTTCGACGATAATAGTTCCAGGAAAATCAACATTTCCGGTCGAATAATCCACTGCTTCGAGATTGATTACTTCATCGACACGTATTTCCCCATTCCTTTCAAGCACAGGTCGCCCAGCAATTTTGGAATAAAGTTTCCCATCTCTTTCTTCAACGTTATTTCCTATGATCCAGTATGCTTCTCTTTCTGATTGGCAAGGTATAATTTCAGAAGTCACAGTTTTTCCTTGCTGACCAGCCTTAGGTGGAATTTTCTCTGCAAGTAATACGTCTGGTTTAACAGATTGAATCATCGAGATATTTTTATAATCCATTCTACCGTGTTCATCTTCTTCCAAATGAGGTTTGTTATCTGATCGAAAATACAGTTTAATTTCGCCATCCCGACCGGGAATGGCAGGAAAACCTTTGGCAAAAAGTATGGGTGATAAAAAAACAGGTTCCCTTATGATAGAAATGACAATAGGATCAAGGATACCCACACTAACACCCACACTTGCAAATTGTTCGCGAAGTTGATGTTCTGTGAGTAAAGCACCACCATGTTTTGGAGGATGGAGAATTAAAGTCGCTGACATATGATCTTCGGCAATATGAATATCGACGTAAGATTCTTCTGGTGTACCCTTTGACCAATGCCCAATTTCAATTTCTCGACCATCAGCGATAGCAATGATTTTTTTGATTTGTTCCGGGTCGTAATTCTCTACACCAAATAATTTGATTCTTGAAATGACATCTTTGATATCAACTTTTTTGCCCTTGGCACCTGCTTTTGTTACACGGAGAAAGGCCTTACCAACTTTATTTTCAATTTGGAAAAAACCATTTTCATTGTTTTCAAGGTCTTGTAAGATTCTATCAGTGTATGATTCTGGATTTGCCATAGTTTAAAAATTATATTCTAATATATGTTTGACGATATCAATTTCGCCAGAAATTCGTATGTCTAAAATTTTAGAAATACTGTTAGAATTGTCAATTCCAGAAATAACATTTTCAAAATTACAATCTGAAATATCGGAATGACTCATATAGGCACTGTGAAAATATTTTTGTAAAGATTGCACTAAAAATGGAAACTCTGCAAAGTCACCACGATCTGTATAAAGAATCGGAGTATTTGCCAGATAACATTCAGATAAAATTCCATAACCAGGTTTTGTTAAAACATAATCGCAGGCAGTCACTAAATCTGGATAATAACAATTTTCTGGTGATATAACATGCTTTAAATCAAGACCTGGAACACCGTAAGCCACCAATTGTATTTCTTTTGATAACTTTTCCCATTTCATTTCAAAGCCAGACAGTCCATAAGCACCAAAGGAAAGTAATATATACTTTTTATCTTTTTGAAAGCCAAAAGATTTTCTTGCTTCATTTTTTGAAAGATTGGGTTTTCTACCGACGAGACCGACATTGCTAAATTCGAGAAATGGAGGCATGGGACAAGTGAAAGGTAAAAACAAACCTTCCGTTGCGAACGAATATTCAGTACGATAAATGTCGCTTATGACTGAAAAATATGGATCATCTTTTGCATAATTTTGATAAATAAAATCCCATGTAAAATTTCCTATAAAAATGGATGGAATCCCAACTTCCACAGCCAAAACTAAAGGCAATGAAGCAGCATCAGTGAGTATGAGTTGAATTTTATTTTTACGGCAATACTTAGCCTCTGTTTGAAGGAGAGAATTTTTTATTTTTTCAAACTCTTGTAAGCTTTCTTTTGTTTTTGTAATATCTAAAGAAAGCGAATCTTTCTGAAAGACCCCTACATCCAAATTCAATTCTCGTTTAATCAGTTTAGGATGGGACCAATCTATAAACTGGACTCGACTAGAAATCAAATGTACTTCACTAATTTCCTTTTGATTTAATAACTCTTTAAGTATAACTGATGTTCGACTGATATGTCCAAACCCATGACCAGAAGCGTAATAATATATATTCAAGACTTAACCTTTGTTTTGTTGTCTTATGGATTCGTATAAAACGATACCACAGGACATTGCCAAATTTAAAGAATCAGCTTCACCGAACATAGGTAAGTAGAGTTTTTTGTCACTTATAGCTTTTGCTTCGGGGCTTAGTCCGTATTGTTCACTTCCAAATAGAAAAGCAGATTTTTTTGTGAGATCAACACTTGAATAGAGAATGTTTCCTTCGGGTGTCACAGCATAGATTTGGTATCCGAACTTTCTTAAATTCGAAATTGTATTGTTTAAATCACTAATATAAGTTGGAAGCGTGAAAAGAGTTCCGGTGCTTGCACGAATTACGTTTGGATTAAAAAGATCTATCCTCGGATCAGTGATGATCACAAGTCCCACACCTGCTCCTTCTGCGGATCGTAAAATTGTCCCTAAATTCCCCGGTTTTTCAACACCTTCAATGATAAGGATTGGATTTGTGTCGATTCTGGAAAGCGTATCCCAAATCATTTCTGCATTGGGAGTTTCTGCTATGGCAATGAGTCCGTCAGGGCGATCTCGATAGGAAATTTTTTCGAAGATTTTTTTCGGAAGTTCATAGACTGGACAATGGACACTAGATACTAACTTTTGTTCGTTCTTTCCTAAATAACATTCGGGGGAAATAAATAAAGAATGGAGATTGATCGGAAAACAATCTAGGTCATTTGATTTTTTAGTAATGGCTTTTTGGATTTCACGATAACCTTCTATAAAAAATTTTTTCTCCTCATCTCTGTTACGTTTTTCTTTGAGAGATGAAACCCATTTTACTTTTGGATTGGAAAAACTTGTAATTTCTTGGACTTTGATGGGCATTCCATTTACACTTTTCTTTGAAAAAAAGAACAAAAGCCAGATGGGTATTTTTTCCCTGATGTTTCTGGGATGAATAATTCGTCCGTATGATAAATCCCTTTAGTTTTGATCCTACTTGAAAGAATTCTTTCTAATGTGAGTGGGCTATATCCTTGGCTATGACAACTTAAGATCACAAACTTGGGTGAATGGTCGCATAACTCCATAAGTGCATCCATAAGTTCAGGCAGATTTTCTTCTATTTTCCAAACTTCTCCTTTGTTCCCACGTCCAAAACTGGGGGGATCCAAAATGATGCCTTGGTATTTTTTGTTTCGTTTGATTTCGCGTCGTATAAATTTTAAAACATCATCCACGATCCACCTAACGGGTTTATCACTAAGGCCTGAGAGAGTGGCATTTTCACGAGCCCAATCAACCATTCCTTTGGATGCATCCACATGACAAACATTCATTCCAGCATCTAAGCAAGCTAAGGTGGAGCCTCCAGAATAAGCAAAAAGATTTAATACTTCAAAACCATCTCCGGTTTTGCCAAGCTCACGTATTCGATCCCAGTTTGTCTTTTGTTCGGGAAAAATTCCAATATGACCAAACGGTGTGAGTTTAATTTTGAATTTCAAATTTGCAAAATCGATTGAAAAACTTTCTGGAATTTTTTTATTAAAACTCCAAGATCCTGAACCAGTATCATTTTTCACATAACGAGCATCAGCATCATTCCATAATTTTGGCGTTTCTTTTCCATAGGCTGAGGAAGGGGAGGATCTGATGAGTTTGTATCCACCCACCATTTCCAATTTTGTAAAATCGCCGGAATCAAGTAATTCGTATTGTTGTTTCATTTTATTTCCAAAAGAATAAATGTAATATCGTCTTCCCATTCTTTTAAAGTACGTCTAGAGAACGATTCTAATTCAGTGATCAGTGCCTTTACCCACAATTTTGGTTCTAAAGAAAAGTTCAGTTCCAAAAATTGGACCAATCGATTTTCTCCATACATTTCCTCTTTGGGATTGAATGTTTCTGTGACACCATCAGTTAAAATTAAAACCCGATCCCCGGGTTCTGTCGGAAAACTAACTTCATCAATGCTGATATGTGGAAAAGCTCCGATGATGCGACCTTTAGGATGTACTTTGATGATTTCACCAGACTTTCTTTGTAAGTAGGAAGAAGGATGGCCTGCCCTTCCAAAACGCCAAGTTTTCGTTTCTACATTTATGTAAGTATATGCGGCCGTTAGGTATTGGGGTGTACAATTTCCAAATAAAACTTGGTTCATACCTTCTAATACGCGTTTTGGGGAAAACAGGTTGTCCTTTTGAGTCGCATAGGCAATTTTTCCCATAGCAGAGATAAGGGATGCTGGAATTCCATGACCCGAAACATCACAAAGCAGGGTACCAAGCTCACTTGTGTTTGGCGAATAAAACTCATAAAAATCTCCGCCCACTTGTTTCATAGGTTGGATAAAAACTTGGATCTGTAAGTTATCGATATTTGGTATCGTTTTTGGCAGAGATTGCATTAGGATATCACGAGAGATTTGCCTTTCTTTTTCATGGCGCATCACTTGTGCTTCTGCTCTATCTTTATCCAATCGGAGTAGTTGAATGCGATCTGCTAAGGCAAAAGAAAAAAGTGTGATATCGGCAAGGGATGCTATAGGAAATAACATCTCTTCTAAAAAGGAATTTGTTTCTATCGTGAATACTTTTAGAAGACTATAAACAATACTTGAAGTCATAAGTATAATAAAAGCGGCACCAAAGTAATAGAATGATCTGATTCTTTTATAAAAACCTAGTATGATCAGACTCAAAACAAAGAGTGCAAAAATGGTGGTTAACCAACTAAGTATAATTGAAGCTAAATAGATTTGTCCAGAAAGTGAAAATACAATATTTATTATAAATGCTCCTATCATAACATGCATTAATCGAGAAGCAATCGGTAATCTTTTATTTAGTTTTAGAAAACTATTTGTAAATAAGCCGAAAAAAAGCAAACTTGTGCTAAAGAAAAGAGAGATACCGCTCCGCATAAAAAAAGTTAATTCAGGGAATAGAAAAAATTGTGAGAAACCAAGTAAACTCATCTGTCCTAATCCAAAAAAGAAAACATAACCTAAATAATAAACGTAATTGATATCTCTTACAAAAAACGAAATGGCCAGGTTATAAATAAGAATTAGGCCGAGAGACCCAAAGAAAAGACCATATACCCACTGTTCGGTGTAATCTTTTTCTCTAATTTCTGATTCAGGGATCAGATTCACTGCGAATTGAAGAGAAATATCCGATTTCACTTTGAGATAAATTGGATAACCAAAATTATCTTTCGGAATCTCAACTACATAATTTCTATGTTTGATTTCGCGAAGTGACATGGGAATCATATGCCCAGTTCGTTTTTCGACGATTTGTCCATTTGGCAAAACAAAATAGAATGTCACTGAATCTATATTATGCGCTACAAGTTGTAAAAGTAGGGGATTAGCGGACGTTTGGTGTGACTTATCTATCAGGAAGCGAAACCAATGAGATGATCCAGTGAATCCAAAATTAAAAAAATCTACATTTTGATTTTTAAAATCTATCGATTCTGAATGATTTAATATATCGTCTATTTTGAGTTTGTTGGTTTTATCTTCCCAAGTTTCGATATTTTTAGTAAGGGGCTGGGTGGCGGATAAACTTACCGAGAAAAATATTAAAATAGTAAAAGTGAGTGCAGATAAAGAAAAGACAGGAGAGCCTAGGCCGTCCTGTCTTTTGAATTTAAAAGTTTTAAGCGTTCTTTTTGGCAACTTCGTAAGGCGTTTCAATGGCACCTGTGTAAATTTGACGAGGGCGTCCAATTTTCATGTTTGGATCCTCAATCATTTCTTTCCACTGTGCAATCCATCCTGGCAATCTACCCATAGCAAACATCACAGTAAACATGTTAGTCGGTATTCCTAAGGCACGGTAAATGATTCCAGAATAGAAATCCACATTTGGATAGAGTTTTCTTTCTACGAAGTATGGATCATTGAGGGCGGCTTCTTCCAACTCTTTGGCGATATCAAGAAGAGGATCTTTTATGCCCAATTTGTTTAATACTTTATCACAAGCTACTTTGATGATTTTGGCACGAGGGTCAAAATTTTTATAAACTCTATGACCAAAACCGTTCAATCGGAAAGAGCTATTTTTGTCTTTTGCTTGTTCTACGATCTTTTTAACACTGAGACCAGATTTTTTGATCCCTTCTAACATTTCTAATACTTCTTGGTTTGCACCACCATGACGTGGCCCCCAAAGAGCCAAAATGCCTGCAGAAATCGCGCCATATAGATTTGCAAGTGAAGATCCCACCAAACGAACAGTCGATGTGCTACAATTTTGTTCATGGTCTGCATGTAAAATTAAAAGAAGATTTAATGCGGCAACTATTTCTGGATCAATTTTGTATTCTTCTGCAGGAACAGCAAACATCATATTCAAAAAGTTACTACCATAATCCAATTCGTTTAAGGGATGTATGGTAGGTTGGCCAATTGATTTTTTATATGCGAAGGCAGCGATAGTCGGAAATTTTGCAAGCAAACGAATGATAGAAATTTCTCTATGTTCTTCATTCATCGGATCATAAGAATCTTGATAATACGTAGATAAACATCCCATCATGCAAGACATGATTGCCATAGGGTGACCGTCTTTTGGAAACCCATTGAACAGACGTTTGAGGTCTTCATGAATCATCGTATGATGCGTGATGGATTGATTCCAGTTTTTTAGCTCAGCTTCATTTGGAAGTTTGCCATGGATCAATAGATAGGCTACTTCGGTAAACGTAGATTTTGCGGCAAGGTCTTCGATTGGAATCCCTCTATATCGCAAAATTCCTAGTTCGCCGTCTAGGAAAGTAATAGCACTTGTGCAGGCACCGGTATTTAAATATCCGCTATCGATTGTCACATAACCTGTCAGCTGGCGAAGCTTAGTGATATCAATCGCCTTCTCATTTTCGGAACCAGTTAGTACAGGGAGTTCATACTCTTTCCCATCGATTTTTAGAATTGCCTTTTCGGACATACCTTCTCCTATCTATTCTCTTTCTATGTTGAAGGATGGCGAAGGAAAATCCGAGGAAAAGCTATTTTTTAAAGCTTATGGTATTTTTTCATAATGTCATACGCATAATAATTCGAGACCACAATTCGGCAATAATCCCTGGATTCCTTCACAGGTAGGTCTTCCAGAAAATGGTTAAAATCACCGCGATAGACTGCTTTTTTCCATTTTCGCAGATTGCCTGGTCCTCCATTGTACGCGATGGATGCCCATTTGAGTTGCCCCTCATTTGATTTGAGAAGGTATGCTAAAAATTTGGTTCCTAGGCGAATGGAAATATTTGGCGTATAAAGCGAATAATCGGTCACGCCCATTCTTTGTGCGAGTTCTTTGCCTGTGGCGGGCATGATTTGCATGAGTCCTTTGGCATTAGAACGAGAGGTGGCTGTTTCTTTAAAAAAAGATTCCTGACGCATTAGAGCATAAACCATATCTTCTGAAATTTGGTTTTCATCGGCATATTTTTTCACAAGGTCTCTGTGAGGGCGCGGGTAAATGCGAGTGGAAATTTGTGTCGGAAGTAAAATCGGATCATCAGGAATCATATATCGTTTCAATAAGGAACGAGTATAAAAAGCCGTATAGTAGGTGTTTTTCGATTGGTCGCCAATGCCGACAAGGATTTCTTCTTTTTCCTCTTCCGATATTTTTTCTTTGAGGCTGTAATGGTTAACAAGCGATAGACCAAGTGTATCCTCACCGATTCTAAAATAGTCAGAAGCTAAGGATAACATACGATTGCTCTGTACTCGACTACTTGCATTGGCGAGTTTGGTTCCCAATTCATACGATCCTTTCGGGTAAACGAACCCTAAATTTTTACCAACAAGCGCATATGATTCTTCGGGTATGCCTGCGGTATAAGAAAGATATTCAAAAAGAGAATCTTTATTATACGTAGGATTGTTCGGCTCAGGTTCTTGTTTGATATTTGTAATAAATTCTTCACGTATAACGCGCGTATAATAAGATCCAGGACAAAGGTAATAATATCTTTTTAATTCTTTTTTTAATCTTTCCGTCTCTTGTTTTGATTGTAAGGCACGTAAATACCAATAAACAAGTCTTCCTTTGACTGGTAAATTTGGGATCTCTGCTAGCGCTCTCTCAAATTTTGAAATAGGCGCATATTGGATTTCTCCGTTTTGTCGTATAACGAGTGTATCGAGAAGCCTGTCTTGGTAAAATAAATTAAAAGGATACCTGCCAAGATATAAAACTAAATTTTCAAAATATAAATTTTCATCCCCAAGTCTATCATATGAGGCTGCTAATATTCGGTAGGTACTCGGATCTTTTCCGCCAAATGTTTTTACGAGATCTATCGCTTTGTGAAATTTATTTTGATGGTAAAGAATGTCACCAAGAATGCCTGTCCAAGATGGATCGATGTCAACATAACTTCTATTTGCTCTGAATACTCTGAAAAGTTCATCTGTGCGATCAAGTTTTACTAATTGTAATGTGAGGTTTTTAAACCCTTGGTAAAAGTGTAAGCGAGATGAAAATAATTCAGGGCGAGATTTAAAAATAGCTTCCTTGTCAGCATTATTAATCGCTGGAAAAAAAAGTGTTAATTCCGAAATCGGCAATTGATGTATGTACCCATTGCCCTTCCACTTTCCTAAATCTGCCGCTATGTATTGGATGGTGTATTCTTGTGTGGTATCTTTTTGCGCACAAAGAATCCATTCCTGAATGGCTCCGGCCTCGTCACCAAGCATTAGTTTTGCTTTCCCAAATCTATATTGAGAATCAGGTGTCACGATATAATATCTCACGGATTCCGGGATACTTGTGGTTTTATCTATAATCTCTTTCCACTTATTTTCAATGGCAAGGAGGCGAATGAGTTCATCGAAGGCCTTACGACAAATAGGATCTTCTTCGAAGTTTAAACGGGATAGGTATTGGATTTTTTCATCATTGGTAAAATGATTTCTCTGAGAAATTTCGTTGTATAATTTCCAATATGTCAGACGGAAAAGTGTCGTCTGAAAGGGCATAGTCTGTGTGAGAATTTTTTTTGTTTCATCATTTGAAGTATCACTCACAAACACGCCGCGCACTAAAGAGATCATATATCGAAATCTAGTTTCTTTATTTCCGTTAGGTGCTTTTTCGTGGTATTCTATTAAGCTATAAACTTCGCTTTCGCGAGTCGGAGAATTTTTTTGAAATTTCCCTTCAATTTGATTCCATTGGTGGGATTTTACCCAATAATAGAGGTCTTCTTCTGCAGATAAGTGTGTGGTGAAAAGACAAACCACCAGAATTCTACTTGCTACCCAAAAAAACCTCATGCATACTTCCTATACTTACGAATTTTAGAGGGAAAGGAAACCCTCCTTATGAGCTCACAAAGCGAACTAAAACTACCTTGGCCAGAAATCAAACTCCACTTTGTAGGAGCCGAAATCCCGAAAGAAAACAAGGCATCTCATGCCAGCGTTTCGGAAGAGGCTCTAGACAAAACCAAACTTCCAGAATTATGGAATGCTTTTTTACATACTTTTTCGGGGAAATATTCTCGCTTTGCCAACTACCTTATGTATCTATCGACCGATTTTTCTGGTGGTTTCAAAGTTTGTTCTGTTCTTGCACCAAATTCCCCACAAAATCCATTCTCTGTTCCATTTTCATCCCCAGGGCCTGCTCTCGATATAGGCATTAGAGATACCATTTGGAAACTTTCAAAAGACAAAAGATGGGAAGAACAAGACCGCGATGAGTGGGAGTTACTAGGATACAGCTTTCTTTTGACTGGCAATATCATTGATTTTAAAGACTGGGTTCAGTTCACAAAATCAGAATTTGGACTCAGTGAAGATTGCAAAAGATTTTTATATTTGCTTAAGTTTGGCTCAGATATTCCAGTTTCGGAAAAAAGCCTTTTGCAGATGTTAGTTGAATATAGTGAAGGACACATTCAAAATGTAGACTTCAAATTAATTTCTGATGCTGTTATGAAAGATGGTTATTGGCAATTGGCGGGAGTGCTTATTGATGCAATTGGTAAAGCAAATTGGATGGGAGAAAATATCCTTCCCTTTTTAGATTTTTTATCTGGGTTTTATAATGATTGGAAGGATTGGGAAAAAGCTAAATTTTTAAATATTACTCTTGGGAAAGTTCCAGCTTATCCCGCTTTAAAGAAAGCTTCCAAAATTTTGAATAAAAATCAATTTCAAGAATATTCGAAACATCTAAAGTATTTATTTCGTGGAGATTTTGAAGAATCTGAAAGAGGATTTGGATATGAATCGAATGTTCCCATTGATCCATTTATGATCACACTTTTAAGGTTTGATAAAGAAAGAGAAATTTATACAAATGAACTTCAAAACCAAATTCATTTGGCACCATATTCTTATATATTAAACTTACGGATGGCAATTGTTTATTTTCGAATCGGTGATTACCATCGATTTATGGAATTTTATGAAAAGGGCGGAAGGCTTAAATTTTTGCCAATTCCCTTGTATCTCTTCGCAAAAGTCAAAGAATCCAGAAAAGAAGAAACATTGGCAAATTCCATTTTGATTGCTTTGGAAAAACATGGGAGAACACCAAATTTCCCCGTCGAATTGGGTGAAATATAATTATGCCTTTATCGCCAGAAGACATACAAGAGTTAACAAAATTGCAAAAGATGATACGCAATTTGGAAAAAATTGAACGGTCAGCAAAAGATGACACACAAAAAGAAAGAGTTGCATTTGATATCGAAAGATACCGCAGACGTATGCAAGAAGTTTCTCCAGAAGGGATACCTGAGAATCTAGAACAAACTATGCAAAATGCGAAATTACGTGCCTCCGATCCAAGCAATGTAAAAAATAAAGTCATTTCGCAATACCCTGTTATGAAAATATCACCTAATTCCAATGATACGGAAATTAATCAGATCGGCACTTTGATTAATATTATGGATTTAGAATATATTCCAATCGTTGGGGATGCTCATATTAAGTTTGATTATTCACATGCAACAGAAAGAGATTCGGTATTGAAATATATGGAAAACTTACGTCGCAATATTAAAATTCTCGTGGAAACAATCGAAGAATATGCCGCGGCCGATAAACAAGAGTTTCGTGAGCAACTTTCTCGAATGAAAAATAAACAGTCTCGTATTTTTATCGCAGAATCCTTTGAGACTCTCACTAAATTTCAAGAATTTTTGAGATCGGTAAATGATGAAATCAAAGAAGGAAATAACGTCATTATGAACATGGATGAACCTATCAAATTCAATCCAAGATTTGAAAAAGCGACCATGCTCGAGGGAAAATCGATCATGGAAGGACTTCGAGAATTCCAACAATTTGTGGATGAATCCTGCGAATTGATAAAACTCCCATCTTTTAGGAGTTAAAAAAACCTTTTCAAGCTTGGGGACTCCTCCTAGACTGGGAAAAACTCTTTATAAGGGACCGCAATAACGCATGGCTCTAGTTAAAAACCAAACAGAAGTAACTAATTCCACGATCGGAGAAAACTCCTACTTCAATGGTAAATTCTTTATTAATGGCTCATTGAAAATCGACGGCAAGTTTGAAGGAAAATCCCTGCAAGCGGAACACCTTTATATTGGTGTCACTGGAAAAGTAAAAACCAATATTACGGCTTCGAGCGTGATAGTAGAAGGAATTGTTGCCGGAAACGTGACAGCTCGTAACCGAGTCATGTTACTTCCGACTTCAAAGATTCTTGGTGATATCAAAACCCCTGAACTTATCATTCAAAATGGAGTGATTTTGGAAGGTCGTTGTATGATTTCAAATGATCTCAAACACAGTGCGAAAGATTTGATCGAGTTAGAATACTCAAAAGACTCTTTAAGCGTTGAAAAAATCTTTGGGAAACAACCAAACGCTAAAGAATAATTGAAGACCATTCTTCTTTCAGAAGGAGACCCGACTAGTATCAATTATGAACTAATTTCAGGGTCTCTTTCTTATTTAAAAAAAGTATCCAAAACCTATCGTATTGTCCTCGTCCGAGGAAATCACAAAATCAAATCTAAAGACTTCACACGAGTTGAAACATTGCCAAATGAACCTGGTTTGTATGCTTTAGAATTCAGCTCAGTCTCACCGTCCGAAGACAAACAAATCAAATTAGGAAAACCAAGTGAAGTCTCAGGGCGAGTGGCATACCAATCACTTTTGCACGCGATACAATTGCAAAAAGAGACGAAGGATTCTCATTTGATCACTCTTCCTTTAAGTAAAGAGTGGGTGATTAAGGCTGGCGTCAGCGGTTTTCGAGGACATACGGAAACATTAGCAGATGCATATCGCTGTCCGACTTTTATGATGATGACGGGTAAAAAATTAAAAGTGATTCCGCTTACCACTCATGTTCCGATTCAAAAAGTCGCCGATGAACTAACAAAAGTTCAATTACCAGAACTCATCAAAGCCATCCGGCAAACTAAATTATTAAAAAATCCAAAGATCGGCCTTCTTGGCCTTAACCCGCACGCGGGTGAAGGGGGTAAGATCGGGGATGAGGAACAAACAATTTTATCCCCTATGATTGATGCGTTTAGAAAGGCAAAATTTCAAATTTCAGGACCAATTCCAGGTGATTCTGCGTTCAATGTAAGCCAATATCCTTATGATCTTTATCTCTCCTGTTACCATGATCAGGGTTTGATTCCATTTAAAATGATTGAAGGAAAGACTGGGGTGAATGTAACCTTAGGATTAGATTTTATTCGCGTATCGCCAGATCATGGCACGGCCTTCGACATAGCAGGTAAAGGCAAAGCTGATCCATCGGGACTAATCTCTTGTTTAAAACTTTTGGTAGCCGACAGATGACACTTATTGAATATCTTGCTTTCCCGATTCTATTTATTTGGTTTATAGGATTACTATTAACTTTCTTTAGGCGAGATTTAGAGCCACATTGGAAATTCTTTTTCTTTTTGGTTTTTTGTTTTTATATGGTTCAGTTCTTTCCTGAATTTTGGGCTGGAATCGGAAGATGGAAATTGAATCCAAAACAAGAATTGTTGACTTGGATCTCTGCTATGGGCAATGCTTTTTATGTTTTTTTGTTTTTGTTATGGCCCATTGTTTTGGTTCGCATTTATTATTCGGCATCGAATAATTTGAGTAAGACGCTCATTCCCGTTCTTGCTTATGGAACCGTGGTTTATTGGGTATTATTTTTGTTATGGTCCTATTATTCGAAAGAATGGAATGAGTTTTTGCAAAGTATCATCAATAAGTAAATTTTTAAGGAAATAAAATGCCAGTACCTTTTATAGATATCAAACGATTCGAAGCCGGATTCCTAAATGAGTGGAATGAAAAAGTAAAAACTCTTTCCTCTGTTGCGCAATTTATCGGCGGAACAGAAGTGAGCGAGTTAGAGAATGAGTTATGTGCATGGACACAAACAAAATTTGCACTAGCTTGTGCTAACGGTACTGATGCGATACAAATTGCTTTAAGAGCTGTTGGAGTAGGTCGAGGTGATAAAGTTTTAGTTCCTGATTCTACGTTTTGGGCGACTTTTGAGTCTGTTGTCAATGTTGGAGCTGATCCTTATACAATAGATACAAATCCAAACGATTTACAAATGGATTTTTCGGTTTTCAAAGAAGCCATTGAAAAAGTAAAACCAAAGGCTGCGATCATCGTACACCTATATGGTTGGGGATCTGGTGATATCGAATCGTATCGAAAATTGTGCAAAGAAAAAAATATCCCATTAATCGAAGATGGTGCACAATGTTTCGGGGTAAAATACAAAGGTGATCCGATTTATAAAGATGCATTGATTTCTACTACTAGTTTTTATCCAGCAAAGGTGTTAGGTGCTGCTGGTGATGGTGGTGCAGTTTTTACAAATGATGAAGAACTATCAATCATAGCGAGACGGCTTGCCAATCATGGCAGAACTTCCCATTATGAGCATGGTCTCGTTGGATGGAATTCTAGACTAGATTCGTTGCAAGGTGCCTTCCTTAGACTATCTTTAAAACATCTGAATGCACGAATTGATTCTAGGCGTAAGTCAGCAGAATTCTTTTACAAAAATTTACCTACACTAGGTATCAATGTCATTCATCCACCGAAGGATTTTTATGAAAATGGATATTGCAACGTAACACTTGTAAATCCAGAAGAGAGACCCAAAATCGAAGCAGTTTTGAAAGAAAAAGGCATCGGATTTGGAAATATCTATCCTGGTGCCATGTCAGATCAACCTGGAGCGAAACCTCATTTAATTGAAAGATTTGGCAAAGATCAAAATGCTAGACGGATCGCATCCTCGGTGTTAAACTTTCCTTTATTCGCATACATGACTGATTCTGAATTGGATGAAGTTTTATCAGCGATAAAGGCATATAAATCCTAGGATCAATATGGAAAAATTTAGAGCCGGTGTATTTCTTTTTTTATTGCTAGTATTAGCAGTCTTGACTTTTAGTTTAACTAAGAGTTGGCGATTGTATGATTCTGGCTATGAAGTAACTGTGGAATCACCGGAGGATAAAGATAAGGAAAAGGACAAAGAAACTGTCGTTGAACCAACAGATATCATTGATTTAGAAGATGGGAATGGAAAAGTATTTTGGAAGCAGTTCTATATTTATCCCGTTGGACTTGTAACGGAAACAGGTGGTTATAACCCAGATGGTATCATTTCTCATGCGAGAAATCTTTATTCTACAAATTTAAAAACAGGATCAGTTAAAAAACTTTTCACACGAGATGTATATGTATGGGATTTTTTCCAAGGTGATTTTACAAAAAAGATCATTTCAAATACCATTGATGTACCAAAAGAAGATTCTTTAGAAATAGAACGAAAATTGATCGTATTTGCCGCTACAGAAGATTCGAATGATGATGGGGTTTTAAATCATAAGGACTATAAACGAGTTTACCTTTTTGATCCCGAAAAAGAAGTGTTAGTTGATGTTCTTCCGCCTAAATACCAATTCAGGAAGTTGGTTTTTAATACTTCAAAAAATAATCTTGCTCTTATTGTTAAAAAAATACCAGAAAAGATTTCTGAGAAGTCAAAAGGTAAAAAAATAGAACCCATCATCAAACATGAGATATACAGTTTTGATGTGAATACAGGTAAAGGATTGATTTCAAGCGCCTTGGAATAAAATTCTATAGCGTTATTTGTTTTCATTCACTACCCGATTTCGATAGCGAATGAAAATAGTTTCTTTGGATGAATTATAAGAGAGAGTAAAAAGAAGAACTTTGAAAAAAATTCTTCTTTTATATTAATCTTTCCTTCTCCTTTTCTCTTAACTCAAAGCATCCTTAACCAATTCTGCTTGTTCTTTTAAGTGAGTCACCACATGGCCACAGGCTGGACTTGGGAATTCGGATCTTCCTGCATAGTGTAGTCTTTTGTTTTCAGGGATAAGACCTTCGATACGATCCCGAATGAATGACCAGGCACCTTGGTTTTTAGGTTCTTCTTGTACCCAAACATATTTTTTAGCTTTGGAATAAGTGGAAATCATTTGTTTGATTTGTTTTTCAGGAAATGGATAGAGTTGTTCTACGCGGATGACGGCTACGTTTTCTTTCTTTTCCGTATCCACTGCCTTTCTTAAATCATAATAAACTTTACCCGAACAGAAAAGAACTTGATCAACTTTTTCTGGTTTGGCGACAGGATCGACTAAAACTTTTTTGAATACACCTGTTGTAATTTCATCTAAAGTAGATCCTGCTTCCTTCAATCTTAATAAAGACTTTGGAGTCATGATTACTAGTGGCTTTCTAAAACTTTGTAAGATTTGTCTTCTTAAAATATGAAAGTACTGAGCTGGAGTGGTAAGGTTTGCTACTTGGATATTATCTAAGGCACATAGTTGTAAAAATCTTTCCAATCGCGCTGACGAATGTTCTGGGCCTTGGCCTTCATATCCGTGTGGAAGAAGACATACAAGTCCACTCATCCTTTGCCACTTGATTTCAGAAGAAGAAACAAATTGATCAAAGATGACTTGTGCATTATTTGCAAAGTCACCAAATTGAGCTTCCCATATAACAAGGGAATTTGGATCAGCTAGTGAGAATCCGTATTCAAAACCCAAACATGAATATTCAGAAAGGGATGAGTTTACGATATCTATCTTTGCTTGTTTGTCACTGATATGGTTTAAGAGAGTAACTTTTTTACCGTTTTTTATATCAGCCAAGGTCGCATGTCTATGGGAAAAAGTGCCTCTTTGAGCATCTTGGCCAGCAAGACGAATCGGGAATCCGTTTTCAAGAATTGAGCCAAATGATAAAGCCTCAGCAAAACCCCAATCAATGGGAAGTTCACCAGCACCCATTTTTGATCTGTCTTCTAAAACTTTCGCATGTTTTGGGTTAGCTGAAAAACCCTCTGGGAATGCTGTGATGGCCTTGACGATCCCACCTAATTGTTGTTGCAAAAGTTGAGTGTGGACATCCGAATCCAATGGTTCTTTTGAATATCTGGACCAAACGCCACCTAGGGTGTCGACTGTTATACGAGTATCTTTTTCTTTGGCTTGTTGGAAGGAAGCTTCGAGACCGTTGTTGATTCCTTCTTTGATGAAATCTATTTCATCTTGAGTGATATCACCACGTGATAATAGGGATTTTTCATAAATCGTAATCGTTTTGGGATGTTTTTTGATGATATCATACATTTGCGGTTGAGTGAACGTTGGCTCATCCATTTCGTTATGACCAAGTCGGCGATAACAAATTAAATCTATAATCACATCTTTTTTGAATTTTTGTCTATATTCTAATGCGAGTTTGGTGACTCTATATGTGGCTTCTGGGTCATCTCCATTCACATGAAAGATCGGTATCTGGTAACCTTTGGCAAGATCTGTAGCGTAGAGTGTCGAACGTGATTCACTAGGAAGAGTTGTGAAACCGATCTGATTGTTGATCACAATATGAAAAGTGCCACCAACAGTGTAACCATCAAGATTCATCATATTTAAAGTTTCAGCAACCACACCTTGACCTGCAAATGCAGCATCACCATGTATCGCCACTGGCATAAATTTAGAACGGTCTGAATCACCTAACATTTCTTGGCGTGCTCGCACGGAACCTGCGATCACAGGATCCACAGCTTCCAAATGTGAAGGGTTAAAGGCAAGTGAGAGTTTTACTTCTTTACCGGAGTGTGTCATCACATGATTGGAATAACCTAAGTGATACTTAACATCCGCATAACCTAATTGGCCTGGATTTAATTTTTCTTCAAATTCTGCAAAGATAAGACCAGCAGGTTTACGAATGATATTTACTAAAACATTGAGTCGACCTCGGTGTGCCATGCCAATGACAAGAGCATCCATCTTGTGAAGTCCTGCTTCTTCCACAAGAGTGTCAAGCATTGGGATCATGGTCTCCCCGCCTTCTAGTGAAAAACGCTTTTTACCTACGAATTTTTTTGCAAGAAAGTTTTCGAAAGTGTCAGCCTGATAAAGTTTTTCAAAAAGTCTGAGTGCTGTTTTTTTCGCAATAGGCTCGTTATTCGCCAAAGGCTCCATACGATTTTGTAGCCATTCCCGTTCTTCATCATTCACTAAATAATAATGTTCGGAACCTATGGATCCACAATAAGTCTTTTCGAACCATGCGATGACATCTTTCAGTTTTGTTTTGCCCAAATTGGCAACACCTGAATCAACTTCCGTTTCCAAATCTGTAGACTTAAGTGCTTGTAATTTTAAATCTATAAATTCTCTGTTAGGTTTATTGATACCGAGTGGATCCAAATTGGATGCAAGATGACCTTGTCTACGATAGGCGTTTAGTAGGTTGATGATACCAAAATCACTTAGAGAAGAATCCTTTCTGTGTTCTGAAGATGAATAATTTACATAGCCATTTCCATTAAAGCCATTGTTTGTTCCGTTTGGAGAAATAGAACCTCGTTCCAATTCTTGGAAAAATAAAACCCAATCCTTATCAAGTGATGTAGGATCACTTTTAAATTGTTCGTATAACTCTTCCAATACGACGACATTGTCCCCGTATAAACTCATCATCTGTTCAGCAGTCATTTTTTTCTCCGTATGTCATCAATGAATAACATTTGTATCTTTTTTTAAGAATGGATCGACCATTTTGCATCTGCATCCATAGCCGCTTCACGAATCACTTCAGAGAGTGTCGGATGGGCATGTGTTGATCTGGCAATGTCTTCCGCACTCGCACCAAATTCAAAAGCGATCGCAACTTCAGCAATCATATCAGAAGCACGAGGTCCAACGATATGAACACCTAACAACTTATCTGTTTTTTTATCAGCGATTACTTTTACTTGACCGTCCGGTTCGTTCATAGCCTTTGCACGGGCATTTGGTTTGAACATATACTTTCCGACTTTAAATTCAATCCCTTGGCTCTTTAATTCTTCTTCCCCGAGTCCAACCCAAGCCACTTCTGGCCAAGTATAAACAACCCAAGGTATAGCTTTATAATTAACATGACCTGCTTTGCCTGCGAGAATCTCAGCAAGAGCTATGCCTTCATCTTCTGCTTTGTGTGCAAGCATCGGACCATCAATCACATCACCTATCGCATAGATATTGGGGATGTTTGTTTGGAAGTGGTTTGGTTTGACTTTGATGCGACCACGTTCTGTCATTTCGATACCAATTTCTTTGGCTCCGAGGCCATCTGTATTTGGTCTGCGACCAATGGAAACTAGAACTTTATCACCTTCTAATATGGACTTTTTGCCTGATTTGTCTTCGATCTCAACTTCGACTTTTTTGCCTTTGACTTTGGCGCCATGCACTTTCGTTTCGAACAAAAATGTTAAGTCTTGTTTTTCGAGAAGTCTCTGTGTTAGATTTGCCGTGCCTAAGTCAGCAGTACCAAATAGCCTTGGCATAAGTTCCACAATGGTTACTTTTGCTCCGAGCCTTGCCCAAACAGATCCTAATTCCAGCCCAATGACTCCAGCACCTACAATGATTAGGTGAGAGGGCACTTCTTCCAAAGCGATGGCATGATCAGATGTGATGAGTGCTTTACCATCAATAGGAAGTGGTGGGATTTCTATAGGAGTGGATCCAGTGGCAATGATGATGTTTGTTCCAGAGATAGTTTCTGTTTTTCCGTCATCGCCAGTGATTAGAATTTCATTTTTGGAAGTGAATTTTCCAAGGCCGAGATATCTTGTGATTTTGTTTTTTTTCATCAGATAATCAACACCAGATGTTACTTCACCAACGACTTTGTCCTTTCTCTCCATCATTTTTTTGATGTCGATTTTGAGAGAGCCTACGGTAATCCCGTGATCACCTAATTTGTGTTTTGCTTTGTGGTATTCTTCTGATGAATCAAGTAGAGCCTTTGAAGGGATACATCCCACATTCAAACATGTACCACCAAGAGTTTTGCGTTTTTCAATAATGGCAACTTTTTTGCCTAATTGTGCGGCACGAACTGCCGCCACGTAACCACCAGGACCTGCACCAATGATGACGATATCATAATTTTCCATAAGTGAATTTAAACCTCAAAGAGAAGACGAGTTGGATCTTCTACGGATTCTTTAATTTTGACAAGGAACTGCACAGCTTCCTTTCCATCTACGATTCTATGATCATAAGAAAGTGCTAAATACATCATAGGACGAATCACGATCTCATCATTGACAACTATCGCACGTTTGACGATATTGTGCATGCCTAAAATGGCTGATTGTGGTGGATTGAGAATCGGTGTGGACATCATTGAACCATACACACCGCCATTTGTAATGGAGAAAGTGCCACCTTCCATATCTTCTAACGAGAGTTTGCCGTCTTTTACTTTGCCTGCTAGGCGTGCGATTTCGGCTTCGATTTGTGCAAAGCTCAGTAAATCCGTATCTCTGACAACTGGAACCACAAGTCCTTTGGGACCACCAACAGCCACACCAATATCATAAAAGTTTTTATATACGATATCTGTGCCTCGTATTTCTGCATTGATGGCTGGGAAAGTTTTCAAAGCGGCAACAGCGGCTTTTGTAAACAATGACATAAATCCAAGACCCACACCATGCGTTTCTTTGAATTTTTCTTTATACTTCGTGCGAAGATCCATAATCGCACTCATATCAACTTCATTGAAAGTTGTCAATATAGCGGCTGTTTGTTGTGCTTGGACGAGTCGATTTGCGATCGTTTGGCGAAGTTTTGTCATTGGAACAATAGTTTCGCGAGGACCGTTTGAACGGCTTCCAGTCGGAACTTGTTTTGGAATTTCAGGGGAAACACTTGCCTTCGTTGCGGCTCCTGCGCCTGATTTTGAGGATTCCATATATAAAATTACATCTTCTTTTGTAATTTGTCCATTGCGACCTGTGCCTTTAATTTTCGAAACATCAAGTTTGTTTTCTTCGATCATCTTACGTGCCGCAGGTGGAAGTTCCTCATTTATTTTACCAGTAGGTGGACTTACGGATGGAGCTTGGGTAGCAGTTGATTGAGGGGAGCTACTCGGAACACTTGCCGTAGCTTTAGCACCTTCTTCTATAGCACCGATAATGTCTCGAACATGTACAACATCGCCGACTTTTTTATTAATACTTTTTAAAACACCAGATACTGGTGCTGGAATCTCTAACGAGACTTTGTCGGTCTCAAGTATGGCAAGAACTTCGTCTGCATTGACTGAATCGCCTTCTTTTTTTGTCCACGCACTGATTGTCGCTTCGGTTACGGATTCCCCCATCTCGGGGACTTTAATTTCTATTGCCATGTAGGTTTCCTAAGATCTGGTATTTGTCGAAAATGGGGATTGTTTGAATGGGATTCCATGGAATCTAAGTCTACGATAGCTTGGAGGAAGTAAAAAACGCAAGCCAAAAAAGAGTTTTAAGTTTGGTTGCGCCTCCATAGAGTCGCAGTATGATTTATACCTTTCAAGGCAAGACCCCCGTGATTGCCCCTTCCGCCTGGGTCGCTCCTTCTGCCGATATTATGGGCGATGTGGTGATTGGAGAGGAGTCTTCAATTTGGTTCCAATGCGTTTTGCGCGGGGATGTGAATTACATTCGGATTGGCAGTCATGTCAATATCCAAGATATGACATTGGTTCATGTTTCTAGAAATCTCTTTCCTGTGATTATTGGCGATTATGTGTCCATTGGCCATCATGCGACAATTCATGCCTGCACACTTAAAGATCACTCCTTTGTGGGAATGGGGGCGACGGTAATGGATGATGTTGAGATCGGCGAATGGTCGTTTGTTGGGGCAGGGTCTCTTGTGCCACCTGGAAAAAAAATACCTCCCGGTGTTTTACTAATGGGAAGCCCAGCTAAAATTATCCGAGATATTACAGAAAAAGACAGAGAAATTATCACTCGTACTGCGGACAATTACGTAAAGTACAAGGAAAATTATAGAAATGCTGGGATTATCGCTAAACAGATATAGCAAAGAAAACATCATTTCTATTATCATAGTCATATGGAAACATTAGAATACTCTTATGCAGGTTTTTTGCCTGGAATTTTGTTTAGAAATAATGAACCAATGGTATTGAAAGGTACGGGCCAACCACTATTTCATAGTTTCAAACTAGAATTAGACACTTTCCATTGACATTGCGAATTAAATGATAAAATCGTTTTTTTTACAGATGGATTGTATGAATTATTACAAAATGATTCGTCATATCTTGGTTATGATGATGTAGCAAATGAAATCAAAAAAATCAAATGATTTGAATTTATCATGAATCATTAAATTCCTTAAAGAAATTCGAGAAAATTCCAACCAAGGATTTACTGACGATGCGAGTATTTTACTTCTTGAAATTATTTAAAATTATTTAGAACATTCTAAATGATATGCAATCGCAAAATCCTTTTCTCACTCTGAGGTAATGAAATGATGGCGTTGTATCCGTATTTATAAAATAACATGTTTAATATACTCAAGAATTTCAGCGTCAGAAAAAAAATATTCATCTCAAATCTAACAAATCAATTTTTTGTTTTGGCAGTGATTCTCATCTCAGTTTTTGGCATCCAGAGCATGAGTAGAGATTTAAAAAAGATTCAAAATATATATAATGATTCCTTTGGTAAATCAATACTTATCGGTTATGATTTAATTTCATTACGAAACCTAACGTCCGATTTCGAAGAAGTAAAATCAGTCACAGAAAAGGAAAAAATAAAAATTGAAATTAAAAATTATAGTCAGTCTATACAATTACGATTAGTTGAAATAGAAAAGTTTTTACATCTTTCCAGTTTTGAAGGTGACGGAAATGACAGATCAAATTCTTCAAAAGCATTAGAATTAAATCGAGAGATTCAAAATTCATTCGAAGTTGTTATTTCAAAGATTGAATCATCTTATGATGAAAAGAATAAAGAAAATATCTCTGAGAGTTTCAATATATTATTATCAAAAATAAAATCATTTGATGCTTTATTGCAACAGATGATTTTAAATTACAATGATTCGGTAGAAATGGAAAATGCAAGAATCACCAAATATTTATTAATTGGATTTTTTCTTTCTTTGGCCGTAACCTTTTTTGTATCCATATTCTTAGGTAAAAATGTTTCGACTCCTATTCGTTTGGTGGAGTCTATGGCTGCTAGATTTGCAGAAGGAGATTTGACCATCAAAGCTCCGATTCACTCAAAAGATGAAATCGGCAGTTTAGCAAAGGCATTTGAACAAGCGGCAAATAACTTAAGGTCACTTGTTTCATCCATTCAAGGAACTTCGAAAAGTGTAGCAGATACTTCCGAAAACTTATCTTTAACTTCAAAAAGAATAGCTGACGGTTCATCCAACCAAGCCGCCTCTCTCGAAGAAATAGCTTCCGCTATCACCGAGTTAGTCGAAAGTGTAGAAAATGTATCGCAGTCAGCCGAAGATCAATCAAAGGAAACAGCAGAAACGATTCAATTTATGAGCGAACTTGCACATGGTATTGAAGATATAGGTGCAAAGTCATTGTTAGTTGACAAAGGCGCCAAAACTATGTTATCTGTTGCTGAAATAGGTAAAATGAATGTAGATGAATCTGTGAAGCGAATGGCAGATATTTTTGAAAGTTCTGGTAAAATCAGTCAAATTGTGACTGTAATCAACGAAATTTCTAGCCAAACCAACCTTCTGGCTTTAAATGCAGCCATTGAAGCGGCTAGAGCTGGGGATTCAGGAAGAGGATTTGCGGTCGTTGCAGACGAAATTTCTAAACTTGCGACCAGATCACAACAAGCTACAAAACAAATTGATTCTCTCATCAAAGAATCTATGCAGAGAGTGGAATTAGGTAAGGAAAAAATTGAAACATTGGTTTTGAGTTTTTCACAAGTTTTAGAGAGTTCCAAAGAATCAGCCAATCTCGCATCAGAGATTTCTAATTTAACATCTTCCCAGAATGAAAAGAGCGGGAAGGTTATGATGTCTGTAACTCACCTAACAAACCTTTCGAATTTTATCGCTGAGGCTACTTCACAGCAAAATACGTCTGCCAGAGAGATTGGAAATGCAGTGGATCAGGTGAACAATATCGCCCAATCAAGTGCTTCTTCTTCACAAGATTTAGCCCTAACTACTGTCCAACTTTCAAAATTAGCTGATCATTTAACTGAACTTATTATGAATTTCAAAACTTCGGCTTAGATAAGTGATTTTTATTAAATATATTGAAAAGATTGGTGAATATGATAAAATATAATCATCGTTACATTGAAATTATGGGAATCCTAGTCTTCCTATTATATTGTGGATTTTTTTCATATCAAATTTTATTAGAAACAAATCGCTTGTATACGGAATGGAATTTTTTAATTTTCGCCTTTTTGTTTGTTAGTTTATTGTTTGGATATCTAGGAGCAGATTTTTTTTCAGGACTTGTACATTTTTTAGGGGATACTTTCGGAACCGAAAATACTCCGATACTCGGTCAATCTTTTATCAAACCTTTTAGAGAACATCACGTTGATCCTAAGGGGATGACAAAACATGATTTTGTAGAAACGAGTGGTAACAATTGTATTGTATCTCTTCCGTTCATGATGCTTATTTATCATACTATAGAAATTTCAACACAACTTTCTAATTACTTTCTTTTTACTGGATTTATTTTTTTAATGATCTCTGTATTTATTACAAATCAGATTCACAAATGGGCGCATTTAGATCATCCAGGAAAAATAATTTTATTTTTACAAAAATCAAATTTAATTCTATCACCAAATCATCATCAGGTGCATCATACAGCACCATATAATAAATACTATTGCATTACTGTTGGTTGGTTAAATCCAATTCTATCAAAAATACATTTTTTTGAGATAATTAGAACAGTTGCTGAAAAATTATTTGGCAAATGGATAACTATAAATAAGTAAATGATGTAATAAAACAGTAAAATTCGAAAGAGTTTTAGTTCATATAACTACTGTACAATATTGAGTTGCAGTATTTGCCTTTTGCATTCGAATTTATAATTAATACATAATCGGCATTGGAAGGTGTGGCAAACATTCGTCCATTCGGTCCTAGTTTTAAAGGCATCCATTTGTCAGTACCTGTAATACCTTGAGTATATAAGGTAGAGCCAAGAGTTTCTGAATTAAATTCCAAGACAGAATCATCGTTACTCGGAGAATGATAAATTTTCCCACTTGGTGCAAGAGATCCACCAAACCAACGTTGCGATCCAGTAGTAGGAGCAAGAATAAGTGATACCGAATCATCAGTTGGATTTAAGGATAAATAATAAGGATTATTTGAAAGGGGTGTGGCATAAAGTCTTCCATCTATACCGAGATTAAACCCACTCCATTTCAAACTACCGGTGAAAGGAGATGGAATCGTATAAATACTGTTATCTGCAGGATTGATAACTAATACTGAATTTTCTATTCCTGGGGCACCATAAATTTTTCCATTGGGGGCGAGTGAACCACCGATCCATTTGAAATTTCCAGATTTCGGTGAAGGAATTGTTGTTGTCGAACCGGTTGCAGGATCAAGAACAAGTATCGTTTCGGCCGTTCCAGGCAAATAATATATTTTTCCGTTAGGTGCAAGAATTCCTCGCATCCATTTTTTATCTTCACTATTTGTTGGATAGGTAAGACTTGAAAAATTACCAGTACTGGGCTCAAAAACAAGAATGATATTTGTACTTGATCCGTATGGCAAAGAATATATTTTTCCATCCAAAGCAAGAACCCCTCCAAAATGTGTCCCAGTAAATTGAGAAGGAACTGTAAGTTTTGAAATAGTGGAATGAAATGGATCCACCATCAACATAAATGGAACAGCAGATGGCATAGCATAAAGAAATCCATTCTTAGCAAGCGTTAGTGGGCCCCATTTTTCAGATCCTAATTCATTCGTTTGGATATGCGATATAGTGATCGGATCATTTCCTAAACTTGCTTGTTTGATCAATTCTGCTTGAACTAGAGGCCAATTTTCTGGTTGGATGACTTCGGATTGCGTTAAATCACATGCCGTGCGATTTAATTTCTGCGGAGCTAAATTAAATCCGCAATGTGGAGACAATTCATTTCTATTTAATTTAAAGAGGATGGTTTTATAAAAATCAATTGTTCCTGTTTCACAGATATTTGATGGATTGATTTTTGAACAATGAGCAAAAGAGAGAATTAGTATTAATACGAGGAATTGAATAGAATGGGAAAGCATGATCGGTTAATTCAAATCTTTCGATCCAAGTATTCTTCGCAAGTAGAATCTCGATTCGACAATAATAGGGAATTCAAGTTTGTTCAATTTTTTTTATTTAGCATTTTTTCTAAAAGATTATAAAGAATTATTTTTAATTCGCTTTATAATGAAAAGTTCGCTACGCCAAAAAAAATACCATATGCGGATGTATATGTAAATGTATGGATACAAAAATTGAATTTTACTTACATAGGTATGCTTTGTAAATATAAATATAAGAATATGTTAATATATAAATATAATAGAGCTACTGTTGTCATATGGGATATGAATTTAATTTGATTCAAAATGCAGACAGTATAGATTTTAAATTCCAAATTTAAAACCGAAACAAAAAAATGGATGTTCTGCCGAATTCTTTAAGTAATCCGTTTAATTTTCTAATGGATAAAATCGCTAATTTTTTGATTCGGCAAATGAGAAATATAGAAAGAAATTGGATTTATGGCAAATAGGAAAATTGAATACTCGATTCATGCACTATGGAAATTTTTAAAGGATTCTTTTGGAATGGAAGAGGCCTTTCGAATGTTTGGACCGTATCGCGGTGCAAATGTAATTCCAAAGGAAATTGATAAAAATACCTTTGAAGTAGAAATGCCCCTTGTGCTTGGCAATACCAATTACGTGGGAACTCATTTCGGTGGTTCATTATATTCTATGTGTGATCCTTTTTACATGTTCATCTTAATGAAAAATTTAGGTGAGGACTATATTATTTGGGACAAAAGTGCAAACATTCAATTTTTGAAACCTGGACGAGGAACTGTTAAAGTTCGTTTTCATATTCCAGACGATGAAATCGAAGAAATAAGAACTTACGTTGCGATTCACCGTAAAACAACGAGAAATTATCTTGCAGAAGTATATGATTTCGATGGCACCCTTGTTGCCAAAGTAGAAAAGGAATTGTATATACGAAAAGTAAGTTGATTATGATAAAATTTTAGTGGGGATAAAATTAATTAGAATCTTCGTAAAACAGGCGTTCCGTAGGGATACTCCTCTAATAGATGTTCAATGAAACCTAGGTATGTAAACCATCCATTTTTGCCGCGAGAATTAGGAGCCTTTTCTATATGCATTTCCTGAGCTGGCATAAAACTAAAACCGATTAAATACAAATCAGGTTCATTGCTTTTTTTGGCATGGTCAAGTATGATTGATACATGACCTATCCCGCCAGTTTCATTTTGAACAAATAGATCACCAGGTCTTAGTTGTGTTTTATTTATAGACCCGGCACCTTTTTTTAAAGAATACGAATTGGAAGATGCAAAAGATTTGCGTAAATATTTTTGGTAAGTAAGTTTTGAATTTTTAAAATAAAATTTATCGCCTGAATACTTAAACAAATACAGATCATTTAGTTTATTTGAATCTTTATGAAAATCTGCCCATAAACGCATTGTGAAATCAGCACATTGTTCTAAATCATCAGAAAATAGTAATTCTTTGTCAATTGTGCCAAGGCTATTGTATCTTGAACTCAAATTTACTTTGTTATGTGAAAGAATAGAATGGTTTGATTTTAGGGGTAATTTTTGAAGGTACTGAGAAAAACTTCCGTTCTCATATTTGACTCTCAAATATCCATTCGGTAAATCTAATTCATTGATTTCTTTTGCATTCAAAGAATTAGAAATTGAAATAATAAGTAAGAGTATTGGTATATAAAAATATTCTATTATTTTGATACTGCAAATAGTGGAAGTTTTCTGAATCGATATAGTAAACGTATTGGCAAAAAAAATGAATTCAAATTCGAAAAATTGCCGAATCATCTTCTTCTTCCTTCAAATCATAATATCCGTAGACAAAGGAAGTGCTTGCTTTTACTTCGAGCCCATAAAAATACTCTGAAATTCTTCCAGACTTCGTTACTTGTAATTTATATTCCTCTGCAAGAAAGATCATTTTATCCAAAGATATCTTTTCATTGATCCTTGGACCGAAACCAGATTCAGTTTTTGCCCAATCAACAATAAATAGGCGACCTCCTGGTTTCATAGACCTTATCAATCCATCCATGGCAAGACCTGGGTTCGGGAATGTAGAAAGTGAGAGTGAGGCAAAAATTATTTCAGGGACTGGAATCCATTCGGGTAATAGGGGATGGTCAGATTGATCAATATAAAAAGGTGTTAGGTTGTCTAAACCTTCTAAAAGTTTACGGCGTAAGATCATATCGATGATATCTTGTTGGCATTCGCCGGCCCAAATCCAGACATTCGGAAACCATTTACGAAACTCTGTAAAATAAAATCCAAGACCTGAGCCGAAATCTACGATATTGGTCAACCCTTTCCAATTGAAGAATTTATACACTTCTTCCGGGTCACAGACTTCCTTTCTATGACTAGATATTAGATATTCTTGGTATTTGAGGGAACGGTAGTATTCCGTTTCTGACATAATTACAAAATTAGGAAATTGCTTAAGGAAGTACAATAGAAAAATTCAATTCAGGGAGTCTCGTTACCGAAAATGAATGTATGGTACTCTCATGGAAAAGATGGATTTCATTTGGTTCAATGTTTCTTTTTTTACAAACATTGTCAGCAGATACCAATTTTGACGAAGGAAAATACCCTTCGATTCCTAAATCGATTCGTTCAACTGTACTAACTGATAAAAAATCAGCGATTGTTTCTTGGGAACCACCAAAAGAAGAAGGTGAAATCATAATCGCTCGCTCAAATTCTGTGATAGATACACCAGAAAAATTATACATAGCTGACTCACTCGGAAGATACAAGTCAGGTGGTCCAAATGGTGCAAAATCATATTATGACTATAATTTAAAACCTGGAACTTATTATTATGCTGTCGCTTTAGTATCTGACGTTCGCAAAAGAGAAGTTAAATTATTCTCAAGTCAAAATTATACCGTGATACCAGTGACTATCGAAGATACAGATGGATCACCAGCTGTGGCTGTGAATCCCATATTCGAAGATGGATTCTCAAAGCCAGCTGGATCAGTTTCAAATATTCATATATCTTTGGAGAGAAATAACATTCGCCTAGATTGGACAGCTCCCGCGCAGGCAACTGCTGGTAGAACAATTTATACGATATATAGATCTACGAGTCCACTCACAACATTGCCATTAATGCAAAAAGCCGACAAACTAGCAGAAGTTGGACATCCCACAATAAGTTTTTTGGATCAAAGTTTAGAAAAATCACAAACATTGTATTATGGTGTTTCTGTCAAAGAAGGAAAAGGTGAGGAGTCTCTCCCATTAGTAGATAAACAATCAACACTTAGAATTTTTTATGTAAAAAAAACAAATACGAATTCGGCGGAAGTGATCGCTGATGATTCAGGTTCTGGTGATAAAACAAACAAACCTGCCGTAGTTGTGCCTGCCGATCCGCCTGGAACTCTTCATGTAAGAGGAGTAGGTTATGAAAGAGTAGGGAAGGGTGTCGTAATGAGCTGGTTATCACCAGACGGGGCAGATGAATCCGTTGTCTATTCTGTTTATGCATCAACTAAACCATTAAACCAAGGAACAGGTTCATTTGGGTCAGCTAATGCAGTTAAGGTTGCGTCTATAAATCACCCAAAGACAAATTTTTATATCAAAGAATTGAAACCCATGGATGAATTGTATTTTGGTATCACTGCAAAATCGAATGCTATATCTGAAGATTATAATTTAAAAGAAAATGTTTCCTATTTTCGTTTTCATTTTGATAAGGATTTAGAAGCTCCCAAAGAATCTGAATTGGTTAAGGAAGATACAACACCTACAAATAATACTCAGAAAATTGAAGAACCAAAATTAAATAACCAACATTCGGTGGTTCCAGCTGAGATTCGCATTTCTGAAGAAGATGGCCTGAAAGATACAGACTCTGGAGAAATCCCTTCCACAGTTAGTTATGAACTTTCAGAGACACTTTTGAATAAAATTATCAAAGAAACAATTCTACGAAAAAAATTTGAATTAGCTGCGGATAGACTTGAGCAATTTATTTCCAATGAAAAAAATACGTATTTAATCGGGAAAGCATATTTATATTTAGGTGTCAGTTATATGAAATTAGGTGAATCAAAAAAGGCTCTGAGATATTTTTTGAAACGGGAAACTAAAGCGTATTCACCTGAGCGAACAGAGTTTTGGACCAACCAAACATTAGAAAAGATAGGTAGAGGTAAAGTATGAATCGATCTATAGTAGCACTTGCAGGATTTTTATTTATTTGTGCAGGTTTAATCACTGCCTTCTATCAAACTTCCATTGAATCCAAACAAGATCAATCACAGAGTATTTTAGAGAAAATTCAAGAAGGTGAAGAGTATCTAAAACAAACAAGTCCTGTTAGTAAAGAAAAAGCCGTCTCCATATTTTCAGAGTTAGCTGGAAAACAAAATTCTAGTTTATTTGAGTTTAGAATTAAATATAACCAAGCGCGCGCTTTAGAGAAAAATGGCGATCATTATCTCGCACTTGATATTTACAAAAACCTTCGCACAAAAACAGATCTTTCCCCATCAGAAAAGGATCAATTATCTTATTCTCTTGGAAATTTGTTATTAAAACTAGACCAAGAGTCTGAAGGTAAAGGCCATCTTGAGTCAGTACTTAGAACTTCATCCGACCAAAAACTTAGATCCAAGGTTTTACAATCATTAGGTGACTTTTTATATAATCACAAACAATTCGAACCTGCACGTAAGAATTATGTTTTGGCATTGCAAGAAGATAGTAATAATACGGAAGCTAGAATCGGTTGGGGAAGAAGTCTGCGTAAACAAGGAAAAGATTGGGCATCATTTGATGTTTTTGATGAATACATAGATACAGAAAATCAATTATCTGGTGCTAATCAAAAAGTAGTCGAAGAATACAAAGATTCCGTTTATGCACAAGCAAAACAATTGTATTCAAAAAAGACGTATTGGAAATCAATTGAACTTTTCCAAAAAGCATTAACATTGAGTCCTACTTCTGACATAGAAGAAAATTCTTACTATTATATTGGTTCCGCCTATGATGCCTTAGGTCGTATGTCTCAGTCTTTAGAATATTTGAATAAAACTCTGAATAATTCTAACTACACTTTAGACCAAGCAGCCTTATATAAAAAAGGAACAATTTACTTTCGCCAAGGTAAATTTACTGAAGCCGCTGGCATTTTCCAAAATATAATCGATAAATATCCAAAAAATCATATTACAGAAAAGGCGATTGCTTGGAAAAAAGAATCTTTAGATCAGTTTAAAGATGAAGATGACTTGGGCAAATCCGCGACAAATGTAGTAGATGAAGATTTGGACACAAAACAACGCAGAGGTTCTGTATCTCCATTAATGGAAAAACCGCAAGGAACTGATGCATTAAATGATCTAGATTTTTGATACTAAAAATTCGTTATCTGTTAGCTGTTCGATAGCTTCCTGTAAACCGAAAGTTTTATATAACTCGGGCACTATGTCTTTTAAGGAATGTATGTTTTCTGCATAGATATTTGCATTTTTTCCATATAAAAATGTTGGAACCAAATTTTCTGTATGATTTTTCTGACTTAGATCCTCCAAATTTCCATGATCACTTGTAACGATAAGTGTGTCTTTTGTTGGATCCATGGTTTTTAAAATTCCAAAAAAGAATTTTTCAAGATTATCGATCACTATTTTTGCTTTATCCCAATCTTGGGCATGACCTACTTTATCAGTCAGAAAGTACTCATAAATGCATAATTTATAGTTGCCAAACATAGTAAATACGTTTGAACCTAAAGTTTCTGGATTTCTTGGTTCTAAAATGGGATCATCTGCTGGTAAATACTCACTTGCGATTTGTTTTAAAATATCATGAGTCAAATCCATATAAAGTCCCCGACCATTGCGAAGGTCTTCCATGTTTTTTAAAGGACGATTGCTTGCTAATTGGACGAGAGTTGATGCAGAAACTAACTTTGGTTTTTCTTCCACATGTTTTAAGTAAGGCGAAGTGAAACAGTTTAAAAAGTCAGCTTTAATCTGATTTTCAGCGAGGATTTTCAAAATCGAATATTTTGAGATAATTTTACGGAGAGTAATCGTGGGAAACCCACTCACATGCCGACCGAGTAGGGCCGCTCCATTGATGCCCGTCCAAATCGCAGTTTGGCCAGTCGCTGATTGAGGAAGGCCAGGCACGCCTAAGTGTGCATCCGTTGGAATCACATGAAGTTTTTCACTTAAAACGGGTAAATTAGCATCTTTTAGAGGTTTTCCACCTAAAGGAGAAAAAATGCCGTTGGCATACCGAGTGAATGGATTTGTATCGTGATTGTATTTTCCAAGTCCGATCCCATCTAAAAAAATATAAAATATCATTCCTCACCTTTCACTGTGAAATTTGGGCTTTGAACGCCGATAATAATAGAGATGAAATGGAAAATAAATTCAGTCGGACTTTTCGTTATTTTCCTATTTTGTACTTTCCTCATAGGTTCTTTGGTAATTGGTTTTGAAACTCTAGTCAATGGAAAGTTTAAAAAAGATCAATTTTTGGAAGCGATTCATAAACAGTTTTTAGATGATAGGATCCAATTTTACTCGCAACTCGAATTCACTTTGAGATCGGAGGAGCTACCATATTATGGAAGTAATGTGGGGAATTCAATAAAAAACAAATTGAAGTTAAATTCAATTAAAATTTACGATAAAACGTTTAGACTTTTATATTCAAGTGAGCCTACAAAAGAAGTCTTTCAATCCGAATTGAGACATGATGAATCCATCATAAGTCCTGGAGAGGGTCGAAAATTAATCACAGGCGATAACGCCTATCGTTCTATAGATGGAAATTTCTATTTTGTTTTTCCTTTTCCTTATACTCCAAGACCACTTCTTATTAATCCAAATTTAGAATACGGTTTTAACTATTGGCTATTTGATAAAGATACTGGATCAATTTATTTTACAAATGATATCCACCTATTAACTGGCGACAAGGAACCAAAGGAATTATTGGATTTATTTAAAGACAAAAATAATCAAGAAATTTCTTGGAAAATAGATGGAGAAAATGGCATACTGCATCGTATCGATACTAAAGAATATTCTGTTTATCTGATAGAATACAGTAATTTTTTCTCAAAACAAAATATATCAAAATTTATTCTCATATCCTTCCTCACCTTTGTGGTTTTTTGTTTTTTTAAATTAATTTTTGAAATTAGAAAAAAGAACGGAATCTCGATATCACATTCAAATCGGATTGGAGTTATTTGTTTTTTGATGTTATTGGTTTTTTATACTGGAGTTACAAGTTTATTACCTGATTTTAGATACTATAAAGATTGGACTAAAATGCGATGGAGCCAATCAGAATTCCTCCTAGAAAAATTAGAAAAAAATATATTAGATCAAATTTCATCCAGTGATACTCAGGAAGAAATATATAATAAAAATTTTGATCCCATCGTTAAAGAAATTTATTTTTGGAAAAATTCAGACTCAACTTCTCTTTTAATCAATCGGTTTTCCATAGAGATACATTCTTTCTTAGTTAAAATAAATGAACTTGAAACGTCTCAACTCTTGGAATCAAATTCGGAATATATTTTTATCATACCTATTCGAAATGCGGGAGAAAAAAAATCTTATGTGATTTTGGTTCTAGACCCGCAATTGTTTGCTGCAAAAAAATCAAAAGACAAAGACGAGTTTTATTTCATCAATTCAAGATATCGACTATCGGACGATAGGTCAAAAGAAAGATTTCAGATCCATCCTAAACATTGGGAAAAAACTATTTTAAATGCAGCATCACATTTGTATTCAGGGATCACAAATTTTTCTCTGTTAGGAGTGCCGTTTCAAACATATTTTTATTCGAGTGAAATAAAGAATGCAGCGATTACAAATGGCCTGTTTGTATTTAAAGCAGATAACACATCACCTATTCTCGTTTATATTTCATTTTTTACGTTTATTCCTTTTTTGTTTCTCAATTTTTATTCCAAATTCTTATCAAATCGCAAAAGGCAAATGATATCAGAAATCACTGTTTTGGAAAATATTGCACCGAGCCTTACCTCAAATGAAGTATCCATTGATACCGTAAAAGATGATGAAAAAATTGTAACTAGCTTCTTTGAGGAAAATCCACCGCCTGAAGAAGCGATTGCAGAAACTCCAATACCTATTGAAATTGGTGAAGTCCTTGTGAAAAAAAATATTCATCAATATTTGCCTCCTAGTCTTTGGAAGTCTGCCCTATCCCCAATCCCAAAAGAGATACAGCAGAAGAGGGATTCTATTTTTAATTTGGAATTAAAATCTCTAGTAAACCAAGTAACAACGTCTGATGTTAGTATTGGCCGTCGGCAATCTGATCTAAAAAAAGAATCACCTGTTTGGAATATACCAGAAGAAAAGAAATTTGAATATTCTATGTTGGACCGCGTATACCGAGGTGATGAAGTTTCGCTTGATGGCATAGTTGAATATACAAAAAATTTCATCCAACGATTAGGTTCTCCCAGATTTTCATTTTTATTTTTAAATGATACGATAGGTTCTTATCATAGCCAGATCTCTTTTGGTTTGGATTATAATACAAGATCAAATCTTATTTTTTTATACAATGATCCTTTTTTACAATTCAATGAGAATGGATTTGCCTCAGTTGATATAACTGAAAAAGTAAAACTAGATAAGTTTATCTCTAAAAAATTCTCTTGGGAAATTTTGGCTCAAATTGAAACGATACTCGCTTTTAATTTAGAAAAATTTGGCTTTCCTGGTTTGTTTCTGATTCTACTCGATAAACAAGAAAAAGAAAAATTTGTCGAATCTCATAAAAGAATGATTGGTGAAAAACTAAAACATATAGTTCCCGCCTTGCACGTATTAATGGAAAAGGAAGATAAAACTCCTGATCTTTTCGAAGACAGTCTTTCTTGGATGGTGCGTTCATTTTTACAGGCAACATTGGGCGGAAAAAGAAATGCATATGTAACGCATATTTTATGGGAAAATTATCATCCAACAGATGCGAATGAAGAAAAAAAAGCAGAGATGTTACATCAAGTCACAAAAATTGTAGAAAGTAAAGATCGTGTGATTGAAAATTCTCCGAATGCTTTTTTACTGATCAGTGAAAAAGATCTTAAAGAACCTCTAGAAAAATTACTTAAACTTTATCCTTTCCCGTATGACGCAAAGTATATGAAGTACCCAGATGATGGCGAAAATTATTATTTATATCTCTAAAATACTTTTGGCTTCACTTTGTATAACTGTTGGTATTTCTGCCACTCCTTCCAGGAAAAAAGAAATTGCCTCTGCTTTGAAAAAGCAAATTTTCGCCTATCATAGAGCAGACGAAGAGACAAATTCGATTCCCTATTTAGAAAGATATCTCGAAGTAAGTCCTTATGAGATTTATTATAAACTTTTGTATGCGAAAGCTTTGCTCTATAGATCAGATTTAGAAGTTCCAAAACATGATGAGGCGATCGAATCTCGTATGAACAAAACGAGCGCTATACGCTCAAATTATACAAAAAGTGCTAAAATTTTTCAGACGAATGTTCTTCACTTACAACAAATTAGACCCAGAGATCCAAATTTAGGACGATGGTTTTATCTTTGGGCATTTAGTGAGTGGTTTTCGGATAACAAAGAAAAGTCTATAAAACTATTTTTGAAAGCAGTGAAACAAGATTATAGATTAACAGAATCATATTATAATATAGCATCAGTTTATGAATCTATGGGCCAATGGAAGGATGCGGAACTATATTGGAAGAAGTATGAAAAGGCAGAAAAGGAAGTCGAAGAAGAAGAATAATGGCTAAAATCGACAAACGGTTTCAAATTTTATTTTCCGAAGAAGAGTTGCTTTTATTGAAACACGAAGCGGACAAACGAGGCATTTCTCAGGGAGAATTATTACGATCCGCCCTTAGAAATGAAATTACTCAAAAATCCGATTTTACTCGGTTACGCGCTGTTCGTTCATTAGTTGAGATATTTGATTGAAATTTTATTTAACAAACAATTTTATAACTGATCTTTTGTTACATGAAGATCGAAAGTCTTTAGCAGACCAAATCGAAACTCTTTTGCAGAATGGACATAGATTTTATACATCCGTTTATACTTTGTTATGTTTATTTGCCGATGAAAAGATCAAGCATTCCAAAAAAACAAGAACAATATTGCATTTGATTGATGAGCTTGTAGATGAGATATTACCTATCGATAAAAAGGTTTTAGAGATTTTGGATGATTCTGAAAAACTTATGGATATATTGCAATACGAGATTCATATTGCAATACTTTCCGGAATGGATGAGTTAGTCGTCAGTGAAGTGATAGAGAAAGGATACAAAGGGCAATTACCTCTGCGTCACCTCATTCGGAAAACTAAATGAAATCGGTGCAGAAAGTTTGCTCTTTTGGTCTCTTCCTTCCCACTCATCAAAATATTTGTTATACGCCGCAATTTTAAAATAGTAAGTGATGCCAAATTGAAAAAGGGCACCTTGTTTTTCTTTCCTGGATGAAAAGCTGGGATTTGAAAGTGACTTTGGAAGTGTTTTTTCATCCTCGTCTGTGATATAAATATTTGTGATTAATATATCTTCATTGGCACAATATTTTAAATTTTTGTAATCGCTACCTTCTGACTTACCATTAATTGATGTTAACTTTCCATTTTCACTTTTCACAAATAAAGTTCCAATCATACGATCTGGTTCAACACCATAAAAAATCATATAACCACCATGATCCTGAACTTCTCTTTCATGATTCGAATTCCAGTTAAAACAAACACCTTTTGTGTCATTTGGCATTGGAGAGACTCTGAAATTTGTCGGGGCATCGGGAGGATTCAATTCTTTTACAAGAAAATTTAGGCCATATAGAGTAGGTGCTTGTTTTCCTTGAGGATCAGATCTTAACCAAACTTTCCATTGATAAAATTTAAATTTCGGAAGTGCACTTAAATCTTTTAATGACAATTCAATACGATTCCACTTGGGACCTTTTTCTTCTGATTCGCCAAACTTTTGATTACTTCCTCGAAAATATAAAGCTACATCTGTATCTGTCGGTTTATCTATATCAAATTTAATTTTACTAATTTCTGAGTAACTAAACTTAGTTGAGTAAATAGGTGACAAAACGTAACTCCCTTCATGAGATACACGTTTTGTTTCATCAGAATATTTAACACGATTGTATTTTGAAAATTCTTTTGATTCGAATGGTTTCCCTTGATGGATGTGAAATCCGTCGATATTTCCAAAATATGATTTTGCGAGGATTAGATTTGTAGAATCTGATTCCGGAAATCCGATGCCTATGATATCTTCACCTTGCGCTTGATAGGCTGCCGTTTGGTATCCATTTTGGAAAAGTAATATTTTATTTTGAATCGTATCAAAATGAATGGAGATGATATGCCAATCCTTTCTTGGAATTTGATTTGGTGCACGAAGAACGGTTGAAATTTGTGAACCATCTTCTTTTTGGATCAAATTGTTTGCATAAAACACAAGCTTGTTTTCTTCGATTTCAAGACTAAAACCAAATTTTTTACCTTTGATAAATACAGTTTTATCCATTACAATAGATGAAGCGCCTTGTTCACTAATTAACAAAGGTATGGTGATTGTAAAAGATTCTGGGCTAGAATTGAAAAAACGAGATCCAGAAACATTCAAATGGATCTGATTTCGTTTGCCTGAAAAGTAGGCCGATTTATTTCCAAAAATTGAATATTTTGGATCTATAATATAGGAAGATGATAAAATAGAAATGGTTTTTGATTTATTTGTTAGTGGTACGCTTGTTACTTCAGGGTTTGAAACTTCACCTTCAAAATCCAAAAAAATCTCCCCATTCTTTGGAATATTTTCTATGGGCTTAATGGCAAGTTTCCGTCCTACATTTGTTTCAAGGACGGCACTTACTTTTTTCCATTCTCTTAAATCCGGTGTAACTTCTGTTAAATTTTCTTTGGCTTCAAGGCCAAAAAATAAACAACAAACAAAAACTAAGGCTTTTGTGCTTCGATTAATTGCAACCTGCGCTCGTGTCGTCCACCTTCGAATGTTGTATTGATCCATTTTTGTACTATCCGTAGAGCCAGATCTGTGCCGAGTACTCGTCCGCCAAGAACGATCACATTCGCATCGTTATGACGTCTTGACATCTCAGCCGTAAATTCGTCATGACAGAGTGCTGCACGGATTCCAGGAATTCGATTAGCTGCAATGGAGGCACCAATTCCCGTACCACAAAGGGCAATCAGTCTTGGAACTTCTCCCGATAAAACCTTTCTACAGGCATCACCAATGACAGTCGGATAATCTACAGATTCTTCGCTCTTAGTACCGTAATCGACCATTTCGAAGCTTTCCTCCAGACTTTTCCTGAGGAATTCTTTCAGAGCAAATCCGCCGTGGTCAGATGCAATGCCTAGTTTTGGTTTCATTCTTATTTCTCCGTGAATTGGTTCAAAAATTGTAAATAGGAAGCTCTGGATTCAATGGATAGGGAGAATAAAAATTTTTCCCTCTCCCGAAGGAGGGATCCATAGCGGGCATAGAATTCGGATTCAAAATTTCGCGAGCGCTTTGCCCAATCTTTGTCTGGCATCAAAATCGCATCCCTTGTCAGTTCACGAATGCCAGAAACTAGGAAATTGCGAAGAACAAACCAATCTCCCACGGATTTTTCTTCTAGAGGAGTCAGATGGTATTCCCTATCCATATTTAATAATATCTTTTTTTCTAAACTGGCAAGATGATCTTCAGTCGCATAACTTGCTTCATACGCAGAAACAAGGGCTTCTCTATCTTCCTCTGTTTGTACACTTTTTCGTAGACAAACCAGTGAATTGATACGTGCAAGTACTGAGTCTTTAGCCAGTTCATTTATTTCCAGATCCGCCATTTCGAGGTAGGATCTAGAAATAAGTCCCACTTTCGATTCTTTTAGTAAATTCACATAACAAGTCTTTGCTTCTTTGTGATAAGATAATCCTTCCGCAATCCAAATTGACATAGCTTGAATGGGATAAAGACATATCAAAAAAACAGAAGTGATTAATAGTTTTATAAACAAAGACGTATTAGCCTTTTGTCCTTTCAAATTCTTTCATATAAGAAACGAGAGTTTCGATTCCTGACTTTGGCATAGCGTTGTAAATGGAGGCACGAAAGCCACCCACATCACGATAACCTTTCAATCCGCAAAGTCCACTATCTTCGGCACCTTTTAGGAAAAGTGTATCTAGGCTCGGATCTTTGATTTTGAAAACAGCATTCATCACTGAACGATGTTTTGTTGGAACGGGAGCAACAAACAGTGAGGATGAGTCGATTGTATCATAAAGCAATTTTGCTTTTTCCTCATTTTCTTTTTCCATCACAGACAGACCACCTTTCTTCTCAAGCCATTCAAAAACTAATTTGGCAATGTAGATAGAAAATGTAGGCGGGGTGTTATAGTTGGAATTATGTTTTTCCATCAAAGCATAATTCATAAGATTTGGTATGGGATGTTTTTGGATTGGCAATTTTTCTTTGTCATAGATAACAATCGTTAAGCCTGATGGGCCTATATTTTTTTGGGCACCAGCAAAGATTACAGAAAAATCTTTTATATTTAATCTGCGACTGAGTAGTTCACTTGTCATATCTGCAATGAGTGGAGTCTTTGTGAGTTTGGGAAAACTGGCGTAACGTGTTCCATAGATTGTATTGTTAGAAGTGATGTAGAGGTATTTGGCACCTGGGTTTATATCTGCTTCTGACAAATCAGGAATTTCCATATAGCCAGATGGTTTTCCATCAAAGATAGCCTTCACATTTGGGTAAAATTTTTGCGCTTCTGAATGGGCTTTTACCGCCCAGACACCAGTCAGTGGAAAGTCAGCGGATTCTCCTTCTGCCAAATAGTTTAATGGGATGGCTGAGAACTGAAGAGTAGCCCCACCAGGAAAATAAACGACCCCATAATTGTCTGGAATTTGTAAGAGCTTTCGCAATAGAACCAAGGATTCATCTAAGATATTTAGGAAATGTTTCTCACGATGGCTCATTTCCATCACAGACATACCACTTCCTTGGTAATTTAGGAATTCTCCCTGTGCCTTTTCCATAACTTCTGTGGGAAGCATGGCTGGTCCTGCGTTAAAATTGTAAATTCTGGAATTAAAATTTCCCATCTGAATCCAAGTTCTTCCCAGAAATATTGGGGTAAATATCTTTTTCCAAAATCAAAACTTGCTTTGCAGATTCGCTTGTTTGCCCTATACTTGGCGCATTCTTTAAAAAAAAATTCAAGAGGGTGAAATGAGAATATTTCGCACCGCCACTTTGTTGGTGTTTGTTGTTACTTTAGGTCTTTCTGCTCAAACGAAGGCTCCGCTCGGAGAATCCGAAATCAAAGGTGCAAAAAGGATTGAGTTTATCAATCGTTCCAATCGTAGAGCGTCTTCAGATATCGTTCAAGAAAACCAAGGGATTGGTAAAAAATTAGCTGAAGGCATTCAAAAGGGAGATTCCTCTACAAACAATGGAGTGAACATCCAAAGAATTCAACCTGGCAAAGATGGTAAGTTAGGTGCTGATATTTTAACGATTAGCGATTCGCAATCCTTTGATCATGTAAATTCAATTGTTCGAATTGTTGCCTCATATGTAGAAACATCTTTTCAATACAAAGCAGGTGGAGCTGACACAATTGGCCAATACCTAGTATATTACAACGCCGCTCACAGAAAAGATCTAAAATATTTTTCTTCTAAATATACAGAAGAAGTAGTCAAAAATTTAACAGCCGATAAAGCAGGCTTAGATACAAATTACAAAAATTGGTCAGGCAAAACGCAATTAGTTATCCCGATCGAAAAAAATATTCTTAAAGACGGCGGAAAAGACGTAACGACCGACGAACTTGAGAAAGACGTAAACAAAATAGTTAGAGATAAAGAAAAAGATCCAACAACCAAAGAAAAGATGAAAGAAGAGGCCAAAAAAATGGATACTCTTCAGACAGAAAAGTTGAAGGAAGAGAAAAAAATAGTTCAAGACAAAAAACAAGAAGTTTCGAAAGAACAACAAGCTCTTGATCAGAAAAAAGAAGATTTAAAGAAGAAAGAAGCTGCCGAAACTGCCAAGTTAAACGAACTTAAAAAAGATCCAGTCAAAAACAAAGTTGAGATCGAAAAGAAAACCGAAGAAGTAAAACAAATCCAACAAGAAACTGCTAAAACAGAAGTGGAAGCGGCTAAAGTAGAACAAAAGAAAGAAGAGTTGGAGAAAAAAGAAGAACAAATCGCTGCGAAAGAAGAAGCTAGAAAAGATGGTGGTGATACGACAGCAACAACTGAAGGAACGAAAACCACAGAAACTACAAAAGAAGCAGAGAAAAAAGTTGAAGAGTTAAAGACTGAACTAGCAGAAGTTAAAGATGAATTGAAGAAAAAAGAAGAACAAAGCGACAACGTCGTAAATAATAAAATTCTTTTTATGAAGTTTATCAAATACGATGCAGATGGTCATTATTCAAATGAACTTTGGGCCATTGATACCACAAAAGATGATGCCTTATTCAAAAGCCCTTACAACAATATTTGTTCTAAAGAGTTTAAAGAAATCGCAAATCAAGGTGTGCTTGTTTTAGGTTATGACGGGGAAAAAATCGAAACCAGAAAACACAAACTCGTGTTACTTGATCCTGATAAATTATCAGTAAAAAAATCAAGTGATACAGCAGATATATTCTGGCGCACTCCGATGATCAACCGTGATGATAAAATATACGTAGTAGAAAAATTCAAAGATAAATACCACGTTGCCCGTTTCAAAACGGATTTGACATTCGAAGCCAGATCAGCCGAAGCTATCGAAGAAAATTCCGAGATCACATTCTTTGGTGATAAACTCTATGTCACAGGAAAACCGAAAGAAGGCGACAAAACCACAATCAAAGTATTCAAAAAAGAAGATTTGAGCTTAATTAAAACCATCGCTCCTTAATTTAAAGAATTTCCAATTGGATTAAAAAACCAATGCTATCATGGCATTGGTTTTTTTTATCCGACGGCAACGCCCCATTTAATCTTTTAAGTATTCGATTCTTTCGCGGATAGTTTCGTTGGATGGGATTTTTTTAGCTAAGTCTTCCAACATTTTGATGGCCTTTTCTTTTTTGCCCATCACATCCCAAAGGTCGGATAATTCGAGCGCTGGTCTCGGATCATTGGGAGATTTAGAAAGTAAGGTGAGGTAAATTTCTTCGGCTTTGGTGAGGTCGCCTATCAGTTTTAATGCGGCAGCTTTTCCGAGTAGGGCAAAATAATCATCACCAGATGCTAATATTTTATTAAAACATTCTAAGGCTTTGTCATATTTTCCGAGACCTCTGAGAGAGTCCGCATAACGATTGATAATTAATTTGTTATCAGGATCAAATTCTAATATTTTTTCCCAATAAGTGATAGCTGTTTCAAATTCTTTTTTCCCACGGAAAGATTCTGCGAGACCATAGAGAGCAAAAAAGTTACGAGAATCTAAATCTTTCGCTCGTTCATAATAGATTATTGCTTTATCAAAGTTTTTAATCTTGCGATAACTATTTCCAATTTCTGTCAAAATCTTAATATTGTTAGGTTGTGAAGAGAGTAATTTTTCCCACCAGAGAATGGCTTCTGCATATCTTTGGCAGGCAAAAAACAAATGCCCAAGTCCAACGATGACATATTGGTCATTGGGATTGATTTGGAGAGCTTCCATATAATAAACTTCCGATTCTTTGAAGTTTTTTAATTTTCTATGAGCATCTGCGACACGAGATAAAATGCTCGCATCAGTTATAGTTATGTGATGAAATTCTTCTGCGACTTCGATGATTTTTTTTAAACTACTTAAATCACGGTAACAATTCATAAGGCCCATAAGCGAAAATTTGTTAGTCGTATCGCCTGCTAAACATTTGCGATAGAATTTGATGGCTTCTTCTGGTTGTTTTGTTTTAGCGTAATAATCCCCAAGGCCGACGAGTCCATAGGTGTTTGATGGATCTTCATCAAGTAATATTTCTAATCTTTCTTTAGCTTCCTTAAACCTACCTTGATCAAGGAAACGATACGCTTCTTTCGCTAAGGCTTTTATCTTGGTAAATTTTTCATCTTCGGGTGGTTTTTCTAATTCAAGTTTATCCATTGGGGCGCTCTTTAGCTTATGGAACACCTTTCAAATTTAACTAGCAAAAATCGACTCAAAAACGAGAGAACATTGACGAAACACCCTTTTTTGAGGAAATGGCTTGTGGGGGAACGCAAATGACTACATCATCCGAAGCTATTACTGGCGCCAGGTTAATGGTTGAACTATTGGAAGAAGCAGGCGTTGAAATCGTCTTTGGCTACCCAGGTGGCGCGATCCTTCCTTTTTATGACGAGCTCTATCATAGTAAAAAAATAAAACACATATTAGTTCGTCACGAACAGGGTGCCATTCATATGGCCGAAGGTTATGCTCGTTCCACGGGCAAATTGGGTGTTTGCATTGCAACTTCAGGCCCAGGTGCTACTAATTTGATCACTGGTCTCACTGATGCGAAACTTGATTCAATTCCCATACTTGCGATTACAGGACAAGTTCCTACAACAGACATTGGAACAGATGCCTTCCAAGAAGCGGACATTTATGGGATCACTATCCCCATTACAAAATACAATGCATTGATTAAAACAGCTGATGATCTTCCTCGTCACTTTGAAGAAGCGATGAAAATTGCTATGGGCGGAAGGCCAGGTCCAGTACTTCTTGATTTTCCTAAAGACGTTCAAAACCAGAAGACAACTGTAAGAAAAGCCACTTCCCTTAAGATTGCTAAACACCATTACGAAAGACAAAATGTAAAAGGCGATGTGCAAGAATTTGCCGATGCACTGAACCGAGCAAAACGTCCTCTATTATATGTTGGGGGTGGTGCGATCAATTCATTCGCATCTGCCGAAATCAAAGCTCTCGCAGAAAAAGCAACCGCACCAGTGACGACTACACTTATGGGAATTGGTGCCTTTCCTGGGACACATAGTTTGAGTGTAGGAATGCTCGGGATGCACGGAACAGCTTATGCGAATAAGGCGGTTCTTGAATGTGATTATATTTTAAATTTAGGTGCTAGATTTGATGACCGCGTTGCACGAAAATATGATTTTGCACCCGATGCGGTTCGTGCTCATATAGATATTGATGCCGCAGAATTTAACAAACGTGTGAATGTGGATTATATTTTACATGGGGATCTAAAAGATGCCGTGCGTGAAATGTTACCTTATATCAAAACTTCTGATCGTAGTACCTGGATTAGTCGGATCCAGGAATTAAAAAAAGATCATCCTTTAGATTTTGATAATTCAAATGATGAGATCAAACCTCAAGATTTTTTAAAACAAGTTTACGAACGGACAAAGGGTAAATGTATTGTTTCCACAGATGTAGGCCAACACCAAATGTGGGCGGCACAATATTATATATTTGATGAACCAAATACATGGCTTACTTCTGGCGGACTCGGAACCATGGGCTATGGATTGCCTGCGGCAATTGGTGCCAAATTTGGAAACCCTGACAAAACAGTAATTTGTGTGACTGGTGACGGAAGTTTCCAAATGTGCATCCAAGAATTGGCAACTATCGCACAATCAAAATTAGGTGTCAAAATTTTACTATTTAATAACAATTTTCTTGGCATGGTGCGCCAATGGCAGGAACTTTTTTATGAAAATAGATTCAGCGAGTCGCAGTGGACTTACAATCCCAACTTTGTAAAGTTAGCTGAGTCTTATGACATCCCTGCGATGAAAATTTCTACCAAGTCAGAAATTAGTAAAGGTCTCGACTTCTTTTTGAAAGACGAAGGTGCGGCTTTGATTGAAGTTATGATTCCTGCGGAAGAAAAAGTATTCCCGATGATCCCATCAGGGAAGTCACAAAAAGATTTAATCGAATTTAAGGATTTGGCTAAGTTAAAAAAATGAAACATACTCTCAGCATTTTAGTGAACAACCATCCAGGCGTAATGAGTCATGTTTCTGGGCTTTTTACAAGACGTGGCTATAACATTGATTCCATTGCCGTGGGCGTTACGGATGATTCAGAAGTATCGTCTATGACCATTGTTTTGAATGGTGATGATACCATCGTCGGTCAGGTAAAAAACCAACTCTTAAAATTACCCGATGTTTTGAAAGTGCAAGACATGGCGTATGCGAGTAGTGTGCAAAGAGAATTGGTTTTGATATCAATTCAAATCACTGAGGCCAATCGTAGCGAAGCTTTGAATGTTTGTAATGGTTTTGGTGCCAATATTCTAGAGATGACAGAAGACTCCTTACTTCTGGAATTTTCTGGCAATACCAGACAAGTGGGCAATATGATTTCACTTATGAAACATTTTGGGATTCGCGAAATATCTCGCACAGGCCAAATTGCTATCGCGTATAGAAATCAATTATCAAGTTGAATATTTGTTTATAAAACCTTGTTTTAAAACACTTACTTGCTTGACCAGGTAAAGTTTTAAGACAAAATTTTCATTCGATTCCCAAGAGGTTTTTGCAATGAAAATTATTTTCTTTTTAATTTTATCATCTTTATATTTTTCTCCTCTCATCCTTTTTCCACAATCAGCTAAAGCCAGTTATCTGGACGGTAAAAATCGAAATATAATCAGTTATAATATAGGCGTATCTTGTCCCAAAAAAATAGAAGATGTGAAATCCATTCGTATGCCTGAACTTTCCGAACTACGATTGAAATTCCCAAATGCCTCTGCAGGTAATTTTACAGGTCCTGACAATGGTGAAACCTACCAATGGAAAAATGGGCTTTATAAATGGACAAGGTCTGATGGAACCGTTGTGAATGAATGGGAAAATGGAACGGTCCAATTAGAATCACCTGGCAAGTTTAAATTATTAGCCTTCCCTCCAACTTGCCAAAATTGTTTACCAAATTTAAACATAGAGTTTAAAGATGGTTCATCACTTAACAGGTTTTATTCGCCTGACACAAAAGTTTTTTCTTATTTTGTTAAAAAATGTGCAGGTAAAGATTTTGAACTCACTGACAGAATCTCATACTTTAAAGACCCATCTCGCACCGAACTTACAAAATATTCTTACCCAAAGACTGCCCCGACAGATTTTCAATCTTATCTCAATATCACAGAACCTAACATTGATGATCTGAGATTAAAAATTTCTGGCAATGTTGCCGCCAATTTTTCGGGGCCAGATGGTGGGGTGGTAAACTTTTGGAAACCAGGGCATTATCAATGGAAAAGATCAGATGGGAGTATATTTATCGAACAGGAAAATGGAAGTTGGCATTTAAATATTCCAAACCAAATCAAAATCGATTCCTATACGCAAGTCTGTAACGGATGTTTGCCGAGTTTAACTTATACTTGGCCGGATGGATCACAAATTCACAAATCATGGATACCCCACCGGAAAGATTACTCGGTTTATTACCAGAATGACACAAAAAAACCAGCACTTCTCTGGCTTATCCCTGATCCAAACAAATTTGCCAAGTTACGAACGACTATTGGTTCCTATGAGTTTTATCATTCTGCCTCCTGGAATTTCTTTTTAGAAGGACTTCGTGACGTTTTTAACCAAAAAGCCTATTTCAATGAATTGGAAAGAGAATATGGTTTGTCCAATGAAGGAAAAATTCCTGTGCTTTTATTTGATAAATCGGCAGAGTCCATGGCATACAACGGGCGTGAGTTGCCAGGTGGTTCTGCGGAAGGGGGCTTTGGTGGTCAAGATTCGATTCAGATATGTTGTGGAGAAAAACAAATACAAGCCCCCTCAGATGCAGTGATAGCAGAAGATACCAAAAAAAGATTGTATTATGGGACTTTTTTTCATGAAGCCACACATAACATGCATCAGATTGGATGTCTGACAAAAAGAGTCGGTAAACAAGGTCTTCCCCTTGCCAATCAAAACGATCCTTGGTTTGTGGAAGGTCTTGCCAATCATGTTGCGGCAAATTTTACGCTCTCCAAACAAGCAGAAATTTACGAACAATTAAACAAACGTTTGTTGGAAAACAAAGTCCCTAGAGATTTTGATGGGATGTTAAAACAATCCTATAACGATTTGTTACCATATTATTTGGGTGCTTATTTGGTAGAGTATATGCACCGCGAATATGGAAAGGAATCAGTAAAAACCTATCTGCATGCCACTTGCCTTGCTGAAGATACAAAATCAGCCCTCAAAAAAGCCACGGGAAAAGAAGCGAACCAATTCTATCTAGATGCATTGGAAAATTTTAAAACTACATATGCTAAATCTTCAAAAAATATACGTGAATGGAAATTTGGCCATCTAACAAAAATGAATGCTAAGGATCCTAAAGCCTTTGAAGAATTTGTAACGAATGGTTTCGCTAAACCAAATAATTTTAGAGATTACCAAAGTATTGAGGATGTGCCAGATTTAAATGCTATTTTTGAAGCGGATGTTTCTAAGTATTCAGGGCTCGTGGAAGGAGATTTTAACGGACAGAGTGGGCAAGGGTTTTATCTCTGGAAAAAGGGAAATTACAAATGGTATGGGGATGCTTATGAAGTTTTCATCAATCCTGGCAGTTCCATTATGTTTAGAAATAAAGGTTGGGAATTTGTGCAATGGGCCAATGGCCAAAAAAAAGTCACCGCGCCTGATGGATCAAACGCGATGTTTTGGAACAAAGATCAAAAAGGTTATTTTGATAAAAATGGAAAACCGATTCAGTGACCTTCTAACCAACGTTCTGCTTCAAGTGCCGCCATACAACCGCTACCTGCTGCTGTAATTGCTTGGCGGTAAACTTTGTCTTGGACATCTCCTGCGGCAAAAACACCTTCAATATTTGTTTTTGTCGTACCTGGCACTGTTTTGATGTATCCAGTTTCATCCAATTCCAATTGGCCTTTAAAGATTTCCGTATTGGGAACATGTCCAATCGCATAAAAAAGCCCACCAACTTGTAAGTCTTTTATGGCCTTGTCTACTGTATTTTCTAGAGTAATATTTGTTAGGCCACCAGCGCCACCTTTTGCCTCCGTGACAGTTTGGTTCCAAAGTATTTCAATTTTTGGATGATTTTTGGCACGATCTTGCATGATTTGTGAAGCACGTAAAGAATCTCTTCTATGAATTAAATAGACTTTGGAGGCAAATTTGGTTAGGTGGTTCGCTTCTTCGACAGCCGAATCTCCACCACCAATCACCGCGAGTTCTTTGCCTCGGTAAATAGGGAGTGCACCATCACACACGGCACAGGCGGAGATTCCGCGTTGCCAAAATACATCTTCGCCTTTGATATGCATACGTTTTGCTGTCGCACCGGTCGCAATGATGACAGACTCTGCTTCAATTTTTTCATCATCCGACCATATCACAAAAGGTCGTTTTGAAAAATCGACTTTTGTAATGGTTTGTGTGTGAATGGTTGTGCCGTATTTTGCGGATTGTTCACGGAAGAGTTGGGTGAGTTTGGTTCCATCTATGCCTTCAGGAAAGCCTGGAAAATTTTCTACTTCGGTTGTGGTTGTCAGTTGTCCACCAGCCGCAACGCCACCAGCCATAAAGCCCTCATACATCACCGGATTCAAATTGGCCCTTGCCGCGTAAATTGCTGCTGTATGTCCCGCAGGACCCGATCCAATGATTACTACTTTATGTGCCATTTTTTACCTCTTTATATTGATTCTAAATTTAGACGAATTTTAGAAATGAAAAATTGAAAATTAAATTTTGTTTTCGCAAGTTTTTACCCAAGGGGCGTAATAGGGATCGCTCGCAAGTGGACTCAATTCCAAGGTTTTCAGATAATCTTTCTGTTTGGTGGTTTTTGTCAAACAAAGGTAACTCGATTCAAAAAAATCGAGGACTAACTTATTGCCCTGAAATCTGATTTCTTCCAAGATTTGTAAGGCTTCCTTTTCATAACCTGTGGAGAGGTAAAGGCGGAACAGTTCCCTTTTGACCTCGGTATCTTCCTTATGTGCTTGGTAGAATTTTTCTAGATAATAAATGGATGTAGCGCGGGCTTTGGGTGATTCAGCAAGTAGAAGGCCCATACGTTTCAAAACAGGTTCATATTCTGGATTTTCGCGGAGTGACAATTCGTAATAGTAGAGGGCTTTTGTCTTTTCTCCCTTTTCTTCAAATGATTTTCCTTCTTGGAAGAGTTTGATTTCCTTGCCGCCACAATTGGCAACTAACAGGACGCTTAACGATAATAGGAAAAGTTTCATTTGAAATATGTCTCTCTGTCCTTTTTTATCTATTAAGGCAATAAGGCAAAAAAAATAATAAGTCTCTTTAGGGTTTTTGTCCGACTCTTTTAGTAACATAAGAGAGTTACCATGGGTTCCAAATTGCCAAGTTCTCAAAATCATTTACTTCAAACCTTTCAAGAATACCTTTCTGTAGAGAAAGGCTTAAGCGACAATTCTATCTATTCCTATGGTTATGATCTCAATAAATTTGCGATCTTCCTAGAAAAAGAACATATTAACTTTCTAGAAGTGAAAACAAATGATATCATGCGTTTTCTCGAGGAAGAGAGAGAACGAAAGATTTCTGCAAAGACCTTAGCCCGTGAGGTTGTTGCAATCCGTCAGTTTTATAAATTTCTTCGCGATGAAAAACGATTGGATTCAAATCCAACAGAAAAAATCGAAACTCCGGAAGTTGCGAGAACGATTCCTGATTATTTAACCCAAACTGAAATAGATGAATTATTCATCACGATTAAAGAAGATAACCTTTATGAATTAAGAGACAAATGTATTTTTGAACTTTTATATTCATCGGGATTGCGTATTTCTGAAGCTTGCAATTTAAAGATTGGCGATGTGGATATGGAAAATATGGCAATCACCGTGGAAGGAAAAGGGGGAAGACAACGTCTTGTTCCGTTTGGTGAAAAGTCCCTCGACATACTTAAAAAATACATGGCAGAGAGTCGTCCTGAAATTTTGAAAAAGCGAGTATGTGAATTTGTTTTTGTTTCTAAGAAAGGTTCGTATATCAACCGCAAGTCGGTATGGCGCCTTCTCAATCATTATATAAAAAGAACAAAAATCAAAAAGAAAGTCACTCCACACACACTCAGACACTCTTTTGCGACTCACTTATTGGAAAATCATGCAGACCTTAAATCGGTTCAGGAACTTCTTGGCCATATCGATATCTCGACCACTCAGATATATACACATATGGCAAATAAAACTTTGAAAGAAGTGCATAAGAAGTTTCATCCGAGAGGATAATGTCTCAGACAAAATTCAAAAAAGCGGACTATGGAAAAATAGTCCGTATGCAGATTCCATCTCACCCTCGTTATATCTCCTCCACAAGAAATTATTTTTTCCACTTAGCACTTGAAAATGGATTTACCTTATTTGAAGCAGTTGATTTAAAACTGATTCTTGGCGAAGCTATTACCAATGTCATCAAACATGCGTATGAAGGTAAAAATGATAAGCCAATTTTTCTGGATTTCTTTTTTGAAAGAGACCGAATCGAAATACGTATCCGAGATTATGGGGTGAAAACAAAGCCTCGTGACTTAAAAAGTTTTGATCTAAGTGATTATCGTGAAAACGGAATCGGGCTTTTTATGATCAAACAACTCACCGATTATTATTATCTAGATCAATCCTTCGAAGTAGGAAATCAAATGATCATGGTGAAAAAAAAGTAAATCGAAACTTAGTTAATTTTTCAAAAACAATTGTATAGACTCAAATAGTTGTGTTTTACCTGGCTCTTCATAGGGCAGATGACCAGCTCCATCAAGAATGAGCATTCTTTTTGGTGTTCTTATTTTGTTAAAAAAAGTTTCACTTAAACTAACTGGTGTCCAAGGGTCAGATCCAGGATGTGCTAATAGAATAGGACAAATAGTAAAATCCTCAACTTCGATCTTTGGCTTATAATACATATAGGAATTTAAAAATCCCAAACTTACTTTTGAACCACCAGCATACGGATCATTTGCAAACACATAAGAAAAGGATGGATCATTCGTTATCAATTCCATTTTGGTAAACCACTTGATTGGAAAATTTAAGCTAGATGTGAAAAAGGAAAATAATTGATTCATAGGGATGCCAAAGCGACTTAGAAATAAATTGCTAGCAATCGCATCACGCACCTCGCTTTTTCTGGGATCTATTAGAGTTGTCGCGATAACTCCATCCACCTTGCCATTGTAAGCGGCAATATGATATGCTAGCATTCCGCCCATACTAAGTCCAAATAAATATATTTTTGTATTTTGAACTCTTTCTTTATCGATCAATTCACTGATCACATTGACCCAATCTTCGTATAGCGTCGGTTTATCGGAATTCGGAATGCTTAGGCCAAATCCTAGCAAATCAGGTGCGATGATTTCACAGTTTAATTTTTGTAAACCAATTGCTAAATTGCCGAGAACCCTACCGTTCCCACCACCTCCATGAAGGAGAATCATTTTGCATTGTGAATTTGGTAGAATCGACTTGTACCTGTCGAGGTGGATTTTGTGACCAAGAATTTCCCAATATTCTTCCTTGGGGAGATTATTGGAAGTGAATCGCAAGTCTTCTGGATAAAAATGTTGATAACGATACCAATAATTGTTTTTTACATAGGATTCGCCACGATTTGTAAGAGTAGCTTTGCATTGCAGAATCAATAGAGTGGATACAATTAATGCCCATTGAAATATATTTATTTTCATAATTTATTCCTGCATTGAAGGATTCTCTTTGTCAAAAGAATATAGCAAAAAGGTTGTTTGAAATATTTTACAGGTGTAAAATTTTATGAGTAAAAAATTAGAAAAAAATTATGAATTATTGATCCATAGTTTTTTAAATCAATTGGAATCAACAGCTTACGACAAGATTACGATTGAGCAAGTATCAAGTGCTTCAAATATGACTCGCGTTAACTTTTATCAGTATTTTACAGATAAGGAAGATTTACTGTGGAAATCATTTCAGTCTATATACTTAGATGTTCAAAAAAAAGCCGAATCCTTAGACCATGTAACATTTTTGTCGGATGGAAGACCACTTACATATTATGCATTTTTGAATATCAAAGAAAATAGAAAATTCTATAAACGTTTGTTTGTCGATGGTATGCCTTATGAATTTTTTACGAAAGTTGTTGATTTTATTACAAATGAGTCTTTTCGAACCCATAAAGTAATCCGTGAAAAATATAATTATCCGCGGCTTCCTTATCTATTTGTAAATCAATTTTTCAGTGGAGCCTTCATTAATATAGTTCGAAATTTACTCGTCAGCGAAGAAGATTGGGATCCTTTAGAAATTTCTGAATTCTTTACAAAAATAGCTTTGAATGGAATTAATGGGATTATAGAAATATAAATAAAAAAATCGATCATATAAGATTAATATTTTAATCGTATTTTTTATGAATGATTGTTTCGTCTTATCCGAATTTTATATATTCTTTCAATTATGATTCTTATCGTTCATGCCAAGCCAAACTCCAAAAAACCCGGTATCCAAAAGGTGAGTGAATCGGAATGGATAGTACGCATCCAGGCTCCTGCTGTCGATGGTAAGGCAAACGCGGAACTCATTGAAAGAATTGCATTAGAGTTTAATGTCGCAAAATCCAATGTGGAAATTTTAAAGGGCGGATTGGGAAAAAAAAAGAAAGTCCAAGTTCATCTTTAGATTTCAATTTCAAATCCATTTTCCTCGACAACAACTCATCGACTGTAATCATATCCTTATGGAAGCAATTCACGCTACGACGATTCTCTGTGTTAGAAAAGATGGAAAAACTGCGATAGGTGGAGACGGTCAAGTTTCCATGGGACAGACGGTGATGAAACATACAGCGAGAAAAGTCAGACGCTTGTATGGTGGTAAAGTGATAGCAGGTTTTGCCGGTTCAGCGGCGGATGCATTTACATTATTCGAACTATTTGAAAAAAAATTAAATGAACATAGTGGATCTGTTTCTAGAGCTGCTGTTGAATTAGCAAGGGAATGGCGAATGGATAGAATGTTACGCCGATTGGAAGCACTTTTGATCGTATGTGACGTAGCGGATTGTTATTTAATCTCAGGAACAGGGGACGTCATTTCACCAGATGATGGAGTGCTTGCGATTGGTTCTGGCGGAAATTATGCCTTGAGTGCGGCAAGAGCTCTTGTTGAAAACACTTCGATGACTCCAAAAGAAATTGTTACTAAAGCAATGAAAATAACCGCAGATATATGTATCTATACTAATCACAATTTGGTGATCGAGGAATTATAAATTTTATGGAAATCAAAGAAGTTTTGGCGGAAGCTGTTAGTGAAGAAAAAGATTTTTTAGAGCTTGAAGAGCTCACTCCGAAAGAAATCGTGATGCGCCTCGATGAATACATTGTTGGACAAAAAAATGCAAAAAAAGCAGTGGCAGTGGCACTTCGAAATCGCACACGTCGTAGAAAACTTCCCGAAGAAATGCGTGAAGAAATATACCCAAAAAATATCATTATGATAGGGCCAACGGGCGTCGGTAAAACTGAAATTGCCCGCCGATTATCAAAGTTATGTGGTGCACCATTTCTAAAAGTAGAGGCCACCAAATACACAGAAGTTGGTTATGTGGGAAGAGACGTTGAATCTATGGTGAGAGATTTGGCCACTATTTCATTGAATTTAGTTAAAGCTGAATTTCGTGAAAGAGTAAAAGAAAAGGCACAACATCGTGCCGAAGAAGTCATACTTGATATCATTCTTCCTCCGATTTTTTCCAAAAAAGAAGAAGAATTAAATTTAGAGGAAAGAGAAAGATTCCAAAGTTATAAAGAATCGCGTGAAAAATTTAGAGATAAATTACGTGAAGGAAAACTGGATAACCAAGAAATAGAAATCGATATCCCTAAACCTAGTGCTCCTACCGGAATGCCCATGTTACAAGTGTTTGGTGCTGGAAATATGGAAGAGATGGACAATCAAATTCAGAATTTACTTGGTGATTTAATGCCGAAAAAACAAGGCAAAAGAAAAGTAAAAATAATCGATGCTAAAAAGTTAGCTATCGAAAGTGAATCTGAAAAACTAATTGATAATGAAAAGATCCAAGCTGAGGCTGTTAGGCGAGCAGAAAATATGGGAATTATATTCCTAGATGAAATTGATAAGATAGCTGGCCGCGAAGGAAGGCAAGGTGCGGATGTTTCGAGAGAAGGAGTCCAAAGGGATCTATTGCCGATTGTGGAAGGCTCAACTGTATCAACAAAAATTGGTCCATTAAAAACAGATCATATACTTTTTATCGCGGCGGGTGCCTTTCATATGTCAAAGCCATCTGATTTGATACCAGAATTACAAGGTAGATTTCCAATTCGTGTGGAACTAGAAACATTAACACGAGAAGATTTTGTAAAAATACTTTCTACACCGAAATCATCACTCACCAAACAGTATGAAGCTCTTCTTGCCACAGAAGGAGTTACTTTAAATTTTTTGACGGATGGCATAGACGAAATTGCAAATCTTGCTTTCGAAATGAATGAAAAAAATGAAAATATAGGTGCCAGACGATTGAATACAATTATGGAAAAGTTGTTAGAAGATACAAGTTTTGATGCGCCAGATCTTCCCGAAGACAAAAGAAAAATAGAAATTGGAAGAGATTTTGTACAAGGAAAATTGAAAGGGATTATTGAAGATAAAGATCTCAGCCGATTTATTTTATAATTCGATCAGGTTTACCCTTTCTAGCCCTCGCAGTGAATTGCCCACTAAAATCATATCGCAGTGGGCCAATTCGTTTATGTTTATATTTTTTTCTCTGAGCCATCTTTTATCTAAGAGTTTTTGCCTGAGTGTCCCAGGCAAACCTCCCTTAGTAAGAGTCGGTGTGTACCAATTGTCCTTTATCTTATAAAAAATATTTCTAAAACAAGTTTCAGAAATATTTCCATCTGCATCACAGAGAATCATATCTTCAAATCCTTCTTTTGATCCCAAGGTTAAGATATTTGTATAAAAATCTCTAATCGTTGTTTTGTGGTAAAGGAATGGATTGGATAATTCCAAACTTTGATTTGCAATTCCTAGATTTACTTTTCTATTTTTTCCCGTTCGAGTGAAATCATAAGACTCTGCACGGAAATCGCCTTTTGCATTGAGAAGCAATCGTATGCGTAGTAAGCCAGATGCGACATTTGCAATAGAATCCAATGTTTCCAGTGCCTTATGTCTATCAAAAGGGTATAAAAATCTTTCACTGGATTTTTCCATACGATCCAAATGATAATTTAAAAATGAATACCTTCCAGAGTAAAAGCGAATTGTTTCTAAAATTTCAAAATCAGGAATATCGGGGCTATTTAAAAATGCCAGTTTTGATAAACATTCCTCATATTCTTGTTCGGGCTTAGCTAAAATTGTGATACCACTTCCTACCGCATAATATCCGTTTAATGAATTGGAGGATTCTGATAAGCATAAAGTTCGGATGGCAACATTTGCCTTTGATATAATTTTACCTTCCTGTTTTTCATACGTCATTATCGAGCCTGTATAAATTCCTCTATTTCTTTTTTCAAGTGTATGTAATATCTCCATAGAACTTATCTTAGGCGCACCTGTGACTGAACCCGAGGGAAATAGATTCTTGATTAAGTCATTTAAAATTATATTTGGTTTTAATTTTGCAGATATTTCGGAAGTCATTTGCCATATAGAATCCAAAGCTTCTGTATGAAAAAGATTTTGAACCTTTACCGAACCGATTTCAGAAATTTTACCTAAATCATTCCTAAATAAATCTGTAATCATGACATTTTCTGCTTTCTCTTTTTCCGATGACATCAAACTTTCTTTGGCCTTGGTATCATCATAGAAAGAAATGCCACGTTTGATTGTGCCTTTCATGGGTTTTGTTTTAATCTGGGGATCATCAATTTCCCAAAATATTTCTGGAGATAAAGAAAGTACAAATCCATTTTCGAAATAAAAGTAACTCGAACACTTGGTTTTTTGTTTTCGTTTTAACTTTTGATAAAGTAAAAAAGGATTTCCCTCGGCTTCAATTAAGGCTTCAAAGGTAAAGTTCAATTCATAACTCATTCCTTCTTTCAGATTATTTTGGCAAATATCTATTTTGTTTAAATATTCTGCCTTAGAAATCTTAGGCAAACAAACATTGATTTTAGCATCATTTAAGTCTTGTAAGTTGGGTGGAGAATATACAATGTTATCTTTATTTTTAAAAACAAAAAAAACACAGAGTTTTGTTCCTTCTTTGATCTCACTAAGAATTTTTCTATGGGAATCTTCGAGTAAAAAGCCTAGTTCATAATACAAACAACCAAAAATATAATAACCCTTATCTGCATATTCTTCTATTTGATTGAGAGCTGATAAATAATTGTCTTTAGTTTGAAGATAGTCTAGAGTATTTGTGACTTCTAACTTTGTCACTAAATCATAAAACCATTGGCCTTCTGTTAATCCGGAACGAGACAGCGTATCTTCAAAGAGAAAACCCTTTTTTTGTGTATAAAGGGCATAAAATTCAGACCATGAGTAAAATTTTTCCGTGATTAATAATCCATTTTACGAAGTGCATCTAAAGGATAACTCAAATATACGCTAGTTGCATGTTTACTTGTTTGTATATCAAAGCATTCAAGAGGGTCAAGCCCCAAATTATAATAACCTTCATCTATCATGGCAATTCCAAAACCTGCGCTTTCTTTTTCATCCAAAAAGTCAGGCCTGAAAAATTCACCGGATTTTCCTTCCCGTGCCAGTTCGGCATGTCGCTCACGACTTTTACGAATTCGAGTTAAATCCATACCCATGATCGGAGAATCATTTCGTAATCGAATATAAAGTTCTTTATCTCTGATTTCTATTTTGAGTGAAATTTTTAAATTTGAAGCTTTGGTTTTTTGGCGAACTGCATCTAGAAAATCCAATTCCTCTTGGGTGAGACTTTCTTTTTTAGAACGATTTTTATTGGATAAGGTGAGAATCTTTTGTACCGTCTTCTTTATTTTTTCAGGAACAATATATCTCTGCATAGCATCACGCAAAGGTTCAGTTTCTAGTATAACATCGAGTAGGTCTTCTGCTTCGGATTCTACCTTAGTACCAGCCGTTTTTAATTTGGAAAGAAGCTCATCTTTAAAAATCACAAAACGAGCGTTTGCCTTTACTGCATTCAGTAGCGCTTCCATAAGTCCACTGAAGAGATGGAAAGAGGTAAGTGGATTCGCACCCACTTTATCCAGGATTCCTTGGACTGTTTCGTTGATGATGTCCCGAGTCGACTTAGTGAGACCTTTCAATTCGAAGTGAAAGGAATTCTTTTGAAGGATGCTATCAAGATTTTGTAAAATTTCCTGACCTTTGTATTTGATTTTGTCGTTTCCCATTGAGTGATTCAGAACTTTTATGTTAAAAAACTGTGCAAAGTCAGTTTTGTAAACCAGTTTTCCAAAAGAGATCTCAGAGGCAACATGGAACAAAAAGAATTCTATCTTAGGACACCAGATTTAGGAGATACGGAAAAAATTGAGCTCATCCGATGGAGTTTTATCCCTGGAGATACGATTCATGAAGGAGATGAAGTGATTGAGCTTGTGACTGATAAAGCTGCATTTCCCGTTGAATCGCCTTTTAATGGTATACTAAAAGAAATACGTGTCCCTGCAGGTTCACAAGTCTTGAAAGGAGATATATTAGGAGTGCTTGAAATTACAGAATGAAAATCATTCATATTTCCGATTTACACTTTCCAACTCAGATTCCTATTTTTAAACTCCGAGGAAAATCTATCATAGGATACGCTAACTATTTTCTAAGACGTAGAAAAAAACATGCCCTCGGTCTCATTCATTCCTTAATTTCAGAAATTAGTAATATGGAATATGATGTCCTTATCATATCTGGTGATTTGACAAACGTTGCAGTGGAAGAAGAATTTAAATCAGCAAAAGAATGGTTACTTCCCATACTTGACGATAGAACTTTTATCATTCCCGGCAATCACGATCGTTATAAAAAAGAATCCATACACCCAGAGCCTCTATTTGAAAAATACTTTGAACCATACATTGGCGAATCATTGTCCGAAAAATTTTATCTACGCAGGAAAATCATTTCAGGTAAAACTTTGATAGGATGGGATTCCAACAAACCTCTACCAATTGCAAAAGCGAATGGTTTTATTCCTGAAGAAGTTGTGGTCGAAACACAAAAAATAACAGGTGATGAATACATATTAGTGTGTCATCATCCGATTTGGAATCCTGGCCATTATGTTGAATCTAACGGACATAAGATGGTGAATCGAAAACAAATCACTACTCTTATCAATAAAAAACCACCGATACTATATTTTCATGGCCATTCTCATTCCAATTGGATCAAAAAACCTGGCATACAAATTCCCTACCATGTGATCAATTCAGCATCGAGTACAAGGCTTGCAGATTTACATCATGCCAGTGGTTTTCACATTGTGGACGTTAGTGAGTCTGGAAATGTGGATATAAAGCGCATGTCATTTCATATGATTTCAAAGACTTTTACGGAAACAGATCTTCTTATTTATGAAGAAGAATCTGGCCAAATATAGCGAATACAGGAAATTCAATGTCAAATCAAAAAATCGATTTATCCCTTATCCAAAGACAGTTGATGCAGGTAAAACACCCTGAACTGAAAAAAGATATCGTGAGTCTCGGCATGGTATCGAAAGTAGAGCCGAATGAAGAAGGCATAGAAATCACTATTAAAACGCCTAATAATGACAGACGTTTGCAGATCGGTTTAGAAGCACAAACAAGACAATTGATATCTAAATTAGAAACTGTCGGAAAGGTAAAAATAAAATTCGAAGTTGACCAGGCCATGAAAATGGAAGATGGCAACCACATACCAGGTGTTAAAAAAGTCATCGCCATTGGGTCTGGAAAAGGTGGCGTCGGAAAATCCACTGTCACGGCTAACATCGCAGCTAGTCTTGTAAAAGCTGGAAAAAAAGTCGGTATCATGGATGCCGATATTTATGGACCATCTCTTGGAAAAATGTTTGGTGTCAATGGCCGAGTCGCATTAAAATCAGAAGGCGATAAAATTTATCCTTTGGAAAAACACGGAATCAAATTGATCTCCTTCTCATTTTTAGTCAACGATGACCAACCTGTTGTTTGGCGAGGACCTATGCTCGGCAAAGCCATTGAACAATTCTTATACGATGTAGTCTGGGGAGAACTTGATTATTTGCTCATAGATCTTCCTCCAGGAACGGGAGATGTTCAGTTATCTCTTGCCCAATTGGTAGATCTTGATGGTGCCGTGATTGTCACAACTCCGCAAGATGTCGCCGTATTGGATGCAGGTAGAGCTGCTGGAATGTTCAAACAAGTTAAGGTTCCCATCCTTGGAATTGTTGAAAATATGTCAGGCTTTGCTTGTCCCAAGTGTGGTCATGTAACGGATGTTTTTTCCAAAGGTGGCGGGGGCAAATTGGCAACTCAAATCGGAGTTCCCGAACTTGGTCAGGTGCCTTTAACTGAAGACATTATGAAATCGGGAGATTCGGGTATGCCTGCAGTTTTTGCCGAATCAAAAGGCAATTTAGTAGAATCTTACGCTAAAATCATTGTAAATTTAGAAGCCCAATTGGCTCTTTTTGCGGATTAAAAATCACTTGTTTCTTCGTAAGTATAGAATAGTCTAATCCATGGAAGCATTATGAACTTTGAAAGAGGCTCGAAACCAAATCCTACTGGCAATCTGATTGCCTATTGCCATGTATTTGGCGAAAATCCGATTGCCCCTGGTGGCAAAATTATCGCATCAAATGTCGTCGTGAGTTTTCTAAAAATTGGTGATAACTTTCCTGTTGTTACTTTTCCACCAGTTGCACTTTCTTCTAAGGATGAGCTGTTAAAAATTCTTTCCGAAAATATTCATCTCTATGATGTAGTTCAACTTCCTGACTTCCAAATGCCAGATAATAAAGAGCAGGGTAATCAATACATTCAAGAACGTATGGAACAGTTCAATGCTATGGTTATGCGTTATGTGGAGTTCTGTAAGGCCAAAGAAAAAAAACAAGCAAACCAACCTAGTGATAGAATGGAAGGTTTGAACGAATCTCTGGAAGCTCTGGCAAATCTATCCTTAGAGTTTAGAAGTAGTTCTGGAATTGCGAGAGAAGCTACAAGATTGAAAATGGATCGTATAGTCGATTATTTTCAAAATCATCATCCTCAACTTGATATCAATAATTTCAAAAAGGCATTGGCTTTTCCTGGGAAATTAGGAGATGAATTAGTGAGTCTTTATATTCAAAAATTCAATGCCATTCAAATTGAAAAGTATGAAGATGCCTCCGATTTGAGACGTAGGATTCTCGCCATTGAATCCATGTCCCCCCAAGCCTAATACTTTATCTATAATTGATTGACAAACTATTCCGTGATGATAGATTCATGTCCTTAAGATTTCCTGTGTCCATTGAAAAGAACCAAGCTTTGCTTCAGAAAATGAAGGAGCTTGAGATTTTAGAAATTCATTTGAAAGAAGTGTTCACTAAGTCCGGCGGTAAAGGTGGACAAAATGTGAATAAAGTTTCGACTGCTGTTTTATTAGTTCATATTCCTTCGGGAATTTCAGTAAAGTGCTCTGTTTATCGAACTCAAGGTTTAAATCGATATAAGGCTAGGGCTATCCTATGTGAAAAATTCGCCGAATGGAAGTTTGGTGTTAAAAATAGTAAAAGAGATTTAGAAAGAAAGCGCATTATTAAATCAAAGAAAGATAAGTTAAGAAAATCAAAATCGAGTAAAGCATCGGATGAGAATAAAGCAGAGGAAAATAATTCCTCTCTTGGGATGGAAAATTGAAAGTAGCTCCGTATTATGTTTTATTAAAAAGACTATTTTACATTTTTTATTTATGTTTATTCATTAGTTGTAATCATTCCTTCCTTCCATTCCAAGCAAATGAATGGAAATCTGATTGGGAAATGCGATGGATGCCTTTTTCCGAAATTCATTCTGTTTTTACAGCGAGTACAGAAAGCGTAAAGGAATATCTTCCATATAACATTCCTTATATCTCTATGGAAAAAAATCAGAATCGAATATTGATTGCGAGAAGAAAAATTACAAATATATCAAATATTTCTTCTCCATCTTTGTATATTCGGGGTGGAGGACAAATTTTATCCATATATGTGGAAGACAAAAAATTAAGTGAACAATATAAAATCGAAGAATTATCAAATGAAAATGGCTTAAAATTTACTAAACTAACATACAATACGCGCTATTTTCCAGTGATCAACCTAGACCCTTTGGATGAAGGGAAGTATCTATATATTTTATTTTATTCGGAGAAAAATTTCCCCATAGGTTTTTCTGAAACTCCACTACTCGCGGATCAAACAGAAAACTATAAGGCACTGGTCAATCGCAATCAATCATTTGCTGGGCTTGGTTTTTTCTTTTTGGTCTTAGGCGTTTTTTCTAGTTATCTGTATTTAAGAAGAAAGAAAAAAGCCATCATCGCATTTACCATTTTCTCTTTGTTATCTGGTATCCACTTTATGGCTCAGGTAGGATTTTGGGGATATTTCTGGTACAATTATTTTCATTTAAATTTTTATATATTTGTAATCACTCTTTTTTCCATACCAGTATCCGGATTATATTTTTTTGACAAACTATTTGGCGTGGGTCGTTGGAACATCATACGTATGTTATGGCAGTTCCAATTGATTTTTAGCATTGGTATTCTGACCTTATCTTTTTTTGAGGCGATAACATATACAATAGCATTTGTTACATTTTTCTGGGTAGCGATTCCTGCACTTATTTTACAAGTGTTTGTTGCTTGTGCAGAATACTTTTCAGGCAAACCTAGAGCTTGGCTTTTGATTCTTGGCAGTATGTGCCTATTATTATTTAATTTGCACGATATACTTGCGACTATGGGAAAAATTGACTCACTCGTCCGCCTTTCCCCATGGGGCTTTTTCCTGTTTGTGTTATCACTTTCACTTTATGGCGAAGAAATTTTCAGAAATTCGGAAGTCAAATACGCCGCCTTACAAAAAGAAATCGTCACTGCATCTCGTATTCAAAATGCCATTCTTCCACCAAATCCACCCAAATGGGAAAATTTCGAAATTGCTGTTTATTACCAACCTTCTCATGAAGTAGGGGGAGATTTTTATGACTTCCAAGCTCTTGGAAATAAAAAATATGGAATATTGATAGCAGATGTCGTTGGACATGGATTAGGTGCCTCTATCATTGCCTCCTTATCAAAATTTTCTTTTTTCCAAAACCATACCCATTGGAAAAATCCTTCCTTTTTATTATCATCAATGAACGATGATTTGGTGAAAAGATCCCAAGGAAGATTTACTACAGCTTCGTATTTTTACATTGATTTAGAAAAAATGAAATACATTGTCTCTAGTGCAGGTCACCCATCTTTTTTTCATTATAAAAAAGATAAGGGAGTAGTTTCCGAAATTAAACCAAAAGGCCGTCCTCTCGGAATATTAGAAGATTTGATTTTTATGGAAGAAGAACATCCCATCTCACCCGGGGACCAATTTTTATTGTACACCGATGGTTTACCTGAAGAGATGGGACCTGGAAATGAAGAATTTGGAACGGATGCTCTAAAAGAACTTTTCCAATTGAATGCTGGACTATCACCAGAAGTAGCCCTCAAAAAAATTCTAGAAAGTTTTCATTTGAAAGTAGGGTTACTCGGAGCACCTCACGACGATATTACGATGTTGTATGTTTCGGTAAAGGGGTAAAGTGCAAACCTTGTTCCCTTCTCCCTTCCCTCTCACCTCCGTGTTCGAAGGAAGGACTCCGACATCCATGTCTCCGTTACCGATGGAAACAAGGTTTGCTTGCCGAAGAAAGAAAGATCGATTAACAAGATTTGGTTTTGAGTAAGGGCACATTCAGTTTGTTAGTTGTATTAGTATTTTTTGATTATAAGCAAATCCAATTTCTGAAGGATGCAATGATAGATTGGTGGAGGCGGTTGCGTAGGGTGTTTTAGTGTATTGCGTATAACATACCCAAAAAATATAAAATAGTTTCTCATCCAATACTCAGTGGACTTTATCAAATTTACATCTGTGAAAAAGTCGCTTATGTAAAATTTAATTTTTGTTATGCCGGGAAGTCTCTGCATATGGGGAAGTATTTCTTATGTAAGAAAATACGAATCTTTAGAAAAATTGGTTCCATTTCGTTAGTAAAATTGTGATATAACGCTTGGTTTGCGAGTGACATTGGAATATTAATTTTATTATTTCGCTAAAACTTCTGTCTTAACAAACAAAACATCTGTGATTATAGTTTTTACGAGCCTCAGTTCAATCTACTTTCTCTATATCTCCCGAAGGTGATTCTCGAGTCAGATAATCCATTATCCATTCCTGTTTTTTTTCATCGAAATGAAAACCTATGTTTAATAATTTTCCATTGTCTACTCGAATAAAATAGTCTTGAATATTTTCATATTCTAATGCATTAGATGAGACTAAATTCCTATTCTTAGGATGAAGAGCCTTTAATACTTCATCGAGAGGAAAGCATTTCAATAGGCCATTCTTATCATTAAAGGAGTAGCTATATCCATATTTGTATTCACCTTTTTCACATAAAAAACTGTCATTGTTCGGTGGCCTCGGAACTCTGAGTAAAGGCTCTATGGACTTTTCTTTTATCATTTGTAACTTTAAACGATTCACGAAACTCAGAAACGATTCTTTCATTTTTATTTTTTCTTCGCGCGAGGGTGGGTTTCCATAAGTCAACAATTCTTTATTTTGTGATGTCGATGATATTCTTTCCCCATTTATAATATCTTTACCATCATCTTCCTTCTGACAATTTACAAAGATAAATATGAGAAAAATCACAAATAAAAATTTATTCATGATTCTGTTCCAGATGCCATTTTCTTTTTTGTTAAATAGAAATGTAAATGATCGTAATGACCTTTTTCTGATCTAATTATCTTTAATCCTTTTGGCATATTCTTACGAATTTCATTATACAATTCTGTATCATTGAATAATACATTCAACTCATAATCGTCTGGTAATTGGGATGCAGCTCGTCGGATTAATTCAATGGTTTTTTCTCGAGGGTAGGTTGAATTTTTATCATTCCACATTTCTCCTGGGAAAGGGATTGTATCATTCTTTGATGGATATTTTTTATCTAGTTCCATCACTGTCATATATGTATCGTGCCAATTAGTATCCGCACCTTTCGGAAAACTATGATCATTTTTATTCATGGTTCGACCAATCGGTAGGGAATCCTGAATCCTATGAATGAACTCTTCAAAAGTCGGTGTTACATACTGATGAAACTCTCCGGTATTACTATAAATTTTAAGATTTGGATGTGTAGCTAATGTTGTAACAAGTGTGCCGTTCTCACATTTAATTGATTCAGTCGATACAACTTTACGCTTACATTCGATTTTACTATATGTCTTTTTGGCATTATTTAAGTTATCTTCCATTTCTTTTTGAGTCTTTATTACGTAGGAAGAATCGTTTCCACCTAATCTGCTTCCTTTCTTCTGTGTACTGATATCTTTTGAATATTTTCGTTATAAAATTGAGCAGACTGATCTATTTTGGTCTGCTCTTGTAACTTATTTTCTTGATTTATCATATCTAATCTTAATTGTTCCGTAATGTTTTTAACTTTTACATCTTTCGGAAAGTTTTCATATTTAGACTTAAATTCAGTTTCAGAAACTAGATTAACATATTCACCTTCCCGAAACAGAGTCGAAAATTCATTTTTAAACTTTTCAATTGATCTATCAACTTTGCCGATGCTTTTGGATCACCTAAGGCTTCGAATACGATAGCACTTTGTCCATTTTTTACATTAATTTAAAAAAAGTATCAATGCCATTGCTAATAAATTGTCTTTTTTCGGCTGGCTTTACTGTTTTAGTTATGTTATTCATCTGCTTCGGTGGTTTTTTTAAAATATCAGATTGCTTCATGATTCTTTCATAAATTCTTTGCACCTAATCACACTTGATCGTACCTTACAAAGAACTATTCTTCAAATGCTTTCTCATTCATAATAATTCTTAAATTTTTAAATTTTGCTCCTCTCAAGCATAAAAAAAGCCCAGGATTTCTCCCAGGCTTTTGGATCGTTTGGTCTGAAAACAGACGTTAGATGTTTCGGAATTCCGAATTACATCATGCCGCCCATTCCACCCATACCACCCATTCCTCCCATACCGCCGCCGCCCATTCCACCACCAGCGTCTTTCGGCTCTGGTTTGTCAGTAATGGTAACTTCAGTAGTGAGAAGCATAGCACCAATTGATGCCGCATTTTGAAGTGCAGATCTTACAACTTTTGCAGGATCAACTACACCTGCTTTGATAAGGTCTTCCCATACCATAGTGAGTGCGTTAAAGCCTTCGTTGCCAGATTTTGCTCTCGCTTGTTCAACGATGACTGATCCTTCAAGACCAGCATTTGACGTGATCATACGGATAGGTTCTTCTAATGCACGTAAGATGATATTAGCGCCTGTTTGCTCATCGCCAACAAGTTTAAGTGCTTTAACTGCATCTTGTGCACGAAGTAGTGTGAGTCCACCACCAGCGACAATACCTTCTTCCACTGCCGCACGAGTTGCAGAAAGAGCATCTTCAACACGAGCTTTTTTCTCTTTCATTTCCACTTCAGTTGCAGCACCAACATGGATCACAGCCACACCACCAGCGAGTTTTGCAAGACGCTCTTGGAGTTTTTCACGATCGTAATCAGATGTAGTGTCTTCGATTTGTTTTTTGATTTGGTTCACACGGCCTTGGATATCTTTAGATGCACCAGCGCCTTCGATGATAGTTGTATTTTCTTTATCAACAACGATCTTTTTCGCACGACCAAGCATCTTCACATCAGCGTTTTCCAATTTCATTCCGAGGTCTTCAGAAATCACTTGGCCACCAGTGAGAACAGCAATGTCTTCTAACATTGATTTACGACGATCACCAAAACCAGGAGCTTTCACAGCTACGCACTGAATCGTTTTACGAAGTGTGTTTACTACGATAGTTGCAAGAGCTTCGCCTTCTACTTCTTCTGCGATGATGACAAGTGGTCTACCAGCTTGTGCAATTTTTTCAAGCACAGGAAGTAGGTCTTTCATCGAAGATATTTTTTTATCATAAATGAGAATGAATGGATCAGAAAAAGTTGCAGTCATCGCTTCAGGATCAGTCACCATGTAAGGTGAAATGTATCCACGATCAAATTGCATACCTTCAACGATATCAAGTGTAGTTTCGATTGATTTTGCTTCATCAACAGTGATCACACCTTCTTTACCAACTTTATCAAAAGCTTGTGCAATGAGTGCACCAATTTCTGGATCGTTGTTAGCTGATATTGTTGCTACGTTAGCATATTCTGCTTTGCTGTTGATTTTGATAGCTCTTTTTTTGATTTCTTCAACAGCTGCGATAACAGCCTTGTCGATACCATGTTTAAGAGCCATAGGATTTGCACCCGCAGTAACGTTTTTCAAACCTTCGTTAACGATAGCTTGAGCTAAGATCGTTGCCGTAGTTGTTCCATCACCAGCGATGTCGTTAGTTTTTGTAGAAACTTCCTTCACCATCTGTGCGCCCATGTTTTCGATTGGATCTTCTAAATCGATTTCTTTAGCAACAGTTACACCGTCTTTAGTTATAGTAGGGGCACCAAATTTTTTATCGATAACAACATTACGACCTTTTGGTCCAAGTGTTACTTTTACTGCGTTAGCTAGTTTGTTAACACCAGCTAATAATTTTCTACGTGCTGACTCATCAAATTCTATATTTTTAGCCATGATAAATTTCCTTCCTTTTTATTATTTGGAAACGACTGCAAGAATGTCGCTTTCACGAATGATAAGGTAGTCTTTGCCACCTTGTTTAATTTCAGTTCCGGAATATTTTCCGTAGAGAACGATATCGCCCACTTTTACTTCAAGAGGAATGAGTTTTCCGTCTTCGTATTTTCCTTGTCCCACTGCCGTTACTTTTCCTTCTTGAGGTTTTTCTTTTGCAGTATCTGGTACAATGATGGATCCGATTTTTTCTTCAGCCTCGTTCTTAGGCTCAACAACCACTCTATCTCCCAACGGTTTGATCGATGACATAGGTTAGTCTCCTTTATCTAATTATTTCTAGTATTTTGAAATTAGCACACTTTCAAAAAGAGTGCTAAATCTAAATACCAGGGTAGGAGAGTGGTCGTTTTTGGTCAAGCACTTGAGTGCTTAGAGTGCTAAAATCCGAAAAGCCCTGTCTTTTTACGGCGTGTTGTTTTGGTAGTAGAGATCCCGAGCATTCCCAAAAGTCCTCGCGTGACCTCTTTGGCAACGGTCCTTCCCACTTCTCTGGCCAATGGATTTTTGGACAATGTTTCGACAAAACTTGGGTCTTCTTTTTCTGCCTTTCGCTTTTCTCTTTTTTCGGATTTTCCTTTTTCTTCGATTTCGGCTTCTTCTTCGCCTTCCGCTATGCTATCAATTTTATTAGAAAGAATTTCGTAAGCTGAATCCCTATCGATTGCTTTTGCGTATTTTTCAACAAGTTTTGATTTTGAAATCAAATCAGCCAATTCCTCTTTGGAAAGGATGTCCATACGCGAGCTAGGTGGTGCAAGCATTGTACGAACTAGGGGAGTAGGAACACCTTTTTGATTTAGAGCTGTTATAAATGCTTCACCAATTCCAAGTTTGGTGATCTCTTCATCCACATCATAAAATTCTGTTGTAGGATAATTTTCCGCCGCTTGTTTGATCGCTTTTCTATCATTGGCAGTAAAGGCACGCAAAGCATGTTGTACTTTTAATCCGAGTTGGGCAAGGATCTGTGGTGGAACATCGGTTGGTGATTGTGTGCAGAAAAAGATTCCCACACCCTTAGAACGAATCAGTCGCACCATAGATTCGATTTGATTGATTAATTCTTTGGAAGCTTCATCAAAAACAAGATGCGCTTCATCAATAAAGATCGCAAGTTTCGGAGCTTCGATATCGCCTTCTTCTGGAAAATTACCATAAATTTCGGTAAGTAGGCTTAGCATAAAGGTAGAGAACAATCTCGGCTTTGATTGAATGTCTGTTAAACGAATAATATTGATGGTTCCATACCCGTTTTTACTTGTTTTTAACAAATCCTCAACCTCAAAGGATGGTTCTCCAAAAAAGGCTTCTGCGCCTTGGCCTTCCAATTCTATAATTTTACGCAATATTGTTGATGTGGATGTGGAAGAGATCGAGCCGTATTCTTTTTCGATTTCTTCTTGGCCTTCGTTTGTGAGGTATTGTAAGGCTTTTTTGATGTCTTTGAGATCAAGAAGGGGTATGCCTTTGTCATCACAATATTTGAATACAAGCGCTATGACACCACTTTGCGTTTCATTTAAGCCCAAAATTCTTGAAAACAAAACTGGTCCAAATTCTGTAACTGTGGCAAGAAGCCTAGCACCAGATTCATTGGAAAGGCTAAGGAATTCCACAGGAAAACCTTCATTTTTCCATTCAATTCCTAAGTCATTGGCTCTCTTTTTAATTACATCTTTTTCTTCGCCTTCTTTGGCAATTCCAGAAAGGTCGCCCTTGATATCCATAAGTAACACTGGAATTCCTGCGCGAGATAGATTTTCGGTTAACAATTGTAATGTTTTTGTTTTTCCTGTTCCTGTGGCTCCTGCGATCAGTCCGTGACGGTTAAGCGTAGAAAGTGGAATTTGAATTTTCGCCTCTTTTTCTACCTGATCCCCAAGCATTCCTGCACCTAAGAAAATTGATTTTGTTTTAGATTCATAACCTGACTTAATGTGCTCGAGAAATTCGGAAGAAACTTTTTTGGACATTTTTTTGTTTACCTTATGTTACGAAACACTTTCATCTTTTAGGACTCACAATGGCAAGCAAAGATCAAATGGATATTGGTAAAATTAAAAGATTGATTTCCTTTCTGTTTATATTCTGATATAGGAGTTCTCCTTATATAATGAATCGAATTATAAATCAAAAAAATATCTATAAGTATGGCGCTTTCATAATCTTTAGCGTCTGTTTGGTCAATTTTAATACATGTAAAAAAACCGATAAAGTCGAAAACAAAATAGAAATTTCAAGTCCTGGTATTTTGGATTTGAGTGGATTAAATTTTGATTTGATAGAACCGTTTCCGCTCGCTGGTCAATGGGATGCATTTCCAGGTCTTTTACCTTCCACTCCAGAAGAGTTTTTAGCTCTCGATAACCAAACTCCAGTTTCACTAAAAATTCCTGGTTATTGGGTAAATCAAAATTTGCCTGCAAATGGTTATGTGACTTATAGGCTTAAACTTAAAGTTACAGAGCCTGGCAACTTAATGTTATATTTGCGAGAGGCATCTTCTGCTTATAAGATCTTTGTATGGAGTAAGGAAAGAGGATTAAACGAATTAGGTAGTGCTGGAAAACTTTCAAAAACCAAAGAAGATAGCATTGGTTATTATTCGCAAACAGCAAAGGCTTTCCGCGTTTTTCCTGGGAGTATCATTTTTTTTCAAGTATCAAATTATCTTTATTCCAGGGGCGGAGCTTACTATAGCCCGATCTTAGGTGGATCAGAGAAAACCTTGATTTATTTACGCGACAAGGAAAGAAAAAAGTTCTTTTTTGTAGGTGTATTTTTTTTACTTTTTCTTTATCATTTACTTTTGTTTATACATAGAGTTAAAGATAAGTTTACCTTATTTTATTCTTTAATGTGCCTTGCTTGGTTTGTTCGAATTTTATTGTTTGAGCGTGTAACAAGAAATTGGTTTGAGCCTTCGGATTTTATGGAGATGAGTCAAATTAGGTTAGAATATTTAGCATTTATAACTTTGCAAATTTTCTCTCTGCAGTTCTTTTATCAGTTCTTTTCTCCCTATATAAAATACAAAATCAAAAATATTTTCCTAATACCTTTACTTGTAATATTTGCATTAACTTTAGTTACACCTTACTCGTTCTATACAAATTTTTTACAAGTCACGCAAGTTTATATGATGGTTCTTTTGTTGTATTCATATTACGCAGTATTCAAATACCTTCAATCAAAAGACACTCGTTATTCTGGCACAGTGTTTTTGATTGGCACTTCGGCGATTCTCTTTACGACGATATTTGATTCTATTATCTTCTTAAAACGATTGGATTTACCATTTTTGACAGATTTTGGGTTCACATTTTATTCTATTTGTTTAGCGGTTGTTATCTCTAGCCGAAATTCACATGCATGGGAAACGGCTGAATATCTTACTTTAAATTTAAGAAACGAAGTGGATTGGAAAACGATTGAACTCAGAAAAGAAAAAGAAAAAGCCGAAAAAGCAAGTGAGTTAAAGGACAAGTTTATCTCCATTGTTTCGCATGACATCAGATCACCTCTATTTGGTATTTCCTCCGTCATGAACCTGTTAACTGAAACTCCACCCAGCATGACACCTGATCGCGCACAAAAAGTTTTAAACGATGCGGCTGTTGGATTAAAAAATCTCCTTTCGATGGTAGAAGATCTAATCCAGTATTCACGGTTCCAAAATGCTACCATATTTCCTGATTATCAATTATTTGATTTCTATCAGTTGTTAGACTCTCTGTATGAGAAGGCAAAACCTATAATTGATGTTAAAAATATTAAATTCGAAATGAATGTGCAAGAATCTAGTATTGGTATCGGTGACCCACATTTGATCCAACACTTGATTTGGAATCTTTTAACAAATGCATTCAAATTCACTTCTCCTAAAGGTGTTGTCAATGTGACTGTCCTTGAAAAGGAAAACCGATGGCAAGTGATAGTTACAGATAATGGTATAGGATTTCCAGACACATGGGCTACGAATTTACTGAATGAAGGCTTTCAGTATTTAAGAAAAGGAACTGCGGATGAAATAGGAGCTGGTGTCGGTCTTGCATTTTGCAAAGAAGTATGTGAAAGGCATGGTGGTGAAATCCTCGCTGAATCCAAAGAAGGTGAGGGCTCTAAGTTCACTTTCATATTACCAAATTATGATAAAGTGGTTATGGTATTGGATGACAATCCAGGTTATAGAAGCCAACTCAGAAAAATTTTAAGAAAAGTACCTGTTGTTATTTGGGAAGAAGAATTTGCGGATCATGCGCTCCGTTCGATCACAAAACTAAAACCAGATCTGATCATAGTGGATTTTTCTATGCCTGATAAAGATGGTCTGACTTTTTTGCATGAACTCTATGCCAATCCTGATATGTCAGAAATCAAATCCATTATGTTATCGAGTTCCCAAACTGATCCGAGAACTGGCAAAAAATTAGAATTGGATCTTTTACAAGCAGGGGGGGATGCTTTTTTCCGAAAAAGTATTTCCGAAGAGAGATTGCTTGTGGAAATACAAAAACTATTGAAGTTAAATTAACATCTGTTCTTTGGCGCGGCCGATCAATTCAGCTACTGTTTTAGCCGTAAATCTATCTTTTAATCTACCAACATGGTATTCGACAGTTCTTTTAGATAAACCAATATCAGTTCCAATTTCTTGGTAAGTTTTTCCCTGTCCAAGCAGTGTCAAAATTTGTTTTTCTTTTTTATTGGCGACTTTGCCATCTTGTGGTTTTCGATTAAATGATAACTTTAAATTTTTTGAATATACAGTTTTTCCAAGAGCTATATCATTTAGATTTTTTGTCAGACTAGATAAATCATCCGATTTCAAAAGATACCCATCAACACCAGCTTCAATGGCTGAATGAACGATGGCTTGCTCATCTAACATAGTTAATGTGACTACTTTAAGTTTCGGGAATTTTTTTTTCCATTCCTTCACTTGGTTGAGTACGTTTTCACCAGGGATTCGTAGATCCAATAACATAAAATCTGGATTTTTTTCTGTTAATAGGGCTTCAATTTGCGAAGCGTGTTCCGCTTCTCCTACGACTTCAAAATCATTAGAGGAATTGACTACGTGTTTGACACCGACTCGTGTGACTGCATGGTCTTCAACTAGAATCACCGTTTTCTTTTGGTCCATACGCTTTCCTCTCCGGATACAGTCTTCAGATTTTACATATCTCCTAGATTTTGTAGAAATTCATAGTACTTCTCCGCTTTATCCAAATAAATTTTTTATGACGAAAATAGGAAAATTTTTGGCTTCGGTATTTTCTATGAATAGGGGGACGGATGCTTTTTTCTCTTGCCAAATGGAGAAAAAATCACAATTTCATACGGAAAACCAGGAGTTTTGATGAATCCCAAAGTCGAGAGCCTTAAAAAAATATATCTCTTCCGCACTCTAAACCAAGATGAAATCTTGCATATCTCTGAAAAAGTTCAAGATATACACCTTCCTCCTCGCAATGTTCTATATGACATTGGGGAAGAGGCCGCTTCTATGTACATTGTCAAATATGGAACCTTACAAATATCAACTGCGACGAACCAAGGAGACGATGTGAACTTAGTCACTTTGGGCGAAGGGGATCATTTTGGAGAATTGCCTTTCTTTGATGAAGAAAGAAGATCAGCGAAGGTCGAGGCTCTGGAAAATTGTGAACTTTACGAATTGAAATACAATGATTTGCAAGAAATGTTCACCAAAAACAGAGAAATGGAAACTAAATTCTATAAAGAAGTGACCCATTATTATATCAAAAGACTACGAAAATTGACAAACGATCTAGCGTATGCTCGAGAATTGAGAAAACGATTTGCTTAAAGAAGCATAAAAATTAAGAAATTTTGAAGCATTTATAGCTTTTTGATGCTGATTGTATAAAAAACTCATTCCTTTTGCTGAATCTATTTAATACAGCTAAGGAATGGGCTTGACTTACCGATAATCAGTTTAGGCAGGGAGAAGGAATGCATGGTGGACCCCGAAATCCTAACCGAGAAGATCGTTACTCAAAATAAGACCTTTCTCGTGGATTTAAAGAAAAACCAAGCTGGCTTTTACCTGAAAGTGTCGGAATGGTCGAATAGCAAAAAGTCTTCGATTTTTCTTCCTGCTGAGGGAATCGATCGAATGATCGAAATCTTGTATAAATTCAAAAGCCAAATATCCGATAATGATATTACCAAGGACCCGGTTTAGAGCCTTTTAGGAGTGAGTTTCATGGGGAAAATAGGAATGACCAAACTGATGTTAGGCCTCTTCCTTTCAATAGGAATGTTGTATGCGCAGGCGGATGGTCCTGGCGGACAACCAGCGGCAGCTAACGACGAGGATAGCCCTCTAAGAAAAATCATCTTGGATGATTTTGAAGAAGCAGAGGATTGGCGAGTAAAATCGACAACTCCGCTCGGAGAGACTAAAACACTTAAGCTCGTTCAACGTGGGCTTATGAAAGATGTTTTTGATGAAAAAACTGTGCCGGATAACGGTGGAGACAAAATCGAAAAAAATCATATTTTGGGAGTAAAGACATTCTTTGCTGCAAAAGGATTTGATCGTGTTGAACTCTATCCCCCACATGAATTTGTCATTAAAGGAAAAGTGCGCCAAATCTCGGTTTGGGTTCTCGGTCGTAAATACCGACACACTTTATTCGCAAAATTCCGTGATTACAAAGATATAACACATAATGTTCGTCTTGGTAAACTAGATTTTTTCGGATGGAGAAAACTGACTGCTACTATCCCTGGATACATTCCGCAAAGTACGCGTTATGCATTATTAGATAAAAACTTACATTTCGTATCGTTGTTTGTAACTTCCGATAACCACGAAGTGGCAGGCGATTTCTATTTCTATGTTGATGATTTGCAAGTTCGTGCAGATCGTTCGGAATCGAAATACCCTGGTTCGGAAATCAAGGACAATTGGTAAAAAGGGCATAAGGTATTCATAATGGAAAATAGAAAACTAACAACCCTTGCGCTTGGAACTTTGACTGCGATTGCACTCATTGGTTTTGCCCAAGCACAGTATCGAATTACAAATGGAGTCGCCACATCCAATGGAAATGATATCACTTCCATGGAATTAAAGGCGATCACCATTGAGTCTTGGGATGCTCCAGCAGCCTCAGCCACTTATGGTTGGGAAATGTCTACAGACAAAGACGGCGTAAACAAAGATGGAACAGGCGATATGAAATATGATGAGAATAATAAATATTCTCCAGTATTAAATGACCCTGTGAAATCTCCACTTGTTATGCGAGAAGTAAAACTTGTTCCTGGAAAACCGACAGATGTTAAAAACGTAGATCCAGGAAATGCTAAGGTATTGGGCGTAAAATTCCAATTCACTTACCCTGGTTATAACGTAGTAACAATTCGTCCTCCGAGAACTCCTGAATACGAAGTGACTCGCTCGAGACCTTACATTGATGATAGCAACAAAAAGAAATTTGATAAAATTTATGGAATTGAAACTCCAGGAAATGTAAAAGCAATTTCAGTTTGGGTGCTTGGACGTGGTAACGAATATAATTTAGAAGGTTGGTTAGAAGATTATAATGGCAATAGCCATATCTTCCAATTCGGATCGCTAGATTTCGTAGGTTGGAGACCTCTTCAGGTAGATATCCCTGTTGGAATTCCACAAGAAGCAGGTGCATTCCCAGCGACTCGAAACTTGATATTCAAACAATTCAAAATCAGATCTACACCAACAACTGGTGCTGAAACTGTTTATCTATTCTTTGATGAATTGAGAGTTCTGTCTGATACTTTCGAAGTTCACTTCGACGGTGCAAATTTGGATTTTGATGAAGAAGATTGTAAACACAAAATCAAATTGGAACAGATGTTACAAAAATCCGGAGCTATTTCCACTGGAGCGAAAGTTCGCGACTGTGGTGGATCGCAAGGAAAATAATCTACACTCCATCATTCCTACCCCAATACCCAGCCTTCGTGGCTGGGTATTTTTATACTTTACAAGATCAAGTGCTTCCCAAATCCTATCCTTAGGACTGTTCTTTTTGCGGACTCATCGCTAAAATTTACCGTAACAACGTTTGGAACATTGACCACCCTTTATTGGAAATTCGAAGAGGGAGATTCTTCTCATGCCCGAGACTATTACCGAAGACAAATCGAACAAAACAGCAGATTCTGATAAACTCACATCGCTTTTTAACGAAGAAATTTACGTACGCGCAGATGCAAGTTCAGTACCTGCATCTAAGTTTAAAATTTATGATGATATCATAGATGCATACAAAGCAGAGGGAACACTCCCTCAAGCGAAACAAAAGATAGAGGATCATTTCAAAGAACATCCCGAATCTATTTCTGCGAAATATATGCTGATGATCCTTTCCTTTATGGAAGATCCGATGGGCGATGCCAATTTGGTAAAAAACCTACTCGATTCTTTCAAAGCTCATGGAAAGTGGACTATCATTGAATACATCACAGACTCCATACTAAAATTTGGTGATCTTATATTGGCACTTCGAGTGAAAGCGGAAGCGCTTGATAAACTCAAGAAAAACAAAGAACTTAAAGTTGTTTTAGAGAAGTTAGCCGCCAAGGACAAAAAAAATCCTGAGATAGCTAAGAAATATGCTCTTACCATTATGGAAGAGGATAAACCTAAAGCTATATCATATCTCAAACAAGCGGCTGAAATTTTTGCGAAAAACAAAGATTATGCGCAAATGGAAGAGATTTGGTCTATTCTTGTTCAGCACAATTATGAAGATGTTGGATTTTTTGATAAAATCGAACGTATTCTCCTTGGAAATCGCGAAAAGACTAGGCTAGTTGGCTTATTATATCCATTAGTTGAGCCTTACAAAGCATTAGAAGATTGGGATCGTGTTATTTATTTTTTAAAGAAAATATTAGAACACGAAGCAGCTTCACAAAAAGCTAGAAATGAATTAATCAGATCTTACAAACAAAAGTACGCAAATCACTCTCTACTTGAAGATTTTTTGAAAATGAGTGAACTCGGTAACAACCGTAAGCCGGTAAAAGTTTGTATTACTAACTTCGAAAGAAACATTGTATTTGATACTGATAACTATGTTATGCATAGAAATTGGGGTGTTGGAAAAATTACTTCTATATCTCAAACAGGTGATTCAATTTTCGTAGATTTCGAAGAAAAGAAAGATCATAAACTATCCATTCAAATGGCGATCACTTCATTGAAACCATTGAAGAAAGATCATATTTGGGTTCATAATTATGAAAACAAAGAAGAAGTAAATTCTCTATTCTCAGATAATCTTCCGGAGTTTTTAAAAGAACTCCTTCGTTCGTATGACAACCGTATGATGGTTGCTGATATGAAGAACGAATTGATTGGTACATTTTTAAAAGCAGAAGAATGGTCTAAGTGGTGGGCAAAGGTAAAATCGGTTCTGAAAAAAGAAGCGAACATCGGTATGAATCCAAAGAAAAAGGATGAAATTGTTTACCATGAAAAACCGATCACACACTCAGAAACTCTAACACAAAAATTTCAGGCAAATGCTGATCTAAATAAAAAATTAGAAATCGCCATGGAAGCAGTTCGTGACGCAGATGAGGCATCAGAAGCGGGCGAATTTTTTATATCGCATTATGTTGATGAAGAGGCTGCTAAGGATCCGATTCGTCGCCTATCAGCTTACCTTTATTTAAACGAAGCAAGTAAAGCTTGGCCGACAGAAGAGTTCAATCACCAAATTCGAGAACCAGAACTTCAAACGATCATTCAATCTTTGAGTAAAGAAGAAGCTCTAAAAACTTCTAAGTCTTTAGAAAACACAGATATCAAAAAAGGATTCAAAGATCTAATTCGAAAGTATCATCCAAAAGCCATTGATATATTGGTCGGATTGTTATTTGAAGTTCCAGTCAAAGTGAATCGGTCAGTTTTCCAAAATTTGGTTTCAGATGAAAAATTTGCTGAGTTAAACTTATTTATTGAAACTGTATCCAATAAATCTAAAGAACATCCAGAAGTGTTTTTGTGGGTTGCAAAATCCATTCTTTCGCACACTTGGAAATTTGATTGGATGAATATTTCAGAAGAGAATCTCGTATTACGCGTGTTCCGTATTCTGAAGCCACTTGCAAAAATTGAAGATAAAGGTACAAAACTAAAAAACCAAGCCATGGATATTCTCTTTGGCAAAGACAACACACTTCTTCGCGAAACACTTGAACGTGGAGATGATGAGTATGTTAGAAAATTGTATGCACTCTTCAGAGAAGTTCCTTATGTTACAGATTTAGAAAAGGACCAACTACTTACCCTTATCAACGAAGTAAAACCTAACATTGTTTGGGATGAATACGAAGGTGAAGAAGAAGCAGATGATGATCCTTTGGCGAACTTACCTCCAGATGTAGTACTTGTTACACGTCAGGCATTTAACGCTAAAAAGTTGGATTTCGAACATTTAGTAAATGTGGAAATGGTTGAAAACTCTCGCGATATCGGAGAAGCACAAGAAAAAGGTGACCTTCGTGAGAACGCAGAATACAAAGCTGCTATGGAAAAACAAGTTCAATTGCAAGCCGCCATCAAACGTTTGGAAGCAGAATTGAAAAGTGCGCGAATCTTAGATCTTAGTGAAGTGAAGACTGATAAAGTTGGAATTGGTGCTACAGTAAAATTGAAGAATAAACAGACAAATGAAAATGTCACTTATTCGATACTCGGTGCATGGGATGCTGATACAGAAAGAAATATTATTTCTTACAATTCACCATTAGCTAAGTCACTACTTGGAAAAACTGTGGGAAGTGAGGCGACTTTACTTTTCGGCTCAACTGATACAGTATACGAAGTATTGGGAATATCACGTTATTCAATGAGTGGACAAGAAGCATAAGATTCAGATTTCCAACCATTGGTGACTATCAGGTCCAAAAATGGATCTGATATATTTCCAGCAAAGTCAAAAGCCCTAACTTCCAAAAGAAGGTAGGGCTTTTCTTTGTACAAACTTTTAGGCAAGGAAATCTTGATCGCAGTGCGATCTGGATCATACTCATATGGATAAGATTGTCCATCTATCAGGAGTTCTACTGTATTTTTAAATCCAGTTCCAGTATCGCCTAAAACATAATATCTATTTTCGAAACAATGGTCCCTAATTTGTGGTAACTCAATATGACGAGCAAGGGATGTCATAGGCAAAACATATGGCAAAGCCTGATCCTCTAAGATCATAAGATAGCCTAATTTGCTTAGAGAAAATTGTATCGTATCGCCCTTTTTTTTATGTTTGATACTGGAAAATTTTTTAATCGATTCATCCCAAAAATATAAAGCATCCTTTGTTGAAACTGGGTTGTCGGAAATTAATTCACCTTGACCTTCGCCTTTCCAGGAAAAACTATTGGCAGTTATGTGGTAAACTTTACTTTTCAAAATTAGACCTTTGGGGATATGGAAGGGAAGGGTATCTGGATTATACTCTATTTCTGTAATCGAAACTGCCCCATTTCCGGTGGATTCATTTTTGGAAAGATCGAAGGAAACTTTATTGTCTTTTGAAATTATTTTTTTGCCAGAATTTGGTTTAACGAATGAATGATCTGAGATCGGAATTTCATTATTGATAAAAAATTTCAGATAGGATCTATTGCCAGTCGCATCAAAAAGTCCTGCTTCCACTGTGTGTTTGGTGGTGAAATTTTTGTCGGAAAGATTGATGGAATACGATTCTTCTTTGAGATTGTTTGCCTGATGATAGAGGTGATAAAAATAAATGGGCGGAGATAAGGAAGATCGATTGACATCATAAAATTGGTGTTTTTGCGCATCTTCTTTAAATGAAAAAGAATCAAATTGGCGTTTGAAAATTTGCACTCCATCTAACGAAAGGTCCATGCCATATACATTGTTTTTGTTTCTTGAACGTATGATATCATATCCACCGATTCTTATTTTGATTTTACCTGTAAGGTTTATATCATTTACCACTTCCCCTTTTTCATCTATGAGCGTATAAATCCCTTTTCCCACTTCTTTTGCTTGCAATATTATGGGTTTGGAAAGCACATCTGATTCCAAAAATAATGAAAGAATTGTGGGTGGGGTTTCGTCTTTCTGATGTAAGTCGGGGAAATAAAGCGGATTGACTATCCCTTTTTCTGTCCGAAATTCTAAATGTAAATGTGAAATTCCAGAACCTGATTCTCCCGTTTTTCCTATTGGTATCCCTTTTTTTGCCTGGAACATTTTTTCTGGAAGTTTGAGTTTGAATCCCTCTCTTTCGCCCATCAAAAAAAGAGCCTGTCTTAATAATTCCAAATCAAGGAGTTCCCCACCAAATGAATGTAAGTGGGCATATTTTGATTTAATTTTATGTTTTGGATTATAAAAATTGAGTGAAAGGCCATATCCAATTTTTGAAAAATTAATTTCGTCAACATAACCATCAAAAGTGGCAAGTATGCTGTGCCCATTCAATCCATAGGATTTAAAATCAGACCCTAAATGCAAATTGTGATTTCGAATTTCTGCGAATGTACCTGTGACAGGTGAGTAATAGGGTAGAGGAAAACCTACATCTTCTTTTGGGATATTTGGAATAATTTCTTCTGCACCAATTGGCCAAAGAAAAAATAAGAAAAAACTCATAAATAAAATAACGCGTGTTGTTTCCCGATTTGTCTTATTTAATTTTGACAAAGTTTTTTCTTCCTTTCGAATTTATATTCATACTTGGGATTCTGATTTCTTCTTCTTTCTCAAGTCAAATCCGATTCCCTTGACAAGTGAAGCGAAGTAGCGACTATGGTGCAGGTTTCCAGAATCTGTATGATTTCCCGTTTGGTCATTCTAGTCATTTCCCAATTGTTGTTTTTTCAATGTTCCCTGTTCCAAGGGGAACCTGGAAGGCCACCAAAAATCAATGGCGTTCCTATTGCCGATAACACTCGGCTTCTCTATATACAAAATGTCAGAAACAATACCTATTCGGCAGGGGTTCATACCAGGCTCACGCAAATGGTGATGGAAGAAATCGAAAGACGAGGACGCTTTATCACAACTCGGGATAAAACAAAGGCCGCCTATAGACTCTATTCAGAGATCGTTCATTACCAAAAAGTGGGCGACTTAATGGATCTAGCTGACCAACAATTGTCTTCTGAGTTATTTGTGGTCGCGAGGTTGGAATTAGTGGAAGGTGTTTCCGGAAAAAAACTTCCTCTAGAGAGAAATGAAATTCCTGGACGTGCCCATTTTTCTACCCAACTTGGATACCGCGAGTCCGAGGAAGAAGCTCAGAATCGTCTTTTGCGAGTGATAGCACTACGCATTGCCGAAGAAACGGAAAGAGCGTGGTATTTTTCTTTATCTGGTCGCATAGACTAAATTTATTAACCATCGGAGGGCACAACATTGTCACTAGAAAATACAAATCCAGACGATACAAAAGCAGAGATGTTGGCCTTTGAACAATATCTAAAAGACAAAGGCTTAAAGATAACTAACCAAAGGCTCTTGGTTGCTGAAAAAATTTTTTCATCTCATAATCATTTTACAGCGGAAGGATTATTGGATGAATTAAAAGACAACAAAGACAAAATATCAAAAGCTACAATTTATAGAATTTTATCGATCATGGTAGAAGCAGGCCTTCTAGAAGAACATGATTTTGGAAAAGATTACAAATATTATGAACATATTATTGGTCACGAACACCATGACCATATCATTTGTGTACAATGTGGCCGTATTGTAGAATTTATAGACGATCAAATCGAAGACTTACAAAAAAACGCGGCGGCTAAAAACGGATTCAAAATCACGGGTCACAGTTTAAATATTTATGCAATTTGTCAGAATGTAGATACTTGCGAATATAATAAAAAACGATAGTGGCATTCAAATTCCAAATTGAAAGTAAGGATGAAGAAAGTTTTGCAAGGTCGGGCATCCTTGATTTAAACGGACAGAGAATTGAAACACCCATCTTTATGCCCGTTGGCACTCGTGGAAGTGTCAAATCACTCACATCTGAAGATTTAGTTGAAATCGGATACCAACTCATCCTCGGAAACACTTACCATTTATATTTAAAACCTGGCGTTGAAGTACTATCACACTTTGGTGGATTAAAAAAATTTATGGCCTTCCCGAATGCGATTCTCACAGATTCCGGTGGATTTCAGGTCTTTTCCTTAGCTAGTTTGTTTAAATTTGAAGAAGATGGAGTTCGATTCCAATCTCATATCGATGGTAGTCATCATAAATTCACTCCTTCATCGGTAATAGATATCCAAAGGACAATTGGCTCCGATATCATGATGGTTTTAGATGATTGCCCACCTTACGGTAGTTCGCTTGCTAGATTAGAAGAGTCTTTGGATAGAACATATCGCTGGGCTAAAGATTCCATTGAGCATTGGCAAAAAAATCCGGGGGATCAAAATCTATTTTGCATTGTGCAAGGTGGAACGAACGAAGCTTTACGAAAAAAAAGTCTGAATGATTTACAGAGCCTTCCTTTTCCTGGCATTGCCATTGGTGGACTTTCAGTGGGAGAGCCAAGAGAAGAATACAACCGCATTCTGACCGCAATCGCTCCCGATTTAGATGAAACGCGTCCGCACTATCTGATGGGGGTAGGCACTGTCACTGATATCTTAGAGGGAGTGAAAAATGGAATCGATATGTTTGATTGTGTATTGCCTACAAGAAATGCCAGGAACGGCCAAGTTTTCACGAGTTACGGTAAAATAAACCTTCGAAATGAAAGCCATAGGCTATCTACAAGTCCCATTGATCCCTTATGCCTGTGCAAGGTATGCAAAACCTATAGCCTGGGCTATATACGCCACTTGCACAAAGTAAAGGAATTGACTGCCTTTAGTCTCTCCACCTATCACAACTTATATTTTATGAAGCAATTTATGGATGAGTTAAGAAAATCCATACAAAACAAGGAATTTTCATCCTTTTACCAACATTGGAAAAATTTATATGCTTCCTAAAATTATTAGGTTGACGTATCCGATTTTTTTTTATGTGATTGTACCGTCATTTCTACATTGATTGTAGCTTCACTGAGGAGTCTCTAGACACACATGGAAATCACTAGAAGGGAAAAAGATAAAATCGTAGTCCTCGACATTAACGGGGAAATCGACCTTTACAACGCTCCTGAAATTAAGGATGTTATTGCAAAATTGATTGAAGAGCAGAAATACTGCATCGTTATCAACCTAGAGAAAGTTTCTTATATTGATTCATCTGGCATTGGTGCCTTGATATCGAGCTTATCTAATTTGAAGAAATACCAAGGTGGACTAAAAATCATCAACGTTGCGGGTTCAGTGCGTAAGGTTTTTGAACTTACAAAACTTACCTCTTTCTTCGAAATCTTCGATAACGAAGACGAAGCCACCGCTGCTTTTAAATAGGAAGGAGGGCATCTGCTTTTCTTCCTATTTATATTATAATCCCCTACGAACTAAGGAGTTTAATTATGTTACGTAAGATAAAGACGTCAGTCTATCTTGTAACGATGGCATTTGTATTGTCCACGGCTACAAACTGTGGGCAAGAATTGCCATTGAAGGAGCTTGCTCTCGCAAAAGCGCAAGTGGAACGAGCTGAAAACTTAAAAGCCGAAGAATATTCTCCAGAAGAATTTCAAGAAGCAAAAAAAAGCCTTACTGCTGCCAATGATTTTGCCGCTGAAGAGAAAGCTTCTGATTCCAAAAAAAGTGCTGATTATGCGATCTCTAAAGCATACGATGCCTTGGAAAAAACTTTACCGAAGCTCACAGCCAAAACTAGAGAAGAAGCCGTCGCAAATATTGATGCCGCTGATGAAGCAAATGCAGGCGAAACTTCACCTGAAGAATTCAAAAAAGCAAATACTTTAAAAGAAGCTGGAGATGCGAAACTAACCAGTGCCGATAGTTCACTCGCTGCGTATTTAAAAGAAGATAGTGATACAAAAGTAAAAGATGAAAAGAGACTTCAAGCTCTGAATGAATATGAGGAAGCCTATAATCTTTTCAATGAATCTAAAAAATCAGGAATGGATGCAAAAGCTGTTGCCTTAGAAAAATCAGGCACGATTCGCCAATCTGCAGATGAAGTGGATGCTAGCCTCCAAAAGGCCGGTAAATATTATAACGGATCAAACCCAGCCATAGAAGAAGAAAAAGCTAGAATCCAATCAGCATATGCTGATTTAGATGCTGGAAAATTAAAATCCGCTGATGAAAAAATTAAAACGGCACGCGCCGCTTCGGGTCCATTACTTGCGGCTTCTGTCAAAGATCACGCCAAAGAAAGAAATGGCCAGGCTCGGGATGTGGTAGAAGATGCAAATCACCGATTTGCGGATTTGAATTCTGATGCCATGATGAAGTCACCTAACACGAAAGACTCTTATGCAAGTGCACAAGAAAATTTAGGCGCTGCGAATGAATCTTTGACATCTTCATCAAATATGTTTGAACAAGAAAAATACGAAGACTCAATCTCTCAATCCGAAGAAGCAATTCGTTTGGCTGAGATTTCAATTGATCAAGTAGAAACTCTGAAAACAAACAATCCAAAAATGTTCAAAACTCGTGATGCTGTGACAACAACAGACACAGATAAAACGACAAAAACAGACGCGACTGACAAAACAGAAACTGTAACATCTAATGACTCTGATAAAACAACAGAGGAAGAAAGTTCAGACTCTGCTTCTGGAAGATTGCGTGATCTCGGCAAAGGTTGGAAAGAGTATACAGTTGCTAAATCAAATCCAGCAGATTGTTTATGGAGAATTGCGAAAAAGAAAGATGTTTATAGTAATTCAAAACTATGGACAAGAATTTATGCAGCAAACCGTAAAAAAATCAAAGACAAAGATTTGATCTACCCAAGCCAAAAATTAAGAATCCCACCTAAAACGGGAAAGATTGGATCACCTCCAAGTAAATAAAACTAATGTATAGGAATAGATTAAAAGCTGTCTTTAGGGCAGCTTTTTTTTTGTCTAAAGGATAGGAATCATGGAAACCAGGGGCTATACAGAACCCATAGCAAAAATCACAAGTGATGATTTTGAAGACTTAGTCAATCTTGCATGGGCAGAAGATCTTCCCAATGGAGATATCACAACTGACTCCCTTTTTCTTCCGACCGACCAAACAGAGGCCACACTCTTATCGAAAGATGAAGGTGTGTTATGTGGAACAGATGTCATCGAATGTCTTTTAAAAAAAGCCCAAGGGAAGGTTCAATATACCGCCTTACTACAAGATGGTGCTAAAATTAAAAAAGGGGATATGATCGGTGTATTAAAGGGATCTTTAGCAATGATTTTAAAAATGGAAAGAATCATGCTTAACTTTATTCAATACCTTTCTGGTATTTCGACAAACGCAGATAAAGTGACTTGCGAATATCCAGATTTAGTGATACTGGATACTAGAAAAACATTACCTGGGTATCGCAAACTCGCAAAGTATGCAGTACATACAGGTGGGGGTTGGAATCATAGACTTCATTTGTCTGATATGGCTATGTTAAAAGATAACCATATAGCTAAGGCAGGCTCGATTACTGTTGCCGTAAATAGTGTTAGAAAACTTCATCCTGATAAACGAATTGAGTTAGAAATTGATTCTTTAGGCCAATTAACAGAGGCTATAGCGGCCTCGCCAGATATTATTTTACTCGATAATTTTAATTTAGAAAATACTGCGTCAGCAATTCAAATCCTGAAAGAAAAAGCTCCGCAAATGATCATTGAATGTTCTGGAGGCATCACACCAGAAAAATTAAAGGCTCTATCTCAATTTTCAGGCATAGGCGTGAGTATGGGTTATCTCACTCATACTGTCCGGTTTCTAGACATTAGTTTGGAGATTCATTAGTGGGATTGTACCAAGATATAAAAGAAAATACCGAATTATTCTCTGCCGTTGAAAAACGATTAGGGTCAGAAAAGGTAATGCTTGTCAAAAAAGCCTACGAAGTCGCAGAGCGCATGCATTCAGGACAAAAACGCCTGTCAGGTGAACCGTATATCATTCATCCTATGAATGTGGCTTCCATTCTCGACGAATTGGGTTTAGATGAGCGAGCGATTTCGGCAGGTCTCTTGCATGATGTGGTCGAAGATACTAGTTATACGAAAATGGATATGACTAGTGAATTTGGTATTGATATAGCTGACCTTGTTGAAGGTGTGACAAAAATTTCAGAAATTAAATCTCAATCAAAAGAATCAGAGGCAGCAGAAAATATCAGAAAGATGTTACTTGCGACGATCAAAGATGTGAGAGTTATGCTAATTAAATTAGCTGACAAAACACATAATGTTCGCACCTTAAAATTTCAACCCGAAGAAAAACAAAAACGAATCGCCAAAGAAGTATTATCTCTCTATGCACCGATAGCAGGAAGACTCGGGGTTTACAAAGTAAAATTTGAATTGGAAGATTTGGCATTTCAAGCAATCCATCCAGAAGAATACCAAGAAATTAAAAAGCGTGTCGCAGCTAAAAAATCTGAACGCGATGAGTATATAGAAAAAATAAAAATAATACTAAAGCAACGATTAGCTGAAATAAACATTGATGCAAAAATAGATGGAAGGGCTAAACATTTTTATTCAATTTATCGCAAAATGGTGACTAAGGAAAAATCATTCTCAGAAATATTTGACTTACGAGCCTTAAGAATCATTGCAAATGAGATTAAGGACTGTTATGGGGTCTTGGGTATTGTTCATACTCTTTGGACTCCCATACCTGGAAGATTCAAAGACTATATCGCCACTCCGAAAACAAATCTCTATCAGTCTTTACATACCACAGTTTTTGGACCAGATGGTCGGCCTATGGAAGTTCAAATAAGAACTAAAGAGATGAATGCGATCGCTGAAAATGGTATTGCAGCCCATTGGGCTTATAAAGAATCGACTAACATATCAAAGACTAGTGTCGCAATGCAACATGGTTTGGAAAATGCATTTCGTTTAAAATGGCTCGAAGTTTTAAAATCTTGGCAGGATCCAAATTTAGATTCTAAGGAATTTTTGGAAGAATTGCAATACGATTTGCATGAAGATGAAGTTTTTGTTTTCACACCTAAAGGTGAGATCATGGAGATGCAAAAAGGAGCAACCATATTGGATTATGCTTTCCGCATTCATACTGATGTCGGCTTACATGCAAGGGGCGGAAAGGTTAATGGACGTATGGTGACACTTCGCACTGAACTAAAATCAGGTGATCAAGTTGAGATTATTACCGAAAAAAATTCCAAACCCTCACCAATTTGGCTAAGAATTGTTAAAACAGCATCGGCTAGACAAAAGTTAAGACAGTATTTTCGAAAAATTCAAGAAGAATCTCAAAAAGAAACAATTGCTTCTGTTTTAGAACATCAATCCACAATGTATGATGAGAATGCGATTAAAGAAATTAAAAAGGTTAAAATCAAAAAACCTTCAAAGTCTCATCCAAATAAAAATGAACCAAAGGAATACGGTGTTTCGGTTGCGGGTTGGAATGATGTTCCCGTTCGAATGGCCTCCTGTTGTATGCCCATTCCTGGGGATGAAATATTGGGATTTATCACTCGTGGACGTGGTGTGAGTGTTCATAAAAAAGATTGTGAAACTGCCAATAAACAATTGGAATGGATGAAAACTATTCCTGTTAGGTGGGAAGGGCCTGGCGAACCGATACCAGTTCAAATCGAAGTGAGAGCAAGGGACGTACAAGGAATTTATCTTTCAATGGTGGAATGCATTTCAAATACAGAAACAAATATTTTGGAAGCAGGAGCTAGTTCTCATCCTAATGGAACTTTAACTGCAAAATTTATGTTAGAAGTGGAACACTTAGATCAGCTCAAGGAAATTTTAGAGAACCTACGATTGATTGGTGGTGTGATTTTTGCTGAAAGAGTTAAAAAATAAACCATTGCGCTTTATATGCTGTTAAGCGAAAAAAAAGTCCATCTTTTTGTGAATTTGAATCTGGTGCTGGAAAAGTTTGCCCACCCACAATATCAAATAAATCAATTTTTGGAAAATACTTATCTTCTAACATTATTTTTCCTGAAATTTCATAGTTCATAGGATTCCAAATAAAAAGCTCAGAGTGTAAAGCACTTTCCAAAAGGTAAACTAAAACGTCTCCATCACCAAATATGTGATATGTTGGCGTAAAACGATAAAGAGATCCATTTCTAGATTTGAGTGCTTTAAAAACACGAATATAGAATTCGAAATAATTGTGATCAGTTTCTTCCCTGTCTCTTTTGCCCAATTGAATAGGTAATTTGATTTTAAATCCTTTTTCTTGGTCTTGGTAATAAAGTTGAATGCCTGGAAGAAAACATAACAAACTAAAAAAATCGAGTGTAGCAAAACCAAAATGTTTTGCAGAACGATCTTCATCATGGTTTTCTATAAAACGAATGCTCTTCGATTGATAGTTTGTGTCTGCATTTAAGTGTGCTTTGACGGATTCACCATTTTTTAAAGTTAAACGATCATATAATGTTTTATCATACGTGCCATCAAATCCTAGAGTTTGCAATTCATACTCACGATTCCAATAAGCTTCGGCATAAAATTTAAAATTTGGATACTGGGATTTAACAGTTTCAATTAAGGATTTCCAATAAGGTATACCAGGCTTATTGTGAGTCGCTGTAAAAACATCGGGTAGAGCGAGCATTGCCATATCACAACGAACACCATCACAAAGTTTGGCGATACTTAAAAGTATTTCTATATGGAGATCAAGAGTTTTTACATTTGAAAAATCCCATTGCACTGTATCGGTCCAACCATCAAAATATGGGTCTCTCCCATGCGCAAAAACTTCACCACTTGAATGAAGAAAATGATTCTTGTCAGGTACTTGACCTTTTAAAAAACATTCACTATGGGAATTTAACAATGGTGTGTCGAGTGACATATGATTTGGGACAAAATCCAGTATCAATTGTTTCTGGTTTTCTAATAGTTGATTTCGAAAGACTAATATTTCTTCGTTCGATGTTAAAATTGGATTTAAATTATAATTATAGATAGCATAGGGAGAACTAAGGATATCATCCTCTTCTAAATTTGATTTTGCTTTTTTAAACTCATCGCGGAGTCCAGGGTGAGAGCGAGCAATCTTTTCTGATCCTGGACTCATCTCCCAAATACCCATCAACCAAATCTGATTCGCCACTTGCACTGGATCAGATTCCCAAAACTGATGTCCTAGTTTGCCAATGCGGCAATCATTTTCCGAACAAAAAATCCTTGAGTGGATCTCATACAACCAGGTTTGATGGAAGGGAAGTTTCATTTACGGTGACGTAAATTATGACAAAAGGAAGTGGAATGCGCAAGTCTCTTTTTCGAGTTTTAGTAATAACAGCAAGTCTCGCAATTTTTTTTAACACGTGCACAGATAGCGATAGTGGCAATGAGGGCGTCATAAAGGTGACCGATGTAGAATGGAAAGGTGATCCTGCATCCATCCCACAAGCCCTACGAAGTGTGAATCCGATTGCTAGTCCTGAGGCAAAAAAGGGAGGGCGTATTCGATTTTATTCCCACCAATTTCCAAAATCACTTAATTATTATTTAGACCAATTCACAACTACTGCCCGAATTTTTACTTCGTTATACGAACCTCTCACCGCTTATGATCCCATTACTTTGGAGACAGTCCCTTATTTAGCAAAATCTTGGAAGATATCGTCTGACAAGCGTAAGTTTACATTTTATCTAGATCAAAATGCCATGTGGTCAGATGGAAAACAAGTAACAGCTGATGATGTGATTTTTACTTATGATACGATTATGGATCCAAAGAATGCAACGGCTGTTTTCAGAATTTCACTTTCACGTTTTGAAAGGCCCAAAAAAGAAGATGAATACACTGTAACATTTGAAGCCAAAGAAGTACATTGGAATAATTTTAATGATATTTCTTCTTCGATTTTCATTATACCAAAACATTATTTTCAAGGAAAAGATTTTAATAAAGAAAACTTTGAGTTTCCGATTGTTTCGGGACCTTATAAAATCGTGGAATCGAAAAAATCAAGATATATTAAATTAGAAAGACGTGGCGATTGGTGGCAAAGAGCTTATCCGTATAACAAAGGTAAGTATAATTTTGACCAAATTGTCTATAAAGTCTTTAATGAAGAGGCAGTAGCGTTGCAAGCCTTCAAGAAAGGTGACATGGATATTTATCCAGTTTATACGGCTCATATTTGGGTGGAAGAAACGAAAGGTGAAGCCTTCGATAAAAATTGGATTGCTAAACAAAGAATTTTTAACTTGAAGCCTGTTGGATTTCAGGGTTGGGCTATGAATACACGAAGAGAAATTTTTTCTGACAAACGCGTTAGAGAAGCCATTGCACTCCTCGTTGATCGTAAGTTAATGATAGACAAACTCGCCTTTGGTGAATATGATCCGACTAATAGTTATTATCCTGATTTTTATTTGGGTTCAATTAAAAATCCAAATCCACCTGTAGAATTTAATATAAAAAAAGCGCGCGCTCTTCTAGCGGAAGCTGGATGGAAGCCAAACCAAAAGGGAATTTTAGAAAAAAATGGAAAACCATTTACTTTTACTATATTAGACAGAGATAAAAAAACAGAAAAATATTTTACCGTATTTCTCGAGAAAGCGAAGGAAGTAGGCATTTCTGCAAATATCGACACATTGGATTTAGCGGCTTGGAGTGCCAAAGTTGATAAATATGATTTTGATATGACCTGGGCTGCTTGGGGTTCTGGTGTATTTAAAGATCCTGAATCACAATGGCACTCAAAGTATGCTGAGGAAGAAGGTCAGCCAAATTTACCAGGCTTTAAGTCATTGTTAGTTGATAAACTCATTGAAAAACAAAAAACAGAATTTAATTTAGATGTCCGTAATTCAATTATTAAAGAAATTGATAAATTGGTGTATAAGGAGTATCCCTACGTTCTGCTTTGGCACCTACCGAGCGTAAGATTATTGTATTGGCGAAAATTTGGGCAACCGAAACTTCCTTTAGGTGTTTATGGCGATGAAAGTTTTACGACAGATTTTTGGTGGTATGATGAAGATAAGGATCTTAAATTAAAATCAGCTGTTGATAAAAAAACTTCGCTTGATCCATACCAAGCAGTGATTAAGTGGGAAAAATAAAATATGATTGATGGCGAAGACAAACCTTCACGGCTTCGTCAATTACGCGATAAGGTTTCCTCGCTATGGACTGGTAACCAAACATGGAATAAGTTACCTCAGTTCTTAGAGCTTTTGGAACGAGGACTTGATAAGGAACTATTCCATGATTTTGAAAAAGATGATCAAAATACTCCGATTCCTATCGAAGATTTGCCTGTTGACGAGGTGCTTCGTCAATCAGGGCCATTTCGGAAATTCTATGAATGGGCATTTCCTGTTTCGCATGTATTTCGCATCACACATAGATATCATCGTGAATTTTTAGACAATTTTTTGCCACTGGCTAACGAGGATTATATCGGTCGTGGTTCATATAAATTCGTATATAAACTGCCATGGAACCAAGTAGTTAAAATCGGAAAGTCAAAGTTACCTTCCGATTCTATTTTTGGAAGTTTGTATAAAGAAGTGGGTCGAGACCTGCCAAAGTATTTAAAAAAAGAAGAAATTGCACTCAAAGACTATTTACAAAAACGAACATTATTTGAATCCACTCGTGACGAAATAGAATTCAAATTTCGAAGATTGGGTCTGGAAAGATTGCATTATTGGAAACTAAAATCCTTGTTAACTGACCTTGTGATCCCAACGAGATTTTTTATGGGTTATCGATTTAGAAATACACCATGGAAGGTACCAACAGTCACTCTAACTCCCTGTGACCAACAACCTTTACTTGCTGGAAAACATTTGAAAGAATTTACGATTAAGAATGAAAAATTGAATCAAGGTGCTATATTAGACAAATTATTTCCTAAATGGAAATTGAATTTTAATTCGCAAAGATTTGGTACTGTTTCCAAATCTCAATTAAAAAAAATCGCAGTAGATTTCAATAGAGTCATTGAAGCCACAAAGTTTTTAGCTAATGAAGAAAAGTTGATTTTTGACGTACATTCTGAAAATATAATTATTACATTACCAGATTTTGAATTGAAAATATTCGACTTTCACTTGTTTGATGACTATTTATATGAACCATCCGAGGAAAATCCCACTCCAGAAATGGACCATATAAATCTTATTAATGAATTCATTCGTTCATTTGAATTAGATAAATGAAATTTATTTTAAAACACATTTTTACAATAATTTCAATTATCGTTATACTAATTTCCTTAAATGAAGCATGGAAGTTGCGCTGGTTATGTGATGATGCCTTTATCAGTTTCACTTACGCTAGAAATCTTTTCGAAGGGAAAGGTCTAGTATTTCAATTAGGTGAAAATGTGGAAGGATATAGTAATTTCCTTTGGACAATTATTTTATCATTTTCACTTTTTTTCACAAAAAATATAATGTTAACTTCCCAAATTTTAGGAATCATCTCATACGTTTCACTTTTAATTTATTTTTATATTAAAGAAAGGACACTTCGTCCATTTGCAAATTTGCCTTTGTTCTTATTGCATTTGTCTTTTTTTTACCATGCTTGGGTTTTTGCCACATCAGGCCTAGAGACAATGATGTATACATTATTTGTTACCATGGGACTTGTTGAATGGCGAAATCAAAGTATGGGAGAAGGTGAGAGTAAGATAAATGATACAAATCGAAATCTATTGATAGGATTTTTATTCTTATTAGCAAGTATCACACGGCCTGATGGAGCTTTATTTTTGGGATTCTTTTTTGTTTCGCTGTGGAAAATGAAGAAGAAACTGAGCACCTATCTCCCGATTGTTGGATTCATTTTTTTTCTAATTTGGCGATATAATTATTATGGTGATTTTTTACCAAATACGTATTATGCGAAAGCCGACTCACGTTCCTATTTTTCACAAGGATTGATGTATTTTTTATATTGGATGCGTGTTTATCCGATGTATTTTCCCTTATTGATGATTTCGATTTTTTCCTTATTTAGGTTGTTCACTAATAGATTAGGAAATATTGCATTAGTTCTTAGTGTACATAATTATATTTTTTATGTGATTTATGTAGGTGGTGATTTTATGGCGATGCGATTCTGGTTGCCGATCATCCCTTATTTGTCATGGCAGGTTTATATAGAATTTTCAAATAAAATGGATTCTCTGCAGATCGAATCAAACCAAATTACGACTGTTAATCGAATCATAACAAAGAACCTGGTGCTATTACAATTTTTATTCATTATATCATTAGCAGTTTATCTTGATCCATTTAAAAATCAGGAAAACAATAATATTCTTATCAATGAAATTGGAGAAGAAAGAAATTTTTATAAAAATTCCCTAGCTTCTGGATTAGGTTATGATTTGGAAGCCTTAAACAATTTCAAAGTAGCATTTTTCGGAGCCCAAGCACATTTTATTTTTTTTATGCGTCCAATGTATGCATGGGAAGCAGAAACGGGTTTGACTGACAAGGAACTTGCTCATAGGAAAAAACTAAACTTTGGCAGAATTGGGCATAGTAACTCCGGTAATGTGGAAGGCTTAAAATCTAGAGATATTGAATTGATCTTAGACAACAGATTTCCAGAACAAAACTTTCCCGAGATCCAATTTACATTTAGAGATTTTCAGTGGAAAATATATGTACGAAAATATAATCCAGAAAAATTCCAAAAACTTTGCCAAAGGCCAGGCTGGAATTGCCAATCATTCTATGCGTATTTGAATGAAAATAAATTCAATTCATCTTATGATCACGTATTTGGTAAGTCTGAAAATTAGTTTATGCAGAATGATTCCAAATTAATTAGTTTGCCATATGGCAATATTCGAATGTTTACATATGGGAAATTCCATTGGGAAAAAGTTTTTCCGAAACATGAATATCCAGATAATGATTTAGAATGGGATAGGAAGACGAAAGAATTGGTTTCTTATTTTACGAATCTACCTGTAGATCATATTTTTAATCTAAAACAAGTTCATGGGAAAGAAATATTTCAAATCAAAGATAAAGCCTTTTATCCTTTATCTGAACAAAATTCAAAAACTGATCTTCGAATGTATGATGCAATAACTCATTCTACTCCTTTGGAAGGAGATGGGCTTTATGCAAAAGAAAAGCATATAGCACTTGTAATTCGGACTGCTGATTGTGTTCCTGTATTCCTTTATAGTGAAAAGCGTCCGCTTATAGCCGTATTGCACTCAGGATGGAAAGGGACTGTACTTGGCATCACTTCCACATTCATTGCGAAACTTTTGAGTGAAGGGATTACGGAAGAAGAACTGCATGTGTTTTTTGGTCCGAGTATAGCAAAGGAACATTATATGGTTCAAGATGATGTCGCAACGCATTTCAAGAATTTTTCAGAAGATGTTTTGCAAAAAGAAATCGGACTTGGTTATTTTCTGGGAGTGAAAGATGCCATTGTCTCAAGGCTTAAAAAAGAATATCCTTTGATTAAAATAGATTCACATAGTGAAGATGTATTCCAGTCAAAAGAATATTTTAGTCATAGATCAAAAGACAAAGGTCGAAATATGAATGTTATACTCTTGGAATCTTAAGAAGTACTTCTTTGATTTTTTCTAATACTTTTTCTCTTTTGATCGGCTTTATCATATATTCCATGGCTCCGTTTTCCATTAAACTCTTCACAACACTCGGGGTATTTTCTTCGGAGATAAACATAATGCGAGGTAAAACACCAATATCTTTCATTTCCCAAAATGCCGCATAACCATCTACTTCTGGCATAAATATCTCTATGGTGATCAAATCCACTTGTTGTTTGAACTCTTTGTACAATTTTATGAGTTCTTTGCCAGTTTCTGCAATGCCAATGATTTTAAAACCTTCCGATTCTAAAATTTGTTGTAATTGTTTTGCTTGGAATTTTGAATTTTCCGCAATAATGATGTTATATGGACGACCTGTAGGTGCTATTCCAGCTTGCATTTGATTTTTCCGTCCTATACCTTAAATTGCATTTTGAATCTCGATTCCGATCTCTTTTGTTCCGAGCACAGTAGTATTTGCTTCTGCAATATCACGTGTACGAATTCCTTTTTTCAATACGGTACGAATTCCATTTTCGATTTTTAATGCTTCTGCTTCCATACCGAATGAGTATCTAAGCATCATTGCCCCTGATAAAATTTGTGCAATCGGGTTAGCTATACCTTTACCTGCAATGTCTGGGGCTGATCCACCTGAGGGTTCATACAAACCAAATCCAGATTCGGAAAGGGATGCAGAAGGTAACATACCTATCGAACCTGTGATCATTGATGCTTCATCGGAAAGGATATCACCAAACATATTTTCACATAACATAACATCGAATTGTTTTGGATTAACGACTAATTGCATAGCCGCATTGTCCACATAGAGATGTTCTAATTTGCAATCCGAATACTCTCTTTTGTGAAGGTCGCTCACAACCTCTCTCCATAAAACAGAAGTAGTCAATACATTAGCTTTATCAATGCTCGTTACTTTTTTGTTTCTCTTTTTGGCAGCTTCAAAAGCTTTGATGGCGATACGTTCAATTTCTCGACGTGAATACTTCATAGTATCAAAAGCAAATTCTTCAGGGCCACTTCCTTCTCGCCCTTTCGGTTTGCCAAAGTAAATCCCCGATGTCAGTTCTCTGAGGATCAAAATATCAAGTCCATCTCCGATGATATCTGCTCTCAATGGTGATGCATTTTTCAATTCAGAATAGATGATCGCAGGACGAAGGTTCGCGAATAAATCAAAATGTTTACGGAGTGGAAGTAGGGCACCACGTTCTGGTTGCGTGTCAGGTGGAAGAGATTCCCATTTTGGTCCTCCGACAGAGCCAAAAAAAATAGCCTTAGAACTTTCACATAGAGCCAAAGTTTCTTTGGGGAGAGGGGAACCTGTAGCATCAATAGCCGCACCACCAACTAATGCACGTTCGAATTTGAATTCATTTTTTTTAGATCCTAAAGCCTTTTCTAAAACAGAAAGGGCAACTTCCATAACCTCTGGACCGATTCCATCACCAGCGAGTACTGCAATTTGATTCATTATTTACCTTTTAAAACTGATTCTAAAATATCCATGCCCTCAGATGCTTTTTCTAGAGATATAATCAAAGGGGGCATAATTCTGATTACATTTGTTGCTGTACTGTTTACGACAAGACCTCTTCGTAAACATTCTTCCACTATCGGTCTTGACGGAACCGTCAATTCCACTCCGATATGAAGGCCTCGTCCTCTCACCTCTTTCACGATAGGTGATGTAGATTTCATTGTTTCTAATCTTTGAAACATATTTGTGCTAATGGTTTCGATACCATCAAGAAGGTTTCTAGAAAGTATCAATCGAAATGTCTCGTATGCGATAGCGCAGGCTAGGTGGTTTCCGCCAAAAGTGGAACCATGCATACCCTTACCAAGAAGATGCGCATATTCATCGGCTATAACCAGTGCTCCAATAGGAAATCCTGATCCTAATGCTTTAGCCAAAGTAAAAGCATCGGGTGCAAATCCATAATGTTCAAAACAAAACATTTTACCTGTTCTGCCCATTCCCGTTTGGATTTCATCAAATATCAAAAGTGAATTAGTTTCTTCGGTTAATTTGCGTGCGAGATTTACAAAACTTTGAGTCAGTGGAATGATACCACCTTCGCCAATGATGAGTTCCATGATAAGGCCAGAAACTCTCCCACCAAACTCCTCAAAGGTCATAATCAGTGAATCTTCATCATTTGGTGTAATAAAATGAATGTCCGGAACCAGTTCACCAAAACCTTCTCGGATACTTTGGTTTCCTGTCATACTCATGGAAGCCGTGGAACGACCATGAAAACTACCTTCCAATGCCAAGATAACTGGGCGTTCAAGGTTTTTAGCAAGTCCATGTTTTCGCATCAATTTGAATGCGGCTTCATTGGCCTCTGTTCCAGAATTGCATATAAAAACTTTTCCAGGAGCACTATTTTCAATAATCACTTGTGCTAACTTTGCCTGTTCGTTCGAATAATACAAGTTTGATGAATGCATCAATTTATCTGTTTGAACACGGAGTGCTTCGATAATATCTGCTTCCCCGTGACCAAGATTGGTAACAGCGATACCGGATTGGAAATCGATATATGATTTTCCATCTTGGTCATATAACATTTCACCAACACCATATTCGAAAGCGACTGGATAACGGTTGTAAGTTCCAAGCAGATATTTATCAGATAAGGCTTTGGTTTCTTCGAATTTTGATTTTGTTTCGTTTGTCATAATAAGCCTGCTAATTTTAAAAATTCTTTCTCTGCGTTATTGATTTCATCCCCGAGGGAAGTCCAATTCGCTGAAATCTCTGATTCTTTTTTGATCGTAAATAGTGCTCGAAATGAGGAGTATACTTTTACTTTTGGTTCCGTGCCAGAAGGTCTGATCGTTAATTTCGCATTGCCTGAAAGTTCTAATTGGATTACGTTAGATTTTGGCATACCTTTAAAAATACTTGTTTTTGCTTTGCCTTTAGCGGTAAGTGTTCCGTAGTCTAATACGGATTCAACGACACGATCTCCGATTTTCAAACCCAATAAATCTTTGGTTCTTAAATTTTCTATTGATTGTTTGATTTTTGCCTGGCCCGTACTTCCTTCCAAAGTTAAGGAATACAAACTTTCACGGTAAAGTCCATATTTTAAATAAATTTGATTTAAGTAAGCAAGAAGGTCTTTTTTTTCAGCGAGAATTTCTAAGAAGAGTAAAGCACTGGAAAGAGAATCTTTGTCCCTTACGAATGAAACTGGAAGATAACCATAAGATTCTTCTCCACCAAACAAAAATTTATCGGTTTTTTTCTTGTCTAAGGCTTTCATTTCTTCGGCGATATATTTAAAACCTGTTAAAACATTTTTAATTTTGATTTTGTTTTTCTTTGCAATGGATTCTTGGAGATCCGTCGTCACTATGGTTTTTATCAAATGGTATTTTGTTTTGGTTTTTTTAGCTGAAATTTTTTCACAAAGATAAGCGGCCATAATGGAGCCGATTTGATTGCCATTTAAGTACTCATACTCTCCATCAGATTTTCTAACGCCAACACCAAGTCTGTCTGCATCGGGATCTGTTGCGATAAAAATGGATGCTTTTTTTAACTTCGCATATTTTTCACAAAGTACAAGTGCTTCCTTCTCTTCTGGATTAGGATACTTAACAGTAGGAAATTCACCGTTCGGTTTTGCCTGTTCTGGCACAAGGAAAACGGATTTGTATCCAAAAGAATTTAATGTCTGTTTCATAAACTCTCCACCCGTTCCATGTAAGGGAGAGTATACAATTTTCAGATTTTTTCTATCAGCAGGTTTTGCTTTGGAAGATAGATTTGCTTTTTTTAATTCTTTGAGATATGAGCTGAAACAATCTTTGCCAACAAGACTAACAAATTTTTTATATTCTTTGGATTTTGTATCTAAAAATTCAATTTCATTCCAATCTGTAATAGATTCAATATTGCTAATGATCTGTTTATCGTCTGGAGGTACCAATTGGCCTCCATCACTTAAGTATGCTTTGAATCCATTGTATTCGGGTGGGTTATGCGAAGCTGTGATGACAATGCCACCATCCGCTTTATAATATCTGACTGCATAAGAAAGTAAAGGTGTAGGTGTAACAGTTGGAAATACTTTTACCTTTAAACCATGTTTGGCGGCAATGCCTGCGGAAACATTTGCAAATTCTTTTGACATTCTTCTTGAATCGTATGCAATGATAAGAGAGGCATTTTTATTTTTTTTGGCTAAGTGTCGGACAAAACCAAGGGCGGCGCGACCGACAGTATAGACATTCATTTGCCCAATGCCGTTTCCAATTTTGCCGCGAATGCCCCCAGTCCCAAATTCGAGAGGCACAGAATAGGCATCGGTCAAGGGGGAAGTGGTTCCATTTTTATAGGCATCGAGTGCAAGATTTGCTTCAGAAATAATTTCCAAAGAAAAAGGAGATTTCGTCCAGGATTGGATGTGGTCTTCTGGTTTCAACATAGCTTACTTACTATACTGTAGAAACTATGCTATTGGGAAATCAAATTTGGAACCGAGAGAATTTTTCATTGAAGATCGGCTGGAGTCCTATCGCAATCATTGCCGGGTAAACTTGGGCGAGAGTGGTTTTCATGCTTTTAAAATGGGGGAAATTTTGCAATTGGCTGGAGTCACATGGGAGGAACTAAATGAGATCCCTCTTTATGATTCCCCAAACCAAGGCAGGCAAGATTTCAGAGAAGAAATAGCGAGCCTTTATCCTGGTGTAGATGCCGAAGAAGTATTGGTATGCACTGGCACAAGTGAAGCATTGTACTTGGCCTTTCAACTTCTTATTAAAAAAGATTCCCGAGTGGCACTTTTTATGCCTGCCTTCCAAGCGCTGTATGAGGTTCCCATGATGCTGGGTGCCAAAATCCTTCCCATTGAAATCGGCTCTTCACTACTTGCGAGTGATTGGGCAAAAATAGAAGCAGATTTGTTTGTGATCAATCACCCACACAATCCTACGGGAATGGAATTTGAAGAAAAAGAAATATTAGAGCTATTAAAAATTCTAAAAGCAAAACACAAGCATGTGTTATTTGATGAGCATTACCGTTTTTTGGATAGAGATAAGGAAATTGGCTGGTCTGGAGTTTCACCTAAAAATCAATTTTATGGCACAGGTTCCTTTACAAAATGTTTCGGGGTCACAGGTCTTAGAATTGGATGGCTTATCGCGGACAGAGAATTTATCAAAAGAGCTAGGTCATATAAAGATTATTTGACTCACACCGTTTCTCCGATTTCGGAAAGGATTGCCCTTGGCCTCCTTCGCAATCGAAAACATTTTTTACCAAAAATTAAGCATGAGATAAACCAAAATATATTATATTTTGAATCTAAATTGTCAGAATTAAAAAGTATTGTTCATTACAATTCACCAAAAGGTGGACTTGTCGCCTGGCTAAAGTTATCTGAAGGAATCAGTTCTGAAACTTACGCTGATTTATTGATGGAAAAAACAGGAGTCTTTGTACTACCTGGAAAAAATTTTGAGAAAGAAGGTTTTTTGCGCATTGGCTTTGGAGAAAAACATGAATTATTTAAATGGGGCATAGATGAATGGGCCAATTATTCACAATTGATTTGATTCAAACTAGTTTTTCTATGTTTCCTGGCATTGGACCAAATCTAGAAGAATCCATTTGGGCTATGGGAATTACGAATTGGGATAGAATGATTTCTTTTGATCCGACAGAAGAACATCTGTGGTACAAAACTGCCCTACCTGCGCCAGAATTGTTAAGAGAACATGCACTTCAATGGAAGGAAGAATTGAAAAATAAAAATTTTCAATTCTTTGTGAACCAACTTCCAAATCGTGATTTGTGGAAATTATGGCCCATTTTTCCGCAAAAATTTTGTTTTTTGGATATTGAAACGACCGGCATAGATGCACATTCTGTAATGACAGTTGTTAGTCTTTATATAGACAATCAGGTGTATACTTTTCAAAGAGGGAAAGACCTGGAATTTCTTTTAGATACGATCAAAGAAGATCATTTACTTGTTTCGTATAACGGCAAACGTTTTGATGTTCCGTTTATGGAAAGAGAGTTCCATCAAAAAATTCCTAACGTCCATCTTGATCTTATGAATGTCCTGCATGAAATGGGAATCAAAGGCGGTTTAAAAAAATCAGAAGTGATACTTGGTTTAAAAAGGGGTGATGACATCGCTCAAATTGATGGAAGACTTGCTCCCTATCTTTGGAAGGACTACCAAGAAAATCAAAATGAAAAATCTCTGGAATTGTTGATCGCATATAACAGAGAAGATACGATAAATTTACATTTAATCTTAGATGAAGTCTATCGTCGAAAGTTAGAAAGTTTTAATAATAAATATCAATAAACGGAATTTGATATAGATCATTATTTTTATAAAGCTTAGGGATTTTTTAAAAAACCAGGAGCTCCTTTGTTTTCGAAATAAATCGTCTCTAAAGGAGCCCCGTAGTTTAGGAGCTAATTGATAAGGCTAATTTTATGTCGGACGCCTTTTGTCTTTCCTAAGAAAAGATTCAATATAACGGTACATCGGCGAAATGGATGCGGAAATTAAATGACAAAGAAAAATCCTTAATGGGGCCCGTACATGTACTCACGTAAGATATGCATTTCCGCCTGTGTGCGGTTGAGTTTTGTTTTGACTGCATCCCCAATCGAAATGAGTCCAATTATTTTTTCCCCATCAAGTACTGGCATATGGCGAAATCTTTTAGAAATCATTGTATTTAAAATATCATCAATTTCATCGTTTGGTCCAGCCACTATGAGTTGCGTTGACATCACTTCTTTAACTTTCATTGTCGGTATCTTTTCATAACTTGTTGCGACAATACGCATCAAATCTCGTTCAGTAAATATCCCCGCAAGTTTTCCTTCAAAAGTAACAATCACAGATCCAACTTTGGCATCCGCCATCATTTTCACGGCTTCGAGCACAGTGTGGTTCTCTTCGATAGAGAAGACGGAAGATTGTTTGTCTTTGAGGATTTCTTTTACAGACATGGCTTGTTCTGGTTTCTAACATTTTGAATCTCGGTGCAAGAATATTTTTCATTCTGATTTCAAATACTGAACCATAATCCCAATTGTTCTGATTTCCTTTTGGCGCAGATAACTGAAGATTTCTCCCCGGCTTGACAAAGGAGATGCCAAAAATAAGATTCCTTTATAAATATTTAGCAGTGTTCAATATAAACTGCATTTTAGGAAATTCATTATGCCCCAAACTTTAGAGCGAAAAAAAATATTCACTAATTTAGATACGATTCGTTCAGAACAACCCACAACCTTAGATGGTCCAAGAAAATCCATCCGACCTGAATTGTTTAAACCCAATTCCAAAAAAGCAATGTATGTTTTGGGCATTGGCATTCTATTTCAAATTTTCAGTTATTCAGTGTTAAGTGTCGGGTTGTTCTATGACCAAATGGCAGTGATAGTCCTTGGATGGTTACTTACTGGAATGTCTGTGACCTCACTTTTTGTGATTGGGCATGATTGTGCTCATGGCTCTTTTCTTAAAAATCAAAAGTTAAATCATATCATTGGCCATATCAGTTTGCTATTTTCATTTTATCCATACTTTGGTTGGAAACACACGCATAATGCCCATCATGCGCATACTAATGATTTAAGTTCCAATACCAAAGACGTTTATTTTGATAATGCTTGGATTCCGTTTACTGTCCACGAGTATCTAGCTTTGAAAAAAGTTTATCCTGTGCGTGCATTTTTATATAAAATGACACGTTTTTTCCCACCAATTGGATCCCTTTTACATAATATCGTTTTTCATGCCTTTCCTTCCAAATTGATCAAAAGTCATAGAAAGGATTTATACATTTCTTATTTTATTTTGGGAGCAGGGCTTAGTATACTTTCTCTTGGTCTTTGGTATGTGTTTGGGACTGTATTTGCTATTCTTCACTTTCTCATTATTCCCGCTTTGTTCTTTCAATTTTGGATGAGTTATTATACTTTTTTACACCATACGTCCAACGAGATTCAGTTTTATAAACCTAAAGATTGGAATCCATATCTCGGCCAAATAGTATCAACTTACAATAGTTTAAGTCCAAAGTGGTTGTCTTTTTTACATTTTCATATAGACATTCACACACCACACCACCTATCCACCGCTATCCCTTGCTATCATTTGAAAGAAGCTTATGAAGATTTAAAGAAATCTAAGTTTAGTATCGATTTAAAAGAAGGTAAGATGAGTTTTACATATTTGTGGAATCAACTTATGCAATGCCATGTCTATGATGCGGAAGCGAATGTTTACCGCAGGTTCAGGGAAGTAGAGTAGGAAAAGATTTATGGAGCGTATCGGGATCGAACCGATGACCTTCTGAATGCAAATCAGATGCTCTCCCAGCTGAGCTAACGCCCCGTTTAAAACGGCTACCTACTTTGGGCCTGATAAGATTTGAACTTATGACCCCACGCTTATCAAGCGTGTGCTCTAACCAACTGAGCTACAGGCCCTGGATACAGACAGTATTTTTCAGGTAGGGGGTACGGGCAAACCTTTTTCCATTTAATTTTTCCAAGACCGCGTAGAATTTATTCTGCGGTTGCCAATGTTAAAATCAAGTCATCTAGCATAAGTAAGGCGGATTCGTTCCATTGAAATGTATGACCATCCCATAAACAAAGACTTTTTCCTTTTAGTACTTCGATTTGGCGAAGAATCGCTGTTTGATCCTGATTGTTTAAATATTTTTGGAAAAAACTGATCGGTGCAAAGGGAAGGAAAAGGCGAAACAAAGAGAGGATGAGTTCTTCTTTGGGACTAGCTAATTCTTGTTTGGCAGCATTTGGCCTTTTTAAGTAAGAACTTGCGTTTCTGGCATTGCCATAACGATACTCATCTAAAAATCCATGGGCGCCAGGCCCGATTCCGATATAAGGCTCATACATCCAATACCTTAGGTTGTGACGAGAAAATTGCTCTGGCTTGGCATAATTGGATACTTCATACCAAATGTATCCATGGCTTTCCATTTTTTGGGGTAAAAATTCTAGAATCTCTCTTTGGATTTCTTCATTGGGGGGAGGCAATAGGTTTTCAGTCACCTTGCGCGAGTAAGCTGTTCCTTTTTCCAAGGTTAAAGAATAAAGACTCAAATGTTCCAAATTCAAACTTAGAAAAAAATCCAAATCTGCTTCAAAATCAGTTTTTGTCAAATTGGGAATCCCATACATCAGATCTATGCCTAAACGCGGAATGGGAGAATTTTTAAATAATTCTGATAGGGAATTGTATTTAGCGGAATCTATGTGGCGTCCTAAAAATGCCAATCCCTTCTCATTTCTTGTTTGCACACCAACATTCAAACGATTGATGCCAGCAGAAGCAAGGTCATCCAATAATTCGGCGCTTAGGTCTTCTGGATTTGCTTCTAATGAAATTTCAACTCTTGGCGAGACCTTCACTTCATCTCTAAAAAAAGATAACAACTCTTTCCAGTTCTGTGAGGAAGCTTTGCTTGGTGTGCCCCCACCAAAAAAAATGGTATCTACTTCCAAGTTTGAAATCGATGGTGAATTTTTTTTTCTTTCCAAAAATTCTTTGCGAAATGTTTCGAATAACAAGCCTTCGTTTGTAGAAGGATCTTTGCCTATCCCTTCCGAATAAAAATCGCAATAATCACATTTTTGATAACAGTATGGGTAATGAACATAGATTCCAATTTTGCCATTTCTTGCTTGCAATACAGGTTTTTGAAGATCCATTTGATGTGAGATGCGAGGGCTCATTTATTTTGTTATTTTTTTTTGGGGCTTTGCGCTTGTGGCCCAAGATCTTATATTAAAAGACATTCAAATCCCTTGGCAAGGATTAACACTGCGTTTTCCCGAAGATGTTGTGATCAAAAATCAAGATCTCACTCATGAAAAAATTCTCCAGGTATTTCCCGCAAGGCGAGAACCATTTATGATTGTGCTCCGAAAATTACCGATTCAGAATTTAAACTTCGCAAAGAAGCGCTGGGAAGAAGAAATTTTTTGGCGGGCAAAGAACCAAGAGAGCACAGAGTTAGAACGCGGTGGCACTCTGTTTAAAATCTACAAATGTGATCAGGTGCGAAATCAAAATTTACTGCGCGGGAATCTTTGGTTATGGTCTAAAAAAGAGAATCATTACTGGGTATGGATTTTATTCCGCAAAGATCGGGCAGATTTACTCGATTTTTTTGAAAATGCTCAGTTTCTAATTGAGTGAGGGAAGGATTCATTGTTTTCTGCTTGTCTCTGCCTTTTTCTCTAAAACATTGGAAAGGGTAAGGGCCTATAGCTCAGTTGGTTAGAGCAGCAGACTCATAATCTGCGGGTCGAAGGTTCGAGACCTTCTGGGCCCATTATATATTTTTTTTAGTGAGGGACATATGGAATTTTTCGAAGTAAAAATCTCAGACATTAGCCTCACAAATGTGGGTTTTGCGGTTTTTCTGAAACCCAAAGACAGTGAGGATAGTCGGGTTGTTCCGATTTTTATTGGCCCACTAGAAACCCATTCAATCACTACAGTCATTGATGGCACAAAGCCACCAAGACCTATGACTCACGATTTGATGCTCTATATGCTGACAGCAATGGGAGCCTCCGTTTTAAAAATCACCATAGAAGAAATCATCGATAGTACATTCTATGCCAAGATCCAACTTAGACGAGATGAAGAAATTTATACTTTGGACGCAAGGCCTTCGGATTCGATTGCCTTGGCTTTACGTGCCAATGCTCCTATTTTTATCGCAAAATCCGTATTAGAGGAAGCTGGCATCATTATGAAAGATGATGAGATCCAAAGTGAAAGCATCACTCCAGAGAAAAAAATCCAAGCTTTGCCAAAATCAAATTTGCAAATACTGGAAGAAACTTTGGAAAATGCTCTAAAAACGGAAGATTACGAAACTGCAGCCAAAATCAGAGATCAAATCAAAAAACTCATTGGCAATAGCTAAGAAATCATTAAATCTTCGTTACGTTTTCAAACGACTGTTTTAATTATGTCCCTTCACCATAGGTCTCAATAATTATTTTTTAATTGTCAGGTCGGATTAGTTTGTTTAATTTTGGGATACCAAACACAGGGGCCGATTGGTCCCGATAAGGAATGTTGCATGGAAAAATTGGTAATGGATGTAGTAAACGCAGGTATCGCTCTTTTTCGTTCTGGAGAAGAGAAACTTAAAACTGCAGTTGTAGATTTAGAAAAAGTTTACAATGAATTAAAAAGTAAAGGTGAATTGGACAAGTCTCCTGAGTCACAAAAAATCAGAGACCTACTGAGCAAAACTATCACTGATGCACAAGATGCGATTGGAAAAACAAACGCAAGTTACAGTGAAATCGTTGCTAAATTACAAGCTAATTATCAATCAATTTACGCTCAACTTGATACTGCCTTACCTCCACAATTAAAAGAAAAGGCAAAGCAAGCGTTAGATGAACTTAAAGCTTTGATTGACAAAGTAAAAAGCAAACAAGGTTAATTCCACTTTTTACTGAATATTTTAAAAGTCACAGAGTGATCTGTGACTTTTTTATTTTAAATGCAAAATTCAAAAAATCGCACCAAACTCATATTATTTCTAATCGTATTTACAGACATGATGGGCTTTTCGCTCTTGTTTCCTTTATTTCCCAAAACGATAACACATTTTTTGGGTAAAGGTGATGATTATGTATTTTCTACGTTTTATACTTGGTCACTCATGCTCGGCGAAGGAGGAGACACTAAATATACCTTAGTATTGTTTGGTGGAATCCTCGGATCTATATATTCTTTTTTGCAATTTTTATCTGCCCCCGTCTGGGGCAAGTTATCTGATCGTCTGGGAAGAAGATTTGTTTTGCTTTTTACGACTTTGGGATCAGTGATAGGTTATACATTGTGGTTATTTTCTGGCCAATTTTGGATGTTTGTATTGTCTCGTCTCATAACGGGAGTTATGGGTGGAAATATCAGTGTGGCTTCTGCCGCAATGGCAGATCATACAGATGAAAAAACTAGAGCAGGTGGAATGGGCATGATTGGAGCCGGAATCGGTCTCGGTTTTGTAATGGGTCCACTACTTGGTGGGATAACCTCCACTTGGACTTTTTTTGAAACGTATTTGAATCCTGAACATTTTGTGATTTTTCCCGCCTCGGCATCCTTTGCCATTCTTGTCGCTTTGGTTAATCTTATCTTGATATTTCTCTTTTTGCCTGAATCAAAAGTTCATTTGAATGAGGCTAAAATGATTCATCCCATACTAAATCTAAAAAATATCAAATCTAGAGTCTTGATCAGACTTTGTCTTTTGAATTTATTATTTTTACTTAGCTTTTCAGGATTTGAATTTGTAATCAATTTCTATCTTTCGGAAGAATTTTCATTCACACCAAAAAATATTGGACTTACCTTCTTATATATAGGTTCGATCATCATACTTGTGCAAGGTGGTATTGTCAGAAGATTATCAGGAAAAATAAGCGAAAGATCTATGGCTCTATACGGTGCTTATAGTGTGGCTATTGGATTTATGGTCTTACTATTCGGTAGAGATATATTTGCGGTCTTTATTTCACTATTTTTTTTGGCATTTGGGAGTGCACTTGTGAATCCAGGGCTTTCTTCATTTGCCTCATTGGAAAGTGAAGAGAAAGACCAAGGAATGACTCTGGGATTATTTAGAAGTTTTGGTTCTTTGGCAAGGGCTATCTCGCCAATCGTATTTTCCATACTCTATTTTCAAAAAGGACCACAGTTTACATTTATCTTGTCCTTGTTGGTACTATTTGTATTTTTAATCCTTCTTCACCAAACTAAGTCTAAGTTTAAAACACTTTGAATCTTAAAGAAAGGATTCAAGCCTAGAACGCAATAAGGGAAATAAAGTTTTTTCGTCTAATTTGTCACCTGTGAGGGAAGTGCGAAGTAAAAAACTATCTCGTATCTTTCCGTCTCTGGAATTTGCCGTAAAGCTAATGATATCAATTCCTAATTGAAAGAGTGCTTCCGTAATTTGGAATAGAATTCCTGGAGTATCTTTCATTCTTAAATCCATGACTGTAAAGTCAGAAGAGATAGGATTATAGAGTTTGAGTGCAGCTTCCGGGTCACCGACTTTGCGAGTTAGAACTTCCGCTTTTTGGTAATCACGTAAATACGATTCTACCGATTTTGATTCATAAAAAAGAGAATATAAATCCTTACGAATTTGAGATAACAAAACTTCAGTCATTTCTGCCCCAGTCCAGCTTCTTATGACGAATAAGTCCTGGACATGACCATCATGAGAGGTTTCAGCAACGGCTTCTAAAATATCCCAACCATGATTATAAAGAACCGAAGTCACGCGGTATAGAATACCTACATCGTCATGAGATAAGGAAATTTTCAGTAAGGTAGTGTCTTTTCTCGGAACACAGGATACATGTAGAACTGGTTTTTTAGTCTCATTTAGAGTCGTTGTCAACATATGCTCTCCTTAGCTTCATTTTGCTTAAATTCCGTACATTCCACTCGATGCATCCTAATTAATAAGCAATAGGGTAGGCTTTCTCATTACTTATTGCAAAAAGGGTACCAAATTGGGCTAATTTGATAAAAAAGGAAATTTAATTTTAAAATGCGATCTTCGCACCCAACATCACTGATTGTACTTTTTGCGATGCCATGGCTTCTAAGGTAATTTTTGTTATGAGGGCATTGATTTCAATGCCTGCGATCATGAAATTAGTCGTGTTAGGTGTTTGCGCACTCCCTGATAAATCTAAAGCTAAATTTCCAGTTCTTGTTTGGCCGAGACTTGCCGAAGGGATAAGTGCTGCCACTTCAGCAGGTAAACTACTAGCAACGGCTCCAGAATCTAGGGCGAGAGTGAGTGGGCCAGACCTTTCAAGTGTTAAATTCGTTGATCCGAAGTTAAGTGATGTTCCCCCTCCCGCAAAAATAGTTAGTAAGTAGAACATTCTAAATCCAGTGCGGACATCTAAGGGAACACTTGTGATCGTACTATTGTAGTTAAACGTAGTTGATCCACCCCAGGTTCCAATTGCTGGACCTAGTGTAATGGATTGTGTTTTCCCGTCATCATAAGTGACATTGATGACTTGCCTTTGGTAATGTAGCCCCATACCAAGAGAAACGCCTGCAAATTCAAAGATACCTAAACCATCTGAATAACTATCAAAAACATGAAAACGTAAAGTGAAACCACCGTTAGTAATATCACCACCCAATTGTACATTTTTATTTTGAGCTTCTATCGCTTTCTGTACATCACCTTGTGCAAAATTAAATTTAAAACCATGAACATATAAGTTAAATCGGTGCATAAAAGTTTTAAGATCGGTTTCTGTATCTGAAGGTCCACCGCCAAGTAACCATCCTATATTGACCGCCATAACTAGGTTTGGTGACATCGAAGCACCCACATTTGGCAATTTATCGAAGGAAAGGGATTGGTATTGGACATTGATATCTTCTTTTTTTTGTCCAGAAATACCTACACCTCCTCCGATTTGAAATCTATTTACGATCCCAGGTCCCATAAGTGAAGAGTTAATATTTGTTAGAACTGCGGCTTCCGCCATGGTCGCGAGAACTTTATCTGTGTATTGAGTTTGAAGGGCTTGGTCAGCATTGTTTAGCTGACTTTTTATGCTCGCGGGTAAAATGGTGCAAGCGTCACCCGTGCAAGTCACTTCTGCTCCGAGATGAAATGAAAGGCCAAAAAAGAGAAAGGCAGAAGTCAGAATTTTCGGAAAAGTTTTCAGTTCCATTCTTTACAATATTCCTTATTTGCCCGCATCTTAATAAATATCGGGAAAGTATCTAGACATACTTAAATCTAGATAACAATCAGTGCTTTTATAGTTATCTTCCAATTCAGAGTTTACAAGGGTTTTTTTAGGAAAAAGATTGTGTCACAATGCCACAATCAATCGAGAAACGAAAACATGTAAGGGTCAAACCTCTGGACGATGACCCTGTAGAAGTTCATTTGATGGGCACAAGCCTTCTCTCGGTTCTGACTGCCAATGATATTAGTATGGGTGGTATTGGTATCCTGGCTCCGCATCATTTTGATGAATGGGATTTAAATGAAAAAATAGAAATCATCGTGGCACTTCCTGGGGATTTGGCCGATTTTCGGGCAAGAGGTGTGATCAAACAAATTGGAAAAAAATCCACCGATTTAGGACTTTATGGTGTTCAATTCACGGATATGGGTCCCAAGGGAAAACAAGACCTACTTATCTATATCAATCGTCTGATTCGTAAAAATCGAGCTTTGAAATAATCCTTGAATCACTTTCTAACTATTTCACACTTTGATTAACCGTTAGGGGTGCCGATTTAATTTGGCTGAGAGAGTCCCTAATAACCTGCTCGAGGTAGTGCTCGCGAAGGGAAACGGGAACATATAGTTTACCTAAAATTTCTGGTATCTTTACTTCCGTTTCCTTCCTGGTTTTTGATTTAGCACCTGCTAACGGTTAGGAAAAGGATCCAATGACCAATACAAATTCGAAAGAATGGAATATCTCCATTCCCCAAAATCAAATTAAATTAACCGATGGAAGTATTTTTGAAACCTACCGAACTGCTGGTTCACTATGTTCACATGATGATGAGTTTAACTACAAATTGGGAATTGGAAAACTCAGACGTAATTGGATAGAAGAGAGAACCGCTCGCGGAGATACAAATCATTCACAAATGTATTATGCCAAAAAAGGTGAGATCACGAATGAGATGCGTTATGTGGCAATTCGTGAAGGTGTGACTCCTGAATTTGTATTGAATGAAGTTAAAATTGGAAGAGCCATAATCCCATCAAACAAGAATCATTTGGAATTGGAACCTATGATTATAGGTAAAAAGTTTTTGGTGAAAATAAATGCTAACATTGGTAATTCGGCTCTCGGTTCGTCGATCGAAGAAGAGGTAGAAAAATTAAGATGGTCACTTCATTGGGGTGCAGATACCGTTATGGATCTTTCCACTGGAAAAAATATCCACGAAACCAGAGAATGGATCATTCGCAATTCACCAGTTCCCATCGGAACAGTACCCCTTTACCAAGCTTTAGAAAAAGTTAAGGGCAAAGCTGAAAATTTAAATATAAATGTATTTCTAGAAACATTAGAAGAACAAGCCGAACAAGGTGTGGATTATTTTACGATTCATGCCGGCGTATTACATGAGTATGTCGCTCTTACAAAAAAAAGAGTGACCGGTATTGTATCTAGAGGTGGATCAATAATGGCTAGATGGTGTTTGCATCATAAAAAAGAAAATTTTCTTTATGAACATTTTGATGCGATCAATGATGTCATGAAAAAATACGGAGTTTCTTATTCTTTGGGTGATGGTTTGCGTCCAGGATGTATCGCAGATGCTAATGACGAGGCTCAATTCGCAGAATTAAAAACTTTGGGTGAGCTGACTAAAAAAGCTTGGGCAGAAGATATCCAAGTGATGGTGGAAGGTCCAGGCCACGTTCCCATGAATTTAATCGAAGAAAATATGCGCCTACAAAATGAAATTTGTAATGAGGCTCCCTTTTATACTTTAGGGCCACTGGTTACAGATATTGCCCCAGGATATGATCATATCACTTCTGCCATTGGTGCGGCTATGATCGCATGGTATGGCACGGCTATGCTTTGTTATGTGACCCCAAAAGAACATTTAGGTCTTCCAAACAAACAAGATGTAAAAGATGGTGTGATTGCTTATAAAATTGCTGCACATGCTGCTGATGTTGCCAAAGGTCATAAAGGCGCACAAGATCGAGATAATTTATTAAGCAAAGCTCGATTTGAATTTAGATGGGAAGACCAATTCGCACTTTCCCTTGATCCAGAACTGGCAAGGTCTTACCATGATGAAACCTTACCACAAGATGGAATGAAAAAAGCACATTTTTGTTCTATGTGCGGGCCGAGTTTTTGTTCTATGCATCTAACACAAGAACTACGAAAAGAAGAAGAAGCACGGAACAATTAAAAGGACAAATTTTGTCATGTGCTAGAGAAATGTTTTGAAACAAAGTAGGGAGGTTCTCTCTACTTTGTTTGTTCTTTTTTTACAGGTAGAAAAGTGCGACAAGATCCTGGTTTTTTACAGAATTGTTTTTCTATGATATAAGAAAATATCGCTTGGATTCTTTGTGTATAAATAGGCCAAGAAAAATAATGATCTTGTTTGAAGAGTGGATAAGTGATATTTCCTGGGATATAACTATCTGCGAGTAATGTTAGACCATCATTTGGTCCACGATCTTTTATCTCTTCATAATAAGGTCGTGCTCTTTCTGTTACATGGCGAGCGAGTGGTACACCCATGATATTGATCAAAAGTATATGATCCGGTTTTTGTAATTCGCCAGCCACAGGTGATTTTTCACCACCTTGCATATCGGTAAACCCTTGCCAGTTATAATCTTTCCACCAAAAGTAGAGTTGTCCTTCCATACGATAACGCCATGTGTTTAAGACTGCGTTGATCGCAAAGGTTCCTTTATTCAAACCACCTACATTGTACCAAGCCTTGACGATTTTATAGAACGGTTCTTTGCCACAGAACTCCATTGATTTTTTGACGTCACTGCTCCCTTTACTTAAGGAAGCAAGTATCAATCCATTCACTTCTTTTTTCTCGTATAAGTCTTTTAAATAACCACAAATAAATTTGGCATTTTCTTCGATAGTTCCTGTTTGTTCTATGGGAACTATCGTTTCCTTTAGTCCCATAGCAGCCGCTATATCACGAATCCTTCGGCCATCAGTTCCGAGGTTCGGGTTGTCCTTATAAAACATTCCAGGCACGAAAGCAAAAAGGATTTTTTCACTTTCGTAAAAGGGATATTTGGTGATATATTCTCTTTCTCTCTTTGCCACAAAATCAAGGAAACTTTTTGAAAGTGGGTCAGTGATCGCTCGATGATAAAAAATTGCAGTCGCAAGATCTGTGTCGCCCGATTCTTCTGTGATCTTTTGTAAGTTTTCTCGACTCATGTCACTGAGTTTCGGAAATACTTTTGTGGTTGCCGCGAGATCTATATATTTTTCTTCATCTTCACAAATGTTTTCTATATAGTATTTATTTTTTAGGCAACTAACACCTTGCACTGGTTTGACTTCGACTTTATTGTCTATATGGCAACTGATGAACAAAATAAGGAAAGCTAGGAATTTGAATGAGTTTTTCATGCTATAGGATTTTATAAAAATTTTAGAAACTTTCTCGTTTTCGGATTTCATAGAAATAAAATCCTATTGTTACGACGACTTTATTTTATAAGTGAAAGGTAAATTTTCGAAAGATTAGTGACTCTGAACAATAAATTATCTGCAATTCGGAGAGTGAAATTTTGATATCAATATGGAATCCAAGAAAAAATTCCATTGTCTTTATACGTTAAAAACAATGGATTTAAGATGAAAATTAAATCCTATCAAAGATAGAAGGTTGATCCTACCAAAATAGAATTATATTTAATTTTAAAGACCTAGACTTCGGCCAATAATTTCTTTCATAATCTCAGTGGTTCCGGCATAAATGGTCTGGATTCTCGCATCAATGTAGGCCCTTGCGATCGGATATTCCATCATATAGCCATAGCCTCCAAAAAATTGTAAACATTCATCGGTATGTCTTTTTTGCATTTCTGTCGTATACCATTTTACCATAGCGGCTTCGGTAGACGTATTGTTCCCTTTCATATGTTCGATTAAAACTTTGTCAGTAAATACCTGTGCCATCTCCAGTTCAGTTGCCATCTCTGCCATTTTGAATTTTGTATTTTGGAAAGAGCCTATCTTTTGTCCAAAGGCTCTACGTTCTTTCACGTATTGCAATGTTAGTTTATGCACAAGTCTAGTTGCCTCAACTGCTGCCACGCCGAGTATCAATCTTTCCTGAGCAAGTTTTTGCATCAAATAACGAAAACCTTGTCCTTGTTTTCCAAGAAGATTTGTTTTTGGTACTACCACATCGTTGAAATACAATTCGGATGTATCTTGTGCTTTGAGTCCGATTTTATCAAGATTACGACCTCGTTCAAAACCTTTCATCCCTTCTTCAACTAACACAAGAGAGATGGTTCCATTGTCATGTTTGACAGCAACAATGACGAGATCAGCTAATTGGCCATTGGAGATAAAAGTTTTTTGTCCATTAACTATGAAATGATCTCCTTTATCGACAGCAGATGTGCGAATGGATTTTAAATCGGATCCGGCACCGGGTTCTGTCATCGCAATCGCGAGGATGGTTTCACCAGAGATCACCTTTGGCAGCCATTTTTTCTTTTGGTCTTCTGTGCCAAAGGTTGTAATGTATGGTGCAATGATATCACTATGAAGTGACATGAAAAGTCCGCTATTACCGACTTTTGATGATTCTTCCACAACAATCACATTATAAAGAAAATCTCCACCGGCACCGCCATATTCTTCGGGGATGTCAGGACAGAGTAGCCCGTAGTCTCCGGCCTTTCTCCAAACTGCTTTTGGTACGATATGATTTTTTTCCCATTCTTCATGATGGGGTTTAACTTCTGTTTCAAAGAATTTGCGAGCCATCTCGCGGAATTGTTCGTGTTCTTCTGTAAAAGGCAGGATGCGATCCATGCGGGAACTCCTTGTGCTAGGAGAATTTTGTCATGTAGCTAAAAATCGGTCAATTATAAACGGTGTTCAGTTTCATATATACACCAGGATTTTTCTTAATGTACTGAATCGCATCATCTTGGCTAAGAACATAGAGTTCCGTTCCAGGCCAAGCTACAAAAGTATAAGTAGAGGGGAGCTTTTTTGTCAGAGGGTAAATTTCTCCGACGAAATCACCAGGTCCTAACTCTCGTATGGTTTTGTGCTTTTGCATTACCACAACAGTCCCAGATTTTACAATAAAGGCTTTGTTGAAGGCTTTGCCTTCTTCGACGAGTAACTCTTCTGCTTTCACTGTTTCAAATTTCAGAATCAGTTCTAGTTGGGTGACTTGGTAACTGGTAAGTCCGCGGAAGGTATGTGATTCCGTAAGAGTTTTCCAAGTATTTGTTTCACGGATGGAATTTAATTTCACAAGGTTTTCGTGCAATTTGGATCCGCGGATAAATTGAAAAAACCTGGTCTTTTCGATTGTGATCGCAACAACATCTGTTTCTGCATAAACGTCTGCTTGGCGAAGGGTATCTAGAATCAATGATGCTTCACCAAAATATTCGTAGGTACCATAACGTTTGATCGCTGAGTGGTCTTGGTTCAGTCCTTCAAAACGAACATTGCCAGAAGCAATGATAAAAAATCGATCACCCCGTGTTCCCTTTTTAATAATTTGCGTTCCGCGTGCAAATTTTTCTTCTTTTGCAATTTGTAAAAACTCTTTGGCTTTTTCTATAGGGAAACCAGAGAAGATATCTATTTGTGATAATATTTCTAAGAGTTGATATGCTTCTTGGTGTTTGGGAGGAGTGATTTCAGGGTATAGCGTATTTTCAATTCCGAACTTAGCAAGAGTAAGGTGAGTTCCTGTCGGCATATCTTTTGCAGCAATGTGATAAACAGTGATTCGTTTTTGAACTTCTTCAGGAAGAGAAGCCAAATAACTTATCTTTGTGTGTAATGGAGGAACACCTGCTTCATGATAAATAACTTTTCTATCCCAAGGAAAATCCTTCAAAAATTGGTAACGTGATTCGGGAAGCACGCCTTTTTTATACATATTTTCAAAGGCTTCTGGATCATTCAAATGATCAGAAGTATAATAAAATGACTGGTCTTGAAAGAAAAATTCGAACCCTACTGAAGGAATGGAATGAATCGCATAATGGAAGTAAAACTCTCCACCATTGATGATAGTAGGTCTACCGATAACTACAGGAATAAAATCAAATAGATCCGTGATTTCTTTTCGTGGAATCTTTGTTAGACTGCTATACTTACGAAGAAAAGATTCCATAACTGTCGCTGTTGCATAGATTGTGATCTTTGATTCTTCTAATATTTTTTGAAAAGTTCCTGCATCATGGTCTGCATGGCAATGTGTTAAGATAATTGAGTTAATTAATTTCGGGTTAACGTTTGATTCACGTAACCACTCAGTTGAATTGACTGGTGGGTCTACCATGATCCCTTGCCCGTTTAACCAAATGATAAATCCAGAAGTATTGTCATCTGGATCAAAACCATGCGAGGGACCAAGGCAAGTTATACCGATGATGGGAGGTTGGAAAGGTTCTTCTAATCTTTTTCCAATATCAAATTTGACATGAAAATCAACTTCGCCCGGTATTTTTGTTTTTTTGTCCTGATCAATCACTAGAAATTCATTGCTTGGAAGTTGTTCAATGGTCACAGCACCAAAGATAGCTTTGTGATTTTCGTCGAATAATACGAATTCTACGACATCATCCATAGATTTGTAACTACGAAAATATGCCATCTCTGCCTTTATATCGGGAAATCCATAGGTGGCTTCCCCATCTATAAATTCAGAAGCTAAGTTTAAATCAGAGGGTCCCATCAGAGACTCTCCGAGAACCGATGTTAGCTGTTCCTTTTGTTCCACAGAACAAACGATAAAAGTTTTTTTACCGCCACGAAAAAAGAAGTTAAAATAAATAGGAAATTCTAATTCGGCAACAGAAATCCCTTTATCGACATGAAAGAATTTATTTGGAAGAACGAAAACAAGAGGGGTCTTTTTTTCAAGACCCATAGTATCTTTTATCGTTTCAGGTGGAGATCCAAATTGTATATATCCCTCTGATGAATCAACGAGGTACCCTCCCCGGGGGAGCGCAATGAAACCGTTTGGTTCTGAACTTACCATGGGGAAGGGATAAAAATCCTACTTATGATTCTCGATAAATTTTTTGATTTGCGGTTTTGGAAGAGCTCCAATCGCTTTATCAACTAACACACCGTCTTTGTAGAGTAACAATGTCGGAATTGATTGTATGCCGAGTTCTTGTGCAGTCTTTTGGTTGAAGTCTACATTTAACTTTTTGATTTTAATTTCAGACATTTCTGTAGAAAGTTCATCGAGCACAGGTGCAACCATGCGACAAGGTCCACACCATTCCGCCCAACAATCAACAAGTACGATACCACTTGCAGTTTCTGTTTTAAAGTTGGCGTCATTGATTTCAGTAAGTGCCATGATTCATTTTCTCCTTTAGGAAACTTTCGATCTATCTACAAACTAGACTGTTTAGGTAGGGGGAAATCGTCGATTATTGTTTCTTTTTTTTCTTTTTATCATCAGACTCAAGATCAGTAATTTTTTGTTGGAAACTTTCAATGAGTGTTTTTGTTTTTTCCAAATCCTCATTTTCGCCCGTAATTTGAAATATTTTACGGTTCATCTCTAACATTTCGACAGAATGTTTCAAATCTGTGGAATCCTGTGTCGACATTTCAAACTTTGATCTATAGTCTTGTGCCGCGGCGTTCGCAAGTTCAATGATTAAATTGAAATGTTCTTTGCGAGTATAATAGTAAGGATTTTCCAGATCTTGTTCTTTTTCATACGCAATAAAATCAAAAAGGTTTTTTGTACATCCCGCCAATCTAAAATGAATGTCTGGCCAACTCCATTTCCATTTAGAATTTGTTCCGAATGCAACGATCGTTTTTTTGATCGTTTCTCTTAAGCCTTTGATCAAGTTCAATCGTTGTGTGGGCGTGATCCTTTCAATCTTTGCTAAAAGCTCTTTGTTTTCGGAGAGAGAACCATCAATGTTATTGGAAACCGTTTTTTCGATAAAGGAGATCGTATTGTAAATTTCTTTACGAGCCATCTCAAGGTAGTTGTTATTATTGATTTCTAAAATCGCAGTGGAAAGTTCATTGATCACAAGACAGGTGTTAATTGTTTTAACGGAATTGATGGCTAGGGCAATGTTGAAATATGGTTCTAGGTCTTTGCTCTTTTTAGCCTGTACTTTGTAGATATTGGCTTCTTTTTTAAGTTCTTCTAAATAGTTCTTAAAATCCGAAAGTTTTTCGTTAAAATCAGCCTTTTTCTCTTTTGTAATCGCCATGGTTCTTTACTTATTTTCGGTCAAGTTTTCAGCCTAGAAGTCAAAAAAGGAACTCTATTTGAAAAAAACAAATCGACCCCTTTCTATTCTTACATAGTCTAGAAAAAAATGGAACAATTCCCCCAAATTAAAAGAGATTTTATGGATCTTTTCGAGACCTATAAGTACATGAACGAGTCAATTTTTTGGGAAACTATGGAATTGGACGGAAGATGGGATCATGGACAAGGTTGGGTCAGCTTAAATATTCCAGACAAGGAATGGCGCCTACGATTGGCAGGAAATTTATTCCAAAACTTCCCAGAAAGCCCTTCTTTATAAAATAATTTCAAACAAAGCGATACAAAATATGTACCCAGTCAATATTGATTTTTGGATTTTTCACTTCCGAGGTTATGAAGGCCATTGGGCTGTCGGCATTTTGATTTTAGGATTTTTTTATCAAAAAGCTCGGTCACTGAAAGCTGGCTATAAAATCGAATGGTATGAAAGGGCTTGGGCTTATGCCATATTATCCGGGATGGTTTTTTCTCGGGTATTTCATTTCCTTTTTTGGGATACAAAACGTTTTTTTGAAGATCCAAGTATCATCATCACATCCACAGGCGGCTTTGCCATATTAGGTGCTACCATCGGGACTGCTTTTGGAGCATGGGTTTATTGCCAAGTTACGCGCGTTAACTTTTTGCACTGGTGTGATTCGCTTATGGTTCCGCTCACATTAGGTTTATGCCTGAGTAGATTTTCATGTTTTTTGAATGGGGATGCCTATGGTCTTCCTACAAGTTCTATTTTTGGAGTTGTCTTTTCAGAAAATAGTGATGCTTGGATGGCAGAGTGGAATAGTATGCACCAAATGTACGCGAATCACAAAGATCCGCTTTCTATTATCTCTCAAATCTTTGCACCATATGTAAATCTATCTGATATCCCAATACCGAGTTCTCTTGCTCATTTAAAAGAATTAGGATATCAAAATTTAGCCCAACTAACAACACTTTATCCACCGACCGCTACTGGTGATTACCAATCAAAATTAGTCACACTTGGGCTTTTTCCATTTCCTGTCGTATATCCAAAAGTCCATCCAGCACAATTGTACGAAGTATTTTTCTTAAGCTTGGTACTCAGTGCAATGTATAAAATTGAAACCTATTCCTTTTCCAAAGAGAGAATGTTTTTTGTGTTTTGGGTTTTTTATGGACTGAACCGATTCATCATCGAATTCTTTCGGGGAGATAGAAACCTTGCCATTGGGGATTTAACGTATGCACAAGTCATTTCCTTATTGCTGGTATTCTTTGCGGTGATAGGCTTTGTCGTTAAATCAAAGTTAATGGATAAACAATTAAAATCGAATCAATAGAGAAAGGGAAAGATTCTCTTTCTCTCGAGTGGAAATCCTGGAACTTTTGTTATGTACCATTCTTTTGTTTTTTTACTTCTTCCTGTTAGGTAAGCTGCCATAATTATAAAAACAAAATATACATCTATATATGTGGACACAAAGGCAAAAGAAAGCCAGGCTAGAAGTTCAAAAAAATAATGTGGGCAAACTAAGATTTTAAAAAGACCATCGCTCGGAATTTTATAGGATTTGTCTTCACTAGAAGTTCTCAATTTTCGAAGTAATATATGATGATATAGATTTCCAACTTCTCCTACCATAAATAATACAAATCCAAAAATCATCCAAATCATGGGAATTTGATTTGTTATTTCAGTCGTAGCTCTATTGTGCAAAGAACCTGATAAAAATCCAATATTTGAATATGCGAATGTAATAAATACCACTGCTACAGTTCCAATTTTTCCAGAAAATTGATGTAGAAAAAGAACTTCCAAACATCTTTTCCCAAAATGAAAAACAAACATAGCGAGTAATAGGTAATGGTAAAACGAAGCTTTCTCTGAAAGCTCTCCCCAGGTCGATAGGTATGCGAGAATGGGGAGAAAATAAATGATAAACATCCCGATACGCGGATTTATACCAGAAGCTTTTGCAAACTTGCTGTATGGCAAATTGAAAGAACCACTTGATTCAAGTTTGAAAGCAACTATCGCCAAAAAAATATAAAAAGCATAGGTGTATAAAACAACATCTGTTAAATGAGGGAAATGAATTAAATTCATCTTATGCCTTTACGCTTGTAAAAAGAGATAACAAATCAACAGGCCAATCCGGGGTACCAGATCTTAGTATTTCGATTTTTCCTTTTGTTTGTTTTTCTTTATCCAAAATAATATTGGTAACCATTTTGGCTGTTACATTCGTTTTTTCCATAAAAACAGAATGGTGGGGAACGAACACCCAATCACCTATAAAATATAGATTGGAGATAGGAGACTGGATTTCTGGGCGATTGGCTTCATCACCAGGACGAAAACCAGTGTATGTATCCCAACGGTTGATATAGAATTCAGAATATTCTGGCAATGTAGGAACAACTAACTTCAGTTCTTCGTGAACTTTTTTTGCAATGTCTGAATTGGTCATCCCTACAAATTGGGACCACTTAGCTACTTGTACTTCGATAAGATCGATACGCTTTTCTTTGAGTTCTGGAATTTGACGTGCCGACCAATTTGATGTGAATCCCAAAATCTTAAATCCAGTAGGGAAAAAATCATGAGCATTCCAAAAAGACTCCTCTGGGAATCTTTTTTCCCATGCGTCTGTATTTTCATACATAAGATTGACACAAAGAATTGTAGCAGTTGAAAGTTTTTTCGCCTTATCGAAGTAAGTATGATTCTGCAAAGAATTATTTGTAATGAGTTTTTTAGCACCTGGTAAATCCATTGCTGTGATCACATGGTCTGCTGTATAAGTTCTAATTTTGGAATTTTGTGGAGTCAAAAGTTCTAACATAGATTCATGTGCCCCGCAAAACGGACAATCACCGCTATGCCCAACACCAACAACATTTCCACAGACTCGGCAACGTTTCACTTTGCCTGAAGGATACATGGAATTGACTTCTACACTTGTAACTCGATTGTTTTCAATTTTGATTTTAGAGACTTCCGAATCAAAATGAACCTCGCCACCCTTTTCTCTAATATAAGAAACCATAGGATAGAGGAAAGTTTCGTCTGGTGGCCATTTGTAATAGTCAACTCTGGAATCAGACGGTAAACATCCTAGTTTCAAAAAATTTGCAATGGCGAGCGCCGAACACTCCTTAGTTGACATGAAGAAGCCCATCTCAGCGAGCCCTTCAAAATAATGTTTGATGTATTGTTCGTTGACTCCGAGTTTGACTGCCCAATCATAAAAAGATATACTATCTAAATAATTTCTTTGTTCAGCATCCAGATAGTCAAATCCCCAAAGTTTGGAAGCAGCTTTTAGGGCATTTAGCTGGTTAGGTGCAGGGACGTTTACATCCTCCGCTGAGGGAACATAGATTCCACTTTTTAACATTTGCAAACGATCAAATGGAATAGGCCAAGTTGGGGTTGTGATTTTACTTTGGGTTTTTTGAGAAGAGACAAAATAATAAAAACTATCATGGTCTTTCATCTTATTGATTGGAAAATTATGCCGACCAATAAACTCGCGTAAGTTTTTATAAAATCCCCAAATCCCGTGTAATCCATGTTCTCTGGAATATGGTTTGTTATTAAAAATCTTCCGAGCGAAATGTGAATCTTTCCAGGCTTTGAGTTTTCCGCCAGGAAAGGATGTTTTTTCGAGCATGATAACTTTGAATCCTCGATCCACAAGTTCGCAACCTGCCTGTAAACCAGCAAGGCCGCCGCCAAGGATAAGGACTGATTTACCATTTTTGGGCAGATCTACTTTGTTATCCGGTACAAGCGGAAATTCCATCTTATAACGTCCGTTTGCAAAAAACGAATATCCAATACCAGAAAGCATTGAAGCCCCGAGGCCAGCTCCAGTATATTTTAATATACGTTTGATAAATTCTTTACGGTTTAAATCCATATGATTACTACTTTTTGAATTGATTTTCGACGATAAAAACGAAAAAGGCCATCATTCTTTGGTGATAGATTGGCCACTGAAAATAATGATCATTTCTCCATGAAGGATAAGTGATCGCACCTTCTACATAACTATCTGCGAGTAAGGTCATGCCATCATTTGGACCACTAGGTATCATGGATTCATAGAATGGAAAGGCACGTTTCGTTACTTGGCGGTATTGGGGGACGGCAATCACATTGATTAACATTAAATTTTTTGGAAGTTCTAATTCAAAGTCCAAAGGTGCCCCTTTTTCTGCACTCATGGAAAGAAATCCATCGTAATCATATCCCTTCCAAAAAAAGTAAGAACGAGCTTCATAACGATAACGCCAATTTGATTCAATAGTTTTTACTAGAGGAGTGCCTTTATTTAATCCACCAATATTGTACCAACCTTTCACCTTTTCGAAGTAAGGTTCTTTACCGCAAATCTGTATGGCCTTTTTTAAATCCCCGCTACCTTTGGAAACCGAAGCAAATATGATGCCATTAACATCTGTTTTGTTTTTGACATATTCGCAAATGAATTTGGCATTTTCATCTATGGTTCCAGTTTGATCCACTTGTAAAAGTTCTTCTTTGAGACCAAGTTCGAGGGCAATGTCCCTTAAAACTTTGCCATCAGCACCCACTGCAGGATTGTCTTTATAAAACATTCCGGGTACCATTGCCAAAATGATGTTTTTATTAGTGTAATTAGGAAGTTTTTTTTTCAGTTCTACTTCTTTGCGTTTTAAAAACTGTATAAACTGATTATTTTTTTTTTCTATGATAGAGCGGTGGTAAAATAAGGCTGAGGTCTTATCTATATCCAGTGTTTTTTTTGTTAAATCTGCCAAAACATCTTTCGTGAGACTCTTTAAGGTAGGATATTCTTTTTGGCTGGCTGCCCAATCTAAATATGCTTTTTCGTCTTCGCAAAGATTGTCTATTTCATATGCTTTAATATCACAACGAACCATTTTTGTTTCTTGGTTTGCGATTTCAAGTTTGCGATCAGCATGGCACGCAACTAACATAGATATTGTTAGAAGCGTGCAAAAAATACGCAAACTTTCGAAAGGGAATTTCATTTGTTAGGTTTTATAACCGCAATCAGATCGTTTTTCTTTTTATAAATCAACAAGCCAAAAAATGCGAATGATAAAAAGAGAATGATATCAACAGACTGTGGATAAATAGTCACTCGAAGGAGCAAAGCGACAAGTATCATCAATACTCGAATTCCCACAAAAATCCAATATTTCATTTTGTTTTCATAAGAATAATAAGGTTTTAATAAGAAAAAATCGATCGGGCTATATACCAGCCAAGCGATTGTTTCATCCATAAAGCTGAAACTTGTAAAAAAATAAACTAAGGTAGCTATGGTTCCGCCAATTCCAGAAACAAGCGCATATGTTACTTCTGAGTATCTTTCAAAAAGTTTAAGTAAAGGGAAGGGGAGTGAAAAAATAATGATGATTGCAAATATAATTCGCCATAGGGCACCACTTTTTCCTGATTTATCTCCCCACCTGTCTTTTAATAAAACAATTGGTTCAGCAGATAAGCCTGAATCAGTTACCGCTTGGCGTAAATCCTCTGGCAGATAAATAAGATCATGTGAATTTCGCACAAGGTCAGTATCTTTGTCGAATAACAAGGTTTCGTTGACGTTTAACCAAACTATAGTTGTCGAATAAGGAAGAACACGTTTGCGCCAAGTGTTTTTATCCGCGTCCATAGTCAGGAGTTCTAAGGGTTTACCATTTATTTTTGAAATAATTTCCCTTAAAAAAGTAACACAATTGTTTGTGAAATTATCATAATAATAACCGTTTTTATTGGCTTCATAGACATTTAAAATCTCAGACAACATAGCATGTTTTTGCGCATCAGTAAGGTTTAATTCTGAAACTCGAATGCCACGACCTGACTCATCCCAGGTTTGGTATGCTGAACTTGTGGGTATGATATTTACGAAAAAACTGGCTTCGCCTTTCATAAAGCGCCATAAAAATCCAGGTGAAGGATCATAAACACCGAAATCTAAATAATAATCGTTGTCCCCGTATTCTTTACCTTCAAAAATTCGAAGTGCAGAGTGTCCGAAGGCAGTGGTAACACTGATGCCTGGAGAGACTGTCCATAATTGAATTTTTAGGTTTTTTAAATTCTTTTTCTCTTGGCTTCTTAACAGTTCCAAGAAGGAGTCCTGTGCCTTGGATTTCCAAGTTTCAGAAGTTTGAGAGTGAATCGGGTTTAGAAGGAGAAGGAATGTGAAGAGAGAGAGTGTGAATTTTTTGAGCATGTATTAAAAAACAAACATGGTTCCCTTGCGAGAACCATGTTCTGACTAAATTAGTCTCCTCTTGCGATTGTACAAGTAGTAGAAATTACAGAACCAAGTAGGCTATTGTTTTTATAGTCTACGTAGTTGATTTTTGTAATTCCACCAGCTGCAGCAGCTGCCTTAAGAGATGCATCTCCAGAAGAGATGATTCCAAGGTAACCAGTTGCACAAGCTTCGCCTGATTTAGCACCAACTGCAGTAGCAGGTGTGAAGTCAGCTTGAGCGCTAAGAGCAAGGCTAGTGTCTTGCATAATAGAGCCAGACGGAGCAGAGTATCCACCACCAGAACAAGCGATAGCTAGAGCTACTGCGAAAACTGATGTTAAAGCGATATATTTTTTCATTCAAATTCTCCTATGAATTATGAACCAGATACTAGCATTGTGAATTCCCTTGACAATTAAAAAATTAAACGAAAGAAAAAAAAATCGTGTACGCTTGTTTTGCACAAAAAAATAATAAATCCAAAGAAAATGAAAAAATATTTCCGAGTTTTTGTTATAACGATTTTAATAAATGGCCTTTTTTGTATCCCAAATGTAAAAAAAGAACACCTTCCTTATATAAGTGAAAGTGGTGCGGTGCAAAACGAACTAGTAAAAGTTAAATCTTTTTTGTTCGGTTATTCGAAGTTAGATGGTAAGTTCACTCAATCTTTGTGGGAATATGCAAATAAAAAATGTAATTTCAAAGAGTCGACAAAGATCAATATTTATCTTTCTCCATTCTATGAGTTAAAAAATGAAAATCAATATTGTTATTGGAACTTTCGAAAAGAATTAATCACATATTCCATCAAAGATCCTGAAGATATTCAAAATTTAAAATTCCTTTTGGCACATTTTTATAAAGATAAACCTACAGGTCTAATCCTTCAAACTACCACAAGTGATTGGAAAGTAGAAAGAAATCACGAATGGAATCTTTCTAAAAACAATTGGCGATCCCTTCTCGTGAAATTAGAATTTGAACATATAAAAACAGGGCGAATCATTACCTATCATGTACACCGTGAAACAAATGAGATTTTAAAAAAGGAAGAATTTTTATCCCCAAAAGGGGAAAGGCAATTGGATGGATGGCAGTTCAAACCATCCTTTTTGAAAAATCCTGAAGTCTGTCATTATTATGAAAATGGCAAATTCATAGAGGATAAAAAAGATTGTCTACTTATGGAGAATGCTCCCTTGGAAGTAGAGTTATCTCAATTGCCTACTTTGCCTGCATATGAACGTTCTTGGATTTGGTTTTGGTAAAAAACCTTACCACCTTCATCTGGTACAAATATGCATTCTTTCATACTGCGGAAAAAAACTTGTAAGATTGATTCTTTTGATTCGCGGTAATCTTCTCCAAGAAAACTTTTTAATCCTTGTTTGGCGAGTTTGAGTTTATAGTGAGGGATTGTCGGAAATAGATGATGAATCACATGTGTGCCAATATTGTGATGAATGGATTCAAAGATTCCGTACGATCTGTCCACAGTGGAAAGAGCACCTTGGATATAATTCCAATCATCACCACGATACCAAGGCACATTCTTTTCGGTGTGATGTAAAAAAGTAACAAGAGACAACCATACTATGAACACTATGTACGGAACAAAGTAATAACTAAGAAAAAAAACAAATCCGTAATTATAAGTAATCAAGCCAAGAAAAGCGATCATACCTAACATCCAGATATCACTAATGATCACATTCTTTCTTTCACCAACAGGAAACAAGGGACTCTTGGGATGGAAATGAGAACCATCACGACCAGAAGAACGCACAAAAAGATAAATCGGGAACACAAAGAGTGGAAACTTAAATCTTACAATTTTTTCTAGAAGGCCATATGATTTGTATTGGGTTTCTGTGAGTGGATGCCAGCTTTCGTCTTTGTCAATATCGCCTGTATGATTGTGATGCGTTCTATGACTGACTTTCCATCCATGAAAAGGTACAAGCAGTGGGGTATGAGATAGATGTCCTATCAAAAAATTGAGCCAAGTTTTGTGAGAGAAAGAACCATGTCCGCAATCATGACCCACAACAAATAATGCCCACATCATCGTACCACTGGCGAACCAAAAGAATGGCATGATCCAAATCGAATCTACAGAGAGTGTAAACCAGTAGAGTAGGCCAAGGATAGTGGTGTCTAAAAAGAAGTAAAAAAGGCTTCGGGGAATAGAAGGAATAAAGGCACTTTCGGGAATAGATCGTTTTAATTCAGCAATCGTATAAGGAGTTTTCATGCGAGGTCGTTTCAGACAAACTTAACTGGTTAAGTACAGCCTTAAAGCAAAAAAAAAGCAAACCACAAGGGTCTGCTTTTTTCTATCATCGGTTCGGAAAAAAAATTATTTTGATAGTTTCAAATCAGAGATGTCAAAAAACCTTCTGAACAATAATCCATTGACTGGCTTTTTCGTATCAAAGATCAAAACTGCAACTTTATTGAAAGATAAAAAGTTCGGTCTGAATTGAGTGTAGTGATGCGAAGTTATGGACGCCTGATACTTGTTATTGTAGATCGTATACGTATGCTTAGGCAGAGTATCATGAACTTGTTTCTTTCTTTCTTCAGGCGTCTGTGCGATATAATTATGCACTACTATTTTGTCAGGAGTAGGACCTGCTTCGCCAAAAAGTGTAAAGGGATGTGCCTTCGCTTGGTTTTTGCATAGATAATCCACAACTTCTGTGAAAGTTGGTTCTGGGATTTCTGCTTCGAAACCTTGCCAGTGCAATTTTTCCACTTCGGCAATTTTCTTTTTATAGGTTTCTTCGCCCCATACTTCTTTGGCAGTGACTGGAGTTGGCATTACATTAGAAAAATATAGAGTTTTGGCTTCTTTTTTCGGATCGTATTTTCTCCATTCTGGATAAGGAACCACTCTTCGTTCCGCTTCGTTGATGGAATTTTTTTCGTGTGCTGCTAAAACATAAATTGCATAGTCATGGTTTTCCATAACTCGAGATTCGATTTCAACTAACACATCCAAGAACTCGCCACGACCTGTATCTGCATGACGTTTCACAAAAGAAACCGTCTTCAATCGAATGCGTGGGTCATAAATGGAAAGAGGATAAAGGTCATGAACGTCTTTATTTTCCCCTTGTGAAATCGTTGTCCCGCTAGTTGTGGAAGCGGGCTGAGTGTCCTGTGCGTTTATTGCAAACGTGAGGAGTAATAGAGAAAGTAAGGTATATAGTTTTTTCATGTTCCGACTACCGATTAGATTATGTAGTAAGTATCGAAGCTTTGGCCTAGAAAGATTAGGATAAGATTAGGCTTTTTTCGGATGATTGTGCTCGTCCACGAAAACAATCTTTGGCTGGTAATGGGGCGGAAGCGAATCTTCGTCCACTTGGCCATATGTGATGATAATGACTTTGTCGCCTTTCATCCCTAATCTGGCGGCAGCTCCGTTCAGACATATAGTACCCGAACCACGTTTTCCCACAATCAAATAGGTCTCAAAGCGGGCGCCATTATTCACGTTCACGACGGAAACTTGTTCGAATGGACGCATTCCTGCCATATCCATCAAATCTTGGTCTACAGTAAGACTTCCTTCGTAATGGAGTTCTGCCTCTGTAACGACGGCACGGTGGATCTTACCTTTGCAAATAGTGATCATCATTCAGGGGACCTCTCAAATAAAACCCTAAACATTTTTCCCGATAGCTGTAAAAGGCTTTTTTGTATTAGAACATGGATTTTCGTATTGATCCTATTTATGGCAAAGGGAATGGCTTCATAAAGAGGAGTGACGACATAATTTTCATATAAATTTGGATAATGACGGCTTTCATCTACCACTTTTCCCCGAAAAGCTTCCACGACTTTCATCATAACCCGTTTTTCTTCTTTGGTCAAAATCAATCCTTCTAGAGGTTTTACGAAACGCAAAGTAAAGGCTTGGATCCCTTGGGCTGTGATGAGGGGCACTGTATCGATTGTGCCTTTTTCTATTAAAATAAGCAAGGCTTCGTTCAGTTTGACGGGATAGGGTGAGTCTTCTAAATGGATGTAGGTTCCACCCGTAATCATCCGAGCATGTTTTTGGAAATGAACTCCCTCTGAAAAATAAAGGAGTTTTGCCAAATCCAAACGGCTTCTACCGTTCGGAGATTTTTGCAGGATCCATAGAATTGCATGGCAAAGTTTCTCCATTCTAAACTATTTCCTTCCTTTGCACTAAGTCATCCCATTTCATACGATCGTTATCTTATATTCCAAGATAAGGCCAGAAAACATAGAAGGGAATCCATACTTTTTTTGGAACACTATCCATGTTTAACAGGAGGGATAGGGGCGAAAGCCGAAAATCTCCTGAGTGATCTAGAATCCTTGCAGAAGGCGGGCATAAGTCTTGTCCAAATACAGCGCGGTGGGGATTATACCGCTCATGAACCTGGCCAAATTGTAGGTTACTTGCACATTGACTTGCGCCAAAGGAATAAACAATTGGGGGATTTTCTGAGTTCCTTCACAATTTCGATTCGAAATGCATGCCTTGAGATTTGGGGGCTGGAACTTGTGGAAAATCGAACAGCGCCAGGATTGTATTTAAAGCAAACACCTGAAAAAAAGTTGGTATCCATTGGCGTTTATGCCAAATCCTATTTTACGAGTTTCGGTTTTGCGTTAAATGGAGTGAATGATCTTTCTACGTTTCGGCACATCCATCCTTGTGGTGGCCTTTTTTCAAATGTGGTAAATCTTTCGAATTGCGGGCTTATCAAAGATTGGGAGAAAGAAAAATTTAGGTTTATGGGAGCCTTCCAATTTCACTTTGATCAGCTATTTTCTCGCTGATTTTACATAAAATTCGTCACTTTGGTTTTGTTTTCTGACCGAAAATAATTTTAGGAGGACTTCTCATATGTTTGTCCTAAGATCTGTTATTTATTTTATACTTTTATTTTTTATGTTTGAAGCTGTCGCACTAAGTGCTGTTTTGTGGTCTTTTTACGAATCAACGCAAAACTCATTAAAACAGGAACTTCTTCTTGCAGATCATAGGGCTCGTGACTTCACTCTTGCTATTGCTAAGGCATCTGAACTAAGGCTAAATACAAACGGATACGCTGAATTAAATACGACTTATGCTCGTTACGTGGAAGTTACATCAAAAGATCCAGAAAAATTTCTATTAAAGAAAATTAGACTTTATAGTCCTGAAGGTTTGCTTTTATCTTCTTCTGATGCTACAGAAGTCAAAGAAGAATTATCAAAACGTAAACCTAATGTTGAGTTAACGAAAGAAACTTATTTTCGTAAAGCATTGAGAATGAAAAAATGGGAATGGCCAGATGAAGATCGAGATGTAAAATCCAATGCCAAAGATACCTTTCCTGAATTACCAAAGTATGCTTCTATCATTTTGAAGTTTTTTCCATTAGCACGAGTGAATGAAACAACTACGTATGCGCCTGTGTATCATGAAGTTAAATTGGATGTGATGGGAGCTGTATTTGTGATTTATGAAAGAGCCAATTTAACTTTATTATTTGAAAATCAATTTAGTTTATTAAAATGGATGTTTGTGAATTATAGTTTGATCGCACTTGTACTTTCTATTTTGTTATGGGGACTCTTTTTTCTATTTCAAGTTTTTTCTAAAAAGGAAGGAAGAGAAATAAATCAAAGTCCTGAACATATAACAACAGAAAACGCTAATTTGCCACTGCTTCAAATAAAGACTGTCAGCCAAGCTACAGAAGAAATTTCAGAATTAAAACAAGTTGAGCCCGAGACCATAACTAACATTTCAGAATCTAAGAGGGATATGATGAATCCTTCTGACAAAGAAGTATTGGATGCTATTTTTCTAGGATAAATTTTATGCAAATATCAGATCAAAAAATATTTTCTATCCAATTGAAAGGTGCTCTTGATGGGGCAAGTTCTGAGGATTTACTTTCTTATATCAAAGCACAGTTAGAGCTTGGTTACACTCGGTTTTTATTTAATTTTAATCATGTTCAATTTATCACATCAAATGGAATCAGCACCTTAATCAAAATTCAAAAAATGATGAATGAGAATTCTGGTTTATCATTTGTATTTTATGGTTTGAAGGAAGAAGTAGAAAATGTTTTAAATTTACTTGGATTATACAAAAAACTGCCAATCAAAAAAACTTTACAGGATGCAGAAGTTTATTTGCGTTCTGTGAATGTTTCGACAAAAATAACTCCTTCAGAGTCTAGGGTAATGACACCGAACACTCCCTCTGAGAATTTAAAATTTTATTATTCAGGCATTCCCAAAGGTATGAGCAGAGAGGATAATTTAAAAGTCTCTAGTTTAGAACCCATTTCTATTAAAGAAAATCAAAAGACTGAAATTATATCCGAACAACTCAATAAAGTGGAGACTCACGTCAAAGAAATTCCGGCTATGGAAAAATTATTGGAGGATAAACTTTCTTCACTGCGGAATGAAATAAAGGATGCCCTTTCTCAAGAACTAGAAAAAAGATTATCTCATGTAAAGGTCGCTTCAACAAATTTGGATGAAGTGAGAATGGGTAGCTTACCTAGTTACATTCAAACCAAAAACAAAAAGACTGATTTAAATTTTGAAAAAATATTCCCATGTGAGGCTTGTGGTGCAAAACTTCGAGTTAAAAAAGTCGGAGCGCATCAATGTCCGCTATGTAAAACAGAAGTGTATGTTAATACCGCTGGAAATACTCGATTTATAGAAAAGTTTAATTCTTGATTCTCATTTTATGAAAAACAAAAGCGAAACCGAAGGCCAAGTTTCTAGTACGAGACGAAGCCTTGCTTTATCATTTTATACTTTCTTATCAAGGATCTTAGGTCTTGTCCGAGACCATTTTATGGCTGTTAGTTTTGGAACTGGGATGGTCGCCTCTGCTTTCAGTGTAGCCTACAGATTACCAAATATGTTTCGAAATTTACTCGCGGAAGGGACTCTTTCCCAATCTTTTATGCCCATATTTTCGGAATATGAAGCTATGGGTGTTACGGAAGCTAGGGTGATGGCAGGAACTGTGCTTAGCTTTTTGTTTTTATGTTTGTCTTTGTTTGTGGCGGGTTTTTGGTTTTTTGCGGCTCAGTTTTTACCAGCATTAGTTGGTGGGACTTTAGAATATGGAAATCTAGTCGTAGATTTATCATTGGTACTATTTTTTCTCATCATGACCGCGAGTTTATCTTCCATTTTTATGTCGATTTCGAACTCCCATCATAAATATTTTATCCCTTCTTTATCACCAATTATACTTAACTTTAGTTATCTGATAGTTTTTATATTCTTTTTCCCTTATATCGGAGAACTAAAAGAGAAGGTGTTTACTTTAGCATATGGAATTGTCATAGGTGGCATTTTGCAATTGTTAGTTCAAGCAACCTTTGTTTATCGTTTGGGTTTTGGCCCGATATTTCGTTTGAATTTCAAACATCCTGCCATCAAAAAGATTTTTGTTCTTATGATTCCAGCCGCACTCGGTGGAAGTTTCTATCAAATTGGATTGTTAATTGATATATTTTTGGCAAATTATATTCAAAATCAAAATCCAGGACTTGGTGCCGTTGTGAGTTTAGATTATGCTCAGCGTTTGGTGCAACTTCCCACAGGTATCATTGGAGTGGCATTAGCTACTACAATTCTTCCATCCCTACTCAAAGATTTGCGCGCGGGCGAGATTGAAAAAGTTCCGAGTGAGATATTGGATGTTTTAAGTTTTTGTTTTTATCTGACAATTCCTGCCGCGATCGGATTATCAATATTAGGCGAGACGGTTATCGATGCCATTTATTTTGGTGGAAAATGGGATGCTCTTGCCACCCAAACTGCATTTGTGCCACTTATATTTTATTCTATGGCCATTCCTTTTTATAGTGCCAACAAAGTTCTCGTTTCATCCTACTATGCGTTTCAAGATACGAAAACTCCCTTAAGAGTTCAATTGGTATCATTTTTATTTAGCATCATAATGAGTCTTTCGTTTATGTTTCTCTTAAAACATGGAGCGATAGCCCTGTCTTCTGCAGTCTCTGCATCGATCACATCTTGTTTGTTAGTTTTTTTTCTCATCCGTCATAAAGTGCATATTCCTTGGAAATCTTTATCAAAACGACTGATGGCAATGTTAGTTCCATTTGCTGGTTTAACATTTTATTTAATTTTCTGCGAACTTCTTATAAAACAAAAACTACTCTATAGATTGGAACTCAATTTTTCCCATTCCAGTGCATCTAGGATTTATTTAATCTTTACAATCATGCCTGCTATTCTGATATTTTTTGGACTTTCATTTATGGTAAAGTTAAAGGAATCGGAAATCTTTTTAGGCAAGTTATTTAGGAAAAAATTCAAATAGGAATATGAGTCGAATTCGCTTGTTAGACGAATTCGATAATATTTTGTTTAAGTGAAACTATAAGCCCAGTATAAAAGTGGAATTTGAAGAGGTAATCTAAGGAGGAGTAACCATTTTGGAGGATCTTTTTTTGTCCTTGATTTGAAATGGTAATAATTTGCAGGCCAAACGGCAAGTAAAAGTAAAAATATTCCCCAAGCCGCATAACTTCTTGTCATATTCGGAAATAATAATATTCCAAAAATGATTTCGACAGCACCACTAATAAAATTAGCATATTTTGGATAAGGAACCCATTTAGGTACAATTCTTAAAAAGAATTTTGGGATTAAAAAATGTGCAAATCCTGCCGATATAAAGAATCCTGCAAAGATATACATATCTGGGCGAATTAAACTCCAGCTAACATTAAATAATTCATTCATGCGATGGCTCCTTGGCATCTATTACAAAGATCCCCTTCGTTTTTGATTTCTATCGTATGGCGCCAACAACGAGGGCATTCTGGTTCTATGGGTTTAACGACTTGGATTTTGAATTTTTCCGTAGTAACAACTGATAATTCATTTTCACGACTTAACTCAGAAAAGTCTACTTGTGATACCACAAAGAAAAGTGCTAAATCTTCTTTCGAAAATTGAAGTAATTGCTTGTTATCTGGTTGAATTGAAGTTAGATGAAGTTTCGCTTCCAGAGATTTTCCGATTTTACCTTTTTGGCGTGCTTCTTCGAGCGCTTTTTGTACAGATTCTTTTGTTTCAAAAATAATTGATAATTCATTTTCTAATTCAGAATTTTTGTAAGAATTTAAGTTCGGAAAGTCATGAAAGAATACAGAATCAGAATGCCCAAATTCTTTCCATACTTCTTCAGCAGTAAACGAAAGAATCGGTGCAATAAGTAGTGCCAATGTTTGAAGTATTTGAGCCAAAGCAAATTCAGACGACTTACGTACCTTAGACGATCTATTTTCACAATACATACGATCACGAATGATTTCGAAATAGTCTTGAGATAGATCTACTGTGCAAAATAATAAAAGTTTTTGATAGACTTGGTGAAATTGGTAACTTGAATAATATTTTTGAATTTCTTCACTCAAATGATTTAAACGACTTAAAAAATACGCATCAACTTTGTCTAAATCTTTCAAATCAGAAAAATGGTTCAGCGCACTTTTGTTGGTATTTCCAAGTAAGTAGCGGAATGTGTTTCTTATCTTTCTATAAGTTTCTGCAACAATTTTGATGGAATCCTTTCCGACTTTCACATCATCCCGAAAATCTTGTGTTGATACCCAAAGTCTGAGAATATCAGCCCCATATTGATTGATGATATCTGTTGTGGGATTGATCACATTGCCAAGGGACTTGGACATGGCATGACCTTTTTCATCTAACACATAACCATGAGTCAATACCGATTTATAAGGGGGAACTCCTCGTATCGCCATTGATGGCCAAAGGGAAGACTGAAACCAACCTCTATGTTGGTCGGAACCTTCTAAATATAAATCGGCAGGCTCTTTATTTAAAGAGTCACCAAATACGGAGAAGCTGGAAACCCCTGAATCAAACCAAACATCTAAAATATCTTTGTCTTGTTTGAGGTCGGTTGATCCACATGATTCACATTTTGTCCCTTCTGGAAGAAGTTCACTTGCGGGTTTTTCATACCAAACTTCGATCCCTTCTTTTTTGACAATTTGTATAAAGTGAGAAATGGTTTTTGCAGTTAAGTGAGTGTGGCTACACTGATTGCACGTGAAAGAAGGAATAGGGACTCCCCAATTTCTTTGTCTCGACAAACACCAGTCAGGTCTAGTCTCCACCATAGAACGAATACGAGAGATCCCCCATTCAGGAATCCACTCAACTTTATCGATCGCCTTTAATGACTTTTCTCGTAATGAATCATGATCAATGGAAAAAAACCATTGAGGTGTGGCTCGGAATATTAAAGGCTTTTTACTTCGCCAACTATGTGGATAAGAGTGAACAAATTCAGAATAATGAACTAACATATTCTTTTCACGAAGTAAGTCGATGATTTTGGGATTCGCATCCCATATTTTGATACCTTTCATCATTGGAAATTCGTCCGTATAACGACCGTAATCGTCTACGGGAGAAAAAGTATCCAAACCTGCCGCAGATCCGACACGGTAGTCATCCGTTCCGTGACCTGGAGCTGTATGAACGCAACCTGTTCCTGCATCAAGGGTGACATGTGGTCCGAAAAGAGGAATCGATTTTTGATCTAAGAAAGGATGCAAAAAAACCATTTTACTAAGCTCATCGGATGTAAATTTTTTAACAAAAGTTAATGTGATGCCTGTTTTTGAGCTTACACTTTCGGCAAGTCCTTCCGCGATAATTAATTTACCATGTCCATCTGTTTCATACAATGCATATGGAAGATCATGATTAAAGCATATTGCTAAGTTAGCTGGTAGCGTCCAAGGAGTTGTTGTCCAAATTAAACAATAACTATCTATTTCACCAAGGATTGGAAACTTAACATAGATAGAAGGTGAGGTATGGTTTTGGTATTCGATTTCTGCTTCTGCGTGAGCAGTTGCTAAATCAATGCACCAATACACAGGTTTTTTACCTTTATAAACATATCCTTTTTCAAAGAGCTGACCAAAAACCTCAACAATCTTTGCTTCAAATTCTGGAGCCATGGTTAAATACTTTTTGTCTTCTTCCCAAAAACATAGGAAACGACTTAAGTCTTCGCCTTGTTTGGTGACAAACTCATTCGCATATTCGCGACATTTTTTTCTAAGTTCAGTCGGAGATGTATTTCTTGCTTCTTTACCTAAATTTTTTAATACTTGAACTTCAATCGGTAGGCCATGACAATCCCAACCTGGAATCATATCGGTATGAAACCCTGCCATGGTTTTTGATTTTACGATTTGGTCTTTTAGGATTTTATTTAATGAATGGCCAACGTGAAAATTTCCATTCGCATAAGGTGGCCCATCGTGCAAAACAAAACTCGGTTTGTTTTTGCGAATTTCTTTCATCTTCGCAAAAGTTTTGTTAGTTTGCCATTCTTTAATTTGTTTTGGTTCCCTAGAAGCAAGGTCTGCTTTCATAGGGAAGTTAGTTTGCGGTAGAGCTACCGTTTTTGAGTACGGGTTTTCCGATTCCGATTTGGCCATGATAAGACCAATGTCTTAAAACTATGCCTTTCGGAAAACGGAAAAAATACCAAAGTTTCAGCTTAGAGTTTGATTCGGACTCCTGGAAGCTCATCTCTGAGTCTTACCACATCTGATTTTTCAAATGGAACTTTTTGAAGGAATAACTCTTTTAAAAATGATAATTTGGATAAATTTTTGGGAAGGCTCTTTAGGTTACGAAGTAGGGTCAAATCTAGAATTTGTAAATTTGGCATTTGTGCTAAAACTTCTACATCGGCCTCTGTTAAACTAACCTGTGTTTCATCTAAGGCAAGGGTTCTTAGTTTTTTTAGTTTTGGTAAAAAAGTCGGAACTTTGGTAAGTTTGGTTCTACCAAGTAACAATATCTCCAAATTTTCTAAATTTTCCATAGACTCTGGAAGATTTGAGATTGGGTTACCAAATAAATTTAAAATTCTGAGTGAAGATAAATTTCCAAGTTCAGTCGGAATTTCTGTTAAAGAATCATATTGCAGAGTGAGTTCTTCTACATTTTTTAAGGTTCCTATGGAGGCAGGTAATGTCCCTAATTCTTTTTTTGAGAGGTTGATAATTTTTTCTGTTTTGTTTTCTTGGATCCAATCTTCGATATTTATGCTCTCTTTCGCGCAAGAGACAAAAAACAAAAAGGTTAAGCTGGGCAGGATCAATTTTAAAAAAGAAATTTTAAACATAAATCATACTATATTTAACTCGGATTCTTTTTGGCAAGTAAGGATTTTTTATCTTTTTGAAGAATGCAGTTTGTATTAGGATAAAAATATTGGTGAAATAACTCGGAGAATATAGACTAACGGTAGTATTGTGATTTGACAATTGTTGAATTGAGATAACATTCGTAAAATTTAACATTGATCCATTTTGATTCAAATAAAAAATATAAAAATTAAATTCTATACAACGTCTATATACATAAGAGGAAGTGAATTAAGATGGCAATCATAAAGTATTCTATAGATAGAAAGGTACTAAACACAATAGAAAAAGAATCTATTTTAGAATGTTCTCTTCGTAATGAAATCCCCCACAAACATGCCTGTGGTGGAAAGGCAAGATGTTCCACATGCCGCGTTTTAATTCTTGAAGGATTGGAAAATTGCCCTCCAAGGAACGAAGCAGAAGAAAAATTAGCTATCTCTAAAGGATTGGAGGCTAACATCCGTCTTGCGTGTCAAACCATTCCTACAGGAACAGTTCATCTTCGCCGTTTAGTTATGGATGAGGAAGATGAAGAAATTGCAAGAACGCAAACGATAGGAATTCATGGGAAAGAAAAAGAGATTGCCGTCTTATTTAGCGACATTCGAGGATTTACGACATTCTCCGAAAACAATCTCCCTTACGATGTGATCCATATATTAAATCGATATTTCAAAAAAATCGGGGATGTGATACTAACTCATAATGGATACATTGATAAGTACATAGGCGATGGAATTATGGTGCTCTTTGGTGCGAGTGGAAATTTGTCTAAAGAACAAATCTGTGAAAATGCTATACTTTCCGCATTGGATATGTTAAGTGAACTTAAAAAATTAAATGAATATTTGAGCCTTACTTTTGAAACTAAATTTAGTATAGGTATTGGGATTCATTTTGGTGAAGTGATTCTCGGCGAAATTGGACATCCTAGTAAAGTGCAAATGACTGCTATCGGTGACAATGTGAATCTCGCCAGTCGGATTGAGCAGGCGACAAAATCTGCCAAAGCAGAATTGCTCGTGAGTGAAGAAGTAAAACAAATTTTGGGTGAAAGACTACAAATAGGAAGACGATTTAAAACAGAAATTAAAGGAAAAACAGGAATATATAAACTAACAGAGGTTCTTGGATTGACGTCAAATAGGACTTAAAGTTAATCCAGTGAAATTTTCTTCACTTTTTGTTTGAATTAAAAAGGACGTTAGTTTAAGAATTTTTAAAATTCTTTGTACGCTTTTACTTGTATTTAATAAATAAATTTCTTTCCCCAGTTTTTTTTGCTTCATCTTCTTTTGTAATAAGATACCAAGAACCGCCGATGACACTTCTTCGACTTCTGAAAAATCCAAAAATAAATGTTTGTTTGTGTTTTGAAGTAAATACTCAAGCTCACTTTCGAAGGTTCCCATGGAGAGGATATCTAGTGATTTAGTTTCTACTTTATACACATAGGTTTTTTCTGTTTCTGTTATCATGTTCTTAAATTCCTTACATGATATGAAAACGGATTTTTAAAAAATTAATTAACGAATAGGTGATCAGTTTTTTTATTTTTTTACATTTGTTTGAAAAATAAAGATTCATAATTTTTTCTGAAATTCCCCAAATTATAAAAAAAAGACTAAAGTTGAATTTTCATTCTTAATTTGTAGAATTTGAAGGGCGATTGAAAAGTCTGGATGGAAATAGCAATAGGAAATAAAGATGATCAAGATTTCTAATTTAAACAAATCTTATGGAAGCCAGTCTCTGTTTGAAGACTTGACCTTTAGTATCAATCGCGGTGAAAAAGTAGGAATTGTCGGTCGTAATGGTCATGGAAAGTCCACTTTGATTCAGATCATGTTAGGAAATTCTGATTATGACTCAGGTACAGTCACGGTTCCAAAGAATTATAAAGTAGGACACCTCGAACAACATCTTAAATTTTCGCAAGCAACAGTCCTGGAAGAATGTTCTCTCGGTCTTCCCGAAGATGAGCAGTATGAAACTTGGCAAGTGGAGAAGGTGTTATTCGGCCTTGGTTTCAGTGCTGAAGATATGGAACGTAGTCCAGATGAATTTTCAGGTGGTTATCAGATTCGTATGAATTTGGCCAAACTATTAGTATCAAAGCCCGATATGCTTATGTTAGATGAACCAAATAATTATTTAGATATTGTTACCATTCGTTGGTTAGAAGATTTTTTAAGAACTTGGGAAGGGGAAGTTGTTCTTATCACGCATGACAGAAGTTTTATGGATAGTGTAGTGACTCATGTTGTGGCCATTCATAGAAAAAAAGCAGTAAAAGTAGAAGGGGATACTGAAAAGTTATACACTCAGATTAACCAAGAAGAAGAAATATATGAAAAGACTCGGTTAAACGAAGCTAAGAAACGTAAACAAGAAGAAATATTTATCGCAAAGTTTAAGGCAAAAGCAAGTTTTGCCAGTCGTACACAATCCAGGGTCAAAAAATTAGAAAAACAAGGTGAAATGAAAGCACTTGAAAATATAGATGATCTTGAGTTATATTTTAACAGTGCACCATTTGGCGCCAATCAAATGTTATCTGCTGAAGAATTATGTTTTTCTTATTCTGGTAAAGCCCCATATATCATAGAAAATTTCTCTATACCAATTGGAAAAAGGGATCGCATTTGTATCATCGGGAAAAATGGAAAAGGAAAATCGACCTTACTAAAAATTTTAGCTGGGGAACTCCAAGCTGTTTCAGGCACAGTTACCAAACATCCTTCACTCAAAGAAGGATACTTTGGACAAACAAATAAAATGAGCCTTAAAGACAATGCTACGATCGTAGAAGAAATTATGAGCGCTGATTCTTCTTGTTCGGAAGGCAAATCACGAAACATCGCCGGTGGTTTGATGTTTTCTGGCGATGCCGCTTTGAAAAAAATCAAATTTTTGTCAGGTGGTGAAAAAAGTCGCGTTATGCTCGGTCGTATATTAGTAACACCTTGCAATTTACTTTTCCTCGATGAACCAACGAACCACTTAGATATGCAATCATGCGATTCACTTATAGAAGCCATAGATACCTTTGAAGGATCCGTTGTGATGGTCACACATAATGAAATGCATTTACGCGCTGTCGCTACCAAGCTTGTGGTTTTCGATCATGATAAAATAAGAGTTTTTGATGGAACTTATGATGAATTTTTGGAAGATGTGGGTTGGTCTGATGAAGATGTTTAAATTTTAGTAAAATATTTTTCAAAATTTATTATGACGGATTTAAATTTCATTCTCGAGAAAGAGGCCAAGGACTCAAAAGCAAGGGCCGCCACATTTAGGACTTTGCATGGTGAAGTAAAAACTCCTATTTTTATGCCAGTGGGAACGCAGGCGACTGTGCGCACGTTAAATGTAGATACATTAAATCATGTTGGTTCAAATGTATTACTAGCAAACACTTATCACTTATTACTCAGACCAGGTGCTGAGGTATTTCGAAACATTGGTGGCATTCACAAATTTATGAATTGGGATAAACCAGTTCTCACTGATTCTGGTGGGTTCCAAATTTTTAGTTTGCCCAATGATAGGAAAATGACAGAGGATGGTGCCGTTTTTCGAAGTTATGTGGATGGACAAAATGTAATGTTATCTCCAGAAATCAGCATTGAAATGCAAATGGCAATTGGTTCGGATATCATGATGGTTTTGGATGAATGTGTTCCTTCTACTGTCGATTTTCAGAGAGCAAAAGAAGCAATGGAGCGTACACACCGTTGGGCTCTTCGAAGTTTAAAAGCCCGCAAACAGAGCAAACAATCCTTATTTGGAATCGTACAGGGTGCATGTTTTCCTGAATTACGAAAAGAGAGTGCCAAAGTTTTGACAGAGATGTCCTTTGATGGTTATGCGATAGGTGGACTCGCTGTTGGTGAGACAAAGGATGAACGAAATGACTTTTGCGAATTGAGTGCATCTCTTTTGCCAAAAAACCTTCCTCGTTATCTGATGGGTGTCGGAACTCCACTTGATTTACTCGAGGCTGTGCATCGCGGTGTTGATATGTTTGATTGTACAATTCCAGTTGAACTTGCACAGAGAGGTGTGGCGTTTACGAGTTTAGGAAAACTCCAAATTCATAGAGGTATTTATAAATTTTCTGATGCAAAACTGGATCCGAATTGTGACTGCAGATGTTGTCAAAATTATTCTCGTAGTTATTTACATCACTTGATAAAAGCCAATGAAATCCTCGGTTGGCAATTGATAGCTGAACACAACCTAACATATTATCATACTCTAATGTCTGGAATGAGAATTGCCATATTGGAAGATAAATTTTTACATTTTTATCATGAAAAAAAGGAAGAAGTGAGTCAAAGTGATAATATAAATCCTCCTTTCACAGTAAAGGCTCCCAAAAAAGACAAACGCCATAGCCTCGGTGATTATGAAATGATTGAAAGTAAAAATGGAAAGTACTTTAGCATCAAACAAAAGAGTTCCGGTGAAGTGATGCATTCGGTAAATTCACCAATCGAAGAAGCCAATGCACTTTATATTCTCCAATCAAAATTAGCAGAAAAACTTTCATCTCATTTCAATGATATAAATTTATCTGAATCTCCGATTAATCCAACCAAACAAGAATTAGTTTTATGGGACGTTGGACTTGGAGCAGCGACAAATGCAATGGCAGCTGTCATTTGTCACGAAACCCTTCTACAAAAAACAAAATTGATCATTGAAAGTTTTGAAAACGATTTAACTCCTCTAAAACTAGCATTTAATAATCATGGAAAATTTCCGCACCTATTCCATAAGGCTCCAAAACAAATCCTTCAAAATCAAAATTGGCTCGGCGATGATGGACTTTTGGAATGGAAATTATATCTCGGCGATTATCAAGAGATGTATTCTTTAGCGAGAATTCCTGATATTATTTTTTATGATCCCTTTTCTTCTAAAACAAATTCTTATTTATGGTCGGTCGAATTTTTTTCTAAGCTTTATGCTTATTTAAGTAAATCTGAAAAACAAGTTTCGTTGTACACCTATTCTGCGGCAACTTCCATAAGAGCAGCTATGTTATACGCTGGATTTTTTGTAGGGAAAGGAGTAGCCACTGGACCAAAAAGTGAAACTACGATAGCTTATACTTTATATCCAGAAAAAAATATGGAAAGATCCTTACTCGATTTGAATTGGCTTGAAAAATGGGGCAGAAGTGATTCAAAATATCCAGATTTGTTGTCTGTAAATAAAAATGAATGGGAGCAAAAAATTATTAATCACCCGCAGTTTAAATAAAGTATATTATAAAAATTGAATTAAGATATTAATCTTCTTCTACAATTTCAGAAATTACTTCACCTTCAAAGTTTATATCCACTTCTGCTTCGTAAATTGAATAACCAACTTGCTTATTTTCTTTCAGTGGAATTTCTAATTTTTTGATTTGATTGCCATCCAAGATTCGACCTTTTAGTTTTCGGCCAGATTGTTCTGATACAAAACGAAAAGGGAATTTTCTTCCAGATTCCCATACGGCGGGAGTGGATGCGATCTCGGTCGCCAATTCCACAGAAAATATATGAGATTCTAAATTTCCATCAATGGATTCTTGGATGTTTAGTTTAGTTTTGCCAAAACCACTTACAGTAACGGGAATCATACGATATAAATAAGAACCAGGTGACAATGAAACTTCCATTTTACCATTTGTCCAACTTGAAAAAAATGTTCCATTCTCTACAGAAATCGTATAGTTTCTTTTTTGCAATTTGCCTGAAGCGTTTTCCCTTGCTAAATATAAAAATCCATTTCCTTTATTGTTTGTTGGAACAAAAAAAATACCATCTGTTCGTTCATTACTTTCAAAAAGTATGGATGCATTTTTGTCTTCCTTACTCGCAACAAGAGTAGGATCCCACCAGCTGAGCACAGCGGAATCTCCAACGACGGGATTTTCTTTATCTACTTCATATTCCCAATCACTTATAAATGCTAATCCCCAATTAACAAGAGCTACGCGATTTGGAGGATCTAATGAGTCCCCAAGTAAACTGGTTCTTAAGAAACCGCTTCTTGGTTCATCTGGATCAAATGTTTCCCAGGAAGGACTGGAGGCTGGGGAAAATTTTACTTCATGTGTATAGATAGAGTCTATCCCTTGCGAAAGGCCTGGCAATATAAATGGCACCCCATCACTCCTTCCAGCCCATGTATCGAGTAACAAACGAAATCCGATGTATAAGGAGTTTTTACCCTCATTAACGGCCGTTAACTGAAATTTGAACCCATCTTTTCCCTTTGGTTTTAAAGTTAAAGTGACTTTGATGGGATAATCAGGAACTAAACCTGTTAATACAACAGTATCTTCTGTTGATTCATATTCTTTGTTTTTGAGTTGATCAAATTTAAAATTTTTACCTTCGACTGAAATAGTGATATAGGAAGACCAAATTCCTTCCGAATAAGCTCCGTTAGGATGACCATAAATCAAATCAAGTTTTTCGAAATTTCTTTCGGTCCCTAAGCTAAACCTCCCATTGGACAATACACTCATGCTATGCACACCGTTTCGAATGGTAATAGGGGTTTCTTTTAATAAATATGGGTTATTAGTGGTATTTGACTTATTTATTTCCAAGTCTTTGTTTTCGGAAGTATCAATATTGGATTCATCTGTTTTTACTGGATCCAAAGTAGCACAATTTGTTAATTGTAAACTAATACAAATTAGTGAAATATATAGTATGTGGAAGTGGTATTTTTTCATTTTTAGTTTTCGATTGAATTTTTATTACAAGTTATTTCAAATATAGAAGACGGATTTCCCGCATTGTCAACGGCATAAGACTCAATAACCAATGAGTTTGCGTTAGTCGAATGATTTAATTTAATAGGTGTCGTATATTTTTTCCAAATTTCTTCATTCGAATATTTCCAATAGATAAATTTGAGACCAGATTGACTATCTGATCCTTCCAACATTAATTTTGAATTTGTTGTGCAGATATCGGTTTTAATATTTCCTTTCTCTTCACCTAACCAATATGATTTTAAAGTAGGTGGGATCAGATCAATGGCGATGATTTTTTCTTTGTTGTCGTTTCGATTACCAAAGATGTCCAAAGTGTAATACCTAAGGACAGTAGTTCCTTGTTTTGGAAGTGGTATCGGCCCTATGGCGTGCTGAAAGGGAGAACCATCTATGGAATAGAAAGAGTTAAGAGAATAATAATATTCAGGAGAATTTATATACAGTAAATCCTGAGGTCTAAGGTAAATATATTTTGTGGATACTTGTTTGTTTGTTATAATTTTTGTATCTTGAAACCTATATAATGAGATCACACGAGGAGAAAGAGAGGGAATTTTTGATTTTAAATTTACAATTGTCGGAGTCGTTTTTTCCTTTTTTACTTCCTCTCTAATGATTTGAGAAGGCGCAATAAAACTCTTCTCTCTCGATAGCACGCGTTCGGCTTTTAATCCGAGAAAGCTAAAAAAAATAAGAAAAGGCAAAGATCGGTACATTTATACCGATCTTAGTGAAAAAGCTATAAATTGGAAGAAAAAAACAATTTATAGCTGCTGTTAGTTCTGAATTTTTTCAATCTTTCATGGTATAAGTATCTTTTAGGGAAAGCACTCTATCTTTGTAAAAGGAATTGATCGCCGTTTCGTCGTAATGAGCTTTTTTGACGAGTAACAAACAGAGTTTTGATTTTTCCTCGGAAATTTTTTCCTTTCCCGATAATTCGGCGGCAAATTTTGAAAAATCCCGCACAAATACATGAAAGATCATATCCATGGTTTCATTGTCCGTTTTATCAAACTCTGCGTGCTCCAAAATCAATTGACCGTAAATAATCAGAGTCAATAATTCTCCGATTGATAACATTAAATCGATATCTGTTTGGTCATCTTTTGTTAACTTTAGTTCGGTGATCAAATTTACGAAAAGTTTAATTTGTTGTTTAAAAATTTCCAAATTTGGAGTACTGAATTTGGAATATACTTCTTCATAATCTCCTAATGGAACATTGCGTATTGCTTTGGTAGTCGCACCTTGTTCAAATAAAAATTGGTCATTTTTTGGCTCTACCATATGTGGGATTTTCGGTGCCGGCTTTTTTTCGAATAGATAGGCATTTAAAAACTGAGTCACAAGCATCATATTGATATGAACGGTACCTTCCAGTTTTGGTAACATACGTATGTCTCTTGTTGCCATTTCAAAATACATATCTTTCTCAAACCCACGAGCCGCTATAACATCCCAAAGGTGGTTGATTACTTCTTCGGCTTGCATGGTGACTTTCATTTTGACCATGGGATTGAAGAGTAGGTATCGTCGGTCTTCGTTTGATGCCGCTTTCATATAATCACATGCTCTAAATGCAAATGACTTCATGGCTATCAATCTTGCATAGGCATCAAGAAAGAGTCTTTTGATATGAGGAAAATTTGCCACTGATTCATTGAATAACTTTCTATTCGCTGCATGGTTTAAGGCCTCATGAAAAGAATGACTTGCAATTCCAATGGAGGCCCAACCCAAATTATATTTTGCGTAAGCGACAGTGGCTAGAGCCGCATCCCAAGCATCACGGTCCTTAGTTAAAATATCTTCCTCTGTGATAGGATAGTCGTCTAATTTAAATTCGGCGACATATTTTTGAGATTGAACTACATTTTGAATCAGTTTGTATTTTGGATGATTCGTTTTGACAGCAAAGAATACAAAGCGTCCGGTTTTTGAGTTTTTACCAAATACGGATATACGGCTAGCCACATTTCCATTGCCAATATAGTATTTTGAACCTCTCGCAGTGTAGGTTCCATCATCATTTGGAATGAGCTGCATATCTGATGAAATTAAATCAGCGCCATGCTCTTTCTCAGAAAGACCAAATCCAAAAACTCCACCTGCCAATAAATCTGCTTTCGTTTCTAATTTAATTTTTTCATTTTTGGAATTCCAAATCGGACCAAGTCCCAATATGCTTACTTGCCAAACATACCAGTAGGAAAGTCCATAAAAACCCAATATCTCATTAAAATAACAATTTCTATAATTATCAAAGCGACTCCCCTCACCTCCGTAAGCTGGTGGTGCAAGAAGTTGACCAAATATGTTTTCTTTTTTTAAATGTGCTAAAAAATCTTCATACCACACAAAGGCGTGATCATCGGCTTTTAATTTCTTTTTACCTTTGTTTTCGAAAAATGATATTGTTGATTTCAAAATGTTTTGAGTGGATTTATCTAAATGAGAATAATCTACATTTTTTGGGTTTAGAATTTGCATAAACAATGACTACCTTTTTAGTGAATTGATTCTTTGCGCAAGATTCGTTTTCAGTGTTTTGATTGCGATCATTTTTAATTGGTGAAATTTAATATCGTTAGTTTAAGATAGACAGCTTGAGATAAATTTAATTATATAGACTTTATTCCTTATCCTCAAAATTTTTTATGATCGAATTTGAAAAACTAACAACATATAAAAAAGTTCCGAACCAAGAGAATGGTACTTGTTTTGCTTGTGGGCAAAATCATTCTACAGGTTTACATATGAAATTTTATACAGATGAAACATCTGTTTTTTCCGAGCTAAATCTTCCTCATACATTTGCTGGATGGAGTCGACTCATTCATGGAGGAGTGACTGCGACGATACTTGATGAGACACTTGCTTGGACCGTTATTTATCTTAGGCAATCTTTTATCTTAACAAAATCATTAACTATAGATTATTTAAGACCACTTTTTGTTGAAGAAGATATTTTTTCGATTGGAAACATTTTATCTCAAGTTTCAGACAAAGAATTGTTAGTCGAAGCTACCATTCTAAATTCAAAAAAAGAAATTTGTGCCAAGGCTAGTGGTAAAATTGTAATGTTTAGTGCGGAACAGATGCGAAAAAAAGATCTATTTCCTCGCGAATTTCTGGAACATTTTGAAAGTTCCGTGTTCGGAAAATAGTTTAGCATAACAAAAAGTACTAGAATAGTTTAGCTCTCTCGAGTAGGATTACACCCGTTCGGGAGGCGAATGTGACTGCATTTCAACAAAATTTACCGGTTCAGATCATGCCTAAGGAAAATAATCCTGATGGATTAAAATACCAAGGTGTTTTCGAAGCCATGGAACCATCCCGAATGAAGATCAAAGTCGATCAGGATTTATTTGCGACAGAACATGGAAGTGACATCGTAGTGGAATTTACCATGTCCAGTTATAATTTCCAATTTGAATCTTCGATCCTTCCTGAAAGAGAGGGTGATTTTATCTTTATCATCAAACCAAGGGTGATCCACAAAAGCCAAATTCGAAAAGCCTCGCGTTTAAAATGTTTTATCAAATTTAATTTTACGATTTGGACAGAAGGTGGAAGATATGATGCTAATATAACAGACCTTAGTACGGTTGGTCTTAAAATGATTGGTAGTAAGGGACTTTTTAAAAATATGATTTTAAGTTTAAATGTCTTTATCCCAGGCACTAGTTTGCGATTTATTTGTCAAGGTTTAGTTATGTGGTCAAATCCTGCTCCTAGCCAAGACAATACTTATATAACGGGAGTTAAATTCACTACTCTTTCTATAGATGCTATGAAAAAAGTAGATAAATACATCCAAGAGCAACTAAGATTACAATCAGCTTCCAGTTAAATGGTTAGATGAATTGGAATTATTTCTTAAACTAAGTGAGTTTAATAATTCTCTTTGAGATTCACCCAATTCAATGAATTCGGCTCCAACGTGAAAATTGTTGAGAGATCCTTTTTCTTTTCTAACTATTTTGATTTTTGCATTAATGTGTTCACCAGAAGTATCATCTTTTAAATGTACATCGATCAAATCATTTAGTTCGATGGGATGGTCAGTTTCAAAAGCGATCCCTGTAATCGAAATATTTTTTGACATTGTTTTGATTGTTTTGTCTGGCAGTTGGCAAGATAATTCTAAATTTGCATTAAATCTAAAACTCCCTCTTTTGTCATGCGAGTAGGCGACAATGCGATCTTTTCCAGAGTATTTCGCATAGTATAATGCTCTATCTGCAAAGTCATACAAATGATTTACATCCTTGGCTTTTTCAGGAAAAGAAGCAATCCCACCACTAACCGTTACATGTTTATCAGCATATTCTATAGTTCTAATGCTTTCAAGTAACTTCTGTGCGACGATGAGTGAGCTTACTTCATTCGTTTGTGGAAGGATAATGGCAAATTCTTCGCCACCTATGCGGCATGCTGTGTCTTCCCCGCGAAGATTTGATTGAATCATTTTTGCAACGTTTGCTAAAATTTCGTCACCCTTGGGATGACCATAGGTATCATTGATTTTTTTGAAATTATCAATATCTAAAATCAAGACGGTTAGTGGTTGGTTGTATCGTAATGCTTGTTTGAATTCTCTTTGGATACAATTTTGAAAATGCCGTCGATTATATAATTTTGTCAATTCATCGATCAGAACTAATTTTTCCGTTTCTGCAAAAAGCCTGATTTCGATTAACTTTGGATTGATCATCTTTTTATTTATGTTAATAAAATAATCAAGCATAGCTACACGAAAACCTACATCGCGTTTCAATTGGAGAGTTAGATTTTTTTTGTAAGCAATGACCTCATTCCAAATTTCTTCGGCTTCCTCTTCAGGAAATTCCATGGATGTAAATACTCTAAGGAGTGCAGTATGTATCTTTGATTCTGTGAGTAATGCTGGTTCTGTGCTTTTAATTTTTTCAAGAAGATACTCTTCATTTGCAGCATCTTCATCCAATATTTCCATAATTTTCTCATCGATTCTATATTTGGTATATGGAGTTGGAATATTTGAAATCACAGGTACGCCTCTTGGAAATTTATTAAACGTGGGAAGTTGACCAAAATTATAATCTTGTAATTCATTGTAAACTAAAGGATTGAGAAGAAAACTGTGTTCAGTTTGAATCTTACTTTACCTTTTGTCCCATAGTTCCAGTTTGTCAGGATGAGTGACCAAAATGAAAAAAAAGAATTTGAATTACATTCTTTAAGAAATCTACTCGGATTAACCCCGCATGATTTTCCTTTTTTAGAAAAATTAACGGCTGAAGATTTAAACATTTTAAAAAATCAATTTCTTAAATCTGTGCAAGATGGTCAGCGTGAAATTTTTGTAACCATAGCAAAGGTTAGTCGTTATATGCCGAATTTTTTGAATGCCAAAGTTTCACAAGATATCCTCGGGCCTCAAATTACTGCAAATTTGTCTTATTATCTTTCCGCTAAGGAAGCTATTAGCATCGCAAATTATTTTCCTACAAAATTTTTTGCGGATGTTATAGAATATTTAGTTCCCGAAAAAATCAGTGAAATGATTTCACTAACACCTTTTGATCAAATGAGAAAAGCCGTTGACGAATTGATTTCTAGAAACAATTTTTTTGTCATTGGTTCGCTTATGGATTATACGCCCTTAGGTTCAGTTGATAAAATCGCGCGTGGCATACTTGACCCAGGCCACCTAATATTAATTACCTATAATTGTCAGGATAAGGCTAGAGTATTGGATTTATTTCAGAAATTTGGTGAAAAAAGAATATTTGATGTAATTTCAAGAGGACTTAAACCAGATTTATTTATGGAAATGAAAATTATATTCGAACATGCGAATGAAGAATTAATAGAATTCACTAAAAAATCGATTTTAGAAAATGATTCTGAGCTTATCCAAAGATACGAAGAGATGTTAGGCTAATAAAGGAACAGAAACTTTATTTTGCTCTTTGACTCACAGATACCGCTCTTACTAGCTATAGCGGCCCTTGTGGCTAATTGTGCCTGTCGCATTCCTATTCATGTTTTTGGAATTATTTTAGGATTTCAAGAAAGGAAAATTAAGGTAAACGAACAAAATATATATCAATCAAACTAAAAGAAAAAATATTTGATCTTTTTAAAATCCAATATAGTCGTTTTTTAAATTATTATATTTAAAACGACTATATTATATAATTTTAATAATTCACAGCTTGCGCTACTTCCTCTTCTTCAGCTTCAGAATCGGCAAATTTAGAAAGGTATGCTTTTAAGGTTGCGGAAAAATTTTCTGTAACATCTGTGAATTGAACACCGACTCGAAATTTGGATTCCATATTTTTTATATTTCGAATGATACCTTTCACAGGAATTTTGGCATCTGCGATATTCAAATCAAAAATTAAAGATTCTCCAATAGCAAAACTTTTGATGAAAAATATATTTTGAGAATTTAAAAAGCTGAGACCATTTTCACTTATGTCTACAATTTTACAAACTTCAGGTGCCTCTTCAAAAAAACCTGTTTTACAAATTTCATCAGCAACTCGATTTGCTATAGAATCCACCAAATCGAAAGTAGTCGAGTCCAATATCTTTTTATGGTTCACTTGGATATAGCCAATCGGAATGAATCCTTTGTATTTTAGCATAATTGAAATTTCAGATATATGGCTCTCGTGAATCAATTTTGGAATTTGTACTTTTTTTGAAAATTCATCATACGGGAGGAAATCATGGTCGGGATTTACATTTTCATTCTTATCTGGAATAAAAATCGGTTTCAGATATTTATTAAGAAGCCGTAACCTTGCATCTTGTTTTGAAGTCAGGATGATTTGACAGGAATCAAATCTCTTTCGAAGGATCATTCTATACTTTTGAATGATATCATCTATTTTTGAATTATCAAAACTCAATTGTTTTTGAATTTCATTGATGTTTACGATTTTTTCTAATGACAATGCCGAATATTTATCATCCAATTTGATTCGAGATGTATCTTCTCTGTTCGCTTCGGAGATGTACAATTCGTAAGGTGTTAGTATTTCTATTTGTGCATGTTTTGTCGCAGCCGCGTTTAAACGAAACTCTAGTTTCATCCCGTTATGTGTTAGATAGATAATTCTCTTCGATTCATATTCGGTTCCAATAGGCAATGAAGTAACCACACCAAAGTTATTAATTGAAAGTGGTTTTATCTGTATCTTTGAGCCGCATGTATCAAGATACATGGGAACAGATCGATAAAGAATTTTAAGAATATCATACATTTGTACTTTGTTGTTTATGACCTTTTCCATAACCAACAGTATATTGAATGTATACACAAATGAAATCCCGAAGGGGATAAATATAGGCCATTTTTAACGAATTAGGCTAAAGCGAATCATCAATAGCCAAAAAAAAATATCTATGTAAAACAATTGGTCAACAAAGCGGAAATATTATAAATTTTTAATCTCGTACGGCTATTTCTTTGCAATGGGTTCACTAATATTCTCCCCGGGATAGCGAAATTTGCTATTGTGTTATCTAATTAGTAAACAAGAAAGTTTAGGATTCATTACTTATAAACCTGAGTTTGAATTCTGACGTTGGTGGATGCTGATGACAAAATTTATAAAAATACTATTCATTACTTCAATAATTGTCCTAAATAATTGTACGTATTGGCCAGTAGCAAATGGACTGATTTCTGATTTGCTAACAACTGCAGGTGGACAAAACAATTCAACATCTCTTATACTTGCTTCTCTTTTGAACCAAGGGGGTGGAGGTTCTCAACTAGATATAATTCTTTTTGATCCTGCACCAGCTAATATGATAGTAGGCGAATCTCAGACACTCAAAGTAAAAGCGCGAATAAATAATGGGGAAACCCATGAGATAGCGAATGCAGGGGAAATACAATTTCTTTCCTCGGATTCTGCGATACTTTCTACTTCTGGAAATACTGTGACTGCTCTCTCAAATGGCAGTGCGAGTATCACGGCTAGTTATAAAGATAAACTGGTATCAGCAGGAATCACTGTCAGTGCCAATGATGGATCAACTGCTACTGCATCCACTTTACCAGCTGCAGTCCCACCTACACCAGATACCACTGCACCCACTGTCACATCTGCTTCAGCAATTTTACCAAATCGGGTGAGAGTAATCTTCTCTGAAGATGTAAATGCGACAGGTGCAAGTCTTGTAGCAAGTTATAAAATTGTATTCCAAGCGGATGTTGCTGGTCTTTGTTCTACAAATGCTAATTTTGCTAGTACCTCTACCGTAGGCACTTTAGGTTCTGCTTCTGCCACAGATTTGGGATTTAATATATCATCTGTAACAGCGATTGATGCAAGAACTTATGACCTAAATTTAAGCCACAATCAATTCCCTGGCGCAAACTACACAGTGATCGTTGATAAAACTGCGATAGAAGATCTCGCGACCACACCGAATGCTCTCGGATGTTCTAATACAGGAAACTTTACTGGCGATGAAGCAATCAAAGTTACTTCTGCGACTTGCATAGATACTACGAATTTTGTCCTTACATACTCCAAGCAGGTATTAGGCGGAGTCGGCACTACTGGATCTGGCGAATGTGATACGACTTCCACACCTTCATGTGCTGATCTTTATAAAATCCCAGCAGGCCTTGGTGCTGTGCAATCGGTGAGAAGATTAAATGGAACTGCTTGTGGCGGTTTAGCCGCAGACAATACAAAAGTCTGTATCAATCACAGTCTACCTCAATCAGGTTCTTCGTATACGGTGATGGTGGCTGATGCTACAAATGGCGATACATTTGATAATGGAACCATTAAGATTAACAGTAATTCCACTCCATCGACATCCATTATCCCCGCGAGTGATTCGGCAACATTCACAGGATGTGGCACAACGCCTGTAAATTTATCCGATGGAGCTCTCTTAGAAGATCCGTTTGGTGATGGATCTGATTATGGTGATCTTACAGCTTATCAATCAAATATACTCATTGGACCAAATCGAAATGGAAACCGAGCTGCAAGATTTGCCATTGATGGGACTTCACTCACAAGTTTAACTTTCGCTCTTCAGAAAGATACAAACTCAGGAAGTGGCTCTCGGTCACCCCAAAATACAATAAGTAGCTCACTAGCAGTCGGTGATCCATATACTTATTCATCTATTGGTGGTCCATTGTGCGTAAGCTCCCACACAGCTACCTGCGGACCAAACAACCAGGATGGAAGAGGGGTCTTTTATTCTGGAATGATCGGAGGCTTTGAAACCTTAATATTAACTGGCTCAAAATCATCAGATGGTACAGGATACCCGAAAAACGATTATATCTATTGGACAAGAGATACAGATACTCAGCTGGATTTTCAATACATCGATACAGGTGCTGTACTAAATTCACCGGCAGTGAATGGCTCTTCTGTTGGAGGGGCAACCGTTGCTATCGAGCACAATACAGGAAGTGAATCGGTGGCGTTTCATAATGATCACCTGTATTTGTCTTACCCAACGACTGACCCAAAACGACCAACAATCCTTCGATTGCAAGATGTTACAGTACCTGAACCCCTACCATCTGCGATTAACAGAGATTTGTCTCTCTTCTCTATGATAAACATTGGAATGATTGCTGACAATTCTTTCAGCAATATGAATCTGTATCAAATATTAGGTGGAACGGTGTATTCCTTTAATAATCGGGTTTATGTTGCAAATACAGGAAAGATTCGTTACAATGCTGCATCTTGCAGCCTTGGGAATAGCTCAACTTATTCGGGAGGGACTTGTGAGCAAAGAGGGGGAGTTATACGTTCTACGGTAGTTAATCCGGCACCTTGCTCAGGATTCGGAGCATGTGCCGATTGGGTTAATATTTCTCCTTCAGCAACCCAATACGCTCGAAACTTTTCCAATCCTCTAACAAGAGTTTTAAATTTAAAGGCTGGTGATAGACCCATTCCAAGCTTTGAAACATACAATAGTAAACTTTATATGCTCAGAAATGCATGTCGTACTGTGCCAATGGTCGGTGAATACTGGTGGGCACCTGCGACCTTTAACGAAGGTACTTGCCCAATTGGCAATGAAAGACCTCAGTTATGGAAATGTAGCCCTGGTGGGGACTTAGAATGTGATGCGGCTGATTGGACTTTGGTGGCAGAAGATGGAGTTACTACAGGCGCAACTAACTTTGGAGATACGAATAACCGAAGGATCACACTCTTAAAGACAAATGGTAGCCGCTTATATATTGGATTCGACAATCCAAATGGAATCCAAGTGTTTAGAACAAGGTCAGGAATTACAGATCCTGCAAGTGCCGCTGACTTTGAAGCCGTACCAGGCCCGACAGGGGCTGCAAGTTTCAATTCCCGATTTGTGCAAGAGATCTATTCCGCTGCGTCAAGGTTAGATGGAACGATTTACAATCTTTACATTTCTGTCGGTGGGAGAAATGGCGGAACTCCAGTTCCTGTAAAGGTTTACAGACAAATCAATAACTAGTATATAGAACTCCTGGATTTTCTACCTTATGATTCTTAAAAAAATCATAAGGTATTTTTTTTATTTCATACGGTCAAAAAAAACCGTTCAGAACTTAGTTTGTTCCGCTTGGGCTTGCGCAATTTTTCATTTTTTGATTAAATTAAATAATGTTCCGCTAGGGATAGTAAAATGAACAATCAGACACTTTCGTTATTTATAATTTTGTTATTGGTTTCCTGCCAACATGCCCGTGTGCGTTTGGAGATGAAACCACCTAATGAATGTATAAGCAATGAATTTTCTGAATCTGATTGTATGTTTGCCAAGGCAAATCTTCTGAACAAAGTCAGAGAAGGTGGGACTCTCTCTCATAAATTTAAACAAGATTATTATTTTTGGGGTTTTTATCCAAGAAATATGGAACTAGATCTTTCTGAAGTTTGTCCAGCTGGCATTTACGAACTGCATAGATTTGCAACATTTAGTGATACTCTATTTGAACAATTAACAATTGGAATTTATTCTCCAAGGACTATTAAATTATTATGTTATTAAAATATAAAATTTCATCAACTTTCTTTATTTTTATAATCATATTTGCTATGAATTGCCATACTGTTACACTGAAAATGGGCGATTTACCAGAAAATTCGGAACCAATCAATCCAGTTTCTTTACAACATTATACAACGATTATGGGATGGAAAGAAATCAGCCAAACTAAAAGTATCGATTGTCCTAAACAGGATGGAAATATTGTCATTCAAGAAGATGTGTGGGATGGAATCATATATTTCTTTTTAGCTCCGTTTTTAATTTCCGAATCGATTGAGATATCATGTTCGGAGGTAAAATGAATTTTTTCGCACCTCCTCCATCTACAAAAGTTTTTAGCTCCGTTCGGTTTAAAATAGCTATCGCTTATTCAATATTAGCAATAGTAAATATATCTATTTTTTCGAATTTGATTTTTGAAAATCAGGTAGATTTGATTATTAATAATTTCAAATTGCATTACGACAACTTTGCATCTGTGGTTTCTAAAAGTTTAACTGATGGAGAAGTAAACTTTGAATCGGAGGAAGGCAAAAAAACATTTAAAGAAACTCTCTTTGTGAACGGCATCACAAAATTTTTAGTTTTCGATGATTCAAAAACAATTGTATTTAAGGAAGATGAATCTGAAGAATTAAAACAAATTGAATCTTACATTCAATTTTTATTTCCAAAGTCTGATTCTATTGATACAGGTCGCTATCGAATCGAATTGGATGTAAAGACATACCAAGTAAAGATCGGATTCTTTATGAAAAATTTAGAATCGAAAAAATTTTATATTTATACAGAAGAGACAGTTCGAATCGTCCAAGACAGACTTCGTCAACTCTACATTCAAATTGGCGTGGTGATCGTTTTAGGTATATTGTTTCATGCATTTTTTGCCATCTATCTCTATCGCTTGATTTTTTCACGTCTGACGATTTTAAAAGAAGTTAGCATTGCGATGAAAGCAGGCAAATTGGATAAAAGAGCAGAATGGAATTTTAAAAGCCGCGATGAATTAGATGATTTGGGTTTATCTTTCAATTCCATGGCATCCACTTTGCAGACAAAAATAACAGAGATTTCTGAATTAAATCATGAAATCCAGATTGAACTAGAAATTGGGAAGGAGGTACAAGGTTTTTTCCTACCCAATCATGAAATTTTTAAAAAGAACGATATTGCCGTACAATTTGTACCAATGCGCGAAGTTAGTGGTGACGTATATAATTTTTATAAATTTAAAGATGGGTCTCGTGGTTTGTTTTTTGCAGATGCCATGGGACATGGTGTTCCTGCGGCTCTAGTAACAACTGTAATCAATTTAGGTTTGCACATCATTCTCAAAAAAACAAACAAACCAAATGAAGTCATGACCCACTTAAATAGTTATGTGAGCTATCATTTGAAAGGTTCTTACTTTGCCTCAGGTATTTTTATCCTTTTCCCAGCCAATGAAAATATAATCTATTATTCTAATGCAGCTCAAAACGACCCACTTATTTTCAAAAGAGATAATCCTGAACCAACTAACTTAGAATCAATGGGATTGAATCTTGGTATGATATCTCCATTTGAGTATCCATTGGCACAAACAAAATTTGAACCAGGTGATAAGTTGGTGGTGTATAGTGACGGAGTTACAGAAGGCCGAAACGCAGAGAAAGTTCAGTTTGGAAATCCTAAGTTAAATGAAATTGTAACTTCTAATTTTGACCGTTCAAATCAAGAAATTTCAGAAATTATCTTGAAAGAGTTAACTGAATTCACTGACGGTAAGTTTGATGACGATGTAACCATACTTGTGTTAGGTAAATAGCATTGCGATTTTTCACATATTCAGTTTTATTCATATTTTGTCTAATTTATTTGTTATTTGGATCGGGCTGTATTCTGAATGCAAGAATGTTCGATTTAGATATGCAATTGAAAAAAAGTCAATTATTGAATTATGAATTTTCTTCGGAAATTTTAAAATTAAAATTTCAAGAAACAATTCTCCAAAAAGAGGATCTTGGTTCTGAAGTAAACCAGCTTATCATGGAATCTAATGTGATGAACCAATCAATTGGTCACTTACATAATAAATTTACTTGGAGAGAAAAAGCAGGAGAATACTTAATCAATACAATACACTATCTAGTATTTAAACCATTAATTTACTTAGCTTCAGAGAATGATTATCTATTCGATTTGCAAAAAGCATTTTACTTAGAAAAAAATCAAAAATGTAATTTAGCCATTCCCATATATAGAAATTTAGAAATAAATCTAAGAAAATCAAGAGGTGATGACCACGCTTTTGTGCAATTGCATTTAGGGTATTGTGAAGCGATATTAGGTAACAATGAAAATGCGATTAAAAATCTCTCTTCTTTAATTAGTGAATATACTGGATCGCATTTTGCCGATAGTGGTCAAGTTATGTTAAATATTATACTATCAAATCTTAAAAAAGAAGAAAAGTTTAATAAGAATAGTTTAAGCGATAGCGAACTTGGCAAAAAATATTATGATAACGCTTTATTTGCCAAGGCGATTTTACAATTTAACAAACTTGAAAAATTAACTTTAGATGAAAAATATATGAAAGCTCGTTCTTTTGAAAGAGTAGGGCGAATCACAGAAGCTAGTAATTTATATTTGGATATTGTTGCTGAAGGTGATTCGGAAATTGCCAAAAAGGCAAATCGCCGTTTGATGTTAATCGGAAATTTTTATGATGGCGGAGAAGAAGTTAAAGATATCGCCAAAAAAAATGCTGAAAAATTAGGAGATACTGTTATCTCCGAATTTGTCGAATCATCCGTTTCTAAACAAACAACTTCTCTCGTTTTAGAGACTTTAAAAAAGGAAGAAAAATTAGATACAAATCAATATTCTTTCCACCAAGAAAAAGTTATAGTGAGTGATGAACAAATAAAAAAAGTTAATACAGGCTTAGATCAAAAAAGACAAACTAACGAAAAGATGGCTACCACTGAACCACCGATTCTGAAAAACAATTCGCCGAAGAAACAGTTGGCGGAAGAAAAAAATGTTAAGAAGAGCACAAATAACGAATGTTTGCAATTCAGATCCCATGAAGGGGGTATTCATAAAGCTGAAAAAGTTTTGGTACTAGATGGTAAATTTGTCACTACGTACCTTGGAAAGACATTGGCCACTCCTGTTTCCGATTTTGAATTACTAGAATCTTGTAAAATTAATTCACCATTTACTATAGCTACTGATAAACTAGGAAAAGTTTCTGTTAAAACCGCAACTATTAAAGATGATCAAATGTTCTTAGAAACAGATGCTGGTATTAAAATCATTAATGTCGCTGATGTGCAATCCATGATTCCAGATAGTATTCTAGAAAAAATTCGTTTTATTGTAGTACGCAGAAAAGATGGAAATTTTCATTATTGCAATAACATAGAATTTATTGGAAACAAAGAAGTACGCCTAAATTCAAGATCAGGGGTTTCCGTTACAAAAAATGTTTTAGATTTGGATTATGTTCAGTTAGGTGATAATTCCATCAATTTTGTTATCATTAAAAAAGATAAAACATTAGCAAAATCTATCGCCAATTTGTATATTAAAGATAATTTGATCAATTTCAATAATGATTTAGGTGATTTACAAATAATTAGCTTAGAAGACGTTCAAAAAATTGAATCAGAATAAATAACAAAATTATTCATTTAATGTTGGAACAGCGACTGCAGTTTTTCTAGATTTAAGAATGCTAATTTAGTTTCGCTCGTTTCTTTTTTGAAGAAATCATTCATATCTTTCCAATAGAAACATTCTTCTTCTAGTTTTTGATTCCCTATTTTAACTTCGCTTTCATCAATTTTCATGGAACCTTTCGTGAAGAAAGAACGATTATTTATATTCTCTTTGAAGATCCAAACACAGAGACTTTTAAATCCTTTACGAATTAAAAGTCTACAAAGAGCATTTCGAAGTTTTTTTCCTATACCAAGATGTTGGTACTCTTTTAATAAATAGATCGCATAGATTTCGCTATCGCATGATTTTTTAGAACGAAATTTTCCGCCCGAAATAAAACCTATTACATTTGAATTTTGATCTTCTGCTACTAAAGTTGTGCAAAATTCTTTTTTCAATATGCCCTTCCAGACTTCTGTTCTAGAGTTAATCGTCATATTATCTAAGTATTCTTGCTCAACTAATCCGGAGAAAGATTCTCTCCAACTAGTTACATATATGGACGCAATTTTTTCAGCATCCAGAATATTTGCTTCTCTCACATTAAAATTCATTTTGAAATCCTTTTCATTTTTTAGCATTCGACTTATTGATTATAATTAAACATAACTTAAAAATTGAATTCTGTTTCTGCCTTTTCTTTTCGCAATATAAAGTAAATCATCAGCATGTTTAATTAATTGCTCAAAAGTTTGTATTTCACCGCTGTTATGCGAAATTCCAATACTCAAAGTTCTCTTAATGGGAGGATGATTTTCTCGAATGATTTCTATTTTATCAATACCTTTCCTGATCCGTTCGGCGATCAGAATCCCTGTATCAAAATCTGTATTAGGAAGAAAAATAATAAATTCTTCGCCACCATATCTTCCAACGATATCTTTTTCCCTGGCTGAAAAATGTAATACCTCTGCGACTTTTTTTAGAAATAGATCACCAATTTCATGTCCATAATTATCGTTTAATGATTTGAATTCGTCAATATCCAACATTAGTAAACATACTGGTTCTGATTTAATTAAGGAAGATTCCCATTCCGGGTAAGCAGAATTAAAAAAGGATCTTCTATTCCTAAGTCCCGTTAGTTCATCTGTATTGGCTAAGTATCTTGCTTCTTTTAATTGAATTTCTTTAGCTATAACATCTTTTGTTGCAGAATTTAATTCTAAAAGATTCTGAATGCGTGCAAATAATTCTGATTTATCAAATGGTTTTGATAAAAAATCATTGGCACCTGATGCTAGACCCATGGCAAAATCTTCTGACTGATTTCTTGCTGTTAAAAGTATGATGGGAAGTTCTGTTAGATTGTATACACTTCGCAATTCTCTACATACTTCATAACCAGACATGATAGGCATCATCACATCCAAGAGTACGAGGTCATATTTTTTCGAATAACATTTGTCCAATGCTTCGCGACCATTTCTTGCTAATTCGATCTGGCAATTTTTTGTTGATAAAAAATTTCTTACAATATGAAGATTGATTTCTTCGTCGTCAACTATGAGAATTTGTTTACACAGAGTAGTTGATTGGTAATCCTTATTGATAACTTCGCGAAATGATTCTATGTTCGTATGGTGTTTGTTGTTAATGGAATCACTTTTATTCTCATTATTTTCTGACGTAACAACTAAAGGCATTGTAAAACTAAATGTTGAACCCTTCCCTGGTTCAGATACAACCTCAATGAATCCAGAATGTAATTCAATCAATTGTTTGGTGATTGTCAGTCCTAGGCCTGACCCTTGATATAAATGTGGATCGGGGATTTCTAGCTGTTCATATCTTTTGAATATTTTTTGAATATCTTTCTTTTCGATCCCACTGCCAGTATCATGGATAGAAATTTTAACCTTACTGCCTATTAACTCATGACTTAAAATTATAGTTCCTGAATTGGTAAATTTGATCGCATTACTTAATAAATTAAATAAAATTTGTTGGATTCGATTTTCATCGCATAAAACAAAAGGAAGATCAAACGGAATAAGATTATTTAATTTTAAGTTTGATTTGTTTGTAGAGATATCTAAAAGTGCGATAACATGATTTGAGACTTGAAATAGATCTACAGGTTGTATATTTAATTTTAGATCTTTATGTTTTAGTCTAGTAAAATCTAAAATGTCATTGACGAGCAAGGAAAGTCTTTTTCCACTTTTATGTATTAAATTTATATTTTCTCTTATGTTCGCAGATAGACTTCCCAGGCTCCCATCTAATATAGATTCGGTGATGCCTACGATTCCATGTAAGGGAGTTTTGATTTCATGAGAGGTGTTGGCGAGAAATTCATCTTTCAGTTGATTTAATTTGATCGTTTGTTTTTTGAAATGGCGAAAGTTTCTTTCTTTACCTTGTTGGTATCGATTTACTTTGTTTGCCAATGCTATAGATAATAATATGGATTCTAATCCAACACCGATTTTTACAATTTGATGGCTGAATTGTTGCCCAGGCAAAAAACCCAATAAGAGTAGAGCATAGTATGATATCGAACTTAATGCGATGCCCCAAGAGAATAAATATAATTTTGCTGGGCCGTATCCTTTAGCGACAGCTATAATGCCCATAGATAAAAGACAAAGTGCCGTGATTATGACTGTGAAAGTTAGATACTGGAGATATTTGCCAAAACTTAATGGAATGAATAATAGAGATACTATTGCCCATAAACTAAAAATGATATATTTTGTTATTTTTAATTTTTTTGATCTTCCTTTCGCATCTAGAAAGTTAATTGTAAAGAGAGTCGCAAATATGGCGGCAGAAGTGATAACGACAGAGATTGAGTATAAGTTCCAAGTCACATACTTAGGCCATAAATATTGGTAAGCAATTCCAGACATAGAAGTTATATAAAAGAGAATTGAAATAATATAACAGGTGTAAAATATATAGGCTCTATCCTTAATTAATATCCAAAGGAAAAAATTATAAATGGCCATTCCAAGCAAAAGACCCACAAATGTGAATTCAAAACTTAATAAAATAGCATCATATTGATTGAAATACGATTCGGTAAAAACATTTAATGAAACTAACAAGCCTGATGAAGTTTTGATTCTTAAATAGATGTCTCCATTTGGCTTTAAATTATTTAAACTGAAAATAATATTTCTATTTCCGAATTCCCATTTTTCATGAGGGTAAATTCTACCTCCAGATTTAGATTCCCACATTCCATTTTGGTTTTGATATTTTAATTGAACGTCAGATAAAGCAGGGAAACCCAATTTCATTATATAGGTTAGTGAATCATCTATGACTGAGTATGGTACTTTAATCCAAATTGGTCTTTCTATATGACCAAAATTAAGAGAAGGCTTTTTAGAAAAAGAAAATGGAATCCTACTTTCATTATTGATTATATCATTCCAACTGAATTCATTATTCGTATCTAAATAATAATAAAATTCACCTGATTCAAATAAATCGTTTTTAGTATCCTCCAACTGCAATTCTTTTGATAGAATTGATGTAAGAAAAAATAGAAAATAAAAAACTAAAAAGCATATAGATTTCATCTATCTTTACCCTTAGCTGATAATATGATTTAATGAAAAGTTGCGATTTAAGGAAACTAAATCAAAATCATCAATAGGTAGAGGCTTACTTATATAGTATCCTTGAGCATAATTGCAACCAATGTCACGTAACATTTCAAATTGTTCTCTATTCTCAACACCTTCTGCCACTACCTTCATAGATAAACTTTCCGCCATCTTTATTATGGCTTTTACAACAGACAAACCATTGTTACTAAGTTGAATGTTATCAATAAAAGATTTATCTATTTTAATTATATCGATAGGAAAATGAATTAGATAATTTAAAGAAGAGTAACCTGTTCCAAAATCATCTAAATATATTGTGAGACCCATTTCCTTTAATTCTTTTAAAACGTGGATACTGTGTTTAATATTACTCATGATTAAAGATTCAGTCAGTTCTATATGAATGTTTTCTGCTTTTATATTATGTTTGCTTAGATACTTAGCGAATAACCTAGGTAAGTTAGTGTTTTCGAATTGAAGTGGTGATAAGTTAATTGCAATTGGGATAATATCACTTTTTTCTAAATTCCAACGTTCCAGTTGTTTACAAGCATTGATCAAAATCCAATCACCGATCGTATGTATCTGTCCTGTTTCTTCAGCGATTTGTATAAATTCTGTTGGAGGAATATAACCATGAGTCGCATGATTCCATCTACAGAGCGCCTCTGCATGAGAAATTTTATATTCCTTCATTGAGACAATCGGTTGCAAATGTAGTTTTAAATTTTCGTTAATTATGGCTTCACGTAACCAAGATTCCATTTGCAAAGAATTGAATTTTCTTTCGTGCATCTTAGTTTCAAAAATACAAAACTTACCACGTCCAATTTTTTTTGCTTCGTGCATGGCTATATCAGCATTTCTTAATAATTTTTCTGAATCAAAAGATGATTTATCGGCTTTTGAAACACCTATGGAGCTAGTTAATAGAATCGATTGTCCTTCAATGTTAATAATTTCCGAAAGTATATTTTGAATCCTCTGGCAAATATCTGCGATGTTAGTTGGTTTCTCGTTGCAAGGAATCACCATTACAAATTCATCACCACCAATCCTAGACAAGATAAGATTATTATGTTTGTTGGTTTCTTTTAAGAGCCTATTTGCGACTATTTTTAATACGGTGTCCCCAGCGGTATGCCCAAGACTATCATTGATATCTTTAAATCGATCAATATCGATATAAAAAATATAAAACTCTTCTAATTTTCCAAATTTTAATTCTTGAATGAGTAAATCTATTGATTCGAAGAGAAATTTTTTGCTAGAAAGTTTTGTTAATTCATCCTTAGAAATTTTCTCTAGTAATAAATTGTCATACTGAAATCTTTCAGTAACATCTCGGCCCAAATAATAAACTCTGTCACTCTCTCCCGTTTTGTCCGAATAGACAAAAAACTCGATCATCGAGTAGCCACCGGCTCGGTTTTGAACTCTTATTTCAGCTAATTGAATATCTGTGGATTCGATAGATTTTTTATATAGGTCTCTAAATTTCTTTTTGTCTTCTTCATGTATGAAGTTTTCAAAATTGGTTCCTACTATTTTGGAAGGTAACCAACCTAGAATTTGATTTAAAGATTCATTTGCCATTAATAGAGTTTTGCTCTTATTAATTAATAAAAGTATGTCGGGAATAGAATGAAACAAATGTGAAAATTGATTTTCTTTGGTAACGAGTGAGTCCATCAGTCCAAAGAGGTCTGTTACATTTTTAAAATGAAAAATAAATTGATTGTTTGAAATGGAATTGGAAGTTACATCAAGCAATGTAATTTTTCGTCCGTCATTGAATTCAAGAATCCCTAACCTTTGAATTTTCTTTCCTTTCGTAGTGAATTTTAGTGATAAAAAAAATTCAAAACTCGATGTCGGCAATTCATCATATTTTAATGTCTTATTGTTTAAATTATCCGGAAGACCAAAAATAAATTTAGCAAATTTATTGGCATAACAAATATTAAAGTTTTCATCCGCAATAATTACACCTTCACTGATCTCTTCTAAAATTTCAGTATGTTCGATTAACATATTTGTCATAGATCGGGATTCCTTTGAAAAATTGTTATATCGCACTAATCTTTAAATTTTTATAAACAATTGCAAAAGTTTCGAAACTTTTGAATGAAAATTTTTGCCATTCTTTGGAACTGCTGTATAAAATAAGAATATCAATATTCTTTTGACTGCAGTATTTTATAAATTGGACAATAGGAGGTACTGTTGAGGAATTCATAAATTCTAAATCATAGAGCTCTATCGACAATTTACGGCCACCAATCTCATCCGCTATATTTGAAAGATAAGGGGTCAGGATTTTTCCTGGTGATATATCATCACTTGTGCCTGACCATATAATGCGTACTAAATTATTTTGATCTTCAACATTTACGTTTATATTGAGTTTATTGTAAGTTAAATTGTTCATATTATTTTCCTAAATGTTTTTTTGCTATAACGGTGATCTCAGTTTCATTTTGTTCGCAGTTTAAATCAAAACCGCATTCATGAATGATTCTAAAAAGACCAAGACGGTTATGTTTATCCTGGTCATTGTCATAGATTTCCTTTAATCTTGCTTCATATAATGATTTTGGATCTGATTCATTTTTAATTTTTTTGACTGTGGAAATTAATCTAAGTAAATCATCATCATTATCAAATTTATTTGATACTTTGATTTCAATATTTTCATGATCTAGATTAAATTCTAATTCAATGTTCTCATTTTTATTTTTTTCAGATCGATACTTCATCGCGTTTTCAAGTAACTCGGTCGCAGTGATTTGCACAAAATCTTTCGTGGCTTTCGAAAGTGATGCTGATAAATCACCTAGAGTATCTCTAATGTTTGCGATGGCTGACCAAGAAGGTTCAATATCTATTTGTAAACAAGTTTTTCTCATATATCCTTTATACGGCAACCTTTGAAGATTTGTTTTGTCTCATTTTTAATAAATAACTTGGGTTAATTCCAAATTTCTTTTTGAATGCAATAGAAAATTTACTTAATGAACTGTATCCTATCGAAGTAGCAGCCTCTGTTACATTTAAGCCTTCGTTTAAAATCATATTATATGTTAAATCTAAACGATAATTGCTTAGATAACCGTAGATCGTATCTTTATAGATTTCTTTGAAGCCTGCCTTTAATTTAGAAGTGTTCAGAGAGACTTTTTTTGCTAATTCAGAAATGTTAGGTGGATTTTCAAGATCAGCGATCAGTAGTTCTCTTGCACGAAAGATCCTGTTTATATCGATATTAGAATATCTAATCTTATTTTTTACATTGATGTTATAATTTTTTGTAATAAATAGTATTCGGAATAGGGCATCGTAGGTACGAAATAGAAAATATTCTTTTTGTTTATCATTAGAAAGCGGGATAGAACTTGAGAAAATTTCCACCAAGCTATTGCCAATATTTTGGAAGTATTCGCTTAAGAAAATCAGACCTTCCTTTCTAGATTCAGGATTCATACTAATATTTGAAAGTGCAGTATCTAAAAATTCTTGAGTAAAATGAGATTTTAAAAAAGACATATTAACGTTTATCAATATGACTTTGATTTCTTTTTCAGAGGAAAGATTCGCAGGAAAATTTTCACATTGAATTCCATCTGTAGACAATTTCATTTTTCTTTCTTCGCTAATATCCAATTGAAGAGGAATCAGAAACAAATAAGGATAATTTATATCTTCTCGTTCTAATTGAATTGTGGATTGTGATTTGATCTTTATATATGAAACTTCAATTCCTTCAGCTAAATGAATGGTTTTTAGAGTGAGACTCTCACCTTCAGCTACGGATTTTATTTTTTTAATCATCCCTGGAATTTTATCTTGAGTCTCCTCACTGTTTACCCAATTACTATATTGGCAAATTTTCTTAATATAATTTTCATCCTCTATATGGATCAGCTCGTTTGGAAATATCATTTTGTTTCCTCCTCAAAATCTATTAATAGTATAACAGTTTGCGAGGATACTTCTTCCAAATCGATCGATACGTAGTTGAATAAGTGTGTAATATGATCGAGATGGAATATTATTTAATCGAAATTCGTGTAGTGAAATTATCTATAAAAAATAATTTCTATCTGAGCTTTTATAAATAAATTATTTTTTAGAAAACTTTTTTCTAAATATGTTAGGTGACATTTTCCATTTTTTTCTAAATGCAGAATAGAATGTTGATTGAGAACTAAAGCCCACTTCAAGTGCAATGCTTAGAACAGTTCTTTGAGGTTCGTTAAGAAGAATCTTTTCTGATTCAATGATTCTATAATGATTTATAAAATCATAAAAATTTGTTTTTAATATTTCATTCAAATACTGAGATAATTTATGTCCACCGATTCCAAGCATTTCCGCTAATTTATCCATACTGATATCGTGATCTTCGTATATTTTATCTTCATCTAGAAGGCGATTTAGTTTTTCTTGAATCTTCTGAAGGTTTACATTTTTTAGATTTGAATTTTCATATTTTATTTTCTGAAATTCTTTTTGAACTCGTTTGGCACTTTGCGGGAATTTACGAACTATGATATGTAGATAGATCAATAAAAATGAAATCATTACTGAAATCAATTTATGAGATAATACTAAATATTCATGGTTCAAAAATATTGTCGTAATTAATCCTACACTTAAAGTAACAATACATGTAGTTAGTATGATAAAAATATGAAAGGTAACTTCTTCTCTTTTGAATGATTTTAAATTCACAATCGGTCTTAATTTGATAATGAAGTGAAGTAAATAAATAATGGTTTGGATGAAGACTACATAGCGTATCAAACTGATTAAGAAAGAATAACCAAACTCTAATTTTCCTTCGTCGATATTCTCTATAATAATTTTTTTTTCTTCATCCGAAAGAAATGAATAAGGAATGATGATAATAAGAGCAAGAATTGCAGGGATGAAAGGTAAAAAATACCTTTTGCTGATATTTGTATTGGTTCTTATAATAATTTGTAAGTAAATATAAAGCAAAGGGCCAATTGTACAGGCAAACGGCAAATCTATGCTATGTAAAAATAAATAATTACCTTCAATCCCTAAGAACCAAATATAATAAGAAAATTGAACTAATCCTACCGCAAAGAAGAGAACCCCTGTGGCCAACTTTTCCCAAAAACTATGCGAGTCCAATATTGCCCCGAGTAATCCAAGGAGGCTTGTGACCATTCCGGCAAAGATGATTAATAAAAAAGGGTCAAACATAAGTGACTTATAAGCTGAGCGTTTCTAAAGTAATATCTTGCGATATAAATATTTCATTTAAAGAACCCATATGGTCTGCCCTGGGAGAATAATATTCAGCCATCTATCAGTAGAAATCAAAGTTTCCGAATCGGTCGATTCGGAACAACAGTTTTAAGAAAGGATTGAAAAATTATTACTTATAAAATTAGTTTTTGTCCCAATGATTGAAATGGAATACACTTTAAATTGAGAAATGTCATTCACTAAGTCTAGTTTTTGGAACCTTGGGACTCAAGTTCGCCTGTCCATAAATTTTTCTGTAGGCGTTAGGTGACATTTTCCATTTTTTACCAAAAGCTGAGTAAAAGGTAGATTGAGAACTGAATCCAACTTCAAGGGCAATACTTAGTACGGTCCTATCTGAGCTATTTAACAATAATGATTCTGATTCAAGCAAACGATGATGATTGATCAAATCATAAAAATTTGTTTTCATAATTTCATTGAGATATTGTGATAATTTATGAGAACCGATTTCGAGTTGTTCTGCAAGTTTATCTAAACTAAGTTCATTATCTCTATATATTTTTTCGACATCCAAAAGATAATTTAATTTGATTCGAATTTTATCGAGGTCTACATTTCGAAGGTTTGAATTTTCATATTTTACTTTTTGGTATTCATCATGAATTTTTGATGCACTTTGAGGAAACTTTCGAACTAACAGGTGTAAATACAAAAGTAATGCTGTAATCATTAATGACATGATTTGATGGGCAAAACGAAGTCTCTCAAACTCAAAAAATACTTGAGCTACTAGTCCCAACAATACTATTCCGATTGTCGCTAATATAATGATAAATATATGCAATGTTAGTCTTTCTCTTATAAAAGACTTAAGGCTGACTAAGATACTTGTTTTATAAATGAAATATATAAGATAAAGCGTAGTCTGAATAAAGATGACCATCCTGATCACTAAAATAAGGAAAGCATATCCAAAACTTTGAACCCCATAATTCAATTCTTGTAATATGATTCGTTTATCATTATCTGGAATCATCGCAAAAGGTAGGATGATAAATAAGGATAGAATTGCAGGAATAAAAGGTAGGTAAAATTTCGAATAGGAAGAAGTTTTATTTTCTATAATTCTGTTTAAATACAAAAATAACAAAGGCCCTATGCAACAAGCAAATGGCAAATCTATACTACTAAAAAAAAGGTAGTTTTCTTCAAGGCCTGAATACCATAAAAAATATGAAATTTGTTTCATTCCTATCGAAAAGAATAATAGGAAAGTTCCAGCCTTTTCGAAAAAAGAAATTTTGTCGATGAGTGTGCTAATTGCACTTAAGAAACTAATGATTACTCCACTCAAAATAATTAACAAAAAAGGATCATTCATGGTCTTTCATGGACAAGATTGTAAAAGGCTATTAATCCACCAAGAAGTAAAATTTGTTAAAATCTAATATGTAGACCTTTGCGGAATAATAGTTATTCCTTCGGCGAAGGAGAAAAATTTATCTTTTGAAAATTTATAACCATAGTTGATAAAGGAAAAATCAATTATCATTTGAAATTCTCAATCGGTCGAAATGGAATATATAAAAACTTTTATCCGATCGAAACGGAGGACTAATGATAAAAAATAAATTATAATTAAATCACTTTGAATGTTACTACTCTTAAAATTTTTAATTCACTTCTAATAAGTGATAGTTTTTCACCAAACTATGAATTGGTGCAATACTGCTCATTTTTCTTTCTATTGAATTTCGTCATATATTTCAATTTTTCAAAAAAAACTGAATTTTTAAAAATAGAATTTCAGTTTCTACGTTTTTTTACTAACTCCCTATTTTTACTAGCAGTCGTCAGTATTTTAGAGAAACATTTTGGTGATGCTAAGGTAATTTTAAATTTCTTGATCTTTGTAAGTGAAATTGTCAAATTTTCAATTGTAATAGCCATAGTTAATGTTATATCAAAATTATCTGACAATCAATTTAGATTTATTTATTATCCATTGAGCCTCATTTCTTTACTTTCATTTGAATATTTACAAAATGACTTTAAATTTTTAATGATTACATCAGACAATTATCTGCGTTTTGGAATTCCTTTTTCAATGGCTTTGATTACATTTCATTCATTGCTAATTTATTTGAAAAAAGTTAAAGGGTTCTTTATATTTTCAATCTTTTCATATAATTTAAGTGTTTTATTTTCATATTTATTTTTAATGGATAAATTTTATTTAGCCTTCTGTATTGTTAGTTGTTTGTTGCTTATGTTTAATTTTTATTATTTTAATCGTGAAAAGAACTTACAATTCCTTTATCAGCAAAATCAAATACACGATCTAAAAATTGAAAAACAGGATTTCATTGGCCTTCGGCAAGAATTACAGAGAAGACAAAAAATATTCAGTAGAAAATTACTCTTTCTCCAAAAGTCATATTCAATTTTCAAAAATAGAGTAGATGAAATATTATCAAAAATTAAAGAGTTAAATCAAAATTTATTAAGTTTTTCTAATGATAATATAACCTCGACTGAAAATTTGCTGAGCCAAGATATATCGATACAGAATTTAAAGTATCGTTCCTATTCATTGAAAGAAACTTTAGATGAGATGGTTAAATTCATTATCGAATTGGATTCGAGAGGAACAAAAGTAAAAGAAGATAGTGCCAAAGTGGCAGTTTCTTCAAAAAACATTGATGATTCCATGAGTTCTATTTATAATTCTTTTAAAAATATGCATAATATAATCAATGTTATGTCAGAAATTGCATCCAAAACTAATTTGTTATCTGTAAATGCATCCATTGAAGCTGCTCGCGCTGGAGACTATGGACTCGGGTTTTCTACTGTTGCGACTGAAATTAATAAACTAGCTACATTCTCGAAGCAAAACGTTGGTAAGGTGAACAAGATTATTCAAGACTCACAATCTACAATTCTCAATGTATCAAGCGCTGTCGAAAATTCTATGGATTTGACAATCTATCAAGAAAGAGAATTGAATAGTTTTATCACAATTATTCAAAGGTTAAAAGAGATTAACCAACACCAATCAAGTATTGGCATCGAGTTTTTGGATGAAGTGAATCAATTGAGTTCATTTTCAACGGAGACTGCCAATTCTTCAAAATCACAACTTATCTTCAGTCAAGGTGTGATCGAATTAGTAGATACTATCAAAGATATGACAGATAATATTGAAATCCAGACAAATCTTGTATCTAAGGAGATTAGTTCTCTAAAGGATGCTGCAGAAAAATTGGCGATATAAATAATCTTTGCTAATCCTCTTCGGTCTACATTTTAATTAGATTCATTCTAAACCAAATTTCGTATCTACAAATCAAAAAAGAAAGACATCAATCATCGTTTCTTTTATCGATGTAATTAATGCCAAGCTGCTTGAATGAGTTTATATGATGTATTTTTCTTTGTTTATTTTTTCAGGTGCCATCGCGAGTTTTACTACTTCTTTGGGGAGCTTATTTAGAGAATCTTCTAAGTTTTTGAAGTATTCGTCTTCCTTTTTATTTTTATCTATCGGTCTTTACCTGCTAGCAGTTGCTATATGGCTATCACCCATTCGAGATGAATTTATTTCAAGTCAATACTTTCATTTTCCTTGTGCTTCTACGATTGGCCCTCTACTTTATCTTTATTTACAAACTATTCTTAATGAAAAATGGAAATTCAAAAGAAGACACTTACTTTTGTTTATTCCCTCTATTGTATTTGTCGCAGAACTAATTCCTTTTTACCTACTTCCGACGGAAGAAAAATTTAGAATTCGTGATGCGATAGACCAAGGAAATACTTTATCTGGATTTGCTTATTACTTGAAACTTTCTAGATCATTTATATTTATTCAAAATTTAATTAGTATATTATATTTTTGTTTTCAAACGAGAATTCTTTTTAATTTTAAGACATTAAAAAGCCAAAATATTTTAATTCATTTTTATATTTTAACTAGATTCACAATTCTTTCTATTTTCATTTCCCTATTTTTTGAATTATTTTATCATTTTGATAGTTATCGAGTTTCCGTTATTTCCCTTGGTAGCACGATCACATTGATCGTGTATTATTTACATGTTTTGATCATAAAATTTCCAAATGGAAATCGCGAATTAACACAAGTTTACTCTAAAATAAAATATGAAAGTTCGAATTTACGAAATCTTGATTCAAAATTATTAATTCTAAAATTAGAAAATTTAATGTCAGAAGAAAAATTATATAGAGATGAAAATTTAACCATGATAGCGATTGCAGAAAAATTGAATATCAATAAACATCAGTTATCTGAATTATTAAATGCTTCGATTGGTGTTAATTTTTATGATTATATAAATAAATATCGAGTCATCGAAGCAAAAAAAATATTAGAAGACTCACCAGAACAAATCATTTTAAGAGTTGCCTTTGATGTAGGATTTAAATCGCAGTCAACTTTTTATACAGCTTTTAAGAAAGTATTTAAAATGACACCTGCTGATTATAAAAATAATTTTCACAAACACAACATTAAACCTTCTAAAATTTCATTAAAGTAGATTGATATATAAATATAGTAGTTCACTTTTGATTTATCTCGCTTTATTCCGGAAATAGGGATGGGCTAGGATTATGTGAATTATGGCTACAATTATGGCTCCCGGAAGAAGGTTAATGGCTATAAAATAATAATTAGGCGATGAAGATAAAATTTGAGTCTCATTCCAATTAAATGCCTCTTTCGGTTTTATTATAAGATATAATAGTAACATGGATGTATGCAAAGATGTTAATACAACATGCAAAATATATTCTATTGAACTTAAACCTCCGAACATAGTTCTCGCTTTTTTTTCTTCCCACATATCAAAACCCTGGATGACTAAATCCAAAATAGCAATAAACAGAACACAAAAGAATAAAGGTCCTCTTATATCATAAAGAAATAAGCCAATCAGAATCATAGGAAAGATAATGGCTCGAAATGTATGTAATCTATGTTCATAAATAGTTTCTGAGTGGGAATATAACTTATATTTCCATAAATGTAAGACAATACCATCAAAGAATGCCAATCCGGCAAAACTAACTAAAAAAAACAAATTGATTTCCGCTAAGTTCATGTACCCTCAATGTGCACGTATGCATATACATGCACATATTCGCTCTACATAATTTCAGTCAAGTATAAAATGCAAAAAAGATAGACTTTAAAGATTTCCACCAAAATAGTAGGGCAATGGTTGTTAAAGTTCGATCAAATAATGAAAAGAAGAAAGAATCCGCAATTGAAGCTTTAGACAAAGTACTAGATTCGAAATTTTTGACTGCTTTAGCTGAACCCAGTCGGATTGAAGTTTTAAAACAAGTGATTCGATGTGGAAAAGCCGATATCTCTGAGTTGTCCGAAGGTCTATCCATCGATAGATCGGTAATATCCAGGCATCTCGGAATTTTGGAAGAAGTTGGAATTCTAATTAGAGAAAAACAGGGAAAACATGTTTTCTATCAACTTGATCCTATGGGTGCTGTTAATAAATTTAGATTCATGTTGAATGGCATTGAGGAACTAATAACTATTTGTTGTCCTCCCAACTCATCAAGCGGAGGATCCACTCCTAAAAAAGGATTTTAAATTCATTTCGGATCGGGATCTTTAAATTAAATGAAAGGAAATTTAGAATTCATTTATATTCTTATAAATTTAAATAGATTATGAATTTGTTGCAGGACTTTAACGTAGAGTATTAAATTAGAAATACTTTTCGATAATATTTTTATTAAAGAATTTACATTATCTTTATTTTCTAAATTAAAAAAATTATTTACAGCGTAATTTATTTATATTTTATTTCGACTGCACCATGGTTGATCTATTTCTTGAGAAAGGAAGTAAGGCCAAATCGTCAATGGTCTCGTTTATAAAAGAATATAATTGCAAAGATTATCTAAACGGAGAATATTTGAATTATGAAATAGTGAGATTCGGAAAACTTTTTCAAACTATGGCTTTCTTCTTGGACTGGGAATCAACGAAATATTTTATTATCATTCTATAGAAAAATTTTCTTTTATTTAGCTCCGGCTGTTAGTTGGGATATCCATAAACATAAAATAATATTTTCCAAATGAAAAAGTCTTTCTATTGAAATGGAAGGCAATCATTCCTATTTCTAAAGGTGAAATTACCTAGTATGAAATGGATATTGTCGAATTAGAAAATGGGGCAATTACGCGAAATGAAGTTTTTTTTATACGCGAAATTTATACTTATCTCGTTGATTCGCAAATTTTTTAATTTTTTTCTATCTACAATTCAAGTAATTTCAGAAAACTTTTGATTTATATTGATCAAAGAGCATTCAGAAAAAAAATCATGGCGATAATAATATTTGAGCTAATTGTGTAAATGGCGTTAAACTGTACGTAACATTAATATTTGATGAAACGCCAACCTGTCTTCGAAATACAGATACGGATTGGGCAGTTGAAAAATTAGCCGTAGTAAAACCAAAGGCATGGGCGGAGTTCAAACCTCCTGCATCAAATGTAAAATCAGCGGAGACAGAACCTAAATTAATTGCTACCGTGGAACCAGGGTTACCGTCTAAAGAAAAATTTAAAGTTTGACTATCTCCTACTGTGTTGCCAACGGTTACCCCTGAACCTCCAGAAGGATTTGTGCCAAAACAATAAACAACGACGATGATATTGTAAGCTGGCATAACTCCGGCAGGCGTAGGAATATTACATACCCGGAATCCGACAGACGGCTGTGATGTGACATTAACGATATATCCTGCGCCTGCAGCCACTTGGTTCGAAAATGTATGATCACGAACTGCATTTCCAGTTGTAGAAACAGCCACCGATGGCGCTCCATTCAATGAGACTTGGATATTGGCGCTTCCGGCTGCGCCTGCCATATTATTGACTCGGACGATTATGTTGTAAGAAGGAGTTGTAGCAGATCCTGAGTTTGTCTCACTATTTGTTTGTGCATTTGATATTGTGGCTGAATTCTCGCTCCCCTCTGTGTTAGTTGAAGAAACTGAAGAACCGCCTCCACTTAATAAAATTCTAGTTAAGTTACCAGCAATTGAATGAGGATCGCCTGGATTTTCTAAGTTAGTCGGTTTGCAAGATATCAATATAATAACTAATATACAAATTAAATATTTAATAACCATATTATTATTAATTCAGTTTTCTTTATTCGGATAGCTAAATATGGTTCAATTAGTTTCGAAATTGATTTAAATGGCGAATACAAATTTTAAAAATTAAGTATCTATCGCCTAATTCCATATCCTTGTGGGAATTTTTTATATCCCATTTTGTATTGCGGGCCAACATAATTTTCATTAGGACATTGTGAATAGGAGATGTATGATATAAATTTAATGCAAATTCCAATTTCACAGGCATTTATATGGTTTGGATATTATTTACTTCTGCATTTTCTATTCTTTTGAGCATCGGAGAGCTGGTTGGATCCTACCGTAATCGTAATCGTTTGTTATCTGCTGGAATTTATTTTTGTCTAAGTGCAATTATCTTCTATGTTTGGTGTTTTCTCGAGGGACTACTGTTTACGTATCCCTTTTTTTGTTTTTTTCATATCGTATGTTTGATGTTAATGGCGATTTTTTTTTCCAAATGGAGTGATCTGCTTTTAGGAATAGAAAGAACATTTTCTTTGAAAAGAATTCATTTGTATATTTTTGTTCTGATGGGATTTTTGCCAGCGCTTTCTATTCCAAATGAAATTAAATTAAAAATACTCTATGCGAGTGAATGGGATACTTATGGAATATTACAAAGAATTATTTTTGCAATTGGTTTATTCCCGATCTGTTTTTTTTCGATTATAACAAATTTTAAATTTTTTAAAAAATATACCATTTTAGAAATACATAAAAATCCAAAAATTCATCATTCAATATTTATCATCATCATAACAAATGTTGTTTGTTGCTTAGGTCTTTTTAATTTCATATTTCCTGGTAAAAAAAGTTTTGTTCCCTTGACAGTTGCAGTGACATTCATCGTACCCTTGCTTTTTTTTATGGAAAAAATAATTCCTCATTTATTTGTTAAGGATCAAAAATTAGATCCATTAAAACGGTATTCTAATTCTAAGTTACATTCGTTAAATATAAAAGATTTAGAAGAACAGATAACGAAAGTAATGATATTAGAAAAATTCTTTCTTCATTCAAATCTTTCTTTAGGTTTATTTGCAAAAAGAATACATATTTCAACACATCAACTTTCAGAATTTATTAATATCAAATATAATACAAATTTTTCTGGCTTTATCAATCGATTCCGCATTATAGAAGCACAAAAAATTCTGAAAAATAATCCAGAATATAACATACTAAGAATTGCATATGATGTCGGATTTGAAAGTAAATCTACATTCAATGAAACTTTTTTGAAAATGACTGGAATGACCCCTTCCCAATTCCGCAAAACATAAATTCATCTTAAAATAAAAAATTTGAATAAAAGGAGTCCGGTTCTATAGATTAGGACGAATACTATTTAGCATTTATGATATATTATCTCATCATACGCCAAAAATAATTTGGTGTAATTGGAGAATGTATCAATGAGACAAATACCTTATAAACTGAATACCAAGTTGATTTTAAAAATTAGTTTAGTGCTATCTATATCATTTACGCTATGGTTTTTTAATGATTTAAAACGTCTGACAAACGTAATTTATTTATTTGATAAAAACCGAATTGTAAACAATTTTCGAAATATGGATTCTATGTTTGATTCAAGAATCATCAGAAAAAGTACAGAGCCAAAGTTATTTAAACATGAATTAGTCGAGTTACCTGAATATTTTTTATGGAAAGATAAAAAGTTAAATACTAAGGAATTTTTAAAGGATACTTGGACGACAGGGTTACTCATCCTGAAAAATGATAAAATAATTTATGAAAAATATGATTTGGGAAATAATGTAGAATCTAAAACAATCGTTTGGTCTGTAACAAAGTCTATTGTTTCTGGTTTGTTGGGCATTGCACTGAAAGAAAAAGGTGTGAATGACTTATCTTTACCGATTACAAAGTTTATCCCTGAATTGAAAAAATCAGGTTATGATAAAGTACCAATAATTGATTTACTTCACATGACTTCTGGGATCAGTTTTAACGAAGATTATGGCGATTTTTTTTCTGATATAAATCGTATGGGCAGAGCTTTGGCATTGAAAACTTCCATGAAAGATTTTGTTTTATCTTTAAAATCAAAAAGACCACCTGGTGAATATCGACATTATGTAAGTATGGACACACAGGTTTTAGGTATGTTAGTCGAAAATCTTTCTGGAGAAAATCTTTCTGACTATTTAAGTAAAAAAATTTGGGAACCAGCAGGCATGGAGTCGGATGCATATTGGCTTATAGATAGTGATGGAAAAGAACTTGGATTTGCTATGTTAAATATGACTTTGCGTGATATGGCAAAAATTGGATACATATATTCTAATGAAGGTTATATGGATAAAAAGCAAATCATCCCAAGGGAATGGATTTATGATTCGATAAAAACTGACCTCCCGATATTAAAACCTGGGAAAAATCCAAATGCAGATGTTCCTCTTGGTTACGGTTACCAGTGGTGGATTCCAGAAGAACCTGACGGTGATTTTTTTGCATCTGGTGTTTATTTACAATTTATCTATGTTAACCTTAAGCATAAGATTGTCATAGCAAAAACTTCAGCTTATCCAAATTACACCAAAGATGGTTTTTTAAGAGAACAAATGACACATCGATTATTTCAGGAACTTTCCAAGGAATTAGGAGTAAAATAATGAATTGATGTCTTTGGAAAATTCCCTTTACATTAACAAGAACGGTGTTCCTTTTGGTTAATGGCACTTCAGAAAACTATCTCTCGTACTACAAGTATCGCCGACCTAGATTGGAACCGTCATGTAACTAGTCGCACCTATGAAAGGTTTTGTTATGATGGCAGATTTTCCTTATTGGAAGATTTGGGATATTCGGTACATTCTTGTTTGGCGAAAGAAATAGATTATGTATCTGTTGATACCTTTGTACGCTTTCTTGGCCAACAGTTCGCTGAATCTGTTCTTTCTATCGAAACCAAACTAACTAGGGGAGGCGATGGCCAACTATTTTTTGAACAATTTGTAATTGATAAAGATAATAAAAAGGTATGCGATCTTAAAGCATCTGCTTTTCTCAAAGATAAGAGTGGGAATGTAATTGTTTTAAATGAAATTCCTCTTAGAGATTCAGATTGGATACCTTCTGAAATAAAAAGCAGATTGAAACATCAGGAAGCACTATTGCATGATATTCATATTCCGTTTAGTGACATGAGTTGCTTTTGGAATTTGCCATCTGAATCTATCTGGAAGGTTTTTGAAGAAGGAAGATTTTTATTTTTTAAAGAAATTGTTGATTTGAATTTAATCAAAGAAACAGACACGACAACTTTCTTTATGGGTGGCGAAATTAAAATTTATAAATTGCCTGAACCTGGAGAAAAAATAGTTCTTCATAGCTGGATCGAAGTAGTAGAAAAAATTCGTTTTTATTTTAGACAAGATATAGTTAATACTAATGGAGAGACTTTAGCAAGTATGAGAGATGAGCAGTTGTTTGTTGCTCTTTCTTCTTCCAGACCCAGGAAAGCCCCACTGGCTTTTATAACGAAAGTAGAAAATTACATAGAGAAAAAATGAATTTCATTATTATTTTTCTAAATAAGGAGATTCAAATTTGTCACCACTTGTAGATGAAATAGTAAAAGAAAGAGCCCGTATCAACGAAATCAATGTTGGTTTTGGTCGATTGTTTTTTTTGAGTTTTTTTTCTGTGACCGATTTACTGAGCTATATTAATTGGATCGATTATGCTATAATACGGCCAAGTCCGTTAACCATTTATTTAGATTTTGGATTTTTACTTTTTGCATTAATCGTCCAATACACAGTTATGTTTCGCGGAAACCCTCCCGCTTTGAAATATTTTATAGTTACTGGCGATTTTTTATTTTTAGGTATCATGTTGATTTACGATCCTTCTGTTCCTAGAAATGGTGAAATGGTTTATTGGACTTCGATGGTAGGAACATTATTTCTTTATTATTTAAATATATTAAGGTATTCTAAATTAACTGTCATTTATGCCTTTTTTTTGGCTGTTTTGGTTTTTTCCGTTACGAGTCTTCATTTTGGTAGATCTAATCTTGATTATCTTATACCAATGTACTTTCCATTTTTAGTATTTTTATCTATTGGATACTTTATCACCGTTGGAAATAAGAAAATGGTCGAAGAAATAAATACAAAAATGCTAATGGAAAGATATCTTGCACCACAATTAGTAAACGAAATTTATAAGAACCAAAATTTGCCTACAGTTCAAAAAGTTGATGTAGCATTATTATTTTCAGATATACGTTCCTTCACTGAAATTTCTGAAAATCATTCTCCTGAAGATGTGGTTCAATTTTTAAATGAATACTTAAAATCAATGACCGAGATCATCTTTGAAGAAAAGGGGACTCTCGATAAATTTATTGGAGATGGAATATTGACAATTTTTGGAGCTCCGATCAAAACCGATGCTGATTGTTTACATGCTCTTAAATGTGCGATCAATATGCAAAATTCGATGATTGGTTTTTCAAAAGGGAAGCTTAATCTAAGAAAACCTTTGAAAATAGGTATTGGTTTGCATTATGGGGAAGTCATTGCTGGAAATATAGGTTCAGATAAAAGACTCGATTATACTGTGATAGGTGATACTGTCAATATTGCAAGTAGGATCGAAAGTCTAACAAAGTATTATAATATTCCAATTATCGCATCTGAAGCATTTATAAAAACAATTTTGCCTGAGACTTTAAACACTTTTTGTGTTCTTCGGGAATTGGATACAGTTCGTCTCGTTGGCAAAAATGTAGCTATCAAATTATATGAAATAATCGCAATTACTTAAGTCGAAGAATAGATAATGCCAAACAATAATTGGCAATGGCAAGACCAATATGAAAAATATCAACGTTTAGGACTGGTCCACGTGATCCTTTCGTTCCAATCACAAGACCTGCTAATATAAATAAGACGGCTCCTATGAGCCCATAAATCGCACCACTTCTTTCGCTCGGTAATTTTTTCGCCGAAACGATAATCACAATCAGCATCGCTATTCCACCAACTACGGTTCCATATAAGGGAATAGGGAAAAAATAAACAAAAACTAAGTAAGCAACGAACAATCCCAATATTTTTAAAAAGAATAATTTTTCTGTAAAAGGTTTTATCCCAAAATGAAAAAAACTAACTCCGATTAAAGGAACAGCTACACAACCAGCCAATCCCACAAAAAAACGATAGATTGGATCTAGAGTTAGAATGCCTAAGAAATGTAGGGAGCCAAGTCCCGCAGAGATACCAATGATAGCGAAGGCATATAAACCAGCACGTGCAGGAATTGAATTAAGTCCTTTGAAGCGGTAAGCCATCGCCAAGGAAACGATTGAAAGTACTAAGTCTGAAAAAAATGTGCTGATTACCATGGGTATGTTTTTAACCAAAGCTAAATGGATTGCAATCGTAATTCGAAATTTGTTATGGTTTTGTATCAATTTGTTTGATCATTTTGATCACAGAAATAATTGATATTATGTTCTTTTTAATAAAGATTCTTCTAGGTCCATCAACTCTCTATAAGTTCCCACAGACAAAGTAGGATCTAGAGTTATAGCTCCCATTTTTTCCCTTCGCAAATATATAACTTCTTTTTCTAATGTAACAAACATTCTACGGATCTGACGAAATTTTCCTTCTCTGATGGTTACTTTTACTTTCGAAATATCACCTGACTCAAGGATTTCAAGTTTGCCAGGAAGGGTTTTATAACCATCATCGAGTGTTACACCTTCCGAAAAAGCCAATATATCATTTTCTGAAACGATTCCTTGGATTTCGGCATAGTATTCTTTCTCTATTAAGTGTTTTGGTGAAGTATAATGATGTGCAAAATTTCCATCGGTTGTAAAGATTAGCAGTCCTTCTGTTTCTTTATCAAGTCTTCCAACTGGGAATAAGGACATTGACCTATGACGTCCTTTCAAGTATTCCATTACGGTTTTTTCTCTTGGATCGTCTGTGGAAGTTATGCAATCAGGAGCTTTATTCATCATAAAATAGTAGTTATCTTTTCTGATTAGAATTTCTTCTTGAACTTGAACCAAATCAGATAATTTGACTTTAAAGGAAGGATCTTTCACAAGGTTACCGTTTACTTTCACCATGCCTTGGTTTATATTTCGTTTGACATCTGTCCTTGATCCAAATCCCAAGTTTGATAATATTTTATCCAATCTTTCCATTTTCATAAAATTTATATTTTATGCGAACCAGGTAAAGAATTTGTTCTTATTCCCAATTCCTTGGCTCTTTCCAATCGAAGGAGTGAATAATTTTTATCTGACTTTGGAATCGCGTTTTGATCCCAAGCATCTATCGGTATTAATCCGGATTCACTCAAAGACTTATGCAATTGAATTTCTTCTTCTATCGAACGAGAAAATAAAAATGGATTTCTATAGATACCACCTAAGTTTGGATAGTTGGTGTCATTTTTATCAATAAGTTCAATAATTTCTAAACCTCTATGATAGATATAATCTAAAAATTGGTCACCAAATGGATCTGTATCGTCATCTACTTTTTTCTTTTCTAAGATCCATTTTAACCAATCGTATCCGTATAATAGATCATGTACATAACGAAATTTTATCTTCGAGTGCGCGCCAAATAATTCGAAAATAGCAATTACTTTTGTCGTGATGTGAGTGCTGTTCGCTTTGAATTCAAGAGGGGAATTCATAGCATTTGAAATCATACGAAATACAAAAAAATCAAAGTCCCAAAATATGTTTTCTGGAAAATGGTAAAGTGCCGCTGAGATCAGGTTTTCCAGATTTTGATATAAATTTTCTCGGTCTTCTATTTTTGTTACTAACAAATTGATCTCTGATTCCATTTCTGAGAAATTCGTAGCTTGTCGCTTAACTGGGCTTAAACTTTGCCGAAAGGGGCATTGTGAACTTATCAGATTGTCTAATCGTATATATTCACTCATAAAGAAAAAATGGATGGTAAATATTTTTTAACAATAGCTGAGATAGATAAAATTAGAAATAGTCCCCAAATTAATTTGTGCAAATGGTTTTTATAATACTTTTGAGCATTAAAAGAATTTGTATTAGCACTTTTATACCAGAAGTTAATATAATATAGCTGATAAAGATAATAAAAGATAGAAACGACTGAGGCAGAAAATAAAAACTCATCATTTCTCCAAATAAATATACATAGTAACAATAAATAGGTGAATATAAGTAATTTTTGGATTATTTTTCGAACACTTTCATTCCCCAAAATAGTTACAAATGTATTTTTGCCACCATCTCTATCACTTATTTCATCGCTCATGCCACTAGCAAGAGCGCTTGTTAAGGCAAGCGTTGTGGACACAGAAATCAAAGCAAAAAATGATTTATCCCAAATCACATTTGTATGGAGATAATAATGAAAAGTTGGTAACATAGTACCCACACCAATCATTTCCAAAAATTCTCCACCACCACGATAATTTAAACGTATAGGTGGCAGAGAATACGCAGCAAAAACAAAAATGCAGATCAAGGAAAAGTATGTAAGATAGGGGATGTTTAAATAAGCTTCGGTAACTAAAGACAAAAGGACACAAAGTGTAGCAGATAAGATTCCCATTCTTAGAACTTCATTTTTATTTAAAATTTGATCTGGAATGGTTTTCGGCGAACAGTCATTAGGAAATAACTGGCGTTTAATGGTATCTACTTGGATATCTGCATAGTCGTTTAATAATACAATATAGATTAATAAAAAAATTGTAAAAAATAATCCATAAAATATAATGAAAATATTTACTTCTTGAGAGACTAAAATCCCGTAAGATTGCCCAAAAATGAAAGGGATAAGTAACTTGGGCCAACTCATAACTTTTAATGCATAGAGCCAACGCCGAAGGACACTCATTTTTTTTAATTTTTCTAATTCGCTCAAAGGAAACTACTTTCGCTAAAATATCATTCAAAATTTAATTTCAATAGTGGTAAAGCAAGATACAACTAGTTTATTGAAAGTTCAAAATCTTTTTAAATCCTATCAAAATTCCCTGGTCGTAAATTCGTTTAACCTGGACTTAGCGTCAGGATCAGTTTTGGGTTTACTTGGTCCAAATGGTGCAGGAAAATCTACCATTTTAAAAATGATCGCAGGCTTGGTACAGGCAGATAAAGGTGAGATAATTACATGTGAAAGAAATCAAATAGGTTATTGCCCACAAAATCCAGTATTTTGGAAAGGAATCACATGTGAAGAGCAATTAAAATTTACAGCTGATTTGTATCAAATTTCAAAAAAAAAATCCAAAGCTACGATTGACTTTTTAATGGATCAACTTTTTTTAAAAGATAAGAAGGATACTATCGCCGATCACTTGTCTGGTGGTATGCAAAAGAGACTAAATCTTGCATTAGCACTCATACATAATCCAAAATTGCTTCTATTAGACGAACCAACAGCAAACTTAGATATCCAAAGTAAGGAATATGTGAATCATTTATTGAATCATTTAATCAAAAATGAAAATATAACGGTTGTATATGCATCTCATGATTTGGATGAAGTAGCGAGGATCGCTTCAAATATAATCATTCTAAATAAAGGAAACATTATTTATTCTAAAGAATTTTCTACCTTGGACAATGATGAACTTAAATACAGTCAGTTAAAAAATCTTTACTCAAGTAATACTAAATAAAGTATAGAAAGCATGAGAGTTTTATCTATTTTTACTAGAGGAATTGTGCAAGCCACAAGAGATAAACTCACTCTTATATTAACTCTCTTTACGACCCCGTTATTTATTTTCTTCTATTGGTTCTTTTTAGGAACTAATCCAAAAATCAGTATAGGGTATTACATTGAAATTGATAGTGAGAATCCCATATATATAGCTGAAAAAAATTATATTTCAAAAATTTTCACCAAATGGGAAAAGGAGTCACCTGGAAATTTTAAGATTCAAAAGATTGAAACATTATCTGATTTTAAAAATAGAAAAAAAAACAATAATTTTGATATAAGTATCAATATCAAAATCGAAAAATTGAACGAAGATCTTTCATTACCTAAAAAACAAAAGATCAATATCACCTTAGAAGATATCGCAGGAACTGAACATTCCGCAAATAGCTTGATATTAGCCAAATTATTCTTAGATGATTATTTTTTAAACCAAAATGAAATTTATATTGTTAACGCGAGTTATTCGGTAGAAAAGAAAAATTCTAAAATACTGAATCATACTTTTGCATTATTTGTTCCTGGTTTTTTAGTTTTTTCTGTAATGATGATTTTATTTTCTACTACAATTGCAGTTACCAATGAAATTGAATCTGGCGTTTTTTTAAGATATATTTTATCTGACACTCCCATATCTGAATTTCTTTTGGGGAATGGATTGGTTCAATTTTTTAATGCAGTGATTTCAATTATAATTTCAACCATTCTTGCTTCTTTGTTAGGTTTTGATTTTCAAGGAAAAATTTTTAGTACTATTATCATATGTATTTTGGGAGCCCTCGCTTGTATTGGCATTGGACTTTTTATTTCTGCTTTTATGAAATCCAGTAGCCAAGCATTTCTTAGTTCAAGTTTTGTTATGTTTATCTTACTTTTATTTTCTGGAATCGCTTTTCCTATGCCCGTTGCATGGATTGTTTTACCGGGTATAGAAAAAATAAACTTTTTTAGTTTGTTACCGACTTCTTTGCTAAAAAATAGTCTAGAATTGTTATTGTTTTCAAATAAAAATCTAGCGGATCTGATTCAAAATATATTATTGTTAACTGGTTCTATGCTTTTTTATTTTACAGCCGGTGTTTTGTTTTTTAAACGTATATATAAAGTTAGGTTAAATTTATGAATACTATTTTTTCATGGCTACAAGCTGCGAGAATTCCTTCACAATCCTATATCTTTATACCTTTGTTACTCGGACAGACAATTTCATATGTTCAAAATAATGAATGGAATTGGACTTATTTTATATTAATTCATGCCTTTGGTCTTTTTATGCAATTGTATATTATATTTGCTAATGATTATGCAGATTTTGAAACTGATTTAAAAAACAAAACGGCTACTATTTTTTCGGGTGGCTCAAGAGTTCTTGTCCAAGGAAAAATCAAAAAGTCTACGTTATTGAAAGCCGCTAAAGTTATGGCTCTATTGTCATTCATTGTGAGTATTTTTCTTTCTTTTTATCACTTTAATTATTTAATCGTTGTTTTGTGTTTAACTGGTCTACTGCTTTTAAACCAATATTCTTATCCGCCTTTAAAGCTTTCTTATCGTGGGGGAGGAGAACTCTTGCAGATGTTAGGTGTTGGCTTGGTATTGCCAATATTTGGATATCTCGGCCAATTTGGCGAAATGAAAAATTTTCCTATTGAGATTTTTGCCTTTCTATTGCCTATTAATTTGTCTTGCGCGATCGCCACTTCTCTACCTGACGAACCTTCTGATAACGAAAGTCATAAGCGTACGATTGTTGTTGTATATGGTTCAAATTGTGCAAAAATAATAATTATTCTTTTAGAAATATTTGCTTTCGTTTATTATATGCTTACATTGAATGAGCCATTCAATTCAATCACAATCTATAAAATTCCTGGCATCTTAATACTGGTTAGTTTATTCTTTTTTCATTCCAAACCAGGTTCAGTCTTTATTTCTATTTTTGTTTTTTTCTCAATAGCTGTAAATTTGAGCATTCAATGTATTTTGATCCTTCAAAATCTTCGTCTAATATAAAAATACATGCGCTTTTCCTTATTAAATTATAATTTCCTAATTTTATCTATTCTCTTTTTGATTCCAGGAAGTTTGATATATTTCTTTCGTAAAGATTTGCGAAATATGTTAAACATTGTTGCCTTATCATCAATTCCATTTGCATTCACCGAATTTTTATTTTATCCGAGTTATTGGGAACCTAAATTTCTTTGGAACTTGGTTAATCTAATTGGATTTGGAATAGAGGATATTATTTTTGTCATCGGCCTATCGGCATTTAGTTCTTCGTCATTTGCAGTTACTTTCCAAAAAAAATTAACTCCGTGTTCAAAAGGAATATTAAATTCAAATCAAATTTTAATTTCAATTTTCATATTATACTTAATCACAATTTTCTTATTTATTAAATTTAAAATTCATCTGATATTTGGAGCCCCGATTTTGATGTTAGGTTCAGGTATTTTTATGATTTTAAGACGAAGTGATTTGTTATTTCCTGGAATTTTTGGTGGTTTGATTACCATGACAGTTTACTCTTTGTTATGTTTTGCATTGCTTCAGATTTATCCGAGTATTTTTGAACTTACTTGGCACACTGAAAAATTTTTAAATACTAAAATATTCCACATTCCCTTAGAAGAATTAATTTATGCATTTAGCTCTGGATTTATTGCTACACTTTTTTATCCCTATGTATTCTCTTTCAGATACATTTCTTTTTGAATTGCCAAATGTAGAATGTTTATGGGAATCTCAATAAACAAATCATGATGGATTTAAATGAACTCATCCGGACACTCGAAGCACTCGCGAATGACCCCGATTCCTTAACAAAAATTCCAGAGGAGCAAAGGCTCAAGCTAATGATCGCGGCAGGTAAAGTCTCTCGACCCGAAAGAAATGAGATACGAAAAAGAAATCGGACAATCAAAACAAATAGAAAAAAAGAACAAATAAATGAAGAAAAAAAGGTTCGTGCTCTAACTGGAATAAGGTTAGCGCGGACTGAAACAGTATTTAAAGCTCCCTTACAAATAGCCGCGAGTACGAGTTCATGGTCTTGGGAAACTGCATCAGAATTAAAATCACCTAGAAATTGTTATATCTGTAAAAAAGAATTTATCAAGTTGCATTTTTTTTACGACACAATGTGCAAAGAGTGTGCCGAACTTAATTACGCAAAAAGATACAATTCAGCACCTTTAGAAGGTAAGGTTGCTGTTATCACTGGTTCACGACTTAAAATTGGATATCAAGCCACACTCATGTTACTTCGTGCAGGTGCCAACGTAATAGCAACGACAAGGTTTCCCATTGATTCAGCGATTCGTTTTTCCAAGGAAGAAGATTATTTTTCTTGGAAAGATAGACTTCAGATTTTTGGACTAGATCTCAGGCATACTCCAAGTGTAGAAATATTTTGTGCTTATTTAGAGGAATATTTAAGTCGATTGGACATACTTGTAAATAATGCAGCTCAAACTGTTAGGCGACCTCCTGGTTTTTATAATCATCTAATGGTTCAAGAGAATAGACCTATCAGAGAACTCGAACCAAGGGTAAGGAATCTTTTACAGTTCTATGAAAGATGTCTTAATCAATTGAATGATGTTGCAGATTCGGAAAATTTAGCCAAGGAAATAGCCTTGCCTGTTAGTTGGACCGGGAAATTGCCTGGAATTGGTATAAGATCGTCTGCGGCTCTCGCCATGATACCTTATTCACATGACAACTCACATGAGTTAGAAGCTGTGTTTCCTGAGGGGAAACTGGATGCTGATTTGCAACAGGTTGATCTTCGTAAAACAAATAGTTGGAGATTGAAACTAGGTGAAATTAATACTTCTGAAATGTTAGAAGTCCAATTGGTAAATGCTGTCGCGCCATTTGTCTTATGTAATCGATTGGTTTCCATTATGCGAAGAGACAATACAGGACAAAAGCATATTATTAATGTTTCCGCCATGGAAGGGAAGTTTCACAGGTTCAAAAAAGAAGATCGTCATCCTCATACCAATATGGCAAAGGCCGCCTTGAATATGTTGACTCATACTTCTGCGAGTGATTTTGCCAAAGATGGCATTTATATGAATGCCGTTGATACAGGTTGGGTGACTGATGAAGATCCTATGGAACTCTCTTTGAAAAAACAAGAGTTACATGATTTCCAACCTCCACTCGATATTGTGGATGGTGCTGCAAGAGTTCTTGATCCTTTATTTGACGGTATCAACACAGGTAAACACTGGATGGGAAAATTTCTCAAAGATTACTTTCCAATTGATTGGTAGAATAGCACTTATCACTTTGACGCACAATCTCCATTTCCCCACCACTTCCCAAAAGTAGACTCTTTAACCCTTCGCTAAATCTTACGTTACCTAGAAAGCTAATTTCGTCTAAATACAACTGACTCCACTTAGGTGACACATAAGAGTAACTCCTAAATGACTGTTTTAATAAATTATTTCTAGCTTCAGCACCATTAGATGTTACACCTTGCTTAGTTATCCACCTTTCCCTACTTAGGTTATACCTTGGATCATTACTTCTCTTAGAATGATTGACCATTTTATGATTCTTTCTATCCCAAATGAACGTATAACCTTCATCAGTAAATAGAATTGTATTCTTAGGATTCTTTTCATCTAAATCTTTTCCTAAGTATTCTTGATTGTTAAGTGGTATGCTTTTATAAAAAGTCATTCCGTGATTAATACCTACAGTATGGACTAAGACAACTGCCAGTAAATCACCTAACGAATTGGAAAGGTATAATTAAAACCTTTTTTGGGCTAGGTTACAATAGCTTTGTAAGGGCATTCCAATGATTTGGATTGCATACTTTGTAAGTAATACATTTATTTGCTTTGATTTCGGTGAAGTGCTGAGTTTATTATTTCTTTATTTTTATATTGATATTTTCGATGCTCATTGAAACTTATAAGAGCAGATGTTAATTTTTTTCTTATTCAGAATTCTTTTTTTTTTAGTTATTATTTCTCATTTGTTTGCTTGTCAACCAGCTAAATTAGAAAATTCATGTGACCCGAAAGCATTTAATAAACGTATAGAATTGCTCCTATTACAGAATTATTTTCGAAGCCAAATCGGTTTTTGTGGAGAAAGAATCAGTGGACTCTACAGCTCAGATTCGGGGTCAGAGACAGGTGTTCCAGGATTCTCACTTAGTCAAACCGCTGGTACAGTATCCGAGAGCGGTATTAGCCTAAGTGTTGGTTCATCCTTTACGATTAACATTGTACTTAACACGAAGCCAACGCAAAATGTTTTGTTTACGATGACATCCACGAACACATCTTATGGTTTGGTATCTCCTTCCACTCTTACTTTCAATTCTGGAAATTGGAATACTAAACAAGAATTTAGAGTAACTGGTGTTAATAATGCAATTATAGATGGTACACGAAACTTTCAAATTACGATTGATCCATCAGTAAGTTCTGATCCAAATTATTCCGCATTAAATAACAAATTCATAAGCATGTCGATTACAGATAATGATAAGAAAATTTTTCAAACTACAACTACACACCAAGGAAGTTTAGGCGGGGTAGCAGGGGCGGATACTATTTGTCAAACTGATGCTGGTTGTGCGAGTGGCAAAGTCTGCAAGGCTATCATTGCGGATCGCGCCGGATCTCGGATTGCCTCTGTAACTCCAGATGTTGGAGACGGACAAGTGAATTGGATACTTACTCCCTTCGCACACTATTATCAGTCAAATGGAACTTCTTTGATTTCAAATACTAACGCTAATTCACTTTTAGTCTTTCCATTTACAAATTTTGTTGCGGCTACACTCACACCATGGAGTGGGTTCATCGATGATGGCCAGTGGGAGGCAAGTACAAATCACTGTCTTTCTTGGACTTCCAATAATGTTGGAGATAACGGTGGAGAATTCATTAGCTCAGGCACGACAATGAGTGCATTCTTTGGACCATTTAATAGCTGTAATAATACTTTTCCGTTACTTTGTGCAGAACAATGATCCCGTTTTACGAAAAGATAATTCTTATATTGATTGAAGCGGTGGGATCGGGTATATTAACAATGATTCCTCTAGATAACAAATCCGAGGCGCCCTTGAGGCAAATTGGTAAAGAAGCAAGCTTGTTTCGGTTATGCGAAATCTTAGATTTGAATAGCAACATTAGTATAGTAACTAAGGGCGTATTTTCATGAAAACACCTTGACTATTATTTCCATAAGGATATGAATTTGAAATTGAATTACCTGTAGTGGAATATTGGAATTTTGTATTGTCACAGAATTGCCCATCAATGAATAGTTTTTCTTACGGGCCGATCCTTTTGTTTGGTTACAAATTTAGACTTCAAATTTCCAATATCGGTTTTAACAAAATTTGTTTTCGTCCAAGCCGTTGGAGACGGTAAATTTTATGATAATCATACCTATTCCGGAAGAGGATTTTGATCCTTCAGAAACAAGTATCCCTTGGAAAATATTAACAAATCACCAAATCAAAGTTCAATTTTCAACTCCGAATGGAAAACCTGGACATGCAGATGAACGAATGTTGAAAGGCACAGGATTGGGTATATTAAAAAAATCGCTAATGGCAAATTCGGATGCACTTGCCTGTTATGCGGAAATGGAAAAAGATATAAGTTTTTTAAATCCGATTCCTTATGATCAAATCAAAGAAGAACAATTCGCGGGTATGATTTTACCAGGTGGACATGCAAAAGGTATGAAACCTTATTTGGAATCTAAAGTATTGCAAAATTTGATTGTAAAGTTTTTTAAGAATAATAAACCAGTCGGAGCTATTTGTCATGGTGTGTTGCTCGTGGCAAGGAGCATCGACCCAAACACGAATCTTTCGATTTTGAACGACTATCATACGACTTCCTTACTCAAAAGACAAGAGTTGTTGGCTTATCATTTAACAAGACTTTGGCTTGGAGATTATTATTTAACCTATCCTATTACTGTTGAAGATGAAATTAAAACATTCTTAAAAGAAAAAGATCAGTTTCACCGAGGAAATATTGGACTTATTAGAGATTCAGAACATAATCTAAATTCTGGTTTTACGGTTTTAGATCGTAACTTTCTCTCTGCTAGGTGGCCAGGGGATGCACATAAATTTTCATATGATTTTATAAATTTATTGAATCACTAGAAAGATTTGCAACTTTCATCGCCAGTTTTTGATTCTTGTGAAAATCATCCCCACTTTCTGGATCTCGATTTAAAAGATAGTTTTGAACCGATGGTGCGAAAAAAAGTGCAATGACTGAGTTAAAATTTTCGGCACCTTTTTTGGTGAGCGAAAGGCAATGATTTGGATAAGGTATATTTTTATCTAAATATAATTCAGATCCATTCGTAGAATTTGTATATGCCATATAATCGTTTTCTAATACATATTTCACTGTTTTCGGATAAAATTCTTCTAAGGAAATTTTAAATTTTTCTTTAAAGGCAAAAAGATTGATTTCTCCAAAATAAAAACTAACGGCAATCATTTTCGCCGTCATTTGAATTTTTGGTAAATGGTATAAATCTTGAATTGGGAGAATTTTTGAATTCGTTTTATTCAAGTAAGGTGAAAGATTTTTACCAATAGAACCAGCATTATAGGAAATTGTATTATCAGTAAAACTTTGTGCGCCAAGGCCTAGACCTAAATAGGATCTACCTTGGATGACACGTTTTGTCAAATAAGTGCTTGTTCCTGTATCGTTTTTGATTCGTACATATGTATTTTTACCAGGATTGGCAAAATATCCAGCATCGTTTAGTATTAGCTTGGCGAGATTCGCTTGATCTTTGACTTTTTGCAGATCTACTAAATGCGCCTGATCTGATATCCGAGTCAATTTGTAACGCATTCTATACAGTGTGATATATTCAGGGGCGAGTGCAATGGTATGACGCAGAGTATGTTCGAGAGATGTAAGAGATTGGTTCGCAAATCCATACATGATATCCAGGTTTATTTTTTGAAAACCTGCGACACGCATATGTTCCATTGCAGTTTTATGATGATTAATTCCATTTTCACTTCTACCTAAAATTTTCAAGAGATCTGGCTCAGTCACTTGCAAGCCCATACTGATTCTACGAATTCCCGTGATGTAATAAGCTTTTATTTTTTCAGGTTCCAAACTTGCAATTTTGGGAGTGGTTTCTATACTGATTTCACAATCTTCACTTATATTAAAATATTGATTAACATCCGCTATGTGTTTTTCAATTAAACTCGATTCTAAAAAAGAAGGAGTTCCACCTCCAATATCAAAACCAACTATCTTTTTTTTCCCAATCAGCTCTCTATACAATTGTAGTTCATGTTTTAAACCTAACATATATTCGTTAGTTTGATCTAATTCTTTTTTTGCTACAACAGTATATTCACAAAAGTAACATCTTGTTTCGCAAAACGGAATATGTGTATAAAGATTAATTTCATTCAAGTGAGAGAATGACTTTTCAATCGTATTTTGAATATTCTCTTGTTTAACTCTGTAGGATTTCCAAGTTTCATCATGCGCAATGGGGTAAGCTGTATTCGATATATGATGGTTTCTTTCTCCACTTGTAAAAATAGATGAACAATCATAATTTTTAGAATCAGAAGTATCAGGTTCTGGCCAATTTGGAATCATTGTTTTTCAAGGTAAACGGAGAGTAGGCGGTATCCTCCCGAAACATTTATCGCTGGTATATGATGATCTTTTAGAATTTGGTAGGCGAGATGCCCGCGTCTTCCCGTCTCACTGATAAGTGCAATTTGTGTGGCGCGAGAAAAATTCAATTTTTGTAATAACTCAGGCATATTTGTACGAATTGATTCTAGTGGTAACCAAAAATCAGAACCCATATTGAATCGTTCATTCCCACCCACATCTAGGAGAAAATATTTTTCCCTATTTTGGATTAATTCTTTTGGATCTAACATGTCTGTAAGATGGTCTATCTTTTGTAATGCGACTATAGCTGCAATATTCAAAACATCTCTCGAAGTTCCAAAGGCAGGTGAATACGCAAAATCCATATTAGCTAATTCACTCAATGTCATTTTCTTAGCAATGGCAATGGACCCCGCATCCAATCTTGATTTTATATTTTTTCCAATCATATCAATACCGAGTAATCTATGATTTTTTTTATGATAGATTAATTCTAAGGTAATTTTTTCGCTCCCAGGAAAATAACTTTCTTTGTCATTACCGTGCACAAGGACTTTATCAACTTTATTTTTGTTATAGGTTTCCATTGATTGTTTCCAAGTAAGGCCTGTTCGACCCACTTCCTTGTCGCAAGCAAGCCTAAGTATCATACTTGCTGTAAAATTCTCTAATTTAACTTTTTTTCCAGCGGCATTAGCGCCTGCTACTTGAGCCGTTTTATCAGAGACTGCCGCTTGTGGAATCCATAAGTCACCATAAATACTTGGCACCGATACACAAATACTACAGGCATAGATATTTTTAATATTTGTTTGGCAGTGACGATTGATTTTGATGGTTCCATCTTTATGAAGTTTGACGCCAGAGTTTTTAAGAATTTCAGTCCTAGGTTTGACACCAATCGCAGAAATAATATAGTCAATGCTTACTTGTATTCCATCAATGATAACATCCGTTACTAAATCATTTGTTGCTCGAAACTTAATTAAATTTACCCCCGTAAAAATTTTTATTTTTTGATTTAATCCAGATTCAGCAAGTTTAGATATATTTTCGCTAAATTGTGGAAGGATACTCGTTTCCTTTTCGACTAAAATAACGGATGCACCACCTCTTACACAACCGTCGACTGCTTCAAGGCCCATAGAGCCTCCACCAAGAACTAATATGCGTTTGTTGCCAGATTTAATTTGATTCTGAATATGTGCCAAATCATCAAGAGTTCGAAAGTACCTATAGTTTTTATATTCTTTATGTAAACCATCGGGATGTATGGATGAAGCACCCGTGGCAAAAATCAATTTATCATAAACTAGTTCATTTAATCCATCAGGTGAAGTAAGATATAGTGTATTTGTTTTTGGTTCGATCCGATTCACTTCTGTTTTGGTATAAACTTCGATATTATAAATGTTTTTAAAATAATCTTCTCTTTCTCTATTTAAGTTTTCTAAATCTGGAACTTCTCCACTCAAATGAAATGATAAACCTGCCATCGCATAACTTACGCGTGTATTTCTTTCAATGAGGACAATTCTTGCTGTGCTGTCGATTTCTCTTGCTCTCGATGCAGCCACAGGACCTGCAAGGGCTGCACCAATGATCACAATTGTTTTTGGAAGTTTATAGGTGTCTGGCATACGAAATAGAATACTTATTTTAAAAAATAGGCAACTATTTCTGAAAATTAAATAAGTTTTACTTCTTCCAATTGCTTAATATGCTCAACTAGCGTTTCAGAAATGGGACGATAAGAAATTCCAAGGTCTTTTATGCTGTAACTATGATCTAGTCCAAAAGAAATCCCTATATTTTTGTTGATATATTGCCAACTTAAACCAAAAAAAGGTCCAAGCAAATAGGCAAGGGATTTCGGTAAAGTCAAACGCGGAATCAAAAGTTTATTTGGAAAATGAGTTTTTAGAATTGTAGCCATTTCCAAAATACTCATTACATGCGCAGAAACGATATGACGACCACTCGCTTTATCATTCAGTGCCGCGGCGATGTGAGCGAGGGCCACATCTCTCACATCTACGACTCCCATATATAATGTAGGAACACCTGTAACAAATTTTCCATTTACCATAGAACGCATAAAATTAACACTTGTTCCATCTACTCTTTCCGAAAGCGAAGGTCCTAATACAAAGGATGGATTGATCGTAGTCAGTTTCCATTTGTTTTGTGAATCATGGATTTTCCAAGCTTCCTTTTCCGCTAAAACCTTTGAATAAGGATAAGGTTGGTGACTGAGACTACTTGTTTCATTCCAATACGTTTCATCTAATATTTTGTTCGGTGCCTTTTCGGCATCGATACTGTCTCCCATAACGGATGCCACACTCGAAGTTAACACAACTCGTTTTACAGAATTTGATTTATTAACCGAGTTTAAAACATTTTTTGTCCCAAATAATGCAGGTTTTACGAGTTCATTCTCTGGATCTTTGATCCCTTCGATAAAAAAAGGAGAAGCCATATGTATAACAATTTCAACGCCACCTTCAGCATTAATCGCATCATGAAATGAATTTTCTTTTAATAAATCAGCTTCAAAAAATTCCAATTTTTTGGGATGTTCGTTTGCCAAACTGAGTAGGTGTTTTATTTTCGAATTGTCATTTTTTGATCTAACAGTAGTCCGAACGGAATATCCGTCTTCTAATAGGTATTTGATGACCCAAGACGCAATGTAACCAGCACCTCCGGTAACGAGTAATGGTTTTTTGGTTTTTAATTCAGGCATATAACATTTTCCTTTTGGTTGATTTATAATTTTTATTAAAAGATCAAACTTGAAAACATTAATAAATCATTATCATTTCATTAAATCTTTAAAATTTCAATAATCCAGTCCAATCCTCTGCCGGAGGACGTAGTATAAATTCATTAATACGCATTTTATATACTTTGGCGACACTGTCAGTCGGGCAAATCGCCAAACATTCGTCAAATAAGTCTAATGCCCGAGAGAAATTGCGAGATCTATATTCTTGTTGCCCTGCAAAAAATTGGGGATAGGTTTTATTTTTCAGTTCTATAATTGATTCTGATTCTGCATTTAACACTTCATAAATGACAACAGGTAAACTTTTACCTTTTACTATGACTGAATCGATTTCACGAAATTGCAAACTATTTGATTCATTTACCCCGCGACAAACACTATCACTTACAATGAGTGAAATGCCATAATATTTTGTCAGACCTTCGAGTCTTGACGCTAGATTGACATTGTCACCAATGACTGTCGTATCCAAACGGTTTGCTTCACCAACTGTCCCTAACATAACACTCCCATGGTGAATTCCGAATCCTGCATTCAGTGTAAAATCTTTAATGATTTGGTCACGCATGCAATCCACTTCTTTTTTCATCTCTAGTGCCGCATTTACTGCGTCATTTGGTCCTCCTGGAAAGAGCGCCATGATCGCATCGCCAATATATTTATCAATAAATCCATTGTGATTAGAAATAATTGGACCTAATCTTTCCATATATTCATTTAGAATATTAAAGACTTCTTTTGCAGATTTTGACTCTGATAGTTCCGTAAAATTTCTAATATCAGAAAATAGTATACTTAAGTTCTGTTCAACCGAATCACCACGGTAGACTTCAAGTATGGTTTTTCTTTTTAATATTTCCAAAAATTGGTTCGGAACAAAACGTGAAATGGATTCATTAATTTTTTTTTCTTCTTCCAAGGCTCTTTCTTTAGATAAAAGCAATTCCTTTCTCGCACTTTCTTTATCTTTTGTTAGGCTGTTTATGCGGTCACCAATACCAAGGCTTAAAAATACACCTTCTAAAAAGCTACCATACATGGGGCTATAAGCAATAAAGCTGGAATAGTCTGTGAGTCCCAGATTCATCGCAATATACAAAAGTATGCTCACTATTAAAAAAGACCAAGCAATTAGAAAATTTCTGGCTCCTGAATATCCTTGTTTAAATCGAGTTACGGCTGCTATGCTAATTAAAAATATGGAAATTGTGGGGACAACATTTGCAATGAACACTTGTTGCATGAGAGATAAAAAATGAAGTGATACTAAAGACAAAAAGGCAACAAGGATAGAAATTTTAAATGCTTTCTCCATCTTGGAATTTTCTTTTTTGGGAAAAAGGAAGGCTAATGCAAAAAAATTCACCGCTATAGTGGATATAAGGGAAGTGATAGGACCTAACATAATGATGGTAATGTTTTGTGAATAGTCTATGAAAGGCATCCATTGATTCATTGAATTAAATAGAAAAAACACAAAACTTAAAATATAAAGGCAATAGTAAATGAAAAGTTTTTCACGTAGTGAAATAAATAAAACTAAGTTATAACAAAATAATAGTATCATCGCGCCGTAATAAGCGCCAGAAATAATATCTGTGAGTTTGCTGAATGGAATGTATGCTTCTTCTGAGAAAAAGCGTAAAGGAACAAGAGTTGGACCTGCGGTTTGAATCTGCAGATAAAATCTTTTGACTTCTTTATTCTTTAAGATAAAGGGAAACAGAGGATGTTTATTTGGATATGCCATTTCATATTTGGGCACGCGTCTACCGGCCGCTAAACTTTTGTATTCTTTTTCTCCAAAAGGTACATAATAAAATTTTACATACGGAAGAGAAGGGGAATCAATAGATAGTATCCATTTTTCAATATCCGTATTTGTGCCTAGATCCAGTCGAATCCAAAGGGTAGTTTCTAATATTCCAAACGAGGTATTGTGTTTTGATCTGATCCATTTATCATCAGTAAGCTTTGTTACGGATGATATAGACAATTGGTTTGTATCATCAAAAAGATAAACAGATGAAGAATTTCCATATAACCAACGTTCGTTTGGAATTAATTTTAGTATCCCGCTTCCATCATTCCCTTCATTTACTTTGCAAGAGTGTGAAATAACAATTGCAAAAAGTATAAAAAGAAAGTGAAAGAAACGAGAATGAATCATTATTGGAATGTGGAAATAAGTCCACTTTCAAATGATAATTGTAAATCATCAAATTTCCAATCGACTTTTCCTTCATTGAGATTCAACTCCAAAGACTTCGCTTTAGAAAATTTACCAATTTGATAAGTTTGCAGGCCTTTTGAGGCAAAGGCTGTCTTTGTTTTTTCCACAGAATTTACGTTTGTTGAAATTATAAAACTTGCACCTGTTTCACCAAATAGGAGTTTGTCTATTCTTGGGACATTATTTTGTAAACTTGATAAATCTATGCTGATTCCCATATCGCCTTGAATGCTCATTTTTGCGAGGGCTACAAGTAGGCCACCTAGCGAAAGATCCTTAGCAGAAAGAACTAGACCTTCTTTGTGTAAGGCGAGAAGTGTATCAATCGTGTTTTTTTCATTTTGTAAATTGCAGTCGGGGATTTTCCCCGTGTCTTTTTTATGAAAAACGGATAGGTATTCTGTGGCAGTGAGTGTAGGCATAAATGCACCCACAAGTAAAATGGCCACATCACCATGCATTTTTTTTGGATAGGTGTGCAATCCATCTTTGACATCATCTATGACTCCCACCATACCAATGGTAGGTGTTGGATACACTGGGCCTTCAGGTGATTCGTTATAAAATGAAACATTTCCTCCGGTAATTGGTAGGCCCAAATACCTACATGCGTCTCCTAATCCTTTCACACATTCGCTGAATACATAATAATTTTCAGGGATGTATGGATTTCCAAAATTGAGGTTGTTTGTGACTCCATAAGGGCTTGCTCCCGTAGCCGCTACGTTACGCGCTGATTCGCAAACAGCATAAGCAGCTCCATTGTATGGATCTAAAAAAGTATAACGAGAGTTACAATCCGTTGCAACAGCTATCCCTTTTTTTGTTCCAGGAATTCTGACAAGTCCACCGTCTTCACCTGGTTGTACGACTTTTACAAGCCCCACTTCCGTATCATATTGTTCATAAATAGGTTTTCTAGAAGTTATATTCCATGAAGATAAAAATTGAACGAGAGTCTCTTTGATTTTATCAAAGCTTAATTGTGGAATGGAATTTTCTTCAAAAGTTAAAACTTCATCCAGATATTTCGGTCTCTTTACTTCCCTCACATACCGCGGAGCACCACCACCTAAGACCAGGCAGTCGGCTGGTATTTCTGCTTTTAGTTTTCCACCTTTGCGGATTCTGATGATACCGTCTGCGGTAACAGTTCCAATTTCTTTTGAATGTAGTCCCCATTTTTCAAATATAGATATCAATTCGTTTTCTTTTCCTTTTTCGGGAATCACTAACATTCGTTCTTGGGATTCGGAAAGCATGATTTCATAGGCGTTCATTTCAGATTCACGAAGAGGGACTTTGTCTAGATCTACATCCATACCAGTTTTTCCCTTGGCACTCATCTCTGAAGTAGCGCAGGAGATTCCCGCTGCTCCCATATCCTGGATCCCAACTAAGACCTTTTTTTGGATGGCTTCGAGAGATGCCTCCATAAGAAGTTTTTCCATAAATGGATCACCGACTTGGACGGCAGATTTTTTTTCTTCCGATTCCTTTGACAAATCTTTGGATGCGAAACTGGCACCGTGGATTCCATCTCGTCCAGTTGTGGCACCGACGATATAAACTTTATTCCCCACCATTCCTTTGGTAGAGGCAGAAGCCATTTCGTCATGTTTGGCGATACCAACTGTCATCGCATTTACAAGCGGGTTTTTTGTAAAAGTCGGATGGATAAACAATTCCCCACCACCAACCGCGATCCCAAGGGAATTTCCATAATCGCCAATACCTTTCACTGCACGTGAAAGTAGATATTTATTTCTAGGGTCAGTCGGTTCACCAAACCTGAGTGAGTTGAGTGAAGTAATCGGCCTTGCACCCATTGTGAAAATATCTCGCATGATTCCACCGACTCCAGTCGCAGCACCTTGGTAAGGTTCTACAGCAGTCGGGTGGTTATGGCTTTCAATTTTGAATACGACTGCTAAATTATCACCAATGTCCATGGCTCCAGCATTTTCTTCGCCTGCGGCCGCGAGCAATTTATCAGATTTTGTAGGAAGTGTTTTTAACTGGAGTATGGAATTTTTATAAGAGCAATGTTCTGACCACATAGCAGAAAAAATTCCGAGTTCAGTAGAATTGGGAATACGGCCAAGAATGTTTTGAATTTGAGAAAACTCATCTTCGGTTAATCCATGTTCTTTGGCATCTGCGAGTGTTACTTGGTCTTTTTCCATTTATAAAAAATCCTTATTTAAATTATGATAATTTCTGTTGAAATAGAGGAGGGGTTTTCCTTCACTGATTACCGCATCTTCTACAAGACCGATGACAATCCAGTGGTCTCCCGCATCGATCATTTGTGATAATGTACAATCCATGTTCACAAGGCATCCTGGAATTCTTGGAGCACCCGTAATTCCCGTTTCCGTGTTTAATTGATTTAAAACTTCCTCTTTGTCCAGAGAACCAGAGGCAAAATCAGCGGAAATTTGTTTTTGTTCTGAGGAAAGGATATTCACAGAAAATGCATTTGAGGACTCGATTTCTTCTTTAGCCTGACTTCCTTTCGCCAAACAAAAAAGTACGAGAGGTGGATCAAGGGAAACTGAAGAAAAACTAGACACTGTGATGCCACCCGCTTTTGTTTTTGATCTATAACCGATCACTGTGATGCCACTTGCCCATAAGGAAAGAGAAGTTTTAAATAGTTGGCTGGCTACTGACATGAGGCCTCCAAAGATGATAAATATCAATGTCTAGAATCAGACTAATTATGAAAATCAAATTGACCAACATTAAAAATATTAGTCATATCATGAATGAAGGTAGATTTTTCAATGAAAACACTCACGAAACACAGAGAACTCATATTCCAAGACTTGTCAGGTAGAAAAGACCACCCGACAGCAAAGATGGTATTTGAGTCCGTAAAAGGTAAAGCAGAGAGCATTAGTTTTGCCACAGTTTATAACTCTCTGGAATTTCTTGTGGATAGAGGCATGGTAAATAAACTCAATATTGAGTCAGATTCAGTCAGATATGATGCCTTTTTGGAAAAACACTCTCATTTGATTTGTAAGTCTTGCGGTAAAGTCATGGATGTTCCTTCTTTATCTTTGAATGAGGCTGCTGTCAATTTCGAAGAACTTGGATTCAAAGTGGATCATATTGATATCACTGTGACCGGGCGCTGTTCTTCTTGCTAATTTTTTTCTAGGACGCACGCGACCAATCAAACAAGCTTGCCCAAATGGGCATCATTCACACCCTTCCCCCTGAACTTGTAAATCAAATTGCGGCAGGGGAGGTCATTGAATCCACTCACTCGATTCTGAAAGAACTGATTGAAAATTCCCTAGACGCAAACGCGACTCAGATTGAAGTGCTGACCGAGAATGCGGGATTAAGTAAAATCATTATTTCAGACAATGGAGTCGGCATGGTGAGAGAGGATCTCCCACTTTGCATCAAAAGATATGCCACTTCAAAAATAGAAAAATTCCAAGACCTAGAACACATATTTACCTTCGGGTTTCGAGGTGAGGCTTTGGCATCCATAGCATCTGTATCCAAACTTTCTATTTCCAGTGGTGTGGAAGGGGAGCGCGTCGCCTATTTGGTGCAAGTCGAAGATGGTAAAATCATTTCCGAAAAAGAAGTCCCTCATTTCGTGGGAACAAAAATTGAAATCCAAGATTTATTTTATAATACTCCTGTACGCCGAAAATTTTTAAAAACGGAAATTGGTGAAGAGAAAAAAAATCGTATCCGAATGTCTGTGATGTCATTGTCAGAACCAAGTGTTGGATTTCGTTATGTCCAAAATGGTAAAGAAGTCCTAAATGTACAACCAGAAGATCCAAAAGAAAGAGTCTTATCTTTGTTTGGTGAAAATTTACGCGATCATTTACTCGAAGTGAATATCGAACGAAACGGTATCAAACTGGAAGGATGGATTTCACATCCAGATTTTTATAAATCACAAAGGACTGGACAATATTTTTTCGTCAATAAAAGAGCAGTGGAACTTAAATTTAGTTCTCAAATTTTAAAACGATGTTATGGCGAATTATTACCAAGTGGTGCTCATCCCTATGCGTTTTTATTTTTCACACTTCCATCTAACTTTGTTGATGTGAATGTTCACCCCCAAAAAAAGGAAGTTCGCTTCCTTTCAGAGGAATTGATTTCTGGATTATTGTTCCAAGGCATACAAAATATCTTACGGTCTTCCACACCTGTAGAATTTTTGGAAATGCGTAGGCGTCTTTCTATGCCGATTCCTTACCAATCGCAAACTACCGAAGACTCAGAAAATTTGAACTTAGGCTTAAACCATACTATACCTTTTCGAGAATCCTTTTCTTTGGATGGCGTAAGTCCTGGAATTCGTCTGGATCTGTTAAGTGATGCACCTAAAAAACACCATTCCTTTGTTCCTAAAAAACACTATGGCATTATCTTTGAGACCTTCATTCTCGCGGAAGCGGAAGATGGACTCTATATCATCGACCAACACACTGCTCATGAACGCATTCGCTATGAAGAAGTGCTTAGAGATCTGAAAGAAAAAGCCTACAAAAGCCAGCCACTCCTCAGTCCGATTCGGATCGAAATGACTAAGGAAGAAGCAGAGGAAACGATCGCGAAAGCACCGTTGCTCGCAGAAATAGGAATTGTCATTGAGGCATTTTCTGGAGGTACAATTCTCGTTCGCGAAGTTCCGAGTTACATTGACCCTGGCAGAGAAAAGGAAACGATACTCGACTTTTTAGACAGAAAGAAATCTGGAGGGACTGATACAAGAGAGATGTTTGATGAAATGGCCAAATGTGTGGCTTGCCGCAGTGCCGTCAAAAAAGGAGACATGGTCTCAGATGCCATCATTGCCGAATTATTGCAAAGACTCTCTTATTGTGAAAACCCGTCCCTTTGTCCACATGGACGCCCAACTTTGATTAAACTTTCTAGAAATGATTTAGAAAAAATGTTCCACCGAATCTGAACCGAAAAACATTGAATTTTTGTAAGGGAAAAGGAACCTTGCCCTGATGCCACGTCCACTTGAAGGCAAAAATATGACGATGCGGGATAAGGAAAAAATCCTTCTCCAAAAAATCAAGTCTGGTGACCAAACCGCATATATGACTCTCGTTTCTCCCTTCCGGGAACGATTGTTTCGAAAGGCTGTGTCTATGGTGAAAGATGCCGATGATGCCGAAGACATAGTACAGGACGCACTTATTTCAGGCTACAAATCCATACAAAACTTTCGAGCTGAAGCCGGTGTTTACACTTGGCTATACCGTATTGTCGTAAATAAATCAAAAGACCTTCTCTCTAAGAAAAAGAGAGGTAGGGAAAAGCCTATGGATGATACGGGTGACAACCAATTTGTAGACGAAAGGGAAGGGTATGAAAAAAAACTCGAACTTTCTGAAGAGTCCCTCTATCTAATGGATAAGATTGCTTTGTTAGAGGAATCCTACAAACAAGTTTTAGAACTTCGGTATTTCGAAAATCTATCGTATAACGAAATTGCGGAGATCATGGAATGCAATGTAGGAACCGTAAAGAGTCGACTTTTTAAAGCAAAGGAGTTTTTGAAACACCTCATCCTCAAAGACGAAAAGGGCGAAGGTTTTTTCGAAAAATAGAAATCATGAATATCATCACTTGGCTACAAGCACGTTACCCAGAATTGTTTTCCGAATCAAAGGAAAACGTAAAGTTAGAAAATTCGATTTGTTGTATGTTTAGCGAAAAACGAAAGCAAGAAGAAACCATAATGCCTCGTCTTTCCGAAGATTTTGACAAACGCCTCTTCAACTTATTACAAAATGAAAAAATAAATCCTAGTCCTGAAAGGGAATCAATCCTTAGAAATCTTTTCGAAAATAGAAACATACAATATTCATTCTCTGCTGTTATGATTCTCAGCTTAACTTTTGTTATGGTGAGTCGTTATTCAAAAAATGAATCCACTTTACCTGAGTCAGCGGGCGTTGTGCTTGAAAATTCATCTTATTTGAATGAACCTACGAGCATTGACCTTAGTGAAAGTTACCAAAGAAAAATTTTAGTGGATCATATACGCAAAGAACCTGCTTCCATCCAAGGCCTAAAGGAACTCGAGACGTATTATCACAAAACAGGTAGAGAAAGTGCCGCTGATGAAGTGCATTTTCTGATCAATGCCGCAGAAAACTAAATTTTAGCTAAAATTTCTTTTGCAGTCAGTATGGCATCTCGGAATACGTTTTGAGGTGCCATTTCTATAATTGCGTAAGCGTATTGTTGCACTCTGCACTGAACTTTAAATACATTACCATTCCCTTTTTGATACGCCTCATATAATCGAATCATTTCCTTTAACCAAAGGTTCACTTCTTCTACTTGGGCCTTGGTTTCACAGGCAAAGATCCGGTAAGACCAAGCGAGAACGGGAACGTATTCACAAATATCTTCATCTTTCACTTGATCTTTTGCTTCTTCAATCAGTCGCCGTAGAGGTGGGTATTGGACAATTTCGTAAGGAAAGTGAGTTGGCTCTTCTAAAAATGCGTGTAGATAATGAATTTTTCCTTCTTTTTCACGCCCAGTCATACAATATGCTTCCGCTAAATAAAACTTGAGTTTGGTTGCGATTCTTTGCTTAGAATCGGAGTAGGGAAGAATCTCTAAGGCAGTTTTGTAATCTCCGATTTTAATCAGACAAATGGCAAGATCCGACATGGCATCTGCATCTAAGGCATTCGCACCTTCCCATCGATAAGCTAATTTTAAATGATTTGAGGCTTCTTCTAGAATGCATCTAAGGCAAGTCGCATAGGCAATGGTGAGATGGATGTTTCTTTTTTTTGATTCTAATTCAAAAAGGGAAAAGTAATCAAGTAGGAGTTTTCCTCTTTCTTTGCCTTCCCTAGTTCGTAAAACAAGATCTAGACGATTGTCCCAAAAACTCGCGACAAAATAACCGCTGATATAGTCTAGATCCTCCGGTTCTTTGTCCAATAAAACTGAATATAAAGACTTTGCTTTTTCAAATTCTCCTACAGCAAGTGATTGGAGAGCATCATCAGATTTATGAAACATAACCGGAGAACTTTTAATTTATCTAATGGTGACTTTTTTTATCATGCAGTTTACTAACTTGAGAAATGATTTTATCTTCAAGTCCATCTACACAAACATAGACATCCTTATTTTGATTATGAGCATTGAAATGATTTCCATCTGCATTTAGGTTGAGATTTGCATGAATTTCTCCGTGTATGCTCTCGAATGATACATCACAAGTGATTACTTTTTGCACAAACTTTGTAACGCGTTCTAATTTCTCATTGCAATAGGTTTCTGCCGCTTCGGATCGATCTAAATGTTTCCAAGTGTATTTTATTTTCATAATGTCCTTTCTAAGAGATAATATTAATAAAAAAAATCGAGTCAAATAAAAAAGAATTGAAGGAGCTTATTACCTAGATCATGACTAAAGGGTGTATTCGCATATTTCATGCTAGGATTTAAAACTTATGGCCGAAGAAGATTCAAAAAAAGCATCTGCAAAAAAAAAGACCCTTGCGCCTAAAGCTCCAGCAAAGAAAAAGGCGATCGCAAAGGTCGATGAATTAGCCATTACAAAGCCTATTAAAATCTTCGAAGATCCTAAATTTACTAAACCTGCACATTCAACCGATCGTGATATTGTAAAGATTCTAGCTCGCAATCCACTAGAAGCCTTCGTATTTTGGAAGGTTCATCCCGAACACTTTGACCAATTGGTAAAAGACTTTTCAGCAGGTCATACATCCGAAATTCAACTCAAACTTAAGTTAGAGTATATAAATCATGCGGGGAAACCAGAAACGTCTTGGTATGATTTAGCTCCCATGACAAAGTCATATTTTTGCAAATTTCCAGGACCTGTCAGCCAAATGCGCGCTTATCTTTATGCGAACCACTTTGGAAATTTAAAATTATTTTTGGAAACGGGGGACGGGGATCTTCCGCCTGGGATCGAATCATATCAGTTAGATGGAGATTGGATTCATCCTAAATGGATAGAAGACGGACTGGTGGTACAAAGTAAAAAAGGGGAGTGGCTTTTTTCCGATTCAATGGATCATACCGAGAGAGTATGGAACGATTTAGAAAACCAAAAACTAAGTTATAACGGATCATCAAATCCTAGTTCTCATTCTTCCTCTAAGGCTACTCGTAAATGAAAGACACTCGCGGTTATCTCGTTTTTATGTTACACGCCCATTTGCCCTTTGTAAGGCATCCGGGATATGATAAACCTTTTATCGAAGAAAATTGGTTAAACGAAGCTATCTTAGAAACATACATTCCTCTCATTCGTGTATTTAAGAATTTAAAAGCGGAAAATGTTCCTTTTAAAATCACAATGTCTTTTACTCCTTCTTTATCATCAATGTTAGTTGATAATTATTTACAGGAAAAATTTCGAACCTATATCAATAACCTGATTTTACTGGCAAAACAAGAAACCAAACGCACAGACTTTGACCCGCATTTAAATTATCTTTCACATAAATACTTGGCTCACTTCGAAAGTACAAAGGATATATTTGAAGAAACTGGTGGGGATCTCACAAAACAATTGATTCCCTTTTTGGAATCTGGAAATCTAGAGATCATCACGAGTCCCGCAACACATGGATTTTTGCCTTTTTATGAATCCGAACCAAGTATAGTTCGTTCTCAACTAAGAAATGGTAGGCGGACTTTTCGGCGCATTTGGGGAAGAGATCCAAAAGGCATTTGGTTATCTGAATCAGGATTTTTTCCTGGTCTGGAAGACGCCTTGGATGCAGAAGGGTTTCGTTATTTTTTTGTGGATACTCACGGAGTGACACATTCAGAACCTAGACCCAAGTTTGGAGTCTATGCGCCTGTCGAAGTAGGACATGGCATATTCGCTTTCGGTCGTGATCCAGAAAGTTCAAGGCAAGTCTGGAGTTCTATTGATGGTTACCCAGGTGACTTTCGTTATCGGGAATATTACCGTGATATCGGTCATGATTTAGAATATGATTATATCAAAGAATTTTTAAATTCCAATGGCATTCGTATCAATACAGGAATGAAATACCATCGTATAACGGGTCGCTCATCTTATAAAGAATACTATCAACCTGATTGGGCAATGGAAGCTTGTGGCCAACATGCCGATGATTTTTTAAAGAATCGCATCCGCCAAGCAGAGTGGTTATACGCACAAAACAAACAAGCTGGAGTGATTGTATCTCCATATGACGCAGAGTTATATGGACATTGGTGGTATGAGGGTCCTCAGTTCATTGAATTTTTATTTAAAAAAATCCATTATGACCAAACAACAATTCAATTAGCACATCCCTTAGAAGTCATACGACTTCTCCCGCGCATTCAATCGGTAAAGATGAAGATGTCTAGTTGGGGCGAAGATGGTTATGGGGATGTCTGGCTCAATGCAACTAATGATTGGATTTATGAGCACATATTTACACTTTCTATAGAAATGCAGGAATTAGCCCATAAGTACAAGGATGAAAAAGATCCATTGATACAGAGAGTTTTGAAACAAATGGGAAGGGAATTATTACTCCTTCAAAGTTCAGATTGGGCGTTCATTATGAAAACAGGAACCATGGTGGATTATGCTGTCCGCAGAACTAACGTTCATACAAATGTTTTTATGCATTTAAAAGAAATGTTGGTAAATGGGAAAATTAGTGAAGAAGAATTACTCGCGATTGAGACAGAAAATAATATTTTTCCAGACATTCAATTAGCAGATTTTGCCTAATTTAGAATAATTCTAATTTTATTCTCTTGCTAAATTTCTTTGGCTTTTGGAATCTGGTACTGACAGGGAGGAATTCCATGAAATTGTTTTTTAGTTTTCCTTATGTGCTCGTGCTCTCTTTACTCGTGATTAATTTTTGGGTTTGTAGTTTTGCCCATAGAGAAAAAACAGAAGGCCCTTTTCGCTTGGGAGAATCTATCATTCGCTATGGAGAAGAACTAGAGCGAAATGAAAAATCTAGCCCCATTATATTTGGCCAATCGGATACAAGCGGAACCCTTCTTTAAACAAAGACCTTAAATTGTAGTTGGGTTCCCTTAAGAGTTATATTTGTCTAGGGACAATTCTTTTACTTCGGTTTGAAGTCCACATTGTCCCAATAGTCATTGCCATAATCAAAAAATATTTCTTCACCTTCGTTTATCTTTTTTAATACTTTGAATCTTGCTGTCTTCCATCTGACGGAAGTTACAAGTTCAGCATTTGGTTTTTCTGAATGATTGATAAAACGTGTATAATTTGATTCTTTTCCTTCACCATAAATCCACCAATCTTTGCAGATCCATAATAAATATTTAGAATCAACATATTTTGGAGACTCAGCATCCTCATCAGTTATGATGCGGCCCATATAATATCCAACTGTATCGCCCTTATATAATGTTTGTTTTGTGAAAAGACCCATCCCGATTCCCGGTATAGAAGAGGGTTTTACTATGAAATCTTTTTCTGAATAGATGACTGGTTTTCTTTTTATTACCTTCTTCTTATTCTTTTTTTTAGGGCTAACTTTCTTCTTTTTCATGCGTATAGGACATAACATGGAACCATTTCTAGTTTGTAAAGCGATTGAGATTTAAGATTGATATGCAAGCGAACCGATCTTTGCCTTTAGAGGATCATTTATGTTACAAAGTTCAAATTCAGCGGCCGTGAAAAGTAATGTGATTAATTTAGCTTTGTATCGTGCAAAAAAGGCTCTCGAAAAAGACGGATTCGAAGTAGTAGAAGACCGAGAAGGAAAAATTGCACTCGTCATTCGTCTTGCGAAATAAGATAGCTCTAGGAAAGTGGAAATCATGGCAGTGCAAAAATTGGAAGGCTCTCGGATCGGAAATGGACAAAAACATTGTGTCATCGTTTCTAAGTTTAATGAATTTATAACTGAAAGTTTACTAAAGGGGGCACTGGATGCCTTTCGTCAACATGGTGTGTCTGAATCTGATGTGACTATCATATATGTACCAGGTGCCTTTGAACTACCAGCCACAGTTTCAAAAGTATTGAACTCAAAAAAATATTCTTTTTCCTCAGTCATCTGTTTGGGTGCCGTGATTCGTGGTGCCACTTCACATTATGATTTGGTTGCAGGGGAAGCCGCAAAAGTCGGAGCACTTTCTATTTCGACCCAAACTCCTGTTATTTTTGGCGTGATTACTACGGAAACCATTGAACAAGCCATCGAACGAGCTGGTACTAAGGCCGGAAACAAGGGTTACGAAGCCGCAACCACTGCGATCGAAATGGCAAATCTCTTTAAAGAGATCGGATGAGTAGCAGACATAGAGGCAGATCTCTTGCCCTAATGTGCCTCTACCAAATTGATTTGGTAGGAACCGATCCAGACCGAGCGATGAAATTCGACTGGTATGACAAAAAAATCACCAAAGATGAAAAGGAATACGCCGTCTTTCTTGTGAAAGGAGTGGTGGAAAAGCGAGCTTTGATCGATAATCTAATCAAGAAGTATTCCGAGAACTGGGAATTATCGCGGATCTCCGTGGTGAATCGTTGCATTCTTCGGTTGTCGATCTTGAGTTTGCAAAAGGAACCCTTCCTTGCGGGGCCTGTTGTTATCAACGAGGCAGTTGAGTTAACGAAAGAATTCGAAACGGAGGAGTCAGCACATTTCATCAACGGTTTGTTAGATGCATTCTACAAAAAAGAGATCTTAGCGAAACAAAAGCTAGGTGAGAATGGACCCGATCCAAAAAAATAGATTTAGATTTGAAGACGACTACAAAAGTTCTCAACCAAGTTATTACAAGGAAGACCCATATTTACGTAGGCTTGATGAAAAAGAACAAGAATCTACTTACGCATCACGTAATGAAACAAACAAACCTGTTCTAAATTTTCTATTTTGGGCAACTCTTATCATTTTACTTGCTGTTGTATGTACAGGAGCAGTATACTATTTTTACTACTATAAAAAAACAAATCCAGATATGGTGGCAAGGTCTCTGCCAAACATTTCCGGTGATAAAAAGTCTCTCGAACTTTTATTAGATAAATCCTATCTTCCAAAAGATTCTGTAAATCCAGGTCTTGCCAATTGTTTAAACTCATATTATGATCGTTATGTGAATAAGGCTTTTCGTGTTTGTGAAGAGTTTTTAAATACGCCTGGAACCGATGAAGATAAATCCATTGCCCTTACTGTAATCGGTGTGATGTTTGATGAAGCGGGAAGATACACAAGTGCTATCGAAAGATTAGAGAAGGCAAGTCAATATGATCAAAAAAATTATTTTGCATATTATAATTTAGCTCTAGCATTTAAACATTCTGGAAAATTTGAAGAAGCACGCAAAGCGGCCGCTAAAGCAAAAGAGATCGCTCCCAATGATGCAAGAATCGCCTTATTAACTGGAAATCTCTACCAAGAGATCGGTGATCCGAAAGCGGCCATCGAAGCATATAAAGAAGGGCAATCTTTGGCACCGAGTGATCCTGTCCTCACTTACAATTTAGCGATCAGTTATTATAAAGATGGCAAAATACCAGAGGCGATTGAAGAATTTCAAAAAGTGATACAAGTCGCCCCAAACTCTAATGCGGCTGCTCTCGCCTATGGTCACTTAGGCTCTATTTATTATGCTAGAGAAGATTATGATAGATCCGAATATTTTTTTCGCGAAGTTAGTCGCCTTAAACCAAGCGATGCTAAAAACTATTACAACTTAGGCCTTATACAATTAAAGAAAAAGAATTCCGAGGAAGCCGCACGTTATTTTCAAAAAGCCTTGGATTCAGGGGCCAATGAGCCAGAAGTATATAGATATATCTCTGAGGCCTTTGTTTCTATGGGGCAAAGTTCGCTTGCGATCCAAGCTTTAAAAAAAGCCCTAATCCTAAAACCAAATGATATTGATTCACTCTTTGCACTCTCTGAGTTGTATTATAAAAAGGGTGAGTTAGTGGAGGCTGAAGGACTTTTCAGAAGAATCATTCGCCTAACTCCTGGGGATGCTTATTCGGAAACAGCATATGTGAATTTAGGCATTATACTTGATGAAATGGAAAGATTTGGGGATTCCATCGAAGCTTTTGAAGCGGCGATTGCCCTCAATCCCAAAAACCAATCTGCAAGGTATAACTTGGGTTTGGCGTATTTACATGCAGGTATGCCAACAAAAGCCATTGAGAGTTTAAGGAAATCTACAGCCATAGATCCAAATCATATTCCAAGTCGGCTTGCCATTGCTGATTATTATTTAGAAAATAAATATTTCCGTGAAGCCATATCTGAGTATGAAGAAGTATTGTCCGAAAAATCGGAAGTAAATGAAGCCAGACTAAAATTAGCAGAAGCTTATATTCAAAATAAAAATTTTGAAGCGGCAGAAAAACATTTGGTCTTTGTCTTAAATCATTCCCGTGACGGAAAAGAAATCAAATTAGCACATCGAAAATTGGCACTTACGTATGCCGCAAACGGAAATAGCGGATCTTCGAATAAAGCCAAAGAAGAAGCATTTAGGGCATCGCATATTGATCCAGAAGATATGGAATCAAAATTGGTATTATCAAAAATTTTAATTGATACAGGTTCATTAGTTGATAGAGAAAAAGCAATTGATGAATTGAATGTGATCATTCGTTCTGATGTGGCACCGACTCTCCTTGCAAAAGCTCATAATTATTTGGGTGTTTGTTATTTCAAAAATGGTGAATTCAAACGTGCTATGAGTGAATTTCAAATGGCAGTCGATATTTCACCTAGTCTAACAGAAGCATACGAAAATAAAAGAGCGGCTAGGGCACAGTATGAAAAATCTTTAGAATCAAAAAAACGGACTTATTTTTGAATCTTTTTGATTTTGTCCCACATCCGGTTTTTCCGGAAACGTATCATATTTGCAAACAAACTGGAATCTTAAAATATCTTTTAGCCGAAAACAGAGTTTATGGTGAATCCTATTTTATGGAAGAGTACCAAGCTCAGTACAAAAAAACTTATTACGAGGATGAGAAAAATCTACGCAGTATGGCCGTTAGACGTCTAGGGGTGATTCAGGACTTTTTTAATTCGACTTTAGTAAATAAATCGTTATTAGAAATTGGATCTGCCGCAGGTTTTTTTTTGGATGAAGCAAAAAAACTTGGTTTCCAAACGAAGGGATATGAACTATCAGCGAATGAAGTTGAATATTCTAAAAACAAACTAAAGTTAGATGTAGAAAAAAAATCAATACTCGATATAACGACTTCCACTTATACAAATTCGTTTGATGTCATCGCAGCATTTTTTGTCGTAGAACATATATCTGAAATAGAAGCCTTGTGGGAAAGATTCGGTACTTGGTTAAAGACTGGTGGAGTAATTTATTTAGCAGTTCCCAGTTTTTTTGGTCCGACATTTAAAACCAATCCAAACGAATGGTTTCGCACTCACCCCAAAGATCACTTTTATGACTACGATCTTGGTTCTTTGAAAAAACTCTTGTCAAACCTTGGCTTTCATTTGAGATATGCTAGACCCATGTCTTATCACCCGAAACGGGATCTAGGTCTACGCGGGAGTCTTCCCGACTGGGCTTACAGATTTTATTCCAATCTGACTTGCTATGGTGACACTATAGAAGTTGCGTTTCAAAAAAAATAAATTATGAAATTTACCGAATTACCATTCCACGAATCCATTCAGAAAGCCTTAGATAAAATCGGTTATTCTGAACTCACTCCTATCCAAACAAAAGCGATCCCCTTTGCCATGGAAGGTAAAGATGTTACTGGACTTGCCCAGACTGGAACTGGCAAGACGATGGCGTTTTTACTTCCCACCTTGCACCGGTTACTTTCTAGCGAAGAAGTAGAACCATTGCCATATGCTCTTGTGCTTGCCCCGACAAGAGAGCTCACAATACAAATTGGCGAGGAGGCAAAAAAACTTTTACAATTCACAGACTATGGTGTCGCTACTATCATTGGTGGTACAGATTACCGTTCCCAAGAAGAAGCATTAGGAAACAAAGCTTGCATCATTGTTGCGACTCCAGGAAGACTCATTGATTTTGTGAAAAATCACGGATTATCTTTGGATGCGATCAAAGTTGTGATCTTAGATGAAGCTGATAGAATGTTTGATATGGGATTTGTTATGGATCTCAAATATATTTTTCATAAATGTAAAAACAGAAAACAAAGTTTATTGTTCAGTGCTACTCTGAGTTATGAAGTAGTTCGACTTGCCAGTAAATATTTGATTGATCCGATCGAAGTTCATATCAATCCAGAAAAAGTAATCACAGAACGTATAGATCAAACTTTGTTACACTTAGGAAGAGATGAAAAACTTCCTTATCTCGTCAATTCATTGTTAAACTATCCCATCGAAGGTCTAGGAATCATTTTTACAAATTACAAAATGAACATTCCAAAGATTGTTGCCTGTTTGCGTAAATTCGGAATCACAGCAACTGGTTTATCTTCTGAACTAGACCAAAAAAAACGAATACGTTTGTTACGCGACTTCAAAGCTGGCAAATATAAATATCTGATTGCTACAGATGTTGCCTCTCGTGGAATCGATATTGAAAATATTGATGTAGTTTATAATTATGATCTTCCGCAAGACGCTGAAAATTATGTGCATAGAATTGGACGAACTGCACGTGCGGGGAGAAAGGGAAGTTCCATTGGATTTTGTTCAGAGTCAGACTATACTGAGCTTGAAAGAATTGAAAAATATTTAAATTCAAAATTGCCAGTAGCAGAAGTTAACGATTCTTATTTGGAATTTCCAAAAGGTGAATTTACCCCAGTTTTTCCAGAAGAAGTCATACCTGGCGAAAAGAAATACTCCGACAGGGAGAGAGGTGGCAAACGGGACAAACCCAGTCGCGCAGGTCGTTCTGAAGGTCGTGATACCGCAAGAGACAGGGATCGTAAAAAACCTCAGCATCCACCGGCTAAAATGGCGCACCCACATCATGTTGAGGGGCATACCCATCCGCATTCCAAATCCGAAAGACCGAAGTCCGATGAATCAAGATCGGCAAAAAAACACAATGATAAAGCGCCGCAGAAAAAGCACCACAAAACACCTAACCAGGATAAAAACACTCAAAACAAGTCAACCAATCCAAACGATCCTAGAAGAAATCTTTTTAACAAGGATGTAGAAAAAAATTCTAATAAAAAGAAAAAATCACTTTGGAAAAAGATCATTTCCATTTTCAAAAAAGATTAATATGCCACATTGTAGGTTTACTTTTTGTAAGCCTACCTTTGTTTGGTGAGACAGTCAAGCTTCCGTTATATGGAAAAAGTAATTATGTTTCTTACAATGATCTAACTCCAAATTTTCCAGAATTAAGCACTTCTCATAAAAAATCTACATTAGTTACTTCGATTTTTACACCCCAAGGAAAATTAATTTTCCGAATTGGTACAAGTTTTTATACAATAGAAGAAAAGATTATTAAGATTCCGAAACCTCCATTAATAAAAGATGGAATATTGTATTTACCTATTGATCTTGTAGAAGCAATTTTTTTGAATCTGATCGCTTATGATTTTCGTTATAAATTTAAAGAGAATGAATTGCTCGTCGATGTGCCAAAGGAACCTATCCCTAAAAGAAATATCAATGTTAAAGCCATCATCATCGATCCAGGTCATGGGGGGAAAGATCCAGGAACATCGGACACGAGCGGTTATTTTGAAAAAGAAGTTAGCCTTGGTGTGGCAAAATATTTATATTTGTATCTTCGAAAATATTATCCAGAAATACGTCTTCATTTAACAAGAAAGAACGATACATTTATAGAATTGGAAGAACGTTCCAAACAAGCAAATTCACTGCTCCGTGATACACGTGACTCTATATTTGTATCTCTTCATTGCAATGCCTCATTAAATGAAAAAGCTGGCGGATTTGAAATTTATTATCTTTCTCAAACACCTAGTACGGAGCAGGCGAGAGAAACAGCTTTGATAGAAAATAAATTTGTAGGTCCAAATAGCAACCGGGTAGTAAGTGCGATCCAATCACAAATGCTTTCCAGTGTGACCCAAAGGCGTTCCAAAAAACTGGCAGATGCGGTTGAGTTGGAATATGGGAAAGGATTAATGAATACACTTTCTTCGAGAGGGGTCAAAAAGGCAGATTTTTCTGTCTTGCGAGGAAGCCTTATGCCTGCCGTATTGATAGAAATGGGGTATTTAACAAACCCAGAAGAAAGTAAAATTCTAAAAGATAAGAACTTTCAGAAAAAGATTGCACGCAGTATCATAAAGGGAATCCGCTCGTATGCTTCATCCAAAGATTAAAGAATATTCCACTCTTACCAAAAGTAAAATAAACACTTGGATCAAACGTTTTTATAATATAGGTACAGAAAAAGAAAAAACTAGTCGTGAATTCCAATTTTTATTTTTATCTTGGTTTTTCTTATTACTCTTTTTTACGTTTTTTATTTTAGCAGAAAAAAATCCCTTCAATCTTCTTGTTCCATTTAATGTTTTCCAAGTCCCACATAACGATAGCCGTGATGAAATTAAAATTTTTATCTCTGATGGAGATAAAAATCAGATTCCCGTGATTCGAAAATTGTTAGTGAGTGAAGATAAGGATATATTTATCAACCAATTGATCAGTGAAGTCGGTTCACCGCCATATTTTTCTGTAGAAGAAAGTGCTTCCTTAAAAGATAAAATATTTTCACCAAAAAAATTATTGGACCTTCATGATTCGATCAAATCGATTTGGTTCCGTGAAAATAATACAAAACTCATTCTTGATTGGAACTATGGACAATTGGAATCCGTGATGTCTGGATATCGATTGCCACAAAATCGCGCATCGAGTTTGGAATTGGAAGAAGATTCTCAAACAAGTGCACCGATAGATACCATCACTTATTATTCTGGTGGTGAAACTCTGAAAAGAGAAGATGAATCGGTTACCCAAAGCCGTAGACTAAAAGCTCTGTCTGCAACATTTAAGGCCATAGATGCGACACTTTTCCTGAATTTTCCTGAATTAAAGATCATCGAACATCATTTAGACGGAAATCGAAAACCGATTTTAGGTTTGGATTATTTGATTCAAGATCAAAAATTAAGAGAATAAAGGTAAATTACGGATCTACCCACATATCATTTGCTTTGATCAGTTCGATTAATTTTTCAGTGGCTTCTATTTCAGAAACTCCTTTCATAACGATTTCTTTTCCTTTGTAGAGATGCACTTTGCCAATGCCTGCTCCCACATAACCAAAGTCAGCATCTGCCATCTCTCCAGGTCCATTGACAATACATCCCATTACAGCTATTTTAACGCCCTTTAGGTGGCCTGTAAAAGATTTGATTTTGGCCGTTGTTGATTGTAAATCAAACATAGTCCTTCCACAAGAGGGACAAGAAATATATTCCGTTTTCGTAAGTCTCAGTCTTGTTGCTTGTAAAATATCATAACTCAATATTAATGTAGATTCATAGTTTGGTTCTTGTAAGCGAATACGAATCGTATCACCGATACCATCAAGTAACAGACCACCGAAATGCACCGAACTTTGGTAAAGTGCCTCTTCTTCATTTTCGTAAATATTTGTCAATATGATAGGAAAGTCTGAATCTTTCAGGGCAAAGGCAAGTTTACGTGTTCCGAGCAGAGTGGTATCTTGCAATGAGAAGGCGATATTTTGAATTTTTCTTTTCCGTATTTCTGCAAGTAAATGCGTTACATTGGGAATTTCTGACTCTTGGATGGAAAATTCGACAGACCTTTGGTCTTTTGCATAGGTTACTAAATAATCAAAAAATTGTAATCCAGTTTCAGAATTTGAATCTTTTGGGTCCCAAATTAAAAATGGATTCACTACCCATTTTTGAAACGCAAACAACTCCTCGGTGATGCTTTCATATTGATTTACCAGTTCATCACTTAAAGAAAAACTAACTGGATTTGGAATCTGTTTTTTTGACTTTAAGGAAGATGCGGCAATCACAGCTAGCTCATCGTTCAATTGGAAAAATACAATTTCATTGTTTTTACTAGATGAGAGTCCCTTTTCATTATTAGATAAAATTTCGGAAACTGTCTCTAATCCAAAAAATGGAAATTCCGTCTCAACTCGTACTGGGTGTTTATCACCAATTGGCATTTCACCTAATTCTAGTTCACGGGAATAAAACCTTGAATATACAAATGGATCTCTAAATTCTAAATAATGGGAAGAGGGGATGGAATTCGTATTTTGGAAAATTTCATTGTATTTTTTGACAAGGGCTTTCGCTACGGGAATTTCCGCGACTGCATCTTCTGTGAGCGAGACTCGTATTGTATCTCCAAGGCCTTCTTCTAGGAGGGCTCCAATTCCCATTGCCGATTTGATACGCCCATCTTTACCATCTCCAGCTTCAGTGACACCAAGGTGCAAAGGATAATCCATAGAAAGCTCATAGAACCGAGAAACTAACAAACGATAGGCCTGGATCATAACTTGCGGGTTGGATGCTTTCATCGAAACAACAATATCTTTATACTGGTTTCTTTCAGCGATGCGAATGAATTCAAGTGCACTCTCAACCATACCAAGTGGAGTATCACCAAAACGATTCATAATTCTGTCACTGAGAGAACCATGGTTTGTGCCAATGCGCATAGAGACACCTAGTTCTTTTGCCCGCATAACAAGGGGTGTAAATACCTCTTCTATTCTTTCCAATTCTTCTTCGTATTCTTTATCCGAATACTCTATGATATCAAATTTTTTTTTGTCTGCAAAATTGCCTGGATTGATGCGAACTTTTTCAACCCATTCCACACATTTCAAAGCGACTTGTGGGGTGAAATGTATGTCTGCGACGAGAGGAACTTTGAGCCCCAGTTCCTTCATTCGTTTTCTGATATTTGGTAAATTATCAGCATCGGCTTGGCTTGGAACAGTAAGCCGGACTATCTCTGATCCAATTTTTTCAAGTGCGGATATTTGAGAAATACTAGCATCCGTATCTCTCGTGTTAGACGTAATCATGGATTGAATGCGAATCGGATTTTTTCCACCGATCCCGACATCTCCCACTTTGACTTCACGAGTCGGACGGCGTTTATAGAAAAAAGGGGACTCATTGTATTTCGGGTTCATAGCTTTCTTATGGTCTCATTATCTATAAATTTTGGAGCGAAAAATTGGGCAAGCTTTCGAATTTTTGAGGGAACTTTCAATTTCGCACCTCCCTTGGTCGAAACTTATAATAGGGATCACCTACACTGCGATAAGACATGAATGTTGAAGTAAAATCAAATATACGCCGAAAATACCGAGTGCAAGTAACGGTTGCCATTTACCGCGAAGGAAATCTGTCTTATAAAAGTGAAATTCTATCACCGGCATTTTATTCAAAACGAACAGAAGCGAGAGATCACATTCGCCAAGAAATTAGAGAAAGGCTCGCTCATTCTCGTTTTTTTAGGTCGGCGCGGCTGGATTATGATTTAGTTCGTTATACGGAAGAAGGTACTTGCAATACCTATTTACGTTATTCCATCCAAGATACGGAAATTTGAATTCGAAACAAAAACTCCACTCTTGGTTTTTAATCAATAAGCGAGATTTACCATTTAGAAACAAAAAAACCGCATATCACATTTGGATTTCCGAAGTGATGTTGCAACAAACAAGGGTAACCGCCATGTTACCTCTTTACAACAAATTCATAGAAACATTTCCGAACGTGGAAACACTTGCCCAAGCTACGGAAGAAGAAGTTTTGTCTGCCTGGCAAGGACTTGGATATTATAGCAGAGCACGAAATATCCGTAAGGCGGCTATATATTTACAACAGAACTTTAATGGAAGTTTTCCGAAACAATTAGATGAAATTTTGAAGGTTCCAGGAATTGGGCCCTATACGGCACGCGCGGTGCTTTCAATCGCCTATGATTTACCATATGCAGTACTCGATGGGAATGTGAAACGAGTGCTTGCTCGCTTTTTTTTATATCATAAAAATATACTAGGTTCCACAGCAGATAGGGACTTGCAAATATTAGCCGATTCATTTTTGAATACCGAAGCACCTGGTGACCATAACCAAGCTTTGATGGAGTTAGGGGCCACACTTTGTTTGCCCGAAAATCCGAAGTGTTTGCTTTGTCCCTTACGCGGGGCCTGCAAAGCGGAAAAAGATAATCTTACGAAAGAGATTCCTATACGCGACAAAGAAAAAAAACAAATCGAATTAAGTGGCAAAATCTATTGGATTGAATGGGAGAATAAAATACTACTTATCCGACAGAAAAATCCTAGGTTTTTGAAAGGTATGTTCGTATTACCGATGTTTTTTGATGGGGATCTTCCCTCTACATTGTATGAGTCTACAAATTCTATGAATGAAATGATTTTTGAATTAAAATATAAATCCTTACCCAAATTGATCAAACACACCATCACTCACCATAAATTTTCATTAAGTGTAAATTTTGTAAAAATTGATGACCTCAATCAGCATAAAGTTTTTTTAAAAAAATTTGAAGATTTGGAATACAAATGGATTCCTATTGCCTCCCTAACATCCGAATTTCCTTCCTCTCTTGCCAAAAAAGTTTTAGCAGTGATCGCAAATGAATTGTATTGATCCTTCGCAACACCGATTGTAGCGGAAATCCTTCCGTTAATAGAAGTTAGTTTGCATTTGTATAGTTTTTCGGAAGATTGGAGCGAAAAGCGGGGTCGCGTATGCCGAATCATTTTCATATACTAACTTATGCGAGTTGCCCTAGGTTATAGAGATTCATGAGAGATTAGGATTTTCTAAAAAAAATGGGAAAGTGATCTATTTTTGAAAATCAAAATTCCCTAGACAGTTGTATAGAAGTAAAAAGTCTAATCATTAGACCATGCGTACTATCTATATTAGACAACTCCGTTTCGAAGAGGCACGCATCAAACTGGAAAGAGAAATGAATGATGCCTTTATGGAAGGGGAATCCTTTGTCGAAATTATGCATGGTATCGGGGAAGGGATTTTAAAAAGAATGGCGATTGACTATGTACAGTCCTGCGGTTTTTTGAAATTAGTTGAGCGTGATCCGATGTTTCGTGGCAATCCGGGAACGACATTGGTTGAGGTGCTTGCTCCGTCTCGCGAATACATCAATCGGCTAAAAAAATGACTTCTATCAATCAAAATATACAAATTTTAGATGTCACACTTCGTGATGGCGAACAAACCAATGGGGTTTCGTTTTCTTGGGAACAGAAATTAAATATCACTAAATTTTTGTTATGTGACTTGAAAGTGGATCGAGTGGAAATCGCAAGTGCTCGTGTTTCGCCTGGGGAATTTGAAGCGGTTAAAAAAATTATATCTTGGTCGAAGGCGGAAGGTCTACACGACAAAATAGAAATCCTTGGGTTTGTGGATATTGATAAAACTGTCAATTGGATGAAAGATACAGGTGTGAAAGTTTTGAATCTTTTAACAAAAGGCTCACTTAATCATCTAACGCACCAACTACGAAAAACACCTGAAGAACATTTTAATGATATTAAAAAAACTGTAGAGAATGCGAATGAGGCAGGTATTGAAGTAAATGTTTATTTGGAAGATTGGTCCAATGGGTATTTGCATTCAAGGGATTATGTAGTCCAATACTTAGATGCTGTATCTAAATTTAAAATCAGACGTTTTTTTTTAGCAGATACTTTGGGAGTCATGTCTCCGGATGAAGTAGAATTTGCAGTGAAAGACCTTTGTGATCTTTTCCCAAATCTTTGGTTTGAGTTTCATGGACATAATGATTATGACCTAGCGGTCGCTAATTGTTTGGCGGCAGTCAAATCTGGTGCCAAAGGTCTTCACGTGGCAGTGAATGGACTTGGTGAGAGGGCAGGGAATTCTCCTTTGGAAGCTGTGGTTACAGCACTGCACGACAAAACAAATTTTTCCACGAAAATAATAGAAAAAGAGATAACGAATGCTTCTCGTTTGGTGGAAGTATTTTCTGGTAAACGTATCGGCGACAATCGTCCCATAGTTGGGGAAGATGTATTTACACAAACAGCAGGTGTTCATGCCGATGGAGACAAAAAAGGAAATTTATATGCGAATCCTATTTTGCCAGAACGATTTGGCCGTAGTCGTGTCTATGCTCTTGGCAAACTTGCGGGTAAAGCAAGCATCACAGAAAACTTAAAACAAATGGGTATGGTTCTTACTCCAGAAATTGAAAAAAAGGTTTTAGAAAAAGTCATAGAGCTTGGAGACCAAAACAAATCTGTCACTAAAGAAGATTTACCCTATATCATCGCCGATATCTCAGGACAAAATTTAAACGCCTCTTTTCATATAACATCATGTCAGGTGACAAGTGGGATTGGAGTGAAACCAACCGCTAGTTTGAGTGTCATTTATAAAGATGAGGTATATACATCCGAAGGAAAGGGCGACGGCGGCTATGATGCGTTTATGAATGCTCTTGGTAAAATTTTAGAAAGACTAAAGATCAGCATACCTCCATTATATGATTATGAAGTTAGAATCCCCCCTGGTGGAAATACAAATGCTCTAGTGGAAACAGTCATCACTTGGAAACGGGAAGGGGACATCCAACCCATTCGGACTATCGGAATCGATTCCGACCAACAAGTTGCGGCCATCAAGGCAACGGAAAAACTACTTCATATTTTACTCAGTTAATTTATGGAACATTTGTTAATAGTCGGACTCGGGAATCCTGGATCACGTTATCAAAATAACCGTCATAACATTGGTTTTATGATTGTTGATGAACTCATATCAAAATTTTCTCTTTCATGGAAAGATACCAAAAAGTATGAGGAGAGCTCAACAAATTTTGAATCGCTGAAAGTTCATTTTTTAAAACCAAAAGAATATATGAATCTTTCTGGCAATGCTGTTGGTTTGATCGCAAAAACTTATAAAATCCCCGCAAAACAGATACTTGTTGTCCAAGATGAAGTGGATATACCCTTTGGAAAAATCAAAAATAAAATTGGTGGTGGAACGGCTGGTCACAATGGCCTAAAGGATATCGTGGAAAAAATTGGATCAAGTGACTTCCATAGATTACGATTTGGAGTCGGGAAACCAGAAAAAGGACAGATGGAAGTAGCCGATTTTGTCTTGCAGAACTTTAATGACGAAGAGAGACAGAAGTTAGGTGATTTCATTCAGGAGTCAGTAAAAAAATGCGAAGATTGGATCAAAACCCAATTGGTGGATATCTCTAAAGGTGATAGTAAGTAAATCATGTTAAATCACTTAAACGATCAAAATCCTGATCCGAAAGAGCTCACAAAATTATTTATACAAACTTTTATCTCTATTATTTTAGTTATTGGTTTTGTTTTTGGAATAGCCTATTTTTTTCGTGAACCCTTGTTAACGTATTCAAAGGTTTTTGTGAATGAATTTGGGTACTTAGGACTTTTTTTTGGAATGATTTTGTCTGATAGTTTGCCTGCCTTTATTCCCCCTGATGCCTTTCTTATGCTTTCCATCAGTGGGGATCTAAATTCCATTTATACGATCACTGCTATGTCTATAGGAAGTATCATTGGTGGATCCATTGCCTATCTCATTGGTCGATTCTTAATTCCCAGATTCCATTTGGGACGAAAATTTGTTCTCAACTATGAAGATAAATTTCTTCCTTATGTTAGACGTTACGGTTTTTTTGCGGTTGTAATAGCGGCACTCACACCAATCCCTTATTCCTGGATGGCATATACGGTCGGAACATTTAAGATGCCGTTTCGGTTATTTTTTCTTGGTTCACTTTTTCGGATCATTCGCATCACTATTTACTATTATGCTATTTTAATTGGATGGATTTCTGGGGCATAAATGTCAGAGAATCGTTTATTTCCAAAGTCGGTGGATGAAATCATTTTTGAAAAAGTAAAATTTTTTTTCCTACCAGAAAGGACGACTGCTCTCATTAAAAACATAATAGAAGGAAAGGTATCCGAACGTTCTCTGATCTGTTGTCATTCAGGTTGTGATGTTTGTAATGAAACCATATACAAATGTTATGTGGCAGTTAAAACCGAATTAGAAAAAGTATAGATTATGGATTCCTTATTCCCAAAACCTGAAAAACAAATCCCTCTCGCCCATAGATTGCGACCCAAAGATTGGGATGGATTTTTTGGTCAAAAAAAAGTTGTAACTCAATTAAAAAATTTATCAAAACCAACTTCGATCATATTCTATGGTCCACCGGGCACTGGCAAAACAACATTAGCACATATAATCGTAGATAGGTGGTCTCTCCCTAAACGATTTTTGTCGGCTGTTACAAGTGGAGTGAAAGACATACGTGAAGTCATAGAAGAATCAAAGAAAATCGGAACCATTGCCCTCTTTATTGATGAGATTCACCGTTTTTCTTCGGCCCAACAAGATGCCCTTTTGCCCTCTGTCGAAGAAGGGGATTTGGTTCTTGTTTCTGCCACAACGGAAAATCCGTCTTTTCGCATCAACAGAGCCTTACTTAGCAGAACACAAGTATATCGTCTTGAAGCATTGTCAGAATCAGAAAATTTGGAAATTTTCAAAAATGCACTTCTAACACTTGGAGAAAACAAAACATTTACAGCAGGTGCAGAACAGGCGATCATCAATGCGGCAAATGGAGATGGAAGAAAGCTTATCGGAATCCTAGAATCGGTTTTTTCTTTGCCAAGGGAAAAAATAAATATTGAAGAAAGTGACATTGATTTATTGTTAGGTGCTAGACTTTTGAATTATGATAAAAACAAAGACCAACATTATGATGTGATCTCTGCTTTTATTAAATCACTCAGAGGATCAGATCCCGATGCCGCCTTACTTTATTTAGCTATTATGCTAGAAGGTGGTGAAGACCCACTTTTTATAGCTCGGAGGCTCGTTGTATTTGCAAGCGAAGATGTAGGAAATGCTTCAGTTCATGCACTCACTTTAGCGGTCTCAACTTGGCAAGCCGTGGAAAGGATAGGTATGCCAGAAGCAAGAATCCCCCTTGGGCAATGTGTGACATTTCTTGCCAGTGCACCAAAATCAAATTCGAGTTATGTGGCGATTGATGATGCCTTAAATTTTGTCAGAGAACAAAAATTTTCTTATACGATCCCAAATCATTTGCGCAATGCTCCGACAGCGACACATCGAAATGAGGGCGCGGGAATTGGTTACAAGTATCCCCATAATTTTAATGAACATTTTGTCTTAGAAAACTATTTCCCTGAAGAATTGAAACACAAACCTCCTTTATTTTATAAACCGACAGAACAAGGTATGGAAAAACATTTGCGAGAGAATTTACGAAAACTTTGGGGCATTAAAAAGGATTTATAATCTATGGAAAAAAAACCATTTTGTTTTTCCATTCGTGTTCGCTATTCAGAAGTGGATAGCCAAGGGATCGTTTTCAACGCCAATTATCTGAATTATTTTGATATTTTGGTCGGAGAATACTTCCGCGAAAAAGTGGGTAGTTACAAGGATTTTGTAGAAACAAAAGAACAAGATTACCATGTGATTCGTTCCCTCATTGAATACCGTAATCCTGCCCGGTATGACGATGTCCTTTTATTCACTATGACGGGAACTTGCAAGGGACCGAAGATTTTTTGGAAGATAAAGGCTCGGCTCGGAGAAAAAACCATCTGCGAAGCCGAATTGGACTATATCGCCGTTCATACCAAGACGGGAAAAGTAACGAGTATCTTAGATGAGATTGCAAAGCTTTTGGACTTGCAATCAGTAGATTTATAAAGTTTCAAAATTTTGAGACCAATTCTCAGTGTTGGGAAAATGCGAAATCTAGGGAATCAAAAAAGACCTTAGCACGATTTCTTTAGCAAATACAATCTCGCCTTGACAGGAGCATATGGAGATGCGATCCTTCAAACAATGGGTTCAGCACCTGATAGTTTTGCACCAATCCTCCTCCAACTTGCTCTGGGAATCGGTTTCTCAGGTATTATCTTATCTCTAGCCTTTCTCTTAAATCCGAAAAAAAAATCAAAACCACAAGATACCTTTGAATGTGGTGTGACCTATTACGGAGATGCGAGAGGACTTTTTAACATTAAGTTTTATTTGGTGGCCGTCTTATTCATATTATTCGACATCGAAGCTGTGTTTTTATACCCATGGGCTGTGAATTTAATTAACTTTAAAAATGCAGGACTCGGTGGTTTTTTTCTTATCGAAATGTTTTTCTTTCTTTTGATTCTTGTGGTGGGTCTATACTATATATGGAAAAAGGGAGCACTTGAATGGGATTAACAGATGTTTTATCAAAGCCAGGTGAGATGTTTGGCGATATGTTCCAGGTTGCCACCTTAGAAAATGTTGTGCAATGGGGACAAAGTTTTTCACTTTGGCCATACCCTTTTGCCACTGCTTGTTGTGGTATCGAATATATGAGTACTTCTTGTTCCGATTATGATATAGCTCGCTTTGGTGCAGAGAGACCTTCGTTCTCACCAAGACAAGCAGATATGATTTTAGTTCTTGGAACAATTACCTATAAAATGGCACCCGTACTCAGACAAATTTATGACCAATTAGCAGAACCAAAGTTTGTTATTTCTGTAGGAGCCTGTGCATCGTCAGGTGGTATGTTTCACACCTACGGTGTGTTACAAGGTGTGGATCGTATTCTTCCTGTAGATGTTTATGTTCCTGGTTGCCCACCAAGACCCGAAGCTTTACTTGATGCACTTATGAAATTGCAGATAAAAGTTACGTCTCAAGGTCTAGAAGCACGCCGCCAAGAAATTATGAAAAAGATCCAAGAGATCAATGAAAGAAACAAACCTCTTGTCGTTGCATGAAAGAAAAAATTCAAAATTATTTAGAGTCTCAATTTTCGGTTTTCCTTTTACCAAATCGTGAGATAAACACAAATTTACCTTTCTTTACTTTGAAGCCAGAAGGGATAGTTCCTGTTTGTTCAGCCTTAAAAGATCATCCGGAATTCGGATTCACTTTTTTAAATGACCTAACATCAATTGATTGGTTAGGAAAACGTGAGCCTCGGTTTGAAGTGATCTATATTTTAAAATCACCTAAACAAAAACACTTTCGATTACAACTCCGAGTCCCGATTGAAGAGGGAGAGGCAGTACCGAGTTTAGTAAGTGTTTATGTGGGTGCCAATTGGCCAGAGAGAGAAATTTTTGATCTAATGGGCATTCCTTTTTCGGATCACCCGCGAATGGAAAGATTGATTATGCCAGACAATTTTGTAGGTCATCCTCTCAGAAAAGATTATCCTTTGGAAGGTCCAGGTCAGGATTATTTGATTCAGGATTTATTAACTCTTCACGTAAAAGAGGACATGAACCCATAATTGGGTGAGTAATATTTTATGACGATGTATGAAAAAACAGCCGAACATTTCGGACAAAAATACAAAGAACTTCCTGAAGGTCATTTACTTGTAAACCTTGGACCTTCGCATCCTGCGACTCATGGTATTTTACAAAACGTAATTCAGATTGATGGCGAAAGAGTTGTCGAAGCTGAGTCTGTCATTGGTTATGTGCACAGATGTTTTGAAAAACTTGGCGAAAGATACGATTACAATCAGTTTTTGGTTTGTACAGATCGTATGAATTATGTATCTACTCCTCTAAATAATATTGGTTGGATATTGACTGTAGAAAAAATGATGCAGATCGAAGTTCCGTCTCGTGTTACATACGTTAGGATGATTATTTCTGAATTATCTCGGATCATGGATCATATCATTTGTAATGGCATTATGGGCGTGGATTTGGGTGCATTTTCAGGCTTATTGCATTTATTTCATCATAGAGAAAATATTTATCAGATTTTAGAAAAGCTAACGGGCGCTAGACTCACAACTACCTTTTGTAGAGTCGGTGGAATGGAAAGAGATATTTATCCTGAGTTCCAAAAAGAAATCAAACTTGTGATTCAAGGTTTAAAGCCTGCCATCGCCGAATTTAGAGAGTTATTGATACGAAATAAAATTTTCAATGAAAGAACAGATGGCATTGGTGGAATATCAGCTGAAAACGCTATCGCCTATGGTTTTTCAGGCCCCAATTTACGAGCTGCAGGTGTTTCTTGGGATGTGAGAAAAGATGATCCATATATGTTCTATGACAAAGTGGACTTTGATATCCCTGTTGGAGAAGACGGATCCGCCCTTCACCGAACTCTTGTTCGTATGGAGGAAATGGTACAATCTATCCGCATCATAGAACAGTTAATAGATGGCATCCCAGAAGGTCCTTACCATGCTGATGTGCCCCACGTATTTTTACCTGAGAAAGATCGCGTTTATCACAACATGGAAGAATTGATTTATCATTTTAAAATCATTATGCACGGAATCAAAGTTCCCGCCGGTGAATACTATCATTCCACAGAAGCCGCAAATGGAGAATTGGGTTTTTATGTTGTTTCCGAAGGCGATAAAACACCTTGGCGAGTGCATGTCAGAAGGCCTTGTTTTTGGTACTACCAAGCATTTCCGATGATGGTAAAGGGCGGACTTCTTGCAGATACAGTTGCCACCATGAGTTCGTTAAACGTGATTGCCGGGGAGCTTGATTGCTAATGGCATACCAATTTTCAAAAGATTCAGAAACTAGATTTCAAAAGCTAATCCCTCAGTTTCCAAACAAACGTTCTTTAATTTTACCTTGTCTCTTTCTTTTACAAAATGACCAAGGCTTTGTGGATCATATAGGTATGGAATACATTGCAGAAAGAATTGGGGCACCCATCTCACTTGCACAAGTGCATGGCGTTGCTACATTTTATACGATGTACAATAAAAAACCTGTGGGCAAGTTTCATATACAAATTTGTGCCAACATTTCTTGTTATCTGGCGGGATCAGATACCATCACAAAAAAAGTTTGTGATAAGTTAGGTGTAGAAAAAGGCCAAACAACGAAAGACAAATCATTTACAGTCGATGAAGTGCAGTGTCTTGGTGCTTGTGGTTTTGGCCCTGTGGCACAAATTAACGATACATATTATGAACAATTAGATGCCGAAAAGATAGATCAAATTTTAGAGACATTGGCAAAGCAGGCTTAAGATGGGATTAAGAAATTTACTTACAACACATATAAATCATCCCGAATCTCAAACTTTAAAACATTATATGTCTGTTGGTGGATATGAATCTTCCAAAAAAGCATTGAATGAAATGACCGCCGAACAGATCATAAATGATGTAAAGACCTCTGGGCTTCGAGGGCGAGGTGGGGCTGGCTTTCCAACTGGTAATAAATGGTCTTTCATTCCAAAAACGGATAAACCAAAATACCTTATTTGCAATGGGGATGAAGGGGAGCCTGGTACTTATAAAGACAGATTGTTAATAGAAAAACTCCCGCATATGCTTATAGAGGGTATGGTCATCGCTGCCAAAGCCATAGATTCTCACCAAGGTTATATTTATATTCGCGGTGAGTTTATGAAAGGCATAACGATTGTGGAAAAGGCTGTCGAAGAAGCCTATGCAAACCACTTACTTGGAAAAAACATCCAAGGTTCAGGATTTGATTTTGAACTTACAGTCTATTCGGGAGCGGGTGCTTATATTTGCGGCGAAGAATCAGCTCTTATCAATTCACTCGAAGGAAGGAGGGGCCATCCAAGACTCAAACCCCCTTTCCCTGCCGTATCTGGACTATATTCATGTCCGACTGTTGTCAATAATGTGGAGACCTTTTGCAATGTCCCTCACATCATTCAAATGACTGGCGAGGAATACAAAAAAATCGGAACAGAAAAATCTCCCGGTACTCGCCTATTTGCCGTTAGTGGTCACGTAAAAAAACGCGGTATTTATGAAGTGGAAATGGGCACTCCCTTAAAAGAACTTATCTATGATATCTGTGGTGGTATCAAAGACGACAAACAATTGAAAGCGGTGATCCCTGGCGGATCATCATCTCCAATTCTAAATGCAGAAGAAGTGATGATTGCCACACTCGACTATGAATCCATCGCAAGCCTCAAATCTATGTTAGGTTCTGGTGCTGTCATTATACTTTCTGAAGAAGCAGACCTTGTCGAAACTACATATCGATTGGCCGAATTTTATTCCCACGAATCTTGTGGTCAATGTACACCTTGCCGAGAAGGGACACATTGGGTGAAGGACATCCTCCACAAAATCCGGGAAGGTCATGGTTCAGAAAAAGACGTAGAACTTTTATTTTCCATAGCTAGAAATATGGAAGGTGGGACAACTATTTGCCCTTTGGCGGATGCTTGTGTCATGGCTGTTCGACCCACAATGCAAAAGTTTAAAGAAGAATTCTCTAAACGATTAGTTAACGATAAAGTAGAAGTGTTATCAAATAAAGAAGTAATCAATGTTACATAAAGGATCAGTTAAATAGTATGGAGTGGGGATTTATTATTGCTTGGTCAGTGAAAATATTTTCACTCTTTTTTGTAATTTTAACAGGTGTTGCATATTATACTCTCGCAGAACGTAAGTTTGCTGGGTTTATTCAGGATCGTCCTGGTCCAAACCGTGCAGGCCCTTTTGGTATTTTCCAACCCCTAGCTGATGGGATCAAGTTTATAGCCAAAGAAGAAATTTTTCCGAAAAACGTATCTAAGGCGATGTATCTTTTAGCACCAACTATCTCTATGACCTGTGCTATTTTAGCTTGGGCTGTGATTCCCTTTGGTGGAACAATCCCCGCACCATTGTGGTTAACTCATCTAACAGGTATAACTACCATAGATTTGCAAGTTGCCAATCCGGATTCTGGCGTTCTTTATATGTTAGCCGTTTCTTCCCTCGCTGTTTATGGAATCATGATCGCAGGATGGGCAAGTAACAATAAATATTCTCTCCTTGGTGGAGTCAGGTCTACAGCTCAAATGATCAGTTACGAATTGCCTATGGGGCTTTCCATCGTTGTCATAGTGATTATGACTGGCTCATTGAAGTTAACGGATATTAGTAATTCTCAAAAAGAGATTTGGAATATTTTAACTCCACCCGGTTTTGTTGCCTTTTTTATATATGTAACAGCGATGTTTGCGGAAACGAATCGTCTCCCTTTTGATTTAGCTGAAGCAGAATCTGAGTTAGTTGTAGGATTCCATACCGAATATGGAGCATTTAAATTTGCCATGTTCTTTTTAGCAGAATATATGAATATGATCACTATGTCATGTCTCACAACTTTACTTTTTTTTGGTGGCTACAATACCCCATTCGGCATAGGGGCTGGTAGTGACTATTCGGCACTAATCGGACTGACTTTTTTTATTATCAAGGTTTTATTTTTTGCCTTTTTGTTTATTTGGGTTAGGTGGACACTACCACGTTTTCGTTATGATCAATTGATGAGACTAGGTTGGAAGAAGATGATTCCTTGGGGTCTTTTTGCGGTTATGTTTGCCGCAATCTATACCGTCTATTGGAAGGAATTTTGGGTGAGGCTTTTTGTATGAATTTACCAAATACCCCAGAAGTTTATTTGTTTTTTCTCTTTTCTACGATTTGTGTATTAACATCGATTAGCGTTATATTTCAGAAGAATCCTGTATTTTCTGCCGTTTCACTCGTCTTTACCTTTTTTTCTTTGGCTGGTATATACGGAATCATGGGGGCATTATTTATAGCCACTATGCAGGTGTTAGTCTATGCAGGTGCCATCATGGTGCTAATAGTTTTTGTATTGATGTTACTTTCACAAAGAGCCGAGTCCCTTTCCAAGTTCCTTAAAAATCCTATCAAAGTTTTAGTTTTATCTATATTTGCATTTTGTTTCTTTTTCGCATTGCAATCTGCATTGAATACGGGTGTTCCTTTTAACGCAAATCCAGGTAAAGGATATGTAAAGGTAGATACACAAAACACTTACCAATATCCGATCGCTGGCACAACGAGTGTTTCGGCCACTGGCAATGTCGCGACTGTAGGAGCGGCTACATTTTTGGACTATTTACTTCCTTTTGAATTGATTTCATTGCTTTTGTTAGTTGCTGTCATTGGTGCAGTGATACTCGCAAAACGACGTTTAAGTGCTGAGGAAACTAAGGATACTATTTTATGAACCAATTCATCTCAGGAATTCCGATTAATTATTTTTTAGGATTGGCTGGCATTTTATTTTCAATAGGTGTGCTTGGTGTATTGATTCGAAGAAATGCAGTTATCATTTTTATGTCCGTAGAACTTATATTAAATTCCGTTAACTTAGTTTTTGTAACGTTTTCAAAATCTTTATTTAATGTTTCAGGTGAAGTGATTGTTTTTTTCGTTATGGCAATAGCCGCAGCAGAAGCCGCTGTCGGTTTAGCCTTAGTGATCGCAATTTTTAGGCAGAACAAATCTGCGAATGTGGACGAACTCCAATCATTGAAGTGGTGAATATGTTAGATTTATTTCCCTTAGTCGTATTACTGCCCTTACTCGGTTTTTTGCACAATGGATTTTTAAGAAACCGTATACCTCATCGCTTTGCAGGAGCGATTGGGACGATAGCAGTATTTATCCCATTTTGTATAACCCTCTTAGCCTTCTTAGAATTTAGACCTATGGAAAGATCGGCGCCTCATGTGGTTTCCCTTTTTTCCTGGATTCACGTGGGTGATTTTAAAGCAGATATTGCCTATCAAATTGACCAACTTTCTTTCTATATGACCCTCATCATCACAGGAATCGGAACTCTGATTCATTTGTATTCTATGGGTTACATGAAAGGTGAAGAAGGGTATAATCGATTTTTTGCCTATCTTAATCTTTTCGTCTTTTCTATGTTAAATCTTGTTCTTGCCGACAATCTTTTGTTAACGTTTCTTGGTTGGGAAGGAGTAGGGCTTTGTTCATATTTGCTTATAGGATTTGAATACGAAAAGAATTCTGCCGCTAATGCAGGTATGAAAGCTTTTATTGTAAATCGTATCGGTGATGTTGGTTTTATCATTGGCACAGGATTTCTATTTTGGCTCACAGGAAGTATCCGTTATCTAGATATACAGTCCACCATACCTGGACTTTCCGGATTTTTACCATATGCAGATATTATTGGTTTATTGTTTTTTATCGCTGCAATGGGAAAATCAGCACAAGTTCCCTTATATGTTTGGCTACCTGATGCCATGGCAGGTCCGACACCAGTATCAGCATTAATACATGCTGCGACAATGGTAACAGCAGGAATCTTTCTTATGGCGAGGTTAAATATTGTTTTTCTTGTGGCACCAAACACGTCTTTATTTATCGCAATCATCGGTGCTTCTACGGCTCTTTTTGCCGCGACCATAGGTACATTACAAAATGATATTAAAAAGATACTTGCCTATTCCACCGTATCTCAGTTAGGTTTTATGTTTCTTGCAATGGGTGTCGGTAGTTATGTGGCCGGTCTTTTCCATTTGATGACTCATGCATTTTTTAAGGCTTTGTTGTTTCTAGGTGCAGGTTCAGTCATACACATCTTGCATCACGAACAAAACATCCGTAAGATGGGTGGATTATTTTCGAAAGTAAAAATCACTTCAATAACATTTTTACTCGGAACCATTGCGATCGCTGGCATTCCGCCATTTTCTGGATTTTTTTCCAAAGATTTAATTTTAGAAAAAGCGTTTCAATACCCAACTTTCGGACCAATGTTATGGACTATGGGAATCCTTGCCGCATTCTTCACGGCATTCTATATGTTTCGATTGGTGTTTGTTGTTTTTTTTGGTAAGGATAATGTCGAGACTCATGGAAAAAAAATACACGAATCTCCATGGACCATTACCTTTCCCTTGGTCGTACTTGCCGCAGGTTCTGTGTTAGCTGGATTAGTGCAGACTCCACATTTTTTCTTAAATATTCATGTTTTGGAAACTTACTTTGAACCAGTTCTAAATCCTGGAAAATCCTTTGCCTTAGTGAATCATTTAAATATTTCTTATACTGCTTTAACGGAAAATCAGGCCATTGGTCTTGCAGTATTTTCTGTCATCATTGCACTTATCGGAATATCCATAGCATTTGTTTTTTATTCCCTGAAACCTTCGGAAATTTTAGAAGAACATACTGGATTTCGTAAAATTCTTTTTCATAAGTATTATATCGATGAGTTATATGATTTAATCTTTGTTAAGCCTTATTTGACAATATCAAAAGGTGTCGCATTTGTTTTTGATCGTTATGTGATAGATGGTTTTTTTATTGGTATTGGTTACAGTATCGGATGGATGGGAGGGTTTTTGCGTAGAATTCAAACTGGTTTTGTTGGTGACTATGCCCTATACATCACCCTCGGTTCCTTCTTTATTTTAATCTATCTTTTAGTGAAGGGAGTGTAATTGAGTGCCTAGTCAAATTATTTCCATCATCATTGCCATTCCACTCATAGCTTCGTTTTTGATTTTATTCCAAAGAAGAGTGGGAAGTGTCATTGTTATATCTGCTTTATCTTCTGCGTTTACAACGATATTGTCTTTCGGTTTATTTTTTTTCTTTGATACAACTAACTCAGGTTTGCAATTTGTACACTGGATTCCAGATTGGATCGTTTCTGGGAAACTCAGTATAGATTATCAAGTTGGTCTCGATGGGGTATCATTGCTTTTATTTAGTCTCACAGCATTTCTATTTTTTATATCTAGCATTGCTTCTTGGTCTAATATCCCAAGAAAGATAAAAGAATTTCACATATGTTTGTTGGTATTAGAGGCATCAGTCCTCGGTGTCTTTGCGGCAGGGAATCTCGTTCTCTTTTATGTGTTCTGGGAAGTTATGGTTCTACCCATGGTGCTTATGATTGGTATTTGGGGTGGGGAAGATAGAACTAAGGCCGCATTAAAATACTTTTTGTTTTCCATGGCAGGTTCCCTGTTTATGTTAGGTGGCATCCTTACTTTATATTTTAAAACAGGCAAAACATCCATAGAATCTCTTTCAACTATGGACCTATCGATATTTGGCCCTTCATTGCAATGGTTTTTATTTTTTACCTTTGCTTTAGCCTTTGCTATAAAAATCCCTTTATTTCCATTTCATACATGGATGCCAGATGTTCACACCCAGGCACCTACTGTGGGTTCGGTGGATTTAGCTGGCGTTTTGTTAAAAATTGGTGCTTATGGATTTATTCGTTTTTGTATTCCCTTTTTTCCAGAAGTGAGTTTAGAAACAAAAGACCTTTTCCAATTATTGGCGGTCATTGGTATCATTTATGGCGCCATGGCGGCACTTGCCCAAAAAGATATTAAAAGGATCATTGCCTATAGTTCCTTGTCACACTTAGGTTATTGTATGTTAGGTATCTTCTCTTTCACGGAAGAAGGTGCCGTTGGTGGAATGTTGCAGATGATATCGCATGGTGTTTCAACTGGAATGTTATTTTTGATGATTGGGATGATCTATGAACGTGCCCGAACTCGAGACATTGCAGAGTTTGGTGGTCTTGTGCGACAAATGCCTATATTTTCCATCTTCTTTTTGTTAGCCGTTCTATCTTCTATCGGATTACCTGGCACCAACGGATTTGTGGGTGAATTTTTGATTTTAGTAGGTAGTCTTAAAAGCAATTTCTACTTTGGTTCAATCGCCGCACTTGGAGTCGTCTTCGGTGCCTTGTATTTGTTATGGTTTGTAAAACGATTTCTTTTTGGTGTAAGTAAAACGATCCAAGCAAAACCATACCAGGATTTACACTTTAGAGAGATTGGATTACTCACTCCACTTGTAATATTAATATTTTGGATTGGAATGTATCCGACTCCTTTCTTGGAAATATTAAAACCATCGGCTCGCGTTTATTTAAACTCTGCCTCAGTAAAAGCAATTCAAGAACGTAGTGTTCTCTCTAGAGACAATATCGGTCTACCAAATACTCGAATTTTCACCGACTATCTTAGCTTAGGCGCTCCTCTTGAATCTTATGAATTGAGATTGGGGAAATATGTTTCAAATTCAGCGATAAAAAGTTTATTACGGCCAATAGAAAAAAAATCTGAAGATACAATTTTGGAAGGTTTTGACCAAAAGATAGATTCGGATTTTCCGGATGACGGGAATTCCAAGAAAGAAGGAAATAAATAAAATGTCCTACATTCCGAATTTAAATGATTTATTTTCCATATTACCGATGTTAATACTCTCTGGCGCAGGGATTTTGCTCCTTGTCCTTCAATTTTTATTACCAAATAAAAATGATACTTCTCCACTTTGGTTAATCACTTTATTAGCTCTGTTTGGTTCTCTATTTTCATTGTGGTATGTGACTCAGTCTCCAGGTTTCGGAATGTATTTTCATTCTCAAGTTTCGGTGAGTCCCCTGACGTTTTGGTTAAATGCACTATATATACTTTCTGGAATTGCTACAGTATTTATTGCACCTAATGTATTAAAAAAACATGATTCATTATTCCCTGAATTTTATTCGCTTCTGTTATTTTGTTTAACAGGTATGATGTTTTTGACTACTGGTTATGATTTAATTGTGATTTTTGTAGGCCTTGAAATTTTATCTCTTTGTTTTTATATTATGATCGGAATGACAAGGAATTCAGCTTCTTCTTTAGAATCTGCAATGAAATACTTCTTGTTAGGTGCATTTAGTTCTGGTTTTATGTTATTAGGTATTGCCTTTTTATATGGCGGTTCTGGCTCTACAAATTTAGACACGGCACTGCGGGGTTTATTCCAAAAAGGATATGAATCAAATTATTCCAAACTAGGCTTCGGTTTGTTTTTGATTGGGATATTTTTTAAATCAGCACTTGTTCCTTTTCATGCTTGGACTCCAGATGTTTATGAAGGTTCACAAACACCTATCACTGGTTTTATGGCTTCAGCTGGTAAGGCTGCGGCTCTCGGATTGTTACTCGTATTATTCCAACACATACCAACGGGAAATGCAGGGGAGACGTGGAAGTTTCTCGTCGGTGGTATTGCCTTACTTTCTATGACCTGGGGAAATATAGTCGCTCTTCGTCAAACAAACCTTAAACGAATTCTTGCCTATTCTTCAATTTCTCATGCCGGTTATATTGCCGCAGGTATCTCTTGCGGGGCAAATTTAGAAGCGCTCTATTATTTATTTATATATGCAGTGATGAATTTAGCGGCTTTTGGGATCATAGCCTATCTGGAAGATAATGCGAGAGAAGTGACTCTTGAATCAATATCTCATCTCAGTGCAAAATTTCCATTTTCGGCGATCGGGCTTGCAATCATATTTTTATCCTTTGCTGGTTTTCCCCCACTTGTCGGCTTTTGGGCAAAGTTATTTTTATTACAAAAAATTGCTGAATCAGATTTGTTATTTAATCGTATTCTTTTGTTTGGTGCTGTAGCAAATTCCGCAATTGGTTTTTATTACTATATGAAAATCACCATTCAGTCTTATATGAAATCTGATTTGGGTTCGATTGCTTTAGGACCAGATTTAAAAAAAGACTTTGGGATCAGTGCAGTCGTCGGTATTTCCGTAGGATTTTTAATCCTCGGTTGGATTGTATTTCAACCAGGTGCTTTTCTATAAGATAACTTTCACATAAGATATTTTCTAACTAGGTTTTCCTTGCCAATCGGTTGAACCTAACATTTTTTGGTTATAAACTAAGATCATTCTGATTTGTTTTAGGATTTATAGGGAGATCCATATGGCTACACTTGTTACAAAAAACCAAACTTTAAAAGAATCCTCAGCGATTAGAGAGTTTTTAAAAGGTAAAGGCTTAATCTATGAGTCCTTTGAGACACCTGATATCGTTGCATCTTACTTAAATAAAAAAAGTTTGGATGATGCTGAAAAGGAGAACCTACTTTCTGGTTTGGAATATAGATTTGAAGAACTAAAATCTAAGTTTGGTTATATGGCTCGTGATCTTGTTGTTCTACATGATGAAGTGCCTGGCATCAATGATATTTTAGCAAAGTTTGATAAGCTACATTATCATACAGATGAAGAAGTGCGCTACATTGTAGATGGTTCGGGAGTATTTGGATTTATCATCGATGGTGATAAATTTGAAGTTCATGTATCTAAAGGTGATTTTATCTCAATCCCACAAAACACAAATCATTGGTTCACTCTTGATGATAAAAAACGAATCAAAGCAGTTCGCTATTTTAAAGATAACAGTGGTTGGGTGCCAGTCTATGTGGATGAATCTAAAGTATTAGTTCATTAAATCCGAATTTGCTTTGCCAAACCATTCTACCATAAATTGTAAACTGGTTTGGCCACGAAACGTATTGGTTTCAAGACTACCCACTAAATCAATAGTATCAACCTTAGATATTAAATTTTGAAATTCGTCTCCTTTATTCCAAATCATATATTTCAAAGAACCACTTCCCATACAATGAAACTTTATATGTTTGCCACCACTAAGTGGAGTTAAGTGAAATGCTTTCACAGCTTTTAAGCCTAGTTTAATATCTGGATTTCCTTGTCCAAAGGGTTCTAAATCCTTCCATTCTTTAAAGAGTTTATCATTTATTTCTTCAGGTCTGATTGTTAGATCTGTTATATAATCATATTCATTTTTATTTGAATGTGAATCATTTAACCATTGTTCTGCTTTTGTGTAAAGTATAGATTCCAGTTTGGGAATGTTTTCTAACAAAATGGAAAAACCTGCCGCTTCTGGATGGCCACCATAGTGCAAAAATAAATCAGAAAGGGAATTCAATAGTCCAAGAGCATTTTCTTTGCCATAACATCGTATAGATCCTCTCGCATCGCCATTATCAGGTGTTAAAAAAATGGCTGGTCTCTTATATGTATTAATCATTTTTGTGGCGACAATGCCACTGACACCAGGTTCCATATCTGGCTCATAACAAAATACGATAGGTTTTTCCGTTCTTTCTGGTTTTCTTAGGAAATAACGTTCCATGCGATCTACATTTCTTTTGGTTCTTTCTTTTCTATCTTCATTAATTTGTAACAAATCTCTAGCACGTTTAGTGGCAATGTTTATATCTTCACTTAATAGTAGTTTTACGGCTTCTTCGGTTTTACCCATTCTTCCTGCGGCATTGAGAGCAGGGCCGATGGACCAACCCAAGTCTTTTGTGGAAAGTTTATCTTTGGATAATTTTAATTCATTAAGCAATGCTCTCGTACCAAAACGTTTGCTTTGGAATTCAGGATCTAAACTTTTACGTAAGGAAAGAATAGCTAACTTAACAATCATTCGATTTTCACCAGTCAATGGCATCATATCTGTGATCGTACCTATACCTGCTAAATCTACTTCTTCCAATAAAGAATCATATGAACCGGGTATTTGATTGTTTTGGTAAAAAAATAAAAATCTTTCCTCATCTAACGGAATTTCATTTTTGTTGAATGTATCTCTACTTGGATAAGGGTGAAGTTGGTATTCTGCGATTTCATTTTCACTGAGTGAAACGATTAAACCATTTCTAAAATAAGTATCCCCTGCAGGATCCTTTTTGATATAAACTTTTCCAAATTCATCACTTAACCTGAATAATATGGCATGAATCAATTTAAAGGAAATGACAGCTGTGCAGATTTTTTTCTCAGGATATTTTGAATCAATTCGCCTTGGGCTGATTAAAAAAGTTTTTTCAGGAATTCTGATTGGTATCTCATGATGATCAAGGACTATTACTTGCATTCCCATTTTTGTCAGGGAATCAATTTCATCTCCTTGCGAAGATCCAAAATCAAGAGTGATTAAAATATCAGGATTTATTTTCTTAATTTTTTGAATCGCTTCTGTACATAAACCATATGGATCGCTATCGGATGAGGTAACGACAGTTAATTTTAGATCTTGGAAATATGGATGTGATTTTAAAAAGAAAGCAAGTAAACAAGTGGAAGAAACCCCATCTGAATCCCTATCACCATAAAGTAAGATATGTTTATTATTTTTATGTGCATTTAGTATACATTCAACAGTTTCTAAAATGTCAGGAAGGGAAAAGGGGGAATGAAGGAATGCGAAACTCGTTTGTAAAAATTCGTGAGGAGGAAGGATTTTTAATTCTTCTCTCCTATCTACGAAGTACCGAAGTAATGGTTTTTTGGAAGTGGTTTGTGCTCTGATTTCGGCAGGAGTCGGGCCGAACAGAACCTTTGTTACATGATGCAATTGCCGATAATTTTGGAACCAGATTCCACTTCGAGGCCAGGAGTTTTTATATCTCCGACAACTTTACCAGGTTTTTTTAATTCCACTTTTTCTTTGGCTTCCACATTGCCCTTTAAATTGCCAAGCACAAGAAGTGAGCCGACTTCTACATCAGCTTCCACATCACCTGTTTCATCTATAATCAATTTACCAGGAGAAGTGATGGTGCCTTTGAATTGACCTTTGATCTTTAGAGTTTGGTTGAAGGAAAGAGTCCCTCTAAAACTAATATCATCATTTATGATTGTGTCTACTGATTCGTCTTTCATAACTTCTGGATAGGATGATGTGCGACATTTCTTTGGCAACTAGGTTCCTAAAATCCAAACATGTGATCGTTCAAAAAAGTGCGCCTTTTTGGTTTTTTACTGTTGAATCCTGAGTTTCACCTCAGAGAATGGAAGTGGGCGTTCGTTTTTGAAATTACAACAGGTTTTAGATACATTTTTTTTAATCATACTCGCCATTTTCATCAATGTAAATGTCATTGATGATCGTTTTGTATCCCCATTAGAAGACTTAAGCCACCAATACCAGTCCTACGAATTAGAGGAAACCACGCGCATTCTTTCTGTCGCAAGTAAGAAACAAGATCAATTTAAAGTAAGTCTAAGTTTCAAACTTGAGTATCCTGAGAATCAAACGACAGTGCTCGTAAAATTCCCCAAAGACTGTTTTTATAATTTTGCTACAAATTTACTCAAATCTCACTATATTAGTCTCCCGCCACCTAGTTTGGTCTGATTCTTGCTTAATAATTGGTAAGACCAAACCAATTCAAATTTTAACATAGGGGAGGTTTTCGGAATTATGTTAGAGAAAATCATACAATTTTCCATTCAAAAAAGAGCGACAGTTCTCGTTATCACGGCTGTCCTAACAGTCGTCGGATTTTATAATGCCTTACATCTTTCTATTGATGCGATTCCAGATGTAACAAACGTCCAAGTATCGGCTGTCACATCCGTTCCAGGTCTTTCCCCTTTGGAAGTGGAACAATTTATCACATATCCCGTCGAACTAGAGTTTAACGGGATGCCTAAAGTAACAGAAATTCGATCTATCTCACGAACTGGTGTCAGTTCCGTTACAGTCATTTTTGAAGATGGAACAGATATTTATTTTGCCAGACAATTGGTAAATGAAAGGTTAAAACAAGCTGAAAATTATATTCCTAAATCTTATGGTCGTCCTGAACTATCACCAATTTCCACAGGTCTTGGTGATATTTATGAATTTGTTTTGGTTTCAGAAACTCATACACCGGAAGAACTTCGCACGACCATGGAGTGGGAAGTCGCCCGTCAGCTAAGATCCGTTAAGGGAATCATCGATGTTAACGTTGTGGGTGGAGATGCGAAACAATTTCAGATCAAAATCGATCCAAGACGTTTATTATCCTTAAATTTAACTCTATCTCATATCACAAAAGCATTAGAAGGTGCGAATATCAATTTGGGTGGTGGGTACATCCAAAAAGGCGAAGAACAATTTGTGATTCGTGGAGAAAGCCAATTTAAGTCTATCGAAGACATTAGTGCTTTATCTGTTAGGACTTCTAAAGACGGAATTCCGATTACATTGGCACAAATTGCTAAAGTAGAAACTGGTCCTGCTCTCAGATTTGGTTTATCCACAAAAAACGGAAAACGAGAAGTAGTGAGTGGCACAGCGATGATGTTACTTGGCAGTAACTCACTCGAAGTTGTAGAAAGAGTAAAACTAAAAATGAAAGATATCGAATCTCGTTTGCCAAACGGGATGAAGATTGAAGTTTATTATGATCGTTCAGAATTTATTGGACGAACTCTTTCTACAGTTTTTACGAATTTAGTTGAAGCCGCAATCATAGTCCTTGTTTGTTTGATTCTCACTTTGGGGACAGTCAAGGGTGCGGTCGCAGTTGCCTTGGCCATTCCCGTTTCTATGCTCATTGCTACCATCCTAATGAATGCCTTTGGTATCGTTGGAAATTTGATGTCACTTGGAGCACTCGACTTTGGTTTACTGGTCGATGGTTCTATCGTAATGCTTGAATCCACCTTACATGGGTTTATTGTCCGTAAGAGTTTTTTACTGACTAAAAATACAGCCCAAGATATGGAAGATGGGATAGAAGAAGTCATCACTGAGTCTTGTATGAAAGTTGTACGCGCATCAGCATTTAGTGTGGGAATCATATTACTTGTTTATCTACCTCTAATGACCTTGGAAGGTGTGGAAGGGCGTATGTTTCGTCCTATGGCCATAACCGTAGCCTTCGCCTTAGGTGCCGCTCTTTTGTATTCGATTACTACGTTTCCCGCTTTAATGACTTTGATTTATAAGAAACCTTTGCTTCATGAATCCGTATTTTGGGAAAAATTCCAACATAAGTATTTTGATATTTTAACTTACGGCATGAAGTTTAAAAAACAATTTGCACTGACTGGTTTAGGCTTAGTGTTGTTTTCTTTGTTAGTTGGTGGTTCACTTGGATCAGAATTTTTGCCTCGCATTGATGAGGGTGAGATCGCTGTGGATATCAAACGTCTACCTTCCACTGCCATCAATCATTCCAGAGATTTAAATTTAGAGATAGAAAAAGTTTTATTAAAATTCCCAGAAGTGATCTCAGTTGTTTCTAAACAAGGAAGAGGTGAATCCGCCGCTGAACCCATTGGCTCTGAAGAAGGTGAGGCGATGGTAAAGCTTAGACCTAAAAAAGAATGGGTCACCGCCAAAGACCGCGAACATCTGATGGAACAAATGAAACATGCCATCAATGACAGTGTGCCTTCCTCTTATATAAGTTTATCACAACCCATCGAAAATAGAGTGAATGCATTGTTATCTGGTTCCAAAGCAGATATCGTTATCAAAATTTATGGTGATGATCTTAAGACCCTAAAAGGTATCGCAGACAATTATGCATCTAAAATCAAAAAGATCAATGGTGCAGGTGACTTAAGGGTTCAAAAACTTCTTGGGTTACCTTTGTTAGAAATCAAAATGAATCGCTCTAAGATGGCACGTTATGGTGTGCGAGCCGAAGAAGTATTAACTACCATTGAAACACTTCGAGTCGGATTTAATGCCGGTAAGGTGTATGAAGGATACAAACGATTTGATTTGATAGTCCGTCTTGATGCCGATGTGCGTGACATCGACGTGATAGAAAATGTACCCATCATGACAGAGTTAGGTGGCACGGTACCTCTTGGGCAAGTGACTGACATTGTTATGACAGAAGGGCCTGCGGCACTTTACCATGAAGGTTTAAAACGAAGGATACTTGTAGAAGTAAACGTTCGTGGTCGGGATATGATTGGTTTTGTGAATGAAGTGCAGGCTGCGACAAATGCAATCGAAACAAATTTACCCGATGGCTATTATGTGGATTGGGGTGGTCAGTTCGAAAACTTCACAAGAGCCAAGGCAAGGCTTGGCCTTGTAATTCCAATTGCCGGTGCCATTATTTTTGCTATGTTATTTATCGCATTTGGCAGCGTCTATTATGCCTTAGGTGTTTTTATGCTAGTGCCCCTTTCCTTATCAGGTGGAATTTTATCCCTTGTCCTTCGGGGTTTACCATTTTCTATCCCCGCAGGTGTTGGTTTTATTGCTGCTGCTGGAATCTCGGTCCTTAACGGGGTGGTGTATGCCTCGGCATTGAAAGACCAACTGAAAATTACTAAAGATCCGAGTAAGGCCGTTGTCGAAGCTGCAGTCTATACACTAAGAGCTGTGGCCACAACAGAACTTGTGGCGATCATAGGATTTTTACCAATGGCGATTGCTTCGTCTGCTGGTGCGGAAGTGCAAAGACCACTTGCGACTGTGGTCATGGGTGGGGTTCTTGTTGCGACCATCCTTTCTCGATTTTTGTTACCGATCGCGTTTGAGTTCTTAGTGAAATTAGCACAAAAACAAGAATTGAGACAAGCCCAAAGAGAAAAGAAGATGAATGAATATTTTTTACAAGAAATGAAAAAAATCCATGATGAAGATGATTTAGAAGAAGAAAGTAAGCTAGAAGAGCAAATTTCTCCCAAAAAATCGCAGAAAAAAAAGAAGGATAAAGAATGAAACCGAATTACTACGTAGCACACCCTTGGCATGGATTGGAACTTGGACCCAAAGCTCCAGATGAATTGGATGTTTTTATCGAACTCACTCCACAAGATCCAGTCAAATATGAAATTGATAAAGCTTCTGGCTTCATTCGTGTCGATAGACCACAAAAATATAGCAACCGTTCACCGACACTTTATGGTTTTATCCCAAGAACTTATTCTGGCGAAGCATCGGGCAAACATTGTTCAAAAGTTATAGGTCGGGATAATATCCAAGGAGACGGAGATCCTATAGACATCTGTGTTCTTAGTGCTAGTCCAATTAACCATGGCAATACGATACTTTCTGTGATCCCGATCGGTGGACTCAGGATGATCGATAAAGGGGAAGCTGACGATAAAATTATCGCTGTTTTAAAAGGTGATGAAGTGTTTGGTTTAATGAAAGAAATATCAGATGCACCTCAAGCTCTTATCAATAAACTTCATCACTATTTTTTAACTTACAAACTTGATCCAAATTCTCCCTCAACGGGAACTGTTGAAATTGCAGAAGTGTATGGCCGTGAAGAGGCATTACGTGTGATACAATTTGGTATAGAAGATTATATTAAGAAGTTTGTTACCGTATGAAAAAAAAGTTTCTACTTTATTCTAGTCTAATTTTTATTTCAAGCTTACTTACGTTAAACGCAGGTGAGAACGATGAGAGAAATATGGCGCCACTTTTTGTTGGTGATGATACGAATCTTCAAAACTTGGATGCAAAATGGAATTTAGAAGAGTTAGAAGCATTTGCCGTTTCAAGCAATCCATTGTATCTTCGTGAAAAACAAAATATTGGTATGGCTCGTGGAGATATTATCACTGCGAGTTTATATTATAATCCTTTTGTGAACATGCAACAGCAGTTTATGGGTGCTCGTGCGAGTGCCGCAACTGGAATGCCGGAAACTTCGATTATTTATAACCAACCTTTTGATATGAGTGGGGTCATTCCCCAAAGAGAAAAAGTCGCCAAACAAGAATTTATGGCGACGATTGCTAGTTTTAATGATTTTGATCGTTTGTTTCGATTGCGATTGCGCCAAAACTTTTGGACATATCTTTATGTAACGGAACAAATCAATTACCAAAAAGAATTCTTAGAAAATTATCAAGATTTACTGGACCTAACAAAACTTAGAGCCGAGAAAGGTGATATTTCCTTTTTGGAATATGACCGTCTAACTTTGGAGCGGATTCAGATCGACAGGGAGTATCGAAATGCCCGAATTTTAAGAGCACAAGTTGTCAAAAATTTACGTGTACTTATTGGTATTCCTGATACTTCTGTACCTTTGGAAGTGAAAGGTCGTTTAGAGTTTTTTTCCACTAAGGATTTCGGGATTGATCTTACTGATTTTAATGTAGAAAATCGTCCAGATTTAGTAGCATTAAAAATTCGCCAACAGCGCGAAAGAATGAACATAGAATTAAAAAAGAGAGAAGTCATTCCTCCTTTAACTCTTGGGATCGAATATTTGAATAAGGGAAATGAAAATGTAACGGGCATATATGCGACGACTCCGTTACCTCTTTTTGATAGAAAACAAGGTGAAATTTTAAAATTCGAAGAATCTCATAAAAAACTAGGCTTTGATGTGGAAGCCAAAAGAAATGAGATTGTCACAGAAATTTCCGCAGCTATTAAAGAATTACAAGCCCGCGAATCTCAGCTTCTCGAATATAAAGCATTTAATTTAATCAATAAAAATAAAGAAGTCCAAGAGAAATCAAGGTTAGCCTATATTAGGGGAGCATCAAACCTAGTTACTTTCTTAGAGGCTGAGAAAAATTACCTCAACGTATTACGCAGTTATTATGAAATTATTTATCTCTATTATAATGCCTTGGAAGCATTTCGTGCTTCTGTAGGAAAAATGGACGCATCAGATTTATAGGAAAAATTATGGCCAATTCAATTTTAAAATCAGCATTGTTTCGTAAAGCGAGTATTGGTGTATTGCTTGTTAGTTTAGGATATTTTGGTTATGTGAAATTTTTTGCTTCTGGTAAAAAAACAGAAAGTCTTTCTGAAGATAAATCCAGATTCAAAATTTCAGAAGAAATACAAAAGAATCATCCATTTTCAGTGGTTTATTTAGAAGAAAGAGCTGTTGAAGAAGAATTGCAATTGCCAGGCACAGTTTCGTATGACATGAATAATGTGGCAAAAGTAGGATCTAGAGTCAATGGACGTATCCTTTCAGTATTTGTAAAAGAAGGCGATCGCGTCAAAAAAGGCACGCCCTTGGCATCCCTTCAGTCTATAGAACTTGGATCAACAGAAGCTAATTACCTTAAGGCGAGAGCTAGACTCGAAGCTTTAAAAGTACAAGCCGATCGTGCTAAAGAATTATACGAAAAAAAAGTAACCTCTGCCAAAGAATATGAAATGTCGCTTATGGATTATAAATCTGTAAAAGCGGATATGGAAACAAGTAGAAATGCATTAGAAAACTTAGGTTTAAATGATGCTGAAATTTCAAATTTGGAAGCTGGAAAATACAATTCCAAAAATTTATACATTCGGACACCTATTTCTGGTTCAGTGACAGTCCGTGAGGCTATCATTGGCCAATCTGTAAATGCTCGTGATAATCTTTTTACAGTCGCCGACTTATCTGTGTTATGGATCAATCTGGAAGTATTTGAAAAAGATCTTAATAGCATTCGAAAAGGAAACGAAGCAAAAGTCATTCCTATCGGTTCATCCAATGAAGACTCATTGAAAGCTGTCGTTTCTTATGTATCCGAAATCATCGATCCTGTGAAAAAAACAGCTGAGATTCGACTCGAAGTTCGTAATGCAAATGGCAAACTAAGGCCTGGACAAAGTGTAACCGCAAGTGTAAAAGGGATGATTGCGGAAAATAATTTGAATAAAATTCGCGTTGTTCCTACGGAATGCATTCACAAAATAGAAGGCGAAAATTTTATTTTTATCAGAAACACCGATGCCTCCTTTACGGCAAAGAAAGTCACCCTTGGTAAATCGTATGAGAATTGGGTGGAGATCAAATCTGGTGCGGAAGGCACAGATGCGATAGTGAAAGATGGATCTTTTGTTTTGAAAAGTGAATACCTAAAATTATAATTTTTCATTGACATAACATACATTTCCTATTCTTCTGTTAAGTATGAAAGACCTTACAGAAAAACAAGAACTGGTGTTACAATACATCACAGATACGGTGAGAGAGAAGGGTTTCCCACCTACCATCCGTGAGATTGGTGACCAGTTCGGTATCACTGCGAAAGGTGCATACGATCATCTCAAAGCCGTAGAAAAAAAAGGCTTTATCCGCACTTCAAAAAACCAAAGTCGTGCCATTGAACTTTTAAAAGGAAACCAAGACGAAGCCTTACTTGTTAGGGCTTCAGGCATTCCGCTCCTTGGCCAAGTAGCGGCAGGATCGCCTATACTTGCCGAAGAAAACATCGAAGAATACATTGCTGTTCCTGATGATCTAGCGACAAAACCTGGTACCTTCGCTCTTCGCGTGAAAGGCGATTCCATGATTGAAGCAGGTATTAGTGATGGAGACATTGCCATTATCCAAAAAAAAGATTCAGCTAGGAATGGCGAAATCGTAGTCGCACTCATAGAAAATGAAGCTACCTTAAAAGTTTTTTATAAAGAAGCAGATCATATTCGTTTAGAACCTAGAAATGCAAAATTAAAACCTATCAAAACAAAGAAAGCGAGCATTATCGGAAAGCTCATTGGACTTTACCGAATTTACTGATTGACCCACGCCGAAGCCTGAAACAAGGTTTCGGGGTATGTTACTTAAAAAGCCAAGGTTTCGCTTTTTTGCCATTTTGATTTTATCTTCCCTTTTTCTGCTTTGTGCTCCAAAGAAAGAAATCATCTCAGAATATGATATGAAACGAGTTATGGAACGTTTTGCCCAAAGCCGTATCCAAACAGGCATCACGAGCGATACGGACAAACCAGCTCCTTCCGATGTATCTTTATTTGAAGAAGCATGTGATGTCTATAGGCTCCCTGTCGAAAAAGCAAAAATCGCTTTAAAAGAAAAAAATCCCGCTCTTTACGAATCAATTTACGGAAATTAAATCAAAATGAAAAACAAAGAAAGAATTGTATGGATCTCTCTCGTCCTTTTCCTTTTTGGACTTCTGATATTTTCTCCCTTACAAAAAGTAAAAGCTATATCCGCTGAAGGAGAGGCATACTTGCAGGTGTTACATGAAGTGATTGCTTTTATCGAGAATGACTTTGTGGACAATGCGGATGAAAAAAAGATTTATGTAGGAGCCATACAAGGCGCCTTGCAGAGCCTAGGTGATCCTCATTCTAGGTTTTTAGACAAAGATGAATTTTTAGAAATGCAAAATGAAACCAAAGGAACCTTTGGTGGGATCGGTGTGGAAGTCAGTTTTCAAGATGGAGCTTTTATTATCATTGCCCCATTAGAAGGCACCCCTGCATGGAAAGCTGGATTACTTCCGCAAGATCGGATCATAGAAATCAACGGCAAACAAACAAAAAATGTCTCACAAGCAGATTCAATTAGCATGATGCGTGGGGAAGTTGGATCTTCATTGACTATGAAAATTGAAAGAAAAGGAATCAAAGAACCAATTTCAGTCAATTTGATCAGAGAACTCATAAAAATCCAATACATTCGTTCCGCGTATTTATCAGAATCAAATACAGGTTATGTGAAGCTTGCTCAGTTTATGGGTAGAGAAAATACTGCCAAAGAATTTGCTTCACACATTGAAAAACAAATAAGCGCGGGTGCCAAACAATTGGTCATTGATTTGCGAATGAATCCAGGTGGCTTAGTTGATTTGAGTGTGGAACTGGCAAATATGTTTTTACCTGCCAATAAAGAAATTTTATCGGTGAGGGGAAGGGGTGGAATCCTTATCAAAACATTTCGCTCTGATAAGGGAGATCATAAATTTCTGGATATTCCTGTTGCAATTTTAGTTAACAATGGTTCTGCGAGTGCCTCCGAGATTTTGGCTGGTGCCTTACAAGACAATGGTCGTGCCAAAATTGTAGGAACACAAAGTTTTGGTAAAGGTTCAGTCCAATCTATTTTCCCACTTTCACATAAGACGGGTGTGGCGATCACCATTCAAAAATATTTTACACCCTCAGGAAAATCTATCCATGGAAAAGGTATTACACCAGATTTAGTTGTGCAACCGATTTCTGCCACAGAAGATGAAAGATATGTGATAGAAAAATTGCATAAAAAATCAAAACTAAGAACATTTTTCAATGAACATTCGGAATTCAACGAAACAGCTGTTAAAGATTTCCAAGAATTATTAAATTCTGAAAAATTAAGTTTATCTGAGCCTGTGACACGATTGTATTTATTCAATGAGCTTAGATCTACAAAAACAAATCATATTCCAAATGTTGAATTAGATTTGCAATTAAAGGATGCCATAGGGCTTTTGAAACAAAAATAAAAAATGTATGGTTTAGGAATTGAATCAAGTTGTGACGAAACTTCACTTTCCATAGTAAAAAATGGAACTGAACTCATTGCCCTTAAAATACATAGCCAAATAGAAAACCATGCACCTTACAGAGGTGTAGTTCCAGAACTTGCCTCTCGTGCTCATTTGGAAAAAATCAACAGCTTACTTGAGTTAACTCTTCAGGAGGCTGGACTCGGTATGGAAGAAATTTCCTATGTGGCCGTGACGGCGTATCCTGGACTTATGGGTTCACTACTTATCGGCGCTCAGATGGCTCGTTGTATATCACTTGTTTATGATATTCCCATCATTCCTGTGAATCACCTAGAAGCCCATTTCGCTGTGATTAGTTTGGAAAGAGAACTGCCCGCGTTTCCGATGTTAGGTGTTTTGTTATCAGGTGGGAATTCGTCGATTTATAAATACCAGGGTTACGGAAATTTAGAACTACTTGGGGATACTATGGATGATGCACTGGGGGAAGCATTTGATAAAGTGAGTGCTATCTTAGGGCTTCCTTATCCTGGCGGACCTTATATCGAGAAGGAAGCCATTTCTTATATTGCAAACAATGTAGATAAAACGGATTCTTATTTTCCCAAACTCTTAAAAGATTCACCCCAAGACAAAATCCAATTTTCGTTTAGCGGTCTAAAAACCGCCGTGCTTTATCATTGTAAGGACAATAAAGACCAATTGGACATACCTAAAATTTGTTTTGATTTTCAAAATTCTGCTTTTGAGTTAGTCCTTCGCAATGTCAAAAAAGCAGTGAATTTAACAGGGATTTCAGAGATTCTTTTTGCAGGGGGCGTTCTTGCGAATGGAACACTTCGTAACCAAATTGAAAAAATTGCCAGTTCAGAAAAATGGTCAGTCTATTTTCCGGAGAAAAAAATTTACTGCACGGACAATGGTGCGATGGTAGCATGTCTTGGATACTATCTATGGAAACTCGGGAAACAAGCTCCTATTGATTTTATGGTTTCTCCACGATTAAATTTAAACAAAGTTATATGAAGAAAAAATTAGCCTGGATTCCAAATACCCTTACACTTGGCAACCTAACCCTTGGATTTGTTGCTATGCTTACTGCTTCTGAAGTGGGACTGAACGCTTCTGACCCGAATGACTTATTTGCCCTATCGGGTATCTTTATCATCTTAGCGGCTCTCTTTGATGGATTTGATGGTATGGCGGCACGAGCCTTGGATGCAACAACCGAACTAGGAGCAGACTTAGATAGCCTTGCTGATCTAACAACTTTCGGAATCGCTCCTGGCATCCTTACCTACAAAATGTTTTTGGATGAGTACAAATTGGATTTTTTTGGACGCCCTGAATTTTTTCCGATAGGGATGTTGATTGCGGCTTTATTTCCAATATGCGCTGCTTATCGTTTGGCTCGTTTCAATGTAGTTCATGACCCTACTTTTTTTCAAGGACTACCATCACCCGTGGCCGGTGTTGTTGTGGGAATTTTTCCTCTCGTGTTTCATCCCGATCAAGTATCTAAACCTCTTGCGATTGGTTTTTTTGTTCTCACAGCACTTCTTATGGTATCTACAATTCGTTATTCAAAACCACAAGTCGCGATTCGCGGTAAATTTAGTTGGAAAAAAATTGCGATTGCATTGACTGGTCTCACGATACTCGTGTTAGCTGTTGGGTTTTATAGATGGCCGTATTTTCTTTACGGGGCAGTGGGTTTTTATGTTTTTTCAGGGATTGTATCTTTTGTCATTCATACAATCCAAGAACTGCGCGTTTAGATTAGGAAATATTAAAAATATCCATAAGGTTAGATATGGTAAAAATAGTTTTTACCTCGTTTGACATATTGATGATACGAATCGAACCTTGTTTTTCTTTGGTCCAACTGTAAGTATGCAGAAGAATACCGATTCCAGAAGAATCGAGAAAATTTAATTTTGCAAAATCTAAAGTCAGACTTTTGACCCCAGAATCACGTAGGGCGATCAGCTCTTTTTTTAAGTTGCTTGTATCTTTTACGGATAGATTTCCGATAAAATGCAAAGTAGCCGATTCGCCTTCCCTATTAATTTTAAATTCAAACATAACCAAAGTTACCATTCCTTCATAAACTAAGCGAATCAATCAAAAAACGTTTGATTTTTGGAAAAAGGATTCTAGAAAAAGGATAATGAAAATCAAATTCTGGGGAGTTCGTGGTTCCATAGGATCTCCTATTCGTCCGGAGGGAGTTAAACAAAAAGTACATAAACTTCTCTCTCTCGTCAGACCGACAGATATCCAGAACGAACAAAGCATCACAAAATTTTTAGATTCATTAAGTTTCTCCGCTTCATCAACTTATGGTGGTAATACGACCTGCGTAGAAATTCGAGATAAAGAAAACAATCTCATTATTATTGATGGGGGGACTGGGCTTCGGGAACTTGGGAACTCACTGATGGCGTCTGGTTTTGGAAAAACGGGGGGGCATGCGCATTGGATTTTGACTCATACCCATTGGGATCATATACAAGGCATTCCATTTTTTGTTCCCTTATTTATTCCGACAAATGAATTCGAATTTATTTCCTCATTTGAAGATTTGGAAGCTCGATTCCAGCATCAATTTGTTTTTACACATTTCCCTGTTTCCTTTGATCATTATTCAGCAAAAAAGAAGTTCTCACATATACCAGAGGGTCAAGAATTTTCGCTTGGCCCCCATATAACAGCGTTTAGTAAATCGGTTCGTCATCCTGGCGGAAGTTATTCATATCGATTTACTGAAAATGGTAAGTCTATCATTTTTGCATCTGACGCAGAGTTTAACTTAGATGAGATGGAAAATATTGAAACATATATAGATTATTTTCGAGATGCTGATATACTTGTTTTTGATACACAATACACATTTGAAGAATCTTTACAAAAAATTGACTGGGGTCATAGTTCCGCTTCAATGGCGACAGACATTGCCCTTAGAGCAAAAGTAAAAAAATTGGTCATGTTTCATCATGATCCATCGTATGACGACGAGAAGTTGGATCTAGTGTATTTACGAGCTCTCAAATACAAAGAGATGTTTGATCCACATGGAAAATTGGAGATTATTATGGCTCATGAAAACTTAGAATTGGAGGTATAAAATGGCAAAAAAATCTTATATAATTGGTATTGATGCAGGAACTACTGGGATACGTACATTTTGTTTTGATGACAAGGGTAAGGTGATATCCTCCGCATATGAAGAGTTTAAACAATACTATCCAAAACCAGGTTGGGTAGAACATGACGCGGAAGAAATTTGGACAAAAACACAAAAGCTAATCGGATCTGCCATTCGCAAAGGTAAATTAAATCCGAAAGATGCTGTCGCCATTGGTATAACAAATCAACGTGAAACATCTGTTGTGTGGGATCGTAAATCAGGCAAACCGATTTACAAAGCTATCGTTTGGCAGTGTCGCCGAACATCCGATATCTGTAAAAAATTAAAAGAACAAAGTTTAGAAGGCACCTTCCGCAATAAAACGGGTCTAGTTGTAGACGCCTATTTTTCTGGAACCAAAATCCAGTGGATATTGGACAATGTCAAAGGTGCGAGAGACAAAGCAGAAAAAGACGAATTGATGTTTGGTACAATTGATACTTGGTTATTGTACAAATTGACAGGTCATAAAGAACATAAAACAGACCATACAAATGCATCCAGAACTCTTCTTTTTAATATCCAAACCAAAGAATGGGATGAGGAACTTTGTCAAATTCTACGTGTTCCAAAATCTATGTTACCGGAAGCATATAACTCTCGTAATCTATTTGGTTTTACTGCGAAAGTGAAATCTTTACCTGATGGGATTCCTATTTCTTCACTTGTAGGTGACCAACAAGGAGCACTTTTTGGTCAACTTTGCACAGAACCCGGCGAAGCAAAAAATACTTACGGTACAGGTTGTTTTTTCTTATTCAATGTCGGCGAAGAATTTCGAATCTCTAACCAAGGTTTGATTACGACTTTGGCGCTTGGCCCAGAAGGAAAGACTGTTTATTGTTTGGAAGGATCTGTCTTTATCGGCGGAGCAGTCGTTCAATTCTTGCGGGATAACTTAGAATTTTTTAGTGCATCAAAAGATTCTGAAAAATTAGTAAAGGCTATAAAAACAAAGGATGATATTGTATTTGTTCCCGCCTTCGCAGGCCTTGGCGCCCCCCACTGGGACCAGGAAGCGCGAGGTGCGATCTTTGGACTCTCAAGGGATACAACTTCAGCACAAATTACAAGGGCGGCACTCAAAGCGATCGCCTTACAATCCTATGAGCTAGCCCATGCGATGGAAAGAGAAACTGGCAAACCTTTGAAATTTTTAAGAGTAGATGGTGGAGCTACCTCCAATGCTTGGCTTATGCAATTCCAAGCTGACATCCTTGGAACAAAAGTAATTCGTCCCTCAAACGTTGATACGACTGTCCTCGGTGCCGCATATCTTGCAGGCCTTGAAAGAGGTTTTTATAAAAGTGTGGCGGCCTTAAAAAAATTGGAAACTAAGAATACCGAGTTCACACCTAAAATGAAAGATGCGGATCGCCAAGAAGAAATTAAAAAATGGAACTGGGCTATCGAGAGGGTCAAAACAACTTCTTAGTATTCAAACCATTGCAATACAAATTCGAAAGCCTTTCGATCTTTGGAAATTCCACCACCTAGCACAAATCGACCATTTGTGTAAAAGGGTATTTCCAATATTAGGTCGGGAGGCAAACGATGAAAAACAAATGGTTCCCATTCTTTCTTTGAAATAAACCAATCAAATCTTAATACTTCGATCCATTCCGTTGTTCTAAAATATAATTTATTTTTTCCCACTCCGTAAAATTCAATCCCTTCACCTAATTTCCAAAAGTTGATCTTTTTTGAATCTTCAAAGGGGATTTTTATTTGTTGGTTCAATTCACTCAATTTTTCTGAATAAGTAGTAACATAGTCATTTTCATAATAAATATTTCTAGAAAACTTTTTGTACAATTCTGTTTCAAGAATTTCTAAAAATCCTTCTCCAGGTTCTGGTTTTAACACAGGAGATTTTTTAATCATCTCCAGTTTGTTTTTTGAGACAGATCTTTCTAAGATCGAACGAACTGGGGGTGAGAGATGGGGAAGTGCAAATTTGATTTTACGTTCATCCATGGAGGAGATAAAATTTTGCAAAAATGGTCCATGAATGAGCGGAATCAGTTCAGCAGAAAACATACTTTTACTTAAAAAAATAGCAAACTCCTTCTCATAAGAAAAAAGATTCGCTATGATTTTATATTCTTCTGAGTGAGTTCCTGAATATAGGATTTTCACAAGGCGGAAAAGATAGGTTTTACTTTTTTTATCAAAGTACAATTCTTCAATTTTTTGGATCACTTCTTCTTCGGAAAAATTGGGATTCACTATATCTCTTAGTGAAATGTATTTTGCTGATCCATATTTAGTTCGCTTGGTATGCGTTAGCTGAAAAATTTGATTATCGCGAATCCCTCCGATTTGAATTGTCTCGTGATCATCTAGACTGATTTTAAACGGAAGTTTTGAGGGAGCAGGAAATTCATTGGATAGAATTTTTTGAACAGCTTGTCCTTTTTGATCTAAGTAAAATGTTCTATCAGGCAATTTGATTTGAGAGATGATTTTTTTTCCCGTATATTGAATGTATGTTGGTGTAAATATGACATTGGAAGGGTATGATATACGATTCCATTCGATGTTATATAAAAATTGAGGAATAACCAAGGGATCACTCGTGATTGAAGGAAGTGCTTCTGGTTTTTCACGGAGGAAAGGGTAAAAGGGATTGATATCACTTTGGACTCTGGCAACAGAATCCAAATTTGCAAAAAAGAAATGATAGTTTTTTCCGAGTTTGTGAATCAAGGAGTTTGTTTTTTTAATTTTCTCTGTATTTTAATTCTGAATTTTTCCCAGTTATAATCTACTTTCAAATCAATAAATTCTTGTTCGATGCCAAATCTCATAAAATCAAATATTTCTGTTTGGTCCATACCTACAACGATAGATAGGTCATTAATCACACGATCAAGCCTTCGTGCATCACGATCACTTAGGTGAAAGGTTTCTAATAGTTGGATTTCAAAATCTGTAAGTTTGATCAAAACAATTTCTCACCTAGAAAGCTGCGACAAGTATCGTCTCTATCTCATTTTTCGGAAGTTCACGGGGAAGGCAATCGAGAAATGGATAGGTAGCAGCTAAGGTGGCGATGCCAGGTAAATCAATTTTTTTTACTTCATACTCAGAGAGTCTTTGCGGAATTTTTAGTTCGAGATAAATTTTTCGAATCCCTTCCACCGCTTTAATTGCTGCTTCGATGACAGAGATATTTGTCACATCTTCATCAAGGGCTCGTGCTATCATAACATACTTACCAGCAGAAGATGTTAAATTGTATTCCATCACATGCGGAAGTAAGATCGACATAGCTTGGAAGATATCAAGTGTTGTAATGGTTGTAACAGAAAGGGATAGCGCATAACAGAGACCAAGTGAACTTGTGGATTGTGCAATTCCCGCAAGTAAACTTGCCGCATAGATGGAGTTTTTGGCACCTAAGTTTCTAGGTTCCCTTATGGCAGTCACAATGTTTTTTGAAATCAATTCGATCGCACGAAGGGCAGTGGAGGAAGTGATTTCATTGGCATACTTTGAAAGTATGCTATCAACCGCCGCAGACAAAATGGCAATTCCTGTTTTGGCAGTATCCGTGGAAGACATACCAGCACCAATTTTGGGATCAGAAACAATTAATTCAGGAAAAACCCATTCGTGAGCAAAGTATTTTCGATTTTTATCTTTATCATCAATCACAGAAAAAAATGGCGAACACTCATTGCCGAGAAGTGGTTTTGTGGGAACAGTGATTAAAGGTAATCCCCGTCTTTTTAATTGTTTTTTACCACTGACCAATTCTTCTGCAAATAGATCATTGGTCGCAAGAAGGGCGGCCGCTTTACCTGCGTTAATCGACTCAAAAGAGCCATAAGCAACAACACAATCGGCATTTGATATGCGAAGAAAATGTGCCGTCGAATCTAAATCTTTATAATGAACTCGGTCAACGATATCATCATATATGATCACACCTTCTGAATGTTTTTCTAAACTTGTTTTTATTATGGAAAGTTCTTCTGCATTTTCGAGTTCGCGTTGCGTAGCGATAAGAACAACTCTGGTTCCAATGTTTTTCACAAAGGAACCGAGTTTGTAACCACAATCTATTTCAAAGTGGATTTTAGGAGGAAATTGGAAGTTGATCCATTCCGGAAGGACTGGCATACAACACTCCTAGAGATAACGACACAAAGGTGACAACATCCAAACAGAGGACAATTCTTTAGGACCCCCCACCTCCGGTCCTAATTATTGTTGTCCGAGAAAAGTAGATGCGATTTGATCAGAAATTTTATCTAACATTTCCGTAGAAAGGTTATCGTAATCTCCGTTCTTCAAACGCTCTTTAACAGCCTTAATCTTTTCTGTTCTGTCTTCCTCTGGTGGCATAGACACGATTTGTTTTGCGATCTGTTTAACTTCAGATTGTAGCTTCGCTTCAGATGCGATTTTTTTAGCCGCATCGGAGATAGAAATTGTATCTACAGGACCAGTTGTTTCTGGTTTGGAAGGTGTATTTGTTTTTTTGGTTTCGTATCCAAAACCACCAACTCTTCCTATTTTATCGACGTTCATAGTATTTGTCCTCTTACTACTTCAGGTATCGGAGTTTTTAGAAAATCCCTTAAGCGTTTTTTTTCTATGGTTGAGAAGAAAAACAAATTCTCCCTTGGCATTGGGCGGATTATTAGCTAAATCTGCCGGATTTGGGTAATATCTCAGTTCTTCGAAGGACTTAGTCAATTCTCGCCCCACAAGCACTTCGGTATTCGGGTAAAGCTCTAAAAGCAAAGGATAGAGCCTAGGCAATTTATGTACAGATTCGTAAAAAACAATAAGACCATCTATTTTTGTTGCCTCCTCTAATTCTTTTCGTTTTTTCGAAGGCTTTTCTGAAAGAAATCCTAAAAAAAGTGTAGGATTTACTTGAAATCCGCAAACTGATAGAATGGCGCTCAAGGCAGATGCCCCTGGAATCGGGACTATGGAAAATCCATTTTCCCTGACCACACGAACTACATGAGATCCAGGGTCAGATATCCCAGGTGTGCCTGCATCGGATACGAGAGCATATGACTTTCCCTCTTTTAAACCAGTGATCAGAGAATGGTAAGGTGTTTCCGAGGAATCCTTATATAAAGGCCAAGTTTGTTTCGAAATAGATAATTTTTGCAATAAACTACGCGTTTCACCTGCTGATTCACAAAGTATGGCATCCACAGATGCTAAAATTTCTTTGGCACGGTCTGTCGTATCCCCTACATTTCCTATGGGAGTGGCAACAACGTAGAGTTTGCCTGGTTCAGATTTATGGGCCAATGAATTGGCATCCTATTTGTTTCACACCTGATGGGCAAGGGCAACCAAGTGCTTCTTTCCCTGCTTGGAGGCATGGATTGCATGCGGTTCCCACAGGACAACTGGCAGGGCTTGCACAATTGGCCACAGAACAGGTCGTAGAATTACAGCCAGTACCGACTTGGCAAAGTGATAATGGGGCAATGCCAACGCCTGCGCCTTCTGCTTCATATCCGCCCGCACAGACAGACACAGGAGCCGAAGGATTAGATATGAGACCATTGGCAAGAAAGGCCCGCATCGTAAAGTTGTAAACCTGGCATTTTTGGAACGGATATGTGCCTGGGGGAGGCACTTGGTAACGGATTCGTTTGGTGATGATATTTCGTGAATCTGTAGAATTCTGAAAGGGCAGGTGCGGAAAACTAGGCTGAACCCCATCTTCTAGCCATTCGCCACTTACTGTTTGAATGATCGAGGGAGTTGCCGTCGTGACATATAAATTATAACCCAAGAATTGAGATTCTCTATTGGTTACATAATAACGGATCAAAAATTCAGGTCTTGGACTGATCGTATAATCAGTGACATTTGTTTGGAAATTGTCAGTTATGTTGTTATTTACAGCAACCACGGTCAAAATTTGGGGAACCCCCGCTGGCACCAAAAATATAAAAGGTGCAACGGGTGTATCGGTATTCGTTCCACATTGAAAAAGTGAGAGAAAAGAAAGGCCGATCAGATAGATTGGATGAAGGAGGGTTCGCCGCATTGAAAAAAGCTTCCCTCCCAAGATTTTAGGAATTCAATCTATGGGAATCCAAAAAAAAATACTATTTAGCGCTTTGGCGCTCTTAACCTTATTTTTTATCATCCTTCTCCTCACCTTTACTGGCGGGTCAGAGGAAGAAAAAAGAAAAAAAGACAAAAATTCGAAGGCTCTTTCTTACCTTTTACAAGGTGGATCAGGAGAAAAAAATCGCAATAACCCGCTTGGTGTGCGAGATGAAAATGCTGATTCTATTTTTGACTCTGATTATTTTAAATCAGGTGCCATGAAATATGAAGAGGAAGTGGCATCTGCATCAAGTGGCCAAGAAGGGGAAATTCCGATCAATCCTGCGACTGGAAAACCTTACCCACCAGAAGCAATGGAATCTTTCGATGAACTTCGTGAGTTATTTCCAGACAATGATTTAATCCCAAAGCGTTTGACTCCTGAATTAAAAGCAAAACAAGAACAATTCTCTCAAAAACTAACGCAAGCCACAAATACAGTGTTTGGTGGTAGTGCCACAGCACCTGACATTCAATTTTATTATAATCATGTGAAAAAGCAAGGCAATGATCGTATGGAAATCATTAATTATTTGATTGAAAGCCAAGGTGGGGATGATCCTGAAATGGATAAAAAATTTCAGGAAATCTTAACGAATATCAAATACCAAAATGACCAAGTGGATAAGGAAATGGCGCAAGCCTACCAACGAGCAGGTCTACCCCCTCCTTAAATTCAAAATCCTCCCGATAGGATCGGATAACGGTAGCTAGTTTTGGGATCTAAGCCATAAGTATCTAAGTGGAATGAGGGAGGGAGCCTTTCTCGTTTCCACTGAGATGCACCAAACAAACGTATGAATTTGTTGACTTGAAATTCTAAATAACTTTCTTCTAAGTCTGGAAAATCTATATGAAGACGAAGCAAACATTCTTCTTTGTCGATACCTATTGCCACAAAGTAAAATTCTATTTTTTGTAATAAAGGGTAGGGCATTAAGTCTTTTTCATCTTCTTGTTTTTCAGAAAGGGGTCTTAATTCAGCGGTAGGTTTAGTTTCACGAAGTAACCTCAAACTTTCTTTATGGCTTATGTATTTATTTTTGCCTGCTTGTATGTCATCGATCCAGGCGAGTAAAAATTCTTTACTTACCCCACTGATAGGACAAATAGAGCCTGACGCGTCCCCGTCCATTGTCGTATAACCAACGCTTGCTTCACTTCTGTTTCCAGTAGATAATAAAAGATGCGAATTTAGATTGGCAAGTAACCAAATCAGTGGAGACCTAACTCTTGCTTGAATGTTTTGTAAAGCTAAGTCATCTGTTTCCCAGTTTAATTTTCGATTTTGGGTGGATTCAATTAGCGAAACAGCAAGTGATACAGAACTATCAATGCTGATATTGTGATGTTCGGTATTTAACTCTTGAGTGAGTAAGGTAGCAATTTCTTCTGTGATGTTTGAATTGTTTTCTGTCTTTTGGTAAAGGGTGACTAGAATTTTATTTTCTTTTATTCCTAATGACTCAAATGAATTCTCACCAAATTCTTGTTTTACGAATCTTTTCATGGAATCTACAAGCAGTGCGCAAGCAGCACTATCTGCACCACCAGATAAGGATAAAGTATAACCTTTGGTTTTAGATTTTATCAAATAATCATATAATCCGAGAGATACTGCCTTGGTAAAATCTTCATAGAGTGATTGGGGGGCCGGTATTGAAGAAAGGTTTTGTTTCCCGTTTTTTACACGCATGTCCAAAATTTTTAAACCAGGGATCTCTTCTGGAATTCGAATGACCGGAATCTGTGTTAGGCTGTGGCTACTCGGCAAACTTCTTTTTTCTTTGGCTCGCAATGATCGAATTTCAGAGATGGACACGTTTTGTGAAATGATCGAATAGGGAGAAAAAAATAGGCGTTGTCCTTCTTTTGTGACTTCACCCCGATTACAAAAAAATGCGCCACCTTCGTAAATCGCACGCCCTGATTCATTGCCACATAAATTTGTAAATACAGTCACAATTTGGTTTGTGCGGCTAGTTTCTTGGAAGATACGAAATCGCACTTCTCTTTTTCCCATGGAAAAATGAGAAGCACCTGGTGAGAATAAAATATCTAAGCCTTGTTCAGCGTATTGGTGAGAGGCACGTTTTGTCACCCACGAATCTTCACAAATTTCTATGGCAAACCTAACTCCTAATTTTTCAAAAATAAAATGCCCAAATGGTATAGGTTTAATGGAATTTCCATTAGGTGTCGAAATCGGATAATACGTATCTGAAATAAATTCATGTGTTGATTGAAACCATCTTTTTTCATAATGTATTCCCGTGTTTGCTAGATTAAGCTTGGGAACTAGCCCAATGATTTCTGAATTTGAAATGACAGCAGAACAGTTGTACAATGAAGATCCATGAAAGATCGGTAAACCCACAATGACAGTCTTGTTTTTGCTAAAGGGAAGAATTTTAGTTAAGGATGCCCATGATCTTTGCCATACAGATTCTTTATAAAATGCATCTTCACAACCATAACCTGATATACACAACTCAGGAAAAAGCACCATATCTGCGGATAACACTTCATCGGATTTGAGTGCCTCAATGATTAGATTTGTATTTCCTGAAAAATCAAGTGGAGTTGTGTTGAGTGAGACAGCAGAAATATTAATTGAGAGCATCGGAAAAGACCTTTAGGTAAATCCTTAGCGATGCCCCCATATTATCCAGCACAAACTTTCGATTTTTCTCCCCAATTTGTCGTGTTTTATCCATCGAAGATAAAAGCTCAATCAAATGGTTGTTATATTCTTCATTATTTTGTGCAATAAATACGCCACCTAATTTATGCATTACGATGGCTTCGGGAGAACTAAATATTTTGGGGCCACATAGAATTGGTAATCCAAAGGCAGCAGGTTCTATTGTATTGTGGATTCTATGATGGAACCCTCCGCCGATGTAGGCGAATAGTGCATATTTATACGCGAAGGCAAGGATTCCCATTTCATCAAAAAGAATAAATCTTGGGAAGGTTTGATTTTTATCTGTAAGTATTTGAGAGTATGTTTTTACAGAACCAAACTTAGAAAGTTTTGTGATAAGAGACTCTGCTCTTAGCGTATCCCATTTGTGTGGGAAGATCCAAAATTGAGTCTCTAAGTATGTTTCACTCTCCTTTGATTCCAAAAATTGTAAAAAATAAGATTCGCAAATGGGATATGTCGAACCAAGCAACATAATTTTTGCACTTTTTAAATCAGTAGAGTAACGAGATTCAAAAGTGGAAAAGGAAATTGGTGGAGTTCCCGAATTGATTCGGTTTAAGACAGTATCAAACCTAGTATCACCTAATGCGGATAATACTTTACTTTTTCCTACCAAGTCTTGAAATAGTGGCAATAATATTTCATGGGAAACATATATTCCATCAAAATAAGAAAAAATTTTAGATGTAAATTTTTTAGCAAATCCTTTGATGCGTCCTGAATTTGCTGAGAGAGTGGCACAAGCAAGGTAGACTTTGGCCCCAAATTTTTTCCAATTACGAATTAGATTTGGCCAAGTGTCCCAGGCTAATATCACACAAATATCAGGCTTATATTTTTTTAGAATTTCAGAATAAGCAAAAGGGAAATCAAAAGGTAGAATGAATGTTAAGTCAAAATTTTGATCCGATAAATGTTTCTCTGTTACACTATCCGAATAGTAAGATTGGATGATAAAATTATCAGTAGATTTTTCTTTAATCACTTTTGCCAGAGCTCGTGCTTGGTCGAGTTCACCAACAGAGGCGGAATGAAGCCAGATAACTTTCTTTTTGCCTTTTTCAAAATGGAGGGCTAGTATTCTTTTTTTGTCTAATTTTCGTTTGGTGACAATTCTCTTTAGTTTTGGGATAATTAAATATAAAAAATAGAATAAGGGAAATAATATAAAAAGAAGTAAGTTATAAAAAAAATACATCTTTAATTTTTTTTGCCCCAGTTGTCTTGGATGTCAGCACCTGGATAAGTAAATGTAGAAGTATCCAATAAAAATGTTAAATTATCAAAATACAAATGGAAGGCACCTTTTTTTTGTGTGGGTCTTGTTGCTAAATGAAATCCTTTTACAGAAATGGGAATCGATAACGATTGAATGAGTTTCGCATTTAAGTGCGGTAAGTTGATCGGTACTTCGAGTCTCCTCCAACCAAAAAAGTTAAGGAGTCCTAAGGGAAGATGTATGTCTTTGGATTTTTTTTGGGAAACCAATAAATCCAATGTGATATGATGGCCTTCCGAAAAAACCCAAATGGTCGCTTGGATGGGCAATCCAACAGGCAATAACAAAGGTTCGTTTGGACGAATGTCCCAATGATCAAGTTTGGGATTTTCAACATAAGTTTGAATTAAAAAAGAATTTTGGTATTGGATATTTGGATAACCATTGTTACGGTATAATTCTTTTTCTGAAGGGATGGCGGATGAGTTTGGGATACTTGCCGCGAATTCAGTATGATTTAAAAAAGAATCCGAACGATAAAAACTCCAAGGCCTTCCTCCTTCAAAATCTTCTGCTAAGAATAAGACATAATTTTTCTCTCTTTCTAGTGTTTTTTGAAGGATAGCAATTCGTCCTTCTTCGTCCAGGTCTGTGGGACGAGGAGCAGTTTGTATGTCCAGAATAATATGAAATGTAATTAAAAAAATAAGGAGTGATTTTTTTTTATCTGAGATCATTTCTAAATTGCATAAGGACGAGAAGCTGCCATCCTCTTATTAGTAACGGTTATTTTAAAGAAGGGTAAAGTCTTTTCTATGGGCAGACAGGACAATATAAAAATTTTCACAACAGCGCTTCTCGTAGTGCTACTATTATCTTCTTTTATTTTTGGGTTTGTTTACCGTAATGAAATCTACCAAAAGATTCAGGTAATGACAAAATCAAGTCCAATGAGTCCAGCGGAAAGAATCATCGAAAAAGAACCGGCATGGACGGCGCCCACAGAATTAAAAACTGACGAACTCACAAAAAAAGATCCATTAAGTAGCGAAACAGAAAAAAAGAATGAACGCGCCGACATACCAGCATTAGATGAGATGGAAGCTGATATCAATACTCCTGGTTCAAAATCTGTATCTGTGACAAATGTTCAATCAAACAAAAAAGAAAAAAAAGAAACAGTCGATCCGATAGCTGAAACGAAAGAAATAATTAAAACTGACTTCACTAAAACAGAAAGTAAAAAATCGAACCTTAGTACAAAATCGATTACAAAAAAACAAACGACGATAAAACAAAAAGTTAAAAAAGAAACAAATCGTCTTTCAAACCGAACAAATCTCAAAGTTAAAAAATCAAGTCCGATCAAAACAGCTAAATTAAAAACCAATGATGCAAACAAACAAACGAGCACTTCAAAATCAGATTCTAGTTTAGAAGCACGTATGCAAGCCATCGAATCCAAGTTTGTATTGCAAAACCAAAAAAATGACACACGTTTTGCGGAGATTGAAAAACGAATTGATAAATTGGAAAAATCTTTGGGTTCAAATTAGAATTGCCTTCTTATGCCTCTACCTACTTCGGGATTGAAAATAATCTAAAAACCTCTTTTCCTGGAAGAGAATTTACTCTTATTGCCGTATCAAAAACAAAACCTTATGAAGTGATTCGCGAGGCCTATTTACAGGGCATTCGAGTGTTTGGTGAAAATTATATCCCCGAAGCCATTGAGAAATTTACTAAATTGCGAGAAGAATTTCCTGAGGCAAAGGATACAGTTTTCCTACACCATATTGGCCCAACACAATCTGGAACCTTGCGGAAGTTATTTGGAGTATTCCAATTCACACATGGTGTTGGATCTTTTTCTACTTTAAAGGAACTATTGAAGAGGGCAAATAAAGAAAAAATTCAAATCGCATACTTTTTCCAAGTCAATATAACTTCCGAAGAGACAAAACATGGATTATCCATCTCCGACTTAATCAACCAAAAAGGTGAAATGCAAACTTGGGAAAATGAATACTGTCGTTTCGAAGGTTTTATGGGAATGGGACCAAGTGATGGCTCGGAAATCCAGACGAAAGAGGCATTTGCAAAATTGGCAAACTTAAGAGACGAACATTTTCCAAATAAAAAACTCTCGATGGGAATGAGTGGAGATTTTGAATGGGCGATGGAATTCCGTTCCGATTATTTGAGAATTGGTTCCTTAATTTTTGGAGATAGATCTTATGCTGGATAAAGTAGGTGTTGTAGGGCTCGGGAAAATGGGTGCGGCGATCGCTATTGGCATTCATGCGATTACAAAAAAAACAGTTTCTGGTTATGATCCATTTGCCAAATCTCACTTACCAGGCGTTGATTATAAGGCGAGTTTACTTGCTTTAGAAGAAAGTGCTGATATAATTATTCTCGCTGTTAAACCGCATGATATCGCTAAGGTGATATCCGAATTCCAAAAACCAAAAATTTTCCTATCCATTGCCGCTGGTATTCCTATATCTCTTATGCAAAGTGTCGCCCAAGAGGGAAGTCAAATTGTAAGACTGATGCCAAATCTTCCTCTTGTTGTCGGCCGAGGTGCGATCGGATATTATACAGAATCAAACTTACATGAATTAATTTTAGAATTATTTTCTGGACTAGGTACAGTTGTTCGTCTCGACAAAGAGTCGTTACTTGATGCAGTGACAGGTTTATCGGGATCTGGACCTGCCTATGTACTAACATTTTTACATGCATTAGCCGAAGGTGGATTGAAAGAAGGTCTTACCTATAATCAAAGTTTGGATTTGGCTATGGAAACAATGGCCGGAACTATAGAATACTTTCGTAAACTCAAAGAGACAGATAAAGACCTTCATCCTATGGAGATGCGCAATTGGGTGACTTCCCCTGGTGGCACAACCATTCATGGGCTGGATGCACTGGAGCGGGGTGGATTATCGACTGCAGTGAGAGATGCTGTGGCAAGTGCCACACTTCGAAGTAAGGAATTAGGAAAAAAGGGATGATGACGGTTGCGCGGACAGGATTCGAACCTGTGGCCTTTGGGTTATGAGCCCAACGAGCTACCAGCTGCTCCACCGCGCGGTGTAAATACCACATTCTACGAACCCCATTTATTGTCAATGTTTTATAGGATAAATCTTTCCTAATTATTGGGACCGCTTAAAATTTATACAAGTCCCTAAAATCTTACTTTACATCCCTTAGAAAGCAGTTCTTTCTATTCTCTGAATCAAGGTGCGGGCGGTGTTCTTTGTCCATTAAAGAAAATACAGACATAGTATTCGAACATTACGAAAAAAAAATTTATGACCAGAAGCAGCTGCTAGAGATTTCAAGGGCATTAAACTCCACTCTTGATTACAAATATCTTATTGATGCCATTTTAAATATTTGCTTAGCACAGTTACAAACTTTACATGCAGCTATGTACTTAGAGCCAGAGATTGATTTGGGTCTATTTAAACTTGAGCCTCAGTCGACCAAAGGTTTTGAATTAACTCCAGAAGATCATAATTATGAAATAAAGATGGATACTTCACTCATCCATTATTTTGAAGAAAAACCAAAAGCCATCACAATGACGCAGATTTTAAAAGTCGATAGCGTCAAAGATTCAAAAGATCTTGATTACTTGCGTAAGTTAGGTGCCGAAATATTGGTACCTTTGAATGCAAAGGGTAAAGTGAACGGATTACTTGTACTTGGTGAAAAAATGACTTCCGAAGAATTTTTGGAAGATGAAAAAGAATTTATGACAACGCTTGCTAATTTAGCAGGCATTGCTGTCGACAATGCAAGGTTATACGAACTTGCAACTGTTGATATGATGACTGGTTTAAAAATTCACCATTATTTTCAAACAAAATTGAAAGAAGAGATGGATCGTTGCCGTAAAAAGGGAACAAAGTTATCATTACTTTTTACAGATATAGATAAGTTTAAAGTTTTTAATGATACCTATGGTCACCAAGCAGGTGACGTGGTATTGATTGAAGTCGCTAAACAATTGATAAATGCCGCTCTTAGACACCATATCCCGGCTAGATACGGTGGGGAAGAATTTTGCCTAGTGATGCCTGGAGCTTCAGAAGAGGAAGCCTTCGCAAAGGGTGAAGAAATTCGAAATGCAGTAGAAGCCATGGTTGTCAAAAATGATGGTGTGGATTTGAAAGTGACTTTATCCGTTGGGATATCGTCCTTTCGGCCGAGCGACAGAAACAATAAGGATCTGATAGAACGGGCAGACAAGGCACTGTATCAGGCAAAACATTCCGGGCGAAATCGAACAATTTGCTTTAAAGAATAAGGTTTTTGCCGATGGAAATGGTATGGCAGAAGCAATTTCCATCTTACAGGTTTCCCCCGAAAATCAAAATACTGTTCTTGCGTCCATTCGCGACAGAGCACTGGGTCTACATTCCTTTAATTTTCAACCTTATTCTTGTTTTATTGAGTATAAATCAAGGGATCAAAAAACGGGTATCGAATACAGGGATTGTATTGTAGATTATACCCGATGCCCAAATCAGAATTGTATCAAAAAACTTGTTTAATCAAATTTTGTTTTTTTACTCTATTTCTTTGTTTTCATTGTCATAAGGGAGCTAAACCAAATATAATAAATCCTATTTCTAAAAAAGTAGTCACAGAAGGGCTCGTCGGGATATTCGCGGTCCAAAACAAAGATACCTATGTTTTGCTACATGGATTTAAAGACCAGCATTCTGGTAAGTCGATTCCACTTTTACTTGATACTGGTTCCGATCTAACTTTTTTATCAGATGAAAATATCACTAATGGTAAGCCCCTTTTATGGGAAGGAAATTCCTACTCATTTCCCACACGAAGTGGCATTCTTCCAAATGAAATTCTAGGTGTTATTGGACTTGATTTTTTTCAGCAAACTTGCATTTGGTGGGAAGATGACACAATCGCAGTTTACCGAGCGAGCTCAAGTGTTTGTTTGCGACCTCAAGCGTATTTCTCAACCAATTTAAAGCTTCTCTCAACTACGAAAAAAGATTCTTTCTATTATGTCCGTTTTTTTAAAGAAGAAAAAAAATACTGGGGTCTTGTGGATACAGGGGCGACAATTAGCCATTTGCCAGTAGAATTTGAAACGAATGCAGCGAGCCATGGCAAAAAAAACGTGTTTTTAGCCGGGGGCAAAATCCAAGAAGCCAATCTTTTCTTTAACGAAGCGCACCTTTATCTGGAAACTAAAGAGGGAAATTCGATTCCATTCAAAGACTTTTATTTTCTAAATGGAATTTCACTTGAGCATTTGGATTTAACGAGAGAAAAGGATAGTGAGACGGTAGGAGTCATAGGTTTGGAATTATTGCAAAGGTTCCCACTGTTTTGGGACTTTCAAAGAAATTCCATAGGACTTCTAAACCCTCCTATAAATTAACGTGAACACAAAAGAAAAAATTATCGTAGCAATGAGCGGTGGAGTTGATAGCGCAGTGGCCGCCGGTTTACTAATTGAACAAGGCTATGATGTAATCGGTGTTAATTTACGAACATGGGAGTATGAAGCGCCCGCTTGTGATACAACAAAAAAATCCTGTTGTTCCCCGGAAGATATTCGTGATGCGAGAGATGTTGGTCTTTCCTTAAAAATTCCTTTTTATGTAATTAAGATGGAAAAGGTTTTTGGTGAAAGAGTGATCGAACGATTTATATCTGATTATAAAGACGGAAGGACTCCCAATCCTTGTGTCGAATGCAATACTTTCGTAAAGTTTGGTGCCTTATTTGAACAAGCAAAAAAGCTTGGCATATCAAAAATTGCCACTGGTCATTATGCAAGAACAATTGAGACAAATGGGCGATATGCGATCAGAAATGCAGTTGATCAAAAGAAAAATCAAGCCTATTATTTATATGGGCTCACTCAAGATAATATAAAATCCACAATATTCCCGCTAGGTGGTATGGAAAAATCAGAAGTTAGAGATATCGCAAGACGAATGGGACTGACTGTTGCCGACAAAGCTGAGTCGCAAGAGATTTGTTTTATTCCAGAAAACGATTATAGATCTTTTTTGAAGAAAAGTGGAGTGGAGTTTACACCTGGTTTTTTTAAATTAAAATCAGGTCAAATCATTGGCAAACATACTGGTAAAGAAGGTTTTACAATCGGACAGAGGAAAGGATTGGGCATTGCTTGGAAAAATCCTCTCTATGTCATTGCTATCGAAGACGATGGAACTGTTATACTCGGCGAAGATGAGGAAACTTTTTGTGAGTCATTTGTATTAGAAGATATCACTTGTCAAGGGTTAGCTGATTTTCCAATCGGTGAGTCAATGGAGATGGATGTTCAGATTCGTTACAGAAGTATTCCCGTTAGGTGTCTTGTGAAAAATCTAGGAAAGGAATGGCTGGTTACATTTATAGCGGATGTTAAAAGTGTAGCTCCCGGACAATCGGCAACATTTTATCCGCCAGGAGGCGACTATTTGTTAGCTGGTGGAATTATCCAAAAAGGATCTATTTTGCATAAATCAAAAAGTCTAGCTGTATCTGGTAACATGGGAATTTAAGGAAACCTATTTGAAATCAGTAGCAGATAAAACAATCCTCATCATTGGTGGTGGACTTTTACAAGTTCCTATCATTCAAACGGCAAAAACCATGAAGTTAAAAACTTTGGTGGCAGATATGAATCCAAGTTCAATAGGATTTCAAATCGCTGATGAAAAAATCATCATGTCCACTAAGGATGTGGAAGGCATGGTACGTGAAGCAAAACGTTACTGCCAATCAAATTCCATTCATGGGGTGATAACGGCAGGTACAGATGCTTCCATGACGGTTGCAGCAGTTGCTTCGGCAATTGGTTTACCTGGCATTCGTTTTGTGGATGCTGAGGCCGCATCCAATAAAGTAAAAATGCGACAAAGATTAAAAGAACATGGAATTCCTATTCCAGCATTTGCGCCAGTTTGGTCTTTGCAAGATGCAAAGGATGCCATAAACCACCTAACTTTTCCTTTGGTGATGAAACCAGCAGATAATATGGGGGCCCGAGGGGTTATCAAAGTCAATGACAAGGATGAGATCCCACATGCTTTTCGTCATGCGAAGAAATTTTGTCCAACAGGTGAATTGATTTTAGAAGAATATATGGAAGGTCCTGAACTTTCCGTAGATGCTCTTGCCTTTCAGGGCCAAATTCGAATGACAGGAATTGCAGATCGAATCATCGAGAGAGAACCTTTTTTTATTGAAGTCGGACACAATATGCCTTCTCGTTTGCCAGAGAAAGTATTGATGGAAGTTGAAGATGTGATGGCTCGTGGGATGCGGGCGCTTGGGATACATTTGGGTGCTGGGAAAGGTGACATTAAAGTAACCAAAGACGGTGTAAAAATCGGAGAAATCGCCGCACGTCTGTCAGGTGGCTATATGTCTGCATTTACATACCCACTTTCTACAGGAGTAAATTTAAACAGAGCGGCACTTTTAATCGCACTTGGAGAAACACCAGACAATTTAGAACCCGTATTAAAGAGAGTATCCATAGAACGTTCGTTACTTGCAAGTCCTGGAAAATTGATCCAAATACATGGTGCCGAAGATGCAAAAAAAATTGATGGGGTAAACGAAGTATTTCTACAATCGAAGCCGGGTGACTTAATCAAAGAACCGACAAATAACATAGAAAAATCAGGTCATGTAATTATCACTGCGGACTCACTCGAAGAAGCAAATCTCGTTTTTGAAAAAGTAAAAAAAGTTATAAAATTTGAAGTCGATGAAATTTTTTCCATTTCAGAAAAAGAAATAAACGATGCAGCAAGGCTTAGATTTGGAAAAGAGATTTGCTGGGTTTGTAAAGTTTGTGATGGAATCAATTGTGCGTCTGGTGTCCCTGGAATGGGTGGTGTGGGACGTATGGAAACATTTCAAGACAATAACATTGCACTACAAGAATATCATATAGTTCCAAGTTATATTAGAGATCAGATAGCTCCTGTTATAGAAAGTAAATTCTTAGGGCTAACTTTAAAAACACCAATCATGTCTGCGCCTATGACTGGTGTTGGCACAAATATGAATTTTGTGATGACCGATCTTGATTATGCAGAACTCGTTACAAGAAGTTTTGTCCAAAATGGATCCATAGCTTGGTTAGGTGATGGTGCCAGTGTTGATAAGTATAAAATCATGATCCAGGCCTTAAAAAAAGTAGAGGGAAAAGGAATTTTAATTTGTAAACCTAGGGCTGATGAGGGCCTTTTACATTCGCGTTTGCAGGAAGCTGAAAATGCAGGTATTTTTGCCGTCGGAATGGACATTGATGCTGTGAATTTTAAAACAATGGCGATCAAAAATTTAGGAAGTATTGCTCGTAACATTGAAAAATTATCAAAATTAAAAGCGACAGTTAAAATACCTTTTATATTAAAAGGTATTATGAGTTTAGATGATGCTAAATTAGCAATGGATGCTGGGTTTGATGCGATCGTGGTATCAAATCATGGGGGACGGGTGTTAGATGGTCTACCTGGAACGGCTCGTGTATTACCAAAAATAGCAGAACTCTTAAAAGGAAAAATCCCTATACTCGTTGATGGGGGAATTCGTTCTGGCATGGATGTTTTTCGAATGATTGCCCTGGGTGCAGATCAGGTTTTACTCGGCAGACCGGTCGCTATATCTATTGTGGGTGGTGATGAAGCAGGCATACGATTTTTACTAAATCGTTATTCCGAAGAACTTCAACAAACGATGAGTATAACGGGTGCAAAATCTCTCGTTGACATTAAATTTTCTATGCTAAGACACAAGTATTTAGGATAATCATGAATAAGGAAATTTCAGATCAGGATGGAATACTCAAAGTCATTTCCGCACTTTTCGGAAAATTGCCTGTCACGATTGTTGCAGATGGAAAAGAAATTCCAGTCAAAGTCATTGCCCTAAAAAACAAAGCTCTTATTATTAACACCATAGCAAAATTTCCATCTAAGGCTCGCATCCTAACACTCGTTCATAATGGAAACAAATTTGTTGCACAGTTAACTCTTATTGGTGGCGACGGAAATGGTATCGAAATTTTACAGCCTTTAAAAATAACTATTTTACCTGCGACTAGACAAGGTAACAGGGTTGAGGTGAATCAATCTTCCAATGCAAATATGACGATTACAAATTTGATAAATGTAATCGATGTTACAAAAGCGATCGGATTTGATGATAAAAAAGTTGATGCGATTTTACTTGCATATCGGAGTAAACTATCAAAGATTTACCCAAATTCATCTATTTATTTGGCGAGCCGCCCTGATAATAGACTCAGACTTATGCAACATTATGATAAGTCCATCTACATAGTTGATAGAAAAAGTAAAGCCACGGCAAATCCCGTTTATCTTCCGTTTGATGAATATTTAAGAATTTTTGATACTTCAAAACTTTCCGATGAATTGATCTCTGAAATAGCGATTCCTTTGCGTTACAAAGGTTATGTGAGTTTGGGTTATGTTCAAATACTTTCAAATACTCCATTGGACAATGAAGCTTTTAGTCAGGTGCAATTATTTTCGCAAGCCGTGGCTCGAGATATCATTGCAACTGGTGTATTCCAAGAATCTAAAGAAATATGCCCAGTAGTTGACTTAAGTTCTGGTGGTATTAGTTTTTTACATGCACCTACTCGTGCCTTTAGTCGCAATGTAACAATGAATGGAACTATTATTTTTGATTTAATTATGAATCAAAATAGCCGTGCCACTTTCCGTGGTATCATTAAAAACATTCGTAACCAAGAAACTAATTATAGAGTAGGTTGCCAGTTTTACAATACGAACGTACGTGATTCGGAAATCTTGGAAGAATTTCTCGGTATTACTCATCCCACAGAAGAAACCGCTGTTCCCGAAAGTAGTGAGACGTCTAACATAGAAGAAAACACCCAAATGGAAAATGGGGATTACCAATTCAATGAAGAGAGTGTAAATTCTGAATCTTTAGAAGAATCGAACTTAGATAATTTAGAATTGCCGATGCCAGAAGATTCATTCAATGATATTCCGCTTTCAACGGAAGAAAATGAAAAGCAAGACTGATTTTGAAACCTTACGCGAGTTTTGTTCCAGAAAAATTTGATTCTTTTCCAGTTCATCAATACCTATCTACAAGATTTCCCTACCACACGATAGAAGAATGGACCGACCTTATATTGACTGGTTCAGTCAGTATAAATGGTAATCTTGCTAGAGAATTACAAATACTTACAAAGGGGGATGAAGTCTCTTATTTACCAAAAGGGTCAACGCATAGAGAGCCTCCAATAAATGCGGATTTTTCTATATTGTATGAATCGGATTGTTTTTTGGTCGTAAATAAACCGCCTAACATTCCTGTTCATCCAGCTGGTCGCTACCGCACACATACACTTTTAAATCTTTTAGAAAATGAAAGGGGAATTGGTACTTGTTATCCAGTTCATAGATTAGATAGGGAAACTTCAGGCGTGATGTTATTTGCTAAAAACAAAGAATATCAATTGTTATTGCAAAGTCTTTTTGAGACGAGAGAAGTTAAAAAAGTTTATGAAGTGTTTGTCTTTGGTAAATTGAAAGATTCTGTTATTGCAGAAGGATTTATTGGTAGAGATTCAAAATCAGAAATTCGGAAAAAACAAAAATTTGCAAAAGAGTTTTTTGACCAGTCAAAAGTTTGTTTCACTGAATTTCAAAATTTAGGTTACGATACAGAAAAGGATACTTCTCATTTACTTGCTAAACCATCGACTGGTAGAATTCACCAAATTCGCGCTACATTATATTCATTAGGATTTCCCGTCGTCGGTGACAAACTTTACGGGAAAAGAGAATCTGCATTTTTGGATTTTGTTAAGTTAGGTGAAAGCGAAACTTTATCAATAGAACTGGGTCATAATAGGCAAGCGTTGCATGCCAAAGAGATTAGTTTTTTTGACCCAATAGCACAAAAAGAATTTTTATTTGTGGCACCATTAACAAAAGATTTATGTCACTTGAGTAAGGCAGCTGATTAAACTATGTCGCTAAATCATTTTTAAAAAACATTCCATTTCTTTTCACAATTGTACCGATCCTTTCATTAAGAAAGGAGGCTTTTGCAACGGATGGCAGAGGCAACAAAGTTACTACGCGATGAAAGTCGCTATTTATATGGAGAGTTTTGGACCGCAAAACAGCGGCAAGGTCATCCAATTCATCATACAATCAGTTATAGGGCTTCGTTTAAGCCAGAATTACCTGCTTTTTTTATAAAAGAATTATTGAAAAAAAAGAAAAGTATAGTTTATGATCCGTTTGGTGGGCGTGGTACAACGGCAGTTCAGGCAAATATAGAAGGTCATATCGCAATTCATAATGACATTCATCCATTATCAATATTTTTGGCGAGTGCTAGACAATATGTACCTTCTTTGGAAGAACTTACTCGTAAAGTAGAGTCCCTCGATTTAAGTAAACTTTGTCCAGAGGAGCCAGAAGATGAAATGTTACTTCCATTTTATCATCCTAAAACTCTTTCTGAGATAAAAAATTTGAGGAAGATTCTCGCAGTTGATGATTCTCCATTAATGAGATTTATCGGACTTATCGCATTGTCTCGGTTACATGGACATAGCACAGGTTTTTTTTCTGTTTATACATTCCCGCAAGTTTCTATTCCATCTGATGCACAACGAAAGAATAATATAAAAAGAAACCAAATTCCGGAATATAGAGAAATTAAATCGCGAATCATTCAAAAAATGAAACGAGATCTTTCCGCACCTATGCCTCCTTTTTATCATGAATTCTCAAAGTTAAATCAGTATACACTCGCTTCGGCAAACCATGTGCCAGACATTCAATCCGGTAGTGTTGATTTAATTGTTACTTCCCCACCTTTCTTGGATAAGGTGGACTATGAAGGTGACAATTGGTTAAGACATTGGTTTTTAAATATTCCTAAAAATAAAGAACGTAAGTTGAGTATTTTTAGCAATGTTGTGGAATGGAACCAGTTTATTAAATCTACGCTTATGGAATCAGCTCGCATTTTGAAGAAAGGTGCGCATATGGTGATGGAAGTAGGTGAAGTGAAAAAAGGGAATCAGATCATTAATTTAGATGAAGATGTCGTCAATATGGCAATAGGATCAGGCTTACAATGGGCAAAGACCTATATACATACACAACAATTTACTAAGTTATCCAATTGTTGGCAAGTATCGAACAATGAGAAGGGTACCAATTCGAATCGATGTGTTGTACTTCGCAAAATTTAGATTTTTTATTTTATATTTCGGAATATTTAATGGATAATTACAAATTGTAAATTAGTCTAAACATTATGAATATGAGAAGAAATACTATCGGTTTTATCCTTTTGAGCATGATGTTTTCAATTTTTTCAGCATCTGCACAAACGATAAGTAATCATCCTATCACTATATCTCTGAAAAAGGAAATGGACGGAAAGTATAACTTACTATTAGAACTTCCACCAAATTATGGATTTCAAAGAGAAGCACCTCATAAAATTTTATTGTCAGGAACTAATGGTGTAAAAGTGAAAAAGGCGGATTTAAAATTGAATGGACCCATACATCCAAGTAAATCCGAATATTATGAATTTGTAAAACCTATGCCGATTGAACTTTCCGGCAAAGGTAAGTTAGATGTAAATGCTAAGATTTACTATTGCAATTTTGTAAAGAACATCTGTATTCCAGCCAAATTAAACGAAACACTCGACATTCCTTAATGTATTATTGTATCAGTGGTCTACTCAAGACCACTGGTAACTAATTGTTTTAAATCCTTCTTTTGAATCTGGTAAAGAAAAAAATAACGACCACCGATAGAAATATTTTTATCTAATATTTTCCCTTCTTTAGATATATCTCTAAGTTCTTTTTTACCTTTTTCAGAAAGAATTGGTGGAGCATATGTTTTTAATAAATTTAAAGCTTTGTGTTCTGCAATCGTCTTAGCTTCTGCTAACCGGCCTTCAGCGTCAGTCAATACACTTGAAATGGCCACTTGAAAGAGGGAACTCGTGATAAATCCTTCTTTTGCTTTTGTAAACTCGATCACTTCGGGAGAATTTTCTTTGTTTTCTTCAACCGCTTCTATCGTCTCTACTGGCTTTTTGTTTTCTTGGGTAGGAGCTGTTTTGCAATTCAGAATCAAAGTGAAAATGCTTAAGCTAACGAGGATTATTGTTTTTGTATTGTTTTTCTGATTCATTTAAAATACTCTCTTCCTTTCTATAGATGGAATCTGGGATTGACGTGCTCTCCACCTTTGCATAGAGATCTTCCTGAATAATCCTAAATAGGAAAGCACATTTTGATTTGTTTGTATAATCTTCTTTATACAGATTTAAATCCTTAAAAAACCACGAAAAATTTTGGATGTAGGGTATTTGCTCGGTAATATTAATTTTTTCAGCAGGCTTCTGTGTAATAGGATTATTAGTTAGTTGGTTTTGATTTGTTTGGGTATTTGTGTTCGTTGTAGTTCCTGTGACTCCAGGGATTAATGCACCACCCGGAAGATTGGAATTTTGTGCATCTTTTTGCGTTTGTAAAATTCTCGCCTTTCCTTCTTTCGTTTGATTGTATCGTTCAATGCTATCACCAAATCGGTATTTGTCTCTATGAACTTCGATTAGATATGGGAGTGCCACTTCTTCTCGTTTTAAAAGTGCCAATTTTTTACATTCAGCTCTTTTTTCTTTGCCAGAAAGTTCTTTGGATGGGTATAGAATTTCAATTTTGATCTGAAAGAATTCTCTTGAGATAAACCCTTGGTCGCTTTCATTTTGCAATGCATGTTCTACAAGGGATGGGTCAGAAGGTCGAAAAGAGGAACATGAGAAACAAAAGAGAAAAATTAGAAGTTTACGATTCATTTTCCTCTCTCAGGATTGCAGAAGATGTTAAAAATACGAATCTTTTTCCTTTTTTTTCTACTCATAACTTTTGATATTATTGCCGAACCCAATTTTTTTTCGGCCTCAGAGAAACAATTTTCAGATAAAATTAAAAAGATAAAACTAGAAAATGGCCTGACCGTGATCATGATGAAACGCGGAACATCCCCGACTTTGGCCTTATATATAAAATTTAAAGTCGGTGCTGTGGATGAAACGCCTGAACTTGCAGGCACAGCCCACCTATTAGAACATATGCTTTTTAAAGGGACTAAAAATGTAGGAACCGTAGACTATACGAAGGAAAAAAAATACCAAGACCAAATCGAAGTTTGGGGAACAAAATTGGATAACCTTCGCTTAAGTGAACGTGAGTTAAGTGAAAGAGGGATGGAAATACCATCTTCGTTAAAGAAAGAGATTCAAACTTTCGAAAGGCGTCTCAAAAATTTAATTTTACTTCAAGATGAATTGATCCTAAAAAATGAAGATTCATATATTTACGAACAGAATGGAGAAGTGGGATTCAATGCTTATACCTCCCAAGACGTAACTAACTATCAAATTCAATTGCCTTCCAATAGATTAGAAATTTGGGCAAAAATTGAATCTGATCGATTGAAAAATCCTATTTTACGTGAGTATTATACGGAAAGAGATGTGGTAATTGAAGAGAGGCGTATGCGCACCGATGATAGTGGAGCGGGCGTTCTGCGAGAAAGATTTTTTTCTGTTGGATTTGAAAATCATCCCTATCGGAAACCAGTCATTGGTTATGCGACAGGGCTTCCTTTTTTGAAAATTGATGATACGATTAAATTCTTTAAGGAAAATTATACACCGAATCGTATGGTTATCTCTATTGTCGGAGATGTAGACTTTAATGAAACAGAAAGTATCGTAAGAAAGTATTTTTCTGATTTGCCAAAAGGTAAAGATAGACCACCTTACAAAGTGGAAGAAAAACAATATTTGGGCGAAAAAAGATTCAAAGTCCATCATCCTTCCAGTGAACAATTTATGATGGGTTGGTTGAAACCACCATATCCGCATAAAGACAATGCAGTTTTTGATGTACTATCAAATTTATTAACAACAGGCGCTGGTTCAAGATTAAACCAAAGATTGGTTTTAAATGATAAAACAGTAAACTCTGTGGGATCAGCCAATGGATACCCAGGTGAGAGGTACCAAAACTTTTTCACTTTATTCATTAAACCACAGTCAGGTGCTAATGAAATCCAAATTGAAAAAGCAATTTGGGAAGAATTGGAAAAAATCCAAGAGAACGGTGTGAGCCAGGATGATTTAGAAAAAGTAAAAAACCAAATGATATCTGAATTTGTCCGAACTATGGATGAAAACGGTACCATTGCTGATTTACTTTCTTATTATGAATTGTTATATGGTAGTTGGAACCAACTTTTTTCTCAATATACGGCGATTCAAAGTGTGACTTCCAATGACATTCAAAATGTGATTCGCACTTACATCACTAAAAATCGGGTCGTTGTCGGTAGCCTTATCGATGTTAGAAAGACTGGAAAATAATTTATGAAAATTTTAATTGTATTTTTAATAACATTCGCATTAAATCTTTCCGCTTACGAAATCGGAGATTTTGTTCGAGATATCAAATTGAAATCCTTGGATTTCCCATTTCCTAAAATTTCTTCAGAATCTTCAAATGATAATACTGAAATTCTAAGTCTACCAAATGCTGATTTTCCTATTGTATTTGCAGAATTTCAGATTTATTACGGCAAAAAGAATATTGGTAATAGAAAGACGGAAATTGTTCATCTACTTGAAGATGCCTGGCAATTCTCTGGATCAAAATCATATCCAAAAGATAAATTATTACAAGAATTTGAAAAGTTAGGTGCTACTTTTTCTTTAGACTTAGATTATGAAAAGACGATTCTATCTGTTTCTTATTTAAAAAAAGACGAGAAACGGGTGATTGAACTTTTATCTTCTTTTTGGAATGAACCTATTTTAGATTCTGAAATTGTAACGACCATGCGAGAACGTATCGCAGATAAAATTCGCAGAAGAAATGACAACCCAACAAGTATTGGAATGAGAAAATTAAAAGAAAGAGTTTTTAAAAATACGATAGCTGGTAAAGTTTCAACTATAGATGGTTTAAATTCTGTAACGATTGATGATTTAAGCTTATTTCAAAAAGAAATCTTATCAGAAAGGAACCGAAAACTTCTATTAACTGGTGATGTAGATATCAAATTGTGGAAAGAATATCTCTCTAAATTTCCAATCAATAATCAAACATTATCTACTGCTGAAATCGTAAAGTTTGATGATATTAAAAAGAATATAAATTTAATCGAAAAGAAACATATACTTGTAGAGAAGGATGTTTCGCAATCTTTTGTGGCGATGATGGGAGTTTTGCCCAAGCACAATGATCCAGACTTTTATGCGATTCAGGTTTTAAATTATATAATTGGTGGTGGTGGATTTAACTCCTATTATATGAGAGAAATTCGAAATAACCGAGGTCTTGCTTATTCTGCTGGTAGTTCATGTGATTTTCAAAAAGAATATGGAACCATACAATTCTATGCGATGACAAAAGCAGAATCAACGGTGGAAGTTTTAAAACTGATGCAAGATTTGATTCAATCCGATTTTATTTCCACACTTAAAGAAGAAGAATTAAAACGAGCCACTGTCGCCATTACAAATCAGTTTGTATTCTTATTTGACGATTCAAAAAAAGTATTACGAAATGAATTAAGATTTCGTGACCATGAAATGCCAGAAGGCTATCTTTTAAATTTTAGAAAGAACATAGAAGCAGTAAAGTTAGATGATATCAAAAAGGTTGGCAAAAAGTATTTTGATCCAAGTCACTTAACCATAATGATCGTGGGACCTAAACAATTGAAAGAAAAACTTGGAAATGATTTCACTTTGATACAACCCGAAGATATAATACCTTAATGGGAAATGTATTATTTTCGCATAAGAATTGGAAATTTGATGGAATTTCAGAAGGTGGGATTAGAACTTCTATCACATTTCCTTCCTTAGATCTTATGTTTGATTTTGGATCTGTAAATCCAGATAAGATTCATATCAGTCAAATTTTACTTACTCATGCACATTTAGATCATTCGGCAGGCATTCCTTATTATGTTTCGCAGCGTTCTCTTCGTAAATTACCTCCTCCTAAGATATTTGTTCCTAAATCTCTCGTAGAAAATTTAAACAAAATTTTAAAATTGTACTCTGAGATAGAAGATTTTGATTACAAATATGATGTGATTGGTGTCGATCATTTTGAATCAGTTCCATTGAAACCAGGATTTTTTTTTACAGCACTTCCATCCTTTCATCGTGTGCCTTCGCAAGGTTATACGATCTTTGAAACAAAAAGAAAATTACAAAAAAAATATTCTCATTTGGATCAAAATGAAATTCGTGATATGAAAGAAGGTGGATTCGATCCGACTGAAGAAGTTATAAGTCCACTCGTTTCTTTTTCTGGTGATACAAAAATAGAATACTTATTGGAAAACGAGAGTGTTCGTAAGAGTCAGATATTGTTTTTAGAGTGCACCTATTATTGTGAAAATCGTGGAGTGGAAAGAGCACGGGAGTGGGGTCATACACATTTAGACGAAATAGTGAAACACGCAGATGCCTTTGAAAATGAAGCTCTCGTACTCATCCATCCTTCCAAAAGGTATAGCTATAGAGAATTGCATGAATGGATACAAAAAAAGTTACCTGAACAATTATTGCAAAAAACGCATTTATTCATTCCTAAAAGATAATTCCAAATGAAAAAACGTACATCCATTTTTACACCTAACATGGAAGCCTATATAGATTCAGAACTTGTGAAACGGCCTCACCCTTTATTTTTTGAAATGGAAGCATATGCCTTAGAACATTCAGTTCCTATTGTGAGTGCAGCGACTGGTGCCGTGTTAAAATCATTGCTACAAACTTGGAATCCGAAAGAAGTATGGGAACTTGGCACAGGCATTGGGTATTCAACTCTTTGGATGGCAATGGGTGCAACTAATGCAAATATTACGACCTTAGATAGAAATCCACACCAAGCTTCACTTTTAGAAAAATATGCATCTATCATTTTAGAAAATGGAAAAAATAGGATTCGATATATTTCAAGTTGGGTAATGGATTATATGTATGCTAATATCAATGAATGGGCTAATGCAGATTTAGTTTTTATCGATTGTGATAAAGTAACCTATCCAGAGTTATGGGATATTGTTTCCTTTCATTTGAAAATAGGTGCACGGATTGTTTATGATAATGTTTTGTGGCATGGAAGACTCATTGATGAGAGCTTTCAGAATCCGTCTGATATCGCGGTGCGAGCATTATGGAAGCGAGTCAAAGAATCTACTTTTAATTATACACTTTTCCCAGTTGGCGATGGACTGCTTGTTGCTGAAAAAATGAAAAAATAGTAGTCAACCTTCCTTTCGTTTATACATATAGGTAGATATTTTAGGAGAGATCTTCGAAACATGAAAACTTTATTGATACTATTACTTTCATTCTCTAGTTTTATTGTACTATTCGCGCAGGAAACCGCAACCGTTGACCGTGGTAAAGAGTCCCAAGAAGAGATGGAAAAATTGGACCAAGGTTCCAATTTAGAACGTAAACAATATAGAGAAATTTCTGAAAAGTATCGTGAACGCATTGCCAATGGTATCAAATTACTTACCATAGTATCAGCTAACTTTGGTGAGGAAGTGCCAGATTCCAAAACAGCCCTCGAAAATATCATTAAAGAAAATCAAATCGCTCTTAGATACTATTACAGAAATGCACATGTTGCCTCTGGGAAAAGTACACAAAAAGTGGATAAAGATCTGACTGCCTTACTTGGAAAATTTGCAAAGGTGTATGATACAAAAACACAAAATTTGTTGACTGAGTGTGCTGATTCCATCACAAAACAAGAGCAAACGCAATTAATCAATGATTCCCAAGATTCATCCAAGTCATTTAGTAGTAATTTTGTCGATGTTACAGATAGTACGCATAAATTAAAAATTGCTTATAACCAGTTATCCTTAGCTCTTGATATGGCGAGAGATGATAGATTTTATAATGCCATCATTCATTTTAGAATTGCTAAAGATTATGGTATTAAAATTCTAACAGACCTTAAGGAAGCGGAAGCGGATAAAAAAGCTGTAACAGACAAATATGTTAAGGATCTGGCTGACAATAGAAATATGATTAGTGGTGGCGGTTCTAGTGTACCGAAAAAATAGTATTTAATCTAAGGGTGGATTACTCTGCCCAATTTTTATTGTGAAATTAGTTTATTTTTTAATTATATTTATATGTTCATTCGGCTTCCTGTTAGGTGTCCCTACGTATTCAGTAGTGGTAGATGCAGGTCATGGTGGAATTGCGAAAGAACCGATCACAGAATATGGTGATAAGTATGATTCCATCACCCAAACGTATTTGGAAAAATACAAACAAGGTACAGAGCATGGAGATGTGACAGAACGTGCAGTCGTTCTTGAACTCGCAAAAGAAGTACATAAAATTTTAGCACTGACGGAGTCGGATGCTGGTTGGGAAATTTTTCAAAGTTACTTAAAGAAATTCTCAAACACAAAATCTTTTTCAAGAATTATCCTGAATTCTCACCTAACTCGGACTTCGAACTTTGAAGATGATTCTGGAAATTCGGATCTAAATGCCAAGTATAGACTGTATGATTTTCCCAATGTTAAGACGGCAGAGAGAACAAAGGGCAGGCTCTCTATCATAAACGAAAAAAAACCGTATTTAGTTCTATCACTTCATTTAAATCCTGCGGGGAAAGGGCATGAGGGAGGGATGGCGGCAGTTCTCACCCCAGGATATACGACATTTAAAAAACTGCAAGAGATTTCGAATGGAAAAAGAAAACCGGGTTCATTTCTAAGCTCTCCCTGGTCCGACTGGCTCGTGTTTGCCGACGGCCATTCTAAATTAGAAAATGCGATCATTGACACATGGATATATCTGCATGGATATTGGACGGATAAATCTGGAAAAAAAACTGACTTGAATAAATTCGAAGGCTATCGTCAAAATATGGTTAGCTGGTCATATTCTGATGGGAAAGGATGGGAATCAAAAGCTAAAGAAAATGCAAAAGGACCATACGCTAAAACTCATTCAGGATTTATTGCTGAAGGAAAATTTTGGGAAAGAGAAAAAGGGAAAGAAGAATCATGGAGAAGGGAAGGTGGCAGAGAAGGATTCGGAGGGGACAATCATTATGCTTCCAAAGAATTGATGCGTTTTGTGCAATTTGGTTTAAGAGAACAATTAAAAGAAAATAAGAACAAATATCCGGAAGTCGGCCCCATACAAAAACCATATATTTCCACATACAGCCTTCCCACTTATACAAATGCTATATGTGCCTTTCTGGAAATTGGTTATATTAATCGAAAACGAGATATAAAATATTTAACTCAAAACAAAAAAGAAACGGCGATATCTCTGGCCGTCGGCATATACTCATTGTTTGCTGGTTTAGAGATAAAAAAACCAAAAAATATGCCTGTGATTCCTAAAGGAAAAAAGATAAACTGGGATCGATATGAAAATTATTTTGAAAAGGTTGTTTCGCCTTGAAAGAAAACATAAATCTAATCAATCATCCTCTTTTTCCGAAAGTGATTTCTGCGTATCAAATATCTTTGAAAAAAAGGTATTCAGAGGAATCATTAAAAAGATATCCCACCTTTGATATTATCCCTCGCAACACGATTGAACTTCTTATTAATTTTTTTATAGAATATTTATATCCAGAATATGAAAAAAGATTGGAATTAGATTCCGCCTTTCGTTCGTTATCTGGATTTGTTCATAATCCCGCAAAACTTTGGGGAATACTTGGAAACTTAGCGGCTTCTATATTTCGTTTTGGTAGGCATTTTCCTGCGGCTCTAAAGGCAGGCCTCGCCGCATTGCACTCGTATGTGACAGCTCATACATTCGAAGAAATTTTAATCAGAGAAACAGATGTTGAATCAAAGTTTGGTGATCCTTTCGCAGATGAAAATGGTTTTCTTAGAATTCTTGCTCGTATCCCACAATCAGATGCAGATGCATTTCGTTCGGATATAGGAAAACTATTTCGAATTTTCACAGATCGCTTGTTAGTTGAAAAAATTATACTAATCCTTGAAGATGTTTTAAAAAAGATGATTTCTAAAGGTAAGCTTTATTCAGAAGACGACCATCGTGCGATCACACTTGGCATAAATATTTTAAAAGAGGGGAGATTTATTTTTGATTCTTTGGCAGTGACTCAGATGAATTTAATCATCCAAGCCATAGATACAATTGAAAAAGATTTTTTCCAAGAGGCTAAAAAGTTAGAAAATAAGCAATCAATTTGATTGGTACCGATGGCCGGAATCGAACCGGCATGATGTTACCATCGGTGGATTTTGAATCCACTGCGTCTACCAATTCCACCACATCGGCAAATTGGCTTAGTCTTCTGCTTCTATATATTTACCTTTCCCGCGGGCCACTATTTTGCCGATCTCATTTTCAATCTCAGCACGGTTCTCGATGATTTTTTTGTTCTTTTTTACAAACCATCCACGCAAATGGAGAGGTTCATTGACCTTGGCTGGTTGCAAAAAACGAATCGTTAGTTCTCCAGTTGTCGTCTCGAAGTTCATCGCTTCGTTGATTTTTACCATGATCTCATCTAGGATCGTTGAAATGATTCCTGGATGGATTTGATCCGGCAAACCTTGGTACTTATCAGGGCAAGTGTAATCCCCGAATGCAGTTTTAGTATCTTCGTCAAAGGTAATTTTCAACTGCAAACCGTCTCCATTGTCTGGACTGGAGGCAAAGCTTAGATTTTTCTTGGCAACGGATTTCATGCCACCATATCAAGAAAAAAAACTCCCCTTGTCAAGCACAAAATGGACAGGCGGTCATTTTGGTGCCTTTTTGCGATAGATCGCGAAATGAAAGGCTTCTATGCTAGAATATAACTCAATTCTAGAGGTCAAAACCTCGAAAATAAGATAGGAACTAAAAGATTCAATGATCACAACGTTAATGATGTTACTCGGGCTTTCAGGAGCGGGGGCTGGCCTATACAATGTGATCAAAAAACCAGGTGAAGGCGAAGAAGACCCAGGACAAACACCATCTGGTCGGAGACGAAGATCCAGATCCCAAACTAACACAGATGAGGATGTCCCTAGCCGAAGCCCCAACCGAACCGAAAGGAATGAACCGTCGCCTAATTGGGGTGGACGAGGTAAGGAACTTCCATTTCAAACATCAAAGTCGGAAGATGGCAAACTGCCTCGTGGGGATGCTCGTCCATTATCAGAGGGTGGGCCTGACCTTGGGGACTGGACAAAGGAAGAGGAAACAACAGAGCCTAACAAGAAACCACCAAGGCGAAAGAGAGAAAAGGCCGAAGACAAGGAACAGGCTCCATCCTTAGAAGACATACCCTTAGGTGAGTTTGGCGATTCACCAAACGAGGGTGAAAGTTCTTCATCGAAACCACGTAACCAAACTGATAGACCAGAAATTTCCTTTCCTGTTGATGATATCATTTCAAAAAACTCAAAGTATTCCTTTCATAGAAGGCCACTTATCAATGCAGAAGCTTTGATTGAAAAAGATAATCTTGAGGAAGCCATTGAAATCTTACAGCGAACGGGTGATAGAATCCCTGATCCTGAAATTAAAAATAAAATACAAAAAAATATTTCGGATATTGAAGATTTTATCGAAAGTCAACCCGCGCCTGAATCTGGAGATGCGGGTGGAAGTGAAAAATCTGCGGATGGGAAACAAGAACCAAACAAGCGTCCGCTAGGTGATATTCCTTCGAAATCGGGTGATACTGGTTTTGAAGATTTTGTTTCAGCTTTGAGACAAGTGGCAGAAGTATTCGCAGATGCTGTAGCGAATGCAATGCAATATGCCAGGGACAACAAACCTCCTGGTGAAGGTTTGCCTGCTTCCCCACAATTACCAAGTGGTTTAGACACAGCACCTAGTCCAAGAGAGTCATTACCACCGTCGAATCAAAGTGCTCCGCCATCTTTACCACCACCTGGAAATGTTGGTGCAGATTTTCTCCATCCAGTTATTTATCAATTTTTAAAGGATGCCCCACCACTACCTGGTTATGCGGGTCTTGATACCAAAGAAGAAAAACAAAATTATGAAAATTTAATTAAATCCTTAAACCAAGGATTAATGTCTCCACCAAATGCTCAGTTCCCGCAAGTCCCTCAAATTGGGGGAGGCGGAGTTCCTGGTGTTGTTGGTCCATTCTATTTGCCAAATCCAGACCAACTAACAAGTGGACTGGATTCGCTCGCCGAATCACTTAACAAAGCAAAAGATGGCGCAGATAATTTTGCAGATATTGCAAACAAACTCGAACAAGCTAAGGGAGATATTCAAAACAAAGATATCTCTGATTTGGATTTACCAGAAGACACTTTTTTCTCCGATGAATGGAAAGAATTTCGTGGGCTTCCTCTTGTGGATCGTCGAGTTGGTGGGGAAAGAAGAAAAAATGCTGACCGTAGAGATAATAAATCTGGAAGAAAAGATCGTAGGTCTGGCGAAGACCGCAGAAAAATTGATAGGTTCAAAGAACGTGAATCTTACTTAAAAGATAAAGCCTTACAAAAGTTAGAAGAGTCTGCCAAAAAAGCGCAGTCTCTCGCAAGCCCATCTTTAAATGATCTATTAAAACCATACTTTCCACCTATGCCAGAAAGACTCAATCTGCCCGATCCAAAAGATCGCAGAGAGAGATTGCCTGAGGAAGAAGAAAAACCAAAAGAAGAAGAATGGATCGAAGGGGATGATGACTGGTTTGATAAAACCACTGAAGCCTTAAAAAAAGAAGTCTCTCTTCCTGAACCGATTGATCCAAGAGCTCCTATCACTTCGGATGCTCCACTCATTGGCCTTCCCGATCCACTGGATCCAGCGAAGGCAAAAGCAGAGACGATCATTGAGACGGATGATCCAATTCAGGTGGAACTAATGGCTAGGGCTCAGGAAGAAACGATGAAAATCGGCTTGCCTGACCCAGAAGATGCCTTTAGAGATCGAATTGTTAAAAAAGAAGAAGAAGATAGGGAAGAGCCTGATTTAGACGAAGAGCCTCCAGAAATAGAGCTCATTGATGGTGAGTTAGGTGAAATAGCTGAGGCTAAAGATACACCCGACGAGATGGCCAATAAAATGGAGGAGGAGCCAGAGAAAATCATTCATGGCGTACTCGAACTAAAGCCTCCTGAGGCAGATGATGCGCCATTTCTAACACTTACATATGATTTTGGAAAAATTCCACATGCTTTTAGGCTTTCAAAGAATTATTCTATTATGGAATATTCTTATTATAAATATAAACCTATGCTAATGAAAGCTCAAGAATTTGCTCGTAGAAAAATGTTAAAGAACGCACTTAATTATTATAGAGTTATCAAATCTCAAAATATTCCACCTGAGCTTCGTAAGATGATCAACCGCAATATTAGAGATATTACAGAATTTATGGAAAAGTTCTTAATGGCAAAGGGAGGCTAATTTCAAACATTGGTAGTTTGAAAAAATATTTATGAGTAATGATGTGATAAAAATTGTAAATTATCCAAAGGGAGCAGCGATTGTAGTACAAAATGCTGTGAATCCTGGTTTGTTTTATATTGTTCGGCAAGGAAGAGTCGTAGTCGATTCTGAACACATTCAAATTGATCATGAATTAAAATATTATGTGCAAGGGGATAGTTTCGGACTCGTTTCAGCATTAACAGAACATCATTATCTTGTTACACTATTTGCTGAAACTGATGTAGAGTTGATGCAAATTCCTATTCGATTGCTTGGATCTTATTTAAAAGAACATAAAGATCTGGCGATGAAAATTTTGAGATTATACTCACATGAATTGAGAGCTTTACAACGTAACCTTTCTAAGGCGAATTTACCAAATGATAGAACCAATCATCCAGAAAAACTCATTCAAAACGCAAAAATTTATTTAGAGTGGCATAAACCAAATTTAGCAACTTATTCTCTTTTTCGTTTTGTAGAATGGGCAAACTCATCTGGAAATCAAAAATTGATAGCTGAAGCGGAAGTTATGTTAAGGCAATTGGGAAATCAAAATCAGCCAAAACATTGGACGAACCAAAAAACTAGTTTGGAAAAGGGTGAAATCATTTTTGTCCAAGATGAAATGAACCAAGACATATTTGTCGTGTTAGAAGGCCAAGTTAAATTGTTTAGCATTGTTCGAGGCATGGAATATGTCATTGATATCTTGGGGCCTGGTGAAATATTCGGGGAGATGTCTTTAATAGAAAGTTCACCTCGTATGGCATCAGCAATATGCGAATCAAATTGTACTGTTTTACGTGTGAGTCCAGAGAATATATTTGAAACCATAGGTGAGTCCCTCCTTCAAAAAATTTACGAAAGCATTGCGAGAAGGATTTGGTTTTCTCACCAAAGATTGATTATACTACGCATGCAATCTCCCGTGATTCGAATTTATGCATTTTTATTTAAAATGATAAGGGATCAGGAAATTAGAAAAGGACTTTCTGTTCAAAAAAATATGGAAGCTACATATGTGATTCCTATGGCGTTTAGCGAAATATGCAATATGTGTGGTATCATTAAGATTAAAAATGAATCTATACACGAGGTATTGACGGATTCAAATATCGTAATTGAAAAAGACAATAATACAGTCAAAAATCGCAAACGGATAGAAGAAAAATTGGGTCAGTACAAAACAAAATCAGGACAGCTTCTCGCAAAACTTGGTTAGGAATTTTTTTATAAACATTTACGGAAATCTGAATTGACTCTATTTTTATATTTTAGAAAATAAACTAACAAGGAACTGATTCCCATGAATGTATTGCTTTAAATTGGCATTCAAAATTTAACCCACCTAATCTAGTTTTGTCGGACTTGGATGCCATTTACTAAAAAAGCACTGGGAGCATTTATGTCTGATTCCTTTTATATATTCGATCTTTATCTTACGTATCCAGGCCAGCCCGGCCCTCTATTCAAAAATGTAAACCTTAAGTTCCAAAGAGGATGGACAGGAATCGTTGGTAAAAATGGATCCGGAAAATCCTCACTTGCGAAATTGATTTCCGGGGATATCCTTCCTGACCGAGGAAAGATTTTACCTTCATTTTCTACTCGGATATTACAGCAGATAAACGATATGGAACCTACCGAATTGTTGGAGTTTTTATTTTCCGATTCAAAAATCATAGGGAAATGGAAATCTCTGTTAGGCATTAAAATGACTGATAGCGAAGAGTATCGGCTCCTCAGTTTTGGAGAGAAGCGAAGGATCCAGTTTGCAAATGAGATTTCTAAAGAATCGGAAGTTCTCATACTTGATGAGCCAACGAATCACATGGATCTAACAGGCATTCAATTTATCAAAGATGCTATGAGACATTATCATGGAATTGGAATTTTGATTTCACATGATATTTCTCTGTTAAATGAATTTTGTGAATCGATAGTGTTTATAGAGGAAGGCAAAGTTTTACAAATCCCTGGTAACTTTGATAAGGCGATTCAGGAAAAGGATCGTTTGGAGATGGAGGTTCGGGTGGAGCATAAAAATTTGGAAAGAGAAAAGAGGAGGCTTTTAAAAAGTTTTTTGCTTAAAAAAAATGAAGCTATGCTTGCTGATAAAAAAAGATCCAACAAAAATATTAATCCCAAAGATCATGACTTGCGGGCAAAGAAACAACTGGCTCGTTTAACCGGAAAAGATGGAACGGCAGGAAAATTACAAAACCAATTGAAATCAAGACTAAGGGATGTAGATGAAAGGCAATCCTCTCTTGTGTTAATAGATCAGAAAAGAGAAGAGTATATAATTCCTTGGCATATTCATTCTAATTTTTGTAAGGTGATGTTTGCTTTAGATAAGAATGATTTTTTTATTACAAACCATTCAAAAATGGGAATCATTGGGAAGAATGGATCAGGAAAGACATTTTTTATACAGCAGATAGTCCAAAAATTGACACAAAGCCAAGTTAAGTTTTATTACCTTCCGCAAGAATTCTCCGCTGAAGAAACCCAGAATATACTTAACAGGTTTCAGAATCTGAATTCCACGAAACGAGCAAAAGTTTTAGCGACAGTTAATGGATTAGGATCGGATCCAATTTCCATTTTGAACTCGAGTTGTTTGAGTCCAGGTGAATGGAAAAAAATGCATCTGGCCCTATCAGGGGAAAAGAAATTCGATATACTATTGTTAGATGAACCAACCAACCATCTTGACATTTATGCGAACAAATCCCTTTTACGTTCCCTATTATCTTTTTCAGGAGGTGTCGTCCTCGCCACTCATGATCTGGGCTTTATGAATTTAATTGCCAAAGAAGTATGGGAATTAGAAAACTTTTCTGCTTACAAAAAACATCTAGACAAAAAACCGAGTCTAAATTTAGAATTATTCTAAGGAGTTAATTATGCCACAAGTTACATCTCAAGCGCCCGATTTTAAAGCGACAGCGGTTATTGGAGAATCATTTAAAGAAATCAAATTATCAGATTACAAAGGAAAGTGGGTTGTATTGTTTTTTTACCCATTGGATTTTACTTTTGTATGCCCGACGGAAATCATTGAATACGATGCAAAATTAGAAGACTTCAAAAAAATTGGAGCCGAAATTTTGGGTGTATCGATTGACAGTGAATTTTCTCACCTTGCGTGGAAAAAAACGGCACGTAAAGAAGGTGGTATTGGAGAGATTAAATACCCTTTGATCGCTGATAAAACCAAAGAAATCGCAAAATCATTTGGGGTTCTTATTGAGTCTGGACCTGATGCAGGGGTAGCCCTTAGAGGTACTTTTATCATCGATCCAAATGGAGTGATTCGCCAAGCAACTGTTAACGACCTTCCCGTAGGACGTAACATTGATGAAGCTCTTCGTTTGATCAAAGCTTTCCAATTTGTTGAGAAACATGGCGAAGTTTGTCCTGCAAATTGGGATGAAGGAAAGAAAACTATGAAAGCTGATGTGACTGGATCTAAGGCTTATTTTTCTTCCGTGAATTAAAATTGTAAATGATGATTCTAATTTACCTTAGGGTCATCATTTCTAAAACATAAGGAAATATAGATGACTACAAGCACTTTGGAAATGAAAAATTTAGACGATCCATTCTATAAAGCAGAAGCTTTTCCGAAAGGCCTGACTAAAAAAGTAGTCGAGTCCATATCTCATATTAAAAACGAACCTTCTTGGCTAACAGAGTTTAGGTTAGAAGCCTTTAAGGTTTACGAAGAAAAACCTATGCCCACTTGGGGATTTATTCCTCAGTTTCATATCAACATTGATGACTATGTGCATTATGTTGGGACTAATCAAAAAAAGAAAAAGAATTGGGATGAAGTGGATCCTGAAATCCTGAGAAGTTTTGAAAAATTGGGCATTCCTGAACATGAACGTAAGTACCTTGCAGGTATCGAAACTATGAATGATTCAGAAACCATTTATGCGAATGTTAAAAAAGAACTTACTGATCTAGGTATTATATTCTGTGATATAGATTCTGCAATTAAAGATTATCCAGACATAGTTCGCCAATATTTGGGAACCGTAGTCACAATCGGTGATAATAAATTTTCAGCACTCAACTCATGCGTGTTTAGTGGTGGTTCCTTTGCCTATATTCCAAAAGGTGTAAAAACACCTATGCCACTTCAGGCTTACTTTAAAGTAACGGCTGCAAGCTCAGGACAATACGAAAGAACTCTGCTTATTGCCGATGAAGGTGCCCATTTGGAATACAGTGAAGGTTGCACTTCTGTCCAAGACAAAGGTACAAATTTCCATACAGCTGTGGTTGAACTCATAGCAAAAAAGAATTCAAAAATATTTTATACAACCATACAAAATTGGAAAAAAAATATGTACAATTGGACCGTCAAACGTGGTGTATGTGCCGAGAGAGCTCACATCACTTGGACAGATTGTAACATTGGTGCCAATACGATTAAATACCCTGGTATCATTCTAGAAGGTGATCATTCCACAGGAGATGTTTTGTCTCTTGCTTTCGCCGGCAATGGCCAAGTGCAAGATACTGGCGCTCGAATCATTCATGTAGGAAAAAACACTAGATCCAATGTACTGGCAAAAGGTGTCGCTCTTGATGGCGGAATCAATTCCTATCGTGGACTAGTAAAATTTGAACCATCTAGCAAAGGTTCATACAGTCACATCAAATGTGACGGGCTTATGATGGATAACAAATCTCAGTCTCATGCATATCCTTACAATGATGTTTCTGGCGAAGAAGGGACTTTAAATTACGAAGCGACAGTTTCTAAAATTGATGAAGACCAATTGTTCTATTTACAATCGCGCGGTTTAAGTGAAGACGATGCGAAATTACTCATTATTAATGGCTTCTGCGAAGGTGTCACCAAACATTTGGATGTCGAATATTCGGTGGAGATGACAAAACTAATTCGTATGATTTTGGAAGATGGGCACGTGATCGCGGAAAAATAAAATCGTCTTTTTTTCATTGATTTTGACTCAAGTGGTGCGGAAGATGAAAAGAACCACTTGGGAAGTATTTCATGAATCCATATGTATTTTTTTTATCTCTCACACTCTGTTTTTTCCTCATACAATGTGAGGAAATTGGCAGTAAAATGATAAAGGTTTTTGCTAAAAAGTATGAAACCGAAAATAAAGTTTTTACTTCAAAACCAATTTTTATCAATGCAGATGCGTCGAGAAATAAAATTAATATTTCTCTAAGCGAAGTGACTACCGCAAACGAACCGACTGACATTCAGTTCCCACCACATGATTCCCGTTATATGTTTGTATTAGAAAAAAAAGGAAATCTTTTTGTTTTCGATCGCACAGAAAAAGTCAAAAGAAATTTATTACAATTAAAAGTAGTTTCGGAAAGTGAACTTGGACTACTTGGGCTTGCCTTTCATCCAGATTATCCAAAAAATCCTTTAGTATATCTGAATTATACAAAAGATATCGAAGGAAAAGATACAACCATCATCTCCGAATGGAAAGTTTCCGACACAAATGATTTAGCCAAAATGAAAGTAGGGCAAGAAAGAGTATTACTACAAGTGACTCAACCTTATCCAAATCATAATGCAGGGCAATTAGCATTTGGTGCTGATAAATTACTATATATCGGATTTGGAGATGGGGGCCTTCGCGGTGATCCAAAAAATAATGCCCAAAATCCAAAAACCTATTTAGGGAGTATGTTACGAATAAATCCATTGCCCGATTTAAAAAATAACAAACCTTATACGATTCCGAGCAATAATCCCTTTGTAGGTAAAGAAGGTTTTTTGCCGGAGACTTTTGCATATGGATTAAGAAATCCATGGCGTTATTCTTTTTCGCCTGACGGACGTCTTGTGCTCGCAGATGTAGGGCAAGATAAATATGAAGAAATTGATATCATAGAGTCTGGAAAAAATTATGGCTGGAAACAAACGGAAGGATTTCATTGTTACGAAGACAATTGTAAACTAGAAAATTTTGACCCGCCAATCTATGAATATGGTAGAGAAGAAGGACAATCGATCACTGGTGGTTATGTTTATTTTGGAAATGAAATTCCAGAATTAAAAGGAAAATATGTTTTTGGTGACTTTATCTCGGGATCTATTTGGGCGATAGATTTACCTTCAACAAATTCAAGTAAGGTGAAAGATGTATATTCGCTAGGAAAATGGAACGTATTAATTCCTACATTTGGAAGAGATACCTTAGGTGATTTGTTTTTAGCCGACTATCAGTCTGGAAAAATTTTCAAATTTATCCCTCAGGCAAAATAGATTATCATGATCAAAAGATTTTTTCATTCTCTACCTTTCTATATAAAATTTCATTTATTCCTTGCCGCTTTCGGTATGTTGTCTTTGACCATTTATCGATTTGTTTTTTATCTGATGTATTCTTATCGAATACAAACTGCAGATATATTTACTGTTTCTAAAGCCTTTTTGTATGGAATACGATTTGATATATCAGTCATCAGCATTTTTATCGGAATGAGTCTTCTCTATTCCTGTATTCATTTTTTAAATGTCAAAAAAAGTTTTCGTGTTGTTTGGCGAATAGTTCCTGTCTTTCTATTGATCATTCTGATATTATTACTTGGGGCAGACTTAGTTTATTATGAGAATGGAAATAAACATTTAGGATATGAAGCGTTCGCGTATCTCGGATTCGAAATGTTACCCTTGGTCGGTTCTGCGTTTTCTCAAAATCCGATACTTTTTATCATCGGTGTTTTGGGTATTTCCTTACTCGTTTTTGGAATCTATAAAATACAAGCGAAGTTTCCTTACATTCACACACCATTTAACTATAAAATTGCGATCATTCAGTTTTTAATCATTTTGGTTTTACTTGTGCTAGGAATTCGAGGCGGGATACAAACGAGCCCCCTTCGTACGAGTGATGCCATTATTTCTAAAGAAACCATTGTTAACGATTTGATTTTAAATCCGGGGTTTACGGCGATTACCGATTTAAAAATGACAGAAGTCGATAAACGTCATTTTATGCCTCTGGAAAACTCGGTAAAAATTGTTCGAAATGCCATCAAATATCCAGGAGCGGAATTTGTATCTGAAACGTATCCACTCCTTCGTCGCACAACAAATATTACTAACAATCCACTGCCAAATATCGTAGTGATTGTGTTAGAAGGTTGGACTGGAAAATTTATAGATTTAATCGGAAATCCAAATGTGAAAGGAAAAGAAGTCACACCTTACTTCAATAAACTCATTCACAAAGGCACATTTTTTACTAATTTTTTTGCCAGTGGTGGACGTACGACTAATGGTTTAATGGCATTAATCGGTGGGATTCCTGATAGGCCAGGGCTAACTGCCGTTAGGACACCGCAAATTTTAAATCGATTTTCTGGAATGGGTTCCATAGCTAAAAAATTGGGATATGAAACTATTTTTGTGACTGGAACTGATCTCAGTTTTAATAATAAGGGCAGCATCATGTTCCATTGGGGTTTTGATAAACTGATTGGCAAAGTCCAATTAGAAAAGAACCCATCATATAAAACAGGGCCTTGGAGTTTTTGGGATGAAGCATCACTTGATGAATTAAATAACCAGTTAAAATCCAGAAGTGAAAGTAAATCACCCGTGATGGCAGTGATACACACTGGAACAACACATTACCCTTATGTAGTTCCTGATGACAAATATAGATTGTTTGATAAGACTACAGAAGATAGTGAATACTTAAATGTGTTGCACTATGCAGACTTTGCAGTCAATGAATATCTTGAGAAGGCCAAAAAAGAACCTTACTTTAATAATACGATATTTGTTTTTGTTTCTGATCATTCGCATCATAGATTTTTGAATTATTATGAAGATAGGAACGTACCACTTTTGTTATATGCTCCTTCTAAAATTAAGCCTGAGATTAGAACAGATATCACTTCACAATTGGATATTCTTCCTACAGTTATAGGATTTATGGAAAGGGAAGTTTATTTTAGTGGGATGGGTCGGGACCTTCGCAAAGTGAAAGGGGATTCGGCATATTTTGCTTATGGAAATATATTCGGATGGATTCAGGGAGAAATGTTATACTTTCAATCTGTGGCTGGTGGAATCGGTGAGACAAAAACTCTAAAAGCTCCCTTTATCGATACTAATATCTGTAAGGTTGATTTTTCTCAATGTGAAAATCACAGTGACCACACCAAAGCATTTTTAAATTTAAGTCAAGATTTGTTAAAGGCAAACAAGCTCTTTCCTTCTGAGAAAGAGCTGATTCAAATACAGAGTCAAAAAAAATAATATCAATCGTGATCGAGTGATAGGTCAAAGAAAGTTTTTCTTTTTAAAACAATCCAAAAAAGGGAAATTACGGAAAGAAGTATTAATGGAATTGTAAAGTATGTAATGAGCGGTATTTTAACAAAAAATAGAGCCGCGATAAACAATCCAGACAAAATTACGTTTCGCACAACCTCTGTTCGTCTAGACCATCGTTTCATTTCCATAATCCGATTGATGGATAATAAACTAAAGATAAGTAAAAATGCTACTATGGTAAGTGTCCATGCTTCCGTTAAGTCTAGTTTTGCGACTTTCCAAATGATAAGACCCACTGAAACCAAAACTAAAGACTGTAATACTACATAGACCATAACGCCCTTCGGGGGATTTGGGTTATATTTTTCCGTATAAGCTGGTTCCTTATACACGTCCGCTTGTGTTCGTAAATATTCTGGTTTCCAACCTGGTTCTTTAAATAAGATTTTTAAACGGTCAGAAAAACTACGTGCTGCTTTCAAATTTTTTAAAAGTTCTACATATACGTGAATATTAACTGTAATAGGATTAAATGTATTTACTGGTTTTGTTAAGCCGTAAAGTGGTTCTTCCGTTTCTTCCGCATAACTACCGAATATACGATCCCAAATGATAAAAATACCACCGTGGTTTTTGTCCAAGTATTTAATTTGTGTTCCGTGGTGGACTCTATGATTGGAAGGCGTCACCATAAATTCTTCCAAAAATCCAAGTTTACCCACAAAACGTGTATGAACTAAAAATTGGTAAACCTTCAAAATTCTATGGCTAAGAAAAAACATCTCCCAAGGAATTCCGATCATGGCCATGGGCAAAAAGTAAGCATATTCAAAAATTCTCTGAAATGCATTTCCCCGAAAAGCCACAGATAAATTCATCTCTTGCGTAGAATGATGGGTCACGTGACAGGCCCAAAGAAACGCAATCGTATGGGTATGTCTGTGAAACCAGTAATAGATAAAGTCAGCGAGTACTATCGAAAAAGTCCATGACAACAAAGGCCCTATGTGAATTTCAAATGGAGAAAAACTAACAGGACTTACAAGAGGGAATAAATTGATACCGAGGAGTGTGAGAGAAAAATTTGTCTCTAAAAAATGGTAACAATACAGGGCACCGACAAGAATTCCGACACCAGCCACAGCAAATATAACTCCATTACTCACATCCGCCAAAAAGACATTCAGTCGGTAATAATCTTTGCCTTTAAGGTAAGAGAAAAAAGCTTCGATGCCGATAAGGGCAATCATTACCCCAAAGGCGTATTCCATGAAAATATCGCTGTTCATATAAAAAGACCTCTATCTTCCCTGCTTTATAGACAAAAGAAGCAGCCCAAATCCGAATCAAAATCGGAAAAAAGTGAACTATGTTCCAAGAATTTTCCGAGGATTGCCTCTGTCAATGTCCATTTAAAAGAGTATTCCCAAGCTTTATTCTTGCATTAATTCCATAAACTTTGATGATTCTAAGCTTTGCAGTAGGAGTGAACCAAAGAAGGTGGTCTTATGAAAGAAGAACAACCAGTTTTAAAAGGCAAAACCTTAACTGAATTGACCGCTCTTTGCTCATCTCTTGGCATTCAATCCTATCGTGCCAAACAAATTTATTCTGGCATTTATAAATCCCGTTATACGTCAATAGACCAATTCACAACTCTCCCTAAAGAAATTAGAGAAGTTCTAAAACTAAAAACCATCCTACCGGAAATCAAATTGGGTAGAGAACTTATCTCCAAAGATGGCACTCGTAAGTTCACATTCGATGTGGAACCAGGCAAAGAGATTGAGACCGTTTGGATTCCTAGTGCTGACGGAGAAAGAAAAACGATCTGCATTTCCTCCCAAGTAGGTTGCACACTCAATTGTTCTTTTTGTGCTACGGGTCTTCTTGAATATAAAGGAAATCTCCACGCTTGGCAAATCTTAGATCAGATTTTACAAGTGGAACATATTGTCCAAGACCGAGCAACTAACATTGTTTTTATGGGCATGGGTGAACCCATGCACAATTATTTTTCTGTGATGAAGGCCGCTCATATCCTCCATGATAAAGAAGGATTGGGTCTTGGTGCGAAACGTATTACTATTTCTACAGCGGGTGTTGTGACAGGCATAACTCGGTTTATCGAAAATAAAGAACCATTCAATTTTGCTATTTCTCTGAATCATCCAAACCCAAATGCGCGTTCGTCGGTCATGGATATCAATAAAAAACATCCATTAGAAAAATTATTAGAAGTTGCAAGACGTTTTACTAAGGATCTAGATCGAATGATCACTTTTGAATATGTGATGATTCCTGATGTAAATATGGGAAAAGAAAATGCGGAAAGACTCGTTCGGATCGCAAAGTCAGTTAATAAATGTAAAATAAATGTGATTCCACTAAACACTGATTTTACGGGATGGAGAAGGCCCACGGAAGAAGAAGTAGGGGAGTTTGTTTCCTATTTGCGTGCGAAAGCGGGAGTACCCATCTTAAATAGACAGAGTCCAGGTCGAGATATAAACGGTGCATGTGGAATGTTAGCTTTGAAAGGTGTTAGAAATGAAGGAAGTAACAAGACTTAGTTTTTTAATTTTGATAGCCATTGGGACTTTCCAATGCCAAGATATCGTTGAACAAAAATGTAATCTCGCCTGTGATCAATTTGTTTCTTGTACAGAAAAAACTTTAAAGATAGATTTATCTGCAGAAGCAAAACGTTCCGGACATATCTCATGTATGGATGGCTGTACAACTCATAATAGCGATATTTTACAATGTTTTGACCAAGAACCGACATCCTGCCAAGGATTTGGAAATTGTGTATTACAAATTGGGACACTCGAATGATCACATTGGCACCAACAGAAAAATTATTTTATAGACTTCTTATCTTATTATCCACTCTCTCTCTGCTTTTTACTTTGCCTTTAGATGTCATTGACATTGACTCAAGCCAGTATGCAGAAATCGCCAGACAGATGTTTCACTCGGGTGATTTTTTTACACTCATTGATAATGGTAGAAGGTACTTAGATAAACCTATCTTTACGTTTTGGACGATTGCCACTTCCTTTAAACTTTTCGGAATGGGAAATATTGCCTTTCGTATCCCTGCTATATTACTTAGTTTTTTGTCTGCTTATTCCATATACCGCATTACTATACTTTTGTGGAAAAATGAAAGACAAGGTTATTTAGCCGCCATCATTTATCTGATCACTCCAGGATTTTATGCCATGGTCGTTGATCCAAAGATAGATGTGTATCTAGTATCTTATTTAGTTTTCACGCATCATTTTTATTATTTAGGAAAAAAAGAAAACCCTAACTATTATTATCTAATGTATTTGATGATGTCGATTGGTTTTGTCACAAAAGGGCCAATCAGTGTAGTGATTCCCGCGATTTCTATCGGTGGAGATATTTTGTTTCGTAGAGATTGGAAACTCCTTCTCTCTATGAAACTTTTTCCAGGGATATTCGTTCTCGCTTCTCTTCCTTTTGTTTGGTGTATTCTTTTATACAAAGGGTTCAATTCGTACGGACCCACTTTCTTTTTATGGATTCAGTCCTTTGGCCGTTTCTATAAAGAAATGTACAATGTAAAATTTGATCCTTTTTATTTTTATAAAAACTTCCTTTGGGCCTTTTTTAGTGGTGTATTGCCAATGATCATCTATATAGGATTTAGATCTTATAAGTATGTAAAGAGTCTTGGATGGAAGGAAATCTTAAGAAAGATCAAAAGAAATGAATACTTTGCTTATGATTTTGTGATCCCATTTTGGGTATTTTTGTTCCTATTTTTAATCTCTTTTTCAAGATACCCTCTCCCACAATACATCTATTGGATTCTACCCGCGGCGGCTTTGTATTTTGGAAAAATTGCTGAGGAAAGTTTATTCACATCCACAACAAAACGAATTCGGCCTTCCTTTATGGTAGCGGGTCTTGTTTATTTTGTTGGGTATTGTCTATTGCCACTCTTTGTCGCAGATGTCGGCATTATCTATTATCTATTCTTTTTTGTAGGACTTGTTTTTGTATTTTTACTCGCCCAAGTCATACCACTTGAATTTCTTCTCACCGTTACGGGTGCGGCTTTATTTTATGGAGCCATTAGTTTAAATTATTATCCACTTTTGACAAGTTTTCAACCCGCACATGAAATGGGGGAAAAAATAAAAGAATTGGAACCAAATGAACCAGTGCTTTATACCTATCGTTTGTCCAATTCGAAACGATCCTATGCATTTTATTCTGATAGAAACTTTCGCAATATCTATGATACCGAAAAATTAAAATCTCTTTGGGCCGATCACCCCAAAAGACTATTGGTGGTTCCAACAGAATACCTTGGTCAATTGAAGGATGCGGCGGGCAATGGGTATGAAATCGAAGTAGTTATGGAGAAAGATTCATATAAGATTGCCACTCCAACGATCGCTTTTTTAAAAAAAGAGACAAGACCCTTAGTTACCAAGAAAATTTCCCTGATTTGGCTTAAAAAGGTTCAGGGAAAAAACGAAATCATACGAAGTAATAACTAGGCTAATTGTGTAAGTCTGGTTTTTAGGGCCCTTAGATGTCTCATCAGGGCCATTTTTTTTAACCAATACATTAGTTTATTATAATTTACTTATTCTGTTTGAAATGGCTCCCTCAATTTTTAGTTGAGAATGAGTATCAATTGAAATTCCTATCTACGAATTTATACTTATGTCACGTCTTATGTTTTTTCTTACGAGAAAACTCATACATACTTGCTTTTTTTGGGATTTTATCCTTTCTTGTCAGAAGACAGTGAAAACGGGTTCAGGAATTTAACGAATGAACATAAAAATACTTAAGATCTCTGTGCCTATCGTTGCAGTTGCAGCCTTAGCATATTTGATTTTTTCACCCAGCCGTTATGTGGGCTACTCACCAGATCAGCCCATCCCATTTAACCATAAGATTCATGCAGGCGACAATAAGATCGATTGTAAGTATTGCCATACAACGGTGGAAACATCGGCACATGCTTCGATTCCGCCATCTTCAACTTGTATGAATTGTCATAGTAAGGTGGCAAACGTAGCTGGCAACCAAGAGCATGTTAAATGGTTACAACAACAGTTCGAAACTAAGACCCCTGTCCCTTGGGTAAAAGTTCACGATCAACCAGATTTTGTTTTCTTTAATCATTCGCGTCACGTTCAAAGAGGCGTCGATTGTTCCCAGTGTCATGGAAACATGGCAGAGATGGTAAAAGTTAAACAGTCCAAGTCGTTAAACATGGGTTTCTGTGTGGATTGCCACCGGGAAAACAACGCCCCTAACGATTGTTCGACTTGTCACAGGTAATCAGAGGACTCTAAATTATATGATGAAAGACGACAACTTCCAAAAAGAAAAAAAAGCCCACTGGCAATCTTACGAATTGCGTGGTACTTCAAGAGAAGACCAGCTAACAAAACAAGAATTTTATACTTCACCAGATCCTTTGATTGCTAAAATCAAAAAAGGTGATTTTGACCGCAAATCCTTCCTTAAGTTTATGGGAGCATCTGCTGTCATGACGACGATAGGTTGTATTCCAAAACCTGCGGAAAAAATTCTCCCATATGTTAATTTAACTTTCAAGAACGAAAACGACGAAACAGAACAATACGATTTCGTAAAACACGGACATTCTTATCACTATGCATCTGTTTGCGGTGGTTGTTCTGTGGGTTGTGGGGTTGTTGTTAAGGCTCGTGATGGTCGTCCTCTTAAATTAGAAGGAAATCCAAATCACCCTCTATCTCAAGGTGCACTTTGTGCTTCTGGCCAAGCATCGATTTTTGATTTGTATGATTCTGATCGTGCAAAAGAACCTCAGCAAATTATTGAGGGTCAACCAAAAGCTAGTGATTGGTTTGTTTTAGATAAAGATGTAAAAGAAAAGTTACAAGCAAACAAAGGCAAGACGGTCGTTGTGACCAAGCCGCTTAGTTCCCCTTCATCTAAAGAATTGGTAAATGAATTTTTAAAATCTGTAGGAGGAGGGCGTCATTTAGAAATCGCTTTCGCTTCCTCAGATGATTCTGTATCCATTGCACAAGAAAGATCTTACGGTAAAGCGGTTCTTCCAAATTACCATTTTGATAAAGCAAAAGTAATTCTATCTATTGATAGCGATTTCCTAACAAATGTTACTTATCATTCTGATTTTTCAAAACGTAGAAATCTAACTGGTAAATCATCTGCCGTGAACACTTTCATCGCAGCGGAAACTCATCCTTCAATGACGGGTTCAAATGCGGATCAGAGAATTCCTCTAAGACCTGGTGACCAAAGAAAATTCGCTCTCATTTTAGCGAAGGCTCTAAGTGAGCTCGGTGTTGGTGGAAGTGTTGGCGTTTCTGGAATTGATATAGATAAAACTGCCTCAGAGTTAGGAATTTCCAAAGATGTGATCCTTCGGTCGGCAAAGGCTCTTGCTTCTGCGAAAGGTGAATCTCTTGTGATCGCTTCTGGTTCCAATACAGAAACAGAAGATGCAATCGACTTACAAATTGCCGTGAATATGCTCAATAGCATGCTCGGTAACGATGGTAAGACGATCGATGCCACAAATGCTTTAAAAGAAGGACGAACAGATTATAACACAAACATAACATCTCTTGCTAAATCTTTAAAAGACAGAAGCATTGGAGTTCTTGTTCTTTATGGTGTGAATCCAGTCTATGAAGCACCAAACGGTGATGAGTGGAAAAAACTTCTTCATGAAGCCGCTCAAGTAGTTACAGTTTCTGACAGAACAGACGAAACAGCCCTTGCTTCTAATTGGCTCGCTCCTCTTTCCCATTTCCTCGAGTCTTGGGGAGATTCAGAAGCTGTTTCAGGTATTGCTAGTATCCAACAACCAACCATTCGACCTTTGTTTAGCTCAAGAGCTTTCGAAGATTCTTTAATTGCTTGGGCTGGTGGTAGTTTAGCAGGTGCTAAATCGTATTACGATTACCTAAAAGCAAAATATTCTAAAAAGACAAATTGGGATGATCTACTTCGAAGTGGTGTCCTAGTTTCTTCCAATATCAAGTCAGATAAGAGTGCACGTAGTTTCAAAGGAAACATCGCACCGCTTTCGGCTTCCAAATCAGGACTTTCACTTACGCTTTACACAAACGTAGGTTTGGCGAATGGAGAAAGAGCCAATAACTCACAACTCCAAGAATTACCAGACCCAGTTTCTAAAGTAACATGGGACAATTACCTTGCGATTAGCCCACAATACTCTCGTTCTGCGGGAATCAAACTAAATGATGTTGTCACGATTAAAGTTGGCAACCAATCATTTGATTTGCCAGCTCTCGTCCAACCAGGCCTTCATCCCGAAGCAGTGGGCATTGCCCTAGGTTATGGACGCACTGCAGTTGGTGGAGTCGGAAACGGGGTAGGTAAAAACGCAAACATTCTTGCGGCTGAAGTGAATGGTAGATTCGTTTATTCGGGTCTTCCTATTTCCATAGTTCCGACTGGTAAAAAATACAAATTAGCTACCACACAAGACCACCATATGATGACACCTGGTGTGATGATGGGCAAAGAGTGGAAAGAAAGACCTCTCATTATTTCAGCTAAATTGCAAGAATACGCGAAAAATCCAAGTGCCAATATTCCTGAGCCAGAGATCCCAAAAATCCTAGTCGATGGAAAATTACAAAGAGCACAAGGTGCGAATGCACCCGCAGGCGAACCTGGAAGCCAATTCGCATACCCTGGTCACAAATGGGGAATGGCTGTTGATTTAACTCAGTGTTCAGGCTGTGGATCTTGTGTTGTTGCTTGTAACATTGAAAACAACGTTCCTATGGTAGGGCGTGATGAAGTGAGAATGGGTCGCGAGATGCATTGGTTAAGGATTGACCGCTATTATATCGGTGATCCAGAAAAACCAGAATCTTTGGAAATTGCGCACCAACCTCTTATGTGCCAACATTGTGATAATGCTCCTTGTGAAACCGTTTGCCCTGTTGCGGCAACCATTCACAGCACGGAAGGAACCAATGATATGGTCTACAACCGTTGTGTGGGAACTCGTTATTGTTCAAACAACTGTCCTTACAAAGTGAGAAGATTTAACTGGCTCGAACATTGGAATGAACACAACTTACTCGGTGAAAGCACTTATACATTTAAGGCGACTCCTCCGCGTAACCTTGGTTTGAATCCAGATGTGACTGTAAGATCTCGTGGGGTTATGGAAAAATGTAACTTCTGTGCTTCTCGTGTGGCTGAAAAGAAAATCCAAGCTAAGAATGCAGGACGCAAATTAAAGGATGGGGAAGTTGTGTCGGCATGCCAACAAACTTGTCCATCTGGTGCCATAGTTTTCGGAGATGTGAACGACCCAGAATCAAAAGTTGCTAAACTTCTCAAAGATCCAAGATCATACAAACTCTTGGAATACCTCAACATCGGACCTGCAGTTAGTTACTTAACTCGGGTAAGAAACAACGTTTAAATAGGGAGAAAGCTTATATGTCATTAGCACAAGCAGTACGTGATAAACTAGACATTCCCGACCTGGTAACAGGTGGGAAAAATCTAAAAGATATCACTGTCGATATCGCGAAACCAAATGAGGACTTTCCCACAAAACTTTGGTGGAATACCTTTTCTCTCGTACTTACGATCACACTCATTGACGTTGCGATCATAGGATATTTATTTTATGAGGGTCTTTATATCCTAGGGATCAACAATCCTGTGGGTTGGGGATTCTTCGTTGTTAACTTCGTCTTCTGGATTGGTATCGGACACGCGGGAACCTTGATTTCTGCGGTTCTATTTCTTTTCCGACAAGGTTGGAGAACTGGTATCAATAGAGCTGCGGAAGCCATGACAATCTTTGCCGTGTTAGTTGCCGCATCAAACCTTATCCTTCACGTAGGACGACCATGGCTTGGGTTTTGGTTATTCCCTTATCCAAACGAAAGAGGCCCATTATGGGTGAACTTCCGTTCGCCGCTTATTTGGGATACTTTTGCCGTTTCCACATACCTTTCCATCTCTATGGTATTCTGGTATTTAGGTTTGATTCCTGACTTAGCAACATTACGTGACCGTGCGACAGAAACTTGGAGAAAAAATCTCTATAATGTTCTTTCATTTGGTTGGGTGGGATCTGCAAGGTCTTGGTCACATTTAGAAATCGTGGCGATGATATTGGCCGCTCTTTCTACACCACTCGTTCTTTCCGTTCATACGATCGTATCTTTCGACTTTGCTGTTTCCATACTACCTGGTTGGCATACAACGATTTTCCCACCTTACTTCGTAGCAGGTGCGATTTTCTCTGGTTTTGCGATGGTAGTGACTCTTATGGTGATTGCTCGGGAAGTATTTAACCTCCAAAACTATATCACCATGAAACACTTGGACAACATGAACAAAATCATGATGACTACGGGTCTTATTGTGGGCTTGGCGTATGGAACAGAATTCTTTATCGCATGGTATTCGGGCAATGAGTATGAAGGTTTTGCTTTCGTGAATAGAGCCTTTGGACCATATGGTTGGGCTTATTTTATCATGATCTCATGTAACGTATTGTCTCCACAAGTGTTCTGGTTTAGAAAACTTCGTTATAATATTCCGGTTATGTTTGTCGCATCCCTTGTCGTGAACGTGGGTATGTGGTTTGAACGTTTCGTGATTATGATGACATTGAACCGAGACTTTTTACCATCCAGTTGGGCAATGTATACACCTTCCCTTTTTGACTACGCAATGTTAATCGGAACATTTGGAATCTTTTTCACACTATTCCTTTTATGGTGCCGTATCATGCCAATGATCGCTATTGCCGAAGTGAAAACAGTTATGCCAGCGAAAGAAGGAGCACATCACTAATATGTATCTTCCTAAATCAGAACAATTTCATAAATACAATGAAGCGGATGAGGGAGTTTTTGGGGTTTTCGAAACTCCGGAAGCTATCATTCATGCTGCCGAAAAAACAAAAGAAAAGAATTACGAAGGATTTGATTGTTTGCTTCCCTATCCCGTTCACGGAATCGATGAAGCGATGGGTACACCAAGATCAGGCCTTCCATGGGTGACTTTCTTTGCTGGGCTATTTGGGCTTTTGATTGGAACTTCATTTCAATACCTAACACACGCATACGATTGGCCAATGAATATCGCTGGTAAGTCGTTAAATGCTTGGTTTGCGTATGTTCCGATCATTTTTGAAATCACAGTTTTTAGCGCGGGTATTTATACCGTGGTCGCTCTCGCTTACCTTTGCGGAATTCCAAAGGCAACTCGTAGAATTCTACATAAAGATTTTACATCTCACCGGTTTGGACTTTGGATTCCAAAATCTGCCAAAGGTTATAATGAATCAGAAGTAGTTTCTTTTATCAAAGGCCTTGGTGGACAGGAAGTAACTGTTGTTAAGTCGGAGAAACAAGTATGAAACAACTTTCTTTACATTTTCTTTTTGCACTGGTGCTTTTAAATGTCGTCAACTGTGACTACAAAACACCAGTATGGGAATACTTTCCGAATATGTATGACTCTCCTGCACGGGAAGCGCAAGAAGCGGACAGTTTTTCTAAAAATGGTGCCGCGAATCGCATTCCCCCAAAAGGTGCGATCCCGATTGGATACACTCCTTACCCTTACACAGAAGTTTTAACTCAGGATTCTTTACCTGGGGCTGATAAAGGATTAAAAAACCCTATCACGAAAGTTTCGCTCGGTGATTTGATGATTGGTGAAAAGAGATACCAAACGTATTGCACACCTTGTCATGGGGTTCGAGCAGCTGGTAATGGATCTGTTGTTGGTCCAGCACCACGATTTGCACAAAGTCCTCCTGCTTTAGTTGGGCAATTCGCAAATAGCAAATCTTATACAGACGGACAGATTTATCACATCATTACTATGGGGCGAGGTGGTATGGGAAGTTACGCCTACCAAATCGAACCAGAAGATCGTTGGAGAGTTGTTGCCTACATTCGTAAGTTGCAAGAATTCGAAGCGAAAAACCAAAAAAATAGCCAGGCTAACTAGGAAATACTATGAGTGCGACCAAAGCAGCAAAGTTAGATCAAAATCTTCTCCAATTCAAATTACCAGCTGGTCTGCGTAATGTGCTAATTGCACTAATCGGTGTTGGAGTGGTAAGTTTAATTATATCCTTTTTAGGATTTGGGCATGAAACCTCACGTCATATGGATGAGTCTGGACATTTTCACCATACTAATTTAGGTTTCCACGTTCTTCTCGTGGCATCTTATTTTGTATTGGGACTTGCCATCACCGGAATTTTTTTCACGGCTATTCAGCACATAACTGGAGCTCAGTGGTCTGTCACAGTGAGAAGGCTTTTTGAGACTTATGGACTTTTTACACCGGTGATCGCAATTTTACTCATTGGTGTATTTTATGGAATGCATGACCTTTACGAATGGGCGGATGCAACTGTCAGAGAAAACGATCATTTGATTCATCACAAAAGTGGTTATTTAAATCCAACTTTCTTTGTGGGTAGAACGATTGCCTTTCTCGTGATTTGGTCAGTGTTTGCATATATCTTTCATTCCAAGTCAGTATCGCAAGACAAAGATAAAGAGGTGGGCACCACAAAAACTCTCGCAAAGATCGCGGGTGGTTTTATCCTTTTCTTTGCTTTATCTTGGAGTTTTTCTTCTTTTGACCTTCTCATGTCTCTATCACCACATTGGTTTTCGACTATGTTTGGTGTTTATTCCTTTGCGGGTGCATTTCAGACAAGTTTAGCTTCTTATCTATTAGTTATTTTCTTATTAAAAAAATACGGATTTTACGGCGAAGTTGTGAATGATAATCATATTCACGATATCGCAAAATTCTTGTTAGGGATTACAACTTTTTGGGCTTATGTAGGTTTTTCTCAGTTCATGCTGATTTGGTATGCCAATATCCCAGAAGAAACTTTTTTCTATGAGATGAGAATGACTGGTGGGTGGGGTTATACAACACTTGCACTTCCATTTATCAAATTTGTAATTCCATTCTTGTTACTTCTAAACCGCCCCAATAAACGAAATATTGGATTTTTATGGAAACTATCTCTTTGGATATTCTTCGTACAATTTTTCGAATTATTTTGGTTAGTTTTTCCGGCAAGTTTCGAACATTTTTCTTTCCTTCACTTTGCCTTAGCATTAGGCGGGACTTTGGGGACGATTGGTCTATTTGGACTTTTCCTATTCAAGAAGTTAGAAAAACATAGCCTTGTTCCAGTAGGCGATCCGAGGTTAGACGAATGTCTAAACCATCACCAATAGGTAATTAAGATGAAAAATTCAATTCTAATTTTAACAATTTCTGCTTTTGGTTTTATTGGTTGTTCAAAAAAAGCTGAGGTCACTTGGCATAAACTTTGTGATGCCAAAACAAACAAAGCATCTCTTGATTTTACAGTTCCGCTCTATACAGAACCAAATGCCAAATCACAAGTGTTAGAGTTTGTTCCTGTTGGTACGGTTGTTATGGTTTTTGAAAATAGAAACCACAACGTATGGAGTCCAAGAAACTTCCTTCGCGTACAAACTGCGAAGGGTGAGGGATATATGAGTCCACAGTGCCTTGTAGTAAATCAAGATCCTGAAAATAGTGTTTGGCGTTATTCCAAAAATTTGGTTAAGGAATATAAATATTTCTATGATCCAAATGATAAAGAACATTATCCAAAAGGTTATGAGTATGGATCATTGAAGGGGCTACCTAAGGATAAAATTCATCTATCTGAATTAACAAAAGGAATGGTCGAAGAGACTTATATCCATAAAGCTCCACTCCAACCAAACTAAAAACTAGTTCTGTCTTAAAAAAGACAGTTTGTTTCAATGAGAAAGGATCCAAGGCATTAGACCTTTGGATCCTTTTTTTATCCTTTGACAAATTGAATTCTTGAAAGTAATATCTTCATCATGGGCCAAAAGAGAACAATCGCAACATCTGCATCTGAAGAAAGACTTGAAAAATTATTAGAAGAAAGAATCATCACAGGTTCGAACCAAGAAGTGATCGATAAAAGAATCTGGGATTTGTTTGGTGAAACTTGGTGTGTGATGTTTACTGACCTTTCTGGTTTTTCTAGAGGCGTTGCCAAGTTTGGTATCATTCATTTTTTACAAACGATTTATGAATCACAACGTATTTTAATTCCGGTAGTCGATGAATACGATGGGATTTTAATGAAAGATGAAGGTGATAGTTTTATGGTCTTATTCAGAAACACAAATAAGGCTATCAATTGTGCAATTCATATGCAAAAAGCATGTCGTCGATATAATGAAGGAAAACAAGCAGAAGAACAAATCCTTTTATGTGTCGGTCTTGGTTATGGAAAAATTTTAAAAATTGGAGATAGTGATGTTTTTGGCTCTGAAGTAAATGCAGCATCTAAGTTAGGTGAGGATACGGCAAAGGCATGGGAAATTCTTGTGACGCAAGCTGTTAAAGATAATGCAGAAAATACGACAGAATTTGATTTTACAGAAATTGAAGATATTCCGCCTGGTAGCGACGGTGCCTATAAATTGGTATATACCTTAGATGATTCTAAATGGGTTGTAATGTAATTCAAAGGATTTAATTATAAAACGCTTTAATGGATTCTTTGTTTGGTGTATTTATTGTCTAATCATTCCATAAATTCATAAATGGATCGGATATCTCCCATTTTTTCAACAGTGTTATATAGTTTTTGGTATAGATGATTTTGGCATAGAGTTCCTGAGTCACCGATAATAATTAAGTGATATTTAGCTCGTGTTAGAGCTACATTCAATCTTTTGAAATCCGATAAAAATCCTATTTCTCCCGTTTCATTAGATCTCACAAGACTGATTAGAATAATTTCTGATTCTCTTCCTTGAAAGGAATCAATCGTTTGTACATTTAAATTCTCTATATTTTTATCACGTAGTGCCTCAACTTGGCCTCTGTATGGCGAAAGTATGTTTGTAAACCTTTTTGATAAACCTAATTCGAAGAGTCTTTCTATAAGGGAAATTTCAATCTCGTTTCGATAACTCATTTCTTCTGAGCCAGAAATTTCCATGGTATCACTTCCAGCAGTATCAAACCAAATAAGACCGCAGTCAGATCCGAATAAATTATCAAAGCCAAACTCTTCTTTTTGTAATTTTGATTCTTTGATTAAATTTGGTGTTTCAATTTTTCCCTCGTAAAAATTTTCATTGGGGAAATTTAAAATTTCAGGTTTCATTCTAAATTGTTTGTTTAAAAAAATGATGCGAGATCCATCGTCGTTTAAAATTCCTTTTTCTAAGAAACTAAGCATAGTTTTGTGATCAGGATGTGAGTAAGAAGGGGGTAATTGTTTGGGATCTCCCAAAAAAAATACTTTCTCTCCGGCAAGCACACCCATATAACAGGCAACATCTAGACCTTGCGTAGCTTCATCAATAAAAACATATTTGAATCTTCTCCCTTTCTTTAATTCGTTTGCGTAGCCAGAGAAAGTAGATACAAGTAAATCACATTGATCTATCAAATTCGTTCGAATATTTGATTCAAGTCCTCGAATGATTTTTAATAAGTCTTTAGCTTCGCGACGTAAGTTTTTTCGTTCTTCACGTTCTTCTTTACCGAAACTACGTTTCCAGGTGTTAGCTTTTTTTTGAATTCCTTTTAATTCAGAATGCCATGTTTGAATTTGTTTTTGTTCGGGGCTTTCTGAAATTAAATGGTCAATATGATAATTTAATACATTATCTTTTATCTTAGTAGAATTGCCAAGACGGATGACATTTAATTTTTTTGAAATAGCTAGCTCGACTATATAGTCACAGGCAAAGTTAGTCGGACATAAAACCAAAACACTCGTTTTTTGAGTTCGAAGTTCTTCTATGATTTGAATGAGTAAAGTTGTCTTTCCAGTTCCGGGTGGACCAAAAACGAAACCATAATCATTTAATTGAAGTAAGGAATCTTTTGGTGAAACCTCTGATTTCATTTTTGGTGGAGTTGTTTTTTCAGAAGAATTGTATCCTAATATCCATGCTAATTTTTGGTAAGCATCATTATCCTTTTGGTTTTCCAATCTGTTGATCACATCAAAATACATTTCGTAAGTTGATTCTTGAAACCATTCTTTGATAACATAAGTCTCGCTTTCTAATTCATAATCTCCACGGATTTGGATGTTTATTTCTTTTTCATTCCAAGTATAAACATTCCCAAAAATTTTATCTAAATCAGATTCAATTAAAACAGGACTACCTCGTCTGATCCATTTTTGATTTTTGATTGGTGTTTGGTGCCTAAATAAAAGTCTCCATGTATTTCCCGCTAAGAATCTTGAATCTTCTAAAACACAAGATTTTAGTATATTATTATTATCTTTATTATCTTCAAATTCCTTTCTTTCAAAGTCGCGCTCCTTGTTTAAAATTTCTTTTTGAAAATTTATTTCTTCGCGTAGATTGTTAAAATGTTGCATTATGGTTCTTCCCATTCTATATTTTCAAGTGTTGTAAAAAAACCATTGCGAAGGAGGGGTGCAAAATCAGTCATTTCGGTGCCATTTAATTGAAGCGAGTCTTCATAAGAGTAGGCTTGGATGAGTAATTGTGCCGCTTCATCGAGAAGGCCTAATCTGCATTTAGCACGAGACTGAATGATTAATACTTCAGGATCAATTTCTCCAATGTATTCTATAAAGGCTTCGATACTTTTTAAAGCATTCTCTGGATCTTCCAATTCTAAATAACATAGTGATAATAATTCATAATTTAGAAATTCTGATTCATCACCCATCTTTAATGCTTTGCGAAGGCAGGCTAATGCTGAATTATAATCTCCCCTGGAATAAAATAAGGATCCGAGTTCAGACCAAATATCTTTTCTTCCGATTCCTTTACTCTTTGTTAGGTTTTCTTGAGCTAATGCAATTTTTAAAACTTCAATGGACTCTTCTGACCTGTCCATATCTTTCAAGAGGGACGCGAGTAGAAGATAATATTCCAGAAAACTTGGATATAAAGAGATCCCTTTTTTTAAAATTAACTTTGCAGATTTGAATTTTCGGAGTTTGATTTGGTACTTAGAATAAAGTACATAACTGAGAGGATGATCCGAAAAATTGTCCAAAAGGTATTGGAAATGAAATTCGGTTTCCTTAGGATTGCCCACTGAATATTGGCACCATGCCATTTTTGCTCTAATTTTAATTTTGGAACTGAGATCAGTTGTGTAATATTCGGATTCAAAGTATAAATTAAATGCCTTCGTAAATTCCTTTTCCATTTCACAAGCTGTCGCTTTTCGTATGATAGAGAAAAAGGAGTTCATTTTATTTATTTTTCACTCAACTTAATTCAAAAATTGGCGAAGATAAGACTAGGGTTTATAGAATCCAAAAGGAGTAAGATCATGGTCACTATCGGTTCCAACCTTCAGTCTATTGTTAATTTACCCAAAGAAATATTCCAAGCCAATACTAATTTGAGCGAAAAACTAATGAAAATGGCTGTGGAAGAAAAAGTCGGGGAAATATCTTCACCACAGCGACTACTCGACGTTTATTGTTAGTTAAGCTTTTCTAGTTTCAGGATTAAAGAGAGGTTTTTTTCTCTCTTTAAATCCTTGGATGGCTGATCTAAAATCTTTAGTATCAAGCATACTCGCATTCCATACTGCCACATAATTTAGGGTATCCGCTAGCGATTTCCCATCACCATAGTTTAATACTTGTTTTACGCCACGGATAACTATCGTTGGGTTTTCTGCAATTTCATGTGCCACTTTTAATCCTTCCGCGAGTAGGGTTTCATCATTTGGTAAAATTTTTGAAATGAGTCCCATTCTTAAGGCTTCATTAGCATCTATATCTTTTCCAGTTAATGCAAGTTCTCTAGTATTTCCTTGCCCAATGATAGCAGGTAATCTTTGTAACGAACCCATATCTGCGACAATGCCGACCTTTGCTTCTCGTAATGAAAAACTAGCGTCAGAACTCGCATAACGAATATCACAGGCGGAAATTAAATCAAGTCCACCGCCTATACAATGTTTTTGGATCAGGGCAATAGATGGTTTTTTTGAATCATAAACAGCATTGATTCCTTTCTGCATAAGCAGAACTAGTTCATATAGTTTTTCTCTACCGTCACCTAATTCACCTTGAACGACGTCTTTAAATTCGGCAAAAAAATCCTCTAGATCAAGTCCCGTAGAAAAAGATTTTCCTTTGGCTGCAATGATAAATGCATGAACGGTCGGTTCTTGATTGATTTCGTTTATAACAAAAGGGAGATCTCGCCAAAAAGACCAATCCATAGCATTTCTTTTTTCTGGACGATTTAAGTATATGATGGCTACGTTTTTGTCCTGCTTAATTTCAAAAAAAGGATATGATTTCATTTGATTACTGCCTCTTTTTGCCAAAGTTTCCCTTTGTAGAATAAAATAACACCTGCTAGAATCAGTGCTAGGGAAATATATTGTGACTGAGAAAATCCATGCCAATAGTATCCAGTAAGAAACGTAGGATTGCCACTCGCATCTGGTATATTTACCATTTGTGGTGGATCTATAAATGGAAATACCGCCTTATTCACTCGTAAAAATTCTATGATCAGCCGGGCAAATCCATGTATGATAAAAAATTGGGCAGCAAGACTCCATTTTTTGAAATTTTGGAATCTCGCATAATATTGAAAGTATGCAAAATAACCAAATGCCATGATGGATTCCATTACCGGTGTATTCCAAACGGGAACACCCGATGGATGAGCCCCATGAAAATTAAATACAAAAAATGGAATTTGTGCATCTGTCGCAAAGCCATAACAACCGTCACCACTTACAAAACAGCCTAATCTTCCGATCGCATAACCTATGCTCATGGAAGGAGCTATGGCATCTAGATAACTACCAGTATCTAATTTAAAATAACGAAAGTAGAGTGAGATAAACAATAATCCAAATAATAATCCACCAAAGAATACGAGTCCCCCGCCACTAAAAAGGGAAGACCATAAACCAGGATGACCTGGAAATCCATCGAAATGGGTGAGTGGGTAAAGATACTTACCTTCATAACCTGGAACATCGATAAAGACTTGGTCCCAAATTTCGAAGACAAAAAAAATCTTCGCACCGATGAGTGTGCCTAGAATTCCGAGAAAGATCAACCAATCGGAATGTTTTGGTTCGAGTTTTCTTCGTTCTAATTCTTTAGGGAGAATGTACGAGCCCACGAGAAAGGCTAACATCATTAAGAGACTAAAAGTAGATAAGCCTTCCCATCCGAAGGGGTTTGGTATTGGAATCCGATCAAGCATAAGAATACGCTAAAATCCTAGGTTAGGGAGGAAAGGAGAATTTCATGGGAGTTTCGCTTCGGACAAGATAGGCTCTAGAGAAAAAACGATCTGGGAGATAAAAAATGCTTGTAGTTTAGTATCTGATAGTTTAATATTGAACTATCTGATACTAAAGGATTCAATATGTTAGAAAACCTTCTTTCCACAACGGATAGCGTTCTACCGCTGATTTTACGTCTTACCCTCGGAATCGTGATTTTTCCTCACGGAATGCAGAAACTGTTCGGTTGGTTTGGGGGATTTGGATTCAAAGGGACCTACGGATACTTTACGAAACAAGCAGGACTTCCAGGAATCATCGCATTTCTTGTGATCATTGGAGAATCTTTTGGATCTGTTGCATTGATCCTAGGACTTCTCACAAAATTTTCTGCCATTTCAATCGGAATTATTATGTTAGGTGCTACACTCATGGTTCATAAACCTCATGGTTTCTTTATCAATTGGATGGGAGCGCAAAAAGGGGAAGGGATGGAATTTCACTTTCTTGCCATAGGATTGTCAATTGCACTTTGTGTATCTGGTGGTGGTGCTTATTCTATTGATTCATTTCTATTAACTTTGTTATAAAATAATCGTTAGGTGATGGGGTCTGAATAAATTAATCAAACCTCATCATTGGAAATTGAATTGACTCTTTAGAATTTTTAATTTCTTCTTTTTAGAAATGCGGATCTTTAGAATACTTTTATTTTTTATCACGTTTCTTCTTCCGCTTCTATCCATCAATGCTGAAGTCAAAATCGACTTAACAAAAAATTGTGAGTCTGAAGAATGCAAACCTAGGATTTGGTTTCTCAATCACTCATTCTCTGAAAGTTTTTTAAGTCAAAGTTTTAAGCCTGATGCAAATTGGAAGATCGCAGATTCATTCCCAATATGGCTGAACCAATATTTTCCCTCAGACAAAAGTATAGAACATTATAGTTTGTATTCAGAAGTTAAACTGCCTGCGGAACTTTTACAAGGAGAGAGGACTTTAGGAATTCGATTTGGAGAAATTGGTGAAGTATTTTCTGTTTATGTAAATGGAAATAAAATTTTAGAAGAAGGAGAAGTGAAAGGTGATGGGTTTATAAAAAGAAGGACTGTTCGTGGAGTTGTTTATCCACTTCCAAAAAGTTTACTTAAATCTTCAGAAAATCAAATCCTAATTCATATCATTGGCGATCCAAGATACAACCATACAGGGCTATACATTACAAGAGGCTATACAATCGGATATTATGATTCTCTAAAGTATGAAGTTCAAGACAGAATTTCACTAGCTCTTATTTTGGTTTATATTGTCGTAGGATTTTATCATTTGTTTTTATATTTGAAACGGAGAAAAGAAAAATATAATCTATTTTTTGGGATCTTTTCTGCTGGAGCCGGAATTTATTTTTTCACTCGTTCAAATGAAATTTTTGAATTAGGGATAGATTCAGAAATCACACAAAAACTGGAGTTAGTTGTTCTTTATTTGTTTTTTTCCTCCTTTTTTCAATTTTTTTCCTATTTTTATTTTAATAAAATCAGTAAATTCCAAAGGTATTTATCTTATTTTCATATTTTCATTGCTGTTCTGACAATCATTTCTCCGTTATATTTCTGTGAGGTGATATTACGATTATGGCAAGGTGTGGCCTTCTTACTCGCACTGCCATCGATTATATTTTCATTGATTCTTGGGGTTCGGTTTAAAGCAAATTATTCTAGAAATTTATTATTTGGCACGATTATCATGATTTTTTCAGCAGTCTTTGATATCTTGGATTCTTTAGTTTTTAATATGGGCATTGCCTTTTCTAAATATGCTTTTTTTATTTATATCATGGGCATAGCCACTGTACTTGCAGATAAGTTCAGTGAAATCCATCGCCAAACAGAGTTTTTAAATGTTACATTAGAAAGAAAAGTAAAGGAGCGTACGCAAGCTCTTTCTCAAAGTTTGGAAAGTGTGAAGGAATTAAAAAGCCAACAAGACGGTGATTATTTTTTGACGTCGCTTTTATTAAAACCACTCGGTTCAAATTTATACCGAAGTAAAAATGTTAATGTACAATTTTATTTACAACAAAAGAAAAAATTCCAATTCAAACAATGGAATTCCGAAATCGGTGGTGACCTTTGTGTCACAAACACTCTTGTCTTAAAAAATAGAGAATACACTGTGTTTGTGAATGCAGATGCGATGGGTAAATCCATTCAAGGAGCTGGTGGAGTATTAGTCCTTGGTTCTGTATTTGCGGCCATCATTGAAAGAACAAAAATGACAAGCGATGCCTCTGATATATATCCTGAACGTTGGTTGAAAAATTCTTTTTTGGAATTGCAAAAGGTATTTGAAACTTTTGATGGGAGTATGCTCGTATCTCTTGTGTTAGGTCTTATCGAAGATGATTCAGGAAATGTTTATTATATAAACGCTGAACATCCAAGTCTTGTATTGTATCGAGATGGAAAAGCATCATTTTTAGATAAAGAAATGCAATTAAGAAAATTGGGCATACGGATTCCGGAAGGTCATTTGAGTGTTAGAATCTTTCAATTAAAGAAACACGATGTATTGATTTCAGGATCCGACGGAAGGGATGATCTTCTCATTCCTATGCAAGGTGAGAATAAAAAAATTGTAAATGAAGACGAAACAAAATTTTTACACTTTGTTGAGCAAGGCAATAGCAATTTAAATGCCATCGCAGAACAAATCCAATCTTTTGGTGATCTCACAGATGATTTATCTATGTTAAGAATCGAATATCTTGCTGATCTGTCTGAAAAAATAGTACAAAAAGAACTTTGGGAAAATGCATATTCATTTTTTAGAAAAAGAAAATTTATGGAAAGTTATGAATTATGTATGTTGCTGATCAAATACTTTCCTATGGAAAATAAAGCCTTGTTCTTGGCTTCGATGAACAAACGTATGATTGGGGATGTACGTGATTCTGCCGACATGGCAGAAAGAGTTAGACTTCGTGAAACTGAAAATATAGAAACACTTTTAAAATTAGCGTTTACTCATTTGAAATTAAAAAACTATAAGCGAGTGAATGAACTACTTATCGACATTAGCCGAAAATCTCCCGCAAACTCTCGCCTTAAACAATTGCAAAATTCACTAAAGAAAGTATTTGTAAATTAAGAATAGAAATAGATTAATCTAAGTTAATATATTCTTCAGGATCTAGAGGAGAATCAAGTCCTACACGGACTTCGTAATGAACATGGGCTCCCGTTGCTTTACCTGTTTGGCCAACAAGTGCAATTTTATCACCACGTTTGATACGATCCCCAGGAACAACTAACACTTGTGAGCAGTGTCCATACAAAGTAAAAAATCCATTTTCATGATTGATACGAACTGATCTACCTAAACCACCGGATGCCGCGTCCACATCAGCAATCACACCAGGGCCTGTAGCATAGATGGGGGTTCCTTCGCCTGCGGCAAAGTCAATGCCTGAATGGTATTCTCCCACGGGAAGGATTCCAAAAGGATCACTTCTATATCCAAAAGTAGAAGTGACTACACCTACACCAGGTTTAAGCGGTCTTCCCCTTGGCATGGAATAAAAAATACTCTCCCTCATGGAAAGATAATCTATTGCGTTTTGGAAGTTAGGAACTAAATTTCCTAACCTAACGCTAAATTCTGCGTAGGTGGTGACAACTTGTTTGAATAAATTTAAGTTTGATTCGAGTTCGACATCATCACGAGTGAATTCTTCTTTTAAAAGATAGTCTTGTGTGATCATTTCTTTTTCAGGGATTTGATCCCAAGCAAGAATGTTCAATGACTCAGTCGAAGACTCCAGATCTTTTACGGATTCTGTTAGGTCATTGGAGAGTAAGTCGTAGAATAAAAATGAAATGAGTTGTGTTTCTGTGCGTTTTTCCAAAGACAGATTTGGTTCAAAGAAAAAAGAAAAATAGACTAAAAAAGAGAGGGATAAGGCGACTAAGGACGCGGCAATTCCCGAAAGAAAGACGAGCATTCCCACAGAAATTTCGATTTGGAGGAGGGCTTTTTCGTTATTTGGGATCAGTACAAAGCTGACCTTATTTTTTCCAGCCTCTAAAAGCCCTAGAAATCGCCTTTTCCAGCGAAGTAGGGTGATTAAAAGCCTTTCATAGGCGGTTGTTGCGTAAGTTTCTTCCAATGCAGTCTAAATGCCAATTTTTACTTGCCCATGCCTTTTTTTGGGGGAAAGTGGACGAATCGAATATGTTTAAATTTCTCACTTCTCTTTTCCGAAAGAAAGCCGACACTGTCGATTCCTTTTTGATGTATCCCGAGGGAAAGAGATACTACAGAGAGACCCATTCCATACGCCGTACGAACATTGATGAAGATGCGATCAAAATCATCAACCGTTTGAACAAGTTTCGCTACAAGGCTTACCTTGTAGGCGGTGGCGTTCGGGATCTCTTGATGGGTAAACGACCTAAAGATTTTGATATCGTTACCAGTGCTACACCAAACCAGATCAAAAGAGTCTTCAACAATTGCCGAATCATTGGCAAAAGATTTAAAATTGTACATATCATTTTTAAAGGAAAGATCATTGAGGTTTCCACCTTTCGCTCACTCCCCGAGCATAGGTTAGAGAAACATAAGGCTGATAACGATTACCTAATCAAAAGAGACAATTCCTTCGGGACAGCAAAGGAAGACGCGGCCAGACGCGACTTTACTATCAATTCATTGTTCTACGATCCAAAAAACGATTCTATTTTAGATTACGTTGGCGGATTTGATGACATACAAAAAAAGATCGTCCGAGTCATCGGGGATCCTGACATCTCCTTCAAAGAAGATCCTGTCCGTATGCTAAGAGCTGTTAAGTTCTCTGTTTTGCTCGGACTTGATATCGAGAAGAAGACGAAACTTGCGATCAAAAAAAACCGATTAGAAATTGAAAAATCTTCTTCGGCACGACTACTTGAAGAATACAATAAAATGTTTCGTACTTGGAAAACATCTCAGATTTTTCAAGGACTGGCAGAAAATCATTTATTTGAAGTTCTATTCAAAGATGTTGTCGATCGTTTGAAAAAATCTGATCCAGAATGGAGAGAACATTTTCTAGATACTCCACTTGGCAAAAGATTGAACATCACAGATAAGTTACTCGCTGCTCGCGAAGAGATGACTCCTGCGATTTTTTATGCGCTTATTTTTTATGATTTAGTAAGTGACGTATTACATTCCGATCAGGGACATCTAGCACATAACATCAAAGAGGCGCTAATGCCTGCTTTTGAACGTATGGGCATTCCAAAACGAGAACAAGAAAATCTGATGAAGGTTTTTATCAGCCAACCAAGATTTCTTGTGACAGACGACGAAAGAGAAAGGCAAAATACTTTTTTCAAAAAGAAAGATTATTTTTACGACGCCTTTATGGTGTATAAGATTGTTTCGATTGCTGAGAATAATGATGCAGCCGTCCAATCAGCCTTCTTTTGGGAAATCTCACTAAGACAGAGACCCAAAGCTGACTCTCATCAGTTTGGCCAACAACAAGGGAACAAAAAAGAGAAACGTCGTCCTCCGCGTAAAAAACAAAGAGGCAGGGGCCCACACCCGAACCGTGAAGCAAAAGATGGAAACGAAGAATTAAATGCATCTGATGTGGAAGGAAATTCGGAACAGAACCTTGAGCCAAAAGCTAAGGAAGATCGTCCTCACAAAAGGTATGAAGGAAGAGATCGAGACCAAAATCGACCTCCAAGACCACCGAGGGAACCAAGACCTCCGAAAGATAACGAAGGTAAGGAAGAAGAATAAATCCTTAATTTGAAAAGGGTAAATGCTATTGGTATTTACCCTTTTTTATTTCTTTAATAACCAAACATTTTCAATCGCAGAATGTTTTTTTAATCCGCCTGGCACGGGCTCACTGGCAAGCAAATTTAGTATGTATTTAGATTCGTAGTGTTCTCTCACCTCATCGTTGCTAATGGAGAAGGGAGGACCGTCCATTTTACTTTGGTCGTATTGGTAACAAATTAATAATTGCGCGGCATTTTCTGTCAGAGTCGTCAAATGTTTTGTATATTGATTTCTCATTTCTTTGGGGAGAGCCACTAAAGCGGCCCTGTCATAAATCGCATCCACAGATCCAAGTATTGCCTTTGTTAGATGAAATAAATCACCTACAAAAATATCTATAGACTCCGCACTATAATGTTCCAAACCTTCATCAAGTTTTTTGATATTTGGCTTCTCACCTAATCCTTGAAATAAATGGTCAATGGCGATTTTACTCAATTCGGCACCGACTACTTGGTAACCTTCGGATAGGAACCAAGCAATATCTAGAGATTTTCCACATAATGGTATAAAAATTCGTTTTCCATTCTCTAAGTCGAGTGAGGGAAAATATTTTATTAGTAAGGGATTTGTTTGTTTTTCATGAAATGCAATTTCATGATTCTCCCAACGTTTGTGCCAAAAACTTGCTTCCATTAAAATCTCCTATTGAATTTAAAATTCCATTTATGGATACTCTTTCGCATTATATAGCAGTGGATACTAAATCGCCTCTAAGGTTTGACTTCCAGAATTTGGTAATAATAACCGAATGGAGCATTAAACATAGACGCAGTACATGAAGAAACGACCACTATCCATTTCGAAGATGTTAGATTTGATACCAGTAGAGGCACTATATAATTTTTTAAATTTTTGTGACGATTCTTCACTAGTTCTTTGTTTTTTTCTGATTCAGGATCCTGGTTCCAAATTACTTTATTGGCCGTTCTCGTATCAGTTTCAAATTCATAAAAAGAATTCTTCTGACTAAAAAAACTTTGAAATGGATCTCCAGCACCATTGAAACATAAATATCCCAAATGTTTATTACTCGATATCGAAATTGAATTTTCTAAAAGCGGACTTGCTGACATAGTTGATTCGCTTACGGTTATTTCATAAATCAAATTATTTGATAATTCTGTATAACAGACTTTTGAACTTTCCAGAATTACCCTTTGAGGATCCGAACAACGTAGAGGAAAACTGATCGCATTTCTAGTCCAAGCCACAGAGTCCGGATCTTCTTCATATTTACACTTTTGGTCTTTAATTACGGAACCTGCCGATCGACAATAGATCGTATTTCCTGGATCAGAACCATCGCTATAACAAACAATTGTTGAAGCAATAGTTGCTATAAAAAAAATATATTTCAAGATGCAACCTCAGGGTTTTAATAAGAATTAAAATGTCTATTTTATAGAATTATCTCGCGGGTGAATGTCAAAAATAATAATTTACATATCGTCTAGTAAATTTGTATTCTTTTAAGTTTTATTATCCTCTCAAAAATGCGTATAACCTATCTTTTGTGGAATATAATTATTTCCATTCAGTAGAAAAGTTACAGGCCGTAACGGTTTTTTCTTCGTCCCGATTTTTTTAAATGTTCCAATTCTCGTAATTTTAACATTACCTAATTTGGATGGCAATTTGGCATCACTAAAGAATAACAATTCTAGTTCTTCACCAGAACCAAGCACCTCATCCCAACCTAAGTGTTGGTAGGCGAGTTTTGAAATTGGTAGGGACTCCATCATTATTTCAATTTGTCCATTGGACGCGATCGCTAAACGTTCGCTATCCTGGATCAGTCCATCAGTTAAATCCATACATGCATGGATAGGATAATTCGAAAGAAAGGGAAGTAAGAGTGCCCTTGAACGTGGTGTTAGGTGTTTTTTTATGGATGCGGAAAATTTAGAATTCCTTTTTTTACCTTTCAGGCATTGTAGCCCAAGTTCTGAATCCCCGATAGATCCAGTAATATATAAATAGTCCCCATCCAGAGCACCAGATCTAGTCCAAGGTTGGTTTGTTTTTCCAAAAGCCGTTAGTGTTAGGTGGGTATTTTTGGAGTAAAAAGTATCACCGCCCACCAATTGCATCTTGTGAAATTTTAAACGATTGCGAAAGGCTTGGCTAAATTCTTTGACCCAAATATCTTTCTTTGAAACTTCTGAAAGGCCAAGATTCAAAAAACAAATTGTTGGGATTCCCCCAGAGGCGGTAATGTCAGAAACATTCACTTCAATCAGTTTTTCGGCCAATTGTTTGGCGTTTGACCAATTGTGTAGAAAATGAGTTCCTTCCACTAGTGAATCTGTCGTGACTAGGATATCTGGTGGGAGAAAATGACAGTCATCGTCTGGTAGCAAATGGCCTGCAAAGAGACTTTTGATGACTTCCGATTCTTTCAAAGTAAGTCCAATAAATTTGTTTGACCTGCCGTGAAAACCGAAAATCCTGGCTTAAAAGAGGAATTCTCGTACCTATGGAACTATTGTCTAAACCACATAAGACCCCTTCCTTGAAGAAAGAAGAAACACAAAAACAGTGGTATATTGTGGATGCAAATGAAAAGACGCTCGGTCGTCTAGCAAGCCAAGTGGCTTCTCGCCTTCGCGGAAAACACAAACCCACTTTTACTCCGAACCAAGATTGCGGAGATAATATCATCATCATCAATGCTTCAAAAGTAAGCGTTACTGGAAGAAAGAGAGAGCAAAAAATATATTACCACCACTCACGTTACCCAGGTGGTATGTCAGCTATCCCTTTCCATAAACTCATTGTTGAGAATCCAGAAAGAGTTTTAATGGAAGCTGTAAAAGGCATGTTACCAAAATCAAAACTTGGTGACCAAATGTTGCGCAATTGCAGAGTATTTGCAGGCGCTGAACACGACTTAGGCGCACAAAAGCCTCTCAAACTGGAGTTAAAATAATTATTATGGCACAAAAAGCAATTTGGGCAGTTGGTCGTCGTAAAACTTCTGTTGCACGTGCAAGAATTTCCTCGGGCACAGGCAAAATTACAGTAAACCACAAAGATGTAAATGATTACATCCGCAATGGAGAGCATTTAGTAAGAAGAGCACTTGAACCGCTTTTTACCTTGGATGCGCGCGATAAATTTGATATACTTTTAAATGTAAGTGGTGGCGGTATTGTTGGCCAAGTGGGAGCGATACGTCATGCTGTTTCTCGGGCACTTGTTGCTTTTAACGAAGCAGTGAAACCAGCACTCAAAAAAGAAGGATTTTTGACACGAGACAATCGTATGGTGGAACGTAAAAAATACGGTAAACACAAAGCGAGACGCGGGACTCAGTTCTCGAAACGTTAATTTCCAGATTCCTCTTTTTTACTTGAAAAAGCCTCACTTCAGAGGCTTTTTTTTTATCTAAACCCTATGGCAGCAAAAATGAACTTACTTCTCTTTTATATGGCCTTTGCCCTTGGAACCATTGCTGGCAGTAGTTTTCTCTATTCGATTGTGATTTTCAGTCAGACTATGGATGCAGGAAAAGGATTTTCAGGTCTAGTTTTCCTTTTTCTATTTTTGCCCTTTCCTTTAATCTTTCTCTATACTGGTTACCTTTTGGATCGTTACTCCAAAAAATGGATTCTGCTTAGTTTCCAATGTTTGCATTTTTTAGCCTGTTTTTCCTTGTTCTATTTTCATACTGAGATTTTAGTTTTTCCTTATTTGTTAATACTTGTGGCCATTACAAACGGTATGGGTATGACAACGGTTCTACCTGGTCGAATGGCGATACTTAAGGACATTGCACCAACTCACCGCGTCGTCTTTCATACCATCGTCGGCAATTTACTGTTAATCTTTTGTTTTGGAATGAGTCCCTTACTTGTTGGGGCTTTGAAAGAGACTTATAGCTTTCAGGAGATCTTTTTATTTTTGGCATTATCTCATGCTATCAGTATCTTTTTGACTACTATGTTAAATGTAGAAAAACATATAACGGATGTAAAGCGGTGGAATTATTCAGAGGTTTTATACTTCTTACAAAAGGATAAAATTTCCAGACAGGTTTTGTATGTAACGATTTTAAGTATGTTAGCATTAGGTCCAGTGCAAGTGATATTGCCAAAGTACATTCGAGATGTACTTGGCCTTGGGGAACTGGCACGGGGAGCTGTGCTTGTGGCACTTGGGCCTGGACTTTTTTTTGGGGGAATGCTTACTGTATTTTTTCACCATTTGGAGCGCAAAGGTCTTTTGCTTCTTGTGATGCTCATTATTTCTTCGGTCCTCTTTTTGGGCTTCGTTCCATTCTATCATTCCTTCGTGACTTCGATTTTTTTATTTCTTTTTGGGATCTCGGGTGGTGTACTTTCTAGTTTGCTTCCCGCTATTTTGCAAAAACGTTCTGACGATAAAATCAGAGGGAGATTACTTTCCCTCTATACCGTTTGTTTCCAATTTACACCGGCAGTATCGGGATTTATCTCCGCATTTTTAGGAGATTTTATCGGGATTGTGCCTGCGTTTTTATGGCTCGGGAGTCTAGTTTTTTTAGCTTCTCTTGGTTCTTATTTCACTTATTCCGAATTACGGGAGACTTAAATTCTAAATTCCTTGCTATCCAAGCCAAAACCGAAATTGCTGTAAGTGTATGAAAGCAAAGTCGGTTCAGGAAATAGCAAAACTCTATACGGATTTTTTTAAAGAAAACGGACATACCATTGTCCCTTCTTCCAGTTTGATTCCCGCTGGGGATCCTACACTTTTATTCACTACGGCTGGCATGGTCCAGTTCAAACCTCTTTTTACAGGGGCCGTAGAACTTCCTTACTCGAGAGCTGCCTCCATACAAAAATGTGTAAGAACGACAGATTTAGAAGTCGTTGGAAAAACTGAAAGGCATTGTACGTTTTTTGAAATGCTTGGCAATTTTTCTTTCGGCGATTATTTTAAAAAAGAAGCCATCAAATTTGCGTTAGATTTTTCACTTAACAAATTAGAAATCCCAAAAGATAAAATTTGGGTTACCATTTATCTTGATGATGATGAAGCTATGGAAATCTGGAAGGCTAATGGGATTCCTGAAGAAAGAATTGTTCGTCTCGGCAAAAAAGATAATTTCTGGGGTCCTGCAGGAGACAGTGGGGCATGTGGTCCATGTTCTGAATTGTATTTGGATCGAGGTCCAGAAAAAGGTGGGCCAAATTGCGGAAATAATCCTGATTGCAAACCAGGTTGTGACTGTGATCGTTATTTAGAATATTGGAATTTAGTATTTAACCAATTCAATCAAACCACTTCTGGCGAACTACAGCCACTCAAACAAACTGGGATCGACACAGGTTCGGGACTTGAACGAGTCGCAATGTTATTGCAAGAAGTAGATTCGGTTTATGATACAGATGAATTAAAAAATATCATACAAGCCATCGAAGTTCTTTCTGGAAAAAAATACGATCAGTTTACAAAAGTTAACTTCCGAGTCATCACAGACCATTCTAGATCTGTATTCTTTTCTATCGGTGATAGGATTTATCCTGATCGCACTGGTCGTGGTTATGTGATACGTAGACTTATCCGAAGGGCCTCGCTATTTGCCAGAAAACTGGGGATCAACGAACCATTTTTATATAAATTAGTGGCTAAGTTATGCGATATTTATTCTGCACGTTACCCTGAATTAAAGAATAGAGCAACTGAAATCCAAAATGTAATCCAAAAAGAAGAAGAATTGTTTTTAAACACTTTGGAAGTCGGATTGGAAGAATTGGAACTACTTCTATCAAATTTAAAAAGTAATAATAAGACAGAAGTTAGCGGGAAAGAGAGTTTCCGGCTTTATTCGACCTATGGCTTTCCTATGGAAATGACAAGAGAACTTGTCATTGATAGAGGTTTTACCTTTAACCAGAAAGAATTTGAAATAGAACTGGAAAAAGATAGGGATTTATCGCGTGCAAGTTGGAAAGGGAAAAAAGTAACTTATCTAACTGGGATCACGGACACAAACAAATTAAAAACAGAATTTGTCGGATACAAAGATCTGAAAGCAAAATCGGAAGTATTATATCTGTTTCGCGAAGGAAAACCTGTGGATTCTTTGAAGGCAGGTGAAGAGGGTGTGATCGTTTTGAACCGTTCCCCTTTTTATGCAGAAGGTGGTGGTCAGATCGGGGATATTGGATATCTTAAATCAAATGATTCCCAGTTCCAAGTCCAAGACACCCAAAAAGAAAACGATACCTTCCTACATATGGGCCTCGTTATGCGCGGAGAAATCAGAAGTGGAGTGAGTATAGACGCGGAAGTGGATGAACAAAGAAGACAAAATTTAGCAAAACACCATTCCGGCACACATTTATTAAATGGAGCTTTGAGGCGAACACTCGGTGATCACGTCAGCCAAAAAGGATCTATCGTGTCCCCAGATTATTTGCGCTTCGATTTTTCACATATGGCAGCACTGACAGGCGAAGAATTGGTCAAAATTGAAAGGGATGTGAATGCCGCTATTTCTAATGGTATCGAAGTTTTAACAGAAGTTTTGCCGATTGAAAAAGCCAAAACCTCTGGCGCCTTGTCTATGTTTGACGAAAAGTATGGCAACGAAGTCCGTGTAATTAGCATGGGTGACAAATCCAAAGAGTTTTGTGGCGGAACGCACGTTAGCAACACAAATCAGATTTCTTTTTTTGCAATTATTAAAGAAGGAAGCCCAGGAGCTGGAAATCGAAGGATAGAAGCCCTTTGCGGGGATTCCGTTGTTGATTATTTCCAATCTGCATTTCAGGTTTTATCCGAAAAAGTAAACGATTATAATTTGAACGCCAAAGATGTGTATGGTGATTTGAAGGACCAAGGCATTTTGGATAAAATCCCTGCTCCAGAAGATATCCAAGTTCTATTTGAGACAAAAAGAACAGAAGCTGTAGAAGAATTAAGGAATCTTAAAAAAAGTTTAGAACTCAAACTTGAAGAAAAATCAAGTTTGTTATTCAAAGAGAAAAAAAAGAAAGAAGCTCTTTCATTTGAAATGAATCCAGCTTTGGTTGAAGAGATTTTAAATTCCAAGGAAATCATAGGTTCTATAGTAATCGTTAAACGCGTGTTTGATTCTGTGGATGCGAAATCCTTAAAAGATTTATGTGATTCTTTAAAATCTAAGGAAGAAAATATACTTTGTCTTTTCGGTTCTAAAGATCAAGATTCATCTACTTTAGTTTATATGTGCAATAAAGTTTTAAATGATAAAGGTTTGCATTGCGGAAACCTTTTGAAATTATCTTTAGAACATTTGGGTGGGAAG